>OENY01000003.1_pt1 | contig 433715 bp, 361 predicted proteins | sample 1539391 | NCBI WGS metagenome assembly OENY01 (sample SAMN03777356, study PRJEB22549) | human gut metagenome | biome: gut; feature: infant; material: feces | host: Homo sapiens | collected 2013-11-24 | reverse complement strand
CTTATCCGGGCTACCTGAGCGGACTCTCCCTGTAGCCCCGGTAAGCGTAGCGCCAGCGGGGAAGCAGACAGATGCAGGTTGAAAGGTTACCACAATGGTTTTCCCGGATAGCGGCGCTAATGCCTTATCCGGGCTACCTGAGCGGACTCTCCCTGTAGCCCCGGTAAGCGTAGCGCCAGCGGGGCGTATCTACCGACTGCGGGGATTACACTTCGTAGCTCAGTTCATCTTCCCGCGGCGGCGGCGGGATAATCTGCACTTTCTGTACCCGGTGGCTCTCGACCTGCAGCGTACGTACGATGTAGTCGCCGATTTTCACCTCTTCTCCCGCTTCGGGGACATGCTGCAGATTTTCCATCAACAGACCGGCAATCGTGTGATACTCGCGCTTATCATCGAGCGGCAGGGGAATGTACTGCACTAAATCTTCCAGCGGCATATGCCCATTAGCGGTCCAGCTGCCGTCAGGATTTTTCGCGATATCGTGGCGGGCATCAATCTCTTCAGCCTCGTTGGGTAAATTGCCGGCGATGGTTTCCATCACATCGCTCAGGGTCACTACCCCCTCAACGGAACCAAACTCATCCACCACGAAGGCGAAATGGGTCCTGGCATGGCGGAACTGCTCCAGCGCTGGCAACAGAGGCAGCGTCTCAGGGAACACCAGCGGCTGACGAAGCAGGACGCGCAGGTCGAGCGGTTCATGACGCAGCGATTGTTGTAGCAGGTCGATGACGTGAACCACGCCGAGCAGATCTTCATCATCATTTCCGCCGGTGACGACCAGTCGGGTATGCTGGTTTTTCTCCAGCAAGGCGCGAATTTCCTCTTCCGGGGCGCTAAGGTCTATATGCTCGATATCATGGCGCGAGGTCATAATGCTGCTGACGGTGCGCTGGTTGAGATTAAGCACCCGCTCAATCATCCGGCGCTCCTGGGGGTTGAACAGCGGGTTATCGGCCTGGCTGTCGATCAGCGCGGCCGTATCGCTGCTGAGCTCGGCGTGTTCTTTATGCCCGCTAAGTAGATTCATCACTGCTTCGGTTGTGCGCTGGCGGAGCGTGAGATTGGCGGAGAGGAAGCGACGGCGGTTGAACAGCGCCAGCTGGTTCAGCGACTCAATGATGACGGAGAAGCCAATGGCCGCATACAGATAACCTTTCGGGATGGGGAATCCAAACCCTTCGGCAATCAGGCTGAAACCAATCATCAGCAGGAAGCTCAGACAGAGAATAACGATAGTCGGGTGGCTGTTGACAAAACGCGTCAGCGCTTTGCTGGCGAGCAGCATCAAACTCATGGCAATAACTACCGCTGCCATCATCACCGCCAGATGGTCGACCATGCCGACGGCGGTGATCACCGAATCGAGGGAGAAGATGGCATCCAGCACCACAATCTGAGCGACCACTCCCCAGAACTTCGCGCCTTTGCGCTGAACCGGATTATCGCTGTCTTTGCCCTCCAGTCGCTCATTGAGCTCAACAGTCGCTTTAAACAGCAGGAATAACCCGCCAAACAACATAATCAAATCTCGCGCGCTAAAGCTGAGATCGTGGTAGGAGAACAGCGGTTTGGTCAGGGTGACCAGCCAGGAGATCGAGGCGAGCAGCAGCAGACGCATCAGCATCGCCAGCAGCAGGCCAATCACCCGCGCGCGGTCACGCTGAGTAGCAGGGAGCTTTTCCGCGAGGATCGCGATAAAAACGAGGTTATCAATACCGAGGACCAGCTCTATAACCACCAGCGTTATGAGACCGGCCCAAATTGAGGGGTCGGCAATCCATTCCATCATTCGCTAAAACCTATACTACCTGAGAGTGCCATCCGACGATCATGGATAAGCGACCGATAAATTGCAATATATTCTCGTCTTATGACGTCAGGCTGGCGCGGGGACGGGAGAAATGCCGCGGCTGGCAATATTAAACTGCATGAATTATAGCCGTGCGCGCTTATTTTTTATGCAAATAAGCTTATTAATAAAAGATATGACTGTGGAAGACTGAATATAAACTTGCAGAGAGTGCACTGGATCAATAATGCCGGTTATTGCCCTTTCTGACCAAACAGAAGTATGAAAATCAGACGGATTCAGAAGCAGAGGTGTAAACACCCGATTCAATCACTCAATCGTAGCGATCCAGGTTTTCATACTACTGAATGTCGTGGCTTGCAAAATATCTTGTTTAATCAGACGATATCAGCAGCTTTTAATCAGGTGTAAAAGCCAGTGCCGATGGATGACATGGATAGCGGGCAACAGGTGAAGGAGGGCATGATGAGCGCAGCGGTGAGCTTTCTGCGCTATTTTCTATTGAAAATAGTGTCTGCAGATTATTTTTATGAATTATGTCCTGGTGTTCATAGGAATAAACCCTCTTTTTTTCTGCATCTTACGCGTTATCCAAACGCTTCTTCTACAGTATTCTCTGCCGGGAATACAGCGATAAGTCCTGCGGATGAAGAAAGTGCAGAGGAAAATCCTGAGGCAGCGCGCCATATGACACCTGAGTCATCAGAATTTTCTTAAACCGCTCTGTCGGAGCTAATACTTTGAGTGTATTCTCTGATGAAACATGTAGTTTCGGAATTTTGCTGGAAGTCGGACTGATAGCAAAACGGTAATATCATAGATTGATACCAGGGGAACCTGTAATCAGGCGGGTATCGAAGATTTATCACTATATGGGTGGATATGAGAATGGCAAGTTTGAAAGCAGTTATTCCGGTAGCCGGATTGGGGATGCATATGTTGCCGGCCACCAAGGCGATTCCGAAGGAGATGCTGCCAATCGTTGATAAGCCAATGGTTCAGTATATCGTCGACGAGATTGTGGCGGCAGGCATCAAGGAAATTGTACTGGTTACCCACTCGTCTAAGAATGCCGTGGAAAACCATTTCGATACCTCCTATGAACTGGAAGCGCTGCTTGAGCAGCGTGTTAAACGTCAGCTGCTGGCTGAGGTACAGGCAATCTGTCCGCCGGGCGTGACTATCATGAACGTACGCCAGGCGCAGCCGCTGGGGCTGGGACACTCTATTCTCTGCGCGCGCCCGATCGTCGGAGATAATCCGTTCGTTGTGGTGCTGCCGGACATCGTGCTGGACGATGCCAGCGCTGACCCGCTGCGCTATAACCTCGCGGCGATGGTGGCCCGTTTTAATGAAACCGGGCGCAGCCAGGTGCTGGCCAAGAGAATGGACGGCGACCTGTCGGAGTATTCCGTGATCCAGACTAAAGACCCGCTGAACATAGAAGGGCAGATTGGCCGGATCGTCGAGTTTATCGAGAAACCTGACGAGCCGCAGACCCTGGATTCCGATCTGATGGCCGTAGGACGCTATGTGCTTTCCGCCGATGTGTGGGCCGAGCTGGAGCGGACTCAACCTGGCGCATGGGGCCGTATTCAGCTGACCGATGCGATCGCGGAACTGGCGAAGAAGCAGCCCGTTGACGCGATGCTAATGACCGGCGATAGCTACGACTGCGGGAAAAAAATGGGCTATATGCAGGCCTTCGTAAACTACGGGCTGCGTAACCATAAAGAAGGCACGAAATTCCGCGAGAGCATTAAGAAGTTACTCGCGTAAATAGGCTCTGCCGGATTTCAGAAGTGTGAAAATGTAGGGTTTACAGAAGTATGTGACTTAAGTCCGCGATGTTGCATGCTTCTGTAGACAGCCCTGCGGATTAAATAAGGCTATTTTAGATAAATATTAATCAATATAAATCAGATGGTTATGCTGATTTGCTGAAACACGCTTAATATGTAAACAAAAAGCGACTTCAGAGACATCTGGTTGCTGTGCTGGCCCTCCTGTGATGGAATGGTCGGAGTAGCATAATTTTATGTTTGCTAATAATGAGTTAGTCGGAATCTTCTTAAAAAAATATGCCTGTCGCTGGCTGTCATAAAAAAATAAAACTTGACTGAGATCATGCTTACGCATTAAACAACAGTGATGCATGCATAAAAATGTGAAGTTATCGGATGTGTATGCCCATACCAACGTCATGGACAAAGGCGCTGCGAACTGGAAAATCGTCAAAGGATGAAAAATAAATGAACTGGCAGTGGGTCTCTTTTTTTGGTGATAGTACCGTGTTGTTACCCAGCGCGGCAGCCGTGTTCATGGTTTTATTTCTGCGCAGGCCTTCCAGACAGATTGCCTGGCAATGGGGATTGCTGTTTGGTATTACCGGCGCCATCGTCAGTGCATCAAAACTGGCTTTTATGGGCTGGGGCATCGGCATCCGCGAGTTAGATTTCACAGGTTTTAGCGGGCATACCGCTTTATCTACCGCCTTCTGGCCTATTTTCTTATGGCTGCTCTGCGCTCGCGGTAGCGTTGTTTTACGCCGGACTGCCATGGTGATGGGGTATCTGCTGGCTGGCCTCGTGGGGTATTCCCGTCTGGCGATTCATGCCCACTCCCCATCGGAAGTGATTGCCGGGCTGCTGCTTGGCGCCTGCGGTAGCGCGCTGTTTCTGCTGCTGCAGCGGAACTCATCACGTGTCGTCGATGCGCAGCTCTCCTGGGGCGGGGTGCTCAGTCTGATTATCATCCCCGTCGTGTTACTAAATACCGGTACTAAAGCGCCGACTCAGTCTTTGCTGGGTGAAATTGCCGTCAAGCTTGGTCCGCTGGAAAAACCCTATACCCGGGCGGATATGCATGAGCATTTTTACTGAGTGTGCTAGTGTGCTGCTGACAATGAATGAGACCAGAGAAAATAATAGAATCAGTCCCGGTCTCACACATTCATATTCATGAAATAAATAGTTGATACTACATTCTGCAGCAATATTTTGCTGGCACAGGAAATAACGTGGCTGAGAACAATCCTAAATAGACAGCCAGCGCCTGATGCCTGAAGTTAAATTATCTTTGTCAAGTATAAAAAGTGAATGAACGGTATTAATTTTTGTAGTTGACGAAAGTGACGACAATTTGACTGGTTAGTTTATTTTATCAGTAAAATCCTTAAAAAACATGATGTTATCTTTGCATTGATGTATGAGTAAGTTTCGCTGGCTGGAGCAGCGAGATATTATTAAACAATCTTATTGTGATGTCGTCCGCTTGTCGGAGGAGTAAGATTTGGTTGTTTTTATAAGCGAATAGTTGTCATTTTTACTCCCATTTGCCGGCAGAATCTCGTAAACTTGATGCCGCTAAAATATTGTCAGTGACTAATAATCAGGCGGGCGCTGCGCCAGCAAAAATGTATAAATGAAGTACAGTGCATTGGTAGCTGTTAAGCCAAGGGCGGTAGCGTATCGAAACCGTCAGCGTCAATTCTGCAGTCATCTTCTATATGTTCGAAATTCCTAAAACCGGTTGCGACGGATGATTATCCGCAAGCACCGTATATAATCGGCACTCTTTCTGACTCAACGGTGTTTTATCCCTCTGGTTGACTTGAGATAGCTCATGTTCACGGTCGGCAGCGATCGGTGTGTGGGGCGTCGCTGGCGTTGTGACTGTGGCACTGACATTTCAAATAGTGCGTGGCTGATTACGTTCGAAGGGACTGCTTATTGCATCATCACTGCTGAACAAACATACTACGACTGGCGTCAGCGTGCGCTCTCTAAACTCATATTCCCCATGACTCGCCAGCTTGCGGAAACGGGGCTAAAAATGGATCTTGTATAATGATGAAAATCGCGCGTCTTGCACTTGCTTTGGGGCTGTTGACATCGGTGAGTGCGCAGGTTTATGCCTCTGGTCTGGTACTCAATGATAACGAACTGCGTAACGATCTCTCCTGGCTTTCTGACCGGGGAGTTATCCAGCTTAGCCTTTCGACCTGGCCCCTGAGTCAGGAAGAGATTACCCGGGCGTTAAAAAAGGCCAAACCCTCCTATTCTTCTGAACAGGTGGTGCTGGCGCGTATTAACCAGCGGCTATCGTCATTAAAGGCTGATTTCCGCGTCAGCGGCTACACCTCCACCGATCAACCTGGAACCCCGCAGGGCTTTGCACAAAGCCAACCGGCGGATAACTCGCTATCTCTGGCCTTTAATAACAGCGGCGACTGGTGGGATGTTCATCTGCAGGGCAATGTAGAAGGCGGTGAGCGCATCAGCAACGGCTCCCGTTTCAATGCCAACGGCGCGTACGGCGCGGTGAAGTTCTGGAACCAATGGCTGTCGTTTGGCCAGATGCCACAGTGGTGGGGGCCCGGCTATGAAGGGAGCCTGATCCGCGGCGATGCCGCAAGACCGATGACCGGATTCCTGATGCAGCGCGCTGAACAGGCGGCTCCGGAAACCTGGTGGCTACGCTGGATTGGTCCCTGGCAGTACCAGATTTCCGCCAGCCAGATGAACCAGTACACGGCGGTACCGCATGCCAAGATTATCGGCGGCCGTTTGACCTTCTCGCCGTTCCAGTCTCTGGAACTGGGGGCTTCACGAATCATGCAGTGGGGAGGGGAGGGACGCCCTCAATCCTTTAGCAGCTTCTGGGATGGTTTTACCGGGCATGATAATACTGGGACTGACAATGAACCCGGTAATCAGCTGGCGGGATTTGACTTCAAACTTAAGCTCGAGCCAACGCTAGGCTGGCCGGTGAGCCTGTACGGCCAGATGATTGGGGAAGATGAATCAGGGTACCTGCCTTCGGCCAATATGTATCTGGGCGGTATTGAAGGGCATCACGGTTGGGGTAAAGATGCGGTCAACTGGTATGTAGAAGCGCATGATACCCGTTCCAATATGAGCAGAACAAACTACAGTTATACGCACCATATCTACAAAGATGGCTACTATCAGCAGGGTTATCCATTGGGTGATGCGATGGGAGGGGATGGGCAGCTATTTGCCGGTAAAGTCGAACTGGTTACCGAAGATAATCAACGCTGGAGTACGCGGCTGGTCTATGCCAAGGTAAATCCCAAAGAACAATCAATTAACAAAGCTTTCCCTCATTCTGACACGTTGAAAGGTGTGCAGCTGGGCTGGAGCGGCGACGTTTATAAATCAGTCCGCATGAATACGTCGCTCTGGTATACCAACGCTAACAACAGTGACAGCGACGACGTTGGGGCCAGCGCAGGAATAGAGATACCGTTTAGTTTATAAGGCTGAATGCTGAAGATAGGGGAGAGGGGGGTGGTAGCGCTGCAGGATGCAGTCAGCTTTTATCTCTCCATAAGCCGGCAGGGAAGTAACGGCTAATACAGCTGCTCAGGAATTGGCAAATTTTGATTTACTGATGATGTGACATTATGAATAAAAAAATTGTTAGATTTTCGGCATTAGCGTTAGCAATTAGTTTTTTATCGGGTTGTACCATTATTCCGGGCCAGGGATTAAACAGCCTGCGTAAGAATGTGATAGAACTCCCGGACAGTGATTACGATCTGGATAAATTGGTCAATGTGTATCCGATGACGCCGGGACTGATCGATCAACTTCGTCCAGAAACCGTGTTAGCTCGTCCAAATCCGCAGTTAGATAATTTACTGCGTAGCTACGAGTACCGTATCGGGGTGGGTGATGTGTTGATGGTTACCGTATGGGATCACCCGGAACTGACCACCCCTGCTGGACAGTACCGTAGTGCAAGCGACACCGGGAACTGGGTCAATTCCGATGGCACCATTTTCTATCCTTATATCGGCAAGGTGCAGGTGACAGGTAAAACGCTTAGTCAAGTACGGCAGGATATTGCGAGCCGTTTGACTACCTATATTGAAAGCCCGCAGGTCGATGTTAGCGTTGCTGCATTCCGTTCGCAAAAAGCCTATGTGACAGGGGAAGTTGTAAAATCTGGACAGCAACCAATTACGAATATCCCGCTGACTGTGATGGACGCGATTAATAATGCTGGTGGACTGGCTCCGGATGCAGACTGGCGTAATGTTGTATTAACTCATAATGGTAAAGACACAAAAGTCTCATTGTATGCATTAATGCAGAAAGGGGACTTGACACAAAATCATTTACTATATCCGGGTGATATCCTTTTTGTACCACGCAATGATGATCTGAAAGTATTCGTCATGGGTGAGGTGGGCAAACAAAGCACTTTAAAAATGGATCGCAGTGGTATGACTGTAGCTGAAGCTTTAGGTAATGCCGAAGGTATGTCACAAGCTTTCAGCGATGCAACAGGGGTGTTTATTATTCGCCAGTTGAAGGGCGATAAGCAGGGTAAAATAGCTAATATTTATCAGCTTAATGCTCAAGATGCTTCCGCAATGGTATTGGGAACAGAATTTCAATTGCAGCCATACGATATTGTGTATGTCACAACTGCTCCTTTGGTACGTTGGAATCGTGTAATCTCGCAGCTTGTCCCTACAATTACCGGTGTTCATGACATGACGGAGACCGCGAAATTTATTAAGGATTGGCCATAATATGTTTGATTCTATACTAGTGGTATGCACGGGTAATATATGTCGCTCTCCTATAGGGGAACGGTATTTACAGAAACTTTTTCCTAATAAAAGGATTGAATCAGCTGGAACGAGTGCTCTAGTTGATCATGAGGCTGATTGTAGTGCTATAAAAATAGCAGCTGAACATGACATATCTCTTGCAGGGCATAAAGGTCGTCAATATACCTCTTCTTTAGGCAGACAATATGATTTAATTCTAGTAATGGAAAAATATCATCTTGAAAAGATAGGGCAAATATCACCTGAAGTTAGGGGTAAAACTATGCTTTTTGGACATTGGTTAAATCAGCGTGATATTCCTGATCCATATCGAAAAAGCGAAGAGGCCTTTAAATCTGTCTTCCAATTAATTGAAGAAGCGGGCCAGCTCTGGGTTAGAAAGTTGGACGTTTAATTATTAGGAATTAATGCATGTCATCTGTAATTAATAAAAGTATGAAAAAAGACTCTGATGAAATTGATTTAGGGCGATTAGTTGGTGAACTTATTGATCATCGAAAACTGATTATTTCCGTAACGGCATTGTTTACTTTACTAGCATTGGTATATGCTTTATTTGCTACGCCAATATATCAGGCAGATGCTTTAGTACAGGTTGAACAAAAACAAGCAAATGCTATATTAAGTAATTTAAGTCAGATGCTACCTGATAGTCAGCCACAATCTGCACCAGAGATTGCTCTTTTGCAGTCAAGAATGATTTTAGGTAAAACAGTAGATGATTTAAATCTACAAACAAGAATTAAACAGGATTATTTCCCAATTTTTGGCAGAGGTTGGGCTCGCCTAACGGGTGAAAAACCTTCAGATGTAATTATTTCTAGGTTGTATTTACCAGTTACAGATGATGATAACCCTGAAATAAAACTTATCGTCAAAGATGATATGCATTATTCAATCAAATCGGATTCATTCACAATAGATGGTGTTGTCGGAGACCTAGTAGATGAAAAAGGTATTTCAATAAAAGTTGATAGCATAACTGCACCTAAAGGAACCATTTTTTCTATATCATATGTTTCTAAGTTGAAAGCTATTTCTGATTTACAAGATATATTGACTGTTGCTGATCAAGGAAAAGATACTGGAATCCTTACTCTTTCGTTAATTGGCGATAATCCTAAACTGATCGAAAAAATTATTGACAGCATAACGAATAACTATCTCGCACAAAATATATCACGCCAAGCTGCTCAAGATGAAAAAAGTTTGGATTTTTTAAGTCGACAACTTCCTCAAGTTAGAAGCGAGCTAGATGCAGCTGAAGATAAATTAAATTTGTTCAGAAGGCAGAATGATTCAGTAGATCTTTCACTGGAAGCAAAATCGGTTTTAGACCAGATTGTAAATGTTGATAATCAATTAAACGAGTTAACATTTCGAGAATCAGAAATTTCTCAGCTATATACAAAGGAACATCCAACATACAAAGCATTAATGGAAAAAAGAAAAACCTTACAAGACGAAAAGGCGAAACTAAACAAGCGTGTAACGGCGATGCCAGAAACTCAGCAGGAGATTCTGCGCTTAAGTAGAGATGTTGAGTCTGGTCGTGCAGTCTACATGCAGTTGTTGAACCGTCAACAAGAATTAAATATTGCTAAATCTAGTGCTATTGGTAACGTTAGAATCATTGATAATGCCGTTACTGAGCCAAAACCAATAAAACCAAAAAAAATCATCATTGTTTTATTAGGTATAATCCTTGGTGGAGGGGTTTCTGTAGGAATAGTAATTCTTCAGGTTTTCTTAAGAAGGGGAATTGAATCGCCTGAACAACTTGAAGACTTGGGTGTAAATGTATACGCAAGCATTCCTGTATCAGAAACTTTTTCTAAAAAAAGCAACCAAAGTTTTAAAAGAAATAAAATTAAAGGGGTAAATGAATATCGTGACGGCTTACTAGCGAACGAAAACCCTGCGGATCTTGCAATAGAAGCGATTCGTGGTTTACGCACAAGTTTGCATTTCGCAATGATGGAAGCGAGAAATAATATATTAATGATTTCAGGCGCAAGCCCAAATGCAGGAAAAACATTTGTCAGCACAAATCTCTCTGCAATAATTGCACAAAGTAACAAGAGAGTATTATTTATTGATGCTGATTTACGTAAGGGATATACGCATAAACTCTTTGAAGTTTCAAATGATAATGGTTTGTCTGATCTACTTGCAGGAAAAACTGAAATTACAAAAGCCATAAAGAAACTTTCTGTTCCTGGATTTGATTTTATCTCAAGGGGTAACATTCCACCGAACCCAGCCGAGCTTCTCATGCATGAGAGATTTGGTAAATTATTGGAATGGGCTAATAATGAATATGATTTAGTAATCATCGATACACCACCAATTCTTGCCGTTACCGATGCAGCAATAATAGGTAATTATTCTGGAACTACTCTGTTAGTAGCACGCTTTGAAATGAATACCCCAAAAGAAATAGAAGTCAGTGTCAAGCGATTCGAGCAAAGTGGAGTAAAAGTAAAAGGGTGCATTATGAACGGAGTGGTGAAAAAGGCAAGCAGCTATTATAGCTATGGCTATAGTTATTATGGATATTCTTATAATAAAGAAGATAAGAAGTAAAAGGTATTAAATATATAAAGCTGGTATAAATACTATACCAGCTTCGTTATTGTGGTTAATAACTATAGAAATATATGGGGTGAAAAATTAAATGTGCTTAAAAAAAATGAAGATGGTAGCCCCGGCATTATTAGCTATAATTTTTCAGGCAAGTAGTGTTATGGCTGAACAAAAATGTTTTGTAATACCAGAACAGGCAAATACATATTTAGATAGTATTTCACACACATTAAATGCAAGTCTTAATAAGAAACCAAATGCAATGGACATAGTCCATATTGAACATTCATTACCAGGACAGCCGAATGTTATCAAGGCATTTGATGCCTATAATCAATTCAAAATGATGCGAAATTCAGCATTGATGTGGAGTAAAAACAATGATGATAAATATTTATTTTTTTCGAAAAGTTATTTATTGGCTTGGGTTCTAAAATATAAACCATCATTAAATCCAATTGATGAGACTCCTTTCGATGCACTTATTGATACATATACAATAATAAAACCAAAATTAAACGAAAAAGAAAAAAAACTGGTTGAGTCTTATTTCGAAAAATGGGCTAGTGATTATATAAATTATATAATTCGGAAGAAAAATTCAGTTAAGGGGTTAACACCAGATAATTGGCAAAGTCATAGGATAAAAATAATAACTATGCTTGCCGGTGCTTCTGATAATAAAGAATTATTTTCTAAGGCGACAACGATTTTTCAGGAACAGATTTTTAAAAACATTAAAAATAGCGGTGAGGTGTATGATTTTTCTGAAAGAGACGCCTTAAGTTATGCTGTCTTTGACCTTCTTCCGCTTGCACAGGCTGCGTTAGTCGCCAAAAATAATGGTTATGATTGGTTTGAATATGTAAGTCCAAGCGGCTCGTCGCTAAAAAAAGGAATCGATTGGCTTTTACCATATATGTATGGAGCAAAATCGCATAATGAATTCAACAACACTAAGTCTGAATTCGACAAAGTAAGAAGATCAATTGGTATGAAAGATTTTAAGGGTACTTTTAATCCAGTTAGGGCTGCTTCACTATTTTGGGTGGCTTCAGCCTTAGATCAAAACTATCTTGTTATTGCAAAAAAGTTAAAAGAAACACCTGAACCTTTAGCTGTTTTATGTAAAAATATATAATTCTAAGGTTGTTTATGAGTAATAATAAAGTTATACGTAACGCTGGCATGTTATATGTCAGAATGTTAGTTATGCTTTTTGTAAGCTTATATACATCGAGAGTTGTACTAAACACTCTTGGTGTAAGTGATTTCGGGATATACAATGTTGTTGGTGGTATTGTCTTAATGTTCGCATTCATCAGCAATACTATGGCTGGTGCTTCACAACGTTTTTTTTCTTATGAGATTGGTTGCAATAATGTTGAGAGGTTAAAACAACTCTTTTCTGTAACATTAGCAATATATGTTTTCTTTTGTATACTAATAAGTATATTGGCAGAGACAATAGGGTTATGGTTCATAAGGAATAAAATGAACATCCCCGTTGAAAGAGTTGATGCTGCGTTATTTGTTTATCATGCATCTATAATATCTTTTATTTTTACGATAATAAGGATTCCTTATAATTCATTAATTATTGCTCATGAGAAAATGAGTTTTTTCGCGACGACTAGTATAATTGAAGCCTTATTAAAACTTGGCGGTGTTTTTGTACTTTCTTTTTTAGAGTTTGATAAACTAAAATTATATTCTGTAATAATGTTACTGGTGGTTTTATTAATTACCATAGTTTATTATTTATATTGCAGGCGTAATTTTAAAGAGTCAAGATTTATAATTGTAAAGGATAAAAAAATATATACTGAATTATCTTCTTATGCAGGATGGAATTCATTTACAACATTGGCTAATATTGGGTTGGACCAAGGTATCAATATTTTACTCAATATCTTTTTTGGTCCAGTAGTGAATGCTGCTCGTGGAATCGCTTTCCAAATAAAAACACAGGTGACTGCTTTTGTAGGTAATATACAAATGGCTTCAGCGCCACAAATAATAAAATATCACGCAGCTAATAAAAAGAATGAAATGGAGACATTGATTTATTTAAGTTCTAGAGTTACATATTATTTCATGTTTCTTATTGCTTTGCCCTTATTATTACAGACGGAAACTTTGTTGAGATTATGGTTAATAAAGGTTCCTCCTCATGCAGTTATTTTTACACAATTAGTAATTATCAATATACTCATTGAAACAATATCTGGAACAGTTACTTCAGCTATTCAGGCTACTGGAAGAATTAAAGCGTATCAAATAGCAGTGGGTGTTGTTTTACTTTTAGCTGTGCCTATATCTTATCTTTTGTTAAAACAAGGTTTAAATCCAGAGATTACCGTTGTTGTTACTAGTGTACTTTCTGTTGTATGCGTATTAATAAGACTTATTATGTTCCAAGTGTTATTGGGCGTTAAAGTTACAGAGTATCTAAAAAAGGTCATATTAAATAGTATAGTAATATCAATATTAAGTTGTGTGATTCCAATAATAATCCGTTTTTATTGTAATGATCTTGGTTTAATAGATATTACCACTTTTTTAATCACTTGCACAGCTAGTGTGATATCCACTTTTTTTACAATTTATTTCTTCGGTTTAAATTATGAAGAAAAAAAATACATTTTAAATTTTATAAACAAAAAAAAAGCATGAGGGTTGTATGAAGGAAAACATTAAAGTACATTGGTGTTATATTGATAATTTTGGAGATGCACTTAATCCATATATAATAGGGAAATTGACAGGGAAAAAAGTCATATATAGGAACTTTGAGAAGCCTAACTATAAAAAAGAAATAAAACTATTAATAAAGTCAATTCTTAAATTCAAAGCATATGATATTAACCGTTTAAGAGCATTTGATGATAATGAAAATGTTGTTTTAGGTATTGGTTCATTATTAAATCGCTCTCGCCCTAGATTTCACGTGTGGGGTACTGGTTATATGAATCAACATGAACGAGCACAAGGAGGCATTCTATACGCTGTTAGAGGGAGATTTTCAGCAGAAAAGCTTTATTCCGAAGGGTTTGAATATTGTGATGTTTGGGGGGATCCAGCAATATTATTACCTATGGTATATCCGGGAAAAAGTATTAATAAAAAATTTACACTTGGAATTATTCCTCATCTGAAAGATTATGAATACTTTAAGACAACCTATGGTTCAAACAAGGATGTGCACGTAATTGACCTTAAAACTTCGGATATTGAAGATGTATTGGATCAAATGTTGCGTTGCGAAAAAATAATTTCAACTTCATTACATGGGGTTATCGTTGGCCATGCGTATGGAATTCCTACGATATGGATTAAACATAACGATATAGACACAGATGGTTTTAAATTCAACGACTATTTCGATTCCGTCGGAATTGAATTATATAGCGGATATACTAACTTTGATGAAATAGTTAATAATCACATTGACTTTTTTAATTTGCATAAAGATATATTACTCCCTACGGTTGATCTTAAACATATGCAGAAAAGATTACTTGAAGTAGCACCTTTTGAAATCTTATCCTATTATCAATAATTTTATAAAATGAGGATGAATATGCATAGTAATCTTGAGCGCTTAATCTTGCTTGTAATACGTAAAATATACTTCAAGGTGAATAAACTTTCTCCAGTTACACAAGTTTTTGAAGGTTATGTAACTAAAAAAGATAACGATGCCAATGAGTTCATATATGAACTGATCTGTAATAATAAGCCACTAATGATATCGAAATTTGGTACAATAGAATTAAATGCGTTAGTTTCATATCAACTACAAAATAAAAATAATTATAATATTTCAGATAGAGTCTTGTTTATTAAGGGGAAAATACCAAATCTGTGGTGGCCAATAAAGCTTGACGCTCTTTGCACTAACGCAGGCTTCTTCCCTAATGATAACAATAAGCTTTCTGAGTTTTATAAGATAAACTTAGATGCTATTAAAAGTATTGATGTATTAGGTAGTTATATTGAAAAAGAAATCTTTTTCTCAGCTTTCTATTCTAAAAATCTTACAAGGGTTAATTTGGATGGATATTATGCACCATTTCTATATGATAAACCTTGGACATTAGGTCTAAAAGGGAAAAAGGTATTAGTAATTCATCCATTCGATACTGAGATCAAATCTCAATATAATAAGAAAGAATTAATATGGCAAAATAAAGAGGTTTTACCTGATTTTGAACTTATAACATATAAGCCAGTTGTATCTATGTTAGGGCAAGAAACTGAATATCGATCATGGATGGAGGCACTAGATAAAATGCAGTCTGATATCAGAACGATAGATTTTGATATTGCTTTAATTGGATGCGGTGCGTATGGTATGCCTCTCGCTGGATTTATTAAAGGAATAGGAAAGCAGGCAATTCACTTAGCTGGATGGACTCAGGTATTATTTGGTATTAAAGGTAAAAGGTGGGATGATTTACCTTATATAGCAAAATACTATAATGAAGCGTGGGTAAGACCACAGCAACAATCAAAAATTAAAGGGTTTGATTCGATAGAAAAAGGATGCTATTGGTAACATTATTAACACTTTTATCTGGTTGAAAAGAATGACTCTGAATAAAAGAACACTAGGGCTTTTACTAATATTTTCCTTCCCTGTTTGTCTTTATCAAATGTTTAATATAATTTGGATAGATAAGCAAATTGCTAAATTATTGTATTTTGTAATTCTAACTATCGTGATAATTTATGTTTTCCCTAATTTATTTCGGATAAAAAAGAATTCAAAATATGAGGTTCCGTTAAGATTCCTCTTCATAACAATGTGGATCTCGATAGCATGTGCACTATTATTTTGGGGGCAAGATGTTATTTTAAGTTACAGATCTAGCGCAACATATTTTGGTATTGTATTTTTTTTCTTACTTATGAAGGAAAAACCTGATATCGCGGTTATAGAAAAACTTATTTGGTTCTACTGTATTGTATTTATTATCCTTTGGCTTTACGGAATGCTCAAGGCGCCACAAATAATCTATGCTATCGATGCTGAAACTACGATGGACAATAGCAGAGGGATATTTCGCCTGGCGTTACCTGGACGAGGTTTTTTAATACTAGGTTTTTTTGTGGCTGTAAGTAAATATATTGAATCTAAAAAGAATAAATGGGCCCTTATATTCTCTATTCTTTTTGTTTTTATCGTTTTTCAAGTTACTCGGCAAATTATAATTTTTTCTTTCTTAGTATCATCAATATATATCCTTAGAAAAAGCAAAGTCGCGCTATGTGTATTATTTTTAAGTGCGTTATTTATTGTATTTAGTGATAGTTTTATAAAAGTAAATGATGATTCAATAATAGGTAAGATGGTAAATCTATCAACAGAGCAGGCATCATCACAAAGTACAGGGGATAAAAACATACGTTTGCTTGAGTATGAGTATTTCCTGACGCATTATTCTAAAAATATCATTACAGATATTTTTGGTAACGGTGTACCGCATTTTACTTCCTCTTATGGTTTAAAAGAGATTAACATTCGTGAGCAATTTGCTTATTTCATGAGTGATGTAGGCTATGCAGAGATTTTCGTACGTTTTGGCATATCTGGTATTCTTTTATATCTAATTATATTCACTAGAGTCGCGATGCAGAATGTAAGTAAAGAATATATGTATGCTAAACTATTTGTTATTTATCTTGCTTTAGCGAATGTTACTGCTTCTTGGGTTTTCCAGGATGTACTTCCACTCTGTATCTGTTTATATGTTCTGGAGAGATGTAATCTACAGCAGAAGTCTGTTGAGAAAATATAACTAGTTTTTTATAAGTTATTATCTTAGGAGTATTATTTAATGAATCCGAAATTTACAATAGGCATTCCTGCCTATAAGGCCTCCTTCTTAAAAGAATGTATTGATAGCATTCTAAGTCAAACATTTCATGATTTTGAACTTATCATTGTTAATGACGCCTCTCCAGAAAACTTGGATACAATAATTTCTAGTTACAATGATAAGCGTATTCATTATTTCAAGAATGAAAAAAACTGCGGTGCTGAAAATGTGATTGACAATTGGAATAAATGTCTTTCATACGCCAATGGCGATTACTTTATTCTGATGGGAGATGATGATAAATTGGATGTTAATTATTTATCTGAGTTTAATAAACTTATTTCTGAACATCCAGGTATGAATGTTTACCATTGTCGTAGTTTGATTATTAACGAGAAGTCGATTCCAACTACCTTGACTCAAAATTTGCCATCATATGAAAGCGTCATAGAAAATATGTGGCATCGTCTACACGGTTTCAGGAATCAATTTATATCTGACTTCGTCTATAAAAAACAATTTTTAGATAATAATAATGGATTCTATAAGAACAAGCTGGCTTGGGCATCGGATGATATAACCAGTTATATCGCAATGAATGAGAAAGGTATTTTTCATACAAATAGTCCTTTGTTACATTATCGAAGAAGTGCTATTAATATAACATCATCAGGTTCTGTTCAGTTAAAGCTGAAAGCAGTGCTAAATGAATACTCTTGGTATCAATCTTTTCTCGAAAATTACAAACCATTAACCGAAACAGATGGTGTATTATTTGAAGAAATTAAATCGAAACTTAATAAATTCAAGAAAAAAAAGGTAATTGAAACTATTTCGTATAGTGGGATAAGAAAAGGTAGTTTTTTGAAAGACGTCATACATTGGTCTAAGGAAAGAAGTAAGTATAATGTGAGTATGCAAGAATATGTTTATTTGTGCATTTTGGCTTATAAAAAAATAAAAGCAAGCGAGTATTTTTAAATATAACTTATTGAGAGTTCTAAAATGAAGGCTTATTTTTACCCGCCTCTCTTCCAAAACGCAAAAGGCGTTCATAATCCTTATTCACAAAATTTTATTAATAGTCTTAATCAATATTATAAGATAAATACTAAACCTGCTAAATTTGTTGGGTTGATAGATTTGTTTTTTGCATGCTTCTCAACTAATGTAGTTATATTAAATTGGGTGGATAATATAGCCTTCAAAAGGCTGGCTTTTTTTCAATATATCTTATTTAAGATAATACTCAAGGTTTTAGTTCTGCGACGCGTATGCATTGTCTGGGTTCTACATAACATTCATCCTCATAAAGGTGAAAATGAGCTCACAAAAAAAATAAATAATCTTATGTGTCTCTCTTCAGATATAATTTTTGTTCACTCATCTGAAGCAAAAAATTATATTAAACAATTCACTAATGCAAAGGTATATTTTTTACATCATCCAATCGAACCAATTAATCTAGAAAATAAAGGATTAGATAATACACCATATAAATTTGATTTTCTCATATGGGGTTCAATAGAACCTTATAAAGGGATTCTCGAGTTTCTGCAGTTTTGTAATGATAATAAAGACATAACTTCAGATTGGCGAATTAAAATTGTTGGTTTATGTAAAAGCCAAAGTTACGAAGAGGATATAAAATCTAAGTTATCTGTCAATATCATTTACGAAAACCGTAAAATTGAGTTTGATGAGTTATCTAAAGAGATTAGCGCTTCAAAATTTGTATTATTTCCATATACTTCATCTTCTGTTTCAAGTTCAGGCGCGCTTATGGATAGTCTTTCATTAGGGGCAAATATAATTGGCCCTTCCAAGGGGGCATTCAAAGACCTCGCTGATGAAGATATCTGCATTGTTTATGAAGATTTAAATGAGCTCCGAAACATTAAAGAACGATTTTCTGGAATTAACAAAAGTGCCATTCAACTGTTTGTTGATAAACATTCTTGGGATGGTTTTGCAACAAAGATCTCTGGTCTGATTAATTCATCAATTAATGAGAAGTTAAAACATGAGTAATAATGTAAGTGCAAAAATAATAATAGCAACACATAAGCAATATAATTTCCCAAGTGATAAACTTTATCTCCCATTGCATGTCGGTAAAGCCGGTAAAGAAGATTTAGGCCTAAAGGGCGATGATACGGGGGAAAATATTTCTTTTAAGAATGGATCGTATTGTGAGCTAACCGGATTATATTGGGCTTGGAAAAATTTAACTGAAGATTACATTGGGCTCGTGCACTATAGAAGGCATTTTTCAAATTCTAACAAGAGTAAAAAAAATAAATTTGAAAGTATTCTTACTGGCGTAGAGCTATCACGTTTGATACCAAACTATGATGTTTTGGTGCCAAAAAAACGGCGATATTATATTGAAACTCTTTATTCTCACTATAAGCACACGCATTACAAAGAACATTTAGATTATACTAGAAATATTTTAGTCTTAAATTTCCCTGATTATGTATCTTCATATGATAAAATTGTAAACAAGACATCGGGTTATATGTTTAATATGTTTATCATGCGAAAAGAATTGGTGGATGAGTATTGTAGATGGCTTTTCCCTATTTTACTTGAGCTTGAAGGATTAATAGATTCAACTTCTCTGACTCCTTTCCATAGACGGTTTTATGGTCGAGTAAGTGAAATACTTTTTAATGTGTGGTTGGAAAATAAGAAAATTACAAGTCCAAGTATTAAAATTAAAGAAATCAATCATATACATATGGATAAAATTAATTGGTTTAAAAAAGGGATCTCTTTTTTGAGAGCGAAATTCTCTAATAAAAAATACCAAGGCAGCTTTTAAAAATTAGGAGTAAGACATGAAATATGATTTTCTGATTGTAGGTGCAGGACTCTTCGGTGCGACGTTCGCATATGAAGCTAAAAAGAAAGGAAAAAAATGTCTTGTTATCGATAAACGTTCTCATGTTGCTGGTAATATCTATACTAAACAAGTAAATGGTATAAATATTCATCAATATGGCGCACATATTTTTCATACAAATGATAAGTTCATTTGGGATTATGTTCAGCAGTTTGCTGAATTTAATCGATATACCAATTCTCCGATAGCAAAATTCGGAGATGAAATTTATAACCTTCCATTTAATATGAATACCTTCAATAAGTTGTGGGGGGTGGTGACACCTAAGCAAGCGAAAGAAAAAATTGCAGAGCAAGTAATTAACGAAAATATCAGCAACCCTCAAAACTTGGAAGAACAAGCTATTTCTCTTGTTGGGCGTGATATTTATGAGAAACTCATAAAAGGTTATACTGAAAAACAATGGGGTAGACAAGCCACAGAGATACCCGCATTTATTATAAAAAGATTACCTGTTCGTTTTACATATGATAATAATTACTTCCGTGATAAATATCAGGGAATACCAATAGGTGGATATACACAAATTGTCGAAAAAATGCTTGATGGTATTGAGGTTCTTCTTGACACAGATTTCTTTGAGGATAAAGAATATTATTTAAATATAGCTGATAGTGTTGTATTCACAGGAATGATTGATCAATATTACGATTATTGCTATGGAACACTAGAATATAGAAGTCTTAAATTTGATACTCACGAACTTGAGTTTGAGAATTTCCAGGGTAATGCTGTTGTCAATTATACTGAATATCAAATACCATACACTAGAATAATTGAACATAAACATTTTGAATTTGGTGAACAAGACAACACTATCATAACCTATGAATATCCATCTGATTGGCGTAAAGGAGATGAACCTTATTACCCTATCAACGATAACAAAAATAATGAACTGTATCAGAAATACCTATTGTTGTCTCAGCAAGAAGAAAAAATTATTTTTGGTGGCCGCTTAGGAATGTATAAATATTTTGATATGCACAATGTAATTGCTGAAGCATTGGATTGCGCAAATAAAAATATTAAATAGGCGATAGGGAGTTAAATATGCCAATCATCAGTGTTATTTTGCCGATTTATAATATCAAAGAAGAATATCTTGAAATTTGTATTGAATCGGTATGCCACCAGACTTTAGATGATATAGAGATTATATTGGTTAATGATGGGTCAACCAATAATTGTCTGGAGGTATGTACAAAATTTTCACTCTCTGATAATAGAATCATTGTTATTGATCAACCTAATAGTGGGGTTTCTGTAGCCCGTAACAAAGGACTTGAGGTTGCTCGTGGTGAATGGATTGCCTTTGTCGACCCTGATGATTGGCTTGAACCAGAGTATTTATTATCATTATATAAAAGTATCTTATCTGACACTAAAATAGTTATATGCGATTGTAATGTTATTTCTAATGGAGAAAAAAGAGAGAATAAATTCCTTCCTCCGTATTCTGTTGGGGTTATTAATGATAAAAATTTGCTATTAGGGCAACTTGTAAGTAAGGTTCTTTCGGGTTATTATCCGCAATTAATAGGCCCTGGTGTTCCTTGGGGTAAACTATTCAAACATGACTTCATAAAAAAACATAACCTGAAGTTTGTTCCTGGTATGGTGAGGATGCAAGACAATGTCTTTTGTTTATATGCCTACTATTTTGCAGATAAAATAATCTACACTGGAGAGAATAAATACAACTATAGGATGGAAAATAACTCCGCTAGTTTTAAATATAATAAAAAAATAATTAATCATTTTGAAAAGTATTTTGAAGAGGTTAAGTGTTTTATAGATACCTGTATGAGTGGAGATGAAAGATATAAAAAAGCATTAGATGCTAAAATATTAACTAGCATAAATTCTTATTTATTATATTACTTTTGCCATGAGAATTATTCAATCCAATCGCAAACTGATAGTTTGGCTAATTTAATGTGTAGAGAACCTTATTCAGGAGCACTTACACGAGTTGATCTTTCTTATTTAACCATTCAGGAAAAATTATTTGTGATATTATTAAAGTTAAAATTGTATGGAGTTATGAAAATAATTTACAAGATCAAGAGATGATTTTAACTTTTTTAATTGCTGAATATGGTTTTTATATTAATTTTTTTAAAAGGCGTTAATTCATATTCTATAAGAGTGAATACAATATGCTTACTTTTACTCACAGGGCTAGAGCAAATGCCAACGCCTCTCTAATATCTATGGTGCAGCGGTTTTCTGATATTACAATTTTATTTGTAAGCTTATATATCGTATGCGTATATAATCATCTTTCATTTGATTATAAATATATTTTACTTGCATTGGCAGTCTTGGTTGTTTTCCAAATGATTGGTGGAATCACTGATTTTTATAGGTCTTGGCGTGGAGTAAAAATCTCAGCAGAATTGATTCTTATAATAAAGAATTGGTCATTAAGTCTACTTTTTACTGTAGGTGTATTTTCTTTTATCCCAGATTTTATTTATCCATTTAAAATATTTTTACAATGGTATTTACTAGTATCTTTCGGTTTGGTATTGTGCCGTACTGGTATACGGTTAAGTGCCGGTCTTCTTCGTAAGTTAGGTTATAACACTCGAGTGGTGGCAGTAGCTGGTTCAACAGCTGCTGGAATTGGGTTATTAAAGGGATTTATTGAAGAGCCTTGGTTAGGTTTTGTCGTGAGAGGTATTTATGATGATGCCATTTTGGATGGCACTAATGATATACCTTATTGTGGTAATTTCTCAAAGCTTATTTCAGACGCTAAAGAAGGAAAAATTGACCGTGTTTATATTGCCTTGAATATGAAAGATGAGGCAATTATAAAAAGTGTTGTAGGTCAACTAACTGATACAACTTGCTCTGTACTTCTAATTCCTGATATCTTTACTTTCAATATACTTCAATCACGAACTGAAGAGATCAATGGTGTCCCGGTAGTTCCTTTATTTGACACTCCCCTAAATGGCATTAATATGATTTTTAAAAGGCTAGAAGATATTGTTGTTTCTTCAATTATTCTAACCTTAATTTCTCCTGTTTTGATATTGATAGCATGTATGGTTAAGTTTAGCTCTCCGGGCCCCGTTATTTTTCGCCAAATCAGATATGGAATGGATGGTAAACCTATTCGAGTTTGGAAGTTCAGAACAATGAAAGTCATGGAAAATGATGATAAAGTCATCCAAGCTAAAAAAGACGATGTTAGAGTTACTAAGCTTGGTAAATTTCTTCGTAGTACTTCGCTTGATGAACTACCCCAATTTTTCAATGTACTATTCGGACAAATGTCAGTAGTTGGTCCACGCCCTCATGCTGTAGCACATAATGAACAATATAGATCTCTTATCCAAGGATATATGTTAAGGCACAAAGTTAAACCTGGTATTACAGGGTTAGCACAAATAAATGGATGGCGTGGCGAGACAGATACCCTTGAAAAAATGGAGAAAAGGATTGAATATGATCTTTTATATATCAGGGGGTGGAGTGTTTGGCTCGACTTAAAAATAATATTTCTTACGATATTCAAAGGTTTTGTCAATAAGTCTGCTTATTAGCTTAAAGTAATATGTGTTCTTTTTTTGTGCACTCATTTATTTCATGCTTATTTACCTTATTTCTTCTATAGGGTTCGCATGTTTTCGCTATCCTAGGTACTCTCTTTAAGCTAACATAATCATCACATTTAAGCTGCGAACGTGTCGCAGTGACCACACCAGACAGGAGTATGTAATGTCCAAGCAACAGATCGGGGTTGTCGGTATGGCAGTGATGGGGCGCAACCTTGCGCTCAACATAGAAAGCCGTGGTTATACCGTCTCTGTTTTCAACCGCTCCCGTGAAAAGACCGAAGAAGTGATTGCCGAGAATCCGGGCAAGAAACTGGTCCCACATTATACCGTCAAAGAGTTTGTTGAATCCCTCGAAACTCCACGCCGCATCCTGTTGATGGTGAAAGCAGGCGCTGGCACTGATAGCGCGATCGATTCTCTTAAGCCATATCTGGACAAAGGTGACATCATCATTGATGGGGGTAATACCTTCTTCCAGGACACAATTCGTCGCAACCGCGAATTGTCTGCTGAAGGTTTTAACTTCATTGGTACCGGTGTTTCTGGTGGGGAAGAGGGCGCACTGAAAGGCCCGTCTATCATGCCTGGTGGGCAGAAAGAAGCTTATGAGCTGGTAGCGCCAATTCTTGAGCAGATCGCTGCGCGCGCCGAAGACGGTGAACCTTGTGTTGCCTATATTGGTGCTGACGGTGCTGGTCACTATGTCAAGATGGTACATAACGGCATCGAGTATGGAGATATGCAGCTTATCGCGGAAGCATACTCTTTACTGAAAGGTGGCCTGGCGCTTTCTAACGAAGAACTGGCAACAACCTTTACCGAGTGGAACGAAGGCGAACTCAGCAGCTACCTGATTGATATCACCAAAGACATCTTCACTAAAAAAGATGAAGAAGGTAAATACCTGGTTGATGTGATTCTTGATGAAGCGGCCAACAAAGGTACCGGTAAATGGACCAGCCAGAGCTCACTCGACCTTGGTGAACCGTTGTCCCTGATCACCGAGTCTGTCTTTGCGCGTTACATCTCTTCACTGAAGGACCAGCGTGTTGCAGCGTCTAAAGTCCTGACGGGGCCAAAAGCTCAACCGGCTGGTGACAAGACTGAGTTTGTCGAGAAAGTTCGTCGTGCTCTGTATCTGGGCAAAATTGTTTCCTATGCTCAGGGCTTCTCCCAGCTACGTGCTGCATCAGATGAATACAACTGGGATCTGAACTACGGTGAGATTGCCAAAATCTTCCGTGCCGGTTGTATTATCCGTGCTCAGTTCCTGCAGAAGATCACTGATGCTTACGAGCAGAATGCGGGTATCGCCAACCTGCTGCTGGCACCGTACTTCAAGCATATTGCTGATGAATATCAGCAGGCACTGCGTGATGTCGTGGCTTATGCTGTTCAGAACGGCATCCCTGTTCCGACATTCTCTGCTGCCATTGCCTACTACGACAGCTATCGTTCTGCAGTCCTGCCGGCTAACCTGATTCAGGCTCAGCGTGACTATTTCGGTGCTCATACCTATAAGCGCACTGATAAAGAAGGCGTATTCCATACTGAGTGGTTAGACTAATCTATTTATGAAGAGCCGGACCCTAGGTCTGGCTCTTTTATTTATGACTTCTATTTTTTATTGGTTATATTGACTCTTTTTATTTATTCCCTTCATTGATAGTTTCCAGGTTTAATTGTCGTTATATCGTTGTTTATAACAACTCCAATGTTTTTTGTATTTCTATATGTCTGTATTTGGTTTGAGTAAATTTCTAGGTGTTTAATAACAGGGTTTTAATTAAAGGATATTAATATGTTGCTTCCTGTGATTATGGCTGGCGGTACCGGCAGTCGTCTCTGGCCGATGTCTCGTGAGCTTTACCCGAAACAGTTCTTACGGCTGTACGGGCAGAATTCAATGCTGCAGGAAACCATCACCCGACTCTCGGGCCTTGAAATCCATGAACCGATGGTCATCTGTAACGAAGAACACCGCTTCCTGGTGGCCGAACAGCTGCGCCAACTCAATAAACTGTCGAATAACATCATTCTTGAGCCGGTCGGGCGTAATACCGCTCCGGCCATTGCTCTGGCTGCCCTCCAGGCCACTCGCCACGGGGACGACCCGCTGATGCTGGTTCTTGCCGCAGACCATATCATCAATAACAAACCTATTTTCCACGACGCCATCCGCGTCGCTGAACAGTATGCTGATGAAGGGCATCTGGTCACTTTCGGGATTGTGCCGAACGCTCCAGAAACCGGCTACGGCTACATCCAGCGCGGCGTGGCGCTTACCGACAGCGACCACACCCCTTACCATGTGGCTCGCTTCGTTGAGAAGCCAGACCGGGAGCGCGCGGAGGCCTACCTCGCTTCTGGAGAGTACTACTGGAACAGCGGCATGTTTATGTTCCGCGCTAAAAAATACCTCTCCGAGCTGGCCAAATTCCGCCCGGATATCCTTGAGGCCTGCCAGGCCTCAGTCAGCGCCGCGGATAACGGCAGCGACTTCATCAGCATTCCGCATGACATTTTCTGCGAGTGCCCGGACGAATCCATCGACTACGCGGTGATGGAAAAAACCGCCGATGCGGTTGTGGTCGGCCTCGATGCCGACTGGAGTGACGTTGGCTCATGGTCAGCGCTGTGGGAAGTCAGCTCGAAAGATGCCCAGGGCAATGTGCTCAGCGGCGATGCGTGGGTGCATAACAGCGAAAACTGCTATATCAACAGCGACGACAAACTGGTAGCGGCGATTGGTGTGGAGAACCTGGTGATTGTCAGCACCAAGGATGCGGTGCTGGTGATGAACCGCGAGCGTGCCCAGGATGTGAAGAAGGCAGTCGAGTTTCTCAAACAAAACCAGCGCAGTGAGTACAAGCGTCATCGCGAGATTTACCGTCCTTGGGGCCGCTGCGACGTGGTGGTGCAGACCCCGCGGTTTAACGTCAACCGGATCACGGTGAAACCGGGCGGGGCCTTCTCTATGCAGATGCACCACCACCGCGCCGAGCACTGGGTTATTTTGGCTGGCACCGGTCAAGTGACGGTGAACGGGAAGCAATTCCTGCTGACGGAAAACCAGTCCACCTTTATTCCCATCGGAGCTGAGCACTGCCTGCAAAACCCGGGCCGTATTCCGCTGGAAGTGCTGGAAATCCAGTCCGGTTCCTACCTGGGCGAAGACGATATTATCCGTATTAAAGACCAGTATGGTCGTTGCTAATCTTTTAGGGAATAAGGTGCAGAATGACACAGTTAACATGCTTTAAGGCTTATGACATCCGTGGTGAACTGGGTGACGAGTTGAACGAGGACATCGCCTACCGTATTGGGCGCGCCTATGGCGAATTTCTGAAACCCGGGGAAATTGTAGTGGGGGGCGATGTGCGCCTCACCAGCGAGTCGCTGAAGCTGGCTCTGGCCCGGGGGCTAATGGACGCCGGTACCGACGTGCTTGATATCGGCCTGAGTGGTACTGAAGAGATTTACTTTGCGACATTCCATCTGGGAGTGGATGGCGGTATTGAAGTGACGGCCAGCCACAATCCGATGAACTACAACGGCATGAAGCTGGTGCGCGAGAACGCGAAGCCTATCAGCGGCGACACCGGGCTGCGTGATATCCAGCGCCTGGCGGAGCAGAACCAGTTTCCGCCGGTGGACCCGGAGTGCCGCGGCACCCTGCGTCAGATTTCGGTGCTGAAGGAGTACGTCGACCACCTGATGGGCTACGTAAACCTGGCGAACTTCACTTATCCGCTGAAGCTGGTGGTGAACTCCGGTAACGGGGCGGCAGGGCACGTGATTGATGAGGTGGAGAAACGCTTCGTGGCGGCCGGGGCGCCGGTGACTTTTATCAAGGTGCATCACCAGCCGGACGGGCATTTCCCGAACGGTATTCCTAACCCGCTGCTGTCGGAGTGTCGCCAGGATACTGCTGACGCGGTGCGCGAGCATCAGGCGGACATGGGGATTGCTTTTGATGGCGACTTCGACCGCTGCTTCCTGTTTGATGACGAGGCGTCGTTTATCGAGGGGTACTACATTGTCGGCCTGCTGGCGGAAGCGTTCCTGCAGAAGCAGCCGGGGGCGAAAATCATTCACGACCCGCGCCTGACGTGGAACACGGTCGACATAGTGACCCGCAGCGGTGGCCACCCGGTGATGTCGAAGACCGGGCATGCGTTCATCAAGGAGCGGATGCGCCAGGAAGACGCAATCTACGGCGGGGAGATGAGTGCGCACCATTACTTCCGCGACTTTGCCTACTGCGACAGCGGGATGATCCCCTGGCTGCTGGTGGCGGAGCTGCTGTGCCTGAAAAACAGCTCGCTGAAGTCGCTGGTGGCGGACCGCCAGGCGGCGTTTCCGGCGTCGGGAGAGATTAACCGCAAGCTTGGTAATGCGGCGGAAGCGATCGCCCGCATCCGGGCGCAGTATGCGCCAGCGGCTGCACATATCGACACAACGGACGGTATTAGTATTGAATACCCTGAGTGGCGCTTTAACCTGCGTACGTCCAACACGGAACCGGTGGTGCGTCTGAACGTTGAGTCCAGAGCGGATAGTAGTCTTATGGAGAGTAAAACGAAAGAAATACTCAATCTCCTTTCATAAAATCATCAGGATATTAATGAGAAATGATGGGTAGTATTTAAAGATACTGTATATATTTCGATATTAAAATGCTCATTAATCGTTCTCTATTTAATTAGAAGGGCATACAAAATACTATGCTTTTTTATCTACGAAACTACTTCGGATAAGATTATTATGAAGATTCTTGTAACAGGTGGCGCAGGGTTTATTGGTTCTTCCGTAGTTCGTCATATCATTGAGAATACCCAGGATGACGTACGCGTTGTGGACTGCCTGACCTATGCTGGCAACCTCGAATCCCTGGATCCGGTGGCCGGCAGCGAACGCTATTCATTTTCCAAGACTGATATCACTGATGCCGCTGCTGTGGCTGTGCAGTTCAGCGAATTCCGTCCGGATATCGTTATGCACCTTGCTGCGGAAAGTCACGTGGATCGCTCCATTGACGGACCTGCGGCTTTTATCCAGACCAACTTAATCGGTACTTTTACTTTGCTGGAGGCGGCCCGCCACTATTGGTCCACCCTCGGCGAGCAGCATAGGCAGTCCTTCCGTTTCCACCATATTTCCACCGATGAGGTTTACGGTGATCTGCAAGGCACCGATGACCTGTTCACAGAAGACACTCCATATGCGCCAAGCAGCCCTTACTCTGCCTCCAAGGCCGGTAGCGATCATCTGGTTCGTGCCTGGAACCGTACTTACGGTCTGCCGGTTGTGGTGACTAACTGCTCCAATAACTATGGCCCGTACCACTTCCCGGAAAAACTGATCCCACTGACTATTCTCAATGCGTTGGCTGGTAAACCGCTGCCTGTATATGGCAACGGCGAACAGATTCGTGACTGGCTTTATGTGGAAGATCACGCGCGTGCACTTTATAAAGTCGCTACCGAGGGCGAGAGCGGTGAAACTTATAACATTGGCGGCCATAACGAACGTAAGAATATTGATGTGGTACGTACTATCTGCACCATTCTCGATAAAGTCGTAGAACAGAAGCCGGGCAACATCAGCCAGTTTGCCGATCTCATCACCTTTGTGAAAGATCGCCCGGGACATGATCTACGTTACGCGATAGATGCCGCAAAAATACAGCGTGATTTAGGTTGGGTGCCGCAAGAAACTTTTGAAAGTGGAATTGAAAAAACGGTTCACTGGTATCTGAACAATCAGAACTGGTGGCAGCGTGTGCTGGACGGCTCCTATACCGGCGAACGTCTCGGACTTAGTAATTATTAAGGATATGACCGAATGAAAGGTATTGTTCTTGCCGGCGGCTCCGGCACACGTTTATATCCGATCACCCAGGGTGTGTCTAAACAGCTTCTGCCGATTTATGATAAGCCGATGATTTATTATCCGGTGTCTGTGCTGATGTTATCGGGGATCCGCGATATTCTGATCATCACCACGCCGGAAGATATGCCTGCCTTCCAGCGTCTGCTGGGAGATGGTTCGCAGTTTGGGGTTAACTTCAGCTACGCCATTCAGCCGTCTCCGGACGGTCTGGCGCAGGCTTTTATTATCGGTGAAGAGTTTATCGGTAATGATGCCTGTGCGTTAGTGCTGGGCGACAATATTTATTTCGGTCAGAGTTTTGGTAAAAAACTGGAAGCGGCAGCCAGCAAAACGTCCGGCGCCACCGTGTTTGGCTATCAGGTTCTTGATCCGGAACGTTTTGGTGTGGTGGAGTTTGATGAAAACTTCCGCGCTTTATCGATTGAAGAAAAGCCGCTAAAACCAAAATCAGACTGGGCTGTCACCGGACTCTATTTCTACGACAACAATGTTGTGGAAATGGCGAAAGAGGTGAAGCCGTCTGAGCGTGGTGAGCTGGAAATCACCACCCTGAACCAGATGTATCTAGATCGTGGCGACCTGCAGGTTGAACTGCTGGGCCGTGGTTTTGCCTGGCTCGACACCGGTACTCATGACAGCCTGATAGAAGCTTCACAGTTTATTCATACCATTGAGAAGCGCCAAGGGATGAAGGTCGCCTGTCTGGAAGAGATTGGTTACCGCAATCAATGGTTGTCGGCGGAAGGGGTGGCTGCTCAGGCCGAACGGCTGAAGAAAACCGAATATGGCGCTTATCTGAAACGCCTGCTTAACGAACGTTAATCGCCTGCCGATCATATATAGGGTATTCAATAATGAAAATTTTACTGATTGGTAAAAATGGCCAGGTTGGCTGGGAGCTGCAGCGTTCGCTGTCGACGCTGGGTGAGGTGGTCGCCGTTGATTACTTCGATAAAGAATTATGCGGTGATTTAACGAATCTGGAAGGCATTGCACAAACTGTTCGTCAGGTAAAACCGGATGTTATTGTCAATGCGGCGGCCCACACTGCGGTAGATAAAGCTGAAAGCGAGCGTGAGCTATCTGACCTGTTGAACGATAAGGGTGTGGCAGTACTGGCGGAAGAGTCAGCGAAATTGGGTGCCCTGATAGTGCATTACTCCACCGATTATGTGTTCGACGGGGAGGGGAGCCACTATCGTCAGGAAGAGGAGGCCACCGGGCCGCTGAACGTCTATGGCGAGACCAAACGCGCCGGAGAAATTGCGCTGGAGCAGGGGAATCCCCGTCATCTGATCTTCCGCACCAGTTGGGTCTATGCAACGCGTGGGGCGAACTTTGCCAAAACCATGCTGCGCCTGGCCGCTGAAAAAGAGACGCTGTCGATCATTAATGACCAGCACGGCGCACCGACCGGGGCTGAGCTGCTGGCGGACTGCACTGCCATCGCCATCCGTGAAGAGTTGCGTAATAAAGCGGTTGCCGGAACCTACCATCTGGTCGCCAGCGGAGAGACCAGCTGGTATGACTATGCCCGCTTTGTTTTTGACGTGGCACGAGCTAACGGCGTGCAGCTGGCCATCAATGAGGTTAACGGGATTCCGACAACGGCCTATCCAACGCCGGCAAAACGCCCGCTGAATTCCCGCCTGTCGAATGAGAAATTCCAGCGCGTATTTGGTATCACGCTCCCGGACTGGCGTCAGGGTGTAGAGCGCGTGGTCGTTGAAGTTTCAGGCAAGTAAGGGCATACAAGATGAATATTATTAAAACAGACATTCCTGACGTACTGATTTTCGAACCTCGCGTGTTCGGTGATGCGCGTGGTTTTTTCTTCGAAAGCTTCAGCAGCAAGGTGTTTGATGAGGCGGTCGGCCGTCATGTTGAGTTTGTACAGGATAACCATTCGCAGTCTCAGAAGGGCGTGTTGCGAGGTCTTCACTATCAGCTGGATCCGCACTCGCAGGGTAAACTGGTGCGCTGCGTGGAAGGTGAGGTTTTTGATGTGGCGGTGGATGTCCGCCGTTCATCGCCAACCTTTGGCCAGTGGGTCGGGGTGGTGCTCAGTGCGGAAAACAAACGTCAGCTGTGGATTCCGGAAGGGTTTGCGCATGGATTTATGGCGCTGAGCGAGACGGTGCAGTTTGTCTATAAAGCGACCAACTACTACGCGCCACAGTCAGAGCGCAGCATTCTCTGGAATGACCCGGATATTGGTATTAATTGGCCTGAACTGGACGGCTGCACACTTTCTTTGTCAGAGAAAGATATGCAGGCCCATACTCTGGCAACCGCTGAAGTGTATAAATAAATATTCTATTGATGATTATTTGTGCTTCCTGAAAAGGCCCAATCCGGGCCTTTTTAAATAGCACCATTTTGTGCCTTTCTTGACACTTATCTTCTCAAAGAGTAAAACCGCCAGAAGTGTTGATTACAGGGTGGCTACTATGCCGCCGTCCAGTTAACTGATTAAAGTGTGATCGAATGAAAATTACTATTTCCGGTACCGGTTATGTTGGTTTATCGAACGGCATCCTGATTGCGCAGAACCACGAAGTGGTTGCGCTGGATATCGTACAATCTAAAGTCGATATGCTTAACCAGAAGATGTCGCCGATTGTCGATAAAGAGATTCAGGAATATCTGGCCGAAAAACCGCTGAATTTTCGTGCGACAACTGACAAACAAGATGCATATCGCAATGCTGACTATGTCATTATCGCCACACCGACTGACTACGATCCGAAAACTAACTACTTCAATACCTCAACGGTTGAAGCCGTTATTCGTGATGTCACTGAGATTAACCCCAACGCCGTCATGATCATTAAATCGACCATTCCGGTCGGTTTCACCCGTGATATCAAAGAGCGTCTGGGCATCGACAATGTCATCTTCTCCCCGGAGTTTCTGCGCGAAGGTCGTGCGCTGTATGACAATCTGCATCCTTCTCGTATCGTCATCGGTGAACGTTCGGAGCGGGCAGAGCGTTTTGCCAGTCTGCTGAAAGAGGGGGCTATCAAGCAGGATATCCCGACGCTGTTTACCGACTCGACCGAAGCGGAGGCGATCAAGCTGTTTGCCAATACCTACCTTGCTCTGCGTGTCGCTTATTTTAATGAGCTGGATAGCTATGCAGAAAGCCAGGGTCTCAACAGCAAGCAGATTATTGAAGGCGTGTGCCTGGATCCGCGGATCGGTAATCACTATAACAACCCGTCATTCGGTTACGGTGGATACTGCCTGCCGAAAGATACTAAACAGCTGCTGGCGAACTACGAATCGGTGCCAAACAATATCATTGGCGCTATTGTGGATGCTAACCGTACCCGTAAAGACTTTATTGCTGACTCTATCCTTGCGCGTAAACCGAAAGTGGTTGGGGTTTATCGTCTGATCATGAAGAGCGGCTCAGATAACTTCCGCGCCTCTTCAATCCAAGGGATTATGAAGCGTATTAAAGCCAAAGGTATCCCGGTTATTATTTACGAACCGGTGATGCAAGAAGATGAATTCTTTAATTCCCGCGTCGTTCGCGATCTGGATGCCTTTAAGCAAGAAGCTGATGTCATCATTTCTAACCGTATGGCGGAAGAGCTGGCTGATGTTGCGGATAAGGTTTATACCCGCGATCTCTTTGGCAACGATTAGCCCTTTCGATCCTGAGTGCCAGCGGTGCTGCCGCTGGTCTCATCTCTCCCTTGCCTCCGCTTTTACAAATTTTCCATAACGACGACCTCGGTAGTGTGATGCAGTCTGTAATTTTATGCTAAAACCATTGCCCGGCTTACGGTGGTCAGATATGTTAAATCATACCTTGTGAAGAGCTACCGTCACTGAGATGTAGATGCCGGAGATAAGCGCCGGAAGGGAAAAGAAGCCTGCTATGCGGGCTTTTTTTGTTTTTGTATTCAGGGATTGGGCACGAAATAAACAGGAGCCGACCAAAGCGGAGGCTCATCAAAGCTTCTGTAAAACGCGGGAACAAAAAAACCGCAACCCTGCGATTGCGGTTCAGAAAGAATAAGGTAACCACTCAGGCGTTGTAATACGCCTTGTACCACTCCACGAATTTCTTCACGCCATCCTTAACGGATGTCTGCGGTTTAAAGCCAACCAGATCATACAGTGGCTTGGTATCGGCGCTGGTTTCCAGGACATCGCCCGGCTGGATCGGCATCATGTTTTTCTCAGCTTCCATCCCCATCGCTTCTTCCAGAGCGGTGATGTAGTCCATCAACTCCACCGGCGAGCTGTTGCCGATATTATAGATTCGATAAGGAGCTGAACTGGTGGCCGGTGAGCCGTTTTCTACGGTCCATTCAGGATCTGCCTGCGGAATGACATCCTGCACGCGGACAATCGCTTCTACGATGTCATCGATGTAGGTGAAATCACGCTTCATCTTGCCGTAGTTGTAGACGTCGATGCTCTTACCTTCCAGCATCGCCTTAGTGAATTTGAACAGGGCCATATCCGGACGTCCCCACGGGCCATACACGGTGAAGAAACGTAAGCCGGTGGTGGGGATGCCATAGAGATGAGAGTAGGTATGCGCCATCAGTTCATTGGCTTTTTTGGTTGCCGCATACAGTGACACCGGGTGATCGACCGAATCATCCGTGGAGAACGGCATCTTGCGGTTCAGGCCATACACTGAACTGGAAGAGGCGTACAGCAAATGTTGTACTTTGTTATGTCGGCAGCCTTCCAGAATGTTCAGATAACCAATCAGGTTGGCATCGGCATAGGCATGCGGATTTTCCAGCGAATAACGCACGCCAGCCTGCGCTGCCAGATGGATCACCCGATCAAACTTCTCAGTAGCAAAAATTTGCGCCATGCCTTCGCGATCGGCAAGATCGGTTTTGTAAAAACTGAACAGAGGGGACTGTAAAAGATCCAGGCGAGACTGCTTGAGATTGACATCGTAGTAATCGTTCATGTTGTCGATGCCAACAACCTCATGACCCGCCTCCAGAAGGCGCTGACTTGCATGAAAGCCGATAAATCCTGCGGCTCCAGTGACTAAAAACTTCATATTCATCCTCCGGGTTCGGTGTTCCCCGCTATATATATTTGTCGATTTTACACTGGCTTGCCTTCGGGATCATCTGCTTTACCGTTGCAGGATATAAGCGGGTACCGTAGAAAGCGCAGGGTTGCACACTTCCCGGGTCCTGGTGAGTACTGAAGATTTTAGGGTAAGTTCGCAAATGATAATCATTATTACATGAAAATAAGTTAGCTGAATAATTGTTACTGCTGTTCTTTGATAGTTACCGTACTCTGTTCGCCTCGCAAGCAAAGCAGCGGAAAGGCTGAGTCTGGTCAATATTGTTTCTTTTTATATATTTTCCGAACAATTCCTCAATAATTGGTCAGTATTACTATTGTAATGATAGTAATGAAATCTATTTTTTCTTTTATAATCATATTGTTAAGTGGGTACGCTGAAGTGTTCGAATAATGTGCAGCAACTGTGTATTTTTTGGCTGGATGGATTGGTCATGCTTTTTCATTTTTATTCTTCCAGACCAGAGCTATAATGCGCGCGTAATTCACGTCCTACGGATGCATTATTGATAATGCGCAGCAAACGTACCCTACGACGCTCGGATTTGACCACTTTTGAAGAAAAGTCAAATTCACTTTTATGCAAGATAGGATGAGGAAGTACGTTATCCTGGTGGTGTTGCCGCTGCCTGCCCGCGAACTTAATACTCTGCCTGACTCATGTAGAGATGCGGAGCGCCCAGCTACATGGCTGTTGAAGTCATACTGCCGAGAGTGACGCTTTTTGTTGGTTTCAAGGGTGAAATGAGAAAGTCCTGATGGATAGGATGCCATAAACTGGGGAAAGTAGCGGTGCATTTGTTGCGGTGTAGCGATGGATGTGAGTCCGGAGAGGGGCGCTGAGTACAGATATCCGTTTGTTTTTAGCTTTTTTGCCGAACGCTGACTAGGCTGTTTGTGGCTTCATGAATGCTGCGCCGGTAATGCTTGTGGAGCTAACGACGAGCGTATCCTCTTCGTTACGGTAAGACCGGGTAAGACAGACACTTTAGAGAGGGGAGTCCGCATTTTGGTTGCGATAGCCAATGGCGGTAGCGTGTCTGAATTTTAGAATAAACTCATTGTTCGATTTAACATTTTATTTACAATCTTAAAGGATGGTTTATGTGTCTTCCACGAGAATCACATTTTCATTCAGCGGTGACTGAGGTTAGCGATCATCTCCGATTCCGGAGTGCTAATGCGCAGGAAAGATTGTTTACATATTGCTTGTGCAAAATAATGTTACAATTGGTCTTTGTTTATGGGAATAGCTGTTCGTCTCTCGAGCACAGCAGATCTTATCGATAATTCTGTTTGATACATATTACGTACGGAATTTTTTGTAGAATAATTTATGAGTATAAAAATGAAGTATAATATAGGGTATTTGTTTGATCTTCTTGTTGTTATAACAAACAAAGATTTAAAGGTACGTTATAAAAGCAGCGTATTTGGTTACTTATGGTCAATTGCGAATCCACTGCTTTTTGCAATGATATATTATTTCATTTTTAAGCTCGTTATGCGAGTGCAGATCCCGAATTATACCCTTTTCTTGATTACCGGTTTATTTCCGTGGCAATGGTTTGCCAGCTCGGCGACAAATTCCTTGTTTTCGTTTATAGCCAATGCGCAAATAATCAAAAAAACAGTTTTTCCGCGCTCAGTTATTCCATTGAGTAATGTCATGATGGAAGGGTTACATTTCTTGTGTACAATTCCTGTGATTATTGCATTCCTGTTCGTGTATGGTATGCGTCCATCGCTCTCATGGCTCTGGGGCGTACCAATTATTGCGCTTGGTCAGGTGATTTTTACATTTGGTATTTCAATCATATTTTCTACGCTAAATCTGTTCTTCAGGGATTTAGAGCGATTTGTCAGCCTTGGTATCATGCTCATGTTTTATTGCACGCCGATATTATATGCGTCAGATATGATTCCTGAAAAATTTAGCTGGATTATTACCTATAATCCTCTGGCAAGCATGATCCTCAGCTGGCGGCAGCTGTTCATGGATGGCGTCTTAAATTATGAATATATTTCAATCCTTTACATTACAGGTTTAGTCCTGACAATTGTGGGCCTGAGTATTTTTAATAAATTAAAATATCGATTTGCAGAGATTTTGTAATGGAACCAGTAATAAACTTTAGTCACGTTACGAAAGAGTATCCTCTTTACCACCATATTGGCTCAGGAATTAAGGATCTCGTATTTCACCCTAAAAGAGCTTTTCAGCTGTTAAAAGGGCGTAAATATCTTGCGATCGAAGACATTACCTTCACCGTGGGTAAAGGCGAGGCCGTAGCGCTGATTGGTCGTAACGGCGCAGGGAAAAGTACCTCCCTCGGGCTGGTGGCCGGCGTCATTAAGCCTACAAAAGGCACTGTTACAACCCAGGGGCGCGTTGCCTCAATGCTTGAGCTAGGCGGCGGTTTTCACCCTGAATTAACCGGGCGAGAAAATATTTATCTCAATGCGACCCTGCTTGGGCTACGCCGCAAAGAGGTTCAGCAACGGATGGATCGGATAATTGAGTTCTCCGAGCTGGGTGATTTCATTGACGAACCTATTCGCGTGTACTCAAGTGGTATGCTTGCGAAGCTTGGATTCTCTGTCATCAGCCAGGTAGAACCCGATATACTTATTATCGATGAGGTACTTGCTGTCGGTGACATTTCGTTCCAGGCCAAATGTATACAAACAATACGAGACTTCAAAAATAAGGGTGTAACGATATTATTCGTTAGCCACAATATGAGTGATGTTGAAAAAATCTGTGACAGAGTTGTTTGGATCGAAAACCATAAACTCCGCGAAATTGGCTCAGCAGAGAGAATCATTGAACTTTACAAGCAAGCAATGGCTTAATAATTGGTAATAAGATGAATAGTATCAAAATTTATACATGTCACCACAAACCCAGTGCTTTTCTAAATGCCTCTATTATTAAACCACTGCATGTCGGGAAGGCTAATACTTATAATGATATTGGCTGTGAAGGGGATGATAGCGGAGACAACATTTCCTTTAAAAACCCCTTCTATTGTGAGCTGACGGCCCACTACTGGGTGTGGAAGAATGAATCTCTGGCTGACTATGTGGGATTCATGCATTACCGCAGACACTTGAACTTTGCAGAACAACAAAATCATCCTGAGGATAACTGGGGGGTAGTCAACTACCCGCTCATCAATGCCGAATACGAAAGCCAGTTTGGATTAAGTGATGAATCCATAAGCACCTGCGTCGATGGATATGATCTGCTGTTACCCAAAAAATGGTCGGTAACATCGGCAGGAAGTAAGAATAACCTTGATCATTATGCAAAAGGTGAGTTTTTACACATTAAAGACTATCAGTCTGCCCTGGATGTCGTTGAAGAGCTGTATCCACAATATAAAGCTGCGATTCAACAATTCAATAATGCAACTGATGGTTATTATACGAACATGTTTGTTATGCGCAAAGACATGTTCCTGGATTATTCTGAATGGCTTTTTGCTATTTTGTCTAATCTTGAAGATCGGATTTCGATGAATAACTACAACGCTCAAGAAAAACGAGTTATAGGACACATTGCTGAGCGTTTATTCAATATCTATATCATCAAATGTCAACAAGATAAACAGCTAAAAATAAAAGAACTACAGCGCACGTTTGTTACTGCTGAAACATTTAATGGTAAATTAAAGCCCGTTTTTGACGAAAGCGTACCGGTTGTTATTAGTTTTGATAATAACTATGCATTAAGTGGCGGGGCATTAATCAATTCAATTGTTCTCCATTCTGATGCGAACAGAAACTATGATATCGTTGTTCTGGAAAATAAGGTCAGTCATTTAAATAAACAACGCCTTATCAAGCTAGTTGCTGGTCATAACAACATATCATTGCGCTTTTTTGATGTGAATTCATTCACTGAGATGAGTGATGTTCATACCCGTGCACATTTTAGTGCGTCGACCTATGCGCGCTTGTTCATCCCGCAACTTTTCCGCGAGTATAAAAAAGTTGTGTTTATCGATTCTGACACCGTGGTGAAGGCTGATTTGGCGACACTTCTGGATGTCGAGATCGGCACTAACCTGGTTGCCGCTGTTAAAGACATCGTCATGGAAGGGTTTGTGAAGTTTGGTACCATGTCAGAATCAGATGATGGCATTATGCCTGCAGAGCAATACCTGAAAAAGACATTAGGAATGACTAATCCTGACGAATATTTTCAGGCCGGGATTATTGTTTTTAATGTCGAACAAATGGTTACAGAGAATACCTTTGCTCAATTGATGTCAGCATTGAAAGCCAAAAAGTATTGGTTCTTAGATCAGGATATCATGAACAAAGTCTTCTTTGGCCGAGTCAAATTCTTACCATTAGAATGGAACGTGTACCATGGTAATGGTAATACCGATGATTTCTTCCCGAATCTTAAGTTTTCAACCTATATGCGCTTTTTACAAGCCAGAAGAAATCCAAAAATGATTCACTATGCGGGTGAAAACAAACCATGGAATACTGAGAAAGTCGATTTCTATGATGATTTTCTTGAGAATGTTTTAAATACGCCATGGGAAAAAGAAATCTACTATCGCCAGTTACCTGTGGCCACGGTAGTACCTAACCAACATACTGAACTGCAGCAAACCGTGTTACTGCAGACAAAGATTAAAAGAGCTTTAATGCCATATGTTAACAAATATGCTCCTGTTGGTTCGCCAAGAAGAAATAAGCTCATCAAATATTATTATAAAGTTCGCCGTTCGATTCTTGGCTAATACAACTGGAGATACATTATGAAGCGTAACAATATTCTCATCGTCGGCGCTGGTTTTTCAGGTGTGGTCATTGCCCGCCAGCTTGCTGAACAAGGTCACAAGGTTAAAATCATCGATCAGCGGGACCACATTGGAGGAAACTCTTATGACACTCGCGATCCTCAGACTGATGTCATGGTTCATGTCTACGGTCCGCATATTTTCCATACGGATAATGAAACCGTCTGGAACTATGTCAATCAGTATGCGGAAATGATGCCCTATGTGAATAGAGTAAAAGCTACTGTTAATGGTCAGGTTTTTTCACTGCCGATTAATCTGCATACTATTAATCAGTTCTTTGCTAAAACCTGTTCTCCTGATGAAGCTCGCGCGCTCATTAGCGAAAAAGGTGATAGTTCCATTCTGGAACCGAAGACTTTTGAAGAGCAGGCCTTGCGCTTCATTGGTAAAGAATTATACGAAGCGTTCTTCAAAGGCTACACCATAAAACAGTGGGGGATGCAGCCTTCCGAGCTTCCGGCATCTATACTCAAACGTTTGCCTGTGCGTTTCAATTATGACGATAATTATTTCAATCATAAATTCCAGGGCATGCCGAAGTTAGGCTATACCCATATGATTGAAGCGATCGCCGATCATGAAAATATCACTCTGCAATTACAGCGTGAGTTTGCGGCTGAAAATCGCGAAAGTTATGATCATGTATTTTATAGCGGGCCGTTAGACGCCTTCTATTCATACCAGCATGGGCGTCTTGGCTACCGTACTCTGGACTTTGAGCGATTTACCTGGCAAGGTGATTATCAGGGCTGCGCGGTCATGAACTATTGCTCAGTTGATGTCCCGTATACGCGCATTACCGAACATAAATATTTTTCCCCGTGGGAAAACCACGAAGGCTCCGTATGTTATAAAGAATATAGTCGCGCCTGCGGTGAAAATGATATTCCTTACTATCCAATCCGCCAGATGGGCGAGATGGCTCTGCTGGATAAATATCTATCACTGGCGGAAGGTGAGAAAAATATTACTTTCGTCGGACGCTTAGGGACATATCGCTATCTTGATATGGATGTAACGATTGCAGAAGCCTTAAAAACGGCCGATAAATACCTGTCTTCATTGTCCAATGACGAAGCAATGCCTGTATTTGTGGCCGATGTACGATGAAACATACTGCACTAATAGTCACTTTCAACCGTCTTGAGAAGCTAAAAAAGACGGTTGCTGAAACTGTTAAGCTGCACTTTACCTCTATCGTTATTGTCAATAATGGGTCCACGGATGGGACCTCTGACTGGCTGCAGACAATCACTGATCCCCGAGTCATTGTCTTAAATCTGGCCAGTAATAACGGGGGGGCCGGCGGGTTTAAGGCCGGTAGTCAATATATATGCAGTTCTGTTGATAGCGATTGGGTCTTCTTTTATGACGATGATGCTTATCCGCAAAGTGATATTCTTGATAAGTTCGCGACGATAAATAAAGAAGATTGTCGTGTTTTTACGGCTTTAGTTAAAGATTTACAGGGCCGGACATGTGCGATGAATGTTCCATTTGCAAAAGTCCCGACCTCGTTTAGTGATACCATGCAATATATCAAACATCCCCAACGATATGTACCAGATAATAAGAAAATGCTGGTGCAAACCGTTTCATTTGTTGGCATGATCATTAAGCGTGAAGTCTTAAATGAGCACCTTCATCATATTTATGATGAACTTTTCCTTTATTTTGATGATCTCTATTTTGGTTATCAATTAACTTTAAGTGGCGAGAAAATCACTTATCAACCGGAACTTGTTTTTACTCATGACGTGAGTATTCAGGGAAAGGTTATATCGCCAGAGTGGAAGGTTTACTATCTTTGTCGGAACTTGATTTTGGCTAAGAGAATATTCACGGAAGTGGAAATTTTTAGTAGTTCATCAATCCTTTTGCGCCTGTGTAAGTATATCACCATATTCCCTGTGCAGCGCCGGAAATGGGTATATCTAAAGTTTTTATGCCGTGGGATTGTACATGGTGTAAAAGGAATCAGCGGTAAGTTTCACTAAGTGGACATAGCAATGAAAAAACTGTGTTATTTCATAAATTCGGATTGGTATTTTGATTTGCATTGGACCGATCGTGCAATTGCCGCCCGAGATGCCGGTTATGAGATTCACATTATTAGCCATTTTGTCGATGATAAAATAGCGGAAAAATTCAGGACATTAGGTTTTGTTTGCCATAACATTCCACTTGTCGCCCAATCATTCAACGTTTTGATTTTCTTTCGGGCCTTTTCTAAGGCTCGGAAAATTATTCAAAACATCAATCCAGATTTGTTGCACTGCATTACCATCAAGCCCTGTTTGATCGGCGGTTTTCTGGCTAAAAGTACCCATCGTCCTGTTATTCTGAGTTTTGTCGGTTTGGGCCGAGTATTTTCCGCAGAGTCTGCCTGTCTTAAGCTGCTGCGAAGTTTTACTGTTATGGCATATAAGTATATCGCCAGTAACAAATGCAGTTTGTTTATGTTCGAACATGATAAAGACAGAGCAAAACTCGCCGATCTGGTTGGTATCGATTACAAACAGACTATTGTTATTGATGGCGCGGGTATTAATCCAGAGATTTACAAATACTCTCTGGAGCAGCAGCGTGATGTTCCGGTCGTCCTTTTTGCCAGCCGTATGCTGTGGAGTAAAGGACTGGGTGACCTGATTGAAGCCAAAAAAATACTGAGTAATAAAAATATTCACTTTACGCTGAATGTTGCCGGTATTTTAGTTGAGAATGATAAAGACGCAATTCCGCTGGCGACGATACAGAAGTGGCAAAGCGAAGGCGTGATTAACTGGCTCGGTCATTGCTCTAATGTATTTGATTTAATTGAAGAATCAAATATCGTTGCTTTGCCGTCGGTCTACGCCGAAGGCGTACCGCGTATCTTGCTGGAAGCTTCCTCTGTCGGGCGCGCTTGTATCGCTTATGATGTTGGTGGCTGTGATAGCTTAATTATCAATAACGATAATGGGTTGATTGTAAAAAGTAAATCTGTCGAGGAATTAGCGGAGAAACTCGGTTTCCTGTTGGATAACCCAGAAACGCGCGTCGCAATGGGTATCAATGGCAGAAAACGCATTCAAGATAAATTCTCGAGCGTGATGATCATTAATAAAACATTAAAAACATATCGTGATGTTGTTGAAGAGTAATTTTTGATGAAGCTCAGTCGCTTTCATCTTACCCATCCTTAATAAACTGGCAACCTACAAATTAAACGCTACCCATAAATAAATATAATTGCGTTTATAAGCTAAGCGTCAAGGTGATTGCATGTCTGAAAAAGAGAGTATAGCTGTTTCCGTTATTATCCCTGTGCACAATGCGGCGGGATATATTTCCGACACATTGAGCACTGTTTTGTCGCAAACATTAAATGATATTGAAATCATTATTGTCAACGATTGTTCTGACGATAATACCTTAGAGATTGTCTCGGCGCTGGCTGAAACTGATTCACGAATTAGAGTCATTAACAACACGACAAATCTTGGTGGGGGAGGCTCAAGAAACATCGGGTTGGATGCTGCTACCGGTGAGTACGTTATTTTTCTTGATGACGACGATTATGCCGATAACATGATGTTGGAGCGCATGTACGCACGTGCTAGCGATATACAAGCGGATGTCGTTATCTGTCGCAGCCAGTCTTTTGATCCCGCCTTGCAGGTTTATGCTCCGATGCCGTGGTCAGTGCGCCAGGAGCTGTTACCTGATCTCAAGTTTTTTACATCCCAGGATATTCCCTCTGACTTTTTCCGCACCTTTGTCTGGTGGCCATGGGACAAGCTTCTCAGGCGTCAATTTATTACTAGTCATCAGCTTCGCTTTCAGGAAATCAGGACGACCAACGATCTTTTCTTCGTCTGCGCATTTATGCTCATGGCGAACAGAATTTCGGTCTTAAATGAAACGTTAATTTCTCATACCATCAACCGTAGTGAATCCCTATCCGCCACGCGAGCAGAGTCGCACCGCTGTGCTGTTGAAGCATTGGCGGCGCTTAAAGCGTTTATCTGTCAGCAGGGGATGATGGAACACCGTCTCAGAGATTATAAAAACTATGTTGTCGTGTTCCTTGAGTGGCATTTAAACACGATTTCTGGTCCGGCATTTCACCCGTTTTATCAGCAAGTGAAAGAGTTTGTTGTTGCGCTAGATGCAAAGAATGATGATTTTTATGATGAATTTATCGCCGCCGCCCATCATAGGATCACCACGCTGTCAGCTGAAGAGTACCTATTCTCTCTTAAAGATCGGGTTCTGAAGGAACTTGAGTTTTTCCAGGCCAGGAGCTCCGCATTACAGCAAGAAGTTGAGACGCTTACCCACTCATTCGCCGGGCAAAAGGATGAAAATGCGATATTGCATAATCAATTGCATGAGATTGAAGAGCGGGTAACTGAACAGGAACAGAATATTCGTCAGTTAACCGACAAAAATAATGATATGCATCATGAGATGACTATCAAACAGCAAGAGTTCAATGAAATTTATCAGCATCACAAAAATTTAATCTCTTCTTTATCCTGGAAGTTGACTAAGCCGCTACGCGTGGTAAGACGTTTTTTTAAATAATTTCAAAAAGAAGTTAAGCAAGTTTCACTTCTTTGTCAGTGATCTTGTTATTTTCAATAAAAATTTTTTTTCGTTAAATAAAAGAGCTCGTGGTCACATGATTTGCGAGTCTCTATTCCTGTTAGATTAATGATTTATTAGCTAGAGAGTAATAGATTTTTTGTCGAGTTTTACTGGGGGCAGTAAAATTTCGATGTGTGTACTTGTGTTTTTTGTGACTTCCTGCCTTTAAAATTTTTCCTGTTGGGCAGTAATCACCTTTGAATATTGATAGCTATTCTTTTTATTACTAATAAATTCTTTCTTCTAAAAGAATGTAGTTTTACTCATTGGAATATGGGGTGTAGATTGTCTGTTAACAGATTTGATGCCATTGATGGCACTCGTGGGATATTGGCGGGTATGGTCATGCTCAGCCATATGTTTGGCAGCTTTATGGGTTGGCCGCAAGTCAGACCATTTAGCGGTGCCTATCTGTGTGTGGTATATTTTTTCATCATGAGCGGCTTTGTTCTAACCTATGCCCACGCATCAGGAAACTTTTTCAAATACGTTCTTACACGATTTGCCCGATTATGGCCGCTTCATTTTCTGTCGACGATGCTGATGGTAGCCATTTATTACTATAATGCGCACCATGGCGGCTACGTTTCTAGCCCGGATGTTTTTTCTATTAGCGTGATATTAAAAAATATATTATTTCTTCATGGTCTTTATTGGCATGACTTCAAGTTAGTCAATGAACCATCGTGGAGTATCAGTATTGAATTCTGGGTATCACTTTTAATTCCTCTGATCTTTACGCGATTAGGAAATATGACTCGCGCTGTTGTTGCAGGTTTGTTTTTTATTTTCCTGTGGCATAAGCATCCATCAGGGATACCTCCATCAATGCTGACAGCAATGCTGTCAATGCTGATTGGTTCATTGTTTTTTTCTTTATCACAGACAGAGTATTTTAAGTGTCTGATGAAAGAAAAATTCATGGCATTTTTTATTACAGCAGCGGCTGTCGTATCGATCGTTGGCGTATATGCTATGAACCATAGCCGACTGGATTACTTTTTATTCGTTGCATTTATCCCGATGCTATTTATCGATCACCTTCCGGATAATCAACTAATAAAGAGAGTTTTTACTTCAAATTTATTCTTATTTCTCGGTTATATTAGTTTCCCTTTATATTTATTGCATGAGCTGGTTATCGTATCCGGATTCATTTTTGACGCTGAGAATGCCTGGGTATCGATATCATTAGCGGCATTTGCCTCAATATTCATTGCCTATATTTATGCCCGATTTATCGATTATCCTCTCTATCGGGCATTAAAGCGTCAGATTGCCAAAATAAGTTAATTATGGTTTGGATTTTATTGAACGGTAGTTGACTGATTAGTGCGCTGTCGCCGGAGTAGCGTTGCGACGCTTAAAAGGGGAGGGGGAATCCCCTCCCTTCATCGATTTATTTATGCCGGCTACGCAGGTTCTCGACCACTGCCGTCAAATCCAGCCCCTGATCCTGCAGCAGTACCAGCAGGTGATACATCAGATCCGACGCTTCGTTCTTCAGTTCGAACTGGTCATGCACCGTCGCGGCCAGCGCGGTTTCCACGCCTTCTTCCCCGACCTTTTGCGCAATACGCTTGGTACCGCTGGCGTACAGCTTCGCGGTATATGAGCTTTGCGGATCCGCATGCTTACGCTCGGCCAGCAGTTGCTCCAGCTGATACAGGAACAGCCACTGGTGGCCGGCGTCACCGAAGCAGCTTGATGTGCCTTTATGGCAGGTCGGACCGATTGGGTTAACCAGCACCAGCAGGGTATCGTTGTCGCAATCCGGCGTAATGCTCACCACGTTGAGAAAGTTGCCGGAGGTTTCCCCTTTGGTCCACAGACGCTGTTTGGTCCGCGAATAAAAGGTCACTTTACCGCTCTCTTCGGTCTTCGCCAGCGCATCCTGATTCATATAGCCCAACATCAGGACTTCGCCGGAGATGGCGTGCTGTACGATGGCCGGCATCATGCCGTCGGTTTTTTCCCAGTCCAGCTGTTCAGTTAACATACCCTAATCTCCACGCCCTGTGCTGCCAGGTACGTTTTTAGTTCACCAATATTAATAATCTGCTTGTGGAACACCGACGCCGCCAGCGCACCGTCGACGTTGGCGTCGCGGAAGGCTTCAAGGAAGTGCTCCATGGTGCCGGCGCCGCCGGAGGCGATAAGCGGTACGTGGCAGACGGCGCGGACTTTGCGCAACTGCTCAAGATCGTAGCCGTTACGCACGCCGTCCTGATTCATCATGTTCAGCACGATCTCGCCGGCGCCACGTTTCTGGACTTCCTGCACCCAGTCGAGAGTCTCCCACTGAGTCACGCGCGTGCGGCTCTCATCGCCGGTGTACTGGTTGACGTGATATTTACCGCTCTCGGCATCAAACCAGGTGTCGATACCCACCACAATACACTGCACGCCAAAACGATCGGCCAGACTGGTAATCAGCGTCGGATCGGCCAACGCCGGGGAGTTAATCGAAATCTTGTCGGCGCCGAAGGAGAGAATCTGCGCCGCATCGTCGAGGGATTTAATTCCGCCCGCGACGCAGAAAGGAATATCGATCACTTCCGCTACCCGCGACACCCAGCTTTTATCGACGACGCGGCCGTCGCTGGAGGCGGTGATATCGTAGAACACCAGCTCATCAGCGCCTTCGTCGGCATAGCGTTTCGCCAGCGGGACGATATCGCCGATGATTTCGTGATTACGGAACTGCACGCCTTTCACTACCTGGCCGTCACGAACGTCGAGGCAGGGGATTATCCGTTTTGCCAGCATTGAATGGCCTCCGTTACATTAAATTTACCTTCCAGCAGCGCGCGACCGACAATCACGCCGCGCACACCGGTTCCGCGCAGCGCGGCAATATCCTGCAGATCGCCGATACCGCCAGAAGACTGAAAGGCCACCTGCGGATAGCGGGCGCACACTTCTTCATACAGCGCGACGTTGGACCCCGCCAGAGTGCCATCGCGAGAGATATCGGTGCACAGGACGTGCTGCAGCCCGACGGATTGATAGCTCTCCACCAGCTCTTCCAGCGTCACGCCGGAGTTTTCCTGCCAGCCGCTGACTGCCACCTGCTTGTTGCCTTCCGCGTCGATACGTACGTCCAGCGCCAGCACCAGATGCTGCGGGCCAAAACGCTTAAACCAGCCTTTTACCACTTCCGGCGATTTCACCGCCGTCGAACCCACCACCACGCGCGCCACGCCTGCGGCAAGCAGGGCCGCCACATCTTCTTCCGTCCGCACGCCGCCGCCAACCTGCACCGGTACGTTCACGCCGGCCACCAGCGTTTTCAGCAGCGGGATCTGGCGCCTGGCCGGGTCTTTCGCGCCGGTCAGGTCGACCAGATGCAGCACTTCGGCCCCTTGCGCCGCGTACGACTGCAGGCGCGGCAGCGGATCGTTGCCGTAGTCGCGCTGCTGACCGTAATCGCCCTGATGGAGACGGACAACCGTGCCGTCAATTAAATCTAAAGCAGGAATGATCATCACATCTCCAGGAAGTTTTTCAGCAGCTGCGCGCCGGCGCTGCCCGAGCGTTCCGGGTGGAACTGGACGCCAAAAAAGTTATCTTTCTGTACCGCCGCGGTGAACGGCTCGCCGTAATGACACTGGGCGATGGTGTAAGGATTCACCGGCATGGCATAGCTGTGAACGAAATAAAAATAAGCGCCGTCATCGATACCGTGGAACAGACGATTCCCGGCTTTCGGATAGACCCGGTTCCAGCCCATATGCGGCAGCGGCAGCCCGTGGTCGGTCATTTTAGGCACGTCTTCTTCGATAATGCCCAGCAAATCCACGCCGTTGCTCTCTTCGCTACGCCGCCCCAGCAGCTGCATGCCGAGGCAGATGCCGAGCACCGGCTGGGTGCAGGCTTTCACCAGCTCAATCAGCTCGCGTTCGCGAATCTGGTCCATGGCCGCCTGCGCGGTACCGACGCCGGGTAAAAACAGTTTATCGGCGCGCAGCACCACATCCGGATCGCGGCTGACCGCCGGCTCATAGCCGTGGCGGCCGATTGCCGACTTTACCGAATTGAGGTTGGCGCAGCCGGTGTCGAGGATCACCACGTTCATCACAGGACTCCTTTCGACGAGGGCAGCGTATCGCCCTGCACGCGAATGGCCTGACGCAGCGTACGGCCAAAGGCCTTAAACAGGCTTTCGACGCGATGATGGTCGTTCTTGCCCTTCGTTTTCAGGTGCAGCGTGACCGCCATGGTGTAGGAGAGCGAGCGGAAGAAGTGCTCAACCATCTCGGTGCTCAGATCGCCGACGCGCTGATAGGCGAAGTCGGCTTTATATTCCAGGTGCGGGCGACCGGAAATATCCAGCGCGCAGCGGGCCAGACATTCGTCCATCGGCAGCACAAACCCAAAACGGTTGATCCCGCGCTTATCGCCCAGCGCCAGCCTCAACGCCTCGCCCAGCGCCAGACCGGTATCTTCCACGGTGTGGTGATCGTCAATATAGAGGTCGCCGCCAACGTTAATTTCAAGACGGAAGCCGCCGTGGGTGGCGATTTGATCGAGCATATGATCGAAGAAGCCGACGCCGGTGTGGATTTTGCTGCCGCCTTCGCGATCCAGCCAGACTTTGACATCCACCTGGGTCTCTTTGGTGTTGCGCTCAACGTGGGCATAGCGGTCGCGGCGAGTCAGCTGTTCGCAGATAGTCGGCCAGTTCAGCGTCTCGCGATCATAGCGCAGGCCAGTAATGCCCATGTTATCCGCCAGCTGGATGTCGGTGGCGCGATCGCCGATAACGTAGCTGTGGGCTTTATCCATGACGTCTTCTTCCAGCCACGGCAGCACCAGCTGGGTTTTCGGCTTACGGCATTCGCAGTTGTCAGCCGGCAGATGCGGACAAATCAGCACGTCGTCGAAACTGACGCCCTGGGAAGAGAACACCTGCATCATCAGATTGTGCGGGCCGTCAAACTCCGCCTGCGGCAGACTGTCGGTCCCCAGACCGTCCTGATTGGTGATCATCACCAGTTTGTAACCTTCCTGCTGCAGTTTCAGCAGGGCCGGGATCACCTGCGGCTCAAAGGCCAGCTTTTCAAAGCGGTCTACCTGAAAATCAACCGGTGGCTCGGAAATCAGCGTACCGTCACGGTCAATAAAGAGAAACTTCTGGGTCATACATTCTCCGCAGTCAAAGCGTCAATCACGCGCTGGCTCTCTGCACGGGTACCGATAGTGATACGCAAACAGCCGCTTAATGAGGGTTGTTTATTCTGGTCTCGTAAGATAATGCCCTGATCCCACAAAGATTTAAACACTGCGCTGGACGCTTTAAAGCGCACGAGGACATAGTTAGTCTCGGAGTCAAAGACCTGTTCAACGCACGGGATACCGCGCAGCTGGCCGATCAGATACTCGCGCTCGTCGAGAATCTGCGCCACGCGCGCGCGCATCGCGGCGATACCCTGCTCGTTGAGCGCCTGGGCGGCAATGTCGGCTACCGGCGTTGACAGCGGGTAGGGGGCGATGACCTTCATTAACAGGCTAATCACCTCGGCGTTCGCGAGGGTAAACCCACAGCGCAGCCCGGCGAGGGCAAAGGCTTTTGACAACGTGCGCAGCACCACCAGGTGCGGATAGTCGCTCAGCCAGCCGGCCAGCGTCGCCTGCGGGCAGAATTCGATATAGGCTTCATCGGCCACCACGATCGCCTTCCCGCGGGTCATCTCCAGCAGCTTACGCATGTCGTCGGGATTGATAATCTGTCCGGTCGGGTTATTGGGGCTGCAAACAAAAACCACCTTCACACCGTCGAGATTGGCGGCAATACCGGGCAGATCGAGCTGCCAGTCGCTCAGGGCCGGCACGGTACGACAGGCCACGCCGATGGTTTCGGCGCTGACGCTGTACATGCCGTAGGTTGGCGGGCAATAGAGCACCGCATCTTGTCCCGGTTCGCAGAAGGCGCGGATCAGCAGCTCGATACCTTCATCGGCGCCGCGGCTGACCAGAACCTGCTCCGGCTTAACGCCGGCATAGCGGGCATAATTCTCAATCACCGCCCTGGGCTGGCATTCCGGATAGCGGTTCAGCGTCTGCTGGGTCAGCTGAAATTCGACGGCGGTCGGGAATTCATTGGCGTTCAACCAGACATCGCCTTTGCCGCCCAGACGGCGAGCAGACTGATAAGGCGTCAGATCGCGCACGTTAGCGCGGGCTAAATCTTCGATGCTCATGCTTGCTCCTTAAGGGCTGCAACGCGCAGCGTAACGGCATTTTTGTGGGCGGTCAGGCGCTCTGCGGCGGCGAGGATCTCAATGGTCGAGGCGAGGGCGGCAAAACCTTCGCGCGACAGCTCCTGCACGGTCATTCGTTTCTGGAAGTCCGCCAGTCCCAGACTTGAACAGGTGGCGGTATAGCCATAGGTCGGCAGCACGTGGTTGGTGCCGGAGGCATAATCACCGGCGGACTCCGGCGACCAGTCGCCGAGGAACACCGAACCGGCGCTGGTAATGCTGTCAACCAGTTCACGGGCGTTACGGGTCTGGATAATCAGGTGTTCCGGACCGTACTGGTTGGAGATTTCTACGCACTGGGCGAGATCGCGGGCCACGATAATACGGCTGGCCGAGAGCGCTTCCCGGGCGGTCTCCGCCCGCGGCAGCTCCGCCAGCTGGCGCTCAACGGCGCGGGCGACCTGTTGCCCCATCGCCGCATCCGGCGTCAGCAGGATCACCTGAGAATCCGGGCCGTGCTCCGCCTGCGACAGCAGATCAGAGGCGACAAAGTCCGGCGTCGCGCCGCCGTCGGCAATCACCAGCACTTCCGACGGTCCCGCCGGCATATCGATCGCCGCGCCGTCCAGTCGCTGGCTGACCTGGCGCTTGGCTTCGGTGACGAAGGCGTTGCCCGGGCCAAAAATCTTATCAACTTTTGCCACCGACTCGGTGCCGAAAGCGAGGGCGGCAATCGCCTGAGCGCCGCCGACGTTGAAGATTGTGCGCACGCCGCAAAGCTGGGCCGCGTAAAGAATCTCATTGGCAATCGGCGGCGGCGAGCACAGAACCACCTGCTGGCATCCCGCGATGCGCGCCGGCGTCGCCAGCATCAGTACCGTCGAGAACAGCGGCGCAGAACCGCCGGGAATATAGAGGCCGACGGAGGCGATAGGGCGAGTCACCTGCTGGCAACGTACGCCCGGCAGCGTCTCCACATCCACACCCGGCAGTTTTTGCGCGTTGTGGAAGGTCTCGATATTGCTGACCGCGACCGCCATGGCTTGTTTCAGCTCATCGCTGAGGCGCGCGCCGGCGGCGGCAATCTCTTCTTCGCTGACTTGCAGCGTTTTGACGTCGGTTTTATCAAACTTTGCGCTGTATTCACGCAGCGCCGCGTCGCCATTGTTTTTGACGTTATCAAGAATGTCCGCCACCGTGCGGGTGATGCTGTCGGAGGCAGAAATCGCCGGGCGCATTAAGAGCTGCTGCTGCTGTTGTGCGCTACAGCTGTTCCAGTCGATGATGGTATTGAAGCTCATGGTCGTTTCCCCTGTCTAATCTCTGAGACAGACCCGTCGGGCCTGTTCCCCGTGGATTACTCCATCATTTTCTCGATGGGCAGTACCAGAATGGAGCTGGCACCCAGCGCTTTCAGTTTTTCCATGGTTTCCCAGAACAGGGTTTCGCTGCTGACCATGTGCATGGCAACGCGCTGTTTGTCACCTGCCAGCGGCAGAATGGTCGGGCGCTCAGCGCCAGGCAGCAGGGCCACCACTTCCTCCAGACGTTCGGTCGGGGCGTGCATCATGATGTATTTGGATTCGCGCGCCTGAATCACCCCCTGAATACGGGTCAGCAGGCGGTCGATTAGCTGCTGTTTGGCATCGGCCATTTCGCCATCGCGCTGAATCAGGCAGGCTTTAGAGCGGAACATCACTTCTACTTCGCGCAGACCGTTGGCCTCCAGGGTGGCGCCGGTGGAGACCAGGTCGCAAATGGCGTCGGCCAGGCCAGCGCGCGGGGCGACTTCAACGGAACCGTTCAGCAGACAGGATTTAAAGGAGATGCCTTTCTGATCGAGGTAGCGCTTCAGCAGGTGCGGGTAGGAGGTGGCAATACGTTTGCCGTCCAGCGACGCCGGGCCGTCCCAGCGTTCATCCGCCGGAGTGGCCAGCGACAGGCGGCAGCCGCCAAAATCAAGACGACGCAGAGTGAAATAGCGCGGGTCTTCACCCTGAGCGCGACGGCTCAGCAGCTCTTCTTCCAGCACGTTCTCGCCAATGATGCCCAGATCCACCACGCCGTCCATAATCAGGCCCGGGATATCGTCATCGCGGACACGCAGAATGTCGATCGGCATATTTTCCGCCAGCGCAATCAGACGCTGGGTGTGCAAATTCACTTTAATACCACAACGGCTCAGTAATTCGCGTGAATCTTCACTCAGGCGGCCTGATTTTTGAATAGCTATGCGTAAACGGCTGTTGTCTAACATTCTTGTTTCCTCTTAATTCCTGTCTGAATCTGTCCGAATTTGGTTCAAAAAAAAGCCCCCGGAAGTAAATCTTCCGGGGGCTCTATTCGCGCTCATGCACCTCTGGAAGATCTAAACGTCTTCCAGCACACATCGCCTGAAAGACTAGTCAGGATGATGGTGATGATGATGGTGTTTAAATTGAACGCTGTTCATAAAATTCTCTTTGAATGACTATGCATTTGATGCCTTTTAACCTAAACCACTTCAAGCGCAGAAAGCAAGGGCTTTTTACCATCATTAATTCATTTCATCTTCACTGAAGAAATTGTCAGTTGCCGCTGGCTGGCGTAGCCTTAAGTCAGCACAGCGAAAGAGTCAGGAGCCAGGTATGAAAAAGGTCGCAATTGTCGGTTTAGGATGGCTGGGCATGCCGCTCGCTTTGTCATTGAGCGCGCGGGGATGGCAGGTTACCGGCAGCAAAACCACCCAGGACGGCGTGGAGGCGGCGAGGATGTGCGGTATCGACAGCTTTCCGTTACGCCTGGAGCCGCAGCTGGTCTGCGATGCCGAAGATCTGGATGCATTGATGAACGTGGATGCGCTGGTGATTACGCTGCCGGCTCGCCGCAGCGGGCCCGGGGAGGATTTTTATCTGCAGGCGGTACAGGAGCTCGTCGATACGGCGCTGGCCTACCATATCCCGCGGATCGTCTTCACCAGTTCCACTTCCGTATACGGCAATGCCAGCGGGACGTTAAAAGAAAATTCGCCGCGCGATCCGCAAACCGCCAGCGGCAGGGTGTTGAAGGAGCTGGAGGACTGGCTGCACAACCTTCCGGGCACCTCGGTGGATATTTTGCGTCTGGCCGGACTGGTAGGGCCCTCTCGTCATCCCGGGCGTTTCTTTGCCGGGAAGTCCGCGCCGGACGGTCAGCACGGCGTGAACCTGGTACACCTGCAGGATGTCATTTCAGCAATCGAGCTGCTGCTGCAGGCTCCGAAGGGCGGACACATCTATAATATATGTGCGCCCAAACATCCGGCGCGCGGCGTGTTCTATCCGCAAATGGCCCGTGAACTTGGCTTACCGGCCCCGGTGTTTGCCGATAGTCCAAATGGCGGCAGCGGAAAAATTATCGACGGTAACCGTATCTGCTATGAACTGGGGTTTGACTATCAGTACCCCGATCCGCTGGTGATGCCGATGGAGTAATCCGCCAGCGGGGAATCGCGAACCTAAGGGGGCGGCGATGAAACCACTGCTGGATGTCCTCGTCATTCTGGATGCGCTGGAAAAAGAGGGGAGCTTTGCCGCGGCGTCGGCAAAGCTGTACAAAACGCCTTCTGCGCTGAGCTATACCATTCATAAACTGGAAAGCGATCTCAATATTCAGCTGCTTGACCGCAGCGGCCATCGGGCGCGCTTTACCCCCACCGGACAGATGCTGCTGGAAAAGGGGCGCGAAGTTCTGCATACCGTCCGCGAGCTGGAAAAACAGGCGATTAAACTGCATCAGGGCTGGGAAAATGCGCTGGTGCTGGCGGTGGATAACACCTTTCCCTTCTTTTTACTGGCGCCTCTGGTGAGCCGCTTCTATCAGCAGCATACCGCTGCCCGACTGCGTTTTGTCCGCGATACGCCGGCCAGCGGCTGGAATGCGCTGGTGGAAGGGCGGGCTGATATCGTCGTAGGGGTCTTAAGCGACCCGCCGGCGCTCGTCGGCTATGGTTTTAGCCCGCTGGGCGAGCTGGCGCACATCTTTGTTATCGCGCCGCAGCATCCGCTGGCAAAAATGGATGCGCCGCTAAGCTGGCGGGCGATGAAACACTATCGGGCTATCGTCAGCGGGGGAGAATGGCCGCCGGTTGACGATCAGGAAAGCCTCGTGACGTACGATTTTGCCGGCCAGCTGATGTTGATTAGCGCGGGGCTCGGATGGGGGTATGTGCCCAGATATCTGGTGCAGGATCAGCTGGAAAGCGGTGAGCTGATAGAGAAAGAGGTGGCCTCTCATTTACCCGCGCATCGGGCATGGCTTGGCTGGAATGAAGACGCCGCCGGACTCTCTTGCGCATGGTGGCGCAGCGAGATTTTAGCAAATAATGCTATCCATACGATCTATGATATTAAAATTGTATAAATATTAATCTGTTAAGTAATTGTGGCGACGATTTGCCGCTTCAACATCTTGTCATTTGGCCAGTAAGTGTTGCAAAATACGCGGCCTGAAAAAATAGAAACTAGCCGACGCTTTTTTAAAGTGTCGGTTATTTTTTTGCTTTAAAGACACATCATTCAATACCAAGAGGCCGGGCTTCGTACCGGATAGATATTTACTAAAAACCGACAGTCGTTGTCGCTGAGGAATACACTAAAATGGGGCAATTTTTTGCTTACGCGCTGGCCTTCGCCGTAAAAGGGGATAACCACCATGTCGCATAACGCTACTCCAAAAACCTCTCGCGTGGAATTACGTAAAACGCTTACGTTGATTCCGGTTGTAATGATGGGCCTGGCCTATATGCAGCCGATGACGCTGTTCGATACGTTTGGTATCGTCTCTGGTTTGACCGACGGTCACGTCGCGACGGCTTACGCCTTCGCATTGATCGCCATTCTCTTTACGGCACTCAGCTACGGTAAACTGGTTCGTCGTTTCCCGTCAGCGGGTTCCGCTTACACCTACGCTCAGAAATCCATCAGCCCGGCCGTGGGCTTTATGGTGGGCTGGTCATCGCTGCTGGACTATCTGTTCATGCCGATGATCAACATTCTGCTGGCCAAAATTTACTTTGAAGCGCTGGTGCCTTCCATTCCTTCGTGGATCTTCGTTGTCGCGCTGGTGGCCTTTATGACCATCTCTAACCTGCGCAGCATCAAGACCGTAGCAAACTTCAACACCCTGATCGTTATCCTGCAGATGGGGATCGTGGCGGTGATTGTTGGCCTGATTATCTACGGCGTGATGCACGGCGAAGGCGCAGGCACACTGACCAGCACCCGTCCGTTCTGGTCTGAAGGGGCGCACGTGGTGCCGATGATTACCGGTGCGACCATTCTGTGCTTCTCGTTCCTGGGCTTCGATGGCATCTCTTCGCTGTCTGAAGAGACCAAAGACGCTGAGCGCGTGATTCCGAAGGCTATCTTCCTGACTGCGTTGATTGGCGGCCTGATTTTCATCGGTGCCTCTTACTTCCTGCAGCTCTATTTCCCGGATATCTCGCGCTTTAAAGATCCGGACGCATCGCAGCCTGAAATTATGCTGTACGTCGCGGGTAAAACCTTCCAGTGGGGCGTGCTGATCTTCTCCAGCGTGACCGTGCTGGCTTCCGGCATGGCCGCACATGCAGGCGTTTCTCGTCTGATGTACGTCATGGGCCGCGATGGCGTGTTCCCGACCCGTTTCTTCGGCTACGTACATCCGAAATGGCGTACTCCGGCGTGGAACGTGCTGCTGGTTGGCGCGATTGCTCTGCTGGCGATTAAATTCGACCTGGTGACGGCGACGGCGCTGATTAACTTTGGTGCGCTGGTGGCATTTACCTTCGTTAACCTGTCGGTCATCTCCCAGTTCTGGATCCGTGAAAAGCGTAACAAGACGCTGAAAGATCACTTTAACTACCTGATCCTGCCGGTGTGCGGCGCCCTGACCGTGGGTGCGCTGTGGATTAACCTGGAAGAGAGCTCAATGATTCTGGGCCTGATCTGGGGCGGTATTGGTCTGGTGTACCTGGCCTGCGTGACCAAAAGCTTCCGCAACCCGGTACCGCAGTACGAAGACGTAGCGTAACCATCGCCCGTTGTGATTAAAAAAGCCGGAGGGAAACCTCCGGCTTTTTTGTTTTTGTCCTCTGCCGTTCCCGGCCTGACTGCGGCTGATAACCCGAATCACGCCTTCCTACATCACCTTCAGAAGCGCATCCAGCAGCCCGGGAAAGCGCGCGTCGAGATCCTCCCGGCGCAGGGAAATCATATTCTCCCGCCCCTGAGGGCGCTGCCAGATGACGCCGCTATCGCGCAGGACGCGCCAGTGGTGGGTCATCGTCGACTTGGCGATGTCTTCATGACGCAATGCGTTACAGCTCTGCTCGCTGCCGTCGGCCAGGATGCGAACGATCTCCAGGCGCATCGGGTTACCAAGGGCAAAAAGAACATTTTCCAGGCGAATGTGTTCACGTTCGGGGTGATTGGCGATCATAATAATCCTGTGTCGGCGGTTGCGCGGCTCCCGGGAGTCGCGGCCCGTATCGGCGGCTGGCAGCTAATATATCCAAACTGAGGGTCTAACGCCACGCGTGCAAGCCGTCGCTTCACCAATGACAGTAATAGCAAAAATAGTTCGAATATACTCGTACAGTTGTACTATGATGACGGCAGTTAACCACTCTGCGGCACCATTTGGCCGCTTACTGACAGTCAAAATGACTAAGGACGCATCATGCCCCGACCCATCCCTCTCGAACGTTATCGCAACATCGGTATCTCCGCGCATATCGATGCCGGTAAAACCACCACCACCGAGCGCATTCTGTTTTACACCGGAATGAGCCACAAACTGGGTGAAGTACACGATGGCGCGGCAACCACTGACTGGATGGCGCAGGAGCAAGAGCGCGGAATTACGATTACTTCCGCTGCGGTGAGCTGCTTCTGGCCCGGCATGGACCGTAGCTTCGAGCCGCATCGTATCAATATTATCGATACCCCGGGCCACGTGGATTTCACCATCGAAGTAGAGCGCTCGATGCGCGTGCTGGATGGTGCGGTGATGGTCTATGACTCCGTCGGCGGCGTGCAGCCGCAATCGGAAACCGTGTGGCGACAGGCGAATAAATATCACGTTCCGCGGCTGGCCTTCGTCAATAAAATGGACCGTCCGGGCGCCGACTTCTTCCGCGTCGTGCAGATGATGATTGACCGCCTGAAAGCGAATCCCGTGCCGATCGTAATCCCCGTTGGTGCCGAGGAGCATTTCACCGGCGTGGTGGATCTCATCAAAATGCGCGCCATTTTATGGGATGACGCAACCCAGGGGATGACTTTCAGCTATGCGCCGGTACCGGACGAGCTGCTGGCAACCGCCCGGCAGTGGCGAGAAAAAATGGTCTCCGCAGCGGCGGAAGCTAACGATGAGCTGATGGATAAATATCTCGAGAGCGGCGAGTTGAGCGAGGCCGATATTGTGGCCGGGCTGCGTAAACGTACCGTCGGCGGCGAAATTCAGCCGGTGCTGTGCGGCAGCGCCTTTAAAAATAAAGGCGTGCAGCGGATGCTGGATGCGGTTATCGAACTGATGCCTTCGCCGCAGGATGTGCCGGCGATTGACGGCGTTGATGAGAAAGGGCTGCCGGCGGAACGCCATCCTGGCGACGACGAACCGTTCTCGGCGCTGGCGTTTAAACTGATGACCGACCCGTACGTCGGCCAGCTGACCTTTATTCGTGTCTATTCCGGCACCCTGAAAAAAGGCGATGCGGTCTATAATCCGGTCAAAGGCAAGAAAGAACGCATCGGGCGTATTGTGCTGATGCATGCCAACGATCGCCATGAAGTAGATGAGCTGCATGCCGGGGATATTGCCGCCTGCGTCGGGTTGAAAGATGTCACCACCGGCGACACCCTGTGCGATCCGAATGCGATCATTACCCTGGAACGGATGGAGTTCCCGGAGCCGGTGATTTCGCTGGCGATTGAGCCGAAAACCAAAGCGGATCAGGAGAAAATGGGGATTGCCCTACAGCGGCTGGCCTCTGAGGATCCCTCTTTCCGTCTGCATACGGATGAAGAGTCCGGACAGACAATTATCTCCGGGATGGGCGAACTGCACCTGGAAATTATCGTCGACCGGATGAAGCGTGAGTTTGGCGTTGAGGCGAATATCGGCCGTCCACAGGTCACCTACCGCGAAACACTGCGTAAAACGGTGAAAGAGGTGGAAGGTAAATTTGTCCGTCAGTCCGGCGGGAAAGGGCAGTATGGTCATGTTGTGCTGACCCTCGAACCGCTGGCGCCGGGGAGCGGCTTTGTGTTTGAAGACGCAACGAAAGGCGGCGTGGTGCCACGCGAGTACATTCCTTCGGTGGAGAAAGGCTTGCGTGAAGCGATGGGCACCGGCGTGCTGGCGGGTTATCCGGTCGTCGATGTCAAAGCGACCCTGACATTTGGTTCGTATCATGATGTCGACTCATCGGAAATGGCCTTCCGCATGGCGGCGATTTTGGGCTTCAAGGAGGGGGCGCGCAGAGCCGATCCGGTGATTCTCGAACCGGTGATGCATGTGGAGGTGGAAACGCCGGAAGAGTATGCCGGGAATATTATGGGCGATCTCTCTTCTCGTCGTGGCATGGTGCAGGGGATGGAAGAGCGATTCGGCAGCCAGATTATCCGCGCGGATGTTCCGCTGGCTGAAATGTTTGGCTATTCCACTACGCTGCGCTCGATGTCGCAGGGACGAGCGACCTACAGTATGGAGTTCCATCACTACGCGGAAGCCCCGCGCAACGTGGCTGACGCGATTATCGCCAGCCGCGCCAAAGGCTAAATCACCGTTCCCGGGTCGTGGCTCTTGCCTCACCCGGGAGACGGGAGCGTGCTGTATTGGGTTTTATCGCCCGGACAGGGCGCAGCAAGCGCTGCCTCCGGGCGCTCCCGCAAATTAAACAATCTCCTGCGCGTATTGCCACAGCGCCTTCAGCTGCGCGAGCTTTTCACTGTCCTGTTCATGCTGTTGATACAGCATCTGCAACTCATCGGCATAGGCCTGTAAAAACGCCGGCGTAAACACCTCGCGACGATGTTCTAACCAGCGCTGCTGCTCGGCCTCGTCAAGGCTGCCGGGGAAGTTGCGGGCGCGGTAGTTAAACAGCAGACGCTCGATCCGTTTGTCGGCAAAAGTAATATCCAGCGCCGGCAGGTTGCGCGGCTCGGTTTCCAGCACAATTTTCATCGCCGCGCGGTCGGCATCGCTGAAAAAGCCGTTATAGAGCTGAGTATCGACGTTGTCGGAGGGAACAAACGGCTCCGCTTCAGCGAAAATAGCCACCGCTTTTTCCCGCACCTGCGGATGACTGCGCAACAGCTGCAGGTTATCCAGACAGCGCTGGCGGTTAATCCCCAGGCGGTCGGCATCCTGCGGGCGTAGCGTATTATCCTGCGCCAGCACCGGGCATTTGTTGAGATGAACCAGCTTAATCGGTACCGCCGCCAGTTCGCCCAGATCGGCTTTTGGCGTGTACAGACGCTCGCGTAGGGTATCGGCATCCAGTTCCAGCAGCGGCGTCATATCGCCGGCCAGATCGACCATGATCACCGCATTGCGGTTATCCGGATGCCAGGCCAGCGGTGCCACCAGACTGGTGTTGCCGCGCGCCGCGCCGAACATGCCGGAAACATGGACCAGCGGCTTCATTTGCGGAACGTCGATCAGCGTCGCCAGCTTGCGCTTGTTGCGATGACTATAGAGATAGTCAAACAGACGCGGTTGCCGGGCTTTGACCAGTTTTGCCATGGCGATGGTGGCGTAAACGTCGGCCATCGCGTCGTGGGCGTTGCTGTGTTCAATATCATTAGCGACAGTCAGATGCTCAAGGCGAAAGCTTGGCAGTCCGTCGTCGTTCTCCGGCCAGTTGATCCCTTCCGGGCGCAGGGCGTAACAGGCGCGCATTACATCCAGCAGATCCCAGCGAGAGTTGTCGTGCTGCCAGCTCCAGGCGTAGGGATCGTAAAAGTTACGATAGAAAATATTCCGGCTGACCTCATCATCGAAGCGCACGTTGTTATAGCCAACGATGCAGGTTTTCGGCACCGTGAACAGATCGTGAATCCGGCGGGCAAAGGCGGCTTCATTATCGCCTTTGGCGTTCGCTTCCTGCGGGGTGATCCCGGTTATCATCACCGCCTGCGGCTGCGGCAGATAGTCGTCGGCCAGTTTGCAATAGAAAACCTCCGGCTCACCGATGATATTCAGTTCGGCATCGGTGCGAATGGCGGCGAACTGGGCCGGCCGATCGAGCGCAGGGTGGGTACCGAAGGTTTCGTAATCGTGGAATAAAAATCCGGGCTGGTTGGCGCTATCTTGCATAATCTGTTCATTTTCCATGGTGGCTGGCACCCGTTATGGTAAACGATTTACCTGGGCATCAGAAGGGCGTTGGCTGCGCGGCGCTTTTGCCGTGTCATATTTTCTTGCAATTAAACCCTGATTTGAAAGGAGAACTTCCGTAAAAAGGACGGCGAATCTGTCAATTTAGAGGATATGCCGTTGAAAGGCCGTTTTTTTATTGCTGTAACTTTGCTCGCTTCGAGCGTTTCTTGCGCATTTGCTGCCAATGATTTCCCCGTCACCGTGCCGCCACCGTCCATTCAGGCGGGCTCCTGGGTACTGATGGATTACACGACCGGGCAGATCCTGACTGCGGGTAATGAACACCAGCAGCGCAACCCTGCCAGCCTGACCAAACTCATGACCGGATACGTCGTCGATCGCGCCATCGACAGTCATCGTATCTCCTTTGACGATATTGTGACCGTCGGCCGCGACGCCTGGGCGAAAGGCAACCCTGTCTTTGACGGCTCGTCGTTGATGTTCCTTAAGGCCGGCGATCGGGTCAGCGTCCGGGATTTAAGCCGCGGCCTCATCGTCGACTCCGGCAATGATGCCTGCGTGGCGCTGGCTGATTATGTCGCGGGCGGCCAGCCGCAGTTCGTGGCCATGATGAATGAGTACGTAAAAAAACTGCATCTGCAGGATACCCACTTTGAAACCGTGCATGGCCTGGATGCGCCGGGTCAACACAGCTCGGCGTACGATCTTGCGGTGCTGTCGCGGGCGATCATTCACGGCGAGCCTGACGTTTATCACATGTACAGCCAAAAAAGCCTGACGTGGAACGGGATCACCCAGCAGAACCGGAACGGGCTGCTGTGGGATAAGACCATGAATGTTGATGGATTAAAGACCGGGCATACCTCCGGCGCCGGCTTTAACCTGATTGCCTCCGCGGTGGACGGCCAGCGGCGCCTGATTGCCGTAGTGATGGGGGCCGATAGCCCGAAAGGGCGCGAACAGCAGGCGGCAAAACTGCTGCACTGGGGCCAGCAAAATTTCGACACCGTTCAGGTGCTGCAAAAGGGCAAAAAGGTCGGCAGCGAACGTATCTGGTACGGTGATAAAGAACAAATCCAGCTGGGCACCGATCAGGATTTCTGGCTGGCGCTGCCGAAGTCGGAAGTGCCGCGTATTAAAGCCAAATATGTGCTGGATAAAAAAGATCTTGAGGCGCCAATTGCCGCAAATCAACGGGTCGGGGAAATCTCACTCTATGACGGCGACAAAGTGGTCGCTCACTGGCCGCTGGTGACGCTGGAAAGCGTCGGCAAGGGCGGGGTGTTCTCGCGGATGAGCGATTATCTGCATCACGCGCTGTAACCGCAACGCCCCGCACGGGGCGTTTTTTTTGCTCATTTTTCGCCCCCCTTCATTGGCCACTCTGTGAATCAGCGCACATACTGATGTGCATCACCTGGCTACAGTATATGTACATTTATACAGTCGTTATCACTGGTGGAGGCAATATGAACTACAGCGTGAAGTCCGTCGGCAAACGAACCATTGCCGGTTTTCATATGGTGGGGCCCTGGGAGCAGACCGTTAAACAGGGTTTTGAGCAGCTTATGGCGTGGGTCAGCGGCCGTCAGATTCCGGCACAGGAGTGGGTGGCCGTTTACTATGACAATCCCGATCAGGTTCCACCGGAGAAGCTGCGCTGCGATACGGTGGTCACCGTAGCAGACGATTTCGTCATTCCGCCCAATAGCGAAGGGGTTATTCTCACTGAGATTGCCGGGGGAGAGTATGCAGTCGCCAGCGCGCGGGTGGAAAATCACGACTTCTCGACGCCGTGGCTGGCGTTCTTCAATAGCCTGGTGCAGAGCAAGGCGTATCGGCTGGCGGAAAAACCCTGTTTTGAGGTCTATCTCAACGACGGCAATCAGGACGGTTACTGGGACATCGAAATGTATGTCGCGGTGGAACGGGTGGCGAAATAAGCGCTTACCCCTGCAGTGGACAAGGTTTTTTACATTAGCGTACTGCTTACATTGAAAAAGCAGTTACAATTGGCCTTTGCTTCCTGCCGCCGTTTGCTTGCTGGAGAGGTCTGTGCGCGCTGATAAATCACTTAAGCCTTTCGAAATCCGTCTGTATCGCCACTATCGCGTGGTGCATGGTATTCGAATTGCTCTGGCCTTTGTCCTTACCTTTTTGCTGGTTCGTTTGCTGAATGTACCGGAAGGGACGTGGCCTCTGATCACTCTGGTGGTGGTGATGGGGCCGATTTCGTTCTGGGGCAACGTGGTGCCGCGCGCCTTTGAGCGTATCGGCGGCACTATCCTGGGCTCGGCGCTCGGGCTGGTGGCGTTAAAGCTTGAGCTTATCTCCTTACCCGTCATGGTGCTGTGGTGCGCGGTGGCGATGTTCCTCTGCGGCTGGCTGGCGTTAGGGAAAAAACCGTATCAGGCGCTGCTCATCGGCATTACGCTGGCGGTGGTGGTGGGCGCGCCGCCAGGGGATATGCACACCGCGCTATGGCGAAGCGGCGATGTTATCTTTGGTTCCCTGCTGGCCATGCTGTTCACCGGCATCTGGCCGCAGCGGGCGTTCCTGCACTGGCGAATCCAGATGGCAAATTACGTCACCGCCTTCAACCGTCTTTATCAGGCCGGATTCTCCCCCAATCTGGTGGAAAGACCGCGGCTGGAAAAACATCTGCAAAAAGTGCTTAACGATGTGGTGAAGATGCGCGGGCTGATTACCCCGGCGAGTAAAGAAACCCATATCCAGAAAGCCATCTTTGAAGCTATTCAAACCGTGAGTCGTAACCTGGTCTGCATGCTGGAACTGCAGATCAATGCATACTGGAGCTCGCGTCCCGGCCATTTTGTGATGCTGAACGCCCACACGCTGCGCGAGACCCAGCAGATGACCCAGCAAACGCTGCTGACGATTGCGCATGCGCTGTATGAAGGTAATCCGCAGCCGATTCGCGCCAACACGGAAAAACTCAATGATATCGTCGCCGAACTGCGCGAACTAATGAAAGAACATCAGGGAGATAGCCTGGCGGAAACCCCGATCCACGGCTACGTCTGGCTGACGATAGAACTGGCGCGCCAGCTTGAACTGCTGTCGAATTTAATCTGCCGGGCTTTGCGTAAATAAAAACCAGATGCGCGCAATTTGCCCACAGGTTGCTTCGATTCAGCAGCATTTAGGGTTATGATAAACGTAAAGGAAAAAACATTGTCATCCGCGGCTGCTAACAGTTATGTTAGCCCTATATAGCAGTCGCTTTAGCGAATCCGAATCTCAAATATTAGGGGTGTAAAAATGGAAACAACTAAGCCTTCTTTCCAGGACGTACTGGAGTTTGTTCGTCTGTATCGTCGTAAGAACAAATTGCAGCGTGAAATTCAGGACGTTGAGAAAAAGATCCGTGATAACCAGAAGCGCGTACTGCTGCTGGACAACCTCAGTGACTACATCAAACCGGGCATGAGCGTTGAAGCTATTCAGGGCATCATCGCCAGCATGAAAAGCGATTACGAAGATCGTGTTGATGACTACATCATCAAAAATGCCGAACTGTCGAAAGAACGTCGTGACATTTCCAAAAAGCTGAAAGTCATGGGCGAAGCGAAGGTCGAAGAGTAATCGCATCGTACCTGCCCGGCGGCGGCTCTCGCCGTCGGGAATTATCCCCTCTCTGATTTATCTCCTTCTCCCGGTGGCGAACCGCTGCGTCACGCCAGCTTTCATGCGCGACGGCGTTCACGACGGGCTATGGCAAATCACCTGCAAGTGCTACGAGGAACATGATGGACAATCTTTCGGCCTTCATCGCCGACATTCCGCTGCCGGACCGCGCGGCGATGGCTCAGGCGCAACAACATCTGGATGGGTTATTGAAACCCCCGGGCAGTCTGGGACGACTGGAGGCGCTGGCAGTACAGCTGGCCGGAATGCCAGGGCTGCAGGGACAGCTGCAGCTGGCGGAAAAAGCCATTGTGGTGATGTGCGCCGATCACGGCGTCTGGCACGAAGGGGTGGCGATCTCGCCGCAGGCGGTTACGGCGATTCAGGCGATAAACATGACCCGCAAGAATACCGGCGTCTGCGTGCTGGCGGCCCAGGCGGGCGCGCAGGTGCATGTAGTCGATGCTGGTATCGACGCGGATCCGATCCCTGGGCTGGTGGATATGAGAGTGGCGCGCGGCAGCGGTAATATTGCCCGCACGGCGGCAATGAGCCGGGAACAGGCGACGGCGCTGCTGCTGGCCAGCATTCGCTATACGCGAGAACTGGCGTCGCAGGGCGTACGCGTGTTCGGCGTTGGCGAACTGGGGATGGCGAACACCACGCCGGCGGCGGCGGTCGTCAGCGTTCTTACCGGGAACGACGCGCAGGATGTGGTGGGCATCGGCGCTAACCTGCCGGTCTCGCAGCTGGGACACAAAGCCGATGTCGTCCGTCGGGCGATTGCTGTGAATCAGCCGCAGGCCGACGATGGTCTTGACGTGCTGGCGAAAGTCGGCGGATTTGATTTGGTGGGGATGACCGGCGTGATGCTGGGCGCCGCCTCCTGCGGACTGCCGGTTGTGCTGGACGGTTTCCTCTCCTATGCCTCCGCACTGGCAGCCTGCCGTCTGGCTCCAGGCGTGCATTCGTATCTGATCCCTTCACATCTGTCGGCGGAAAAAGGGGCGCGTATTGCGCTGGAACATCTGCAGCTGAAGCCCTATCTGGATATGGATATGCGGCTGGGAGAGGGGAGCGGTGCCGCGCTGGCGATGCATCTTGTGCAGGCGGCGTGCACCGTATTTAACGAAATGGGCACCCTGGCGGAGAGTAATATCGTGCTGCCGGAAAGCCGCTAAGCCAGATTCAGGGCGACGGCCGTCGCCCTGAATTTTTGCGGATTTACAGCGCTTTTTGCCATACGCTCTGCGGCAGCAGATAGACATTCGCTTCCGCGTTCATGCCGTCCGTGACGATGTGATGAATCCCGCTGGCCATGACGGCGAGGGTCACGTCAAAGGCGTTCAGGCTGTCGCCAAATCCCGCAGTCAGGTTCAGCATTGAGCCGTTGGCCATCAGGTAGACGGTTTTATCGCCCACCCGGTACGCATTAATATACGGCATCACCTCATCGTGGCTGAACTGACGCAGGTAGCCGCAGTCGATCTCTTCCGCAACGTGGCCGACATTGAGAATAAAGACGCCATCTTTGGCGTTATCCAGCGCCGTACTATTGACCACTTTTTTCGCACCGGTTGCCGTAGCGACCACATCTGCCGAGGCGATGGCATCCTGTAAATCAACAACATGCCAGCCATCATAGGCCGCCTGCAGGCGACGGGCGGGATCGATCTCTGCCACCATCACCTGTCCGCCAAAGGCTTTTGCTGCGGCGGCAACGCCTTGTCCCACCAGACCGTAGCCAATGACCAGCACTTTCTTCTCATGCAGCGTCAGGTGAGTCGTCTGGAAGAAGGTGTGCCAGGCCGTGAGACCCACCATATGGCGGTTATGCAGTCCCTCTTTAACCGGGAGATCGTCCCAGTTAAAGATAGGGTAGCCGGGACGAATATCGCCCAGGCGGCTGACGCCGGAGCCGGTTGCTTCCAGACCGGCGACGATGTTGCCAAATTCCCCGCGCTGGTGCAGCAGGGTGGTGATATCGGCGCCCATTTCACATAGATGGGTCGGGCCCCAGGCGATCGCTTTTTCCCAGGACTGCTGCCAGTCGGCATCGCTCATATCGCGCCAGGCGCAGGCTTGTGCACCGCGCTCTACCAGCCAGGCGACAACGTCGTCCTGAACGGTGGTGGGGTTACAGGTGGTCAGAAAGACTTTCGCTCCTTTCTCCAGTATCCCCTGCACCAGCGGAATCATTTTCATATCCAGATGCATGCAGCAGGCCAGGCGGACATGGCTCAGATCGGGAAGGGCGGCGACCTGACGCAGCGTGCGCGGCATATTCTGGCTGGCCCATGCCACGTCTTTCACTAAATTTGTCTTATTATTCACTGTATTGTGACCTTCAATCCGTAGAGTGGGTTAAATCCCGGTGGGGAAATGATTCTAACGTAGTGTCCCGGGATCACATAACGGCGGCGCATCGCTAAATTCAGGGGGGAGGGAAGTAGCCCTTCGAAAGATATGGTTGTTAAAATATGGTTAAAAAATGAAAATAAAATATAAGTAATTTATATGACGTGAGTGAGCCGTTCGATGTTAAGCGTTTTACCGACCGCACTGTTTTCGCGGGTCCGCATTTTTCTTGGCCGATTAAAGCCGCATGCTCTGCCCGTTGCCCGAAAACATATCCTCCTCGGCTCGATAGGTGCCGGTACGGGGCTGGCCGTCACCAGTATGTTCAGCCACTGGCTGCTGGGTGAGATGAATCTGTGGTTTATTGCGCCGATGGGGGCCTCTGCAGTGCTGCTGTTCGGCGTGCCGAGCAGTCCGCTGGCGCAGCCGTGGTCAATCGTCGGGGGGAATGTGGTTTCGGCGTTGATCGGTGTTACCGTCGGGATGTGGGTGCCTCAGCTTGCCCTGGCCTGTGGTCTGGCAGCCGGACTGGCTATCGCCGCCATGTACTTCCTCCGCTGTCTGCATCCGCCCGGCGGTGCCGTTGCGCTGACGGCTATCCTCGGCGGAGCGGGCGTACACAGCGCGGGATACCACTTTGTGCTGACGCCGGTACTGCTAAATTCGGCGATGCTGGCGCTACTGGCAATCATCTTCAACAACCTGGTCGGGCGCCGCTATCCCCACCCTCTGGCGGCTGAAGAGGTCAAACCCAAGGTTGTGCCGCTGGGGATCCCGGTGACTCGTGAAGATATTCATGCCGCATTACTCGACGGTCAGTTCCTTGATATTGATGAGGATGACGTGCAGGAACTGCTGGAAAACATCGAGCAAAAGGCACGTATGCGGATGGCCGCCGCGCCGAAAGCATAACGGCACGGGGCCCGGGAAGGTTAAAGCTCTCCGGTCATATATTGGGCGACGCCGCGGCCAAAACTCCAGTCGCCTTTCTGGTTACCGATCACGGAAATCATCAGGTCATCAGCGCTGAGTCCGCAATGTTCCTGCAGCTCAGCGAGCAGGGTGGCATAGAAGAGCTGCTTTTGTTCTTCGCTGCGCGGGCTGGTGTACACCCGCACGACCAGCAGCTTGTTGCTGCGCGTGAATCCCAGTCCGGTATCCTCAATCACCATATGGTGGGCCTTGTTTTCGTGAACAATCTGGTAGCGATCGCGCTCCGGCACTTTAAACGCATGAATAACCGCGCGATGTGCGGCATCCAGCAGAGTATTAAGTTCGCGTTCGCTACGGCCTTCAATCACATCAAATATCAGTAACGGCATGGCAGGTACTCCTTACTTCCGCGGTTGGTAAGCTGACTGCCGCGATGCTAATCCATGTTCTGCCGGGCAAAAACCGCTATAGTGGAATTCATTGTTTATACAGGTGAACAATCGAGATGAATGAGATTCGCCCGGAGAGTTACTGGACCCATCTGTACTGGCTGACGGTGCTGGAAGAGCAAAAAAGCTATACCCGCGCCGCGGAAAAACTGGCGGTCAGCAAGTCGGCGATCAGTCAGAAAATTAGCGAGCTGGAACGGATCACCGGCAAAAAGCTGGTGCATCGCACGACGCGGAATGTGACGCTCAGCGAGGATGGCCTGCGGCTGGTGGCGGAGCTGAACGAACCTTTCGGACAGCTGCGCGATATTTTTGCCGGTACCTGTGATGAAGGCGGGCCGCTGCGGGGAACGCTACGGGTCACGGCGCCGGTCGCCTTTTCCCGTCAACAGCTGGTACCGGCGATTACGCCATTTTTGCACCAGCACCCGCAGCTGCAACTGCAGCTGGAGGTGACCGACCGGCTGGTATCCCTGGCCAGCGAGGGATTTGACCTGGCGATACGTCACTGCCGCCGCGAAGCGTTGCCGGAGACTCACGTGGCCTGGCCGCTGTGCAGTACGGCGACGCTGATCGTCGCCTCGGCAGAGTATATCCGCCGTTTTGGCCGTCCGGATTCCCCGGAGACGTTGCGCCATCATCAGTGTCTGACCTATCCGCGCGGGGCGCAAAGCCCGCAGTGGACGTTCGAGTCCAGCGAGCAACCGGCCGAACGGGTGAGTGTCAAGGTTCATGGCCCCTTCGCGACCAACAATAGCGAATCGCTTCGTGATGCGGTGCTGGCAGGGCTGGGTATTGCGCTGCTGCCTGATTTCAGCGCCCGGGAGGCCATCGGCCGTGGGCTGGTGCAGGAGTTGCTTCCTGGCTGGCGGCCGGTCGAGGTTTTCGCGCCAAATCTGTACGTTATCCGCCCCTATGCACCGCGCGTATCACGCGCGGTAGAGACATTCAGCCACTATTTGAAGCACACCTTCAGCTGAACAGCGCCAGCTGTTCCGCCAACGCCTGGTGAAAGCGGGGAAGTAACTCTGTTTCGCCGGGCAGCAGCTGCGCCAGCGTCACGGTTTTATCAGCACGATAGACCCGGCCACTGTTGAGGCGGGCTTCAAAATCGTTCGCGGCCTGATGCGCGCCGATCAGATCGGTATCCACTAAAATCACCGCATGCGCCAGGACAACATGTCCTCGATCATCGGCCAGCGGTCGCCAGTACTGGGCAGTACCGACAATTTTGCGGGCATGGTCACCCTCGCCGCAGGCCAGGTTGTAGCGCCCGTCGCAAAATGATCCCGTCACCGCCTGATAGTGACTCCCGACGCCAAACGTTGCCAGCGTGCGCTGAAGTAGCCCGCAGAGCTGATGATAGATAGGTTCTGCCGCTTCGCCCAGCGGTTGCGCGATAGGCCAGGCGAGGCTGAGATTGATAATCCCGGGGCCCTGCGGGACCAGTCCACCGCCGGAGCGGCGAAGCCACACCGGCCAGCCGCGGCGGGAAAAAAGCGCGCTGACGGCGCTGAGCTCACTGAATTTGCGATAGCTGCCAGGCACCACCAGTCCTTGCGGCGCCTGCCAGATCTGCGCCACCGCATCGCCGCGGCGGGCCTGTTCAAACAGCGGCTGCTCAGCCAGCGTCGGGTCAGGGCAGTAGAGCAGCGGTAGCGGCTGGGGATGAAACTGTGCGGGCCAGCAGGCCGGGCGGTTGTCCTGAATCATAAGGTCTCCATGTACGCGGCGGTTCCCCGCCGCGTACCGCGCAATCAGGGGTGAGGGGTCTTTTTCATCAACATGGCGGTGACGGCAGAGAGCAGACAGCCGCCGGTCAGGTAAATCGCCACGCTGTGCCAGGAGCCACCGGAGAAGGTGACCAGTGCTGCGGCAATAAATGGCGTAAAGCCGCCGCCAATGACGCTGGCGACCTGATAGCCGACGCCGGCCCCGCTGTAACGATAGCTGGCGCCAAACATCTCGGTGAACATCGGTTGCTGAACGCAAACCACCATATCATGGGCGATATTGGCCAACATCAGGGCGAAAAAGAGGATCCAGAAGTACGACTGACTCTCCAGCGCCATAAAGAACGGGAACGCGCTGAGCGTGCCGATTAGCGCACCGGTAATGTAGATCCGCCGGCGGCCAAAGCGATCCGCAAGCCAGGCGAAGCAGGGGATTGTCAGACAGCTAATCCCACCGACCAGCAGGCCGATATTAAGGAACAGTTCACGCGGCAGGCCGAGGTTCTGCGTTGAGTAATTCAGGGCGAAGGCGGTGACAATATACATGGTCAGCAGTTCGCACAGACGCAGGGCGATAATCAGTAAAAACGCCCCGGGATGACGAAACAGGGCTTCGACGACCGGCAGGCGCTTTTTGGCCGTTTTCAGCTGCGCTTCCTGCTGCTGATTTTCAAATTCGGCGGATTCGGCCATGCCGTTGCGGATCCACAGCGCAACTAACACCAGCACCACGCTGAACAAGAACGGCAGGCGCCAGCCCCAGCTGAGAAACTGCTCGTTGGTGGTGTTGGCGCTGATCAGCGAGACCAGGCCGGTGGAAAGCAGCAGACCCACGCCGTAACCCACCTGAACTCCGCTGCTGTAGAAGGCTTTTTTATTTTTGGGCGCACTTTCTACTGCCAGCAGCGCCGCGCCGCCCCATTCTCCGCCGACGGCGAAGCCCTGAATAGCGCGTAGGGTGACAAGCAGTACGGGGGCCCACCAGCCGATTTGATTGAAAGAAGGGAGCAGACCAATGCAGGCGGTCGCAATCCCCATCATCCAGACGGTCATCATCAGCATCCGTTTGCGGCCGAGGCGATCGCCGAAATGACCGAAGATAATGCCGCCGAGGGGACGAAACAGGAAGCCGACGCCGAAAGTTGCAAAGGCGGCCAGCGTACCCATTGCCGGGCTAATCTGCGGGAAAAATTCGCGGTTAAAAACCAGCGCGGCGGTAATGCCGTAGAGTAAAAAATCGTACCAGTCAACCACCGCGCCGGCAAAGCTGCCCCAGGCCGCTCTTCTGGCGCGATTGAGTGAACATGTCTCCTTGCCGGGGCGGGAGGAAATAAGCGTTGAGTCCATACCTGTCCTGTCTGTTGCCGTGTTTATCATTATTGGAATGAGACGCAGTCTTAGCGGCGTCTGTACAAAGACTACCGCGCTCCAGGATGAGAGAAAAGATTTTTACCGAAAGTGCTGCCTTAATGGCAAAAAATGTGCTTTTTATCGTCAGGCGTAAACACAGGTTCAGAGTGTTCTGGAAAGAGAAAATATTTTTAATCGAGAACCTCACAACCCGCTGCTGACGTCTTTTAAGAATTGACCTTAATGGTTTACAATTAACTTATCTCCAATTCCGGAATGGTGAGCTAAATGCGTCTACTTTTCGCAGTTTTATTTTGTGTTATGGTTTTGCCTAATGCTTTTGCAGAAAAACTGCCGGCCCCTACGGGGAAGCCCGTTTTAACCATTTCCGGCTTGATTGGGAATACAAATGCAGGCGATACCGCGGTTTTTGACCTGGCGGCATTAGAAAAACTGGGGATGGAGACCATTGTCACCACCACGCCCTGGTACTCAGGAAAAGTGCGCTTTGAGGGCGTTTCCCTTAGCAAACTCATGGATTTAGTCGGTGCCAGGGGCAAGACGGCCAAGGTTATTGCCTTGAACGACTATACGACGATGGTCCCGCTCGATGATTTTCGCCAGTTCCCTGTTATCCTCGCGCTAAAATTAAATGGCGAATATATGCACATCCGTGATAAAGGCCCTTTATTTATTGTTTATCCGTACGATAGCAGCCCTGAACTGCAAAACCAGGTTTATTATTCCCGTTCAGCGTGGCAAGTTTCAAAAATTATCATTGAGTAAGGGTTTGATCTTGAATCGAATACTTACCGGGATTATTTTGTCGCTGTTCATCATCACCGGATACATTACCTATCTGGTGCATGAGCGGCAAAGTGAGTTACAGAAATTAACCCGCTATACGGACTCCTGGTCAGTCGCCCAGATAGTATCCGAGTATATGCGGCTGGAGTCGAGTTTAGGCGCATTCGCACTTGGCGTGGAGAGCGCTGACCGCGATCAGGTACGTCTGCGCCTGGATATTATGTTGAGCCAGATTGAACTGTTGCAGCAGGGCGAACTGAGGAATTTTATTCATAAAGATGCCGGGCGCCAGGCTACCGTCGATACGTTGTTCGCTATTTTGCAGCAGCTCGATAGCGGGCTGGATAAAATGACACCTGCTCAGATTAAGACGGTGTTAGGCAAAATGAGAGAGATTGACGGCCCGATGACCTCGCTCGCCTCCACCTCGCTGGTGCAGGGGATTGACGTTGTTAATCATACTCACGATAAAATTCAGAATCTGTATTACATCTATTCAATTATCTCCATCCTGTTGATTACAACCTGTATCACGTTGGGCCTGTTGATGCTGCGGCAGAATAACAATCTGCGGCGTGCCCATGTGCGAATGAAGCTGCTGGCCGACGATCTGCAGCTGTCAAAAGAGAAGCTGCAGGTGCAAAACCGCCGTCTGCAGTACGATGCTTACCATGACTCGCTGACCGGTATGCCGAATCGGCTCTCCTTCTGGCAAAAGTTGCAGGAAATTGTCAATCAGGTCAGGCCTTACGATGGCTGTGCCGTGGTGATGCTTTTCGACCTCGATAATTTTAAAGATGTAAACGATACGCTGGGCCACGATTCCGGCGATAAACTGCTGCAGGAACTGGCCAGCCGCCTGTCGTTTTTCCGTAAAACTGCGGAAACGCTCTATCGTCTGGGAGGCGATGAATTCGCCCTGATCTCCTGTGACCTGAGCGAAGAGATGGCGCTGGAACGGGCGATGGTGATCCGGGAAAAAATCATCCAGCCCTATCAAATCTATGACTCGATGATCAACATCGATGCCTGCATCGGCATCGTGCTTTCCGATCGCGAAACGCGCACCGATTATTTATATAAATGTGCCGATCTGGCGCTGTATGAGGCGAAAAAAGAGGGCGCAGGTACCGTCAAGGTCTTCCGCGCCGGCATGCTGCAACGTCTGCAGGAGAATAAATCGTTCGAGGATGATCTGCTGCAGGCGCTCGGTAATGGTGAATTCCGGGTGTATTACCAACCGATAGCCGACACGGTCAGCGGTGAAATTTACGGTTACGAAGCGCTGGTGCGCTGGTTCCATCCGGTACGCGGCGTGGTTCCGCCGAGCACCTTTATTCCGATTGCCGAGAAAACGGGCATGATAAACGCCCTCGGCGAGTGGGTGCTCAGCACCGCCTGCGAAGAGGCGGCGCGTTGGTCATCGCCGCTTAAGGTCTCGGTAAACGTGTCGCCTATTCAGTTGATTAACAGCTCGTTGACCGATGTGATTGTCAGCGTATTGAAAAAAACGGGCCTCGATCCGCATCGTCTGGATCTGGAAATTACCGAGTCGGATGTGTTCAATGAAAACACCCGCTCTTTAGAGATTCTCAGCCAGCTGCGTGAGCTGGGGATCCAGATTTCGATTGATGATTTTGGTACCGGCTACTCGTCATTGTCGCGGTTGAGCTATTTCCCGTTCGATAAGATAAAAATCGATCGCTCGTTTGTGATTAATATTCCGCTGCAAAAAGACGATCTTGATATTGTGCGTCTGATCATCAGCATGGGAAAAAGTTTACATATGCGTATTGTCGCCGAAGGCGTCGAAACAGAAGAACAACTCCATTCGCTGCAACAATTAGGTTGCGATCTGGTTCAGGGTTATCTAATTGGTAAACCCGGCCCCCTGAACACGCCGGTAAAATAAATCATCTTCTCTCCTGTCTTATCGCGGATCTGATTCACAGGTCCGTCCATTCTTATATTTCAGAAAAACTAACCCTTATTGAGTATTAACGGGGGTAGAAAATTCTCATCTTTAAAAATAATACTCTTAGTGATTAAAAGGGGTATATCATATGCAACATATTTCACCGTTCCCACCGCACGCAAGGGTGCGGAAAGCGAGGCCGAATCATGCAGCGAATTATTATTCCCACCCACTATGTTCATACGCGAACTACGCCCCTGTGGACTACAGAGACGGCGCCCGCCTCTATCTGGCAGCGGCATCTTGATGCCGGAACCCGGCAGGGAGTCTATCCCCGTCTGGCTGTGATGCAGGGGGCTATCCGCTATTACGGCTATGCCGATGAGACCAGCCCGCAGCCGGTGGAAACGCTGACCATTGAAGCCGGACAGTTTGGCGTATTTCCGCCGGAGAAATGGCACCGAATTGAAGCATTGACTGAAGACACCGTCTTCAACGTAGATTTTTATGTCGATCCTCAAATTCTGATAGAGGGATAAGGCTGCACGTATGAACAACGAAAATAGAGGTTATTCACTGGCTGTTGCTAATGGCAACAATAATGACAGACAAGAGAAAGTCTATTTGAAGCCGATGGCGCTATATATTCCCGCCATGGCCGAGCAGGCGCTGGCAGAACTTGTTGCCCCGCTGTCGTCTGACAATAGCCAGGGGAAGGGGTTCACGCTGTCGGTGACCAATAATAATAATGGTGTATCGGTGGATAAAGAGTTTGCCTCCCTGAATGAGCTGCAGGCGCCGGGGGTGGCTGCCGATGCCGTCAAAGATCTGATTAATATCGTGCGCGGTTATGAATCGGATGAAGAGACCAACGTCTGCGGCTGGTAGTTTACAAGCGAAATATCGGGCAGACACCCCGGGTGTCTGCTTTCTTCACCGGCCAGCCCATCTTAGCTGGCGGTATTGTCACTTCCGCTCTTTCCGCTGTCACCTGAAAAGCAGCATCTGACGCTCCTTCGGATCGATTTTCGTACGACAAGCTTATTGTCCCGGCACGGATCCGTCGCCTGCCGTTCCCTCGCTTTATGCGCGTTTTTATTTATAAATATAACTAACTAGTTGGTTATGTGATTGCTGTCGTATTTACACAACATATTAATTTCTATAATGCTTTGTTGAGAAAAATGATGCTCAACTTATCTGGTTTAACGTTTTTCAGGCACAAAACACTGAGGTCACACAGATGAATCAACCCGACAGCCGTAAACTATCCCTCAATACCGCCACGGTGCGGGAGAAATGGACACTTGATCAGATCATTGAAGGCTGTGCCCGGCATGAGATTCGCGGCATTGCGCCCTGGCGCGATCAGGTCCAGGCGCTGGGGCTGAAAGAGTCCGTACGTCTTATCCGCCACCATGACCTGCTGCTGAGCGGCTATTGTCGCGGCGGTATGTTTCCCGGCAGCACCCCGGAGGAGCGTCGGGAGAAGGCTCTGGATAACCGGCGGGCAGTGGATGAAGCTCTGGAGCTTGGCGCACCTTGCCTGGTGCTGGTGGTCGGAGGGCTGCCTGCGGGATCGAAAGATTTACTCGCCGCCAGGCAGCAGGTGCGTGATGGGCTGAGTGAACTGCTGGACTACGCGCGCCCGCTCGGCATGCCGCTGGCGATTGAGCCCCTGCATCCGATGTACGCCGCCGAGCGCGCCTGCGTAAATACGCTGGCCCAGGCCAACGATCTTTGCGACGAACTAGGCGACGAGGGGCTGGGTATCGCCGTGGATCTCTATCACACCTGGTGGGATCCGCAGTTTCAGCAGCAGATTGAACGGGCAGGCGTCGATCGGCTGTTGGCTTTCCATATTTGCGACTGGTTAGTGCCCACTACGGATATGCTGCTGGATCGCGGCATGATGGGGGACGGAGTTATCGACATTCGTAGCCATCGCCAGGCTATCGAGGCGCTGGGCTACAGCGGTCTGCACGAAGTGGAGATATTCTCCCGTAACAACTGGTGGCAGCGGGACCCGGATGAGGTGCTTGCTATCTGCAAGCAGCGGCACCGCGAATTTGGCTAGGGGAGGGGGTTCCCAGAGCGGTGACTCTGGGAAATAAACGCCTCGTCGCATAATACTCAGAGGCCATAAACCGTCAGCAGATTTTTCATTCGCCGGGTAGCCAGCTGCGGATCTTGCAACAGACCGGCCTGGTCCGCCAGGCGGAAAATTTCGGCATAGTGGCTAATCTCGCGTGCCGCCTGCATGCCGCCGGCCATCGAGAAATGACTCTGGTGACCGTTGAGCCAGGCCAGAAATACAATGCCCGCTTTGTAATACTGCGTCGGCGCTTTAAAGATTTCCCGCGACAGGGCGACAGTGGGGTTCATCAGCCGATAGTATTCCCCGCTATTGCCCAGCGCCAGTTCGTTGAGTGCGGCGGCGGCTACCGGGGCGATAGCGTCGAAAATACCTAACAGCGCATGCGAGTAATGGCCATCCTCTCCGGCAATCAGTTCGGGATAGTTGAAATCGTCGCCGGTGTACATTTTCACCTGTGAAGGCAGGCGCTTACGGAAGGCGACCTCTTTTTCTTTACTCAGCAGCGAAATCTTAATGCCTTCCACTTTATCAACGTTGTTGGCGATGATCTCCAGCACGGTATCCGCGGCGGCGGCAAAATCCGTCGACCCCCAGTAGCCGGCTAACGCCGGGTCAAACATCTCTCCCAGCCAGTGGAGGATAATTTTATCCTGGCTTTGTTCCAGCAGACGGTTATAGACGGCAAGATAATCCTGCGGCGTTTTTGCCACTTTGGCTAAGGCCCGGCTGGCCATCAAAATGATTTTGCCGTTATGTTGTTCGACCAGTTCCATCTGCTCTTCATAGGCCACGATAACCTGTTCCAGCGTGGTGGCGTGGGCCGCCTCCAGCTGATCGGTCCCCACGCCGGCAGCAAGATCGGCGCCGGGTACGGTTTGCGCCTCTTGCAGCGAACGGATAATCAGCTCTTTGGCGATCTCCCAGCTGACTCCCATGCCGCGCTGGGCGGTGTCCATTGCTTCGGCAATATTAAACCCCAGTCGCCAGAGATGGTGGCGATAGGCCAGCGTCGCGTCCCAGTCTATGCGCGGATTGTTCAGCCAGTCCGCTCCCTGATGCCGCGGGTCGATCACCACGTGGGCGGCGGCATAGGCGATACGGTTAAACGCGGGGGTGATAACCGTCGGACGTTCTTCTGTGGTCACGAGCGGATAATTCGTCATGATCCCTTGTGGGGTTGGCAGGTGAATGCTAAGCATATTGACTCCTCAGTTAAGTATCTATTTAGTTACTTTTAGGTGTACTTTTTGCCCGCGGAAAAGTCAAGATACTCACGACTAAAGTGATAAGCCGGGCAGCGAATGGTGAGCTGACCGCTGCCTGTGATTGCAATATTTGTCGATTGGTTAACAACAATTATTTAACTGGATTGACAACCATATTTATCCAATGTAGTAACTATCTGGTTATTTAATTAATGTGTTCGAATGTCGTGAGAAACAGACGGCATGACTAATAGCTGGCAGGAGGATGACCATGTATTTGACTGAAACCCATCAACAGATCCGCGAGATGACCCGTAAGTTTGCCGACGAAGTGATTCGGCCTCAGGCGGAAGAGCTGGACAGAGAAGAGCGCTTTGCCGCGGAGATCTACCAACAAATGGGGGAGCTGGGGCTGTTCGGTATCACCGTTCCGGAAGAGTACGGCGGCGTCGGACTGGATGCGGTGGCCTATGCCGTGGTGATGGAAGAACTGTCGCGCGGTTACGCCTCGATTGCCGATCAGTGTGGCCTGGTCGAGCTGCTGGGAACGCTGTTATCAAAATACGGGGATGATGCGCAACGCGCCCAGTGGCTGCCGGGCCTGCTGAATGCCTCGCTGAAAGGGGCCTATTGCATCACCGAAGCCGGGGCCGGTTCCGATGTCTCAGGAATTAAAACCACCGCGACCCGTACTGCGGATGGCTGGGTGCTGAACGGGAGTAAGCTGTGGATCCATAATGCGCCGGTGGCCGATGTGGCCTTTGTGCTGGCGCGCACGGATAAAGAGGCTGGTCACCGCGGCATGAGCATCTTTATTGTCGATTGCTCCCGCGATGGCGTCTCCCGTGGCCCGAAAGAGCACAAAATGGGTCAGCGCTCATCGCAGGTGGGCGAACTGCATTTCAACCAGGTCAGACTGCCGGCACACGCGCTGCTGGGGCCGGAAAACCGCGGCTTTCACATTATGATGAGCGTGCTGAATAAAGGTCGGGTGGGCATCGGCGCGCTGGCAGTCGGTATTGCCCGCGCCGGGCTGGAAGCGGCGATTGAGTATGCGAAACAGCGCGAACAGTTCGGCAAACCGATTGCTGATTTCCAGGGCGTGCAGTTTATGCTGGCGGATATCGCCAAAGATACCGAAGCCGCTCGTCTGCTGGTGCACAGCGCGGCCTATAAAATTGACACTGACGCCGCGGATACTTCGATTGCCTGCTCGATGGCGAAATGCTTTGCCGGCGATGTTGCGGTGCAGCACAGCGGCAATGCGGTGCAAATTTTTGGCGGCGGCGGCTATATTCGCGGCGTGGAGGTGGAACGCCTGTACCGCGACGCCAAGATAACTCAGATCTATGAAGGGACTAACCAGATTCAGCGCATGATTATCGGTCGCAATTTACTGGCGTAATCCTCTGTTACCCGGAAGAACAGGCACTCCAGACGGGGTGCTTTTTTTTGCCTGTCACCGGCATATAGCGGGAAGGGGGCAGAACGCAGGTAAAGCAAACCCCGATAAAGAAAACCCCGGCGCTGCCGGGGTAAAGAACTGATCACATATTCGGGTAGTTGGGGCCGCTGCCCCCTTCGGGCACCGTCCAGACGATATTCTGCAGAGGATCTTTGATGTCGCAGGTTTTACAGTGCACGCAGTTTTGCGCATTAATCTGCAATTTAGGCTTTCCGGCAAGGGTGATGATTTCATAAACCCCCGCCGGGCAATAACGCTGGGCCGGTTCAGCAAAACGCGGCAGCGTTTCCCGTACCGACAGCTCAGGATCTTTTAACCTGAGATGGCAGGGCTGATCTTCATCGTGCGACGTGTTCGCCAGATAGACGGAGGAGGGCTTATCAAAACTCAGCTGGTTATCCGGTTTGGGATAGTTAATGGGGGGGCTTTGTTCCGCTGTCTGCAGCTGCAAGTGATCCGCTTGACGGTCATGCAGCGTGATCGGTAGCTTACCTTTGAACCAGTTCTGATCGATATAGTTAAGCGCCCCGCCTGTCAGCGTACCAAAGCGGTGCAGCAGCGGGCCAAAGTTACGTGACTGGCGTAGCTCTTCCCCGAGCCATGATTGATGAAACGCCTGCGCAAAATCAGCAAGGTCCCGTTTGTCATCGGGGATTTGTATCAGCGCCCGATAGACCGATTCAGCGGCCAGCATCCCGCTTTTCATCGCCGTGTGGCTTCCTTTAATTTTGGCGAAATTGAGCGTGCCCGCGTCGCAGCCAATCAGCAGCCCGCCGGGAAAATGCATTTTGGGCAGCGCGTTGATGCCCCCTTTGGTGATGGCGCGCGCGCCGTAGGAGAGACGTTTTCCGCCGCTGAGGGTTTCGCTAAAGGCCGGGTGATGCTTCATACGCTGAAACTCATCGAACGGGCTTAAATAAGGATTACGGTAGTTGAGATCGACAATCAGCCCGACGACCACCTGATTATTCCCGGCGTGGTAGAGAAAACTCCCCCCCGATGCGCCGTCGCTCAGCGGCCAGCCGGAAGCGTGGATAACCTCTCCGGGGCGGCTTTTTTCCGCTGGGATCTCCCACAGCTCTTTAATACCCAGCGCGTAGTGCTGCGGATCCCGGCCGGCATCAAGTTGATAATTCGCGATCAGCTGTTTGCCCAGATGACCGCGGCAGCCTTCGGCGAACAGCGTATATTTCGCCAGCAGGTTCATACCCGGGGTAAAACCGGGTTTTTCTTCCCCCCGGGCATTGATCCCCATATCGCCGGTGGTGATGCCGGCGACGGCGCCGGCATCGTCATACAGGATGCTGGCGGCGGCAAAACCGGGGAAAATATCTACTCCCATCGCTTCTGCCTGGCGGGCCAGCCAGCGGCAAAAATCCCCCAGGCTAATGACGTAATTACCCGTGTTATGCATTGGGGCAGGGATAAAAGCCGCCGGGATCTTCCACGCTTTTTCACCATCGCGCAGCAACAAGAGTTCATCTTGCGTCACCGGCGTGTTCAGCGGTGCGCCGAGCGACTGCCAGTCGGGGAAGAGTTCGTTGAGCGCCCGGGGTTCGAACAGTGCTCCGGAAAGAATATGCGCGCCAACCTCAGCCCCTTTTTCAATGACGCAAACGCTCAGCTGACGTTGTTCCTGCTGCGCCATTTGCATCAACCGGCAGGCTGCCGATAGCCCGGCGGGTCCTCCACCGACAATGAGGACGTCAAATTCCATCGTTTCACGTTCCAACATAACCTCCATCTTTTGTTGCCTGCCCCATGCTCATCACAGTTTCGCGACCAGCTGCGGCACAATCTCAAACAGATCGCCCACCAGGCTGTAGTCGGCGATTTTGAAAATTGGCGCTTCTTCGTCGCTGTTGATCGCCACGATGACTTTGGCATTGCTCATCCCGGCCAGGTGCTGAATGGCCCCGGAAATACCCACTGCGATATACAGCTCCGGCGCGACAATTTTTCCGGTCTGCCCGACCTGCAGATCGTTGGCGACCATCCCGGCATCGACCGCCGCGCGGGATGCGCCGACGGCGCCGTGCAGTTTGTCGGCAAGCTGTTCGATCAGAGCGAAGTTTTCGCGGCTGCCCAGCGCGCGACCGCCGGAAACCACCACGCGGGCGGTAGCAAGCTGCGGGCGATCGGATTGCGCCAGCTCTTCATGAATAAAACGGGATAGCGGCTGGTGAGCGACGCCGGCGACCTGCTCAATGGGCGCGGCAGACTCGCTTTCTTGCGCTGCCGGGAAGCTGGAGGCGCGCAGGGTCATGACCACCTGCGGGTCGAGACTCTCAACGGTGGCGATTGCGCTGCCCGCATAAACCGGACGTTTGAAGACCCTGGGGCCGACCACTGCAATCACGTCGGAGATTTGCGCGACGTCGGCGAGGGCCGCAACGCGCGGCAGGATGTTTTTCCCGTTTGCGCTGGCGACGGCGAGCAGATGGCTGTAATCCCCGCGGAGCGAAAGCATCAGCGCGGCGACGTTTTCGGCCAGCTGATGTCTAAAGGCGCTATCGTCAGCGAGCAGCACTTTCGCCACCCCGGCAATGCGCGCAGCCTGTTCCGCCACCGCGCGGCAGTTTTCGCCCGCCACCAGCAGGGTCACCTCGCCACCCAGCTCCCGGGCGGCGCTGACCGCATTTTTGGTCACTGCGTTGAGCTGGTTATTGTCATGTTCGACAAGGAGTAAAGTAGCCATATCAAATCACCTTCGCTTCGTTTTTCAGCTTGTTCAACAGTTCATCCACGCTATCGACGCGTACGCCGGCTTCGCGCACTGGCGGGGTTTCGACTTTTAACAGGGTCGTGTGCGGGCGTAGCTCAAGACCAAACTCCTCCACCGGCAGGATGCTGAGCGGTTTCTTTTTCGCTTTCATCATGTTGGGCAGGGAGGTATAGCGCGGCTGGTTAAGGCGCAGGTCGGTGGTGACCACTGCCGGCAGCGTCAACGACACGGTCTGCAGGCCGCCGTCTATTTCACGGGTGACCAGCGCCTGGCCATTCTCAATACGCAGCTCGGCGGCAAAAGTTCCCTGCGGATAACCGCACAGCGCGGCAAGCATTTGCCCGGTCTGGTTATTGTCGCCATCGATGGACTGTTTCCCCATCAGGATTAACGACGGCTGCTCCCGTTCGACCACTTTCGCCAGCAGCTTTGCCAGGTTGAGCGGTTCGAGGGACGAAGGGGTAGCGATGAGCAACCCGCGGTCGGCTCCCATCGCCAGCGCGCTGCGCAGCTGCTCCTGGGCCACTTCTTCACCGATGGTGACCACCACGATCTCGCTGGCGATGCCGAGCTCTTTCAGGCGAATGGCTTCTTCAACCGCAATTTCGCAGAACGGGTTGAGCGCCATTTTCGCGTTGCTCAGATCAACCTGGCTGCCATCGTTTTGTACGCGGATCTTAACGTTATGATCGACAACGCGTTTTACGGGGACGAGAACTTTCATCGTTACCTCTCGGGATGTTGACATGTCTTTCTGGTTTTAAGTAAATAACTATTTAGTTATTTATTCAACCGATTTTTGCCCATGAAAACGAACATGGGCGACAATTTGTGATCAGTGCGACGCGATAATCAGATCGCTGGCTTTCTCGGCGATCATAATGGTGGGGGCATTGGTGTTGGAGCTGACCAGATCGGGCATCACCGACGAGTCCACCACGCGCAGCCCTTCAATGCCGCGAACGCGTAATTGGGTATCGACCACCGACATTTCGTCGACGCCCATTTTGCAGGTGCCCACCGGGTGATAGCAGGTGCGCGCAAACTGGCGGATGTAGTTTTCCAGATCTTTATCGCTTTGCGCGTCCTGTCCCGGCATATGTTCGCGGCGAATATAGGGCGAGAAGGCGCTTTGTTGCATGATATCGCGCATCAGCTTGCAGCCTTCGACACTCATTTTGAGATCGTACGGATCGCTGAGATAGTTCGGGTCGATCAGCGGAGCATCGCTGGCGTTAGCCGAGCGTAATGTGACCCGACCGCGGCTGCGCGGACGCAGGAAGTAGCTGTTAATCGTCACCCCGGAGCCGGAAGGCACCGGTTCGATACCGGCTTCCACCCCGGCACCCGCCAGGAAGTGAATTTGCGTATCGGGAGTGACGGACTGTTTATCGACATACCAGAACGCGCCGCCTTCGACGATGTTCGAACATACCGGCCCTTTGCGGAACAGCAGATATTCCAGCCCGGCCCACAGCATCCAGTGCGTCTTTTTGTACTTGTCATAGCTCAGCGCGTTACTGAGCTCAAAGATCAGGTCGATGCCCAGATGGTCCTGCAGGTTTTCCCCGACCCCCGGGAGATCGGCAACCACCGGAATGCCTTTTTTACTCAGCTCATCGGCCGCGCCAATTCCCGAAAGCTGCAGCAGTTTAGGAGAACCAATGGCTCCGGCGCTGACGATGACTTCACGGCTGGCATGCAGCCGTTGCGGTGTGCCATCCTGATAGATCTCCACGCCGACGGCGCGCTGGTTATCGATAAGCAGCCGGGAAATATGGCAGCCGGTCTTAATCGTGAGATTGCTCCGCTGGCGCGCGTCTTTCAGATAGCCCACCGCCGCAGAACAGCGACGGGCGTTGCGGGTGGTGGTCTGATACAGACCGCAGCCGGCCTGGGTCGCGCCGTTGAAGTCGGGATTGTAGGGCAGTCCCGCCTGCTGGCAGGCTTGACTGAAGGTTTTGCTCATCAGATTAGCGCCGATCGGGCTGGAGACGCCGAGCGGGCCGCCGACGCCGTGCCAGGCGTCAGAAAAGGTGTCGTTATCTTCGGATTTAATAAAATAGCGCTGAATATCGGCAAATGACCAACCGTCACAGCCCTTTTCCGCCGCCCAGCGGTCATAGTCCGCCGGCGTACCGCGGGTGAATACTTCGGCGTTGATAGAACTCCCGCCGCCCAGCACCCGCCCCTGGGCAAACAGCAGCTCACGATTGCCGAGCTGGGGCTGCGGTACCGTTTTATAACCCCATGTCAGCGGCCCGGCGGTGAGTTTGCTAAAGCCAACCGGTAAATGGATGTAGGGGTTGCTGTCCTTCGGACCGGCCTCAACCAGCAGCACTTTGCAGTCGGCGTTTTCGCTTAAGCGCGACGCAAGGACGCTGCCCGCCGAACCGCCGCCAATAATAATGTAGTCGTACATGTCTGATCCTCTGCCCCAAAATCACTCAGCGAGCCATTTAGCGCGCTTGCCCAACTGGATATGTACGGATTTAATCTCGGTATATTCATCCAGACCATAGCTGCCGCTTTCGCGCCCGATACCGGACTGTTTAAAGCCGCCGGAAGGGAGCTCGGGGCCGCCGGCGATAGTGGTATTCACCCACAGTCTGCCCGCTTTCAGATCGCGGAAGCCCTGCACCGCCTTATCCAGATTCGACGTCCAGATGCTGGCCGCCAGCCCGTAGCAGGTGTCATTGGCAATGCCGATCGCCTCTTCATAGCTGTCGAACGGGGTAACGCAGAGCACCGGGCCGAAAATCTCTTCGCGGAAAATAGTCATTTCCGGGGTCACATCATCGAAAATGGTCGGTTCGATAAACAGCCCATTCCCGGTGGGAACCGCCTTGCCGCCGGTGAGCAGGGTCGCCCCCTCATTTTTCCCCTGCTCGATATAGCCGAGCACGGTCTGGTAGTGTTTCTCCGTAACGATCGCGCCAATCTGGGTGCTTTCATTCAGCGGATCGCCGCTGCGCACTTTCTGCGCGCGTTTAACCAGCTTCTGGCAGAAATCTTTATGGATAGAACGTTCAACCAGTAAACGACTGCCGCTGACGCAGCACTGCCCGGTATTGAACAGGAAGCCAAACAGCGTACCGTCCAGCGCGGCGTCAATATCGGCATCGGCAAAAACCACCTGCGGATTTTTACCGCCCAGCTCCAGACCAAGGCGTTTGATGTTTTTTGCCGACGCGTGCAGCGCCATCTGTCCGACGGCGGTGGATCCGGTGAAAGAGACCATATCGATATCGACATGTTCGGTGATCCGCTGGCCGACGACCGAACCGCTGCCGGTGACGACGTTAAATACGCCGTCGGGCAGCCCCGCCTCTTTAAGAATACCGGCCAACAGCAGAGTCGTACCGGATGTGATCTCGGCGGCTTTCGCCACCAGCGTACAGCCGGCGGCCAGAATATAGGGGTAGCGTTCTGCGCCAATAAAGAAAGGGAAGTTCCACGGCGTGATGACGCCGACGACGCCGATGGGTTCGCGAGTCACCAGACCCAGCATGTTGTCGCCGAGATTATTAAAGCTGTCGCCATTGATGCTGCGCGCCAGGCCGGCGGCATATTCCCAGATATCGGCCGCGCCCTGGATCTCGCCGCGTGACTGGGCGATAGGTTTACCGGTTTCCAGCGTTTCCAGCAGCGCCAGTTCCGCGAGGTTCTCGCGAATGAGCTGGGCGGTTTTCAGCAATACCGCCGCACGCGCTGCGCCGCTAATGCGCGACCATTTTCCGCAGTCAAAAGCGTCTCTGGCTGCCTTTACCGCCTCATCAACGTCTTCAACGGTTCCCGCCGGATAGGTGCTAACGACAATATCGTGGGCCGGGCTTTTACGGACAAAACTTTCGCTGCTGTGGCCCGTGGTCCATTTGCCATTGATGAACATCTGAAATTCACGCGCTTTTTCAGGCAGCAAAGGGTGGTTAACGTCTACAGGGTGAAATGTATTACTCATCGTCCTCTTCCCATCGTTCATAGCCTTCCTTACCGCTCGGTAAGAGCCAGCGAGTGATCGTTGTCATCCTGTCCATCGCATTTTTAGATGGGGACAAGATGGGTTGATTGTGTTTGTGTTTAACTTTATGTTTTATAAGTATAATGTTATTTATATATAACTATATGGTTACATATATTAGCATGCTGTTTTTGGATTGAATAAGGAAACGCCAGCCCTTGTAATGAAATTGTTAAGCGGCTAGCAGAAAGGAGATTAGCGAAAAATTTTTCTTGATTTCCGCCAATGAGTAAGGGTTAATCATCAGCCAGATCCGCAACCAAAACGATGTAATGACTAAATCAGCTACGGAAAAAACAGTACAGGTCCGTGACCCTGTTGCGACACAAAATCGGATCCTGAAAGCCGCGAAACGAGAGTTCGCGCAAAAGGGACTCGGCGGCGCACGCATTGACGTTGTCGCTGAAAAAGCAAAATCAAATAAGCGTATGATTTATCACTATTTTGGTAGCAAGGAGCAGCTTTTCCAGAAAGTGGTCGAAGATTCCTACCTTGATATTCGTGCCGCGGAAAAAAAATTAAATCTCGACAGTCTGGAGCCGAAAGAAGCGGTTGAAGCGCTGGTCAGGTTTACCTGGAACTACTACCTGAAAAACCCGGAGTTTCTGACGCTGGTGAACAGCGAAAACCTGCATCGCGCCGTACATCTGAAAAAATCAGTGGCGATCAAGTCGGCACAGAAATCAATGGTTACCCTGATGGAGGGGATTCTGCAGCGCGGTGTGGAGCAGGGTGTTTTCCGGGCGGGCGTTGATGCTGAACAGCTGGTGATCACCATTGCGGCGGTCAACTATTATTACTTCAATAATAAATATACCGGCGCCATTCTGTTCGATCGCAATTTCATGGATGCTGATTCCCTTCAGCAGCGCCTTGATTTTAACGTCGAAACGATAATGCGGATATTACAGCCCTGATATCCGCATCGCTTTGCTCATTCAGAGAGAGACGACCGCGGGGCTGTCGACTTTCGGGCAGAATTGCATACGCTGCAATACATCCTGCTCGAGGTTAACCCCGCTGACGATTGCCGCCAGCTCCACGCCTTCTTCCGTCAGCCGGAAAATGGCGCGCTCCGTAACGTACAACACTTCCTGTCCGCGTTTTATGGCTTCCGGCCCGCTGAAAGTGATATGGCGAACTTTCCGCACCAGTTTGGGAATTTGCCCATGGGACTCGATCTGTAAACGCGCACCCTGCTGGCACACCTGTAGGCCTTTTGCTTCGAAGGTGCCGCAGAAAACGACCTTTTTGGCACCGCAGGTAATATCGATAAAGCCGCCCGGTCCGACGATAGTGTCGCCCAGCTGCGAAACGTTGACATTCCCTTCAGCGTCCATCTCGCCCATGCCGAGGAAGGTGATATCCAGCCCGCCGCCGCTAAACAGATCGAACTGATCGAGCGAGCTGACAATGGCATGCGGATATTTTGCCGCGCCGAACAGCGCGCCGTCGAGAAGCTGGCCGTTGTGAATGCCTTGTTCCACCATTTGCCAGCAGGAGTCGACCAGCGATTTGTCCGCCATGGCTGAGATCCCGCCGGGAATGCCGAACCCATAATTGACCCGCATATTTGGCTTCAGCTCCCGTACCGCCAGACCCGAGATCAGGCGGCGAATGCCCTCTGCCGGCGCGTCGAGCGGGTGTTCATCCGGCGGGGCGACCTGTCCGGAGATGGCCGGATCGTATTCGGCAAGATAGCTCTGCCACTGCGCCGGGCATTCAACGATATGGTCGATCATCACGCCGGGAACGGTGACCTTACGGGCCGGGACAAAGTGTTGATCGGCGGTGGATTTCACCTGGGCGATAACCATCCCACCGTTGTTGTGTGCTGCTAAGGCGACGGCATAAGTATCCAGCTCCGCGGGCTCTTCGCTGGTGGATATGTTCGCCACGACGTCCGCCTGCGATCCGTGAATCACCGCAACATCCACTTTAAACGGTTTGTAATGCAGCCAGGTTTTACCGTCGAGTTCAATACGCGAAACGATATCCTCGCAGGTGATGTCATTGCATTTGCCACCGCTTATCAACGGGTCGACAAAAGTGCCCAGCCCGACGCTGGAAATGACGCCCGGTCGCCCGGCGCCGCTTTCGCGATACAGCGTCATGATGATGCCGGTGGGCAGACAGTAGGCCTCGATCTCATTGTCGCGGGCCATTTTTTGTAGCTCGGAAGACCATGACCAGTGGCCGCCGATGATCCGTTTCACCAGTCCCGGTATAGCGAGGCGGCCAAGACCGGATCCTTTGCCATTGCCAATCCCTAAAGCATGAATCAGGGTGAGATTCCGCGGATGTCCGGTTTCGCGGTAGCGCGTCGCGATGGCCGCCATGACGTAGTCAGACTCCAGCAGGCCGCCGCCGGAGCCGGTGAAGGCAACGGTGGAGTTATCTTTAATCAAAGCAACCGCTTCTTCGACGCTTTTTAGTTTGCCATGCATGCTCGTTATCCTCGTTGAACTCAGTACAAAAATAAACTAACTAGTTAGTTACAATTGCAGAAAGTAAAAGCCGGATCAACGTCATTAATGCCGCTTTGTTATCCAGGTAACATTTTCACAACATTCGTTTTGATATAACTATCTTGTTAGTTAATTAAACTCTAAACCTGCAGGAGCACAGACATGGATCCATCACAGAAGAATGCGTTTGGCCGTACCGCTGTTCAGGTTACGGCAATGGGTTACGGTGCCGCGCCAATTGGCAATATTTTCCGTCCCATCAGTGAACAAGAATCGCAGAACATGATTCGCCAGGCGTGGGACAACGGTCTGCGCTATTTTGATACCGCGCCGCTGTATGGCCATGGTCTGAGCGAAGCGAGGATTGGCCACGGTTTGCGCTGGTATCCACGCGATGAGTATGTGTTGTCCACTAAGGTCGGTCGTCTGCTGAAGCCGAAAAAACGTAGCGAAATTGATTCCGGGGTGTGGGTCAACCCGCTGCCGTTTGAGGCGGTCTTTGATTACTCCTATTCGGCAACGATGCGATCCATCGAAGACAGTCTGCAGCGCATGGCGCTGGAGCATATCGATATCGCGTTTATTCACGACTGCGATTTTTATACTCACGGGGATAAACAGCCGCACTACTTTCGTCAGGCGATGGATGGCGCATGGCGCGCGCTGGCGCAGCTGCGCGATGAAGGCGTGATTAAGGCGGTAGGGATGGGCGTCAATGAATGGCAGGTGTGCCATGCTGCGCTGCAGGAAGCCGACTTTGACTGTTTCCTGCTGGCCGGGCGCTATACGCTGCTGGAACAGGAGGCGTTAAAAGCGTTCCTGCCGCTGTGCGAAGAGCGTAATGCGGCGGTGGTGATTGGCGGGGGATTCAACAGCGGGATACTGGCGACCGGGGCGGTTGAGAACGCGAAATATAACTATGGCCCGGCCAGCCCGGCGATTCTGCAAAAAGTCAGCAAAATTGAAAACGTCTGCCGCGATTATCACGTCAGTCTGCCAGCGGCCGCGCTGCAGTTTGTCCTGGCTCACCCGGCGGTGCCCACGATTATTCCCGGCACCCGCACGGTAGCGCAGCTGGAAAACTGCCTGGAGTGGATTGCCGCGCCGATCCCGGATGATTTCTGGCGTACGCTGCAACAACAGGGCCTGCTGGATGAAGGGGCGCCGACGCCAGCCGACCGCAAAGCCTGAGTGACTCGGGAAGGCAAAAAAGGTGCTCATCAGGAGCACCTTTTTTATTGTCATCCCTACACCACCTCCTGGGGAGGTGGTGATTGATTCTGCCGTCTTATCCGTGCGGCGAAAATCTTACTCCTCGGCAATACGTAGCTGAATTTTCAGGTGCTGCGGATGAGCGAGCAGGGTGGAGAAAACCTGCTGAATATCCTCCAGCGGGTGAACGGACTCGCGGAACGGGGCGGTAATAAAACGTTGATGGCTCAGCAGATGCAGCGCCTGGTGCATATCTTCCCCCATCCCGGCCACGCTGCCCTGAATCCTTTGCTCCTTTAAAATTATCTCCAGCGGTTTAATGGCTATCTCGGTTTCCGCATCGGTTAAACCGAAGGCCAGCAGCCGTCCGCCTGGGCGCATAAACGTCAGCGCCTGTTGATACAATTCCGGATGGCCGACGCTTTCGATGACCACGTCGGCGCCGCGTCCCTCCGTGAGCGCCTTGATCTGCTCCAGCGCGCGTTCGGGGTCGGTGATGACGCTATCCGCACCGCACTGTCTGGCGAGCTCGGCCCGCTGCGGATTCAGCTCCACGGCAATAATCGGCGCGGCGCCCAGCAAACGCGCCATCTGAATATGCATGTTGCCCACCGGGCCCGCGCCAATCACCACCACGGACTCTGCCACGCTGAGGCCGATTTTTTTACTGGCGCGCACCACGCAAGAGAAGGGTTCGGTCAGGCAGGCAACGCTATCCGCAATCTCATCGCCGATCGGGATCACCAGACGGGCTGGAATCGCCACATACTGCGCAAACGCGCCGTGGGTGTGAATGCCGAGCTGGCGGATCTCCGGGCAGTTCAGCAGTTCGTTGCGCCGACAATAATAACAGTGGCCGCAGCCGATATTGATATCGGCGACCACCCGCTGGCCCGGCGTCAGAGTCGAGACCTGGCGACCAACGGCAACAATTTCCCCGCTGAACTCGTGGCCGGGAATTAACGGCAGCTTATCCTGGGAGTAATGGCCATTATAGATATGAATATCGGTTCCGCAGATTGAACAGCGGGTGACGCGAATCAGTACCTCGTCGTCGCCGTAGGCGGGGACCGCAACCTGGCGTATTTCGAACGTTTTAGGTGCCGTCAGCACCGCGGCCTTCATTAATTTGGGGATCATCGCCTGCTCCGGTTATTTAACGGTGGAAATTTTGGCGCGATCGATGGTCATCGCGATCGCCGCAATCATCAGCACGCCGAAGAAGATCTGCTGCGCCTGCGCTTCGACGTTCAGGTAAGTCATACTGGTACGAATAACGGCCACGATGAGGGTGCCGATAAGCGTGCTCAATACGCCGCCCACGCCCCCGGTCAGCGGCGTGCCGCCCAGCAGCACCGCAACGATGGCCGGTAGCAGGAACTGGTCGGCCATGGTCGGCGATGCGCCGGAAAGACGCGTCGCCAGCAGCACCCCGGCGGCGGCGGAGAACGCGCCGGCAATGGCGAAGGTGATAATCTTCACCTTGATAACCTTCACGCCGCTGGCGAGCGCCGCGGACTCGCCGGCGCCAATCGCCTTCATGTGGCGTCCCAGCGCGGTGCGTCTTTCCATCAGCAGGGCCAGCAGCAGCAGTACCGCCGCGATAATGATTTCCATCGGCAGCGTAAAGACAGTGGAGGTCATCCAGCCAACCGTCTGGCTGCGAATATCCCCTGGAATATAAAACGCGCGTTGTCCGGAAATGACCTGTCCGCTGGCATAGGCAATTCCGCCGACGGCGAGCGTGGTTATGAATGACGATATTTTGAAACGAGTATGCACCCAGCCGGAGATCGCGCCGAACAGCGCGCCGACCGCCAGGGTGAGCGGAATCGCCAGCACGCCGGTTTGCGACAACAGAATGACCAGCACCACCGTTGACATACTGGCAATCGACTGGGCGGATAAATCTATGCCGCCGATATAAATCACAAAAGTCATGCCAATCGCCATAATAAACAGCGTCGACGCATCCTGCAGGAGCTGGAATATATTGTCGGGTTTAAGAAAATCCGGGTTATAGAGGCTGACGAGGGCGACTAATACCACCAGGGTCAGAATGGGTAAATAACGGGTGATTTTTTCACGCCCGGTTAACGGCGGCCGGGTCGGGCTGCCGGTATTATTTTTTGTCGGCACTGCTAATAAATCAGAACGGATGATTTTCATGGAGATTTGCCTTAATAACCTAGACGAAGTGCTGCAATAATTCATATTGCTCCGGACGCTTCTCTTCACAGCCGGTGAACTGATATCTCAGCTGGCCGTCCTTAAAAATAGCGATGGTATGGGCGAGACCGATGGCCTCCTCCAGAGAATCGGCGATCAAAATGACGCCGCATTGTTCATCGGTGAAGTCGCGGACTAAGTCGTAGACATCCTCTTTGGCGCCGATATCGAGGCCGCGGGTAGGGTGGTCGAGCAGGATGATTTTCGCCTCGGCGGTTCGCCATTTAGACAGCACCACCTTTTGCTGATTGCCGCCGGAGAGCTTGCCGCACTGTGTATCAATGCTGGCGGTTTTAATCGACAGCTTTTTAACCCACTCATTGGCCAGCTGGCGCTCGTGATGCACCTGCAGCAGTCCGGCGCGGGAATAGTCCTGCAGGTTGGCGAGAGTGATGTTTTCCACCACCGACATTCCTTCGACGATACCCTCGATTTTGCGCTCGCGCGGGATATATCCCACCCCTTCAGCGATGCTGTGCGTGGGGCTGAATTTACGTACCGCTCTACCGTTGAGGAGCACTTCTCCCTGCTCGGGCTGCAGCAAACCGAAGATGGTGCGGATAATCTCTTCGGTACCTGCCCCTTCGGTGCCAACCAGCGCCAGCACTTCGCCGGCGTGCAGCGACAGCGAGACATTCTGATAATGGCCCGGTAATGAGATATTTTTTAACTCGACGAGGGTGGTCGCTTTATGAATGCCATGCTTGCGATGCTCGCGATAATAGCGTTCATCAATATCCCGACCGACCATCTGGCGCTGAATATTCACCACATCAAAACGGTCGCGGGTGAGCATATCCATGACCTGCCCGTCCTTCATCACGTAGATGCGGTCGGAAAGGGTCATCACTTCGTCAAGACGATGCGAAACAAAAATGAAAGAGGCCCGGCTTTTTAGCTCTCTGACCAGCGCAAACAGCAGCTCTATCTCCTGGGCAGGTAACACCGAGGTCGGCTCATCGAGCAGGATAATTAAATGGCCGCTGCTCCTCTCCTCGAGAGTTAAAACCTTCGCCAGCTCTACCAGCTGACGTTGGGTAAACGAAAGCTCTGAGGTGATTGTTTTCGGGTCGATATCCAGTTTGACTTTCGCCAGCTGCTTTCTGGCGGCCGCCGCCATTTTTTTCCAGTTAATCACCCCAAGTTTTTTAAACGGTTGTTCAAAGCCGAGGAAAATATTTTCCATTACGCTCAGATTGGAAATTAGCGACTGCTCCTGAAACACCATCCCGATACCTTGCATCATGGCATCGCGCGGTGAGCGAAATACCACCGGCTGGCCATTAATCAGCACTTCACCTTTATCGTGCTGATAGGCGCCATATATGATTTTCATCAGCGTAGATTTTCCGGCGCCGTTTTCACCGACTAATCCAACAATTTCTCCGGGATTAATTTGCAGATTAATATTTTGCAAAGCCAGAACGCCCGGAAACGATTTACCAACATTTTTGAATTCAAGCATAATCGTCACTTCACTATTTGCAGACGTTTACGATTAGTGACTAATGCCACCGAGATAATAACTAACGCGCCTAAAACGCCCTGTTGGATATAGGTCGGGAACCCGACCAGCACCATGCCATTGTTAATCACGTTGATAATCAGCACGCCGATCAGGCTTTGCCATACGCCGCCGTTGCCGCCCATTAAGGAGGTACCGCCGACGACCACGGAGGTGATGGCGATAAAGGTGTAACCGTCGCCCAGGTTGCTGGCGACCGACCCCAGGCGGGCCACCGCGAAGACGGCGCCCAGGCCGTAAAAGACCCCGGCCAGCGCAAAGCCGAGCACGCGAATACGTTTTACCGACAGACCGGACGCGTAGGCCAGGTGCTCGCCGCCGCCGACCGCATAAAAATTACGTCCCAGCGCGGTATAGCGTTGAATAAACCAGGCGCACAGCAGGGCCGCCCCGGCGAGATAGACCATCAGCGGGAAATCAAAAATGCGTTCGGTCAGCAGGAGCCGGAATGTCCGGTCGGGCAGGGGAATGCGTTCGCCGCCGGTAATCACCATGGTGACACCAATTAAGCTGAAACCAATTCCCAGGCTGACCAGGAACGAGGGGATTTTTAGCGTGACGTGAATCAGACCATTAATGAGCCCACAGGCGGCCGAAATAAGAATCGCTGCGGGGATCGCTAAATAACCGAGTTCGCTAAAGCCGCCCAGCTTCACCATAATAATGGCCAGCATCGAACCGCAGAAAGCCATAATGCCTTCAATTGACAGGTCGATCGAACCCATAATGATGATAAACGTCACGCCAATCGCGATCATTAACGGCGCGGCGCTGGCGGTCAGTAAACGCGAGAAATTACGCACCGATAAAAATCCGGGATAAATCACGCTGATGATGGTGCACAGGAGCAGCAGCACCATCAGCGGCGCCCATTTGCGCAAAAACTCTTTATAGCTTGAATGTGATGACATGTTCGACCTTCACTCATTGAATGTATAACGTCTTCATTGAGAATAAATATTCGCAGAAGGGGGAATACTATAATTTGCGATACTGAATGGGGCCTTTCGACGCCTGCCAGAAATTGTTCCAGTCGACCACCGGCGTATTCACGATATTCTCCTGATACCATTTCTGCGCGTCATCTTTGGTTATCATGATCGTCGGGCCATAAAATTCGCGATGCTCATGCGGTTCGGCGGATGGTTTGAAGCTGCCGATAGCCGCATGGTGAGCCAGGGAAAGCGCGATGCCGCCGGCCCAGTAGGGGTCAGTGCTCACGGTGCAGAGTATTTCACCGCTGATGCACAGCTTGACGGCGTCCGGGGTACCGTCGTAGGAGACAATGGGTATCTGCCCCGCGAGGCCTTCAGCGCGCAGCGCTTCAATAATGCCGAGAGTCATGCTGTCGTTGGAGGAGAAAATACCTTTGATATCATCCCCGAAGCGGGTGAGCATCGTTGACATCATGTCGTTGGCTTTTGACGTACTCCAGTCCGCATCCTGCCAGTCCAGCAGCTTGATATCCGGATTCTCCTTCAGCTTGTGCATCAACCCCGCTTTGCGCTCAATCGCCGGGACGTTAGAGGCGATACCGCCCAGCCCGACAATCCCGCCCTTTTTGCCCATCGCGTCAAACAGCAGCTGCGCGCACTGCTGGGCCGGTTCGAAATCAGACCAGCTGATATGGGCGACGTAGTTGTCGCCAAAATCCCACGGATGCAGATCGTCGGTTTTGTTCCAGATAGTGGTAATAAATGCGCCGCGCTGCTGACAGGCCGTCACCACCGCCCGGGCGTTAGGGGCATCGTTCGGATCGCAGCCGATCGCCAGCTTCCCTTCGGTTTTCGAGAGCAGGGCTTTGATATCAGAGAGCACCTTCTCGTTATTACCGCCGTTAATCAGACTCACCATCGGCGAGTTTTGCGTCTTCGCATAAGATTGCCCCCCGGCGGCAATCGCGTTCCAGTAGGAGTTATCAGGATCGCGGTAGCCCCAGGCCAGAGTGAAATTCCCCCCTTCGGCTGCCATGGCTTTCGACAGTGGGCTGATAAGCGGGAGCGCAGCCATGCCGCCGATGCCAAGGGCGCTTTTCAGCAGGAATTCACGTCGGCTAATCACGCTTTTTTCAACGAATTTTTTAATAAATGACATAGCGATATTTCCTGTCTTTTCGGTTCACATGGAGGATCGTTTCTGGTGATAAAACGCGTAACATGTAAATAACTAATTACTTACAAGTTGAGGATATATCATCCAGGAAAGTAATTGGCAATGAAGGGGGAGAGAGACAGTTTGCCTGGCGTTTTCATCTGATTGGGAATTATCTAGTTATTTGTTTTTACTGATAATTTATGAATGTACCGTTGGCAAATGCGTCAGCGCCGGTGTGACGGTTCTTTGCCAGCGAATTACTCTTATCGCTATGATTTATATTGTTTTTGTTGTTATTTTTCTGCGGGTGGTGTTTTGCTTGCGTTTGGGAGATCAGTCACAAAGATTTTGCTGACGATCTTGCCCTCAACTCCGCTATCTACCTGGATCGCATATTTGACATTTGTAAGTAACTATTTATTTACAAGTGGCGAGGGCCGTCGCTATGATTTCGGCGTATGCTCAACCAACAATGGGACGAAAAAATGACGGTTAAAACACGACAGGTTGCGTTTATCACCGGCGGGGCTCGCGGCATTGGTTTTGAGATTGCTGCGAAGCTGGCGCAGGCCGGTTTTGATATTGCGCTGAATGATTATCAGGATTCCGCCACGCTACAGGCATCCGTAGCGCAGCTGGAAGGTTGGGGGGTGAATGCGGTTGCGATCCCCGGGGATGTGGCGGATATCAGCCTGCACGACAGGATGCTGGCGCGGGCGGAAAATGCGCTAGGACCGTTGACGACGTTCGTGAATAACGCCGGCGTCTCGGTGACCAGCCGCGGCGATCTCCTCGACGTGACGCCGGAAAGCTACGATCGCTGTCAGGCGGTTAACGCCCGCGCCACGTTCTTCCTCTGTCAGGCTTTTGCCAGACGCCTGCTGGCGCGCACCTGCCAGCCAGAACTGCACTACAGCCTGATCGTGGTCTCTTCTTCGAACGCCTCCGCGGCCTCCATCAATCGCGGAGAGTACTGCGTGTCGAAAGCCGGGGCGGCGATGGTGGCGAAACTGTTTGCCGCGCGACTGGCGCAGGCCGGAGTGCAGGTTTTTGATATCCAGCCGGGGCTGATTGTCACCGAAATGACCCAGCCCTCGCTGGCCATGTATCAACAGCGCGTCGATGAAGGCTTAACGCTGTTGCCGGAGCTGGGGACTCCCGCTCAGATAGGCACGATCGTGACCACCCTCGCCAGCGGGGGAATGCCCTATTTAACCGGTCAGGTGATTAGCGCCGATGGCGGAATGCTGGTTCCCCGTTTCTGATTTAAGCAGGTAAATGCGATGAAAATAATTATTGCCCCGGACTCCTTCAAGGAGAGCCTCTCCGCCAGCGCGGTGGCTGATGCTATCGAACGCGGTCTGCGCAGAGCGCTGCCAGATGCGGAATACGTGAAACTGCCGATCGCCGATGGCGGCGAAGGCACGGTTGACGCGCTGATTAATGCCACCGCCGGACAGCTGATTTTCGTCCCGGTTACCGGGCCGATGGGAAGGCCGGTGAACGGTTTTTTTGGCCTGCTGGGGGATGGGAAAACGGCGGTCATTGAAGTGGCCGCCGCCTGCGGTTTGCAGTGGGTGGCGCCGCAGGAGAGGGACCCGCTGATAGCGACCAGTTATGGGGTCGGGGAGCTCATTCGCGCGGCGCTGGATCGCGAGGTCGACAAAATCATTATTGGTCTGGGCGGCAGCGCCACCAATGAAGGTGGGATTGGCATGCTGCAGGCGTTGGGCTGTCGCTGTACCACCGCCGGCGGAGACGAGGTCTCGTGGGGCGCCGGGGGACTTGATCAACTGGCTGAGATTGATTGCTCCGGTCTCGATCCGCGATTAGCCGGGGTAACGTTCCAGCTGGCCTGCGATGTGAACAATACGTTGCTCGGCGAGCAGGGCGCTACGGCCGTTTTTGGTCCGCAAAAAGGGGTGACCGCGCACACGGCGCTGAGAATTGAAAACAACCTCGCCCGGGTCGCCAGCGTTCTCAGGGGCCGCTCCGGAACGGATATCGCCAGCCTCAAGGGCGGCGGTGCGGCCGGCGGAATGGGCGCTACGCTGCAGGGGATACTGGGAGCCGATATCTCCAGCGGCATCGATCTTGTGCTCAACACGCTTAACTTTGATGAGCAGGTGCGCGGGGCCGATCTGGTGATTACCGGTGAAGGGCGCCTTGACGCCCAGACCAGTCGCGGCAAAGGGCCTGCCGGCGTGATCAGCCGTGCGCATGCCCACGGTTGCCCCAGTATTGCGCTGGCCGGGTCGCTCGGCAGTGGTTATGAAGCGCTGTACGCGCTCGGGCTCCGTTCGGCATTTTCGCTGGTTCCCGGCATTATCTCCTATGAACGCGCGCTGCGCGAAGCCGCCGCTCTGCTGGAATCGACGGCGTTCAATATTGCCTCGCTGTGGCATCTGGCTGCGAGCCAGGCGGTTTGTCGCCAGCGCCCTCCGTTGAGGGAAAAAGCATGAATATTCTTTATCGGCCCGAGTTTATCCGCGGTTTTGGCACCTATAAACTGCGCGCAGAGAGATTAATGACGGCCCTGGAACAGGCTCTGAACGTGGGCTATCGGGCGATTGATACCGCGCAGATGTACGAAAATGAACAGGAGATTGGGCAAGTCCTGCGTCATCATCCCGTCGCTCGCAGCGAACTTTGTATTACCACCAAAGTGCTGCCGGCGAATTACTCCGCTGAGCGGTTTATGGCTTCGGTGGCGCAAAGCCTGGCGGCATTGAATGTTGAACAGGTGGATGTGTTGTTGCTGCATAGTCCGCCAAAGCAGGATTTCAGCGCCACGTTGCGTTTGCTGGAACAGGCGCAGCGGCAAGGGCTGACGAAATATATCGGCTTAAGTAATTTCTCTCCGCAGCAGATGGTAAGGGCACGTGAAGCCATTGCCGCGCCGCTGGTTGTCAATCAGGTGGAGTTCCATCCGCTGCTGGATCAAAGCAACTTATTGCAGGCCGCGGTCGCTACGCAAATCCCGCTCTCCTCATACTGTTCAATAGCCCGGGGGGAAGTGCTTAAATACCGGCTTATTCAGAGTCTGGCGGAATATTATGCCCGCACGCCGGCGCAAATTATTTTGCGCTGGATTTTACAGTCGGGCGTGCAGTCAAATACCATGTCCTCCGATCCGCAGAGAATGGCTGAGAACTTCGCGATCCTCGATTTTACGCTGTCCCATATCCACATGCAGCAGATAGCCGAATTAAAAAGTGCCAATTATCGCGTTGTGATGGTGTAAGCCGCGTTATGCGGCGGTGTCTGACGGGGAAGGCGAGTATCGCCTTCCCCGTTATTGTTTATTTTGACGCTGTGACCGTGTCAGCGTCTGGCTGGCGGCTAAGACGTGAAACCGAGTTGTTCCCCCACAGTTCCTGATAACGCAGACCGGTAATCTCCTCGAGAATACGCTGGTTTTGCGGACTTGCGGGGGCGAGTGGCCCGCCGGCGAGGCGCATTCTGTCGCACTCCTCGCGCAGTACCGCATGCGTTTTGATATTCAGCGTAAAGCGACGTGACGCCAGGTAACCGCCAATCAGAAGCAGAGTGGTGCCGAGACTGAGTACGGCCAGGATAATGTAATGCACCGACGCCGGTTGCTGTGGCTGGCCGGGATTAAAATGCGCCAGCTGCAGCAGAACGCCGACGAGCATCACCGCGACCGCCTGCGATGCCTTACGCGTCATGGTCATGACGCCGGCGAAAATACCTTCGCGCCGCAGACCGGTGATCGCTTCGTCGACGTCGGCCATATAGGTGTAGGTATTCCACGGGATATAGTTAATACCGCCGCGACCGAAGCCCGCTACCGCCGAGACCAGCATCAATACGGCAAGATGGGTAAAATCCCCGAGCCATAAAAAACCGTAGGTCAGGCAGGCAAGCGCAAAAAAGGCCACCGCCAGACGATAGGCCGGGGCGGGGCCCCAATGAATACACAGTGGGATCATGCAGAGTACGGCGATCAGCTGCATGATGGACATGATGCCGAGCAATTCGGAGGAGACGGTGGCGGTCTGGAACAGGACGTAGATGACGTAGTAGGTGAAAACGGCATTAAATACATCCTGGGCGATAAACCCGCCGAGATACATCCCAAGATGGGTGCGGAAGGCCTTCACTTTCAGGGTGGAGAGTGCGTCGCTGAAAAAACGCTTGAGTAAAGATCCGGACGCCGCAGGCGGCGCCTGCTGGTCAACGCTGCGCTCTCGTTCCCACGTATTGCAATACACCAACGTCAGGGCGATGGCGCAGATGATGGCAATCACCAGCCCGGCATAAAAGAAGGCGTGGGGGTTATCTTTTCCATACCAGCTAAAAAACAGGGCCGGCAGGTAGGCCGTGATGATGTACGACAGCTGGGCGAAAGAGATTCTGGCCCCTGAGAAGCGGGTTTTCTTTTTGAAGTCATCGGTCATTTCCGGAACCAGGGTTTCATACGGCACCAGAACCATGCTGTAGACCAGTTCGAAGACAAGGTAGGTCAACAGATAATAGAGGTAACCCATATCGCTGACCCAGATAAAACAGTAGGAAAAGACGGCGGGGATACCCGACAGAATAAAGAATTTGCGGCGACCAAACTTTTTCCCCAGAAAAGTATGGCCGAAGTTATCGGTAATATAGCCCATTAACGGACTGGCGATGGCATCGAAGACTCGCGCAATGGCGAAAATGGATGCCGCTTCAACCGCGCTCAGGTGACAGAAATTGGTATAAAAGAACAGCAGCCAGGCACCGGTGAGTGCCGTCGTTCCCATACCAAAAAAATCCCCTGAGCCGTAGCTGAGATAGTGTTTTAACGTGATTTTTCTTGCCATGATATACGCCTGTTATCTGAGTAACGAGTTCGCAGTACCATAGTTCACTGATATCTAAAAGTAACCAACTTGTTAGTTACTTTTGATCGTGGATCACATTTCATTAACCACCAGTCACGCCGTTACCGGCAGCAGGGGAACGTGAAAAAAGCAGCGGTCTACGCCCGATGGGCGCGGCGTGCATCCCGGGTAAATCGGCTGCTTAACCAAAACAGCGGAAGCTGAGCTATCGTCACCAGGAGTACACCGGCTAAGGGGGTCATCGCCATCAGCCCCTTCGCCACGACAGCACTGCCCAGCGTTTCACCGAGGGTTATCCCCAAATTAAACGCCGCAATATTTAAGGCTGAAGCAAAATCGACGGCTTTTGGCGTCCAGCGTTCAGCGGTGCTCAGCATGCCGGCCTGAAAAGCCGGTGACATCCCGAACGCCAGCAGTCCCCACAGGAATAACAGGACCATCACAGGCAGGCGCCAGGGTAATGCCACGGCCAGTAAAATGAGGGTGACTGCCAGCAGCAACAGCATCCGGCGTAATGCGGATGTCCAGCCCTGGGTCACCGTCAGTTTGCCGCCGAGTTGATTCCCGATTAGCGTGGCGATGCCAAAAATAATCAGCAGTAAACTCGCGGTCTGCGATGAAAAGCCGCTGATGTCGGTCAGGATCGGCGTAATAAACGTGAACGCGGCAAAGCTGGCGCCAAAGCCGGTGACGGTTATCGCCATCATGGCCAGAATTTCCGGCCGCAGTAACGCCGCGAGTTGCGTGACGGTTTTACCGGCCTCAGGTACGGCCAGCCGGGGCACCCAGATTGCCGTGGCGACCCACGCTATCACCGCCAGCCCGGCGACGGCGTAAAACGGTAGCCGCCACCCGACGCTATTACCGATCAGGCTGCCCAGCGGGACGCCGATCACCATGGCTAACGTCAGGCCGGAAAACATCAGGGCAATCGCTCGTCCGCCTTGCCCAGGTGGCGCGAGGCGGCTGGCCACGGTCGCGCCGATGGCAAAGAAACTGCCGTGCGCCACCGCGGTGATGGCCCGGCCTGCCAGCAGCAGCGGGTAGCTGTCCGCCAGCGAGGAGAGGATATTGCCGGCCAGGAATAGCGTTATCAGGCTCAACAACACCGTTTTACGCGCTAACCGCGCCAGACCCAGTACCGCCAGCGGCGTGCCAATCGCCAGTGCGAGCGCATAGAGTCCGACCAGTTTACCCGCCGCGGCCAACGAGACGTGGAGATCTTGCGCGATGGCCGGAAGAACCCCGACAACAATGAACTCAGCTACGCCAATGGCAAAAGAGGTCACCGCCAGGGCCCAAATCCCCGGATGTATTGGCGTTTTCTGACTCATCGTTCACCTGCAGCGGCCTGGGCGATAGACTGATCCTGTTCAACCGTGGCGCCCGCGACACCGACGGCGCCCAGTATGTCGCCATTCGTATCATGTAGTACCACGCCGCCGCCAAAGCTGATTAATCCGCCGTTGGTGTGTTCCAGGCTATAGATGGCCCCGCCGGGCTGGGCGTGTTCGCCAAGGTCAATGCTGTCAACGCCAAATAAGGCGGCGGTGCGCGCCTTCTTGATCGATACGTCAATGGTTCCGGCAACCGCACCGTCCATACGCAGGAACTGACGCAGCAGGCCTGAATCGTCGACGACGCAAATTGAAACCGAAAAACCTCGCTCACGGGCCAGGGTTGAGGCACGTAAAATAACATCCCGGGAAAGCTGCTCTAATTTCATTTTCAAAACTCCTCGTGTTAACAGGTGTTTTGATGATTCCAGAACGGCCGGGATGAAGAAACAGGGGAGGGAGATATCCGCTTATTGTTTGATAATGTCAAACTTTCCACCGCATCAATTGTGTGACGAGGTGGTTGATTCGCTCTGCGCTCAGGCGCTGAGAGGGGCCGGAAATACCCAGCGCGGCAACAATTTTCCCGTGTTGACGTAGCGGGAGCGCCAGGCAGTGCAATCCGCATTCAGCTTCTTCGAGATCAACGGCATAGCCCTGACGGATAATCGCCTGCAGCTCTTTTTCCAGCTCTGCGGACATCCCGTCCGCCCGGCGCAGGCTGCGAATAATTTCCGCTTTATCGGCGAGGAGCACTTTGCCGATGGCTGAGGTGGTCATGCCTTCTCTGCGGCCACGCGCGCTGAATACCGGCAGCGGGCCGTTAGCATCGATGGCATCCAGGTAGAGGTATTCGCGCGTTCCGCACGGCACCGCCAGATAACACACCTCGCCGCTGATTTCCGCCGCATATTGCAGCAACGGGGCGAAAAAGGATTTCACCTCCTGGTCGGCATCAATCAGCGTCTGGGCAATGGTTCTTAAGCGCAGACCCAGCGAGTAGCGGGTGCCGTTACGGGTGATATACCCCATTGACGCTAAAGTATTCAGCAACCCGTATATCGTACTTTTATGCAGTGCCGACCGGCGGGCCAGATCGACTAATCGGGCATCGCCACCCAGCTCAGCGATGATCTCAAGGAGATTCATCGCCCGTTCTACGGACTGAATTTTACGACTTTCATCGATCATCGATGTTTCTCTCTGTTGTCGATCCCGACGCTCAATGGCGGGGCAGATAATGGGGCGAATAATGAATAAAAAAGACCGGTGATACAATACGGCGTGTCGATTGCCGCGCGCTCCTGTGCCGTCACTTTTTTGCGTAATTGAAAATGATATTGCTAACCATTATCATCATGGCGCTACGTGAATAAGGCTTATCCGCCAGAGTGATACGGGAAAAACAGGTGAAGAGAGAGTATCAACAGGGGAAGGATCATCCGTCCCGAAACAGGGTCCAGCGCATCGCGGTATCTTGCATGCTCTCCTGTATGGCGCTGCTGTACGCCGGAAAAAGCGCGGCGAAACCGGATATGAAACCGCTGGGGCCGAATATTGCCGATCGCGGGTCTGCGGTATATCACTTCAGCGTTCATCAGTTTGACTCTGCGGATGGCAAAAGGCACTACCGGGTCTGGACCGGCGTACCTGACACATCGCCGCCGCCATCGGGCTACCCGGTCCTGTATATGCTGGACGGTAATGCGCTGATGGACCGCTTGTCTGATGAGCTACTGAAACAGCTGACCCAAAAAACGCCGCCGGTGATTGTGGCGATTGGCTACCAGACGCCGCTGCCTTTCGACACCCGCGCCAGAGCCTACGACTATACGCCTGCCGTGCAGCAGGGGGCCGGGGCCGTTGCCGTCGGCCATTATACGCGCGAGGGCGGGGGCAGCGCGACGTTCCGCCGGCTGCTGGAAGGGCGCATCGCCCCGACGGTAGAAAAAAATATTAACATCGACCCCAATAAACGAGGCCTCTGGGGACACTCCTTCGGCGGGCTGTTCGTACTGGACAGCTGGTTAAGCTCCTCTTTCTTCCACTTTTATTATGCGGCCAGCCCCTCTCTGGGCAGAGATAATTTCGCCCTGCTGACGAGAATGGAATCGCTTACTAAGCAAGAGGCCTGCCACAAGCAGCTCTATTTACTGGAGGGCGACGACCCGTCGGGAAGCAGCGCCGCCGCCGGCGCGGCCGGTGTGCTGAGCAGAGTGCGTAACACGGTTTCCCTCCTGAAGGAGGAGGGGCTGGCAGCCACCTACTGGCATTATCCGGGGCAGACGCACGGGCCGATGTTTAATGCCTCCTTCCGGAGTGCTTTGCTGCATATCGCTACGGCTGGCGAGAGCGGCGTGCAACGGTGCGAACACCGCTAGCCCGAACGGTGTGCTCGGCGAGGCATCTCTCCTGACGCGCTGTCACTGAGGGGGCGCGAGGTGGTAATTTAAGCGAGCCGCCGCCGGCGCGGTCTGTCGCATCGGGGGGCATCTTCCTCCCGATGGCAGGGGCTGTTTCGCTGAGCGCAGAAAAGCAAAAAGCCTGCTCGAAAGCAGGCTTTTCTATGTATGGCTCCTCTGACTGGACTCGAACCAGTGACATACGGATTAACAGTCCGCCGTTCTACCGACTGAACTACAGAGGAATCGTTGTGGAGTCGTATCTTAGCGGCGAAAAAAATTTTGTCAAACATCAATTTGCCCGCAAATGTTCAACTGTCGCTTCCATCAACAATTTGTTGCTATTACCGACAATTAATAAGGAAAAATGTTTTGCAGGATCCCTCATTCTCTATCATTATTTGAAATGTAGTTTCAACTTTTCTCACTAAGGTCTCCTTTGAACGTCACCTCCGCAGTAAGCCAGGTCCTGGGACGCACCACCTGGTTCAAAAAGCGTAAAAGTTATCGTGTACTTTACTGGCGTGAAATCAGCCCTCTTGCGGTGCCGATTTTCCTCGAAAACACCTGCGTTTTGCTGATGGGCGTCCTGAGTACGTTCCTCGTCAGCTGGCTGGGAAAAGAGGCCATGGCCGGGGTGGGGCTGGCCGACAGTTTTAATATGGTGATTATGTCGTTCTTCGCCGCCATCGATCTCGGCACCACGGTGGTGGTCGCCTTTAGCCTCGGCAAACGCGACCGGCGGCGGGCGAGGGCGGCGGCAAGACAATCGCTGGCGATTATGACGCTGTTCTCTGTTCTGCTGGCGGTCGCGATCCATGCATTTGGCCGCGAGATCATTAATTTTGTCGCCGGCGATGCCTCGGCGCAGGTGAAGGCCATGGCGCTGACCTATCTGGAGCTGACGGTCTTGAGCTACCCGGCGGCGGCCATTGCGCTTATTGGCAGCGGAGCGCTGCGCGGGGCGGGGAATACCAAAATTCCCCTGCTGATCAATGGCGGGATGAACATCCTCAACATCATTATCAGCAGCATCCTGATCTACGGCATTTTTTCCTGGCCGGGTCTGGGGTTTGTCGGCGCCGGTCTCGGGCTGACCATCGCCCGCTATATTGGCGCCGTGGCGATAGTCTGGGTGCTGGCAATTGGTTTTAACCCGGCGCTGCGCATCTCGCTGAAGAGCTACTTCCAGCCGTTCAATCTGGCGATTATCTGGGAAGTGATGGGCATTGGCATCCCGGCGAGTATTGAGTCGGTCCTGTTCAATGGTGGCAAGCTGCTGACGCAGATGTTTGTTGCGGGGATGGGGACCAACGTTATCGCCGGCAACTTTATTGCTTTTTCCTTCGCCGCGTTGATTAACCTGCCGGGGAACGCGCTGGGTTCCGCTTCGACGATTATTACCGGTAAACGGCTGGGGAAAGGGCAAATCGGACAGGCAGAGCGCCAGGCGTGGCATGTTTTTTGGTTATCCACCATCGTTCTGACGGTGATTGCCTGGGGGACGGCGCCGTTTACCAATCTTATTGCCTCTTTCTACACCAGCGAAGAAGATGTCAAAGTAGTGGTTAAAGAGCTTCTGTGGCTCAACGCCTTCTTTATGCCTATCTGGGCGACTTCGTGGATCCTGCCCTGCGCCTTTAAAGGCGCGCGCGATGTGCGCTACACCATGTGGGTATCGATGCTGGGAATGTGGGGCTGCCGTGTCGTGGCGGGTTATACCCTGGGCATTGTGCTGGGAATGGGGGTGATTGGCGTCTGGCTGGGAATGGTGCTCGACTGGGCGGTGCGCGGCGTGCTGTTCTATAGTCGAATGGTCAGCGGGCGCTGGCTATGGAAATATCCGCGCAGCAAGATTCAAGTGGACGAAACATAACCATTTTTCGGGCGTAACGGTACTTTTTGCCCAAAGTGGAGAATAAATCGGCAAACGATTTAAATTGTGAAAACAGCCTTTGACAAGGCCCGGCGGCGCCGTTAATATTCGCCCCGTTCACACGATTCCTCTGTAGTTCAGTCGGTAGAACGGCGGACTGTTAATCCGTATGTCACTGGTTCGAGTCCAGTCAGAGGAGCCATATTTAAGAAGCCCGCTTAAGGAAACTTAAGCGGGCTTTTTGCTTTCAACGCTATCCCCGATAGCCGACCACAATCCCGCGTCGTCCTACCCACGCGACTGCTGGGCACTGAGGGGGGCGCTGCTATCGCCGTCAGGCATTCGCTTTCATCTACTGACTTCGCCGTTCCCGCAAGATGTGCTCCGGATGCCGGGCGGTGGAAAGAGAGTGCCGATACCCGCCCCCAAAGCGACCGCCGGGATAAAACGATTTCCGCCTGGCGGGAAGGTCAACTCTCTCTATGCCTGCTGACGGCTACCGGCGGATTAAAGCCCGGCATTAAGCCGCGATGCCGGCGCTGTTTTGTGCTCCAGTATTTTATCCACCCCTTCGATAAAACCGTCTCCTCCGGGGCCCACGCTTATCCACGCAGGCAGCGTCGGGATGGTCGCCAGGTGATGGCGTAGGGTACTCATACCGAGGGTATGTCTGAATCCGGCAAACATCGGGGCGTCATTTTCAGAGTCTCCGCTATAAAAGACGCTCTCCAGTCCGGCCCGTTCATCCAGGTGGTAAAAGGTCCTGAGGACGTGACGGCTCATGATTAACTTATCGTATTCCCCGGACCAGGCCAGCACCCATAGATTATTCACCGTGGTCTTTAACCCGGCCTCGTGCAACGACTCACGCAGCGTGTCAGTGCGCGCGGTATGAGCGGGCAGGTCAAAGGCCAGGCCGGACAGGCGGAAGGGCTGGTCTGCCGCAAGGGTTGCCCACCGGTATTGTTCGGTGATTTTCCGCGCAATCGCGGTGAGTTTTTCCTGCACGTCGGCCTGCTTGTCCGCATGCCAAAAATAGCGGTTTACCCCATGGCCATCGGCGGCACGCTGAAAGAAAAAGCCGCCATTCTCGCCGATGACGCCATCGACAGGCCACATTCTGACCATCTGATCGCACCATCCTGCCGGGGCGCCGGTAACGGGTATCACCCGGATACCGGCAGACTGCAGCCGCTCTAATGCCGCATAGGTGGCGGCGGAAAGCCGTCCGCGAAAGGTGAGCGTTTCATCCATATCGGTCAGAACATATTGCACCGAAGAGAAGAGTCCCTGTGATGCCAGCGCAAGCGGTCGCATATCCACTCCCAACATAAAGAAACGATGTTATCGCGCTTTGGGTCGCAGGCGTTATAACGGAAGGCGATGAGTTATACCGTGGCTGAAGTCCGGCGCTGGGAGAAAGCCCGCCGGTGGGCGGGCCGATGGTGGTCGGTCGCGAGACCGCTTCGTCGCTTTCTCTTTACCCGTAATGGCGTCGGATAAAGAGGGTGAAAGGTTAGCGGAACGGCGGTTCGTTGAAGGTACGCAGCTTGCGCGAATGCATGTGGTCACCCTCGGCGCGCAGCAGATCAATAGCTTTAATACCTATTTGCAGATGCTCGGAGATTGCCCCTTCATAAAAGCGGTTGGCCTGGCCCGGTAGCTTAATTTCGCCGTGCAGCGGCTTATCGGAGACGCATAGCAATGTGCCGTACGGGACGCGGAAGCGGTAGCCCTGGGCCGCGATGGTGGCGCTCTCCATGTCGATGGCCACGGCACGGCTGAGGTTGAAACGCAGCGCCGAGGCGGAATAGCGCAGCTCCCAGTTGCGGTCATCCGTGGTCACCACCGTACCGGTACGCAGCCGCTGTTTAACCTCTTCGCCAGGCATACCGCTGATTTGCTTGGTAGCGTCGTACAGCGCGCGCTGTACTTCGGCAATGCTGGGAATCGGGATATCCGGCGGCAGCACGGCATCCAGAACGTGGTCATCACGCAGGTAGGCGTGGGCCAGCACGTAGTCGCCGATGGTCTGGCTTTCACGCAGACCGCCGCAGTGGCCAATCATCAGCCAGACGTCAGGGCGCAGCACCGCCAGATGATCGCAGATGTTCTTGGCGTTCGCCGGGCCGACGCCAATATTAATGAGCGTAATACCCTGGCCATCTTTGGTGATCAGATGCCAGGCGGGCATCTGATGCTTTTTCCACGCCAGATCGGAAATGGCCTGCTCCGGCGCTTCCGTATCGGCGGTTATCCAGATCCCGCCGGCGCAGGAAAGCGCGATATAAGGGCTGTCAGGATCGAGAATCTGACTGCACCCCCAGCTCACGAACTCATCAACATAACGGGTATAGTTGGTAAACAGAACGTACGGCTGAAAATGATCGACCGGTGTCCCGGTATAGTGCCGCAGGCGCGCGAGAGAGAAATCGACGCGGCGGGCGTCAAAATGAGAAAGCGGGTGGTGTTCGGTGGGATGGAACAGCCCGTCTGCGGTTTCATCGCCAATTTGCGACAGCTCGGTGGTCGGGAAATGGCGGGTCAGGCCCGCGCTCATCGAACGATCGAGCGTTAAGGCGGAGCCGTCGATGACATACGGATAAGGGATTTCATGCTGCGATAGCCCGACGCTGATATGCGCGCCGTAATCCTGATACAACGACGTGAGCTGCTCCAGCAGATAGGCGCGAAACAGCTTAGGATTGGTAATGGTGGTGGTGTAGCAACCGGCATGGGTGAAGCGGCCCCAGGCCCGGGTTTTTAGCGCTTTATGGTCTGCGCCGTCCCACGAAACGGACAGCTGCGGATAGACAAACAAGCCGTTAGCTCGATCGTCGTCATCCGGGAGAACGCTGTGGTTGATATATTCGCCGATGGCTTTACGTAATGCATTGACCGAACGCTCATACTGCAGTTCAAGCTGATTCAGCGCTTGTTCCGGGGTCAGACTGGCGGCCTTGTGGTTCATCTTCGCTCCTTTTTTCAGGTCTGCTGACATGCTTGATAGTATGTCACAGACGGAAAAGAGCGAAGGGGAATTTCAGCCGTTCCACGGTGAAAGTGATTGAATTAAATATTGTTGCTGCAGGGTCGGGTGCTGATTTATTGCCCAGGCTGGGTGATTTCCGCCCAACGTTCGCTGCTGAAGTGCGTGGCTTTTATCACTTTTAATGTCATAGCAGGATTGTCATTGAGGCAATACAGGGCATTTGCCAGCGGCGTGAGTTTATCCCCACACTGCAAAGCGCATTGCCGGGTGGTGATTTCGGCAATCACCAATAAATGCGCGCTTTGTAATACTGCGTAATAGTCTTGTGCGTTCTTAGATGATTGTACTTTTTTTATCCGCCATTCCATAAGACATTCCCTGATCTGCGCTATTCCTGGCGATAATTGCCCGTTACCTCTTTTCTTACAATAAGAATAGCCTAATGGTTTAGGATGCGTTTAATCTGAAAAGATTCAGAATATCGTCACATGCATAATGGTCCGAATAAGAATACCAATGATCGCGCCAGGGGCGGCAAAGCGGAACAGTCGAACAAAGCGCGAGCTCACGCCAAGGAATATACCAATGCCGGGCAGATCGAAGGTCTGAATTAATAGTCCGGCTGAGGCGTTGAGTTGGCTGACGGTGACTTTGCCTTGCTGCAGCAGTTCAGAGACCACGCCAAAATAGGCGGTACCGCCTGCGATACATTTGACCAGCGCAGGAAGGACAAAGTTGACTGGAATATGCAGCCACTGCAGCAGCGGCATCAGCAGATGCTGAAGCATGCCGATGATGCCGGCCGCTTGCATCACCCCGACGATGGTTAATGACAGGATCAGCATCGGCACCGCGCCGAGCGCAAGACGAATGGCATCTGATCCCGCATTGTTAATGACCGCAATCACCCCCTGGCTGTTTTGTTCGGCGTTGGGTAGCGCCTCCGCCCGGGCATTCTCCATCACTGACAGACGGCGCCCGATGACGTGCCAGGTGACCGCCCCCGCACACAGACCGCCGATAATCGAAATGCAAATCGAGGCCATCCAGTGCAGTCCGAAAGGAGTGAGAGGGTAAAAGACGTTGCCCTGGCCCATGGCAAAGACCATAGCGAGCGTGGCGGCCATCTGGCGATCTGAGACGCCACGCTTATCCATAATGGCCAGCGTCGCCAACGGGGCGGCGAAACTCACGAAGTTAATCTGAATCAACGCGAAGGCGCTCATCCCGCCAAGGCCAAAAGGTTTGAGCAGCGGCGCGACCCAGCGGACGATAACGTCCAGGACTCCGCGGACTTCCAGATATTTCATGATCATCAGCATGACGACCATAATGGGCAATAGCGTATAAAGCGCGACATCAACGGAAGATTTTCCCGCCGACATAATAATGCCGATAAGATCCATTTAACTCTCAATCATCGAATAGCGAAATGATAATGGTCATCATCATAATCCTCGTCAGACGGAAATGATACGGCTACCCGTTATCAGCCGTCCAGCAATGAAATGAAAGAATAAGCTAACGATATGACTTCATAATATGACGGCTTGCGGTTTATATGTCGTGTTTCGGTTTTGAATGAGGAGGGCTGTTGGTGAGATATTTTTTCATTCCCTGTGTTAACACCGGGGGGAGTTCGCGAATCAAAGATGTTAAGCGCTACGGTGATAAACTGGAAATAGTGAGTATGTAAAGGCCGGGGAGGTAATGAGGCTATTACGCGGCGAGGTCTTTCCGAATCAGATGGAAGGCTGTGGCACTCACGATCTGAATCGTTCGCAGAACCAAAGAGTAGGGAACTGGCGTAGTGAGAGAAAGTAAAAAGGCCGCTTAAGTTTCTTTAAGCAACCTTGTTAAATATGGCCCCGGTGACTGGAACCGTCTTTACTAAAGGCTGGCTAATAAATGAGCTAAAACTGACCGCTGTTTCTGTCAAGACCACCATAATGCCCACCAGTTTTTTTCTTTTGTCTTTTAAATTGTAGATAAGGTTGATTTCAACCTCGGGCGAAGGGGCGCAAATTATTTCGGCTGAAGTAGGTCATATTTCATGTGAGTAAATGATTTCATGCCTTCAATATAGTGGGTGGCTTTAACCGCGAGGCCTTCGTGATAGAAATCTATCTGAAGACCCCGGCGCAGCGGGGGCAGAGGACTAGAGAGGAACGTGGCTATCCGCTGAAACTGCGGATGGAATATGACCCGGTGCTGGCCCTGACGCAACAGGTTGAAAGGGATGGTGCCATGTTGGTATTTATCAAACCCGGTCGGACAGCACCGAATACCTTTATCGAACGGTGCAACCGGATGCACCGGACAGAATACTGAATTTTTAACTGGTCAGAACGCTAAATAAGTTAACCGGAGAGGTGACTTTTTACTTCGGGAAATATTGCAGATATTGCGGTGAGAGGTAATTTGGGCATCCAGGTACGGGTTGTTCTACGAGAGGTTTAAATTTCCGCGGCTTCCCGAGGATGGGTAAATAAGGTTTTTGGTCTGTGATGATCACAATACCAATTCAGTTGTGAGAGGGGTGCGGTGACAGCACCCCTTTATACACTCTTAGAAGAAATCAATGCGCGTATTGATACCGACGGTGCGACCCATATTGACCTGCGCTACGGCGCTGCTGCCGTTCATATAGCCATAGGTACGGTAACGACGATCGAACAGGTTATCGACATAAACGGAAATATTCATCCGTTCAGTCGCCTGCCAGCCCAGGCTGCTGTCCAGAGTGGCGTAAGCGCCTTGCCGCAGCTGGTTGTCGCCATCGAAATAATGCGGCCCGACAAGATTGACCGCCAGTCGGGGCATCAGCGCCCCATAGCGGGTATCGATCAGGCCGTTTACGCTGCTTCCTGCGCCATAACGCGGCACGAACGGCACCCGGTTACCGCGATACAGCTCACTGTCATTGGTGAATTCGGAACGGATCGCGTTGCCATTGATATCCCATGACCAGCCTGGTGCGAACCGCCATTTTGCTTCAAGCTCAACGCCGGTGGCGTCGGCTTTCCCCGCATTGCTTAAAGTTTGCATCCCGACCGGACCAGAGTAGAGCTGCATGTCTTTGGTATGGGTATAAAACGCTGCGGCTTGTAGCGTAACATCGGCGGTTTCGTAGCGAGTGCCAAGCTCATAGTTAATAGATTTCTCTGCCATGAACGGTTTGGCATCAAGACCCGCCGTAGGCACAATATTATATCCGGAAGGTTTATATCCCTGGGCTACGCGGGTATACACTCTCCAGTCGTCGGCCAGCATATAGCCTGCGGAGAGTTGCCCGAGCACCCGATCGTCATTGCTCTTACCCTGGTCGCCAAATGGGCTACCGAGCACGCTGCCGTGATATTGCGTGCTGGCCTTATCATGTGAGAAGCGAACGCCGCCACCGATATCAAAACGATCGCTTAAATGCCAGGTCAGGTCACCGTAGGCGGCCAGAGTTTCAGCGCTGGTATAGCCGGTGCTGCTTAAATAAGGCATTGTCGGCATGTCGTAGGTCGAATTTATCTTCTCGCGGGTGTTCTGCCGATACAACCCGAACACCATATCAACGGTACGCGTATCGCCGAGGGTGGCGGCGCGCAGCTCCTGCACATCCTGATTCCAGCGCTGGGGCATATTGACGATTAACGAGCCAGAAGGGAAGGTTCGCGAATAATCCTGCTGCTGCCAGGCGCCGATCAGATTGTAAACCCAGTCAGCGGTGGTGTACTTCGCGCTCAGGGTCTGGCTGTCAGTGCAGCGCCGCATGTACGGGTCTGGTGAACCCTCGCCGAGCGACAGCTTACGGCTCTTAATATCATTCCATGCCACATAGGCATCCTGGGTGGCGCGAGTACATTCGCGTGAGGCGGAAAAACCCATCTCCCAGGGCCGATCGTCCGGCGCCAGACGCAGTTTCACATTCCCTATGCTGGCGCGGGTGCCGCCTAGATCATCGCTTCCCGTCGCGGGGTTAATCATCTCACCATCATCAACCTGGCGTAACAGAGTGACGCTACCGTACAGCAGGCCATCCTCAATGGGGCCGCTCAGGTTGAATTTGCTACGATAACTGTCGCGACTGCTGACGCCACCTTCAATATAGCCGCGAAGCGTGCTGTCCGGCTGCTGGGTGACGATGTTGATAATCCCGCCCTGAGCGCTTTTGCCGTATAACGTTCCCTGCGGGCCACGCAGCAACTCTACGCTTTGCACATCGGTTAGCGCCTGGATGGTGTTAGTGGAAAGCTGAGGGACGCCATCGACATACAGGGTGACGGCAGGGTTATAAAAGTCCTGGGCTGAAGAGATGCCGCGTAGCGAGATCGTTGAAAAAAGCATGTTGCCGCTATTTTCAATATTGAGCCCGGGCAAGACTCTGGGGAGTTTGTCGCTGGCGGTCACGCCGGCGTCGCTTAACTCCGGCGCGCTGACAACGGTAGAAGAGACATTGTTGGCTGAGGCCGAACGAGAAGATTGTTTACTGGCGGTTACCACCATCGTGCTTTCGTCCGGCTGGGAAGTTTGGGCATGGGCAATGGCAGGAAGCAAAAAACCTCCCAGAACCAGAGGATAAAACCGTGTCATTTTCATTGTTATGAGTCCCTGTAAAACGGCGAAGCGCCAAAATACCGACAATATTGAGTTGAAAATGATAACCATTTCTAATTGCGCTGCTACCCGAAACGGGTTTATTTCAACCTGTTTCGGGTAGGGTTACGCTTATTGGGCAGAAGGGTGATAGCGGTCGATGGCGAGAGCCGTCAGGCGCTTTTTGTCTATCTTGCCGACGGCGGTGAGCGGCCAGTGGTTCAGGAACTCGATTTGGTCAGGGATTTTCCACGCGCTGAGCCCCATACTGGTCAACTGTTGACGTAGCTGCTGATAGTCAGATGGTGTTTGTTGCGCGATGATAAATGCGCAAATCCGCTCGCCAAGTAGCGTGTCCGGCGCGGCGACCACGGCGCAATCCTTCACCTCTTCTAAACGCATCAATGCCGATTCGACTTCCGCCGCGGCGATTTTTTCTCCGGCACGATTGATCTGCTCTTTTAGGCGCCCCTCAACGCACAGGTTTCCCGCCTCATCCAGCCTGACATTGTCACCAGTGCGGTAAAACCCCTGCGCATTAAAAGCGTGCGCGTTGTGAGCAGGAGCGCGGTAATAGCCCGAAATGGTGTAAGGGCCGCGTGTTAACAACTGCCCGATTTCGCCCGGGGCGACGTCGTTCTCGTTTTCATCAACGATTCGGATTTGATCCTCGGGAGACAACGGACGTCCCTGGCTGTGGAGAACGGTGGTTCGCGGATCGTCCAGCCGGGTAAAACAGAGCAGCCCTTCCGCCATACCGAAGACCTGTTGCAAGGTGCAGTCAAAGGTGGCGATAACCTGCTCAGCAAGCGTCGGGTCGAGCCGGGCGCCGCCCACCTGAATGACGCGCAGAGAGGAGAGATCGCTCTCTTCCCACTCTCTGGCCTGGATCCACAATTGCGCCAACGCCGGAACCAGAGCAACGTGGGTGACTCCTTCATTAGCGGTTAAGGGCATCACCTCATCGCAACTGGGGCTGTCGGTCAGCACCACTTTTCCGCCGCAGGCCAGCGTTCCCAGAATGCCGGGGCAGGCTAGCGGAAAGTTATGCGCCACGGGGAGGACGGCGAGATACACGCTCTGTTGACTGATGCCGCACAGTTCGGCAGACGCGCTGAAGTTATAGCTATAGTCGGCATGCCGGCGCGGGATAAGCTTTGGCGTCCCGGTTGTGCCGCCTGAGAGCAGCAGCAGCGCGGTGGCGGAAACATCAGGCTGCGGCCACTCCTGCCGTTCACCGCGCAGCGAGAAGAGAGGCGTAAAATCGTCGCCTGCGCGCTCTTCTACAACCAGAACATGACGTAAGCAGGCGTGTTTATGCGCCATCTGGCGGGCCAGCTCTGCGTGGTTTTCCCCGTGAATAACGTAAGCGACGGGTTGCGCCAGCGCCATCAGCGCGTCGATATCCAGCGCCCGTTGGGAGGGCATCGCCAGAACCGGGATAACGCCCAGTCTTAACAAGGCGAACAGCAGGATCACAAACGCGTTGCCGTTAGGAAGCTGCACAATCACCTGCTCCCCCGGGTGCAAACCCAGTGAGGACAGACCTGCGGCAAGTTCGTCGACCCGTGCATCAAGCGCGCTGTAGGTAAGTGAACCCTGTGCATCAACGACGGCAATTCGCGAGGCATAGCGGACCGCCCAGTGGCGCAACTGCTCGGCAATGGGGAAGGGATACGGTTTAATCAGAGATTCAAAAGAAGAATGCATACATCACCTTTCTAAAATGCTGGGCCGTTTTTGCAAAGCGGTCATCGCAGAAAATGCGTGGGGAAAATGGCGGACAATCTGCGTAAAAAAAGACCGGGATTGTTGAAGGGGATAGAAATGGTCGCCGTCAATCACGACCGGGCCTGTAACGTGGCGCAGCCACTGATGCCAGGCATCGACCTGTTGCCAGGAGGCTTCGCGATCGTGGCTGCCGCACAATAGCAGCGCGGGAGTGCGCAAGGGGGGACAGACATCGGGCGAGTCGTAGTGATAGCTCTCGGTGGCGTAAAAGTCAGCGCGCAGGAGAGGAAGAAACAGCGACATTAACTCCTTGTTTTGCCGCAGTTCAGGAGAACATCCGCCAATGTCTATCAGCTCAGCGATAAAGTCGGCATCATCGCGGTGACTGAGCTGGCGTTCAGAACGCAGATGCGGGGCATGGCACCCGGAAATAATCAGTCCTTGCGGCGCATGCCCCCGCTGTTCCAGAAGTCGGCAGGTTTCAAACGCCACCTGAGCGCCCATGCTGTGCCCGGCGAGTAAAAGCGGTGTATCAGGCGATAGCGTCTCTTCCAGTTCGTTGGCCAGCAGCTCCGCCAGTTGCGTAATGCTTCTGACCGGCGCCAGATGGCGAAGGCGATCGCGCCCCGGCCAGATCACCAGGGAAAGCGCGCAGTTCGCCATTTGAGCATCTCGCCAGTGGCGAAACGCGCTACTGCTGCCACCAGCGAAAGGGCACATGACCAGATGCGCAGTATTGGCGCCCCGGGCGGGCCACAGCGGGATACACATTGTAGATTGCATCACAGCGCCTCCTTATCATCGGTGTAGAAACCGACTAAGCGGTCGTGGTGCGGCGGCGTAAGGCGTCTGATCTCCGCGCTGCCAGCCTTACGTAATATCTGCTGCCATAAACGGGATAGCGCTATCTGATGAGCACTGTGGCAGGCCGCTGGCGGATGTTCGCCCGCCAGATGGCCGCACAGCTGTTGCAGCAGCCAACTGACGCCCTCCGGCCCGGCGCTTTCGCAACAGTCACGCCAGTTCAAAGGGGCTACGCTGCGCGTCAGACCGGGTGGGTCGCGCAGGATCTCCGGCCTGCGATAGAGGCTGTGGGCGTTCTCCTGATGGTCTGCGACAAACAGGCTGGATGACCAGATGACGGGGCCGTAGCTCGCCTCCAGCGAAAGGTGGCCTTCCGGCCAGCCCAGCAGCAGGCGGTGCATAATAAGACTATGCATATCCGGATCCTCAGGGTCGAGATAGCGCTGAAGCAGCAGGCAGGCTTCTCCTTCCGGCCAGCGGAGTTTCAGGCAGTGAAAATCATTAAAGCTGCCGACCACGTCGCACTCTACGGTGGCGGCATCCACGCCCAGCGCCAGCAGCAACAAATCCAGGGTCGAGTAGAGCAACTGTCGGCTGGTGGTGGCGTGGACTACCGGCGGCGCCTTCGCCAGGCAGCGCCGCAGCTGCTGCGCATCGCTAAGCCATATGCGTCCTGCAGGCGTATGCGGATAAAACGTGTTGACCCAATAGCAGCAGCCCTGTTCCTGCGCCAGCGTTTGTAATGAACTGATGTCATCCGGATGGAGGGGATGCTCCTGAATGACGTGCACACCGCGCGTCAGAAAGTGTCTGGCAAGCTGCGTACCGGTGCCACCGGCGACGGTCGAACGCACGACAATACAGGCAATATCCGGCATCTCGGTTATCTGCTCCGGCGAGGTATACAGCGGAATACCAAAGGCATGAGCCAGCTCCCTCGATCGCGCGCTTCCCTGGGCCAGTAGGCCAACCAGTTCCAGCCCTTTCCCGGGCCGCATAAAGGCATTAAGGTACATTTCGCCAAATTTGGCGCCCACAATCAGTACGCGTTGTTTTGGGATGGCAGACTGCATCATAACGTGTTCTCCGGTTGCGTTGAGGTGGCGCCAAGCCAGCGCTTAATGTGTCGTGCGCAGGCCTGAACGTGGGGAAGTTCCAGCATGATTTGCCAGTGGCTGGCTTCAATCACATAGTCGTCAGCGTTGTTTATCCAGTCCTGCCATTCGGTTTCTGCCGGCGTCCAGCGCGCGGGTCTCCCGGCGGCATAGACCATGAGACAGGGGATCGGAACGCTTTCGCCTGGCGTATGCTCAACCAGCAAACGCAGCAGATGCGCGATGTTGTCGAGCCACGCTTCTGCCGCTTGCTGCGTCAGGTTTGGCGACACCATACCGGCCGTTTTAGCGAGGCTGATAAAGTCGGCCAGCTGGCTGTCGGGCGCCTGTTGGTCGAAATGTTCCGCCAGCGCCAGAGGCGTTTGTCCTGCAGCTAACAGGCGCAGCAGGGCTGTCCGGTTTTGGCAACAGAAATCCTGTCGACACACGGGATCGATTAACGCGATCCGAACCGGCTCGCCCCTGGCGTACAGGCGCTGTGCGGCGCCCGCCGCAAGAAAAGCGCCGTACGACCAACCCGCCAGCACGTACGGGCCGTGAGGCTGCTGGCGGCGGATGCACTCGACATATTCGTCGATCATCTGGTCAAGCGTTGCAAAGCGCTGCGGTGATTTTGCCTGCAGGCCGAAAACACGCATATTCAGCGTACTGGCGAGCGGGAGCCAGGCGCTGACATCGCCGTCCGAGGCGTGGAAGACGAACAGGGTTTCGTCGCCATCGCCCTGGCAAATGGGGATCGGGTTGTCCTCTCCCGCCGAACAGGCCTGCAGGTGGGCGCAGAAGTCGCTCAGCGTTGAATGGGTGAACAGATCCTGAAGGTTGGCCCTCGCAATCCCTCTTTGGTTCAACTGCGCCACCATCCTTGTCGCCATCAGACTGTCGCCTCCCGACTCGAAAAAGTCGTGATGTCTTGCCACAGGGCGAGACAGCAGCGATTGCCAGAGTTCAGCCACCTGTTTTTCCAGCGCCGGGTTCCCCCCGGCAGCTGGCATGGGTTCAGCAGGTTCAACCAGCGCATCAGATGGAGCATGCAGCGGCGCAAACAGCGTTTCTCTTTGCCGGATCTGTAAAACGGGCAGACCGCTGCCAAAACGCTGCTGTAAATCGCGGCACACGGCTTCTTTGTCCGGGCGATTTACACCGGGTGAACGGGCCACCAGCAGATGCTGGCGCAGCGGTGACGACTCCTGCGCGGGCCACGCCAGCTCGTTGGCAAACCCGGCCTGAACAAGAACCTCCTGCCACGCCGGAAGGGTGAGCATCGGCTTCTCATCCCGGCGGCGGAAATCGCGGTATCCGCTTAATCCCTCAATAAAGCCCACGCTCGCCAGCTGGAATACACTGTTTCGCTCCGTCGCCTCAACGATCAGCAAGCGTCCGCCGGCTTTCAGCAACAGTTTTAATCGGCGCAACGTCTGGACGACATGGCTGGCGTCGTGGAGCACGTTGACGGCAATGATCAGGTCGTAACCCGCCTCCGGGTGGGCGCTGAAATCCAGCGGCTGGTTGATATCGAACAATGCGTAAGTGACGCATGATTGATCGTGGAAACGGCCTCTGGCATCGTTGAGGAATTGTGCAGAGACGTCGGTAAAGTGGTACGACTGCCGCGTGTTCCGCGTGGCTTCCAGCACCGGTGCGGCAGTGGCCGCGGTTCCGGCGCCAACCTCCAGAATCCGTTCTGCGCCGCACAAGGCGGCAATCTGCGCGGTGTAGCGATTCAGACAAGCGCTGGCAGGGTTGTCCCGATACAGTGCGTCAGTGACGCGCAGCGACTCGTTGAACAGCAATTCCAGCGGAGAACAGCGTCCGGAGAAGAGATCGTCGTGCCGGGCGATGCAGGTGTCCAGATACTGCGCCAGCGCCTGGCTCCATTGGCTTTGCGGGCATGCCTGCTGAGGTTCAGGAATCTCGCTGAGCGGAATACGGCAGCGCCAGCTTTCACCTTCGCGGATTAACCATTCTCTTTCCGTCAGACACTGTAGCCACTGGCGCAGCAGGCGCTGGTGAGACGCTTGCGCGGACAGCGCCTCTGCTATCCCGGTAAAGCGATGAGCGATCTCCGGCGTGGTGAACAGGCCGTGGCGATTTAGCGTGGCCGCAATACCCTGCAGCGCACGCGCTTCCAGCCAGCGCCAGGTCGCCTCCAGCTCATCAAGTTGCGCCTGCTCAGGCAACGGCAGCGCCAGCCGGGCGAGATCGTGCCCGTCAGAAGCGGCGGTTAAGCGCGGCGGAACGTCGGCCATCACAATATCCAGCGTTAACGCGCCTGTATCGCTTATTTCCGCCCTGGCCTGTTGGATGTGCGGATGTTCGAGCGTCGTCTGCTCAATATCCCGCAGATCGTAGTCGGCCTGTGCGCTCAGCGGCCAGCGTCGGCGGGGAATATGCCCGGCGATGCCACTGGTGCTAGTCTTCAGGCTTTCAGGGCTGGTCATGACGGCCTGCAGAATGGCGCAGTAGTCATTGAACATCGCTTCAGCAGCGCCTGGCTCCAGTACGTTGTCCATGCAGTACCAGCTAAACATCAACTCGTCGTCGCTCTCCATGACCTGATGATCCAGCCAGACCTGCGGCGTTTGGGTGAACACATAGCAGGGTTCGCCAAACAGATGGCTCATTGCCCGATCGATAGTCATCCCTTCCAGCGTCATCCCCAGCATGCTGGTAAAGACTATCGGCATGAGCGGTTGACGTTGTGACCCGCGCAGGCGACCCAGCTCACGGATCACCTCAACACCGTTCATTTCACTGTGCGCCATGTTTTGCCAGAGGCGCCGTTGGGTCTGTTGCATTTGCTCCTGCAGCGTCACCGGTGTTGAGAAGTTAAAATCGACCAGCGTGACGGAGGTAAAATCACCAATCAACTGGTTGATTTGCGGATGGATCGGCTGGCGATTGAAGAAGGTCAGGTTTAGCGTAAAGGCCGGGGTGCGACTCCAGCGTTCAAGGGCGGTGGCAAACAGCGTGAGCAGCGCGGCAGACGGCGTGACGCCTTGCTGCTGCCAGCGCTGTTTTACTGCCTGCCATTCTTTCTTGCCGATCGTCGATTTGAAGGTGGTGAAGCGTGGCGTTTCCGCGGCTGTTTCAACCACCGGGAGCTCGGGCGCTAAGGGCAATTGCGGCAGTTTTTCCTGCCAGTAGTCCCAGGCATCGTGCCATGCCGGGGTCTGTCGACGCGCCTGTTCAGCCATCACATAATCACGGAAGGTAATATCGAGCGGCGCCAGCGTTTCGCCGCGCCAGGCCTGCGCCAGGTCGTCCATCATGACTTTAAAACTCTGCACATCGAACTGCAAAAGGTCGAGGTTCATGTGCAGGCGGTAGTGGCAATCGTCGATTTCGCTGACCGCCAGCTCAAAGAGAGGCCACTGGTCGGCAGGCAAAACGCGATAGCTAAGTTCATGCCGCCGTTTTTCCAGCGCTATGCGCTGTTCTGTCGGGGAAAGCGTGCGCAGATCATCACGGGCGATGCGATATTCCGGCGTTGTCGCCAGGATTCGCTGCTGCCCGTCGGCATCCACCACCATGCGCAACATATCGTGACGGGCAATGAGCTGGTTCCAGGCTTTCTCCAGCACGGTGAGATCGAACTCATCGTGGCGTTTATCCCACTCAAACAGGACGTGGCAGGCAACGCCACCATAGCCAATGAGATGTGTGCGCCCCAGCCAGTAGGCGTGCTGAATGGGTGTCAGCGGGAAGGGCATATAACGCTCACCGGCGTCGTGCCGCAATACTTCCGGCTGCGAAGCGCCAGGCGTCGCCTCGGGCTTACCGCAGATAAGCTGCGCGAGGCCATGAGGCGACAGATCCTGCCATGCCCGTTCCGCATTGATGCGTACGCCCAGGTAGTGCTGAATATCGCTACTGAGTTCAAGGAAGAGCAGCGAGTCCATGCCAAGTTGCAACAGATCCTGGTTAGGGAGCAATGACGCCGGATCGTTTAGTCGTAGCTGAACCGCAATCCGCTTTTTCAGCCATGCCATCACCGCCGTTTCATCGCTCAGGCTGCCGTTAAAGGCGTTGTCATCAGCAGGAGGGATGACGGGCGTTGCGGTTTTTCCGGTAGCACCGACGTTAAACAGAGCCTGTTGTAACGGGGGCATTTTGTCGATGAAAACGCGCATCGCCAGCCGCCACGGAGTACCGCGCATCACCGCCTGTTCCAGGTGCCAGCAGCCTTCAGCATCGCTTAACGCACCCATGCCACGGCTGGCGAGCGCCGCCAACATTTCCGGCGTGGCCGCCCGACCGCTTTCCCCCCATGCGCCCCAGGCGACAGAGAGCGTTTTCGGCGCATCAAGGGTGGAAAACTGTTGGGCCAGCCCGTCGAGATAACCGCAGGCCAGCGCATGGGCGCTTTGACCCGAGGCGCCGAGGGTGGCGGCAGCGGAGGAGTAGAGAATAAGATAACGTCCGCCGTGGTTGCGCAGGGTTTGCAATAGCTGGGTTGCCGCCTGCGCTTTTACCGCGAAAACGGCGGCCAGCGGGGGGTGATCAAGCTCCTGCAAGGGGGCATCAGCCAATACGCCAGCGGCATGAATCGCCCCGGCAATGCCGCCGTTGGCCGCCAGTTCATCAAGAACCGTGGCCAGTTGTCCGGCATCGCCCACATCACAACGGCAGACGCGGGTCTGCTCACCCTCGATGTCGCGTAGCCATGATTCATCCACGCGCGGCGCCAGCAGGGCGATGCGTCGCGCCCCTTTTTCTCTGAGCCAGTTCACGGCAAGACGGCCTAATCCGCCAAACGCTCCCGTTACCAGATGCCAGCGGTTATCGCCAGCAAACACGTTTGCCGGTAATTCGGCGGCGCATCCCGTATTGGGCGCCAGTGAAGGGAGCCAGAGGGTGTTACCCCGCGCGGCGAGCCAGCGCTGAGAGAGGGAGACGGCGCTCAACCCTCGATGCAGCGTTTCTCCCGGGGTGTTTTCGGCGAGATCGATGGCGGCAATCAACCGTTCTGGCTGTTCGTTGGCCGCGACACGAAGCAAGGCCCATAGAGCATGATGGGAGGCAGAAAGCGCCTCATTTTCCTCGATTCGCCACGCGCGGTGAGTGACCACAATCAAACCGGCTGTGCTGGCGGTAAGTGCCTCCATCACTTTCTCCGCTAAGGCCAGAGTATCCTCGCTCTCCTCAATAACCATCAGGAGCAAAGAGGCCTGCGGATCGTGGATGATGCCGTATTGCGCCAGCTTGTCGCCGCGCGCAAGCGTATTGGCGCTGAAGCTGAAGGTAAGAGGATGGTCAACGCTGGCGACGTTGTAGGGCGTCCAGCGCCATTGATAATGCGTTTGCGGGGCAGGAAGAGGCGCGGCGGGCGAAAGCGGCAGCCACTCGCCATCAGGACGACGGGCTTCAACGCGCATCTGACCGCGGGAAAACGCGTTGTTTTGCCAGCTTAAACGAACGTCCCCCAGCCATTCCGGGGCGGTGACGAGGGGCGGCTCCCCGGGAAAATCATCGCCATGACGCTGTGAGAGCTGGCACCAGGCCTCCTGCCAGCGGGCGTTAAACCGCTCAGGCTGACCAGCACAATCAGACCAGTCGGCGAGGTAGTCAGCGCTATCCGTCAACGCCTGTCCCAACACCGGGTCTGATGGCGCGCTGCCTGAGGTTGCACAAACCGCCTGACCGGGCAGCGTGGCAAGAATGATATGTTCGCTCATCCCGGCGGTTGGGCTGCCATCCTGCGGTAGCCACTCCACTTTGCTGAATCCGGCCCGGCGACACTGTTGTTGCCACTGATCGGTGGTGAGGAATAACTCACCTTCGCGGGCGCCGATATCCTGTAGCGGGAGGACCAGCGGACCGAAAACGAAATCAAACAGACGCATTGGCTGGGTGATTTCGCGCATCAGCAGGCGTCCGCCCGGTTTGAGCAGGGGGCGCAGATTGTCGAGCGTGTGGCCAATATGGCGCGTGGCATGAATCACGTTCGCCGCCACGATAAGATCGTAAGACTGCGCCTGGAAACCCTGAGATTGGGCCTCTTTTTCGAGATCCAGCTCGTTGTAATGCACAAAGTCATAGTCGGCGAATTTCTGCTGCGCGCGGCGGGTGAACAGCGCGGAGATATCGGTGAAATGGTACTCCAGCGCTGGAACGCCTCTGAGTTCCGGCAGTAGCCACGCGGTGGTCCCGCCGGTTCCGCCGCCGACTTCAAGAATGCGCAATGGCTGGCGGGGCTGACGCGTCTGGAGGATACCGCGTAATACCCCAGCGGCGATTTGGTTGAAATAGCGGCCAAAGCTGAACTCCTGGTACAACACCTCCACACCGTCGGAGGCGCTTTGCGGGAAGATAATCGCCACCGGTTCTTCCGCGCCGCTCATCATTTCATATAACCGATCGCCGGCACGGGCGATAGTATCGGGAATGGCCTGAAAACCCTCACAATAACTGGCAAGTTCCGTCAGCAGTGATTCCCGTTGTTGATGATCTATGGGACGGGCGCGGGTGTAACGTCCGTCGGCGCAGCGGTAATCGCCGTCGACCACGCAGTTGTTGAGCAGGCGCTGGAGCAACTGCTGGTAGCGGGGCAGCAGACGGCCACGGCGCATGATGGTTATGGCGTCCACGCCGTGCTCAATGGCATCGCCGGTACAGCGTTGAACCAGCCGATCGACATAGATGGCGTGCAGTCGCGTGGCGCACTGTTTAAGCGCTTCCAGACGGGGGAGATCGAGCGCTGTCGCGGCGCGACTCGCCACCGCCAGCCCGGCGGACAGCGCTGCGTCGGCAGGCTCGTTGGCGCGGGAGGCGCGATCTTTCCAGTAACGCTCGGTATCAAACGGATAGCAGGGGGCAGCGATACGTTGTCCATCGCCCGCCAGCAGGTCGGCCCACGGTAAGGCGACGCCGGCCGCGTAAAGCTGGAGCAGGGCCTGATTGAGGACATCGCTCGCCTCTTTGCTACGTCGGGCGCTGGCTATCCAGTATGCGTTATCGCGATATTCGCGCTGCCCGCAAGCAACCAGCTGAGCATCAGGCCCTGTCTCAAGAAAAATGCGGGCGCCGAGTTCATGCGCCACCTGAATACTCTGGATAAAACGTACCGGCTGGCGCATGTGTCGGCGCCAGTAGTCCGCCTGATTGAGCGTTGACTCATCGATGACGTCGGCGATGAGCGTGGAGATAAGCGGTATTTGTCCCGGCTCAGCGAGCAGCCCCGCGCAGGCTTCCTGAAAGCGGTCGAGTATGGGTTCCAGTAAAGCGGAGTGCGCGGCGCCGGTTACGCTCAGACGACGATAGTTGATGTCATGCTGAGAAAGTGCGGCGCAAAATTCCGCGAGACGGGCTTCCGGCCCGGAAAATACCGTATGTTGCGTGCCATTGTTGGCGGCGAGATCCAGCTCAAAGCGGCGGGCCAGCGGCATTAGCGTGTCTTCGTTTGCAAATACCGCCACCATGGCGCCGCTCGCGCACTGCTGCATGAGCGCGCCGCGCCGACAAACCAGTGGCATGACCTGTTCAATCGTATAGTGTCCGCAGACGACGGCAGCGGCAAATTCACCGACGGAATGACCCATAGCGAAGTCTGGTTTTAGCCCTTCAGCGCGCCAGTGCGCCGCCATTGCGATTTCAAACGCGACAATCGCCGGCTGGGCCCAGGCCATATTGTCCAGCTGCGTCGAGTCGGGGTTAAACATCGCTTCCCGCAGTGATGGCGTGAGCATTTCGCTACAGGCGGAAAAACAGCGATCCAGCGTGTCGGCAAACGCCGTCGAATGTCGGTACATTGCCTGGCCCATCGTGCGCCAGTGCGAACCCTGCCCGGTAAACAGCCATGTCTGCTTGCCGCTGGCGCCGTGGCCGCTGTAAACAGGCGGCCCCGATTTATCAGTAGCCCAGGCACTGAGCGCAGCGGCGGTTTCACGGTTTAATGACACCGCCAGGCGGAAGGGAAGATCGAGACGGCGCGCGTGCATGGCCGTAAAGGCCAGATTGTTGGCATCTGCATTCTGCGCCAGCGCCCCGGCATAATTGGTCGCCAGTTGCCGCAGCGCGCTGTCGCTGGCGGCGCTGAGTAGTAGCGCGGTGCTCTCTCTGTCGCCATCGGCATTGGGGAGGCGCGTTTTGAGCGCATCGGGCAGCGAGGCGACGATCATATGGCAGTTGGTGCCACCAATACCAAAGGAGGAGACGCCCGCATAGCGTATTTCGTCCTGCCACGCCTGTGCCGACACCGGTATGGTAAAAGGGCTCTCTTCAAGCTTAAGCGCCGGGTTGGGCGAGTGAAAATGCAGCATTGGCGGGATTTGGCCGCGGCTTACCGCCAGAACGGTTTTCAGCAATCCGGCAATACCCGCTGCGGTATCCAGGTGGCCCATGTTACTTTTCACGGAACCCAGCGCACAGCGTTGCTCCTGCGGACGTGGCGCGTAGACGTTGCGTAGCGCTTCAATTTCAATCGCGTCGCCCAGCGGTGTGCCGGTGCCGTGCGTTTCAATGTAACCGATCTGCCTGTCGTCGATGGCCGCCAGCATTAACGCCTCTTCGATGACCGCCTGCTGTCCTGCGACGGAAGGGGCGGTATAACCGACCTTTCTGTTGCCGTCGTTGTTGACCGCGCTGGAGAGGATCACCGAGATAATCGGATCGCCTGACAGCAGCGCATCTCTCAGGCGACGCAAAACCACGCAACCCAGACCGTTACCGGCCCAGGTACCTTCCGCTGAGGCGTCAAAAGGACGACAGTGACCATCGGGAGAAAAAATCATCCCGGGCTGGTAGCGGTAGCCCGCCTGCTGGGGGAAAGAGAGCGCCACGCCGCCGGCAACCGCCATATCGGATTCACCTGCGCGCAGGCTTTCGCAAGCCAGATGCACGGCAACCAGCGAACTAGAGCAGGCGGTCTGTACTGAGAGTGCCGGACCGTGCAAATTGAGTTTGTAGGCGGCGCGGGTGGCAATATAGTCCTTGTCATTGCCCATCAGAGATTGCAGGCCCTTTACCTGCGCGACTTCAGTCACGTTCAGCGCCTCACGACCGGGATAGGTACTCATCCGGGAAGAGGCGAAAACGCCGGTCTTATGCGGGACGGCGCCGGGGGCATAACCGGCATGCTCCAGCGCATGCCAGACCGCCTGTAAAAACAGGCGCTGCTGCGGGTCCATCGATTCCGCTTCCTGTCGTGAATAGCCAAACAGAGTGGCGTCGAAGCAATCGGCATTTTCTAAAACCGTACCGATATTGACGTAATGAGGATCGTCAACGGTGGCGGCTTCCAGACCGACGGCCAGAAGCTCTTCGCGCGCAAAGCGTCGGCTGCATTCACGACCTTCCAGCAGGTTTTTCCAGAACGTTTCGCCATCCGGCGATTCAGGAAAATGGCAGGCATAGCCGATAACCGCGACAGGTTCGCAGTCCGGGAAGTGTTGAGCGATCGATGCATCAATGGAATCTGCTGTCGGCGCAGAAGAGAAGCGCAAGTTATCCATAATCGGTCCCGTTTCCTAAGATTCACAAAGTCAATGGAACGCCATGCATGCACAATAGCGTTCCGGGGAAAATCAGTTTGCTTCGCGCTATATCCGTCGCTGACGACGGCGAACAGGGCGAGGGCGTTGGGTTTTCTCCACCGAGGCGATGCCGGTCAGATAATCAGCCAGGGCGGCAGGAGAAGGGTGGGTGAAGAGATCCAGCAACGTCAGGGTGGAAAATTCGTGACGCTGTAATAAAACGTGCAGTTGCACCAGATTCAGCGACGTTGCGCCCGCCTCAAAGAAGTTTTCAGCTGGGGTGACTGGCACGCCAGCCACTTCGCGGAAGGCGTCGCAAATCAGGCTGACCGTGCGCTCGTCCGCCGCACCGTGTGGCTGAGCGTGCTCAGGGCATACGCGCTGTGGGCGCTCTGCGCGTTGCCCCGCGTGCTCAGCGGGGGGCACCAGCGCGGCGAGCGGCCGTTGCCAGGCGCTTTCATCCTCGGCCATTCGGTTGAGCAATGCGCAATACTGTTCAAACTGGCGTTCCACCTGGCCCGAAGGAAACAGGGCAGCGACAAAATCCCAGTTGAAGCGCAGTTCGCCTTCGGACTCATAAACCTGGTGATCGAGCCAGACCTGCGGCGTCTGGGAAATGCCCCAGACCGGCTTGAGCAGATTGCGCCGGGCAAGGAAGTTATCCTGTTCAAAGCCCAGCGCGCTGGTAAAGACGACGGGCATCGAAACGGCGGGCACGTTTTGCCGCTGCGCCAGTTGACGCATCACGCGGATTGCCGACACATCGCGGTGGCTGAGGTTTTGGCTCAGTCGCTGCTGCAGTAACTGCGCGCTGTGCAACCAGCTCTCGCCGGGATGCCAGCTCAGCAGCATCAGCGAGGTGAAATCGCCGAGGATCTGGTTGATTTGCGGGTGCAGTGGTCGTCTGTCGAAAAGCGTAAGGTTAAGCGTGAAGTCAGGCTGCGCACTCCATGCAGAGAGAACCGTTGACCATACGGACAACAGCACGGCCGATGGGGTGAGGTGTGCGTCAGCCGCCCGTTTTTTCAGACGACGCCAGCGCGCACTGTCCATTGCACCGTTCAGGCGAGCGAAGCGCGGCGCCTCAACCTCCTGAGGCAAGCAGCGCAGCGGCAACGCAGGCGCTGGCGGAATATCATCAAGTCGCGCCTGCCACCAGGCCAGAGAGTCTGCATTGGGCGACTGGATCGAGGATTGCTGTAGATAGTCCCTGAAGGTGACGGGAAGCGGCGGAGGGAGCTGTTGCGGATAGCGATAGCCGTGTTCCAGCTCCGCCAACAGGATCTGCATGCTCAGCCCGTCCAGCAGCAGGTTATCCAGACACAGCCACAGGCGGGCGGGCATCCCGTCCACAAATCCGGCCTGGAGATCGAATACCGGCCAGACTTCGGGATTGAGTACCTGATGCGCCAGTTTTTCCCGTACCCGCAACGCCTCTTCAGGCGTATGGAAGGTGTGCGTGGGTATCACCCAAGGGGGCGTCTGTGCGAGAACCTGCTGTTGACCATCACGCACAACGGCGCGCAGCATATCGTGGCGGGCGATTAATCGGTTCCAGACCGTCTCCAGCCGGGTGATGTCCAGTTCGGCAATTTCAAATTCAACAAAGAAGTGAGAGCCGACGCCGCCCAGGGCAAAGCCCGGCTGACGCCCCACCAGGTAAGCCTGCTGCACGTCGGTAAGCGCAAAGGGCTGGTAGCGTTCTTCAGGGGAGTGGACAAATTGTTGTTCGACAGGAACGTCGATTTTACGCAGCGTGGCGGCAAAATCTGCCAGCCGGGGCTGATTAAACAGGTCGCTTAATTGCGCTTCGTAACCTGCCTGACGGAGTTGCCCGGTCAGACGGGTAGCCAGCAAACTATCGCCGCCTTGTTGGAAAAAGTCGGTCTCTCTGGTGACGGGGCCCGTCGATAAGAGTTGTTGCCAGAGGGTGGCAACCTGTTTTTCAATGTCGCCCCGAGGTAAATCCGCCTCGGCCCGGTTTTCCGCTTCCGGGGTATGACGCTGCTTCAGCGCCTGATAGTCAATTTTCCCGTTAGCCGTCAGCGGTAGGGCATCGAGGAAGACAATTCGTTGCGGCACCATCCACCCCGGCAAGCGTTCGGCGAGGGCGGCCTGAAGTTTACGAGGATCGCGACGCACCTGGCTATCAGGACATTGTACGAGGAAGCGTTGTAACCCCGCGACCTCATCGCCATGCTGGCAGTTGAAGGCGGCGGCGGTAAATAATGCCGCCCAGTCTGCGCTGTTATGGAGCAAAGCCTCCGGCTGCCCATCGGTTAACAGGAGCGTGCTGAGCAGGGCAGACGGCGTTAACTGACGAAACTCCATCACGTAGAGCAGTGCGCCGGGGGCGGCAAGCTGTTGTAATGTTGCCAGGAGAGCGGGGTCTTCTGGCAACAGACGATGCAGAGCGTTGTTAAGCCAGATAATGTCCGCCGAGTGGGCGTGCGCCGCCAGCGTGTCTGCATGCCAGGGGAGCAGCCGGGCGTCGGACCAGGGAGAAAGCCTCTGCCGGGCGTTCAGCAGCATCTCCTGGCTATGCTCAAGCCCGACATACTCAATCTGTTCAGCATTAAGCTGTGTTAACAGCGATTCTGCGGCGCGGCCAGTGCGGGTTCCCACCTCAAGCAGGCGTACCGGGCGCTGTAAACGTGGCGCAAGCCGTTGGCAAATTGTCGCCAGTTCCTGAATATACCAGGCGCTGGCCGGATGGTCGAAGGCCAGATTTTCCGGCGACCACCGGGCATCGTTCAGTAATGACAGTTCGTCGCGGGCGCCGCGAAGAATTTGCGCTAAGGTGACATCATGCCCGCTGAAATGCGGGTGTTCATCCTCGCGTTCTTCATGAGCGCAGACTTGATACCCTTCAGCTACGGGCTTCAGGCGCTGTTGCGTGACGAGAAATGCTAACCAGCGCTCCACCACGGCCTGCCAGCGTGGCTGGATAGCGAGTGCGTTCATCAGGGAGAGCGGATCGGCGCCAGGGGTTTGACCCGGTTTCAGTTTTAACAGCCGATGCTGAAGGAAATCGGCGACCTGTTCGGCGGATATCTCTGGCGAGAGCGTGCAGCAGGGCAATGCGCCCGCAAGCGCGTGCCATGCCTGCGGTAGTGCCGGGTCTCGATGATGGGTAACGCAAAAATCCTCGCCTTGAGGAACAACATATGCCACCAGCGTCTTTTCTTTTTCGCCAACCGCCACCACGGTTGATTGTTTCACGCCCGTCAGCTGGCTGAGCGCGTTTTCTATTTCGCCCAGCTCGATGCGATATCCTCCGACTTTGACCTGCTTGTCACGACGACCGAGGAACTCTACTGTGCCGTCTGGCCAGTAGCAGCCGAGATCGCCGGTGCGATACCAGCGCTCGCCGGAGAGCGTCAAAAATTGCTGCTCGCTGCGCAGGGGATCGTTGAAATAGCCTTCCGCGACCCCGATGCCGCCAATCCATAATTCGCCTGACACCCAGTCAGGGCAGTCCCGGTTCTGTTCATCCACCACCCGGTAGCGTTGGTTGGTTAGAGGAAAACCGTAAGGGATGGCACGCCAGTGGTCAGGGACCTGCTTAACCTCGCAGACGTTAGACCAGATCGACGCCTCGGTGGCGCCGCCCATGGCGATAAATTGTCCTTGCGGCCGGAAGGCCCGATAACGGGCGGGGAGCGCAAGACCGATCCAGTCGCCGGAAAGCATCACCGCGCGCAGATTTTCCGGCGTGGCGTCGGTGAAACCTTCACACCAGGTCAGCAGCATATCGAACAGCGCCGGGACGCTGTTCCAGAGCGTGACATGATGGCGTTGGATCAGCTCACACCATGCGTGAGGATCGCGCCGTTGGTTTTCCATCACCATAACCAGCGCGCCGCCGGCGCTCAGCACGCCAAAAATGTCGTAAACCGATAAGTCAAAATGCAGGGCGGACAGCGCCAGCATCCTGTCTCCGGGGCCAACCTGATAGCGGCCATTGATGTCGCAACAGGTGTTGAGCGCTCCCCGGTGCGAAATGACTACGCCTTTCGGCGTGCCGGTAGAACCGGAGGTGTAGATAATGTAGGCCGGTTGCGTGGAGGCGCGTGCCACCGGGTTGGCGATCGGCTTCGCCTCAATGGCCTGCTGCCAGGCAAGGACGGGTATCGCGTCTGACCAGACGCCGGCGTCGTGCTGGCAAATGAGCACCAGCCGGACGCTGGCGTCAGCGTAGATTTTCTCGCGCCGGGCGGTGGGCTGGTCCAGCGAAACCGGAACGTAAACCGCGCCGGCCAGCAGGACGGCCAGAACGGCAACAAGTTGTCCCGCGCCTTTCGACATCGTGATAGCCACATTGTCGCCGGGCTGAACCCCGCACTCAATTAACCTGCCCGCGCAACGGTGGGCGTAGTCTGTCAGCTCACGATAACTCCACTGATAACGCATGTCCGTCACCGCCAGCGCCTGCGGCTGTTGCAGAGCGATACGGAAAATGCCTTCATGCAGCAAGCCTTTGGGAATGGGGCCGTCGGTGGCGTTGGCCCGTTCGCGTATCGCGCGCTGGCTGGCGGGCATCATATCGGCGAACGGCTTTTGCCAGGCGGTTTCGTCATCGCAGAGTTGGTTAATCAGCTGGCAGTAGGCGTCGAACAACGTCTCGACTAAGGCCGGAGGGAACAGCGCGTCGTTGCTGTCCCATTGCAGCCAGACCTCGCCTTGATGCTCGAACGCCAGATGATCTATCCAGACCTGCGGCGTTTGCGAGATGCCCCATTCAGGCTCGCCCAACGGTGACTCTGCGCGACTGCTGTAGAGGGAACGCCCCAGATTGCTGGTAAATACCACCGGGGCGCCGTGGGGGTAGCGCTGCTGGCGTTTGAGTTCACGGAGCAGTTCGACGCCGGACCAGTGGCGATGCTCCCAGTCTTCAGTAAACGTCAGCTGGTTTTTCCGCGCCAGGTTGCTGACGGTATCGCCGTCGCAGGCGGTATCCAGCAAAAGAATATTGGTGAAGTCGGCAAGCATTGCGTCAACCGCCGGGTGCAGCGGCTGGCGGTCGAATAAGGTGATGTTAAGCAGCAGACGCGTCAGGCCGCCCCAGCGAGCCAGAACGGCGGAAAAACAGGTCGCCAGTGCCATTGTCGGCGTGACGCCATATTCGCCAGCCCGTTGGCTAAAGACGTGCCAACGTGTTGCCGGGACAATCATGCGGCGCCGGGTATTACGGACTTCACGTAGCGTGGCGGGTTCGCAGGCCAGCGGCAAGACAGGCGCGGGAGGAAGCGTCGGTGCTTTCGCCAGCCAGTAGGCGCGCGCTTCGTCTCTCAGCGGTTGATTAATCTTCTGCTGGTGCAGTAAATACGAGCGGAAATCATAGCCGGTGTTGATAGCCGATAGCGATTCTCCGGCCAGCAGTGCGTTGAGTTCATCGAAGAAAAGCGTAAAGCTGGAGGCATCCATAATCAACAGGTCAATATTGACATGGAGGCGGTGGCGATTGTCCGGTAAGAGCGTTAGCTGAAAATCAAACGTTTCGCCGATCTCCACGCGTAAAAGACGGTGGCTCAGGCGCTGGCGCAGCGCTTGCAGATAGGCCTCGCGGCTTTCAGCATCATTATGGCGTAAATCATGAAGGGTGACGCCGTTCCAGTAAGGTTGCGGCAACCAGACCTGCTGCCCGTCGGGGCGAAAGGCGATATGCAGCATCGGGTGGCGTTGCAGCAAGGTCGTGATGGCCTGCTCCAGCTGCGATGCCGTCAGACAATGGCCTGCAAACTCCTGATACAGGTGGCACCCCACGCCGCCAAGCGTCTGTCCCGGCATACGGCCCGTCAGGTAGGCGTGCTGTACCGGCGTCAGAGGGAAGGGGGTACTTTCAGCCATTTTCGGCCAGGCGGTTTCGTCCGGCGGTGTTTCGTCGTCCGGTTTTTCAACACTACGGCTGCGCATCAACTGGCGCCATGCGGCCAGCGTGGGGGCGGCATACAGTTCGCGAAGGGTAAGGCGATAGCCTTTTTTACGGAACCAGTGTAACCATCTCATCAACCTGATTGAATCCAGGCCTGCCTGGATCAGATTGCTCTCTTCATGTAACTGCTGCGGCGTTAAATTCAGCTCCTGCATGAGCCGCTCGCGTAATTGTTGGTAATCAGCCGTGTGGCGGTTGCCCGGTAACAGCGAATCCTGAGAGGGTGCGCCAGAAATCATTCTTCCTCCTGATGGCACGTCTTACCAAAAAGCATTGTCTACATGAGAATAATAATTATTAACAATTGAGTGCTACCCGAAACGGGTTTATTTATGCCCGTTTCGGGTTGGCGGCAGGCAGAAAGCGCAGAGGCCCGGATGGGATATCCGGGCCTCTGTCAGGGAGGAATTGATGAGGAGACAACCCCGATTACATCACGCGTTTAAAGGTCGAAGGGGTAACACCAAACTGTTTCTGGAAGGCGGCAGAGAAATGGCTGGCGTTGGCATAGCCCAGATCGGCTGCCACCGTCATGACCGAGGTATTGCCATTGGCCAGGCGTCTTCTGGCTTCCTGCATGCGTTCTGCCTGAAACAGACCATAGACGCTGTTGTTGAACAGAACGCGGAACCCCCGCTTAATTTTGAGCACGCTCAGACCGGACTCTCTGGCCAGCTCTGCGACGCCCGGTGCTTGCGTCAGGTCTGCCAGCAGGAGATCCTTCGCCCGCAGCAGTTTCTGGCGTTCCATTGGGTTGAAGTGGCAGGAGAGGCAACCGGTGTCTTCGCGATGTTCATCCAGCACCAGACTGAGCATCACCAGACTTTGTCCCTGTAGCCAAAGCGTCGACGGCTTTTGCTCATGACTGAAGCCGCTGTGCATCCGCATCAGCGCGTGACGCAAGGCTTGAGCCGTTAAGTGGGTTTCAGCATTACAACGCTGCTGCTGACAGCAGCAGTGGGAGTCTATCTTCTTCTTAATGACCGCGCTAATATCCGGCACCCACAGCGCGAGGGTTTCAGGGCTGAAGGAGAGCGTAATGCTCTCGAAGCGGCCACAATAGGAGGCGCTGCCGCGACAGCCGGGCGTATGGGTAATGTAATGGCGATTACGCGCAAGCTCCCAGTCGGTATGGCGTCTGAGTCCCTGGATAGCAAAGTGAGATGTGCCTTCCAGAATGCACGAGAAGTTAATCCTGCCCAGATCGTCATGTAGCTGCAACGTCTCAGGCCGCGCAAAATTCCCCCTCCAGAGCAAAATATCCATCCCTTCCTGCAACGAACAGCGTAGCAGTTCACACTGGGCAGGAATATTGCCATCCTTTACGGGTTTCCCGGCTACCAACTGATGAATAGAGATTTCAGATTGCGTTTGTGGTGACTCCGTCATGACCTGGTTATCTCCCTGTGGCTTAGTCCAATGCGGGTATATACCCGTCATACTTCAAGCTGCATGTGCGTTGATTGGGTTACTCGGCTCATTCATGAGCCTTACCCTGGCGGGCCGCCGCGACACGGCATTCAACTCTGTTCCAGACAGATTTGTCCCGCCCCCCCCGTCAATGATTGCTATAAATTTCTGGGATTCCCTCGCTTGCCGCCTTCCTGCAACTCGAACTATTTAGGGTAAAAATAGAACCGAATGGGGTAGATGAGTAATTGATAATGGTTATTATTCACATTAATTATCAGAACGCCACTCTGAATTGTCGTTTTTGGTGTGCGTAAAAATTCATCAGGAAATTCAGCCATTCCCATGTCATCTCAATCATCAAATACTGAATCGCTATCCCGATTTCCGCTCTGGCAGGTGATTACACCGGTTCGCCGGAAGGTTATTTTAGCGATGTCGCTGGCGGGGCTGGCGGCATTAACCAGCCTGGGAGCGCTCCTTTTTCTGGCGTGGAGTCTGCGCGACATCCGCGCGACGCCTGACGCGATTCCTGCCTGGCCGCTGAGTGGCCTGATTAGCTGCGTGGTATTGACTTTTGTCCTGCGCCTGCAGGCATTCAATATCTCTCATTACGCGGCTTTTCATCTGGAGAACATTCTGCGCAGCAGGTTAGCCCGTAAAGCATTGCAGCTTTCGCCTGGCGCGTTACAGCAAATGGGCAGCGGATCAGTGGCGAAAGTGATGCTGGATGATGTGAAGTCGTTACATATTTTTGTGGCTGACAGCACGCCGCTCTACGCCCGCGCGGTCATCATGCCGCTGGCGACTATCGTTATCTTGTTCTGGCTGGATTGGCGACTGGCTATCGCGACGCTGGGGGTACTGGCGTTTGGCTCGGTTGTTCTCGTGCTCGCCCGCCAGCGTTCGGAAGATTTGGCCCAGCGTTATCATCAGGCGCGCGAGCAAGTCAGCGCGGCGGTTATTGAGTTCGTGCAGGCCATGCCCGTAGTGAGAACGTTTGACAGCGGCAGCAGCAGTTTTTTGCGCTACCAACATGCCCTTGAAGAGTGGGTTGGCGTGCTCAAAACCTGGTATCGCAAAGCCGGTTTTTCAGCACGTTTTTCATTCTCGATTCTGAATCCTCTCCCGACCTTATTTGTCCTGATCTGGTCGGGATACGGCCTGTTGCACTATGGCGGTTTCGACTTTATCGCGTGGGTGGCCGTTTTACTGCTCGGCAGCGGAATGGCCGAAGCCGTGATGCCAATGATGATGCTCAATAACCTGGTCGCGCAAACGCGTTTAAGCATTCAGCGTATTTATCAGGTTCTCGCAATGCCGGAGTTATCGCTGCCGCTATCTGACCAACAGCCGAAAGAGGCGAGTATTACCTTTGAGCAGGTGAGCTTCCATTATCCGCAAGCGCGGGCTGATGCCGCGTTGCAGGAGGTGAGCTTTCATGTACCTGCCGGGCAAATTGTGGCGCTGGTCGGGCCAAGCGGCGCCGGGAAAAGCACCGTGGCACGCTTGCTGCTGCGTTACGCCGATCCCGACAAAGGCCACATCCGTATTGGCGGCGTGGATCTTCGCGATATGCAGACGAACACCTTGATGAAGCAACTCTCTTTTGTGTTTCAGGACAACTTCCTTTTTGCCGACACAATCGCCAATAACATTCGTCTGGGCGCGCCGGATACGCCGCTGGAGGCGGTAGTCGCGGCGGCCAGGGTGGCGCAGGCCCATGAATTTATTAGCGCACTGCCAGAGGGGTACAACACGCGAGTCGGGGAACGCGGGGTATTTCTCTCCGGCGGTCAGCGACAGCGCATCACCATCGCCCGGGCGCTTTTGCAGGACCGCCCCATCCTGGTGCTCGATGAGGCGACGGCGTTTGCTGACCCGGAAAACGAAGCCGCGCTTATCAAGGCGCTGGCGGCGGCGATGCGCGGCCGGACGGTCATCATGGTCGCGCATCGCCTCTCAATGGTGACTCAGGCTGATGTGATATTGCTGTTTTCCGACGGTCGGCTCAGGGAAATGGGCAACCATGCGCAACTTCTGGAACAGGGCGGCTTGTATCAACGGCTCTGGCAACACTATCAGCAGGCGCAGCGTTGGGTACCGGGTGGCGTACAGGAAGAGGGAGTGGAAAATGGAAGACAATAATCCTGCGGATAACCTGGCCTGGCGCGTCATCTGGCGTCAGCTTATCTCCAGCGTTGGCAGCCAGGCCGGGATGCTGCGGCGCAGTATGCTGGCGCTATTGCTGGCGGCATTCATGCAGGGGATCGCCTTTGCCTGTCTTTATCCGATCATTGATGCGCTGTTACGGGGGGATGCACCGTCACTTCTCAACTGGGCAGTGGCCTTCAGCGTTGCCGCGATTGTGACGCTGGCGCTACGTTGGTATGGCCTGGGCTTTGAATACCGCGGCCATCTGGCGCAGGCTACCCATGAGTTACGTCTGCGCCTGGGCGAGCAATTACGCCGCGTGCCGCTGGAGAAACTCCAGCGCGGACGGGCAGGGGAAATGAACGCTTTGCTGCTGGGCAGCGTGGATGAAAACCTTAATTATGTTATTGCGATAGCCAATATTTTGTTACTCACCCTTGTTACGCCATTGACGGCGTCGCTGGCGACTTTGTGGATAGACTGGCGGCTGGGGCTGGTGATGCTACTGGTCTTCCCTCTGCTGGTGCCGTTTTATTACTGGCGCCGTCCGGCGATGCGGCGACAGATGCAGATGCTGGGGAAAGCGCATCAGCAGCTGAGCGGTGATATCGTTGAATTTGCTCAGGGGATGATGGTATTGCGTACCTGCGGTAGCGATGCCGATAAAAGCCGGGCGCTGCTGGCGCATTTCGATGCGCTGGAAAACTTACAGACCCGCACTCACCGTCAGAGCGCTGGCGCGACGATGTTGATCGCCAGCGTCGTAGAGCTGGGTCTGCAGGTGGTGGTGTTATCCGGGATCGTCTGGGTGGTGACGGGGACCCTGAACCTCGCCTTCCTGATTGCCGCCGTCGCGATGATTATGCGCTTCGCAGAACCGATGGCGATGTTTATCAGCTACACCTCGGTCGTGGAACTGATCGCCAGCGCCCTCCAGCGGATTGAGCAGTTTATGGCGATTGCGCCGCTTGCCGTCACAGAACAAAGCGAGCTGCCGGAACGTTACGATATCCGTTTTGATCATGTCAGCTATCGCTACGAAGAAGGCGACGGGCAGGCACTCAATAACGTTTCTTTGACGTTCCCCGCAGCCAGTATGAGCGCGCTGGTGGGCGCCTCTGGGGCAGGCAAAACCACGGTCACAAAACTGTTAATGCGCTACGCCGATCCGCAGCAAGGACAGATTTCTATTGGCGGCGTCGATATTCGCCGCCTGAGGCCAGAACAGCTCAATAGCCTGATTTCTGTTGTTTTCCAGGATGTCTGGCTGTTTGATGACACGCTGCTGGCGAATATCCGTATCGCGCGCCCACAGGCGACGCAGCAGGAGGTGGAGGAAGCCGCCCGCGCGGCGCAGTGCCTTGAGTTTATTTCCCGTCTTCCGCAAGGCTGGTTGACGCCAATGGGTGAGATGGGTGGGCAGTTATCGGGCGGCGAGCGCCAGCGGATTTCCATTGCCCGAGCGTTATTGAAAAATGCGCCGGTCGTCATTCTTGATGAACCGACCGCCGCACTGGATATTGAAAGCGAACTGGCGGTACAGAAAGCTATCGATAACCTGGTTCACAATCGGACGGTGATTATTATCGCCCACCGTTTATCAACCATCGCCGGAGCGGGAAACATCCTGGTGATGGAAGAGGGGCGCGTGGTTGAGCAGGGCACTCACGCGCAATTGCTCTCCCGTCATGGACGTTATCAGGCGCTGTGGCAAGCGCAAATGGCCGCGCGCGCGTGGCGCGACGAAGGGGCTTCTGCGCCTGGAGAATGGGCTCATGAGTGACCTTCAGTCGAATGTGAAACCGCTGACGTTAACAACCGGGCGGGTGATTTTTGCTATTGCCGGCGTTTATGTGACGCAGAGTCTGGTATCGGCGCTGTCTATGCAGTCCTTACCCGCGCTGGTGCGCGCTGCCGGCGGATCGCTGGCGCTTGCTGGGGCGACAACGCTGTTTATGTTGCCCTGGGCGCTGAAGTTTATTTGGGCGCCGTGGATCGAGCGCTGGCGGCTCCCGCCCGATAGCCCGGAGCGCCGTTCCCGCATGTTAATCCTGCGTGGTCAGGTCGCGTTAGCGGCGCTCCTGATGATGGCCGCAGCGATCGGCTGGTTCGGGCGAGAAGGGGGATTTCCCGATACGCAAATCGTGGCGTTATTTGTTCTGTTCATGGTGGCAGGCACGGTCGCCTCCACCATTGATATCGCCAGCGACGGTTTTTGCGTCGATCAGCTGACCCGCGCGGGTTATGGCTGGGGAAACAGCGTGCAGGTTGGCGGTAGCTATCTGGGGATGATGTGCGGTGGCGGGGTGTTCCTGATGCTGTCGGCGGCATCCGGCTGGCCTGTCGCCATGCTGATCATGGCGCTGCTGATTATGGTGTTGTCACTCCCGCTGTGGCGCATTACGGAGCCGACGCGAACGGTGACGGTCCCGCATGTTCCGGCGTTAGGTTATGCGCTAAGGCGAAGACAGGCGCGTCTGGGCTTACTGCTGGTATTGATGCTGAATTCCGGTATGCGGTTTGTGCTGCCTCTTCTGGCGCCGCTGTTGTTGGATCATGGGCTGAGTATGTCAGCGCTGGGTGCGCTGTTTAGCGGCGGTAATATTGCGGCGGGCATAGCAGGAACGCTGGCCGGCGGATTACTGATGAAGTATACCTCACCCGGCAGAGCGCTGTTGACGGCTTATGGCGTCCAGGGGATCGCACTGCTGGCGGTGGTGGTGACGCTGATGATGGCGCCGGGTCATCTGCTGTTGCCCGTTCTCCAGTGTCTGGTCATTATCCAGTCCATTTCGCTGGCCTGCGCGCTGGTCTGTCTTTATGCCACGCTGATGTCGCTTTCATCACCCTTACAGGCCGGCGTCGACTTCACCCTCTTTCAATGTACTGACGCGGCAATCGCCATTCTGGCTGGCGTTGTCGGCGGCATTGTGGCCCAACATTTTGGCTATGCGGCCTGCTTCCTGTTTGCCGGGGTATTCACGTTACTGGCGGCGTGGGTTGCCCATACCCGGCTGCATTCGGCAAGCAAACTGATGACCAGCTCAATTGATTGAACCGGGAATAACACAGAGAGGTAAGGGATGAAAATCAGTGAATTTTTACACCTGGCGCTACCAGAGGAACAATGGCTGCCGACGATTTCTGGCGTCTTACGCCAGTTCGGAGATGAAGAGTGCTATGTCTACGAGCGTCAACCCTGTTGGTATTTAGGTAAAGGATGCCTGGCACGGTTGCACATTAATGCCGACGGAACGCAGGCGACATTCATTGATGATGCCGGGGAGCAAAAATGGGCGGTGGATTCCATTGTCGACTGCGCGCGTCGTTTTATGGCGCATCCGCAGGTGCAAGGGCGTCGGGTATATGGGCAGGTTGGGTTCAACTTTGCGGCGCATGCGCGGGGGATTGCCTTCGACGCCGGAGAGTGGCCGCTGCTGATATTAACCGTTCCCCGGGAAGAGCTTGTGTTTGAAAAGGGAAATGTCACCGTTTATACGGACTCCGCTGAGGGATGTCGACGTCTGTGCGAGTGGGTAAAAGAGGCCAGTACAACCACGCGAGGGGACTCCATGGCTGTGGATACCGCCCTCAATGGTGAGGTGTATAAACAACAGGTGGCGCGCGCCGTTGCGGAGATCAGCCGGGGCGAATATGTCAAAGTGATTATCTCGCGCGCCATTCCGCTGCCATCGCGGATTGATATGCCCGCTACCCTGTTATACGGGCGGCAGGCAAACACGCCCACGCGGTCGTTTATGTTCCGCCAGCAAGGACGCGAAGCGCTGGGTTTTAGCCCGGAACTGGTGATGTCGGTAACGGGCAATAAAGTGGTCACTGAACCGCTTGCGGGCACCCGCGATCGCATGGGAAGCCCGGAGCAAAATAAGGCGAAAGAGACAGAGCTGCTGCACGACAGTAAAGAGGTGCTTGAGCATATCCTTTCTGTCAAAGAAGCGCTTGCTGAACTGGCGGTGGTTTGCCGGCCGGGCAGCGTGGTGGTTGAAGATTTAATGTCGGTCCGCAAGCGTGGCAGCGTTCAGCATCTGGGGTCTGGCGTGAGCGGTCAGCTTGCGGAAAACAAAGATGCCTGGGATGCATTTACCGTGCTGTTCCCGTCGATTACCGCCTCGGGTATCCCTAAAAATGCTGCTCTGAACGCCATTATGCGAATTGAGAAGACCCCGCGAGAGCTCTATTCCGGCGCAATCCTGCTACTGGAAGATGCGCGCTTCGATGCGGCATTAGTCCTGCGTTCCGTATTTCAGGACAGTCAACGGTGCTGGATACAGGCGGGAGCAGGGATCATTGCCCAATCTACGCCGGAACGTGAACTGACGGAAACCCGGGAGAAATTAGCGAGCATTGCGCCCTATCTCATGGTATCGGAGTGATGGCTAAGCCGTTCCGGTCGTCCCTCCGGGACAAGGGCGGAAGAGTGGCGCCGATGGGCGATGTCATCGCGACTGGTCACCGTGTTGCTGTTGATTAATCCCTGATGGATGGCCTGGCGCTTGTTATTACCGTGGTACTGCCGTCTGCAGGAAGCCACTTCCCGCAGAACTTTTCTTCAATCCCTTTCAGTCGGTCAATGAGATGACGAGTTTTATTGGCGGTCGAACTGACCTGTCCGGATTTGACGACGCATTTTTCCGATGCTGAGGATGACATCAAAACGCAGCGGGAAAATTTTCACGCTAGCTTATTGAATCAACGCGATATAAGGATTCATAAGGATACGCCAAAGCAAAAAGCCCGCTTAAGTTTCCTTAAGCGGGCTTCTTAAATATGGCTCCTCTGACTGGACTCGAACCAGTGACATACGGATTAACAGTCCGCCGTTCTACCGACTGAACTACAGAGGAATCGTGTGAACGGGGCGCATATTAACGGCGGCGCATGACCTTGTCAAAGACAGAATCACCCGAATCTGTTTGATTGCTGACAATTTCAGCAATGGCGATGCGTTTGCGCTGTTTTCCATCAATGCGCACCGTTGTGGTGCACATATACCCCTAATGGAGCATAGCGTAATCCGCTTACCGGGCAAATAAATGCTCTGTTGCTATCAGAATCGCTTATCACGCCGCCTGGCGCGGCCTTTGCACCGTTGCGAAAAAACTGGCAAGCAAATTGCAAAACCTCTGTAACTCAATAGCCAGCGTTGGTACTGGCTTTCCTTACAGGAGGCAAAATGAACTTAAGACGACTGAAGTATTTTGTGAAAATCGTCGATATCGGCAGTCTGACTCAGGCTGCTGAAGTCTTGCACATCGCACAACCGGCGCTGAGCCAGCAGGTGGCGACCCTGGAAGGCGAACTGGACCAGCAGCTGCTGATTCGGACAAAGCGCGGCGTGACGCCGACCGAAGCCGGGAAGATTCTCTACACCCATGCGCGCACAATCCTGCGTCAGTGCGAGCAGGCGCAGCTGGCGGTGAATAACGTGGGTCATACGCTCAGCGGCCAGGTCTCGATTGGCCTTGCGCCGGGGACCGCGGCTTCTGCCATTACCATGCCGCTGCTGCAGACGGTCCGCAATGAGCTGCCTGAAGTGATGGTCTACCTGCAGGAAAGTAGCGGGACAATCCTGAACGACAAATTGCTCAGCGGCCAGCTGGATATGGCCGTGCTCTACGAGCGCTCGCCGGTCGCTGGCATCATCAGCCAGCCTTTGTTGAAAGAAGATCTTTATCTGGTGGGAACCCGCGATTGCCCGGGCCAGAGCGTCGATCTGACCGCAGTGGCGGAGATGAACCTGTTCCTGCCGCGCGATTACAGCGCAGTACGTGCGCGAGTGACGGAAGCGTTCACCCTGCGTCGTCTGTCGGCGAAAATTATCGGCGAAATCGAATCCATTACGACGCTAACCGCGGCGATTGCCAGCGGAATGGGCGTCACCGTGCTGCCTGAGTCCGCGGCGCGATCGCTGTGCGGGGCGGCAAACGGCTGGATGGCGCGGATCAGTACCCCATCGATGAGTCTGTCGTTATCGCTGAACATGTCGGCGAAGGGCAGCCTGTCGCCGCAGGCACAGGCGGTGAAAGAGATTCTGCTTTCGCTGGTGAGTCGTCCTTCGCTGGAGAATCGTGAATTGTTGTTGGTAAGTTAATCTATATTCCCGAAAGGAATAAGTTGCTGGTTTTTATTATTTGTTAGTAAGGACAACAGACTTTAACAATAGAGCATATGTTATGTCTGATAGCCCGGAGGAAAGGGTGAATTTCCAGCAACTAAAAATTATTCGTGAGGCTGCCCGTCAGGACTACAACCTGACGGAAGTCGCAAATATGCTGTATACATCGCAATCGGGCGTGAGCCGTCATATTCGTGAACTGGAAGAAGAGCTGGGGATCGAGATCTTCATCCGACGCGGTAAGCGTCTGCTGGGGATGACGGAGCCGGGTAAAGCGCTCTTATCCATTGCCGAACGCATTCTCAATGAAGCCAGCAATGTCCGCCGTCTTGCCGACCTGTTTACCAATGATGCCTCCGGCGTGCTTACGATTGCGACGACTCATACCCAGGCGCGCTACAGCCTGCCGCCGGTGATTAAAGCTTTCCGGGAGCTCTTTTCCGATGTGCGGCTGGAGCTGATTCAGGGTACCCCTCAGGAGATTGAAGCGCTATTGCATAACGGTGGCGCAGATATCGGTATCGCCAGTGAACGTCTGAGTAACGATCCGACTCTGGTGGCTTTTCCCTGGTTCCGCTGGCATCACAGCCTGCTGGTGCCGAAAGATCACCCGCTGGTGCAAACCACCCCTTTAACCCTGGAAGCTATTTCCCGCTGGCCGTTAATTACCTACCGCCAGGGCATCACCGGGCGCTCGCGTATTGATGAAGCCTTTAACCGTAAAGGGCTGATGCCGGATATTGTCCTTAGCGCACAGGACTCCGATGTCATTAAAACCTATGTTGAGCTCGGACTCGGCGTCGGGCTGGTGGCGGAACAATCGGGCGATGCCCGGGAGTCAGACACCTTCACCCGCCTGGAAACCCGGCACCTTTTCGATGCCAATACCGTCTGGTTAGGGCTTAAACGCGGGCAGCTGCAGCGTAATTACGTCTGGCGGTTTATCGAGCTGTGCAACGCCGGGCTGTCGCTGGATGAAATTAAACGCCAGGCAATGGAGCCGGAAGAAGCGGCCATTGATTATCAGATTTAAAATGCCATCGCGGTGGCGGATAAAGGAACAGCGGTCCGCTGCCACGAGGAGGTGAGAAAAACGCTATAATTCATTCACGATTGTCGCGACTGAGGAAGGGAAATAAATGGTGCGGCGTGTGAAATGGTTTTGCTCTCTTTTAGTTATTCTCTCAAGCCAGTGTGCGCTGGCCGTCAGTTATCCGCTGCCGCCGGAAGGAAGCCGCCTGGTGGGAAGCCCGCAGCGGGTTACCGTACCGCACAACAATACGCAACCGTTGGAGGCCTTTGCGGCGCAATATGGCCAGGGGCTGAGCAACATGCTGGAAGCCAACCCCGGCGTTGATGTCTTTCTCCCGAAGTCGGGGACGACGCTGGTGATCCCGCAGCAGTTGATTTTACCTGACACGGTTCGCGAAGGTATTGTGGTCAACGTTGCGGAAATGCGCCTCTATTACTATCCGCCGGAAGGCAACACCGTTGAAGTTTTGCCGATTGGCATCGGCCAGGCGGGGCGCGAAACGCCGCGCAACTGGGTGACGACCGTAGAACGTAAGCAGGAAGCGCCGACCTGGACGCCAACGGCTAATACACGGCGTGAATATGCCCGCCGAGGTGAGAGCCTGCCAGCATTCGTTCCGGCGGGGCCGGATAATCCAATGGGACTGTACGCAATTTATATCGGCAGGTTGTACGCGATTCATGGCACCAATGCCAATTTTGGTATCGGGCTGCGCGTCAGTCAGGGATGCATTCGCTTACGTAATGACGATATCAAATATCTGTTCGATAACGTCCCGGTTGGCACTCGCGTGCAGATTATCGATCGGCCGGTGAAGTTTACCGCAGAGCCGGACGGTAGCCGCTGGGTGGAAGTTCATGAGCCGCTATCGCGTAACCGCGCAGAATACGAATCTGACAGAAAAGTGCCGTTACCCACGACCACAGGCATCCAGGCGTTTGTGAAGGGGGAAGGCGTCAATGTGATTCGGGCGGAGCAGGCTCTCGAACGACGCTCCGGAATGCCGGTCAATATCAGCGAGGCCGGCACGCAAAGTCATATCGGGAGCTAGCGGCAGGAACACGCTTCTTTTGGGTCCTTTGTTGCATAAGGCATGACTGACCTGCGGTTTTTTCAGATCAAAATTTAGTCTCCGGTATTATTTATGACAGGCCAGGGCCAGAAGATCGCTCTGGCCTGTCATTTTCAATAAATTATCTATTTTATCAATGTAATACAGATCATTTTACAACCACTCATACCCACCCCCAAAGCATGAAACCCGTCTCTGTCAGCCGGGAATGTCTTCATTTGTTATGCCTCTTTGAAGCCACTTTCTTTCGCGCCTTAGCGGGATCATTTCCACGAATATCCCCCTGTTCATTTCGTGACCCGACTCCCATTTTATCCATTTTTCAAATGGTCACTCTTGCTAACTATGTGGCGAAGTGTATTTTAGCATATAACTTCACAAATAATTGTGAAGAAGGAAAGTACATCACAAACCTGTTTTGAAGGATCCACCCTTATGTCCGAACTGAAATTTGCCACGCGTTTAAACTCTTTTGCCTCAGGAGCTAACCTCTACTGGCCGGATCTTCAGGGAAAACCCTCTGTACTGCAGATGATTGCTCGTGCCGGTACGGTTAAGGGGTTAACCCACCTTGATCTGAACTACCCGCAACACATCACGACGGATATTCAAACGCTGCGCCAGGCCATTGAAGATGCAGGGCTGGCGGTCAACGGAATGCAAATGCGCTGGGATGCACCGCAATTTAAAATCGGGGCATTTACAAACCCTAATCCGCAGATCCGCCGCGAGGCCATTGAACTGACAAAACGCGGGATTGATGCCGGACGGGAATTTGGTTCCCGCCTGATGACGCTCTGGATGGGGCAGGATGGCTATGACTATTGCTTCCAGGCCGATTACAAAAAAATCTGGGACGATGCGGTGAGTGCGGTCCGCGAAATTGCCGAATATGCGCCGGACGTTGATATCAGTATTGAATACAAACCGAATGAACCGCGGGCTTACAGTATTTTCCCCAATGCCACGACCTGTTTGCTGGCGGTAGAAGAGGCGGGTTGCCCGAACCTGGGTATCACGCTCGATTTTGCTCATGTGCTGTTTGCTAATGAGATCCCGGCCTACGCAGCCGCGATGGTCGCTCGCCGTTCACGCCTGCTGGGGCTTGATCTCAATGATGGCTGGGGGAAACGTGACGATGGGTTGATGGTGGGGTCGGTAAATCCGCGTGCCACGCTGGAATTCCTCTGGCAGATGCAGAGAGATGGTTATCAGGGCGCCTATTACTTTGACACCTTCCCGGATGCCAGCGGTCTTGATCCGGTTCGTGAAGCTGAAATCAACATTGCTACCGTTACCCGATTGCTCAAACTGTGTGCCCGGCTTAATGATAATGATGAACTGACCTCAGCCATCAGCCGTCAGGATGCGGTGGCCTCTCAACGAATCGTCAATGACATCATGCTAGCCAGATAGTGGCAAGCATTAGCAAAAATAAGAAAGCGTTCCCTACGTGACAATAGAAGGCTGAAAAATGAAAAAACTCATACTCTCTGTACTCGCCTCTTCTTTACTGTGCTCGATGGCTTATGCCGCCGATTTAGCCCCGCTGAAATCGGATACTGAGCCCGATCGCACGGACTGGACCCAGCTCAGCAGCAAATATGGTCCAATGCCGAAAGTCGACAGCAAACTAAAAATAGGCGGCGTATCAAAAACGCTGACCAATGAATACTGGCGTTCACTTGGCGAAGGTTACCAAAACGTCGGTAAAAAATATGGTTTCACCGTGGCTTATCAGGCAGCTGCAAATGAGGACGATCAGCTGGGCCAGCTATCAATTGCGGAAACGCTTATCTCCCAAGGGTTTAATGGTCTTCTGGTATCCCCCCAGACCGATATTAACCTTGAGCCCGCTCTCGAAAGTGCCACCAGTAAAAAAATTCCCGTGGTCAACGTTAACGATGCCGTGATGCCAAATGCTCCGTATTACGTGGGTAATGTGCAGAAGGATAACGGTGTACGGGTGGCGAAATGGTTCATTGAACATCATCCGCAGGGCGGCAAGGTCGCGGTGATCGAGGGCCAGCCAGGAGTCTATGCTGCCGGTCAGCGTACCAGTGGCTTCAAAGAGACGCTGCAGGCCAATGGCAAATTCAATATTGTCGCCAGCGTGCCGGCGAACTGGAGTCGCGAACAGGCGTTTAATGCCGCCTCAACCATTTTACAGCAACATCCCGATCTGATTGGCTTTTACGCGAATAACGACACCATGGCGCTGGGGGTCGTGGAAGCGGTTCGTTCGTTGAATAAAGCCGGGCAGGTGGCCGTCTTCGGTACCGATGGTATTTCAGATGCTTATGCCTCGATTAAACGAGGTGAGCTGACAGGAACGGTGGATAGCTTCCCGGTGCTGACGGGGGAAGTTGCAATGGAAGTTATGCTGCGTCTGATTGATGGTCAGAAAATCTCCCGCGTGGTCTCGACGCCCCAGGCTTTAATCACCAAAGAGAATGCGGACGCCTTCTCAACCAAAGATAACGACAAGCTGCGTCAACTGCTGGCTCAGCAGTAAGCCAGGCGGAGGGTGTATGGAACAGTATCGCTTAATGATGCGTGGAATTAGTAAAACATACGGTAATGCGGCGGCATTGCAGGACGTGGACTTTGCGGTCAAACCTGGAGAGGTACATGCTCTGATTGGTGAGAATGGCGCGGGAAAATCCACGCTGTTAAATATTCTTTCAGGTGTACGAGAGGCCGATAGCGGTGAGATTAGCGTCAACGGGCAAACCGTTCAGATGAAGAATCCGTTGAGTGCGCGCCATGCCGGCATTGCCATGATTCATCAAGAATTACAGCATGTTCCGGAACTCTCCGTCGCGCAGAATATGTTTCTTGGCCGACCGCTAACCAAAGCAAAAGGTCTATGGGTGGATAAACAAGCTCAGCTGGAAAGAGCTGAGCTGATCCTCAAGCAACTGGATCCGACAATCGATCCCAATGAGCCGATCAAGAACCTGAAAGTCTCACAGCAGCAGATTGTGGAAATAGCTCGCGCCATGCTCGACGATGCAAAAATTATCGCGATGGACGAGCCGACATCCAGTCTGACTCCGAGAGAGTTCGACCGGTTGGCCGAGCTGATTTCGGATCTGAAAGCTATGGGGGTATCGCTTATCTATGTTTCTCATAAGATGAACGAAATTTTCAAAGTCTGCGACCGGGCCACCATTATGCGGGATGGCAGGCAGGTTGGGGTGGTGAATATTTGTGATGAGGATGAAGAGAGCATCGTCTCAAAGATGGTCGGGCGCAAGATTGAGAAACTTGAGCACAACTCATATGTGACCGAGCGCGAAGTGCTTCGCGTAGAGAATCTCTCTCGGGGTGGCGCTGTGAGCGATGCCAGTTTTACCGTCCGTGCGGGTGAGGTGCTCGGTATTGCGGGTCTGGTCGGAGCCGGGCGTACGGAACTGATGAAACTGATTGCCGGTATTGATAAGCGCAGCAGCGGCAACGTGTTTGTTAACGGTAAGGCAGTACGCAATCACAACGTCACTGCTGCCATCAGGTCCGGTATCGGCCTGGTGCCTGAAGACCGCAAGAAAGAAGGGATTATTAAAGAACGTGCGGTGAAGATGAACATGGCGCTGCCTTCAATGCGTAACTTCACCATTTCGGGAATGATCAGTAAAGTTAAGCTTAATCGGGTGGCGCATGAAGTGATGAGCGATTTGAAGCTACGACCACTGAACATTGATAAAACGATTGGCACATTAAGTGGAGGTAATCAGCAGAAAGTTATTATTGGACGCTGGGTCGCCGCAGATGCTCAGGTTTTTCTGTTTGACGAGCCAACCCGGGGAATTGATATTGGGGCAAAATCAGAAATTTATAATCTGATAGAAAAACTGGCCCGTGCAGGCAAAGCGATTGTTGTTGTCTCTTCAGAGATGACAGAGATTATTCGTATTTCTGACCGCGTACTGGTTATGCGTGAAGGGAAGATTACTAAAGAACTGAAAGGTGATGCCATCACGGAAGATAATATTGCACGCTCTGCCATTAAAGATGTCGAAGAGACCATTTAAACTTCTTACCCGTATTAATTTGAAAGGCCATAATCATGATTTCACAAAGTAATTCCCGGCCCGAAAAGCTTCGTGCACTGCCGTTTAAATTTAACCTTCGCGATGCCGGAACATTAATTGGTTTGCTTATTATCATTATTACGTTTTCTTTTCTATCACCGGTGTTTTTCACCATCCCTAATTTGTTGAATATTTTACAGCAATCATCCATTAACGCATTAATTGCGCTCGGGATGACTCTGGTCATTATCTCCGGAGGGATCGATCTTTCGGTTGGTCCGACCGCAGCATTATCGGCGGTTTTAGGGGCAACCATGATGGTAGCCGGCGTCCCCGTGCCGCTGGCCATTCTGGCAACGCTGGGAATTGGGGCTATCTGCGGCGTCTTTAGCGGTTCGCTGGTTGCCTATGCCGGATTGCAACCCTTCATTGTTACCCTCGGGGGGCTGTCGTTGTTCCGTGCTGTCGCGCTGATTTATACCGGCGGCAATCCGGTATTTGGCATCCCGACGGAATTCCGTAGCCTGATTAACAGTGAAATCTTTGGCATTCCAACGCCTATCGTTATTGTCGCCGTTATTGCTTTAGTGCTGTGGACCGTCATGAATAAAACGCCGTTAGGAGAATATATTCTGGCTGTTGGAGGTAATGAAGAAGCCGCTCGCGTTGCCGGCGTGCCGGTGAAAAGAACCAAGGTCACGGTATTTGTTATCTCAGGAACCCTGGCCTCTCTGGCCTCTCTGATCTTGATTGGCCGGTTAGGCGCTGCGGAACCAACGATTGGCAATCTGTGGGAACTGGATGCCATTGCCGCAGCGGCCATCGGTGGGGCTTCACTGATGGGAGGGAAAGGCAGCGTTGTAGGCACAATTATTGGCGCGATCATTCTCGGCGCATTACGCAATGGTTTGACGTTACTAAATATTCAGGCCTTTTACCAATTGCTTGCTACTGGTCTTATTATTATCATAGCTATGTTGATTGACAGAGCGACCAGAGGCAAGTAATGAAGCAAGATCCACGAGCCATTGGTGCTCAAATCCGTATGCGACTGCCCCAGCTGACACCCTTAGAGCGACGTGTGGTTGAGGCGATCATCGCCCGAACCGATATTACTGAGCAAACCTCTCTAAAAGAAATTGCCCAGGAGAATAATGTTTCAGAAGCGATGATTGTCAAAATAGCCAAGAAGCTTAACTTTTCAGGTTTTAGAAACTTCAGAACTGGCTTGATTTATTATAACCAGTCTGAAGTGGCAAGTTTACACGCGGAAATTGAGCCTGATGATTCATCGGAACAACTGTTGTCAAAAGTATTCAGAACATCGATTCAGGCTATTGAAGAGACAATGTCTATTCTGGATATTGCAGAGTTTGACCGCGCTGCGGACATTATATTCAAGGCTCGACATATTGACTTATATGCTGTCGGTGGTTCTGCCACGGTAGCACGTGACTTATCCCACAAGCTTTTAAAGATTGGTATTAAGTCGACGGTCTATGACGACGCCCATATTATGTTGATGTCCGCTGCGGTGCTATCTGACGACGATGCTGTACTTGCAATCAGTCACTCTGGCGCAACGCGTGCCGTTAACGATCCGGTAAAACTGGCGGCACGCAATGGCGCTAAAGTGATTGCGATTACGAATTATGCCGAATCGCCTATTGCGCGTAATGCGCATGTGGTACTCAATTCAACGTCTCAGGGATCGCATTTGCTAGGGGAAAACGCCGCGTCACGCATTGCTCAGCTCAACATTCTGGATGCATTGTTTGTGGCCATTGCGAAGAAGGATCTGAAGCAGGCGGAGAAGAATTTGATGAAAACCCAGCATGCGGTTCAGGACCTGCGAGAATATTAACTATGGGTAAAATTGTTGTGGCGGGCAGCCTCCATTACGACATCATGCTGGATGCGCATCATCGCCCGGAAAAAGGTGAAACGGTAATGGGCACGGGCTGTGCTTACAAGTTTGGCGGTAAAGGGGGCAATCAAGCCATATCCGCTGCTCGTGCGGGAGGGGACGTCATTTTTATTGGTGCGGTAGGGGCTGATGCGCAAGGGGCGTTTCTTCTGCAGACGCTTCGTGATGCCGGAGTCAATATCGAGTCAGTCGCCAAAATAGATGAGATACCTTCCGGGATGAGCGTGGCGATTTCTGATGTTGATGGTGATTATGGTGCGGTTGTCGTCTCAAATGCGAATCAGCATATTCCGGCAAAACTCTTTCAACGGGGTGACATCTGGCAAGATGCCGGAATGCTGGTTCTACAAAATGAAGTTCCGGAAACGATAAATCTATGTGCGGCCATCGAAGCCAGCAAGCGGGGGATTCCGGTCTGTATCAATGCGGCGCCGGCCAGAGAGCTGAGTCCGCAGCTGGAAAGCTGCATCACTTTGCTGGTGGTTAATGCCATAGAGGCGCGTGATATGAGTGGCGTGACGGTGAACGACCTTTCTTCAGCTCTGGAGGCTGCTGAATCATTGGCTAAACGTTTCTCTCAGGTTGTTGTCACTGCCGGCGAACATGGTGTCGCGTTTTGTGAAGCGGGCATTGCAGGCTCGACGTTAGCCGCCAGGCGGATAACGCTGGTGAGTACTCATGGCGCTGGTGATTGTTTTATGGGGGTTTTATGCACCAGCCTGATGCATGGAGAGGCGCTTAGCGATGCGGTATTTCGTGCGAATGAAGCGGCCGCCCGCCATGTCTCTCAACCCCGGGCATAAACAGGTCTTCCGCCATCCAGAGCCTTTTGTATGGCAAAACTAACAGCTGATTTGTCTTCAGAAGAAGGCTGAAAAGCAAAAAGCCCGCTTAAGTTTCCTTAAGCGGGCTTCTTAAATATGGCTCCTCTGACTGGACTCGAACCAGTGACATACGGATTAACAGTCCGCCGTTCTACCGACTGAACTACAGAGGAATCGTGTGAACGAGGCGCATACTACTGGCCTGGCATTTTTGTGTCAACACTAAAATTAACTCACTGATTCAAATGGCTAAATTTAAGTCAACTCGTTGTTTTAGTGCACAAGGTGTTCGTCATCTGTATCTAGCCGGCCATTCTCACGTAATCTTTGTAAGGGATCCTGGCGATAGAAATGGCAAAAACGCTGCCAAAGAGCCGGAAAGCGCGGGGCAAACAGCTCTGGTGCGCTAAAGAAATATTCGGATAACACGGCAAAACACTCGGCCGGGTCGGTCGCCGCATAGGCGTCAATACTGGCGGCGCTCTCGCCAACCAGATCGATCTCATCCTGAATGTTGTTCATCGCCGCGTGGAGGTCGTGCTCCCAGCCGGCGACTTCACGTAACGGAATCAGCGGCACGCCGCTGGCGCGATCGCCATTGCGCATATCCAGCTTGTGTGCAACTTCGTGCACGATAAGGTTGAAACCAGATGCATCGAAAGAGTCCTGAATATCCAGCCAGTTCAGGATGATTGGCCCTTGTTGCCAGCTCTGGCCGGACTGGACAATCCGTTGATTGTGGACCAGACCAATATCGTCTTCCCATTCATCATCAACCACGAATGGGGCAGGGTAGATTAGCACCTCGTGGAAGCCATCCAGCCACTCAATGCCAAGCTCAAGAACCGGCAAACAGAACAGCAGGGCAATGCGGGCGTTTTGCAGCGGAGTGAGTTCAAGCCCTTGCAGGGCAACCAGGCGTTTTTGTTGCAGAAAGCGTGCCGCCATCTGCACCAGTTCCTGCTGCTCTTGCGCAGAAAGATTGGCTAAAACAGGAATGGCAAGCGCGTGTTCCCAGGGCATTTCTGCGTTGCCGGACTCTTCATCTACTTTCCAGGGCCATTTAAACATCATATTGCTCGCAAAGTCGTCACTTGAACATAATTAAAGAGACAGGAACTATTAAAGTGCCAAAGAACCTGGCATTATAGCAACCTCAGCGGAGAGATGCCGGAGCGGCTGAACGGACCGGTCTCGAAAACCGGAGTAGGGGCAACTCTACCGGGGGTTCAAATCCCCCTCTCTCCGCCACTATTCAAACACTTACGTCAATTCCTTTCAACGACCCGCGTCACACACTTCTATTGTGTTGGTATAACGGAGCGTCGCAAGTCCATCAATCATCATCCTCTGATTTCTCGTCGACGGGAAGGGCTTACCTCGAGGATATCCGAATGCTTCCTGCTGGCAGAAGATTTCTTTCCTCGTCGCTATAGATGAGAGAAGGGGTTTGCTGACGTTAAGGCAAGAACGGGTGGGCAGGGCAGAAGTCGAATCTGAAAAACAAAGCCCGCACGCGGCGGGCTTTAAAACGTAAATTGCATCAGAACTGATAGGTAATACCGACAGCAAACTGATTGTCTTCGGCGGCACCAGTTATGATGCTGTCTTTGTGATCGATCAGGTTAAATTTGTAAGCACTGTAGACATTGAAGTTTTTGTTGAAGTAGTACCAGGTACCCAGCTCGATATAATTCTTCATTTCGGCAGTCTTGTCGCCATTAGTGCCGAGATCTTTGCCTTTTGCATAAACATAGCCGAGAGAAGGGCGCAGACCAAAATCAAACTGGTACTGAACAACGGCCTCGATATTCTGCGTTTTGTTGGCGAAAACGCCATTTTCCATTGGCGTCATATTATGCGATTCGGCATACATCACCGCCGTGTAAAGGCTATTGGCATCATACTTGGTGGCTAAACTCCAGACTTCTGCGGTTTCACCTTTACGATCTGCCGCCTGCTCGTCGGTACGGTCTGAATTGCTGTATGCGGCGGCAAAACCAAATCCATCGATGTTGTAATCGACTGACGTGCTATACCCGTCACCGTTAGCTTTCAAACGATCGCGGTTATTATTTTTACCCTGATATTGCAGTGCGATTGTCAGGCCATCAACCAGGCCGAAAAAGTCGCTGTTACGATAAGTGGCGACGCCGTTGGTGCGAGCCGTCATAAAGTTGTCGGTTGCTACCAGGCCATCGCCACCCCATTCGACCAGCATATCGGTGTAACCCGCCGCGTCATAAACCAGACCATAGTTACGACCATAATCAAATGAGCCGTAGTTGGCGAATCTTAAACCAGCAAACGCCAGACGCGTTGCGCTACCCTGTTCGCCTTCTGGTTTGTCGGCTTTGATGTTGTATTCAAACTGTCCATAGCCGGTCAGATCGCTGTTAATCTGCGTTTCACCTTTTACGCCGAAACGGGCATAAGTGGTATCTTTGGAGTTATTGTCACTGTTGTTGCGATCGGTGTTGGTGAAAATGTGTTCACCCACCATTTTGCCGTAGAAATCCAGCTTGTTTCCGTTCTTATTGTAGATTTCTGCTGCATTGACGGTTCCGGCCACTAATAATGCCGGAATCAAAAGTGCCAGTGTTTTTCTTTTCATTATATATTCCCTTTTAATCATCATTAATATGAATAGGTGTGCGTGTTGCAAAAAGCAATTTCATAGTATCGGCAAGGTTCAATTTTATTTAAAATAAAAATGTAAATAAATTATATCCAATATTACAAAATGTTTCATTTTGAATTTTTATATTAAAAATTTATCATTTTGAAATGATGTATTTTTGTGGTTTATTGTTTTTAATAACAATATGTTAGGTGTTTGTGGTGATGTATTCATGTCATTAATTTAATTATCATAAATTATGAGTGTCATTTAAATGATTTGGGTGGGTTATTTAATTCTCGGATAATGCGTGATGCTGCAATGTGCGTGCGGATTTATACGGGCTTTGAGGATGGAGAAATATCTCTCCGCTATACGAACGGTAGTGAGCCAGCGTGCTGGTTATTATTATCCGCCACAGATTTATGGCGATGGATAATAAATCCTGTGCTGCTGTGGCACGTAAGTATCACTATCTCGCGATGGTTAAAAGCGCTTGTTCACCGGAGGAAGGTGCTGTTTCGTTATCTTTTTCACAGTATAATGTGACGTGCGTCACCTTTTTGCCGGGTGCCGCGGTTTCGTTGTCAGTTAAAGGAGAGGAGTTAATGGAGCAGAAAGCGAAACGAAGCCCGGGTGGGAAACTTGCCCTGTGGGTCTTTTATGCCTTTTGTGGTTACTTTCTGTGGGCAATGGCGCGCTACTGGTGGGTCGTTGGCAAAATTGAAAGTGTCCCCGGTGCGACAATTGACGGCGATCTGGGATCGACGTCAGGTAAGTGGCTTGGCGCTCTGCTCGGGTTCCTTGTGCTGAGCGTGGTTGGCGCTATTCTGGGGGCGATAGCCTGGTACACCCGCCCTGACCCCAGGATGCATGAACAACACGATTAAAGTTGCTATGCTCAACGCTGACTTCTCTCAGAGGAACGCGTATGCAACAACTAGACTGGCAGCAACGCTTTGAAGCCTGGCTTGCGGGACATCTCACCCAGGGCGACTCCGCCCACGACATTTCGCACTTTCGTCGCGTGTGGGGAACGGCGCAGCGGCTGGCTGAAGAGAGTCAGGCCGATCGCCTGGTCATTCTGACCGCCTGTTATTTTCATGACATTGTTAGCCTGCCGAAAAACCATCCCGAGCGCAGCCGCTCCTCGGTGATGGCGGCAGAAAAAACGCTGGCTATTCTCCAGTCGTCATTCCCCGATTTTCCGCACGACCGCTATCCAGCCGTTTATCATGCGATTGAAGCGCACAGTTTCAGTGCCGGTATTTCCCCACAAAGCGCGGAGGCGAAAATTGTCCAGGACGCCGATCGGCTGGAGGCGCTTGGCGCAATTGGTCTGGCCCGCGTCTTCGCGGTCTCCGGGGCGCTGAACAACATCCTGTTTGATGCTGACGATCCCTTTGCTGACCAGCGTAAACTGGATGACAAAAAATATGCGCTGGACCATTTTCAGTGCAAGCTGTTGCGTTTACCCGACACGATGCAAACGGACAAAGGCAAAGAGATGGCGATACACAATGCGCGCTTCCTCGTGCAATTTATGGCCAAGCTTAGCGCTGAACTTCGCGGCGACCCGCTGTCGGTCGATGAGGCGGTTTTAAGGCGCTTTGAGCCACTGGCCTGAAACTGCCCGCATGATTTATGGTAATCTCTGCAAAATTGTCCGGGCTGGTTGAGGGTATGCCGCAAAATTTATCGAAGGAAAAGAGCCTGTTGTTGCCTCCGGAACCTGCCGGGGAAGAGGCTCAGGCGCTGTTACGCCAGCTGATGGCAATATACGATGTGAAAACGCTGGTGGCATTTCTGCTGGCCGTTGGCGATCGCCACTGGAGCCCGGCGATCTTAAAACGCGTGGCGACGGTTGAGCGGGCGGCTAGCCGTATTACGGCCAATGAGTATGCCCGTCTGGCAACGCTGCTGCCGCCACCGCCGGCCCACCATCCCCGTTATGCTTTTCGGTTCGTCGATCTCTTTGCGGGAATCGGCGGGATCCGCAGCGGCTTTGAGGCGATCCGCGGGCAGTGTGTTTTCACCAGCGAATGGAATAAGCATGCGGTGCGCACCTACAAAGCCAACTGGTATTGTGACCCGAATCAGCACCGCTTCAACGAAGACATTCGTGATATTACCCTCAGCCATCGCCCGGATGTCAGCGATGAACAAGCCGCGCAGCATATTCGCGAGACCATTCCTCCCCACGATGTTCTGCTGGCGGGCTTTCCTTGCCAGCCTTTTTCGCTCGCCGGGGTATCGAAGAAAAATGCGCTGGGCCGGGCCCACGGTTTCGCGTGTGAAACCCAGGGCACGCTGTTCTTTGATGTGGTCAGAATTATCGCCGCCCGCAGGCCTGCCATCTTTGTACTGGAGAACGTTAAAAACCTGAAAAGCCATGATAAAGGACGGACATTCCGCATTATCATGCAGACGCTGGTTGAACTGGGTTATGAAGTCTCCGATGCCGACCACAGCGGCGCCGACGATCCGAAAGTGATCGATGGACGTCATTTCTTACCCCAGCACCGCGAACGTATTGTACTGGTGGGCTTCCGTCGCGATCTCCAGCTGCACGACGGTTTTACCTTGCGCGATATCTCAAAATATTACCCGACCGCGCGGCCGACATTTGGCGATCTGCTGGAACCGACGGTGGATGCTAAATTTATTCTGACGCCGGTGCTGTGGAAGTATCTGTATCACTATGCGCGCAAGCACCAGGCGCTGGGCAACGGGTTCGGTTACGGCCTGGTTGATCCGCGCAATCCTCAGAGCGTGGCGCGCACGCTATCCGCACGCTATTACAAAGACGGAGCCGAGATTCTGGTCGATCGCGGCTGGGACCGCCCGTTGGGGGAACAACACTTCGACGATGCGCAAAATCAGCTTCGTCGTCCGCGCCGGCTGACGCCGCGCGAATGTGCGCGGTTGATGGGGTTTGAAAGCCCGCAGGGCTATCGCTTCCGTATTCCGGTTTCCGATACCCAGGCCTATCGTCAGTTCGGCAATTCGGTGGTGGTGCCGGTGTTTGCGGCCGTCGCGAAATTACTTGCGCCGCGAATCGCGCAGGCCGTGGCGCAGCGTGAATCCGAGGATGAAGCCGGTGGACGTCCACGATAAAGCCACGCGCAGTAAAAACATGCGGGCGATTGGCCAGCGCGATACGGCGATCGAAAAACGCCTTGCCGCGCTGCTCGCTCAGGCCGGATTTACGTTTACCGTTCAGGATGCGACCCTGCCGGGGCGGCCGGACTTTGTCGTGCCAGAGTACCGCTGCGCTATCTTTGCCCACGGCTGTTTCTGGCATCACCATCGTTGCTATCTGTTTAAAGTGCCCGCAACGCGCACGGCGTTCTGGCTGGAGAAAATTGGCAAGAACGTCGCGCGCGATAGCCGCGATATCATGCGCTTGCAAGAGCAGGGGTGGCGGGTGCTGATCGTCTGGGAATGTGCGCTGCGCGGGCGACTGAAGCTGAGCGATGAGGCGCTGACTGAGCGTCTGGAAGAGTGGATCTGCGGCGGCGGTCACCGCGCGCAGATCGACACGCAGGGCATTGGCGAGCCAGAGCTTACTTCTCCACCTCACAAGGCGTAACTTCAGCTCGGGCGGGGAACAGGTATTTCCCCAGCGTGACCAGCACCACGGCAAAAATAATGACGCCCAGCGCCAGCCACTCGATGGACGAAAGGCTCTCTCCGGCAAATCCGGTCCCCAGCAGGACCGCCACCACGGGATTCACGTAAGCGTAGCTGGTGGCGACGGCGGGGGTAACGTTACGAATTAAATACATGTAGGCGTTAATGGCGATAAGAGAACCAAAAATCGCCAGATAGGCAACGGCAAAAATACTGGACCATGACGGCATTTGACTCAGGGTTTCGCCGGTCGCCCAGGAGGCGACCGCCAGGACCACGCCCGCGGCGAGCATTTCAATCGCCCCAGCCATCATGCCCGTCGGAAGCTCAATTCGGGAGCCGTAAACCGAACCAAATGCCCAGCTCATTGAACCGATAAGGATCAACAGCGCCCCCCACGGATTACCGCTCAGATTCCCGCCGCTGTTAAGCAGAATGATGCCCGCCAGACCAATAGCAATCCCCAACCACTCAATCTTGCGGGTGGTGATACCAAAAAAACGGCTAAAGCAGAGCGTGAAGAGCGGCACGGTCGCCACCATGACCGCCGCAATGCCAGAAGGCACATGCTGGTGCTCGGCCAGGGTGACAAAACCATTGCCGACGGCCAGCAGCAGGATGCCGATCAGCGCCGCATTGAGCAGAGGCCTGAGCGGTGGAAGCGAGTGGCCGGTTGCCAGCAAATAAGCGAGCAGTAGCCCGCCGGCGGAGAGAAAACGGATACCGGCCATCATCAACGGCGGCCAGCTGGCAACGCCAATGGCAATGGCAAAATAGGTCGATCCCCAGATGATATAAAGCGCAAACAGGGCGCCGATAAGGGGCAGAAGCTGGCGGGTAGACATACGTCCTCACGACGGTACAGAGATAGAAAGGAGACATATAGTAAACGTGAAAACTACTGCGCTGGCGAGCGCTTTAATTGATCGATAATTGTTAAATTTATATTGACTCCGCGCATCTCTGGGCGAAAAAGCACTTTTACCTCATACTTATGCGGACATGGTCGCTAAGCGTTCAGGCTGCGGCTGGACGCCAGGGGATTAACCCTCAATAAATGAAGGAATACAATTTTGGCAGGAAGTAGTCTTTTAACGCTGTTGGATGATATCGCCACCTTGCTTGACGATATCTCCGTGATGGGGAAACTGGCAGCGAAAAAAACGGCCGGCGTACTGGGAGACGATCTCTCTCTCAATGCTCAGCAGGTGACGGGCGTACGGGCCAATCGTGAGCTCCCCGTTGTCTGGGGCGTTGCAAAGGGATCGTTGGTCAATAAAGTGATTTTAGTGCCGTTGGCCTTACTGATCAGCGCGTTTATTCCCTGGGCGATTACGCCATTGCTGATGCTGGGCGGCGCATTCCTGTGCTACGAAGGCGTTGAGAAAGTGCTGCACAGTCTGCAGGCGCGCAAACACAAGGAAGATCCGCAGGCCCGTCAGCAGCGTCTGGAAGCGCTGGCGCAGCAAGATCCGCAGGCCTTTGAACGCGATAAAGTGAAAGGGGCGATACGCACAGACTTTATTCTGTCCGCTGAAATCGTGGCCATTACGCTGGGAATCGTGGCCGACGCGCCGCTGCTCAATCAGATTCTGATTCTCTCCGGGATTGCCATCCTGGTGACCGTTGGCGTGTACGGCCTGGTCGGCATTATCGTGAAGCTGGATGATATGGGCTACTGGCTGGTGAAGAAGAGCAGCGCGCTGGCGCGCTGGGTCGGTAACGGGTTACTGGCGGTTGCGCCGCGCCTGATGAAGCTGCTCTCCATCGTCGGGACACTGGCGATGTTTCTGGTCGGCGGCGGCATTATCGTACACGGCATCGCGCCGCTTCATCATGCGGTTGAACAGTGGGCAGGTGAACAGTCCGCCCTCATCGCCTCACTGCTGCCGACCGGCGTCCACCTGGTGCTGGGCTTTATCGTCGGTGCGGTAGTGCTGGCGGGCGTGAAGGTTATCAGCGGCTTTCGCGCTAAGGCAGAGTAAAATCGCCCGGCGATTATGCAAAATTGCTCAGCTTCGTCTATGGTGAAACGGTTTCTCCCAGATGACGGACTAAAAAATGGTATTGTTGGTCAGTGATGAAGTGAGGCGAAAAAGCGGAGGGCCGCGCATGGTTGTGACGGGCTTCGCCAGCGGAATGGTCGAGTGTCGTTGGTACGACGGTTATGTCGTTAAACGCGAGGCGTTCCGTGAAGATGAGTTAGTGCGTGGGGAAGGGCAGCGACAGAAGAGTGCCTGACCCCTATAGCGCCCGGCAAAAGCCGGGCGCTTTGTCGTTATGCTGCTTAGTTAACCAACAGGGAGCGTTGATGACGTTTGTTGCTTTGATTGTACTGCGAGAGAACAATGGATAAACCACTGTGGGTAAGAAAACTTCGCCGCGTTTCTCGCCCGGGACATGTGGTTAATTATTGTTTTGTCGCAGTACTCTTTTTTTCTACGCTCCTGATCTGGCGCGAAGTGATGGTGTTGGAAGGGGCCTACGTCACCAACCAGCGCAACAATCTTGAAAACGTCGCCGATGAACTGGACAGTCTGCTGCTGTTCAACATCGACAGAATGGTGTTTTTTCGCAACGGGATGCAGTCGGCGCTGGAAACGCCGCTGGATTTTGAGATTTTGCGTAATGCAGAACAGGAATACATGAGCAAACGCCATGAACCGATCTGGTCCGTGGCGTTACATAACCGGCGTACTCTGCCGGTGTATGGCGTTTCCGATGACTTTGTCGACAGTCAGAGCTCGCTCTCGCGCAACGATGCCCTGACCGGTAATGAGCTGATGGCGGTTCTGGAGCTGGGGTATCTCCTGCGTCTGGTCGAGAATAACCGCGGATTTAACGAACGCATGCTGTACATTTCGCGCAGCGGTTTTTTTACCAGCACCACGTTGCCAAAAAACGCGGTACAGGCCCAGACGTTATATACCCATGCGATCGCCGCCCCGTGGTTTACCCGGCAATCGCAGCGCAATAATCCCGGTCGCGGCGTGTTCTGGCAGACCGTTCTCGATGAGCATGCGCAAAACGACGATCCGGTAGTGACGGCCTCCATTCCCCTTGATTTCCGACATGACTGGCTCGGGGTGCTGTCGATGGATTTTTCGGTGCGAGAGATGAAAGCGTTTCTGGTCAGCGCCATTAAGGGGGGCCAGGAGGGGGAATATCAGCTGTATGATAGTCGGCTTAACCTGATTGCTTCCTCGGCGTCGGGGAATGTACTGACCCTGTTGTCCGCCCGTGAACAGGCGATGCTTAGCTACGCGTTTTTGCATCAAAACCAGGGGGGGATTCGTTTATTAACGCGCTATATCAGCTGGCAGAAATTAAACAACTTTGATGGCGTGCTGCTGAGGATCCATACGCTGCAGGAAGGCGTGCGCGGTGCTTTCGGGACCATTACTATTGCGCTGACGCTGATGTGGCTACTCTTTACGCTGATGCTGATCATCTCCTGGCTGGTGATTCTGCGGATGGTGCGTAATATGAGTGTTTTGCAAAAGTCGCTGGAGTGGCAGGCCTGGCATGACGCGTTAACCCGCCTGTTGAATCGCGGGGCCTTATTTGAAAGGGCAATCGCTACCACCAGAATGTGCGAGCGGACGGGGCGGCCGATCTCGGTGATCCAGCTCGATCTCGATTACTTTAAGAAGGTGAATGATCAGCACGGGCACCAGGCGGGCGACCGGGTCCTGTCGCTGGTTGCCAGTACCATCGCGAGCAATATCCGTGAAGGCGATCTGGCTGGCCGCGTCGGCGGTGAAGAGTTCTGTGTTGTGATGCCTGACACCACCTTACAGGTGGCAACAGCCATCGCCGAACGTATCCGCATCCGCATTTACAGCCGTGAAATTCTGCTCTGCAACGACACCAGTTTGCGGATCAGTGCTTCACTGGGGGTCAGCAGCAGCGATGATTGTGCCGGATTTAATTTTGAAAACCTGCAGTCAACGGCCGATCACCGGCTCTACCTCGCCAAACAAAATGGACGCAACCAGGTCTGCTTTTACGATTTGCCGTCGTGCGCTGGTTTGCGGAAATGAGATTTATCTTAAAAAAACACCCGTGACCAATGCGCAATTGGAGAAAAAAGAACGCAACAAACCCTTGCGCCATCAGCATTCTGGCAGAGTGACAGAAAGTTCATCCCATTTCTCAATTATTTTCTTCATGAATAGCTCTTGTCATGCAAAATAATTGAGGATAATGTTTTCCCGCAACGGATATCCCGGTGTAACGAATTTTCAAGTGCTTCTTGCATTAGCAAGTTTCATCCCGACTCCTGCGAGTCGGGATTTTTTTCACCTGTACCTAGCGGTTGATCTCCGTGACGCTAAAGTCATGAATATCGAGTTCAAACGCTTCCGCTAGTTCGCACCAGGTGTGATAGTCGCGGCCATCAACGCTGACGTGATGCGGATCGTCGCGCGAACGCCGTATCTCGCTCTCGCTGATTTCATTAATCGCCGCCAGCAGGGCATCAACATCGACATTCACCCCGCGACTTCCCGCATATCCACTATCTTTGGCGGTTTTCATCATGGCTACCTCGCTTGGCTCAGATCGTGCCTGTTTAAGTATAGGCAAAAAATCACCGGATGGTCGGCGCGGCATAGGGGCCGTCGTAATGGCGGATGGTCGATAAAAACGCACTCACCGGGCAGGGCGCTGCACAGCGGGCAGTTTTGTTCTACACTGGCTCAAAAATAGAGGAGATAAGTTATGCAGGTGAACGATCGTGTCACGGTGAAGACCGACGGTGGCCCACGTCGATCGGGTGTAGTTCTGGCAATAGAGTCGTTTAGTGAAGGGACAATGTATCTGGTTTCGCTGGAAGACTACCCGCTGGGGATCTGGTTTTTTAACGAAGCAGGGCACCCGGACGGGATCTTTGTTGAGAGAGAAGATTAGTTCGTAAGGCATCTGAACTGGCGGAGAGCACCGCCAGTTTTGCCTGCGCCTGGTTCAGCGCAGGTTAACGTGTATTCCGCTGGTAATGTTTTCCGCCAGGCGTACGATATGGTAAATCACCTGTTTATTGTGGGTCTGAATTTTCTTTTTAATATTTCCTTTATGCGACGAAACCGTCTTTGCCTTGATGTTCATCTGGCTTGAAATCTGCGCTGTACCATAGCCCGCCATCCACATTTGCAACATATTCGATTCGGTACGACTAAGCGACAGTGTCGGTATATTGATACGGGCGCTGCTGTAGTTATCGTATTTAAGACGATTACCCAGAATTTCATCAAGGTCTTTTGGCGTCAGCGATTTGGAGCTAATAAGTAAATTCTTGCGCACCAGCAGATAGCGATCGAAATGAATGTTAGCTAACGACATAAAGATAACAAATAACGTCCCAGGGTGCTGGGTAATGATATGCCGGATAAGCTGATTGCTGTCCGGATGATGAATAAAGCAATCTTCATTGATAAATACCACTGCCGGATGCATGAATTCACAGGCCTCTTTCAGGCATTCCACAGAATGTACTTCACTAATGTCGCGCTTTTTTATTCCCCGGCTTGTCAGATACCCGGACAATCCCAGCCGGGTATAGCTACACAAATCCATGATAATCGTTGACATGACCCATCCTCAATCAACACGTAACGATAATTTATCCCTCGCCGACAAGCGCGATGAAATCCATTTAAGTGGGTAATAAAAACCCGGTTCAGCACAGGAACCATCAGAGAGTCTAAACTATTCCGTAATATTGCCCATAATTTGCCAGGAATACTCCCAAAGTAATGTGTGGCCCGGGTTATGTGAGGGAATTAAAAGCAAAATTGCCTCTTTTCCAGAGAGCGTGGGCCACAAATAATAAATATTTTTAGGATTTTCCTTATGTTGATTGCGTAAATAGCCAGCGCTTTGTCATCGGCCCTTCATGATCGTTATTAATTAATAATGCGGCGGCGGCCGGCTGCATTTTTTCCTGGAGCGACGGTGGCGTTTTGCGTACGGTCATGTTGGCAAGTTTGACGCCGGTCAACGGCAGGGGTGGCGGGCTTAACGCTTTAATGCCACAATACTTTTTTATCGGTTTGTGGGATGGATGATGAAAAAGTTAGTGATTGTCGGTGCGCTGTTGATGCTGGCCGGGTGTGTCCAGGTTGATAATTACGATACCGTCGTTAAAGCGCCAGCGCCCGCCGGGTTAGAGGGATACTGGCAGTCAAAAGGCCCGCAGAGCGAAATGATGAGCCCGGACGCGATTGCCAGCCTGATTGTGACGAAAAATGGCGACACCCTGGATTGTCGTCAGTGGCAGCGCGTCATCGCCACGCCGGGTAAATTAATGCTGCGTGACGAGCAGGTCTATAACGTCACCTCCAGACTCGATGTTTATCCTGTTGAGCGCTCTGGTAATACGCTGCAATACGATCGCATGACCCTGACTCGCGTTGACCGCCTGACCGCCGAGTGCGAGCAGGCGTGGAAAAAAGCCGCGGCAGGGAAAAGCGTGAACTAATGCAGGTGCGGGCTGAGGCAACGTTCAGCCCGCGAGCTTCCAACGACTACAGCACCTCCTCAATGACCCAAACGCTGACGCTTCCGCCGTTGCAGGTAAAAGTGCCGCAGCCTTCGTCGTCGGTTTCTACCACCTCCTGGCGATTGCCCAGAAAATCTTTCCAGCGCTTATTGCCATAGTTGGCGCCCAGCGGCAGCTGCTTCTCTCCCTCATCGCCGTTAGACAATACAACGACGCATCCCGGATCTTCATCGGTGCCGCTGCGGCTGAACGCAATGCAGTTGGGATGATCGAACCACAGCGTCTGGACGCCGTGGGCAAAACGCTGGCGGGCATCAATCAGTTCATGCAGTTGCTCAATAACCGGCATCTCAATGGCATAGGTCTGGCCATCACCACCGGTATCTTCATAGCTGGCGCCAAAGAGGTCGGCATAAAAAACCGAGGGGACGCCGTTTTCGCGCAGCAGAATGAGCGCATAGGCCAGCGGTTTGAACCACGGTTCGACGGGGGCCTCCAGTGCCTGCAAGGGTTGAGTGTCATGGTTGGTCACCAGCGTAACGGCATGAAACGGGTCGCTTTCAACCAGCGTGCCGCTAAAAATCTGGCTCATATCGTAGTCGCGCCCCTGACGTGACGCCTCGTGAAACTTCATCTGCAAAGGGGCGTCAAACAGCATCGTTTTACCGTCGACGCGCTCAATATATTGCTGGAGCTTATCAACTTCATGCGACCAGTACTCCGCCACGATAAACAACGGCTTTGTCGCCACTTCCTGGACGTGGTCAATCCACGCTTTATAAAACCATGCGGGAATATGTTTAACCGCATCGAGACGAAAACCGTCGCAGCCGGTTTGCTCCATAACCCAGCGGGCCCAGTACTTCAGCTCTTCGGCGACCGCATGATTGCGGAAATCAATATTCTCGCCCATCAGGTAATCGAAATTACCCATCTCATCATCGACCTGATCGCTCCAGCCTTCGCCGGTATAATCGTTAACAATTTTAAAAACGCCGTCCTCGTCGGGATTCTCGATGTGATCGACGCCGCTGAAACATTTGTAGTCCCAGATAAACTGAGAGTACTGCCCGTCCCGGACCGGGAAGGTGTAGCGTGTCCAGGCTTCGCACTCGATAATCTCCTCCGCGATTTGCGTCCGGTCCTGCTCATCGACGCGCTGCACGCGAATATGCTCTTTCTCATCTGCGCCCATCTTGTGGTTGACCACCACATCAAGCAGCACCGCAATATCGTGCTGGTGAAGGGCCGCAATGGCGGCAAGGAGCTGGGCTTTATCACCATATTTCGTGGCAATGGAGCCTTTTTGGTCGAACTCGCCGAGGTCAAACAGATCGTAGCTGTCGTAGCCGACGGAGTAACCGCCGGACGCCCCTTTGTAAGCCGGCGGTAGCCAAATCATGTTAATGCCAATTTCATTCAGGTTCGGGGCCAGGGCTTCGACTTCGCGCCACAACTCGCCGCCGGCGGGGTAATACCAGTGAAAGCACTGCAGTAACGTGGGGTTTTTCATCTTCCATGCTCCAGACGTCATCAAGCTGACCTTTGCAGTATGAGATATCTCCAGCAAATCCGATCAATTTTGGCTCTCTTTTCGCTATGTCTTAAATCGCTGCATATATAATATTTCGGAATAAGATGTAGCGTATAGGTGTTGGTGAGCGAAACTAAACGCCTTACACTACTGGAAAATATCACTTATCAGGGGCATCTATGAAATTAGCACTTCTGGGTCGTCAGGCGCTGATGGGCGCGATGGCTGTAGTTTTAATGGCCGGCGTCAGCGCAAAATCGTTTGCTGCGGAAAATCTGCTCGGGCAGATTAAAGAGCGCGGGACGCTGCGCGTAGGCCTGGAAGGGACCTATCCGCCGTTCAGCTATCAGGGCGACGACGGAAAGCTGACCGGTTTCGAGGTTGATTTTGCTAATGAACTGGCGAAACATCTGGGCGTGAAGGCCGATCTGAAACCGACCAAATGGGACGGCATGCTGGCTTCCCTCGATTCTAAACGTATTGACGTGGTGATTAACCAGGTCACCATTTCCGACCAGCGCAAGCAAAAGTATGACTTCTCTACCCCCTATACGGTGTCGGGTATCCAGGCGCTGGTGAAAAAAGGCAATGAAGGCATTATCAAAACCGCAGCGGACCTGAAAGGTAAAAAAGTCGGCGTCGGTCTGGGGACCAACTACGAAGAGTGGCTGCGCCAGAACGTCCAGGGCGTAGATATTCGTACCTATGATGATGACCCGACTAAATACCAGGATCTGCGCGTGGGCCGTATTGACGCGATTCTGGTCGATCGCCTGGCGGCGCTGGATCTGGTGAAGAAAACCGGCAATACCCTGGCGGTGACCGGCGAAGCGTTCTCCCGTCAGGAGTCTGGCGTGGCGTTGCGTAAAGGCAACGAAGACCTGCTGAAAGCGGTTGATGGCGCGATTGCAGATATGCAGAAAGATGGCAGCCTGAAAGCGCTGTCGGAAAAATGGTTTGGCGCTGACGTGACGATGTAACGGCGGGCGGTGAAAAAAGGCGCTATTGATAGCGCCTTTTTTTATTTCGTACGCCAGTGTGTGCATAATAAAGATAACTCAGTCAGGAGGTACCATGTCACTGCAAAATTTAACGCGCTTCCCGCGCCTGGAATTGATTGGCGCGCCGACGCCGCTGGAATATCTACCGCGCTTGTCCGATCATCTGGGCCGCGAGATTTTTATAAAACGTGACGACGTGACCCCGCTGGCGATGGGCGGCAATAAGCTGCGTAAGCTGGAGTTCCTGGCGGCAGATGCGCTGCGTGAAGGTGCGGATACGTTAATCACCGCCGGCGCGATCCAGTCGAACCACGTTCGTCAAACGGCGGCGGTGGCCGCGAAACTGGGTCTGCACTGTGTGGCGCTGTTGGAAAACCCTATTGGCACTCGCGCCGAGAACTACCTGACCAACGGTAACCGCCTGCTGCTGGATCTGTTTAATACTCAGGTTGAGATGTGCGATGCGCTGACCCAACCCGATGTTCAGCTGGAGGAGCTGGCAACCCGCATTGAAGCGCAGGGCTATCGGCCCTATGTCATTCCGGTGGGGGGCTCAAATGCGCTTGGCGCGCTGGGCTATGTGGAAAGCGCCCTCGAAATCGCTCAGCAGTGCGAAGGCGCCGTGGAACTCTCTTCCGTGGTGGTCGCCTCCGGGAGCGCGGGTACTCATGCCGGACTGGCCGTAGGACTGGAACAGCTGATGCCAGGGGCTGAGCTGATTGGCGTCACCGTATCACGCAAGGTGGCGGATCAGTTGCCGAAAGTCGTTGCGCTTCAGCAGGCGGTGGCGAACAGTCTGGAGCTCCAGGCCAATGCGGAGATTAAGCTGTGGGATGACTATTTTGCCCCGGGATATGGCACGCCGAACGACGAAGGAATGGAAGCCGTGAAGCTGCTGGCGCAGCTGGAAGGCATTCTGTTGGATCCGGTTTATACCGGCAAAGCGATGGCCGGGTTGATTGACGGCATTAATCAGAAGCGCTTTAAGGATGAAGGGCCGATTTTATTTATCCACACGGGTGGAGCGCCGGCGCTGTTTGCCTATCATCCCCATATCTAAAGCAGAACATACAGAATGCAAGAGAGTATCCAACTGGTTATCGATTCCGCGCCTTATCTGCTGAAAGGCGCGGTGTTTACTTTACAGCTGAGCATCGGCGGTATGTTCTTTGGCCTGGTGCTGGGCTTTATCCTAGCTTTGATGCGGATGTCGCCTCTGTGGCCGGTGAAATGGCTGGCGAGAATGTATATCTCCATCTTCCGCGGTACCCCGCTGATTGCCCAGCTGTTTATGATCTATTACGGTCTGCCGCAGTTTGGTATTGAGCTCGATCCGATCCCGGCGGCGATGATTGGCCTGTCGCTTAACACCGCGGCCTACGCGGCGGAAACGCTGCGGGCGGCGATCGCCTCGATTGACAAAGGGCAGTGGGAAGCGGCGGCCAGTATCGGTATGACGCCGTGGCAAACCCTGCGCCGGGCGATTTTGCCGCAGGCTGCGCGCGTGGCGCTGCCGCCGCTCTCCAATAGTTTTATCAGCCTGGTAAAAGATACCTCGCTGGCGGCCACCATTCAGGTTCCGGAACTGTTCCGTCAGGCGCAGCTGATTACCTCGCGCACCCTGGAGGTATTTACTATGTATCTGGCCGCATCGCTGATTTACTGGGTGATGGCGACGGTGCTGTCCTCGTTGCAGAACTATTTTGAAAACCAGCTGAATCGCCAGGAGCGTGATCCAAAATGAGTGCCATTGAAGTCAAAAACCTGGTGAAAAAATTCCATGGCCAGACGGTACTGCACGGTATCGACCTCAATGTCCAGGAGGGGGAAGTGGTGGCGATCATCGGCCCCAGCGGCTCCGGTAAAACGACGCTGCTGCGCAGTATTAACCTGCTGGAACAGCCAGAAAGCGGGACCATCCGGGTGGGCGATGTGACCATTGATACCGCGCGCAGTTTCAGCCAGCAAAAAGGGTTGATTCGCCGCCTGCGCCAGCATGTGGGTTTCGTGTTCCAGAGCTTTAACCTGTTCCCGCATCGTACGGTACTGGAAAACATCATTGAGGGGCCGGTTATCGTCAAGGGTGAGGATAAAAACGAATCCATTGTTCGCGCCCGGGAACTGCTGGCAAAAGTGGGGCTGAACGGTAAAGAAAACAGCTATCCCCGCCGTCTGTCCGGCGGCCAGCAGCAGCGTGTGGCCATCGCGCGTGCGCTGGCGATGCGCCCGGATGTGATTCTGTTTGATGAGCCGACATCGGCTCTCGATCCTGAGCTGGTTGGCGAGGTGCTGAACACCATTCGCCAGCTGGCGCAGGAGAAGCGCACGATGGTGATTGTGACTCATGAAATGAGCTTTGCCCGCGATGTCGCGGACCGCGCTATTTTTATGGACCAGGGGCGTATCGTCGAACAGGGTGAGGCGAAAGCGCTGTTTGCTAACCCGCAGCAGCCGCGCACCCGCCAGTTCCTTGAAAAATTTCTGATGCAGTAATTTTTACCAGCTCGCGGCGGCCGTCCCCAGCGGCGAGGGCGGCCGCGACCAGACCACCGGTGTTCCCGCCAGCTGTAACGGAAAGCGCAGACGCTCAGCCAGGCCGAAAGCTGACCACTCCAGCGCCGGCTGGAAATCGCCCCGCTGCGGTTCACGAAAAGAGAGGGGGCTTTCTGGCGTGGGATATTGCATTAAGCATGCCGCCACCCGAGCCAGCGACAGGCGCGCGCGGTAACCCTCACCGCAGGTCGCACGACGATAAAGACCTTTGAGTACCGCGGCAGCCATTAAATAACCGGTGGCATGATCCAGGGCCTGAACCGGCAGAGGCACCGGTTTATCCGCCAGGCGCCACTGTTGACCGGCTGCGGCAATGCCGCAGGCCATCTGCACCAGACTGTCAAAACCGCGGCGGTTACGCCATGGACCGCTCCATCCCCAGGCATTCAGCGACACATCGACCAGCCCTGGTCTGAGTCGAGCCCGCGTTTCGCTATCGAATCCCAGGGTGTCCAGCGCATCGGCACGGTAGCCGTGTACGATAACATCAGCCTGAGAGAGCAAATCTATTAAACGTTGCTTATCGATTGCTGTTTTAATATTCAGTCGTGCGCAGCGCTTGCCGGGCGTGATTTCCTCTTCGAGCGTCGGCTCATACCAGTCTGGCGGATCGATCCGCAGCACCTGCGCACCGAGGCCGGCGAGCAGACGCGTGGCCACCGGTCCGGCAATAATCCGCGTCAGATCGAGAACCCGAATGCCGAGCAGCGGCCTGCTGCGAGATAAACGCCAGTCGACGGGGGAGCCAGACGGTAACGGTGTTTCGATCAGCAGCGGTTCCTGACTGACCGCCATGCCCTGCGGGTGCGCCTGCCATTGTCGGGCGCTGCGCATTGCCGCCGCACAACCGCCTGCTTCGACGACCGCTTGTTCAAGCGCCTCAGCCTGCCACTGGCTAACCGCGGACGCCAGAGAAGCCCGGGAGTCATGTTCACCTAAAACGCGTGCCATGGCACGACGGTGGTGATGTGCGTTGGTATGCAAACGGATCCAGCCTTCCTCAGTCGGGTAGTCGCCTGCCAGGGGATCCCAAAGCGACTGGGGCGGTCGGTTTACAGGATACAGGCTATGATTAAACCAGTAAGACGCGAGGCGCCGGTCGATCCGGATGGGCGAGGGAGAGCCTGAGAGTTGTGCCAGTTGACCGCCCGCGACGGCAATAGAAGCTGAGGCAAAATCGGTGACGGCAAAGCAGGAACGCAGCGCCCCCGTCTGGGTAAATTCGACTTCCGGGGCCGGGTGGGAACTAAAGGCCTGCCATAGCCGGGAATATATCGTGTTTAGCGATAATGGTTCCGACATACTTTTCTCCTGTAACGGGTGAGGAGCGCCAGTCATGGCCTAATAAGTGCGATGCATACGATATTTTATACATATAAATAAGATTTATGTGTTAGTTTTCTGTATTTCTAATAATGATTATTACTCAGGAGTTATTTGGTCGGTTATGAGGGACATTGATTTTTTCAGCTGGCGGCGGGAAATGCTGCAACAATTTCAGTCAATCGCGACGGGAGGGGAAGTTTATAATCTCCTGCAACAACAAACGGAAGGGCTGGAATATGACTATTTTGCGCTTTGCGTACGCCACCCCGTGCCTTTTACCCGGCCCAGGATTACGCTGCAATCGACCTACCCGCAGGCGTGGATGACACACTACCAGGCGGAGAATTATTTTGCTATCGATCCGGTATTGCGTCCCGAAAACTTTCTCCGTGGCCATCTGCCGTGGGATGACAGACTCTTCCGCGATACGCCGGAATTGTGGGATGGCGCGCGGGATCACGGGTTGAACAAGGGGGTTACCCAGTGTCTGACCTTGCCTAATCATGCTCAGGGGTTTTTGTCCGTTTCCGGCCGCAGCCGCAGCGCAGGGCCGTTTCATGAAGACGAGCAGGAGATGCGCTTAAGAACGCTGACCGAGCTGAGCCTGCTGACGTTACTGCGGCTGGAAGATGCGATGGTCATGCCGCCGGAAATGAAGTTTAGTCGTCGTGAACTGGAAATATTGAAATGGACTGCGGAGGGAAAAACATCGGCTGAAGTGGCGATTATTCTCTCTATCTCAGAAAATACCGTTAATTTCCATCAAAAAAATATGCAACGAAAATTCAATGCGCCAAATAAAACGCAAATCGCCTGTTATGCGGTGGCGACCGGTTTAATTTGAGCAGGTAGGGTGTTCTGCGTGTCAGACGTGGGGACCGGCTGTGCTGAACTCACAGCCGGTTGACTGTTACTGGCGGTAAGCTTGTTTAATTTGCTTAACGGTGCTGGAGAATACGGCAGCCTGAGCCTCATCTTCCATCTGCGTGATCTGTTTTTCCATTTTAATAATCACCCGACCCGCATCCGCCTGGCCCATTGCCTGGAGCATCAGCGTCAGCAGCGTTTTCAGGCAGGTCACTTCCTGCGCCAGTTCTTGATTATTTTCTGCAGTGGAAAAATCTGGAGTGCTCATCGATATCCTCGTTTGCTATCGGCGCTTTTGCGCAATACTAAATGTTAAGGCGGCGCAGTATACCACAAGCGACGGGAAAAAAAGGAGCGCGTAATTTGTGTCCTCTCATCAGAGGTGTAGGCGCATTAATTGCCTGAATAATACGTACTCTCTCCGCGCATCGCAGGTTAATTTTTGCGGTAGTGTGTTTTCATCGTTAATTATTGTTACATATTTTGTTTCGTATTTTGCCCTGCGGTATCGCGGCGCCCTGCGGGTGTTTTTGTAGGGCAAATGTTAAAAATGAAGCGTAATACAACTTACTGTTATCTATAAGTTTCCACTTGCTGTGCAGACAAATTGACATATCCGGGGAAGAAACTTTCCGTAGGGCATTTTTTTGCCTTTTAAAGTGACGAGAAAACCCGGTAATATGTATGAGATAAGCTATCCGTAGCGTTATCCCTAATTCTGGAGATTATTCCTTTGATCAACGTCCTTCTTGTTGATGACCACGAGCTAGTGCGCGCAGGGATACGACGCATTCTGGAAGATATAAAAGGGATTAAAGTTGTCGGTGAGTCCTGCTGCGGCGAGGATGCGGTGAAATGGTGCCGCGCCAATTCCGTTGATGTTGTTCTGATGGACATGAACATGCCTGGAATGGGTGGCCTGGAAGCCACGCGCAAGATTGCGCGTTCCATTGTCGATACCAAAGTGATTATGCTCACCGTGCATACCGAAAATCCGCTGCTGGCAAAAGTGATGCAGGCTGGTGCCGCAGGTTATCTGAGTAAAGGTGCTGCGCCTCAGGAAGTGGTGAATGCCATTCGCTGCGTAGCGTCCGGCCAGCGTTATATTGCTTCCGATATCGCCCAGCAAATGGCGCTTAGCCAGATTGAACCGGAAAAGACAGAATCGCCTTTTGCCAGTTTGTCTGAACGCGAATTGCAGATTATGCTGATGATCACCAAGGGTCAGAAGGTGAATGAGATCTCAGAGCAGCTAAATCTGAGTCCCAAAACCGTGAACAGCTATCGCTACCGGATGTTCAGTAAATTAAACATCCACGGTGACGTCGAGTTGACCCACCTGGCCATTCGACATGGTCTGTGCAATGCGGAGTCGTTAGCAAGTCAGTGAGTGATGTTTTTGACGCAAAAGCTTTCCTGAAAACGGTAACCAGCCAGCCGGGCGTCTATCGCATGTATGATGCTGGCGGCACCGTCATCTATGTTGGCAAAGCAAAAGATCTGAAAAAAAGGCTGAGCAGCTATTTTCGGAGCAACCTGGCTTCGCGTAAAACCGAAGCGCTGGTGGCGCTGATTGCGCAAATCGACGTGACCGTAACCCATACGGAAACGGAAGCGCTGCTGCTGGAGCACAACTACATCAAGCTGTATCAGCCGCGTTATAACGTGCTGCTGCGTGATGACAAATCCTACCCCTTCATTTTCCTTAGCGGTGATACCCACCCGCGCCTGGCAATGCACCGCGGGGCGAAACACGCCAGGGGCGAGTATTTCGGTCCTTTCCCGAATGGTTATGCGGTTCGCGAGACGCTTGCACTGCTACAAAAAATTTTCCCTGTGCGTCAGTGCGAGAACAGCGTGTACCGTAACCGGTCGCGTCCTTGCCTGCAGTATCAAATTGGCCGCTGCCTGGGACCCTGTGTGTCAGGCCTGGTGAGTGAAGAGGAGTACGCGCAGCAGGTTGAATATGTGCGGCTGTTCCTCGCGGGTAAGGATGATCAGGTGCTGACGCAGCTCATTGCCCGGATGGAGAAGGCCAGCCAGGCGCTGGAGTTTGAAGAAGCGGCGCGCATTCGCGATCAGATTCAGGCCGTACGCCGGGTGACCGAGAAACAGTTCGTCTCGAATACCGGGGATGACCTCGACGTTATTGGCGTCGCCTTTGATGCGGGCATGGCCTGCGTCCACGTTCTGTTTATTCGTCAGGGCAAGGTTCTCGGTAGCCGCAGCTATTTTCCGAAAGTGCCCGGCGGTACGGAGCTTGGCGAAGTGGTGGAGACGTTTGTCGGCCAGTTCTATCTGCAGGGCAGCCAGATGCGTACCCTGCCGGGAGAGATTCTGCTCGATTTTAATCTTGGCGATAAAACCTTGCTGGCGGATTCCCTCTCTGAACTGGCGGGGCGCCGGGTGAACGTCCAGACGAAACCGCGCGGCGACCGGGCCCGCTATCTGAAGCTGGCACGTACCAATGCGGCCACGGCGCTCACCACGAAACTTTCCCAACAGTCGACGATCCATCAACGTCTGCAGGCCCTGGCTACCGTACTGAAACTGCCGGCCGTTAAACGTATGGAATGCTTTGATATCAGCCATACTATGGGTGAACAGACGGTGGCTTCCTGCGTGGTGTTCGACAGTAACGGGCCACTGCGTGCCGAGTATCGACGTTACAATATTACCGGCATTACCCCGGGCGATGATTATGCGGCGATGAACCAGGTTCTGCGCCGCCGCTATGGTAAGGCAATAGAAGAGAACAAGATTCCTGACGTTATCCTGATAGACGGCGGTAAAGGGCAGCTTGGGCAGGCGAAAAGCGTCTTTGCCGGGCTGGATGTGCCCTGGGATAAACAGCATCCTCTCTTATTGGGGGTGGCAAAAGGTAGCGATCGTAAAGCCGGGCTGGAAACGTTATTCTTCGAACCAGAAGGCGAAGGGTTTAACCTGCCGCCTGATTCGCCTGCGCTGCACGTTATTCAGCACATTCGCGATGAATCCCACGATCATGCCATTGCCGGGCATCGTAAAAAACGGGCAAAAGTGAAAAGCACCAGTTCACTGGAGACTATCGAAGGGGTAGGGCCGAAACGCCGCCAGATGCTGCTGAAGTATATGGGCGGATTGCAAGGGTTACAGCAAGCCAGCGTCGAGGAGATAGCCAAAGTACCGGGTATATCTCACGGTCTGGCAGAAAAGATCTTCTACTCGTTGAAACATTAGGGGCTCTGTAGCAACATAGGGCTAATTTTTACTTCTAACAGATAGTTACCTGTCACTATGCAATTTAATATCCCTACATTGCTTACTCTGTTTCGCGTCATCCTGATACCGTTCTTTGTGCTGGCGTTTTATCTGCCTTTCGTCTGGGCCCCTTTTGCCTGCGCCCTGATCTTTTTTGTCGCTGCCGTTACCGACTGGTTTGATGGTTATCTGGCCCGCCGCTGGAATCAGAGCACCCGTTTCGGCGCTTTTCTTGACCCGGTTGCCGATAAGGTGATGGTGGCGATTGCGATGGTGCTGGTGGTTGAGCACTATCACACCTGGTGGGTAACCCTGCCGGCCGCGACCATGATTGCCCGTGAAATTATTATTTCTGCGCTGCGTGAGTGGATGGCCGAACTGGGCAAACGCAGCAGCGTGGCGGTCTCCTGGATCGGGAAAGTGAAAACAACCGCGCAGATGACGGCACTGGTGTGGATGCTGTGGCGACCAAACGCCTGGGTAGAGTGGGCCGGAATCGCCCTGTTCCTCGTGGCAGCGGTGCTGACGCTGTGGTCTATGCTGCAGTATTTGAACGCCGCACGCGGAGATTTGCTTGATCAGTGATCGTTTCGCCGCAAATTTCAGCAAACGACACAAGGATTTAAAAAATATCGTTGACTCATTTCGCCAGGTAAGTAGAATGCAACGCATCGAACGGCAGCACAGCTTGCCAGACGATAACAAAATCAAGTGATTAGCAAATTTGCTTGATAATGCGGGAATAGCTCAGTTGGTAGAGCACGACCTTGCCAAGGTCGGGGTCGCGAGTTCGAGTCTCGTTTCCCGCTCCAGATTAAAAACATCGGCAGATGCGGGTGTTTAAGTATTAAGGCGCGTTAGCAAAGCGGTTATGTAGCGGATTGCAAATCCGTCTAGTCCGGTTCGACTCCGGAACGCGCCTCCAATTTACATCCCGAGCCCGGATGGTGGAATCGGTAGACACAAGGGATTTAAAATCCCTCGGCCATAGGCTGTACGAGTTCAAGTCTCGTTCCGGGTACCATTGGGATTATAGAATAAAATCAATGATAAGCAGTGTCGTGAAACCACCTACGGGTGGTTTTTTCATTTCTGAAATTCCTCCATTTCTGATATCACGGCGTAACATCTTTCTTGTCGCACGGTCCGTCGACTGACGGAGCGACCGCAATTATTCTGCCATACCGACCGTTTCCCGAAGATCTCATGACGGGGTAATTTACGCCGGGTGAAATCCCGCCAGGCCAGCCGCTTAAACTGATATCATCAATGTCTCTGTTCTTCGGAAAAGGTGTTCATATGCTGCATTCTGGCCAGCCGGCGAGGCGTAGAATTTTCATCGGCGATATCCACGGTCAGTACCACAAGCTCGCCGCTTTGCTGGAACACCTTGATGCTCTGTACCAACCGGATGAGCGTTTACTGATCTTCGTCGGCGATCTGATTGATAATCAGCCAGGGGCGCAGAGCGACCACCTGGCGGTGCTGGAGCGGGTGAGGGCGGAAGTGGAATCGGGACAGGCGATATGTCTGATGGGCAATCATGAATTTAACGCCGTTGGCTGGGCACTGCGCCATCCGCATAGCGCTCAGCCGCTGCGGTCGCACTCCCCGAATAATCGACGTCAGCATCAGGCCTTTCTGGCCGATGTCGTCGAAGACACTCCGCGGCATGATTTCTGGATCGACTGGTTTAAAACGCTGCCGCTGTTTGTTGATTATGGCGATATTCGGGCGGTACATGCCTGTTGGCAGGACAAGACGATTGCCCGACTGCGACCGTGGCTGGATGAGCAGAATCGGTTGAAACCCGAAAACTGGGTCGCTGCTTTTGATCAACAGCATCCTCTGTTCCGGATGATCGAGACCGTGCTTAAAGGACCAGAACTGAAACTACCTGCAGGCTTTAGCTTCGTGGATAAGACGGGCGTCGAGCGCCGCCATATTCGTCTGCGCTGGTGGCGGGATGATGCGAAAACCTATCGCCAGATAGCCCAGGTTCAGCCGGAAATGATCGGCCGGATCCCGGATATTCCTCTGGAGCAGACCCATCTGGACACAACAGATGTCCCGGTGGTGATCGGTCACTACACTTTATCCGGTGAACCTTGCTCCTTGAGCGAGCGTGTTGTCTGCGTCGATTACAACGCGGCGAAAGCCGATAACCCGCTTTACGCCTGGATTCAGGAACCCGGTTCGCGGCGCGCGATAACGGGGACGTTTGTCCGCCAGCCCACAATCCTCTCCCGCCATCCTGCCGGGTAGTACCGGTATTCAGCGTTTCCCCCATTTTTCTCAGGCGCGGTATGGCCAAACTGCGGTAAAATAGCGCTCCGGTTCGCCGGACTATTATCCTTTGGGAACGGAACGCCGTTATGGCAATAAAAACAAATTAAATGAGGGATCTTATGGCTACATTGCTTGAAAGCTACGGTGATTGCTTCCGCAAATATGCCACCTTTCGCGGGCGTTCGGCGCGCAAGGAGTATGTGGTTTTTACCGTCGCCAACTTTGTGCTTTCGGCCGTACTGGGGTTGATTCCGATCGTGGGAGGCCTGTTTGGCCTGATCATCATTATCCCCGGCATCGCGGTTGCGGTGCGCCGTCTGCACGATTTGAACAAATCAGGCTGGTGGCTGCTGTCACCCTATGCTGTTCTGCTGGTTGGCTTTATCGGCATTATCGCCACCGTTGATAACGGCGAGGCGGCCGTCTGGGTATGGATAACGGCGGCGGGAGGCATGGCGGCGCTGGCGTTGTCTATCTGGCTGCTGTTTGCCCGCGGCACCGATGGTGTTAACCGCTATGGCGACATTCAACAAGAGAGTGAATACAGCCCGTCAGCAGCCCGGCAGAGCGCGCCGCTCTCATCCGCCGATGATGTGCGGGAACGCCTCGCGCAGGCGAAAAAAATGTTCGATGACGGAACCATTACCGAGAGCGAATACGAAACGATGCGCGCCAGCATCATTAAAGACATTTAACGCTTGCTGAGTACGCTGCCGGGTGGTTTTCTCCCGGCATTTCCGCTACTGTATGCGCCATTTTTCTACCACGACGAGCCTGTTTATGAAAACCGGACCCCTGAACGAAAGCGAACTTGAATGGCTGGACGATATCCTGTCGAAATACGCCACCGAGGGCGCCATCCTTGATGTCTCAGAGCTTGACGGCCTGCTGACGGCCATTCTCTCCGGCCCGAAAGAGATTGAACCGGCTCAGTGGCTGCTGGCTATCTGGGGCGGAGCGGACAATGTGCCGCGCTGGGCGAATGACCGCGAGCGCGACCACTTTGTTAACCTGACTCTGCAGCACATGAGCGACATTGCCGAGCGTCTGGACGAGTATCCCGATCAGTTTGAACCGCTGTTTGGGACCCGCGAAGAGGAAGGTCAGGAGCTGACGATTGTTGAGGAGTGGTGCTTCGGCTATATGCGCGGCGTCGCTCTCGGAAACTGGCCCGCCCTGCCGGAAGAGCCGCAGTCGGCGCTGGACAGCATTGCTTTGCACGGCACGGAAGCGCAGTTTACGGCGGTTGAGGCGCTCTCTGTCGATGAGTTTATCGCCAGCGTGGATCATATCCGCCCGGCAGCGCTCTCGTTGTACCAATACTGGACTGAGCATGCTGAGCCGGAAGTCGTGCAGCAACCGATCCGCAATGAAGTCAAGGTCGGGCGTAACGATCCCTGTCCCTGTGGCAGCGGCAAAAAATATAAGCAGTGTTGCTTAGCGAAATAAATAACGGGTCTGCTGGTCTGATGCCGATCGTTTAAGGATCGGCTGACCGCTCCGGCAGAGGGGGAAGTATCCGTCATCTCAAAGAGATTGCCGATTTTTATCCGGCGCTGTCAGGTTTTCAACACGCCTGCGGATAAGTCTGTCCTGGAGGTCGCTGTTAAGCCAGGGATGTCGGTTTTACGCTGGTTTGCGCGAAAGGGGTCTGTCGCGTGGGTTCCGTGGAATATTCCGTCCGCGTATTTCTGTTTCCTGCGCGACAGATGAACTTCCCAGGGCCGGTTTCGCCCGGCCCTGGGAACCCGGCATCGCTCTGGCCGGCGATAAACCAAAAAAATGCGGGTCGCCTTTAAGTGACCCGCATTAGGCCAGAGGCCGTTTTTTTTATCCTACCGCCGGGAGCAAACCCGCGACGATGCAAAACTGAATAGCGACAATCGCAATACCACACAACAGCACCAGCCACAGCGCCGGTGTTCCCCCGGCGACCCGCCAGGGAGCGTCAGGGTGCTGTTTCCGACTCTTCATCACCAGCAGCGAAGGCAGCATGAGCGCCAGCACCGCCAGCGCGACGCCGGCATAGCCCAGCGCCATCACGAAGCCGCGCGGATAAAACAGGGCAAACGCCAGCGGCGGGAGGAAGGTGATTGCACCGCTTTGCAGACGACCGCCGGGGCTGTTTTTACGCTGGAACAGATCGGCCAGATAATCAAACAGTCCAAGCGCCACGCCAAGGAACGAGGTGGCCAGCGCGAGGTCGGCGAACAGATGCACTGCCAGTTCAACGTGCGGCGACGCCACGACTTCGCGCAGTGCTTCCAGCAGTCCGTTCAGGCCGGCATTTTGCGCCAGCAGCGCGGTAAACGCCGGGGAGTCAATACTGCCGAGCGTCGCCAGCTGCCAGAAAATATAGGCGACCAGCGGGATAAAGCTACCGATGATAAAGACCCGACGCAGCTTACGAATATCGCCGTTAAGATAGCTGACGATGCTCGGCACGCTACCGTGAAAACCGAAAGAGGTAAAAATCACCGGGATCGCCGATAGCGCCAGGCCCTGCTGGAGCGGGAGCGTCAGCAGATTGATGCGATGGATATGCGGCAACAGCAGCGCCAGCATAATGGCGAGAAAAATGATCTTGGCGCTAAACAGGAAGCGGTTAAACAGATCAACCAGCGATGTGCCGAGGCAGACTACCGCGCCACCAATGGCGGTAAACAGCAACACGCCGCCCGCAGGAGGAAGCGACCAGCCCAGCCACTGGTTGAGGCTGGAGGCCAGCAGTTCGCCCGCGCCGCTAATGTAGGCTGCGGTTAGCGCATACATCAGGAATAACATGCAGAAGCCGGTCACCCACTGCCCGTAACGTCCGAGATAACGTGCCGCCAGCGAACCGAGCCCCATATCGGCGGGCACGTGCTGATAGACCTCCAGCAGTAATAACGCGGTGTAGCACATCAGCGCCCACAGCGCGATCAGTAAGCAGAAGGTGACGCCAAAACCCACGCCCGCGGAAGCCAGCGGCATTGCCAACATCCCTGCGCCGATTGTGGTCCCGGCCACGATTAAAATACTACCCAGAGTGCGGTTCTTCACGTTTCTCTCTATCCATGAAGGAATTAACAATAAAATATGTCGCGCAGAGTATGTGAAATTATCATTCTCGTCAAATGAGGGTTACAGTGGTTGTAATTAAATATTTACACTCCGCGAAGGCCGCCTGAAGGCTGCGCTGGCGCAAAGCTTCCAGCCGTTCGCCGGGCTATGCTGGGCGTTTTACAGGAGGAGCTATGCAATCGATTCATGGTCATGAAGTGCTGCAGATGATGATCGCCTCGGGCGAACCTTACTCAACGGCCACTCTTGAGGCGGCAATCATCGCCCGCTTCGGCGCAGATGCACGTTTTCATACCTGCTCGGCAGAAAATTTAAGCGCGGCGGAGCTGGTGGCATTTCTACAGAAAAAGGGGAAGTTTGTTGCCGTAGAGGCGGGGTTTAATACGCGTGAGAGTAAGATCTGCCGGCATTAATTTAGCGGCGAAGCCGAAACTTCGCCGCCGGGATAATTAATTCTGCGTGTCGAGCGTCGCCAGCTCTTTATCAATAAAGTACAGGCCTTCGCCGCTTTTACCGGCGAGGGTCAGCTTATCAATAACAGATTTAAATAATTTCTCTTCTTCGTGCTGTTCAGCCACATACCACTGCAGGAAATTAAACGTCGGATAATCCTGATTAGTCATGGCGGCGTGGGCCAGCTCATTAATTTTCTGGGTAATCAGCTGTTCGTGTTCGTAGGTGACGCGGAACAGCTCATCCAGCGATGCGTACTCGGCAAACGGTGAGGAGATAGCGTTGATGCAGGGCAGACTGCCGGTATCGGTCAAATAATCAAACAGGCGCTGCATATGGGTCATCTCTTCCTGCGCATGACGGCGGAGGAATGCGGCGGCGCCTTCAAAGCTGTGGTAGCTGCACCATGCGCTCATTTGCTGATAAAGCAGAGAAGAATAAAGTTCAAGATTCATCTGCTCATTCAGTTTATCGATCATTTCTGTTTTCAGCATCGCGTGTGCTCCGAAAATAAAGGGTCAACGTAATTGTGCGGTTACTATAATTTGTTATTAATTTATTTGCAAAAAGTAAATTAAAAAACTTATTTATTAAAAATGAAAATGGGAATAAAACGCATTGGCAATTTAATAAGTAATGAGAATGGTTTCGGTTTAATATTTTAGTCAGTTCGTATTATCAAAATAAAAAACAGAAATAAGGTGTCTGGCGTTGGCAGGAAGATGGGCTGCCAGGGAGCTGACTGCGTCTCTGCCTGTGGCGGCTGGTACCGGGAGGGCGGGGGCGAAGGCGAAAAATGTGAAGCGCTACGTAATTTATAAAACAACTTTTCATAAAATTTGAAAGTGCGTTTGTTAAGTAGTAGAGTCCATCATAACGCTAACGAACTATCGCGGGAGTGCCCGCACAGCATTCAGGAGAGTAAAGCATGAAAATTGCACTGATGATGGAAAACAGCCAGGCCAGCAAAAACGCCATCATCCTCAACGAGCTAAACGCCGTTGCCGATGAAAAAGGGTTCCCGGTATACAACGTCGGGATGAGCGATGAGCACGACCATCATCTGACCTATATTCATCTGGGCATCATGGCCAGCATTCTGTTGAATTCGAAAGCGGTTGATTTCGTGGTAACCGGCTGCGGAACCGGACAGGGCGCGCTGATGTCGCTGAATATCCACCCAGGCGTAGTGTGCGGCTACTGTATTGATCCGGCTGATGCCTTCCTGTTTGCGCAGATTAATAACGGTAATGCGCTGTCCCTGCCGTTTGCCAAAGGTTTTGGCTGGGGTGCCGAGCTGAACGTGCGCTTTATTTTTGAAAAAGCCTTCACCGGTCGCAATGGCGAAGGTTACCCACCGGAGCGCAAAGAGCCGCAGGTGCGTAACGCCGGGATCCTGAATACGGTGAAAGCTGCCGTGGTGAAAGATAACTATCTGGATACTCTGCGCGCTATCGATCCGGAACTGGTCAAAACGGCTGTCTCCGGCCCGCGTTTCCAGCAGTGCTTCTTCGAGAACTGCCAGGATAAAGAGATCGAAGCTTTTGTCCGCCAGATAGTCGGCTAAGCAAGCCCTCGTTTTTTTCGAATAAGGCCAGCCTCCGCTGGCCTTTTTGCTGCTATTTTTTGCTCTGCGAGACGCTGCTACCGGCATCTTTGCTCAACCGCAGACTATCTACCATTCCCACCAGACAAATTAAGGCAATAAAGACAAAGGAGAGCCGGAAGCTGATCCCCGGTAGGGTCGTCAGACTTAACCACTCACTGGCTTTTTCACCCATGCGAATGCCGATCGCGCCGAGGGTGATCCCCAGACCCACGGCCAGCTGTGACGCGGTACTGAACAACGTATTGGCGTAGCTCATCTGCGCAGGCGGAACATCGGCAAAAGCAAGCGTGCTCACGCCGGTAAACTGAATCGAGCGGAATACACCGCCGAGATACAGGATCATACAAATAAGCCAGACCGGGGTCTGCGGCGTTAAAAAAGCACAGGCGAGCAGCGAGATGACGTTTAGCGTCCCGTTTATCAATAGCAGCCGACGGAAGCCGAGCCAACGGATGAGCGGGGTGGTAGCGGGTTTAATGGTGAAGTTGCCGACAAACACCGCCAGCACCAGCAGCCCGGAATGGAACGGATCCATACCAAAGCCAACCTGAAACAGCAGCGGTAACAGAAAGGGGACGGCGCTGATGGAAGCACGGAAAAGCGATCCTCCATACATCGTAACCCGAAAGGTGGGCACCTGTAGCGCATCGAGACGCACCATCGGCCACTCTGCCCGGCGGAAATGGCGCAGAGCGAACAGCATGCATCCCGTACCGATCCCCAGCAGGACCAGGGTTGTCCAGCCTTGTGGTCGGGTATCGCCAAGCAACTCCATGGCGCTCACCAGGCTCACCATAGCAACCGATGTCGCAAAGAAGCCGGGAAGGTCAAAGGGACGTCGCTGCGCTTCGCGGATATCGGGAATAATTCGCAGCGACAGCGCGATGGCGATCAATCCCAGAGGAACATTAATAAAGAAAATCCAGTGCCAGCTGGCATAGCGGGTAATAAAGCCACCCAGCGGTGGACCGATGATCGGCGCAACCAGCGCCGGCCATGTCAGTGTGGCAATGGCTTTGATGAGCTGATCTTTTGGCGTGGTACGCAGTACCGCCAGGCGGCCGACGGGCACCATCAGCGCGCCACCAATACCCTGAAGGATTCGCATGGCGACAAAGGTGTCCACGTTGCCGGCAAAGCCGCAAAAAACGGAGGCAAGCGTAAAAATGGCCAACGCCAGCGTGAAGATCTTACGCGCGCCGAAGCGATCGGCAATCCAGCCGCTGGCCGGGATCAATACCGCCAACGTAATCAGGTAGGCGCTGATACCGATATTGAGGTCAACCGCCGCAACGCCAAAATCTTTTGCCATGTCCGGCAGCGCGGTAGCGATTACCGTCCCGTCAAGAAACTCCATGAAAAATGCGCCGGCGACCAGCAGCGCAGGAGCAGAGAAGGCACGGCCTTCTCGTGAAGAGATATCTGTACTCATTGTGTGTTTGCCATCGCCTGGTGAGGTGCCTATCGCGGGAAAAACGTGCAGGCTCTTAACTCTGCGATTTCCCTCACTTTTGTTTAATTTATAAATTATTCTTGTAAATAAATTGTGAGTTAGCGCATGTTTCTATTGATTTATGTGATGCAAGTCATATTATAGACCCCATCAATGGTAACACCTGCATAACAAAACCGGAGTCGCTTCATGAAACTGCGCAAAATTCTGAAGAGCATGTTCGAGCAGTACTGCAAAACATTCAAAGATGTACCGCCTGCCGGTATGTTCTGATAAAAAAACCTGCTGCGGCAGGTTTTTTTATCTCTCGGGATTTAGGTTACTATTACGCTCCTCGAAAAAGGAGTAATAAATGTCTCAACATCTCACCGAACAAGACGAACTGGTTTCTGACGTTGTCGCCTGCCAGTTGGTTATCAAACAGATTCTCGACGTCATTGATGTCATCGCCCCTGTTGAAGTCCGCGAAAAAATGACCACGCAGCTGAAAGCCATCGATTTTGCCAGCCATCCGGCTTCGGCCGATCCGGTGACGCTGCGCGCGGTCCAAAAAGCGATTGCGCTGATTGAGCTTAAGTTTACGCCGCAGGGTGAAGCACACTAAGTTGTTTCGCCCCGCTATCGCTGTCGATGGCGGGGCGAAAACCAGACGTTAATGAGAGATAGCGGCCCTTGCCGACGCCGGCTGTTCATCTTTAAATAGCTTACTGTTGCCCCAGCACTCTTCATAACGATGGCCGACTAAATCCTCCACGATAATACGCACATCGGACGGGATATCGCTAACCTTACCCCCTGCTTTAATCCGCGCCACTTCCTGCAATACGACCAGGTGCGCTTTGCGATCCAGTTTCATCTGCTTGCTGAAGACAATGGCTGCCAGCGCCAGCAGGATCACGCCGCTACAGAACACCACCGCAATGGCGGTCACTGCGCTTTCTGGTTGCGTATGCGCTTTAGACTGGAACCCGTAAAAGCTGAGAATAGCTCCCATCGTGAAGACAATAATCGAACGCAGGATTTTTCCGGAGAAGGTCATGGCGCCCGCGTAGATCCCTTCGCGGCGGCGGCCGGTATAGATCTCATCAACATCGGCGAGGAAGGTGTAAACGGTCCATGGAATGTAGTACACGCCGCCGGTACCCAGGCCAAACAGCACCGTGATCCCAAACATCAGGATGGTTGCCAGATGAGCGGGCAGATGGAAAAACCACAGCGAGGTGTACAGCAACACAGAGAAAATCACGATGCTCAGCGCCAGAATATAGGGCTTGCTGAATCCCTTTTTCACACACAGGCCGATAAACAACGCCGTAGAGAGCAGCTGCAGAATCGAGTTCAGGCTGTTCAGCCCGGCGACCATAGCCGGATCGTGCTGCAGGACAAAGATAACGAAGTAGGTAAAGATCGAGGCAAACAGCCATTCTGCGCCGAAACCGCAGAGATACATCCCAAGATGTTTGCGGAACACGCGTAGATAGAAGGTTGAACGCATATCCTTCGCCAGCATCAGCAGGGTCGTGAGCAGGCCTTTTTTCTCATTCACGCGAACTTCTTCTTCACGCGGGCGCTCCCAGCTGCAAAACCACAGGCAGGAGATGGCGATAATCAGAATAACCCCGTAGGTCAGCCCGGTCAGGAAGAACGGTGTGGCGGAGTCTTTGCCGTACAACAGGATAAACTGACCTGGGATGAACGCCGCCAGGAAGTTGGCAAGCTTGCCGAAAATGGCTTTATAGCCGGTCAGTTTAGAGCGCAATGAGAAGTCGTCGGTCATTTCGGTGGCTAAGGTTTCATAAGGCACCATGACTGAGGTATAAATAATCTCAAAGACGACGTAGGTGCAGAGGTAGTACCAGAAACCCAGCCCCTCAACCCACAGCAGCGGGTAAAACATCATCAGCGGGATGCCGATCAATAAAAAGAAACGTCGGCGTCCGAAGCGTTTGCCGAGCCGCGTTTTACCGAAGTTATCGGTCAGGTAGCCCATTAACGGATTGCTGATCGCATCGATGATGCTGGCGACGGAGAAAATGAACGACGCCTCAATCAGCGTCAGTCCGCAGAACGTGGTGTAGAAATAAAGTAGCCAGGCGCCGCTGATTGCCAGCGCGCCGCTCCCCAGTAAATTACCGCCGCCGTAGGCTAGCTGATGGCGTAACAAAATCGGTCTTCCCTGCAACCCTTGTGAGGTTGAAGCCGCGTATCCTGCCATTAATATAAACCTCATGTTTTAAATTTTTGAAACGCTGTTTTTATATTCTTAAAGTCGATGGCGAAAAGTGATCGCCGTCACTAATCACCCGCTGCGCCATTTCCCAGAGCAGGAATGCGATCGGCTTAAAAGTTTTTAATGCTTTTCAGGAATAAGAACGGCGCCTGAACGGCGGAAATGATGTGTCAGAAACAGCGATCGCTGGAACGTTATCCGCGATGGACGGAGGCGTGAAGCGGAGGGATTGATGATCCGGTGTCGTTTATTCGCGCAGCGGAACGGTGGCCATACGGCGGTCTGCAGGGCATCGTCCGGCGGGTTTTAGTGCCAACGCTGCGCGGTTGCGCCGGCCAGGGCGATCGCTATGCTGCGATGCGAAAGCCGTTCTCTCGGGATCCATACTCGCTGAGAGAACGGTTGATGTGATGCCGGCGCGATGGCCTTAATCCTGGCGGCGTGTCACCAGACTGAGCAGGCGGCGATCGGTCTGAAGCATACCCAGGCCGGCTTTATCCGCGTTACGAACCTCTTCAAGCACGCTTTGCAACAGCACGCCGTCCTGCTGCTGCTCTTTCTCCAGCAGCGTCAGGAAGCGCCAGGTGGTGTCGTCGCGTTGCGCTTTAGCCTCTTCGGTCAATCCGGACAGCATGCTGCTACGCTGTTCATAATCGGCCAGGGTGGTGGTAAACAGATCTTCGAGGGAGTGACAGTTATAGCTGTAGCTGCCTTCATTTTTGACGATCGGCCAGTTTCCGCCGGTCTTCATAAAATCGAATACGCGCATCATCTGCGTCACGTGGGATTGTGCCCGGGAGCGCAAAAAGATGGCGGTGCCGTTCAGACGGTGCTGTTCGCACCATTCGCTGAGATGCAGATATAAATTTGAGGCATGAAACTCAAGGTTCATCTGATTATTGAGTTTTTGAGCCATTCCTGAAACGACCATAAAAAATATCCTTATTAAGCTGGAGGTATCATTCACGCGTCGGGAATCTTCGCCGGTGAACGATAAAATGCGAGACTCTTTACGCGTAACATTGTCGGCAAAATAATGAATTTGCACTTTCCCTATGTGTATCGGTAATTAATTAGCGCCTGCCGATATATATAGAATACCCTCAATAATAGACTAAGAAAACTCTCAAGTGCATCTGTTTACGTTTCGTTACAACATCCTTATAAAGCGTGTTGTTTTTGTCTTTTACTTGATTTTAATATCCATATCTTGATGATTTTATTGAATTTATTTTTATGGCTTTTTTTATGATATGGATGATGCCTACGACATATTAATTAAATATGAATTTAATCCTGAGGTCATAATTCGGTCATGTCGCATCAACCATTCGGTAAAAAAGAAATCACGAGAAATGATTGAGTGACGTCATTTTTACAGGACCAGATAAGCGGGATGATGAGGTGTATTCTGTTATTAACGGTAATAAAATTCTCCTGTGCGATATTTCATCTTGTGAGAAGTCGTATCGGTAAGGGAAACGGCTGAAAAAGGGGGCACAGCACTTTCGGGACATCTCCTGAGAGCAGGCGGCGGTAGCGACAAGGATAAGTCTGCTGATGATATGGATAATATTGCTATGTGCAGGGCTAATTGTCTGACAATTAGCTCTTTTTTTATGTCATTTTTCGCTAAATCTATGCACGCAATTACTGTAATTCCGCGATGTGATAATGCTCTCGTATGGAGAATTGATTTCCAGTTATTACTTAATGAACAACGGCAGTTCGGTGTGCAATTTTTCTAATGCCTTGTTTTACGTCCGATAAAAAAATTAAGTCCGATACTTCCCTACAGAAAAGCGAAATAAAGCTGGAGTTTACCATGCACAAATTTACTAAAGCGCTGGCGGCGATCGGTCTCGCTGCGGTTATGTCACAATCAGCTATGGCTGAAACGCTTAAACTCGGATTTCTGGTCAAACAACCGGAAGAACCCTGGTTTCAAACCGAGTGGAAATTTGCCGATAAGGCCGGCAAAGATTTGGGCTTTGAGGTAATTAAAATTGCGGTCCCGGATGGTGAGAAAACCCTGAATGCCATCGACAGCCTGGCGGCCAGCGGGGCAAAGGGCTTCGTTATTTGTACACCTGACCCGAAACTCGGGGCGGCGATTGTCGCTAAAGCGCGCGGATACGATATGAAAGTCATCACCGTCGATGACCAGTTCGTGAATGCGAAAGGTAAACCGATGGAGAGCGTACCGTTGGTGATGATGGCCGCCAGTGAAATTGGCGCCCGTCAGGGGCAGGAGCTGTACAAAGAGATGCAAAAACGCGGCTGGGATGTGAAGGATACCGGCGTGATGGCGATTACCGCTGATGAACTCGATACCGCCCGTCGTCGTACCACGGGTTCCATCGACGCGCTGAAAGCGGCCGGTTTCCCTGACCAACAGATCTACCGCGTGCCGACTAAATCCAACGATATCCCGGGCGCCTTCGACGCCGGTAACTCGATGCTGGTACAGCATCCTCAGGTGAAGCACTGGCTGATCGTGGGGATGAATGACAACACCGTACTGGGCGGCGTGCGCGCCACCGAAGGTCAGGGCTTTAAAGCCGGGGATGTGATTGGCATTGGCATTAATGGTGTGGATGCGGTTAACGAACTCTCCAAAGCGCAGGCGACCGGTTTCTACGGTTCTCTGCTGCCTAGCCCGGATATCCACGGATATAAAACCAGCGAGATGCTCTACAACTGGGTCACAAAAGACGCAGAACCGCCGAAATTCACTGCGGTCACCGATGTGGTGCTGATCACGCGCGACAACTTCAAAGAAGAGCTGGCGAAAAAAGGGCTGTAAGGCCTGGTTGACCCTGCCTCCCGCAGCCTGCGGGAGGCTGAGCATAGAAGAGCGGAGTTGTTATGCAACAGTCTACCCCTTATCTCTCATTTCGCGGCATTACCATGACCTTTCCCGGCGTTAAGGCGCTCTCCGATATTAGCTTTGACTGCTATAGCGGACAGATCCACGCCCTGATGGGGGAAAATGGAGCCGGAAAATCGACGCTGCTGAAAATTCTCAGCGGCAACTATATTCCTACCGCCGGCGACCTGCAGATAGACGGCCAACCGCGCGTATTCAGCAACACTACCGAAGCGCTGAACGCCGGAGTGGCAATCATTTATCAGGAGCTGCACCTGATTCCGGAAATGACCGTCGCGGAGAATATCTACCTCGGCCAAATCCCGCATAAGTACGGCTTAGTGAACCGCTCGCTGCTCAACTACGAAGCGCGGCTGCAGCTGGAACATCTGGGGCTGGATATCGACCCGGAAACGCCGTTGAAATACCTCTCCATCGGCCAGTGGCAGATGGTTGAGATTGCTAAGGCGCTCACCCGTAACGCAAAGGTTATCGCATTTGATGAACCGACCAGCTCTCTTTCGGCGCGCGAGATCGACCATCTGTTTCGCGTCATCCGCGAATTGCGTGAGGAAGGGCGCGTGATTATTTATGTTTCGCACCGCATGGAGGAGATTTTTGCGCTCAGCGATGCGATCACCGTGTTTAAAGATGGCCGCTACGTACGCACCTTCGATGATATGCAGACCGTGAGTCATGACGCGCTGGTGCAGGCGATGGTCGGGCGCGAGCTGGGCGATGTTTACGGCTGGAAACCGCGTGAGTATGGCAAAGAGCGTCTGCGCCTGGAGCAGGTCAAAGCGCCCGGCGTCCGCAGGCCGGTAGATCTGTCGGTGCGCAGCGGGGAAATCGTCGGCCTGTTTGGGCTGGTCGGGGCCGGGCGTAGCGAGCTGATGAAAGGGTTGTTTGGCGGAACCCGTATCACCGGCGGTCAGGTGTATATCGACGGGCAGGCGATCGATATTCGCAAACCGGCACAGGCTATCGAGGCCGGAATGATGCTGTGCCCGGAAGACCGCAAAGCGGAGGGCATTATTCCGGTCCATTCCGTACGCGACAATATCAATATCAGCGCGCGTCGCCGGCATATTCACGCGGGCTGCATCATTAACAACGGCTGGGAAGCGCACAACGCCGATCGGCATATTAAGTCGCTTAATATCAAAACCCCGGGCCCCGAACAGCTGATTATGAATCTCTCCGGCGGCAACCAGCAGAAGGCGATTCTGGGACGCTGGCTGTCGGAAGAGATGAAAGTGATCCTGCTGGATGAGCCGACCCGCGGCATTGATGTGGGCGCTAAGCATGAAATTTATAACGTTATCTATGCCCTGGCGGCCTCCGGTGTCGCCGTCGTTTTCGCCTCCAGCGATTTGCCCGAAGTGCTCGGCGTGGCCGATCGTATCGTGGTGATGCGCGAAGGTGAGGTGGCGGGCGAACTGCTGCATGATGATGCCAATGAACAGCAGGCGTTAAGCCTTGCGATGCCAAAAGTGAGCCAGGCGGTCGCCTGAGTAAGGAGTCAATAATGTCCTCTGTTACTACCCCTAATGCCCGCCAGAGTTCGTTTAGCTTTGCCCGAATCTGGGATCAGTTTGGCATGCTGGTTGTTTTTGCCGTGTTGTTTATCGGCTGCGTGATTTTTGTACCCAATTTTGCCTCGTTTATCAATATGAAAGGGCTGGGGCTGGCGATCTCAATGTCCGGTATGGTGGCCTGCGGCATGCTGTTTTGCCTGGCGTCCGGGGATTTTGATCTGTCGGTGGCATCGGTCATCGCCTGCGCTGGCGTAACGACGGCAGTGGTGATTAATCTGACGGAAAGCATGTGGATAGGGATTGCCGCCGGTCTGCTGCTGGGGGCAATCAGCGGGCTGGTTAACGGCTTCGTGATTGCCCGGCTGAAAATTAACGCCCTGATCACGACGCTGGCCACAATGCAGATTGTGCGCGGCCTGGCTTATATTATCTCCGACGGAAAGGCGGTCGGCATTGAAGATGAGCGCTTCTTTACCTTAGGCTATGCCAACTGGTTTGGCCTGCCGGCCCCGATCTGGCTGACCGTCGCCTGCCTGATTGTTTTTGGTTTACTGCTCAACAAAACCACCTTTGGCCGCAATACGCTGGCTATCGGTGGCAATGAAGAGGCGGCCCGTCTGGCGGGGGTGCCGGTGGTGCGGACCAAAATTATTATCTTCGTGATCTCAGGCGTGGTTTCTGCGGCCGCCGGGATTATCCTCGCCTCGCGCATGACCAGCGGCCAGCCGATGACCTCGATTGGCTATGAGCTGATCGTTATCTCAGCTTGCGTGCTGGGTGGCGTGTCGCTGAAAGGCGGGATCGGTAAGATCTCTTATGTGGTTGCCGGGATCCTGATCCTCGGCACCGTAGAGAACGCCATGAACCTGCTCAATATCTCGCCGTTCTCTCAGTACGTGGTGCGCGGGGTGATTCTGCTGGCGGCGGTTATCTTCGACCGTTATAAACAAAAAGCAAAACGGGCTGCTTAATAATCCCCCAACCTTTTAGTCTAATCCCTGATTATCGCCAGCGCCCGCTACGCTGGCGATAGCTATCAAAAATGGCGATCCCGGTCACACTGTCTATACTTACATGGCTAACAATCCGTTAACAACCAGCGTTGTGCTGGCCATGAAAGGAGGAGAACAGGGTGGCTGACAAGATATCTGTACCGCCTGTGCCAACCGAACATCATGCATTTTTCTTTGACCTCGACGGCACGCTTGCCGATATCAAACCTCATCCCGATCAGGTTGTTATCCCCACACAGGCGCTTCAGGCGCTGCGGCAGCTTGCGCAGCAGCACGGTGGGGCGGTGGCATTGATTTCAGGGCGCTCAATGGTTGAGCTTGATGCGCTTACCCATCCATACCGGCTGCCGCTGGCCGGTGTTCACGGGGCAGAACGCCGCGATATCAATGGTAAAACGCACATCGTCACGCTTCCTGATGCGCTGCTCCGGGAACTGGATGAGCAGCTGCGGGCGGCGCTGGAGACGATGCCGGGATGTGAGCTGGAACACAAAGGCATGGCGTTTGCGCTGCATTATCGCCAGGCGCCGACGTACCAGAGCGCGGCGCTATCGCTGGCGCAGGGGATTGTCAAACGTTACCCCATCCTCGCATTGCAGTTGGGTAAGTGCGTGGTGGAGATTAAGCCGCGTGGGGTCAATAAAGGGGAAGCGATTGCGACGTTTATGCAGGAGGCGCCGTTTCAGGGGCGTAAACCGGTATTCGTTGGCGACGATTTGACGGACGAAGCCGGGTTCAACGTCGTGAATCAGCTCGGCGGCATGTCGGTAAAAGTTGGCAAGGGCGACACCCAGGCGCAATGGCGTCTGCCGGATGTCGCGGCCGTTCAGCATTGGTTAATCAGCATCGCAAATAATAAGCAACAACCTGATGCGCAAAATGACAGGAGGGAGGGTTATGGGGCGCTTAGTCGTAATATCTAATCGTATTGCGCCACCGGATGATAAAAAGGCCAGCGCGGGTGGCCTGGCCGTGGGCATTTTGGGCGCGCTGAAGGCCGCCGGTGGATTATGGTTTGGCTGGAGCGGAGAGATTGGCGATGACCAGAAACCGCTAAACACGGTGACGCGAGGCAATATCACCTGGGCCTCGTTTACGCTCAATGAACGGGATCATGACGAATACTACAACCAGTTTTCCAACGCCGTGCTGTGGCCGGCATTTCACTATCGCCTGGATCTGGTGGACTTCCAGCGTCCGTCATGGGACGGCTATCTGCGGGTTAACGCCAACCTGGCGAAGAAGCTTCTCCCGCTGATTGAGCCCGATGATATTTTGTGGATTCATGATTATCATCTGCTGCCTTTTGCCAGCGAGCTGCGCAAGCTCGGGGTCAATAACCGTATCGGTTTCTTTTTGCACATTCCGTTCCCGACGCCAGAGATTTTTAACGCGCTGCCTCCGCATGCCGAGCTTCTTGAGCAGCTCTGTGACTACGATCTGCTTGGCTTCCAGACCGATAACGACAGAGTGGCGTTTCTTGATAGCGTCTCGCTACAGACCCGGGTAGTAACGCGAGATGGCCGACGCCATGAGGCATGGGGCAAACATTTCCGCACCGAGGTTTACCCGATAGGCATCGATCCTGACGAGATTGCGCGCAGTGCGAAGGGGCCGCTGCCGCCCAAACTGGCACAGCTGAAAAGCGAGCTTAAGGGGGTAAAAAATATCTTCTCCGTTGAGCGACTGGATTACTCTAAAGGCCTGCCGGAGCGCTTTCTCGCCTATGAAGCCCTGCTGGAGAAATACCCGCAGCACCATGGCAAGATTCGCTATACGCAGATTGCGCCAACCTCCCGCGGCGAAGTACAGGCCTATCAGGATATTCGCCATCAGCTGGAGACCGCCAGCGGCAGAATCAATGGCCAGTACGGACAGCTGGGCTGGACGCCGCTGTACTACCTGAATCAACATTTTGAACGCAAACTGTTGATGAAGATCTTCCGCTATTCCGATGTCGGGTTAGTGACGCCTCTACGCGACGGGATGAATCTGGTGGCGAAAGAGTTTATTGCTGCCCAGGATCCGCAGAACCCGGGCGTGCTGGTCCTGTCGCAGTTTGCCGGGGCGGCGAATGAGCTAACCAGTGCGCTGATCGTCAATCCCTACGATCGCGATGAGGTGGCCGCGGCGCTGGATCGTGGTCTGACGATGCCGCTGGCGGAACGCATTGCGCGTCATGCGGAGATGCTGGCGGTCATCAAGGATAACGATATCCATCATTGGCAGGAGCGGTTCATCAGCGATTTGCAGCAGATCGAACCGCGCAGTGAGGAGAGCCGATTGCAACGCAAAGTCTCAACTTTCCCCAAACTGGCGTAGCGCGGTAAGCGGGATACAGGCTGACGCCTTTGGCGTCAGCCTTTTTCCAGAGAGACCAGTAAAACGTCCACGCCGCTGCTGCCGACGATGCTTTTCGCCGAGCAGGTGGCGCGCGAAAACAGGCTGTGGTTGTGATTGCCACATATCACCAGGTCCACGTGATGCTGCTGGCAAAAATCTTTGATGTGGTGGCTGAGTTCGCCGCTGGCAATCGTCACGTTGTCGATAGGGTAATTGGCTTCTTTCGCCAGTCCGGAGAGAAAATCTCGCGTTTCTTCATGCATCAAGTCCCGCAGGTTTTCCAGCATCGGCGCAGCAAACTGGTTATATAACTCCGGATCGGTGGCCAGCGTGATCAGGCTGACTTTGGCATCCAGCGGACGTGCGATAGAGACCGCTTTATTGATAAGCACGCGGCTTTCCGGCGTTGGGGCGACGGCAACGAGCAGATGAGAATAGGACATCAGGCCTCCTTCAGATACGCGAAATAACCCTTCATACTTTCTTTACTCTCATTTTTTATCTCCCGCAATCCCTGTTCATCACACATTAAGCGACTGATTTCTGGTGGAGATAAATCACGTTTTCATCGACCAAATTTTAGTTTTGGATATGCGTTTTGTTATAAAGGAAATGCTGTTTTATAAATAGGTGATGCGTGTTCGTCGACTCTTTGTATTTTTGCCATGGACGGGGGCGAGCTGGCAAAAACGAAAAGGTAACCCTGTTCTCATACTTCTACTGTAGCCATGTATCCACTCCCTTTTGGCTAAGCCAGAAAGCTTGTCGGAGTTCACTAAAAAAAAGACACAGGATTTACGGCGATGAAAACACGTAAAATCGGTTTAGTTAATTATCTGGCCTATGGCTCGGGCGACTTCCTCGGCGCCGGGACCACCGCGCTGACCGCGGCCTGGCTCCTCTACTTCTACACCACCTTCTGCGGCCTTTCCCCTATTGAAGCAACATTGATTTTTGCCACGGCGAGAGTGCTGGATGCGGTGATCAGCCCGCTGATGGGCTTTCTGACCGATAACTTTGGGACCACGTGGCTCGGCAAACGCTTTGGCCGACGTAAGTTCTTTATTCTGCTCGGCATCCCCTGCGTGTTCAGCTACTCCATCATGTGGGTTGGCGATATGGGATTCTGGTATTACCTGCTCACCTATCTGCTGTTCGATATCGTCTACACCATGATTCTGGTGCCGTATGAAACGCTGGTACCGGAAATGACGGATGATTTTAAACAAAAAACCAAATTCTCCGGCGCGCGTATTTCGATGGCGCAGATGTCGGCCATTCTGGCGTCATTCCTGCCGGGCATTCTGCTGACCCAGTTTGGTAAGGACAATGCGGTTTCCTTTTTCTACGCAAGTCTCGTCTTCTCCGTGCTGTGCGCGCTGATGCTGACCTTCGTCTGGTTCTTTACCTGGGAACGTCCGCGGGAAGAGTGGTCGGAAGCCGCGCTGCGGGCGGAAGAAGAGAAGCGCAATTTGTCTTTGGCTCAGAGCCTCAATCGCCTGTTTATTGAGCTGAGTTCGACGCTGCGGATTAAGATTTTCCGCCAGCACCTGGGGATGTACCTTGGCGGTTATATCGCTCAGGACGTCTTTAATGCCGTGTTTACCTACTACGTGGTGTTTGTGCTGATGCAGGAGGCCTCAATGGCGTCCAACCTGCTGGGCACGATGGCTATCTTCCAGTTTATTGCCGTCATCGCCATGATTCCGCTCTGTATTCGCTTCGGGCCCGCCCCTTCGTATCGTATGGTGGTCGTGCTGTTTGGCCTGAGCTCGCTGTCCTACGCGATTCTCTATTACGCCGGACTGAGCGATGTCTACTCGCTGCTGCTGTTGATCTCTGCCGTCGCGGGACTTGGGCGTGGCGGAATCAACTATGTGCCATGGAATACCTACACCTATATCGCGGATGTGGATGAGGTCATCACCGGGCAGCGTCGTGAAGGGATTTTTGCCGGCATTATGACGCTGACGCGCAAAGCCTCTCAGGCCGGCGCGGTGATGCTGGTGGGTATCATTATGCAGCTCTCGGGGTTTGTTTCCGGGCAGAAGACCCAGCCCTATGAAGTGAGCCATACCATCCTGTTGATCCTGAGCGTCGGCACGCTGGCGGTGCTGGCCTGCGGTTTCCTCGTCTCCCTGCGCTTCAGGCTCAATCTTGCCACGCATAGCGTGCTGCGGGCGGAGACGCTCAAAATGCGTCGCTCGGGCCGCGCACAGCCAGAGCTGGCGACAGCGGAAGATCGCGCGGTGGTTGAGATGCTGGCCGGCATGCCGTTCGACGCGCTGTGGGGAAATAACAATATTGGTTATCTGAACCGCAATAAACCTGCCGCGCCAACGCTGAAGCAGGGTGCTGAAATGAAATCGACATACAACAGAGGGTAAAGAGATGAAGGTGTGGCCTGTCAAACATAGCCCGTTACTGCGTCAGCCGGCGCATTTTATTAGCCGCCATGAACTGCAGTCGCTGATCCAAAAAGTGACCCATAATCTGGTCAATATTCGCGATGAAGCGGGGACGTTTCTGCTGCGGCTGGACGACGGGCGGGTCATTGATACCAAAGGGTGGGCCGGTTGGGAGTGGACGCATGGCGTAGGTTTGTACGGTATTCATCAGTACTACCAGCAGACCGGGGACACGGCGATGCGCGATATTATCGACAGCTGGTTTGCCGATCGCTTCGCCGAAGGGGCGACCACGAAGAACGTTAATACCATGGCCCCATTCCTGACCCTGGCCTGGCGCTACGAAGAGACCGGGAGACCGGAGTATCTGCCCTGGCTCGATAGCTGGGCGGAGTGGGCGATGCATGAGATGCCGCGCACGGAGCATGGGGGAATGCAGCACATCACGCTGGCGGAAGAGAACCATCAGCAGATGTGGGACGATACGCTGATGATGACCGTACTGCCGCTGGCTAAAATCGGTAAATTGCTCAATCGTCCGCAGTATGTGGAAGAGGCGGTGTATCAGTTTTTACTTCACGTTCAGAACCTGATGGATCGGGAAACCGGGCTGTGGTTTCACGGCTGGAGCTATGACGGTCAGCATAACTTCGCCCGCGCTCGCTGGGCGCGGGGTAACAGCTGGCTGACGATGGTGATCCCCGATTTCCTTGAACTGGTTGATTTACCTGAGCACAGCGCCGTCAGACGCTATTTGATCCAGGTGCTGAATGCGCAAATTGCCGCGCTGGCAAAATGTCAGGATGACAGCGGCCTGTGGCATACGCTGCTGGACGATCCGCACTCGTACCTGGAAGCATCGGCCACCGCCGGATTTGCCTATGGCATTCTGAAAGCGGTGCGTAAGCGCTATGTCGCGGCGGAGTACGCCGAGGTGGCGGAGAAGGCGATTCGCGGGGTGGTGAAAAATATCTCCCCGGAAGGCGAGCTGTTACAGACCTCGTTTGGGACCGGGATGGGCGGCAATCTCGACTTTTACCGCGAGATCCCGCTGACTTCGATGCCGTATGGTCAGGCAATGGCGATATTGTGTCTGACGGAGTATTTGCGCAAATACTTCTAAGGCAGGATTTGATCGCCCTGACAGACGCTGACAAGCACCGCGCCATCAGGCATTTCCCCGGCAGCGCGCGGCTAGCCGGGGCGACAAAATCCCCCGCCGACTTACATCCGCTCGACGGTTTCAATACCCAGCGTATCCAGACCCTGTTTCAGGGTTCTGGCCGTCAGCTGCGCCAGCTTCAGACGGCTGTTGCGTGCGGCTTCGCTCTCGGCGGTGATAATCGGGCAATGCTCGTAGAAACCGGAGAACAGGCCCGCCAGATCGTAGAGATAGGCGCACATGACGTGCGGCGTGCCTTCGCGGGCCACAACGGTCAGCGTCTCTTCGAACTGCAGCAGGCGCGCGGCCAGCTGCGCTTCGCGCGCTTCGGTAATGATCACCGGTGCAGCAGCCAGCGCCTGCTCGTCAACTTCCGCTTTACGGAAGACGGAGAGCACGCGGGTATAGGCATACTGCATATACGGCGCGGTGTTGCCTTCGAAGGCCAGCATGTTATCCCAGTCAAATACGTAATCGGTGGTCCGGTTTTTGGACAGATCGGCATACTTCACTGCGCCAATACCGACCGCATTGGCCAGCTGTTCCAGCTCATCGGCAGGCATGTCCGGATTTTTCTCGGCCACCAGGCGGCGCGCGCGTTCCAGCGCTTCATCCAGCAGATCCGCCAGCTTCACGGTACCGCCGGCGCGAGTTTTGAACGGCTTCCCGTCTTTGCCCAGCATCATGCCGAACATGTGATGTTCCAGCGGCACGGATTCCGGTACATAGCCCGCTTTACGCACGATCGTCCACGCCTGCATCAGGTGCTGGTGCTGACGGGAATCGATGTAGTAGAGCACCCGGTCGGCGTGCAGCGTTTCATAACGATACTTCGCACAGGCGATATCGGTAGTGGTGTAGAGGTAGCCGCCATCCTTTTTCTGGATGATGACGCCCATCGGTTCGCCTTCCTTGTTTTTGTACTCATCAAGGAACACCACGGTCGCGCCTTCGCTCTCGACGGCCAGACCTTTGGCTTTCAGATCGGCAACAATGCCCGGCAGCATCGGGTTGTAGAGACTTTCACCCATGACGTCATCGCGGGTCAGGGTGACGTTCAGACGATCGTAGGTAATCTGGTTTTGGGTCATGGTGATGTCAACCAGCTTGCGCCACATCTCCAGGAAGTAAGCATCGCCACCCTGGAGTTTTACTACGTAGTTACGGGCGCGTTCGGCAAAGACTTCATCTTCGTCATAATGCTTTTTCGCATCGCGGTAGAAGCCTTCGAGGTCGGACAGCGCCATTTCACCGGCGTTTTCCTGCTGCTGTTTTTCCAGCCAGGCGATCAGCATGCCGAACTGAGTGCCCCAGTCGCCGACGTGGTTCGCACGGATCACCTTATGACCGAGGAATTCAAGCGTACGGACGGCAGCGTCACCGATGATGGTGGAACGCAGATGGCCGACGTGCATCTCTTTGGCGACGTTCGGGGCGGAGTAGTCAACGACGATAGTTTGCGCCTGCGGCCGGGCGACGCCCAGACGCTCAGACGCCAGCGCGCTGTTCACATTTTCCGCTAAAAAGGCCGGATCGAGGAAAATATTGATAAAGCCGGGCCCGGCGATTTCAACCTTGTTAGCAATCCCGTTAAGGTCGAGATGAGACAGTACCTGCTCTGCGAGTTGTCGCGGCGCCATACCCAGTTTTTTCGCTACTGCCATCACGCCGTTGGCCTGATAGTCGCCGAACTGGATTTTTGCTGACTGGCGGACCTGAGGTTCGCAATCGGCAGGCGCACCTGCCGCGATCAGGGCCTGGCTGACTTTTTCTGAGAGAAGAGCCTGAATATTCACCGGAATACCTTACGTTTAAGGCGCTATAACCCCTGTGGGGCAGCGCCGGAATGTGGACAAATTAGGGCAGGAGTATACTGCATTTGCGCCCATGCGTCAGCACCGTGCGCGCGTTGCCGGGCAGCACGCTTAATGAATAGCCACTCGGCGAACCCCACAGAAGATTCCCGGTTGGTCGCCGCCGGGAAACACGCTAAATTACCCCCCTTTGACGTGCATTGAGGTGCAGTATGGCAAACTGGCAGCAAATTGATGAGCTTAACGATATTTCCGCGGATCTGCCGCGTTTCACCGACGCGCTAAGCGGGCTGGCCGACCGACTTGGGTTGGATATCGCGCCGCTGGATGCCGACCATATTTCCCTGCGCTGCCACCAAAACGCCACGGCAGAGCGCTGGCGTCGCGGTTTTGAACAATGCGGCACGCTGCTGTCGGAAAACACGATCAACGGTCGACCTATCTGCCTGTTCAAACTGGATGAGCCGGTTTCGGTGGCCCACTGGCGTTTCAGCGTGGTTGAGCTGCCGTGGCCGGGCGAGAAACGCTATCCGCATGAAGGATGGGAGCACGTTGAGATTGTGCTGCCGGGCGAGCCGGATGCGCTCAATGCTCGCGCGCTGGCGCTGCTGTCTGATGAGGGATTGAGTCAGCCGGGGATTTTTGTCAAAACCAGCTCGCCGAAAGGAGAGCGCGAACGGCTGCCAAACCCGACCCTGGCGGTGACGGATGGCCGCGTCACGATTAAATTTCACCCGTGGTCAATTGAGCAAATTGTCGCCAGCGAACAATCTGATGCGTAACAGTGTGAAGCGACGCGGTTTTTGAACGGATAAATCATGACATGCTGTGTTGCCCGCAGCGTAAAGGAGAAGGAAATGACGCTACTGGAAGTCTGCTGTTATAGCATGGCCTGTGCGCAAGAGGCGCAGCGCTGTGGAGCCGATCGCATTGAGCTCTGCGCCGCGCCGCATGAAGGGGGATTAACCCCGTCGCTGGGCGTGCTGAAAACAGTACGCGAAACGGTGACCATTCCGGTGCATCCGATTATTCGCCCGCGCGGCGGTGATTTTTGCTACACCGAAAGCGAGTTTGCGGCGATGCTCGACGATGTGGCGACGGTCAGGGAGCTGGGTTTTCCCGGCGTGGTCATCGGGGTGTTAGATGTGGATGGTCGGGTCGATACCGCGCGCATGCAAAAAATTATGGCGGCGGCCGGTTCGCTGGCGGTCACGTTCCACCGGGCTTTTGATATGTGTGCGGATCCGTATCAGGCTTATCGCACGCTGGCCGATTCCGGCGTTGCCCGTATCCTGACATCGGGTCAGCAGGCCAGCGCTGAAAAAGGTCTTTCATTAATTACGGAACTTATTGCCCTGGGGGATACTCCAACCATTATGGCTGGTGCAGGTGTTCGAGCGGCCAACCTGGCGAAGTTTCTTCAGGCAGGTGTCAAAGAGGTCCACAGCTCGGCCGGACACTGGGTGCCATCGCCAATGCGCTTCCGTCATTCCGGATTATCGATGTCCGCCGATGCCGACGCAGATGAATATTCACGCTATGCCGTTAATGGCGTAGCGGTGGCAGAAATGAAGCAAATCATTTCTGCGCAGAGAAGTTAAACCGTTTTTTGCTGCACATCATGTCGCCCAATATGATGATTGCCCGTACCAGGCCCCTGCAATTTCAACAGGGGTCTTTTTTTCACCTTTATTTGCCCCCGGCTGACTTTTTCGCCAGCGATTGCTGGGTCTCAGGTTTGTTGGCAATAATCACCGCGCGCACCGGCGCCGGGTAACCTTCAAGCGTTTTACTGTTGTCTTCGGGGTCGAGGAAGTCAGCCAGCGACTCCGTAATCATCCATTCGGTACGGCGCTGCTCTTCGGTGGTGGTGGCGCAGACATCGACAATCCGCACATCGACAAATCCGCACTTCTCCAGCCACATTTTCAACGCCGCGGCCGACGGAATAAAGTAGACGTTGCGCATCTGCGCATAGCGGTCGCCTGGTACCAGAACGCTATTCTCATCCCCTTCGACCACCAGCGTCTCCAGCACCAGTTCGCCACCGTCGACCAGCTGATCTTTGAGCTGCCATAAATGGTCGAGCGGCGAGCGGCGATGGTACAGCACGCCCATTGAAAAGACGGTATCGAAGGCGTTGAGCGCCGGAAGCTGCTCAATGCCCAGCGGCAACAGGTGGGCGCGCTGATCGTTACCCAGCAGCTTACGCACCGCTTCAAACTGGCATAAAAACAGCTGCGTCGGGTCAATCCCGACCGCCAGATGCGCGCCGGCGCCGATCATGCGCCACATGTGGTAGCCGCTGCCGCAGCCAACGTCGAGAATCGTGCGCCCGGTCAGATCGGACAGATGCGGCAGCACGCGCTCCCATTTCCAGTCAGAACGCCATTCGGTATCGATATTCACGCCGTAAAGCGAGTAGGGCCCTTTGCGCCAGGGCATCAGGTTTTTCAGCAGGTTCTCTACGCGCAGCCGATGGCCTTCGCTTAGCGGCGCTTCGCTTTCGGCGGTGACGCTATGCAGCAGGTCCAGACGATACGGGGCCAGCTCCGGCAGAAACTCTACGGCCCGTTCCCACTCGCGGAATTTGCCGTGCAGAGCTTCCCGTTGCCACGCCGCGACCTGGGCAGGGAGCGTCTCCAGCCAGTGAGATAGCGGGCTGAGAGCGATGCGTTGATAAAAATGATTGAAATCGATCATGCTTTTTCCTCTGATTTCACCGCCACCAGTGAACCAAAGTTAAAGCACTGGAACCACAATTCGGCATGTTCAAACCCGGCTTTATGCAGGCGGGCTTTGTGCGTTTCGACCGAATCGGTCAACATGACGTTTTCCAGCATGCTGCGCTTCTGGCTGATTTCCAGTTCGCTGTAGCCGTTGGCACGCTTAAAGTCGTGATGCATGTTGAACAGCAGTTCGCCAACATGCGCATCTTCGAAACTGAATTTTTCGGACAGCACCAGCGCGCCCCCGGGATTCAGCCCCTGGTAAACCTTATCCAGAATAGCCTGGCGTTCATCGGGGGCCAGAAACTGAATGGTAAAGTTCAGTACCACCATGGAGGCGTTGTCGATGGTGATATCACGAATATCGCCTTCCACAACCTCGACGGGCGTCGGCGCTTTATAGGCATCGATGTGGCGACGGCAGCGTTCGACCATTGCCGAAGAGTTATCCACCGCCACAATTTTGCAGCCAGGGTGGGCAATGTTACGCCGGATAGAGAGCGTTGCCGCTCCAAGCGAGCAGCCGAGGTCATAAACCTGGGTATCGGGCTGAACGAAGCGTTCAGCCAGCATGCCGATCATAGAAATGATATTGGAATAGCCGGGCACGGAGCGCTGGATCATATCCGGGAAGACTTCAGCAACCCGTTCATCAAAGGTCCAGTCGCCGAGGCTGGCAATCGGCGCGGAAAAAAGCGTATCGCGGTGAGACATAACGTTAAACCCGAAAAAACGAAAACGGCGTATTGTGCGCTAATGTAAGGAGAAAACCAACTCCCAGGGCATATACCACAGATTCGCGAGCACCATCAGCAACAGGGCGCACCAGGTGGCGCTCATTCCGGAGCGACGCCAGCTGAAGAGCCGGTGGTGAAAACCGTAAGAGTGCATCAGTCGTCCGGCAATCAGCAAAATACCGCAGACGTGCACCATCCAGTTCTGCGCGCCATTCATCTCCATAAACAGCAGCAGGATGATGCCAATGGGGACATACTCAACGGCGTTGCCGTGCACGCGGATAGCAACCTGCAGCTCGCTAAACCCTCCGTCACCATACCCGACGTGGTATTGCGTGCGCAGACGTACAACATCAAAAGAAAACTTAATTAGCAATAACGCACCCAACACCGCGTACAGCGCGCTGACCATACAAAAAACTCCCTTTCACTCTTTCAGATGGCTCCGATTAGCATAGCAGGATATCAGAAAAGCGCGGTTTGCTGCGGAATTGACGGTGCGGTCCCGACCTCTGGCATCACCCGGCGCAAATCTTCCCAAAGCGTGCTGACCAGCTCCGGGGCCTGCGCGATGTCCGGGGTGTGGAGAAATAAATAGGGCGTTGTCGACTGGCTCCATTGGGGTAAGGTCTGCAGCCAGACGCCAAACAGCCGGTGATTGTGGGCCATGTCGTCGCTGCCGATAAAGCGAACCAGCGGATTCCCCGCCGTGACCACGGCATGAACCGGAAGTTTGGGTTTTTTACGCTGGGCGTCGATCATGGCCGGATTTCGCGCGATGGCGCTATGCACCGGGCGGCTGTCGAGGATGGCGCGATTCACGTGACGTTGATGCAGCCCGCGATTGAGCGCCTTTTCGGCGTCCCCTTTGGCGAAAAACTCCGGATGCCGTACTTCGACGCCATAGGTGAATTGGGTCGGCAGCGTATCGAGAAAGTGCCACAGGGCAGGGAGGTCTCCGGGGCCAAAGGTGGCGGGCAGCTGCAGCCAGTACTGGCCAATACGCGTTTCCAGCGGCGCCAGACGAGTAAAAAACTCGTGGCTCAGGTCGTCGCAATGGCGCAGAGCGGCCTGATGCGAAATGGTGGCCGGAAATTTAAAGCAGAAGCGAAAATTATCGTGAGTTTGCTCATACCAGCGGGCGACAATCTCCGCCTTCGGCAGGGCGTAAAGGGTCGTATTACCCTCCACGCAGTTAAAGTGGCGAGCATAGTCTGCAAGGCTGGTGATGCCCAGACGCACCCACTTCGGGTGCGACCATTGCGGGAGCCCGATATAAATCATAAGGCGGCGAGGACGTCCTCGGTGCTGCGCACGCGGGCGATGCGCGGGAAAATATGCGTCATGCTGCCCTGGTGCTGCTCGGCAGAGGCGGCGCTGCAGGCGTCTTCGACGATAACCAGGTTGAAGCCCAGCTCCCAGGCATTACGCGCGGTGGATTCAACGCCGATGTTGGTGGAGATGCCGCAGAGAATAAGGGTATCAACACCGCGACGACGTAGCTGCAGCTCGAGATCGGTACCATAGAAGGCACCCCACTGGCGTTTGGTGACTTCAATATCGCCGTCCTGTTTGCCCAGCGCCTGCGGGTAGGTCCACCAGTTATCCGGCAGCGCGTGCCCGCCGGCCTGCGCGTCAACCGGTTGCTTTAGCGCTTCGGCAAAATCAGCGGACCAGCCAACGCGGACCATGATGACCGGCGAGCCTTGCTGACGGCACTTTTCAGCCAGACGGGCCGCGCGCGTTACCACGTCATCGGCACGATGCGGCCCACCGGCGAAGGGCAAAATACCCTCTTGCAGATCGATGACAACGAGCGCAGTTTTTTTCGCATTGAGTTCTAACATGGTATCCCCGTATCTTCTTCTGTGGTTTGACCGTTACAATACCGTTGCCGATCCGGCTCATGGGTAACAATTTTTGTTAATTTTTGTGAGCACAGGCAATAAGCGTACAGCAAAGCAACGTACAAACTGCATCGGGCTTATCGTGCGGCGGAAATTCTATTATAATGACCGCCTTTTTTCATTCAGTTGTGACATTCAGCTAAAGCTGCGACTCCGTCGCCTGCGAGGCAGGCAACAATCCGCCTGCGGCTAAGTTAAGGGATATCTCATGCGTACAGAATATTGCGGACAGCTACGTCTGTCCCACGTGGGGCAGCAGGTGACTCTGTGTGGTTGGGTCAACCGTCGTCGTGATCTTGGTAGCCTTATCTTCATTGATATGCGTGACCGCGAAGGCATCGTGCAGGTGTTTTTCGATCCGGATCGTGCGGAGGCGTTAAAGCTGGCTTCCGAACTGCGCAATGAGTTTTGCATCCAAATCACCGGTACCGTGCGTGCGCGCGACGAAAAAAACGTCAACAGCGAGATGGCTACGGGCGACATCGAAGTGCTGGCCTCTTCGCTGACGATCATCAACCGTGCAGAAGCGCTGCCGCTTGACTCCAATCACGTCAACACCGAAGAAGCGCGACTGAAATACCGTTACCTGGACCTGCGTCGTCCGGAAATGGCTCAGCGTCTGAAAACCCGTGCGAAAATCACCAGCTTCGTGCGCCGCTTTATGGACGATCACGGTTTCCTCGATATCGAAACCCCGATGCTGACCAAAGCGACCCCGGAAGGTGCGCGCGACTATCTGGTGCCGAGCCGCGTTCACAAAGGCAAATTCTACGCGCTGCCGCAGTCTCCTCAGCTGTTTAAACAGCTGCTGATGATGTCCGGCTTTGACCGTTACTATCAGATAGTGAAATGCTTCCGTGACGAAGACCTGCGTGCAGACCGCCAGCCGGAATTCACCCAGATCGATGTGGAAACCTCCTTTATGACCGCGCCGCAGGTGCGTGAAGTCATGGAAGAGCTGGTTCAGCAGCTGTGGCTGGACGTGAAAGGCGTCGACCTGGGCAAATTCCCGGTGATGACCTTTGCGGAAGCCGAGCGCCGCTTCGGTTCCGATAAGCCGGATCTGCGTAACCCGATGGAGCTGGTCGATATTGCCGACCTGGTGAAGGCCGTAGAGTTTGCCGTCTTCTCCGGCCCGGCCAATGATGCCAAAGGGCGCGTCGCTGCGCTGCGCGTACCGGGTGGCGCTGCGCTGACCCGTAAACAAATTGATGAGTATGGCAAGTTCGTCCAGATCTATGGCGCGAAAGGCCTGGCGTACATGAAAGTCAACGAGCGTGCGAAAGGTCTCGAAGGCATCAACAGCCCGGTAGCGAAATTCCTCAACGCAGAGATCGTCGACGCCATTCTTGAGCGCACCGGCGCCCAGGATGGCGACATGATTTTCTTCGGCGCGGACAATAAGAAAGTGGTTGCCGATGCGCTGGGTGCGCTGCGTCTGAAGCTGGGTAAAGACCTGAGCCTGACCGACGAAACCAAATGGGCGCCGCTGTGGGTTATCGACTTCCCGATGTTCGAAGATGATGGTGAAGGCGGTCTGACCGCGATGCACCACCCGTTCACTTCGCCGAAAGACATGACTGCGGATGAACTGAAAACCGCGCCGGAAACGGCGATCGCTAACGCCTACGATATGGTGATCAACGGGTATGAAGTGGGCGGCGGTTCCGTCCGTATCCACAATGGCGACATGCAGCAGACCGTCTTCGGTATTCTGGGCATCAACGAACAGGAACAGCGTGAAAAATTCGGCTTCCTGCTGGACGCGCTGAAGTACGGTACGCCGCCGCACGCGGGTCTGGCCTTCGGTCTTGACCGTCTGACCATGCTGCTGACCGGTACCGATAATATCCGTGACGTTATTGCCTTCCCGAAAACGACCGCCGCGGCCTGTCTGATGACCGAAGCGCCGAGCTTTGCTAACCCGACATCCCTGGGTGAGTTAGGTATTCAGGTTGTGGCGAAAGAGACAAAAGAGTCTCTGGAGAATAAGTAAGATGTCATTCAAGCTTCCCGTTTCCGTTCTGGTGGTCATTTATGCCGAAGATACGAAGCGGGTGCTGATGTTGCAGCGACGCGACGATCCCGCTTTCTGGCAGTCGGTAACCGGCAGCCTGGAAGCGGGGGAGACCGCAGCGCAAGCCGCCGTGCGTGAAGTAAAGGAAGAGGTCGCGATTGATGTTGCTCATGAGCAGCTGACCTTAATGGACTGTCAGCGCACGGTGGATTTCGAGATTTTTTCTCATTTACGTCATCGCTACGCGCCGGGCGTTGAGCGCAATACGGAATTTTGGTTCTGTCTTGCGCTCCCTCATGAACGCCAGATTGTCTTTACGGAACATCTGGATTACCGCTGGGTCAATGCGGCAGAAGCCGCCGCCCTGACCAAGTCGTGGAGTAACCGGCAGGCGATTGAAGAATTTGTAATTAACGCCGACTAGTCTTCCCAGCCATTTGCAGGTCGAAAGGCTGCGGGAAGCAGGCATTTTTGGAGAGTTTTTTATGGCAGGTCATAGTAAATGGGCCAACACCAAACACCGCAAAGCGGCACAGGATGCCAAGCGCGGTAAGATCTTTACTAAAATCATTCGTGAGCTGGTTACCGCTGCGCGTCTGGGCGGCGGCGATGTCGCTTCTAACCCGCGTTTGCGTGCGGCAGTAGATAAAGCACTGTCCAACAACATGACCCGCGACACCCTGAACCGTGCTATCGCCCGTGGCGTTGGCGGCGATGATGACGCGAACATGGAAACCATCATTTATGAAGGTTACGGCCCTGGCGGCACCGCGGTCATGGTTGAATGCCTGAGCGACAACCGCAACCGTACCGTTGCCGAAGTGCGCCATGCCTTCAGCAAAACCGGCGGCAACCTCGGCACCGATGGCTCCGTAGCCTATCTGTTCAGCAAAAAAGGGGTCATCTCTTTTGAAGCCGGCGACGAAGACGTGATCATGGAAGCCGCGCTGGAAGCTGGCGCAGAAGACGTTGTGACCTATGACGACGGCGCGATTGACGTGTATACCGCGTGGGAAGAGATGGGCGCGGTGCGCGATGCGCTGGAAGCGGCTGGCCTGAAGGCTGATGCGGCTGAAGTCTCCATGATTCCTTCGACCAAGGCGGATATGGATGCGGAAACGGCACCCAAACTGCTGCGTCTGATCGATATGCTGGAAGACTGCGACGACGTGCAGGAAGTGTATCATAACGGCGAGATCTCTGATGAGGTCGCCGCAACGCTCTAATGTTGCTGACCGTTAAATCACTAACCGGAGGTGCGTGATGGCCATTATTCTCGGCATTGACCCGGGGTCACGCATTACCGGTTATGGCGTTATTCGTCAGGTCGGGCGGCAGCTGAGCTATCTTGGCAGCGGCTGTATTCGGACCAAAGTCGACGATTTACCGTCGCGCCTGAAGCTGATTTACGCAGGCGTGACGGAAATTATCACCCAGTTTCAGCCGGACTATTTCGCCATCGAGCAGGTGTTTATGGCGAAAAACGCCGACTCGGCGCTGAAGCTGGGGCAGGCGCGCGGCGTGGCGATTGTCGCGGCGACGAATCAGGACCTGCCGGTGTTCGAGTATGCCGCGAGGCAGGTTAAGCAAACCGTTGTCGGCATCGGCAGCGCGGAAAAAAGCCAGGTGCAGCACATGGTGCGCACGCTGCTTAAGCTTCCCGCCAACCCCCAGGCGGACGCGGCGGATGCGCTGGCTATCGCCATTACCCACTGCCACGTCAGTCAGAACGCGGCTCAGATCAGCGAGACGCGGCTCAATCTGGCGCGTGGGCGCTTACGATAACGTCAAATCAGGCTGGATATTCATCCAGCCTTTTTTTATGATACCGCAGATACTTTAGCCCTTAACGCAGGAGCTCCATGTGATAGGCAGACTCAGAGGCATCGTTCTCGAAAAACAACCCCCGCTTGTATTACTGGAAACGGGAGGCGTGGGCTATGAAGTACATATGCCAATGACCTGTTTTTATGAACTGCCGGATGTGGGCAACGAGGCCATCGTTTTTACCCATTTTGTCGTTCGCGAAGATGCGCAGCTGCTCTATGGTTTTAATAACAAGCAGGAACGCACCCTGTTCAAAGAGCTGATTAAAACCAACGGCGTCGGGCCAAAGCTGGCGCTGGCGATCCTCTCCGGTATGTCGGCGCAGCAGTTTGTTAACGCCGTAGAGCGCGAGGAGCTGGCTGCCCTGGTGAAACTGCCGGGTATCGGTAAGAAAACCGCTGAGCGTCTGATTGTTGAAATGAAAGACCGGTTCAAAGGTCTGCACGGCGATCTGTTTACGCCGGCGACGGATCTGGTGCTGACTTCACCGGCGGGTCCGTCTGATGACGATGCGGAGCAGGAAGCGGTTGCTGCGCTGGTGGCGCTGGGCTATAAACCTCAGGAGGCCAGCCGGATGGTGAGTAAAATCGCTCGCCCGGATGCCAACAGTGAAATGCTAATTCGCGAAGCGCTCCGCGCCGCGTTGTGAGGTAAGGGATGATTGAAGCAGACAGGCTGGTATCGGCAGACAGCGCCGGGTTTGAAGAGACGGCCGACCGCGCAATCCGCCCGAAATTGCTGGCAGAGTATGTCGGTCAACCGCAGGTGCGTTCGCAAATGGAGATTTTTATCCAGGCGGCAAAGCTGCGCGGGGACGCACTCGATCACCTGCTGATCTTTGGTCCACCGGGGCTGGGAAAGACGACGCTGGCAAACATCGTCGCCAATGAGATGGGCGTCAACCTGCGAACCACCTCCGGTCCGGTGCTTGAGAAGGCGGGTGACCTGGCCGCCATGCTCACCAACCTCGAACCCCACGATGTGCTGTTTATTGATGAAATACACCGCCTCTCGCCGGTAGTGGAAGAGGTGCTGTATCCGGCAATGGAAGACTATCAGCTGGATATTATGATCGGCGAAGGGCCTGCGGCGCGGTCGATCAAAATCGATCTGCCGCCGTTTACCCTGATTGGCGCCACGACGCGCGCGGGGTCATTAACTTCGCCGCTGCGTGACCGTTTCGGGATTGTACAGCGCCTCGAGTTTTACCAGGTTCCTGACCTGCAGCATATCGTCAGCCGCAGCGCGCGCTTTATGGGGCTGGAAATGAGCGACGAAGGTGCGCTGGAGGTGGCCCGCCGCGCGCGCGGCACGCCGCGTATCGCCAACCGCCTGCTGCGCCGGGTACGTGACTTTGCCGAAGTGCGCCATGATGGCACCATTTCGCTGGAGATTGCCGCTCAGGCGCTGGACATGCTGAATGTTGATGCGGAAGGGTTCGACTATATGGACCGCAAACTTCTGCTGGCGGTCATCGATAAATTCTTCGGCGGCCCCGTCGGCCTGGATAACCTGGCGGCGGCGATTGGCGAAGAGCGGGAAACTATCGAAGATGTTCTGGAACCGTATCTGATCCAGCAAGGCTTTTTGCAGCGCACGCCGCGTGGGCGTATGGCGACGGTACGCGCCTGGAATCACTTCGGTATTACGCCGCCGGCAATGCCGTAACCTGGCTGCCGGCAGATGAGCGGTGAGCTTGTTCCGGCAGGGCAGGGATGAGGACCCCGGTCAACTCGCCGCGACCGGGGAAGAGGGCGCGGCTCAGGCGGCCGATTTTTTCATCATGCTGAAGATAAACAGCAGCGCGGCGCACAGCACCACGGACGGGCCGGCGGGGGTGTCGTAAAACGCCGAGAAGGTCAGTCCACCGGTCACCGCGATAATCCCCACCCCAACGGCAGCGGCGGCCATCTGTTCCGGCGTACGGGCAAAGCGGCGCGCCGTGGCGGCAGGAATGATCAGCAGCGAGGTAATAATCAACGCGCCGACGAACTTCATGGCGACGCCAATGGTCAGCGCGGTGACCAGCATTAACAGCAGTTTCACCCGCTGCAGCTTCACGCCATCGACAAACGCCAGATCGGGGCTGATGGTCATCGACAGCAGGTTGCGCCACTGCCAGAGCAGGATAGCCAGCACAATCACCACGCCAATGGCGATAGAGATCAAATCTTCCGGCGTTACCGCCAGTAAATCGCCAAACAGATAGGCCATCAGGTCGACGCGAATATTCGACATCAGGCTAACCACCACCAGACCAAGCGACAGCGCGCTGTGCGCCATAATCCCCAATAAGGTATCGAGCGCCAGATGCGGACGTTTTTCCAGCCACACCAGACCGCCTGCCAGCATTAAGGTCACGGCGATCACCGCATAAAACGGATTGACGTTAAGCAACAGCCCGAAGGCCACGCCAAGCAAAGAGGCATGCGCTAAGGTATCGCCGAAATAGGACATCCGGCGCCAGACCACAAACGACCCGAGCGGGCCTGCCGCACAGGCAAGCATCATCCCGGCCAGCCAGCCGGGTAACAGAAGTTCAATCATCAGCGCTCATTTCCCCTACGCAGTACAATCCGCCCCTGCAGGTCATGGCGGTGATTATGATGGTGACGATAGATTCCCAGCTGTTCCGCCCCACGCTGGCCAAACATCGAGATAAACTGCGGATGCGTGGAGACCACTTCCGGGGTGCCGGAACAGCAAATATGTTGATTCAGGCACAGCACCTCATCGGTTTTTGCCATCACCAGATGCAGGTCGTGGGAGACCATCAGCACCGAGCAATCAAGCTCCTGGCGCAGCTGGTTTATCAGATCGTACAGGGCAACCTGCCCGTTAACGTCGACGCCCTGCGTGGGTTCATCCAGCACCAGCAGCTGCGGCTGGTTTAGCAGGGCCCGGGCCAGCAGCACGCGCTGGGTTTCGCCACCGGAGAGTTTTTGCATCGGCGCTTCAATCAGGTGCCCGGCCTGGACACGTTTCAGCGCCGGCAGGATGTCCTGCTTGCGGGTGCCTGGACGTAAGCGCATGAACCGGCTGACGGTCAGCGGCATCGTGGCATCCAGATGCAGTTTTTGCGGGACGTAGCCAATCCGCAGATTGTTCTCGCGCTTGATAACACCGTCACTCGGTGCTACCAGTCCAAGAACCACCCGCACGAGCGTGGATTTGCCTGCGCCATTAGGGCCGAGTAAGGTCAAAATTTTGCCGGGCTTTAGCGTCAGCGAAATGTCAGACAGTACGCGTCGTTGGCCGAAGGCGACCGAGACGTTTTCGAGAGTTACAAGATTTGTCATGTCAAATTAGGGGTTGCACAAGCGAGTGAATGTTATAATATCACATCTTTCTCATTCATTACGATGACTAGACGCATTATGTTACATAAAAATACGCTTCTTTGCGCTGGACTTAGCGCCGTTTTTTTGTTCGCTCAGACCTCTACGGCGAATGCTGCCGTGGTTACCTCAATGAAACCCTTAGGCTTTATCGCTTCCGCTATCGCGGATGGGGTCACGGAGACCCAGGTGCTCCTGCCTGACGGTGCCTCAGAGCATGATTATTCACTGCGTCCTTCCGATGCAAAACGCTTACAGAACGCAGACTTAGTGGTCTGGATTGGTCCAGAGATGGAAGCGTTCATGGACAAGTCAACGCAAAGCATTGCGTCGAATAAAAAGGTGACCATCGCTGAGCTTGCCGGCGTGAAACCGCTGCTCATGAAAGGGGCGGATGACGACGATGACGATCATGGCCACGAACACGCCGCAGGTGAAAATAGTGACGGCGATCACCATCATGGTGTTTACAATATGCATCTGTGGTTATCCCCAGAGATAGCGCGGCTTTCAGCGGTTGCAATCCACGATAAATTATTGGAACTTATGCCGCAGAGTCGAGCCAAACTTGACGCTAACCTGAAAGAATTTGAGGCAAAATTAGCCTCAACCGATAAGCAGGTGAGTAACGAGCTCGCACCGCTGAAAGGAAAAGGGTATTTCGTTTTTCATGATGCCTATGGCTACTTTGAAAAACACTACGGTCTGACCTCTCTGGGGCATTTTACCGTAAACCCTGAAATACAGCCCGGTGCGCAGCGTTTACACGAAATCAGAACACAGCTGGTTGAGCAAAAAGCAACGTGCGTTTTTGCTGAGCCACAGTTCAGGCCAGCCGTTATAGAAGCTGTTGCCAGGGGCACCTCTGTGCGCATGGGGACTCTGGACCCTCTCGGTACCGGGATTAAGCTGGGTAAAGAAAGTTACCCGCAGTTCCTCGACCAACTGGCGAAACAGTATTCGAGCTGCCTGAAAGGAGATTAACGAGGAAGTGAATACGTGCAACAGATAGCCCGCGCTGTCACTCAGGCATTCAACAATTTGCCACGACCTCACCGCGTCATGCTGGGGTCGTTGAGCGTTCTGACATTAGCGGTCGCCGTCTGGCGACCCTATATCTACCATCCAGAATCCGCCCCTATCGTCAGGACGATTGAGCTGGAAAAAAGCGAAATCCGCTCTCTGCTGCCGGAAGCCTCCGAACCTATCGACCAGGCGCCGCAGGAAGAAGAAGCCATTCCTCAGGATGAACTGGATGATAAAGCCGACAGTGAGTCAGGCGGCCACGAATATGTGGTCTCCACTGGCGATACGCTGAGCAGCATCCTCAACCAGTACGGCATCGATATGGGCGATATCGCCCAGCTCTCCTCAGCCGACAAAGAGTTGCGAAACCTGAAAATTGGTCAACAGCTCTCGTGGACCTTAACGGCAGAGGGGGATTTGCAAAGTCTGACATGGGAAATGTCGCGCCGTGAAACCCGCACCTATACCCGGGTTGCGAACGGCTTTAAAATGAGCAGCGAGCTGCAGAAAGGGGATTGGGTCAACAACGTGTTGAAAGGCACCGTGGGCGCCAGCTTTGTTGCCAGCGCTCGTGAAGCCGGGTTAACCAGTACGGAAGTCAGCGCGGTGATCCGAGCGATGCAGTGGCAGATGGACTTCCGCAAGCTGAAAAAAGGCGATGAGTTCTCGGTACTGATGTCGCGCGAAATGCTTGACGGTAAACGGGAACAGAGCCAGCTGCTGGGCGTGCGTTTGCGTTCAGAAGGCAAGGATTACTACGCGATTCGTGCGGAAGACGGTAAGTTCTACGATCGTAACGGTACCGGTCTGGCGAAGGGCTTTATGCGCTTCCCGACGGCGCGCCAGTTCCGCGTCTCTTCGAACTTTAATCCGCGTCGCCTGAATCCGGTGACCGGGCGCGTGGCGCCGCACCGCGGCGTCGATTTTGCTATGCCGCAGGGGACGCCGGTTCTTGCGGTCGGCGATGGTGAAGTCGTGGTCGCTAAGCGCAGCGGCGCGGCGGGATACTATGTGGCCGTACGCCATGGTCGCACCTATACCACTCGCTATATGCACCTGCGTAAACTGCTGGTGAAACCGGGGCAGAAAGTGAAGCGCGGCGATCGTATTGCGCTGTCGGGTAACACCGGCCGTTCTACCGGTCCGCATCTGCACTACGAAGTGTGGATTAACCAACAGGCCGTGAACCCATTAACGGCGAAACTGCCGCGTACCGAAGGGTTGAGCGGTTCCGATCGCACCGATTATCTGGCGCAGGTCAAAGAGGTCATCCCGCAGCTGCGGTTTGACTAGCAGGATGTCAATGCAAGCCGGTGCCTGTCGCGCGCCGGCTTTTTCTTTTGTAGGTTCCCCGTCGTATCGCTAAACTATACCCACAATAAGTCGTCTTACGGCTTCTGAGGCTGCAACTTGCGGTTTGACGGGATTACCCCATTATCTTTTTTATGCAGTACGGCTGTGGACTGGGCATGGAAACGAAAAAAAATAATATTGAGTTTATTCCAAAGTTTGAAAAATCCTTTTTACTCCCGCGCTACTGGGGCGCCTGGCTGGGGGTTTTTGCGTTTGCCGGTATCGCTCTGACGCCTCCCTCTTTTCGCGATCCGATCCTCGGTAAACTGGGACGGGCGGTGGGTCGGCTGGCGAAAAGCTCGCGCCGACGTGCGCAGATAAACCTGCTGTACTGCTTCCCGGAAAAGAGCGAGCAGGAGCGCGAGGCAATTATCGATGAAATGTATATGTCGGCACCGCAGGCGATGGTCATGATGGCCGAGCTGGGTCTGCGGGATCCTGCTCATATTCTTTCCCGCGTCGACTGGCAGGGCAAAGAGATCATCGAAGAGATGCAGCGCAATAACGAAAAGGTGATCTTCCTGGTGCCGCACGCCTGGGGGGTGGATATTCCAGCCATGTTGATGGCCTCGGGCGGTCAGAAAATGGCGGCAATGTTCCATAACCAGGGGAATGCGGTCTTCGACTACGTGTGGAATACCGTCAGACGTCGCTTTGGCGGGCGTATGCACGCGCGTAACGATGGCATTAAACCGTTTATCCAGTCGGTCCGCCAGGGCTACTGGGGCTACTATTTGCCCGACCAGGATCACGGCGTCGAGCACAGCGAATTCGTCGATTTCTTCGCGACCTATAAAGCCACCCTGCCGGCGATTGGCCGGCTGATGAAAGTCTGCCGTGCGCGCGTGGTGCCGCTGTTTCCGGTCTATGATGGGAAAACTCATCGTCTGACGGTGCTGGTGCGTCCGCCGATGGATGACCTGCTGGACGCCGATGATCGCACGATCGCGCGGCGGATGAACGAAGAGGTCGAGATTTTCGTCAAGCCGCATACCGAGCAATATACCTGGATCCTCAAGTTGCTGAAGACGCGTAAACCGGGGGAAATCGAGCCTTATAAGCGCAAAGAGCTCTTCCCGAAAAAGAAATAGCGCCCGCCTGTTCCTGCACCGACGTAGCAAAAGAGAGCCAATGAACCTGTCGGGTTCATTGGCTGTATTGTCTGAGTAAAGCGATATGTTCGCTAATCAACCGATAGCGGTATTCCGGTCTGCCGGTGAGACCATAGTGGTTATTGGTGAAGAGAATCCCCGTTTTTTCTAGCCAGATTAAATATTTACGACACGAAACTCTGGAGATTTGCAGCGCGGTGGCGATCTCATTTGTCGAGAAGGCACTCTCCTGATGGGTATCGATCCATTGGCATACCAGGCGCAGCGTTTGCGGCGTTAATCCCTTAGGTAAGCGGCGGGCGTTATCCGGGCGCTGAATACCGCTGCGCAGTAAATCGTCAACATCGGACTGCTCGTAGCGGGATTTGGCGCGCTGCAGCTCGCGTCGTTTACGCCATGTCAGCAGCGCCTCTTCAAAGCGCGGGAACTGAAACGGTTTAATTAAATAATCAACCACGCCATAGCGCATTGCCGTCTGGACGGTTGCCGCATCGGCGGCGGAAGTAATCATGATCGCATCGATGCTGCGGGCGCTCGTACGCAGGGTGGGCAGCAGATCCAGCCCGTTCTCTCGCTGCATGTACACATCCAGCAGAACCAAATCGATCGGTGGCAAATGGTTCAGCATCTGCTCAGCTTCCGCCAGCGTTGAGGCGATACCGCAGCAGCGAAAGTCGGCGACCCTGCTGATAAACAGCCGGTTCAGCTCCGCAACCATCGAATCATCATCCACAATAAGCACATTGAACATGCGTGGTTCCTTTGACTATCGGGAAGCAGGGGAGTCGACGCCTCGATGCTTCCCGCAGGATTAATGAAGAGACGTGTCGCTATAGCGATGAACGCTTATAGGAGGTGTAACGCGCGTGCCAGAAGGTTTTATCAATATTCGCGATCAGCTCTTCCTCGCTGAGTTTTGCGGCGACGCCTTCGGCCTGGGCCACCAGAGCGACATCAAGGGCAATGGCCCGGGAAATCATCTCAATCTCTTCTACCGGGGGTAATAATCCGCCTTTTCCGGTTGTGGCTAACGGCGAGTGCGCCGCCAGCGTTTTACTGCAGGTAATCAGCATGGCTTCGGTGACGCGTTCTGCTTTGGTCGCCAGGATGCCTAGCCCCAGTCCCGGGAAAATATAGGCGTTGTTGCACTGAGCGATATCGTAAGTCGCACCTTGACAGAACACCGGTTCAAACGGGCTGCCGGTGGCGATCAGCGCGTTACCCTGAGTCCATTCAAGCAACTCTTTCGGCTGCGCTTCGGCGCGGGAAGTTGGGTTAGAGAGCGGCATCACGATTGGCCGCGGGCAGTGGCGGTGCATCTCTTTGATAATCTCTTCGCTGAACAGACCCGGCTGGCCGGATACGCCAATGAGCACGGTCGGGTGCACATTGCGCACGACATCCATCAACGACAGGTTGGCAGACGTGACATCCCAGTGGGCAGTAGTGTCCCGCGGCGTCACGAGGCGTTGCTGAAAATCGAGCAGATTGGGCATCTCATCGGTCAGTAAACCAAAACGATCGACCATGAAGACTTTGCTGCGGGCCTCTTCCTCCGACAAACCATCATCAACCATCAGCGCAATAATTTTTTCAGCAATACCGCAGCCGGCGGAACCGCCGCCGAGGAAGACAACGCGCTGGTCGCGCATACGGATACCTGCCACCGCGGCGGCGGCAATCAGCGTACCTGTCGTGACGGCAGCGGTTCCCTGGATATCATCGTTGAAACAGCACAGCTGGTTGCGATAGCGATTAAGCAGGCGGCTGGCATTCTTCTGGGCAAAATCTTCGAATTGCAGCAGGACATGCGGCCAGCGACGTTTTACCGCATCGACAAACATATCCATAAACTCCATATACTGATCGTCGTTAATGCGCGGATGACGCCAGCCCATATACAGCGGGTCTTCAAGGAGCTTCGCATTGTTGGTCCCGACGTCCAGCATCACTGGCAGCGTCGCGGCGGGATGAATGCCGCCGCAGGCGGTATACAACGAGAGTTTACCGATCGGAATACCCATCCCGCCGATGCCCTGATCGCCCAGACCAAGAATACGCTCGCCGTCGGTGACGACGATCACCTGAATATCGTTGCGCGAGAAGCCCTGCAGCATCTCGTCAATGTGATGGCGGTTAGGCCAGGAAATAAACAGGCCGCGGCCGCGACGATAAATTTCAGAGAAGTGTTCGCAGGCTTCTCCGACGGTTGGCGTATAAATCACCGGCAGCATCTCTTTCATATGACGGCGCAGTAAATGATAAAATAGTGTCTCGTTAGTATCCTGAATATTCCGCAGATAGATATGCCGGGAAATATCGCGCTTAAATTCACTGAACTGCTTCCACGCGCGCTCCGTTTGTTCTTCGATAGTTTCAACATTATGCGGAAGCAATCCCTGGAGATTAAACGCCGTTCTTTCCCCCTCGGTAAATGCGAGCCCTTTATTTAACAGCGGATTTTCCAGCAGGACTGCGCCATTATAAGGGGTATATAATGTTTCTTTGACTAACATTTGATGACTCCTGAACATTGTTTAAATAAAAACAGGTTTTAACTTGATAGAAATGTTGCCCTGAGACGGTAATTAAGAAATTAAATAAATCATGATCCCTTCGGTGACCACGCCAATGGCGGTGCCGAGTAAAATAGAGGATGAGGCCGGCTCAATATACGTATCGCTGCGCAGTGCAAACATACCGGCGGCGATGGCTGAAGGGGTTGCGCCAATGATAATGACCTGCTGCATCAGCGTGTGGCTAAGACCAAAAGCCAGGCCTGCCGCGGCCATCATGGCGGGCTGAATCAGATTTTTAATACTGATGTTGGTGCAGGTCTGAATATTAACCGTCGGGCGTTCGCCATAAAACAGCAGGCCAAGAGCAAACAGCGACAGGCCGCCGGCAATTTTCCCGACCATTTCAATCGGCATGCTGAGCATATGGGGAAGCTGTACGCCAGCAAGGCTCAGCAGCACCCCTGAGATAGGGATCCAGACGATTGGATTTCTTATGGCTTTCAGCAGGTTTTGCACAATCAGCTTACCAGCATGAATCTCCTCGCTATCGCCAGCGGCATGTTTATCGCCCATCCGAATCAGGATTATCGTCAGGGGAATCATGAACACGCTGGTGATTAAGTTGCCGATAAGCACACCCAGAAAGCCTTCGGGTCCAATCAGGACGGCAAGGACCGGCGCACCGAAATAGGCCATATCAGGAAATGCGCACACCAGGGACTGGATCGCGCTGGTTTTGATGTCATGGCGGAATACGTAGCGCGAGATCAGCAGAGTAAGGAAATAAGACCCCATCAGGCCAATCACTAATACGGCCATAAAGGCGAAGTTTTTAATTTTATCCGGGTTGGTATTTAACGCGCCAATAAAAAGATGGAAGGGCAGAGCAAACCGAATGACCACGGTGGCTAACACCGAAGCATCTTCACGACGGGTATAGCCTAACTTACCGCTGAGCCAACCGAGTAACATGATAAAAACTAATGGGAACAATGATTGCAATAGCAGCGTAGGCATAAATTATCCTGAAAATAGGGTGTAGGGTTGCTTGTGGTTTTTAATCTAACGATCCCCTATGGAATGAAAGGTGATTGAAATCACAATGGCGGGTATTTAAATAATTTCGCCTTGGGAACTTTACTTACAAATAGCGGTGCGGAGATTAACTCCTTGTTTTTCATGGCTGTCGATAAAGCAATGTCGTAACCAATAACTTTAACTACGGCGTAATAATTTAAATTACTTAAAAGGGAGTTTCTAACTCAGTCACAAAGTCGTGAACGGAGAACGTTGTTTTCTTTTTTAGCGAAAATTCCTGTGCTACCGTTTACGTGGTTTTAATTCGAATGCTTCTTCATTTTTTGTTTCTTTTTATTTTTATTTGACTGCGCAATTTTAATATTGCGCCTCGATCCTACGCCATCTATCACAATTCAGGTGAAACATGAAAAATAATTCACTCAACCATCCGGTAGAACAAACGCACTCGAGTGGGCAAACTCCGCGGTTCTTATCCAACGTTGATGTCGGCGCCGTACCTTTAACGCTGTTTGTCGGTATTGCAATGATTGTCGCCGTCTCATCAATGGCGGGACTGTTGCCAAAGAACATGATTGGCGGGCTGGCGGTCATTATGACCCTGGGATTCGCGCTGGCCAAAATCGGGCGAATGGTGCCGGTGCTTAAAGATATCGGCGGCCCGGCCATTTTGTGTCTGATGATGCCGTCGGTACTGGTCTATTTCGGGGTATTTGATCCCCACACTCTGGGCACCGTGCATCTGTTGATGAAAGAGGCCAATTTACTCTATTTTGTCATCGCCTGTCTGGTGGTTGGCAGTATTCTGGGAATGAACAGAACCATTCTTATCCAGGGAATGGTGCGTATGTTCGTTCCGCTGGTTGTGGGGACCGGAGCGGCGATCGCGACGGGGCTGCTGGTGGGAAGCCTGTTTGGCTACAGCATGTACCATACCTTTTTCTTTATTATTGTGCCGATTATCGGCGGCGGTATTGGGGAAGGGATCCTGCCGCTGTCGCTGGCATATTCTGCGATCCTCGGGCAAACGCCGGACGTGTATGTGGCACAGCTGGCGCCAGCTGCGGTGGTGGGGAATATCTTCGCCATTATCTGCGCAGGCTTTCTGGCTCGCCTGGGCGTCCGCCGCCCGGCGCTGTCCGGCGATGGCATGTTAATTCGCAGCCATGATGATAACCACGTTTTCTCGCAGTCTCAGGGAGGGCAGCCCACCGATTTCCAGCTGATGGGGGCCGGGCTGCTAATGATCTGCGCATTTTTCATCGTTGGCGGGCTGCTGGAGAAAGTGCTGCACATCCCGGGACCGGTATTGATGATTCTGGCCGCCGTTCTGTGCAAATACACCAAAATTATCCCCGCAGCGATGGAGCTGGGGGCGCATAGCTGCTACAAATTTGTGTCCGCAGCCCTCGTCTGGCCGCTGATGATCGGCCTTGGGATGCTGTATGTCCCTCTGGAGAGCGTGGTTTCCGTCTTCTCGATTGGCTACGTCGTGGTTTGCGGTTCCATCGTGATTGCCATGGCGTTAAGCGGATTTTTCATCGCTTCCCGGCTGAATATGTATCCTGTTGAAGCGGCGATTGTGACCAGCTGCCACAGTGGGCTGGGCGGCACCGGGGATGTGGCGATACTCTCGGCATCGAATCGCATGTCGCTGATGCCGTTTGCACAGATTGCCACCCGTATTGGCGGCGCCTCAACGGTGATTGCCGCGACGTTGCTGCTGAGCTGGATTGTCTGATTACGGATAAAAAAAACCTGCCAGCATGATGCTGGCAGGTTGGGCGTTCACCACGAGGTCGGTATTACTCGACGGTCAGAATACGCGTGGTGTTAGTGCTGCCGATGGTGCTCATCACGTCACCCTGGGTCACGATAACGAGGTCACCGGAGACCAGATAGCCTTTATCACGCAGCAGATTCACCGCATCGTGCGCCGCAGCGACGCCGTCGTTGGTGCTGTCGAAGTGAACCGGCGTCACGCCGCGATACAAGGCGGTCAGGTTCAGCGTACGTTCATGGCGGGAGAGGGCGAAAATGGGCAGGCCAGAGCTAATGCGCGAAGTCATCAGCGCGGTACGACCGGACTCGGTCATGGTGATGATCGCGGTGACGCCTTTCAGGTGGTTCGCCGCATACATCGCTGACATGGCAATCGCCTCTTCAACGTTATCGAACTGGATATCCAGACGATGTTTGGAGACGTTGAGGCTTGGGATTTTTTCGGCGCCCAGACAGACGCGCGCCATAGCGGCCACGGTTTCTGACGGATACTGACCGGCGGCGGTTTCCGCTGAGAGCATCACGGCATCGGTACCGTCGAGGACGGCGTTAGCGACGTCCATGACTTCCGCGCGGGTTGGCATCGGGTTAGTAATCATCGACTCCATCATCTGAGTCGCGGTGATGACCGAACGGTTCAGCTGACGAGCGCGGCGAATCAGGGCTTTCTGGATCCCCACCAGCTCCGGGTCGCCGATTTCAACGCCAAGGTCGCCACGGGCAACCATCACCACGTCAGAGGCCAGAATTACGTCGTCCATTGCGTCCTGATCGCAAACCGCTTCCGCACGCTCAACTTTCGCGACGATCTTCGCATCGCAGCCGGCTTCGCGCGCCAGGCGGCGGGCATAGTTCAGGTCTTCGCCACAGCGTGGGAAGGAGACGGCCAGGTAATCAACGCCGATTTTCGCCGCGGTGACGATGTCAGCCTTGTCTTTCTCAGTCAGCGCTTCGGCAGACAGGCCGCCACCCAGTTTGTTGATACCTTTATTGTTTGACAGCGGTCCGCCGACGGTGACTTCGGTGAACACTTTCAGACCCTTAACTTCGATGACTTTCAGCTGTACGCGGCCATCGTCCAGCAGCAGGATATCGCCTGGCACGACATCCGCCGGCAGGCCTTTATAATCAATACCGACTTTCTCTTTGTCGCCTTCGCCTTTGCCCAGCTCTGCATCAAGCAGGAATTTGTCGCCGATATTAAGGAAAATTTTGCCTTCTTTGAAGGTGGATACGCGAATTTTGGGGCCTTGCAGATCGCCGAGGATGGCCACATGACGGCCCAGTTTTGCCGCGATCTGACGGACTTTATCCGCGCGAATCTGATGATCTTCCGGGGTACCGTGAGAGAAGTTCATACGTACCACGTTAGCGCCTGCGGCGATCACCTTTTCAAGGTTGTTATCACGATCGGTTGCCGGGCCTAAGGTCGTTACGATTTTGGTTCTGCGAAGCCTTCTGGACATGTAATACTCCGTTGACTAAAACAACTTTGGTGTTGCGTGAACATGGAATCGGCGGTGCCGGTCAGCAATGTCGCTCTGCCGGAACGTTACCGAAGGTGTAATGGGTCACTACCTAATTATCAAGTTTTATGGGTTGTCGCTGTGTACAGGCAGCTCTTTATCAAAACGCGATTCCTTCAATGCTTCCTTGACCCTCTTCAAGTTATCTCTGAATTTCGCTCCTCGACGGAGGGTAAAACCGGTGGCCAGCACATCTATTACCGTCAGCTGAGCAAGACGTGAAACCATGGGCATATAGATATCCGTATCTTCGGGGACATCAAGCGTAATCGACAAGGTTGCCTCTCGCGCCAGCGGGGTACCCGCCGACGTGATGGCGATGACCATGGCATCGTTTTCACGCGCCAGCTGCGCCAGTTCGACCTGGCTTTTTGTCCGGCCAGTATGTGAGATAATCACGACAACGTCATCATCATTGCAATTCATACAGCTCATGCGTTGCAGGACAATGTCGTCGGAGTAGATAACCGGAACGTTAAAACGGAAAAATTTGTTCATGGCGTCATGCGCGACGGCTGCCGAGGAGCCGAGGCCAAAGAAGGCAATTTTCTTGGCCTGGGTCAGAAGGTCGACGGCACGATTAACCGCTGACATATCGAGAGAGTGGTGGACCTGATCTAAACTGGCCATGGCTGACTCGAAAATCTTCCCCGTATAGGACTCTACGCTGTCGTCTTCATCGACATTGCGGTTAACATAGAGAGTACCGTGTGCCAGGCTTTGTGCCAGGTGAAGTTTAAAATCAGGAAAGCCGCGGGTTTCCAGACTCCGGCAAAAACGGTTAACGGTCGGTTCGCTGACGCCAGCTTCCAGCGCCAGGGCCGCAATGCTTGAATGAATTGCCTGAGCAGGCGTAGCAAGAATGACTTCCGCCACTTTGCGTTCGGATTTGCTAAGGTGTTCCAGCCGGGACTGGATTTTTTCCAGCATGTTCATGGGTAACGGAGCGCTCATCAGTGGAAGCGATTTCATTAATGGATGAAATCATCAGGCGTTTTAGCAAGAATATACCCCTCCGTTACGCTAAGCGGGGAGGAATGACGTTAAAAAATGTTGTTTTTTTTCATTACATGATCAGAGTCGTATTTTATTAACTTAAAACCGGTCGAAAGAACGAACAAGTTTAGCCGTTTGCCCAAATAGTCGCCGGAACTTTTCTCCGCGTGCGGTTTAGCGTCGGGAATGGCGGCCTGAGGGTTTCGGGAAGTTCGTAAACACAGTACAGTGCAGTGTAAGAAAATTACAAATATAGCCTGGCATAAGCACCAGACTATCAACTGAGGAGAATGACATGGCGGTAACGCAAACGGCCCAGGCATGCGATCTGGTCATTTTCGGCGCGAAGGGTGACCTGGCGCGTCGTAAATTGTTGCCTTCCCTGTATCAGCTCGAAAAAGCTGGCCAGATCAACCCTGAGACCCGGATTATCGGGGTCGGACGTGCTGACTGGGATAAAGATGCTTACACCAAAGTCGTCCGTGAAGCGCTTGAAACCTTCATGAAGGAAAAGATTGATGAAGGTTTGTGGGAAACCCTGAGCGGACGTCTGGATTTTTGTAACCTCGATGTGAACGATACCAAAGCGTTTTCCCGTTTGGGCAAAATGCTGGATCAGGAAAACCGCGTCACCATCAACTACTTTGCCATGCCGCCGAGCACTTTTGGCGCCATTTGCAAAGGCCTCGGCCAGGCGAAACTGAACGCCAAACCTGCGCGCGTGGTGATGGAAAAACCGCTGGGTACCTCTCTGGATACCTCCCGCGAGATCAACGATCAGGTCGGCGAATTCTTCGAAGAGTGCCAGGTTTACCGTATCGACCATTACCTCGGCAAAGAGACGGTGCTCAACCTGCTGGCGCTGCGCTTTGCGAACTCCCTGTTTGTCAATAACTGGGACTGCCGCACGATCGACCACGTTGAAATCACCGTAGCGGAAGAAGTGGGTATCGAAGGTCGCTGGGGTTACTTCGATCAGGCCGGGCAAATGCGCGACATGATCCAGAACCATCTGCTGCAGATCCTGTGCATGATCGCGATGTCGCCGCCGTCAGACCTCAGTGCCGACAGTATTCGTGACGAAAAAGTAAAAGTGCTGAAGTCGCTGCGCCGTATCGACCGCTCCAACGTGCGTGAGAAAACGGTCCGCGGCCAGTACACCGCCGGCTTCGCCCAGGGTAAAAAAGTCCCGGGCTACCTCGAAGAAGAGGGGGCGAACAAATCCAGCAATACCGAGACCTTTGTGGCTATCCGCGTCGATATCGATAACTGGCGCTGGGCCGGCGTGCCGTTCTACCTGCGTACCGGTAAACGCCTGCCGACCAAATGTTCTGAAGTGGTGGTGTATTTCAAAACCCCGGAGCTGAACCTGTTTAAAGAGAACTGGCAGGAGCTGCCGCAGAACAAGCTGACGATTCGTCTGCAGCCGGATGAGGGCGTGGATATTCAGGTCCTCAACAAAGTGCCGGGCCTTGACCACAAACACAATCTGCAGATCACCAAGCTGGATCTGAGCTATTCGGAGACCTTCAACCAGACTCACCTGGCGGATGCCTATGAACGTCTGCTGCTGGAAACCATGCGCGGTATCCAGGCGCTGTTCGTGCGTCGTGATGAAGTCGAAGAGGCGTGGAAGTGGGTTGACTCCATTACTGAAGCCTGGGCTGCCGACCGCGATGCGCCGAAGCCCTATCAGGCAGGTACCTGGGGGCCGGTCGCCTCTGTGGCGATGATCACCCGCGACGGTCGTTCCTGGAACGAATTTGAATAGTTTGCGGGTTATCCGGAGGAGTTATTTTACCGGTAACATGATCTGACGCAGCAAGTCGCATAATTTTTGCTCTTTTAAGCCCCGGGAGGATTCACCCCCGGGGCTTTTTTTATTACACTGCGGATAGATATTTTGCCGCTGAGCTGCAGTGTTGGTGCCTTTCACCTTCTAAGAAGTTGCTAAAATGCTGTGGCCGGACAGATAAAAATTCAGGAGCCTTTATGAATTCGACAATGTTACGGGTAACAAATCGCATTATCGAACGGTCGCGCGATACCCGCACCGCCTACCTCGCACGGATTAACCAGGCGAAGACCGATACCGTCCATCGCGCGCAGCTGGCGTGCGGTAATCTCGCCCACGGCTTTGCTGCCTGTCAGTCGGACGATAAAGCCTCGCTGAAAAGCATGTTGCGTAACAATATCGCCATTATTACCTCTTACAACGACATGCTGTCCGCCCACCAGCCCTATGAGTATTACCCGGATATCATTCGCAAAGCGCTGCATTCGGTAAATGCGGTAGGCCAGGTCGCGGGGGGCGTTCCGGCGATGTGCGATGGTGTCACCCAAGGTCAGGACGGGATGGAACTCTCCCTCCTGAGCCGCGAAGTGATTGCAATGTCGGCCGCTATCGGCCTGTCGCATAACATGTTCGACGGCGCGCTGTATCTGGGCGTATGTGACAAAATCGTCCCCGGACTGACGATGGCCGCGCTCTCCTTTGGCCACCTGCCGTCAGTCTTCGTACCGTCTGGCCCGATGGCCAGCGGCCTGCCAAATAAAGAAAAAGTGCGCATCCGCCAGCTGTATGCTGAGGGTAAAGTCGATCGTATGGCGCTGCTGGAGTCTGAAGCGGCGTCCTACCACGCCCCGGGTACCTGCACATTTTACGGTACGGCGAACACCAACCAGATGGTGGTGGAGTTTATGGGCATGCAGCTTCCGGGCTCGTCGTTTGTGCATCCGGATGCCGAACTGCGCCAGGCGCTGACCGCCGCCGCCGCACGCCAGGTGACGCGCATGACCGGTAACGGTAATGAATGGATGCCGTTAGGCAAAATGTTTGATGAGAAAGTGGTGGTCAACGGGATCGTGGCGCTGCTGGCAACCGGCGGTTCGACCAACCATACGATGCACCTGGTGGCGATGGCTCGCGCGGCGGGCATTATCATTAACTGGGATGATTTCTCCGATCTCTCCGACGTTGTGCCGCTGCTGGCGCGCCTTTACCCGAACGGTCCGGCGGATATAAACCACTTCCAGGCCGCGGGCGGCGTACCGGTGCTGGTCCGTGAGCTGCTGAAAGGCGGCCTCCTGCACGAAGAGGTCAACACCGTAGCCGGTTTTGGTCTCTCGCGTTACACCATGGAACCCTGGCTGAATAACGGCGAACTGGACTGGCGTGAAGGGGCGACGGCGCCATTAGACGATCAGGTTATTGCAACTTTCGACAAGCCATTCTCTCGCCATGGCGGGACGAAAGTGCTGAGCGGCAACCTCGGGCGTGCGGTGATGAAAACCTCGGCCGTACCGGTTGAGAACCAGATCATTGAAGCGCCGGCGGTGGTGTTTGAAAGCCAGCACGACGTTTTGCCTGCTTTCGAGGCCGGAATGCTGGACAAGGATTGCGTGGTGGTTGTTCGCCACCAGGGGCCAAAAGCGAACGGCATGCCAGAATTACATAAACTTATGCCGCCACTTGGTGTATTATTGGACCGCCGTTTCAAAATTGCGCTGGTTACCGATGGTCGACTCTCTGGCGCATCCGGCAAGGTTCCGTCAGCAATCCACGTTACGCCGGAAGCGTATGATGGCGGGCTGCTGGCAAAAGTACGTGATGGCGATATCATCCGCGTCAACGGGCAGACGGGCGAACTGACGCTGCTGGTGGATGACGCTGAACTGGCTGCACGCCAGCCGCATGTTCCTGACCTCAGCAGTTCGCGCGTCGGGAGCGGCCGGGAAATGTTCGCAGCGCTGCGTGAAAAACTCTCCGGAGCCGAACAGGGCGCAACCTGCATCACTTTTTAAGACGATACAATTTGTAGATCTGGCGAGAGAGAAACTCTGATGAAAAACTGGAAAACAACTGCAGAAGCAATCCTCACCAACGGCCCGGTTGTCCCGGTGATCGTGGTGAAAAAGCTGGAACACGCTGTGCCGATGGCCAAAGCGCTGGTTGCCGGCGGCGTACGCGTACTGGAAGTCACGCTGCGTACCGCATGCGCGCTTGATGCGATTCGCGCGATTGCGAAAGAAGTGCCGGAGGCGATTGTCGGCGCAGGTACCGTAACAAACGTTGAGCAGCTGAAAGCCGTCACCGAAGCTGGCGCGCAGTTCGCTATCAGCCCGGGTCTGACCGAGTCCCTGCTGAAAGCGGCGACTGAAGAAGGGACCATCCCGCTGATCCCGGGGATCAGCACCGTGTCCGAACTGATGCTGGGCATGCAGTATGGCCTGAAAGAGTTCAAATTCTTCCCGGCAGAAGCTAACGGCGGCGTGAAAGCGCTGCAGGCGATTGGCGGTCCGTTCGCCCATATCCGTTTCTGCCCGACTGGCGGCATCTCTCCGGCGAACTACCGCGACTACCTGGCACTGAACAGCGTGCTGTGCATCGGTGGTTCCTGGCTGGTTCCGGCGGATGCGCTGGAAGCGGGCGATTACGACCGTATTACCAAAATTGCTCGCGAAGCGGTGGAAGGCGCGAAGTAATTTTCACGCCCTGATAACGAGCGAAATCCAGACCCGGTAGCGCTGAGGCGACCGGGTTTTTTTATCCCTGAACCAGCACGGCCGACGCGGCGGCTTTCGCGCGCGCCACCGCCTCCTCGACGCTATCGGCGACGGCCAGCGTGACGCCCAGTCGACGAGAACCGTCAATCTCCGGCTTACCGAACAGGCGCAGCTGCAGTCCCGCCCCTACCGCGCCCTGGATATTGCTAAAGGTGACGTTCTGGCTGGTGAGCTGCGGCAGAATGACCGCGGAGGCCGCCGGGCCATACTGGCGAATCGCGCCAACCGGCAGACCGAGGAAGGCGCGAACGTGCAGAGCAAATTCCGAGAGGTCCTGGGAAATCAGCGTCACCATCCCGGTGTCGTGTGGGCGAGGGGAGACTTCACTGAAAATCACCTCATCGCCGCAGACGAACAGCTCTACGCCAAACAGACCGTAGCCGCCAAGCGCCAGCACGACTTTGCTGGCAATTTCCTGGGCGCGGGCCAACGCCAGCTCGCTCATCTGCTGCGGCTGCCAGGATTCGCGATAATCGCCATCCTCCTGGCGATGGCCGACCGGGGCGCAGAAATGGACGCCATCGACCGCGCTGACGGTAAGCAGGGTAATTTCAAAATCGAAATTCACCACCCCCTCGACGATAACCCGACCGGCGCCCGCGCGGCCACCTTGTTGCGCATAGCGCCAGGCCTCAGCCAGCTGATCAGCGTGACGAATAAAGCTCTGACCTTTGCCAGAAGAGCTCATGACCGGCTTCACAATGCAGGGAAGGCCAATCTCCGCGACGGCTTCGCGAAAGGCCGCTTCGCTGTCGGCAAAGCGGTATGCCGAGGTGGGAAGCTGCAGCTCCTCCGCAGCCAGGCGGCGAATACCTTCGCGATTCATGGTCAGTTTCGCCGCGCGAGCGGTGGGAACGACTTTCTGCCCGGCCTGCTCCAGCTCCACCAGCGTATCCGTAGCGATAGCTTCAATTTCCGGTACGATAAAGTCAGGTTTTTCTTCCGCAATCAGCGCACGCAGCGTTTCACCATGCAGCATGTTGATGACGTGCGAACGGTGCGCCACTTGCATCGCCGGCGCGTCGGGGTAGCGGTCGACTGCGATGGTCTCAATACCCAGCCGTTGGCACTCAATGGCGACTTCTTTACCCAGTTCGCCGGAACCTAACAACATCACCCGTGTCGCTGCCGGACACAGCGCTGTGCCTAATAACGTCATGACTCTTTTCCACAGTAAAAAAACATGCGCCACATTATAAACGAAAACGTTTGCGTCTGTCTTTATGACCGTTGGTTGAGTCCTGGGTGAAAATTTGCTATACTGTATAAAAATACAGTATAAAGAGGCTGCACAATGGCGGTTGAAATTAAATATGTGGTGATCCGCGAAGGTGAGGAAAAGATGTCGTTTACCAGCAAAAAAGAGGCCGATGCTTACGACAAAATGCTCGATCTTGCCGAGGTCCTCAACGACTGGCTGGTAGAGTGCCCGCTGACGCTGGATGAAACCCAGCGTGATGAAATGGCAATGTGGCTGGCGGAACGCAAAGAGACATTGCACCACATTCTGAGGTCAGGAAAACGCCCGGAAGCAGAAGACGGGGCAACCGGACAGGCTTCTCAGGATGAGAGCTCCGCGGCTGAAATCTCAGAGGCCGTAGCCGAGGGGGCAAGCGAACAACCCGCGGCAACCGCGCCGGCAAAATCGCGCAAGGTAAAGGCCGCCTGAGTCCGGCCGAATTTGCGCATCTTTAGCTGCTCATAACATTTCCTGACATCTCGTCGTTTAGGCTGATGACATCGCTTAATAAGCAACGAGGGAAATCATGGCTAACTGGCTTAATCAACTCCAGTCCCTGCTGGGCCAGCAGGGACCGTCTTCCTCATCAGGCGAGCGGCCGGATGGTAAAAGCTTCCTTCTGCCCGGGGCGCTGGGCGGCCTGGCGGGGCTGCTGGTGGCCAGTAAATCATCGCGCAAGCTGCTGGCCAAATATGGCACCAGCGCACTGCTGGTTGGCGGCGGGGCGGTGGCGGGAAGCGTGCTGTGGAACAAGTATCAGCAGAAAATGCGGGAAAATTCCCCTGCGCAATCTGTCGCTTCGCCGGGGCAAGCCACCGGGGCGTCAACCTCGCCAGCCTCCGGGCTTGATGCCCGCAGCGAACGGCTCATTCTGGCGCTGGTGTTTGCCGCTAAAAGCGACGGGCACATTGATGACAGCGAGCGGGCAAACATTGAAGAGCAGCTGCGCGCGGCCGGTATTGCCGTGCAGGGGCGCGTTCTGATCGATCGCGCGCTGTCCCAGCCTCTCGATCCGCAGCGTCTGGCGCAGGGCCTCAACAGCGAGCAAGAGGCGCTGGAGATCTATTACATCAGCTGTGCGGCGATCGATATCGACCATTTTATGGAGCGTAGCTATCTCAACGCTCTGGGCGAAGCTTTAGGCCTCCCGCCAGAAGTGCGTGCCGACATCGAACAGGATATTCAGGCACAAAAACAGGCGCTTTCTACCTAAATCAGCAGGTTTTGCTTGCAACGTGGGCCACTTTTGCCACCCTTATACACACGCCATCCTTCAAGCCGCTTCTTGAATGATTTTGTGTATGAAATACAGGATGCAGAAGACCAAAAGATGCCACCAAAAGCAAAACGAATCCCCCACGCCATGACCCTTCATGGCGATACCCGTATCGATAATTACTTCTGGCTGCGCGACGATGAGCGTTCGCGGCCGGAAGTGCTTGATTATCTTCGCGAGGAAAATGAGTACGGCCGGCAGGTCATGGCGACTCAACGTAGCCTGCAGGAGCGGGTGCTAAAAGAGATTATTGACCGTATCCCGCCGCGCGAAGTCTCCGCGCCCTACAGCAAAAATGGCTACCGCTATCGTCAGGTATATGAGCCGGGCTGTGAATACGCTATTTATCAGCGTCAGTCGGTGCTGAAAGAGGAGTGGGATGAATGGGAGGTGCTGCTCGATAGCAACCAGCGCGCGGCGCAGAGTGAATTCTATACTCTCGGTGGGCTGGGCATTTCGCCGGATAACATGATCATGGCGCTGGCGGAGGATTATCTCTCCCGTCGGCAGTATGGCCTGCGTTTGTGTAATCTGCAAACTGGCGAATGGTATCCTGAAGTGCTGGAAAACGTCTCCCCGGAATTTGCCTGGAGCAATGATTCGCAAACGCTGTGGTATGTCCGCAAGCACCCGACTACGCTGCTGCCTTACCAGGTCTGGCGGCATACCGTGGGCGCTTCGCCGCGTTCCGATGTGCTGGTCTACGAGGAGAAGGATGAAACCTTCTACGTCAGCCTCCATACGACCACCTCCCGGCAATTCGCCGTGATCTATCTTGCCAGCGCGACAACCAGTGAAGTGCGGCTGCTGAATACCGAAATGCCGGATGCGGAACCGGTGTGTTTCCTGCCGCGACGTAAAGATCACGAGTACAGTCTCGATCATTACCAGCATGCTTTTTATCTTCGCTCCAACCGCGAGGGGAAAAACTTTGGTCTCTATCGTACCCATGAACGCGACGAACAGCAGTGGGAGACGCTGATTGCGCCACGCCAGGATGTGATGCTCGAGGGATTCACCCTGTTTACCGACTGGTTGGTGGTTGAAGAGCGCCAGCGCGGGTTAACCAGCCTGCGCCAGATTAACCGCAAGACCCGGGAAGCGGTTGGCATTGCCTTTGATGACCCGGCCTACGTGACCTGGCTTGCCTATAATCCGGAGCCGGAAACTTCGCGCTTACGCTACGGATACTCATCCATGACCACGCCGGATACGCTCTTTGAGCTGGATATGGATACCGGTGAGCGGCGGGTACTGAAACAGCAGGAAGTGAAAGGGTTTGAGGCCCGCCATTATCGCAGTGAACATCTGTGGATTAAGGCTCGGGATGGTGTGGAGGTTCCTGTTTCGCTGGTTTATCGGCGTGAGCATTTCCGCAAGGGCGTCAGCCCGCTGCTGGTCTATGCCTACGGGTCGTACGGCGCCAGCGAAGATGCTGATTTCAGCGCCAGCCGGTTGAGCCTGCTCGATCGTGGTTTCGTGTTTGCGATCGCCCACGTTCGCGGCGGCGGTGAATTAGGGCAGCAGTGGTACGAAGACGGCAAGTTCCTGTGTAAAAAGAATACCTTTAATGATTATCTTGATGTCTGCGATGCGCTGCTGGCGCAGGGATATGGCGATCCTCGCCTGTGCTACGGCATGGGCGGCAGCGCGGGCGGCATGTTAATGGGCGTCGCTATTAATGAGCGGCCGGAGCTGTTTCACGGCGTAGTGGCTCAGGTTCCGTTTGTCGATGTCCTGACCACCATGCTCGACGAGTCGATTCCGCTGACGACCGGGGAATTTGAAGAGTGGGGCAATCCGCAGGACGAAGAGTACTATCGCTATATGAAGAGCTACAGTCCTTACGATGGCGTCACGGCGCAGGCCTATCCCCATCTGCTGGTTACCACCGGCCTGCACGATTCCCAGGTGCAATACTGGGAACCGGCAAAATGGGTGGCCAGGCTGCGCGAGCTGAAAACGGACGATAACCTGTTACTGCTGTGCACCGATATGGATTCAGGGCACGGCGGTAAGTCGGGGCGTTTTAAAAGCTATGAAGGGGTTGCGCTGGAGTATGCCTTTCTGATTGGCCTGGCGCAGGGGACGTTACCCGGCCAGGCGGACGTTTAGCGTCGCTACTCCCCGAGATAGTGCTTGAGCGTTAAGCGCAGCTCGGGGCTCATCCGATCCAGGTTATTGAACAGCCAGCGTAAATAGCCCGGGTCGTTTTCTGCGATTTCGGCCACCGCCTTGCCGCGATATTTACCGAAGGTAAAGGTGGTCAGCAGCGCCGGACGACCGGTAATGGTCGCCATCTCCTCAGGCTGCCAGCCGGAAACGTTGATAATATCGAGAAGCAGTGCGGCGGTGATATAGCAGTCGTACAGCGCGCGGTGTTGATGCAGTCCGGCAGGCGTTGCGACACTGAGCTTACGCGATTTATACAGCCCCATATTGCTGTATTTAATGCCTGGCCACAGACGGCGGGCCATCTTCATGGTGCAGATCCACTCCCCGTGCATTTCCGGTAACACCCGGCGATCGAAGCTGGCGTTGTGGGCGACATACCACCGGCTGCCGATGTAATGCGGCAGAACCTCTTCAATCCACGGCTTGTCGGCGACCATCTCTTCGGTGATACGGTGAATTGCCATGGCCTGGGGGCTGATAGGTCGGTCGGGACGAACCAGATGACTCATGGGATTGGTTATCTGACCATCGACAATATCAACAGAGGCGATTTCCACAATGCCTCCCTGCAGTCCGCAGGTTTCCGTATCGATTACGCGTAGCATGGCTCACTCCGGCCCAAAGAAACCAGCGTAAATGAATGCGCAGCGCTTGCCAACCGGGACGTCCGTAAGGGACGAGAATTATTTCGCTTTGGGTTCATAGGGCAAGCGCGACAGCGAAACAGACGCCAGTCGATGGGCGATCAAGCGTTCACGGAACCAGTCACGCAGGTGTGACGGTTGCTCCCGCTCCACTAAATCGGCGACAACGGGCATATTGTAGCGTTCTTTAAAGGCGACACCGGCCGCGGCAAGGTCGACGTTCACTTTGTCCATCTCGTCCTGCGAAATTTTGGCCAGATTTTTTTCCATATGGTTTCTCCTTCATGATGCTGAAAACCGATCGGGCGCAACGTCGGACCGGGACGCATCGCTCGACTACGCCATTATACAGGGTTATTCTCTGTGCTACATACATAACGAAAAGGAATGACGATTATGCGTACCATCGCCGGGCGCGCGCTGCGCGCCTCTGCTTTTTTCGCCGGTTTCCTCGTCAGCACCGCGGCCTTTGCCCATGCGCATCTTCAACAGCAAACGCCAGCCGCAGATTCGACTGTCGCCGCCTCTCCCGAATCACTGACCTTGAGCTTTTCTGAAGGTATCGAAACGGCCTTTAGCGCCGTGACCCTGACCGGCCCGCAGCAGAAAGCCGTTGCGACCGGTAAGCTTACCCGCAGCGACAGCAATAAAGCCCAGCTGATTGTTCCGCTGACGCAGCCGCTGGCGGCGGGGGAGTATACCGTTGACTGGCACGTGGTCTCCGTTGATGGCCACAAAACCAAAGGGCAATATCACTTTACCGTGAAATAACGCATGCTCACGGGAATCTATATCGGTCTGCGCTTCGTCCACTTTCTCTCGCTGATGGTGGCGTTTGGCTGCGTGCTGTACGGCGCGTGGTGGGCGCCGCTGACGCTGCGGCGTTTGCTGATGCAGCGTTTCTTCCCGCTACTGCGCCACCTTCTGCTGCTCAGCGCGGTTTCTGCGCTGCTGATGCTGATGGTACAGGGCGGTCTGATGGGGAATGGTTGGGCGGATCTCTGGCAGCCTGCTATCTGGCAAGCCGTTGCCGGTACCCGCTTTGGCAGCGTCTGGGTCTGGCAGATTCTGCTGGCGTGGATTGCGCTGGCGATCGCGTGGCTCAAACCTCGTCGTCCGGCGCGTCTGCTGCTGGTGCTGCTGTGCGCGCAGATCTTGCTGATGGCGGGCGTTGGCCATGCGGCAATGAGCGAGGGGGGACGAGGTGTAGTGCAGCGGACTAACCATGCTGTGCATCTGTTCTGTGTCGCCGGCTGGTTTGGCGGGCTGCTGCCGTTCATCTACTGCCTGCGCCTGGCGCGCGGGCGCTGGCGTCAGGCCGCTATCGGCACCATGATGCGCTTTTCTCGCTACGGACATCTGGCGGTTGCGGGCGCGATCGCCAGCGGTGTGATAAATGCGCTGCTGATCCAGGGCGGATTATTCCGTGATTCGCTGTGGGGAGAGATGCTATTGATCAAATGTGCCCTGGTCGCAGGGATGGTAGCAATTGCGCTGGTGAACAGGTATGTTCTGGTGCCACGTATGTCGGTGAACGGAACGCGAGCGGAGCAGCTCATTTTGCGCACCACGCAGGTTGAAATGGCGCTCGGAGCATTGGCGCTGCTGGCCGTCAGCCTGTTTGCGACCTGGGAACCTTACTGAATTAACTGGCTAAATCATGAAAAAAACTCTTTTAACTATGTTGTTACTGGCAAGCTCTGGCGTCGCGCTGGCAGCACCGCAGATTATCACCGTTAGCCGCTTCGAAGTGGGGAAAGATAATTGGGCGTTCAATCGCGAAGAGGTGATGTTGACCTGTCGCCCGGGGAATGCGCTGTTTGCCATTAACCCCAGCACGCTGGTGCAGTATCCGTTGAATGATGTTGCTGAGCAGCAGGTGAAAGCGGGGAAAACCAGCGCTCAGCCGATCTCAGTGATCCTGGTCGACGATCCGCAACATCCGGGACAAAAAATGAGCCTCGCGCCATTTATTGAGCGCGCGCAGAAGCTTTGTTGATACCCGAACCTATCTTACTGTATTAACATATAAAAAACCGCCTGCATTCCTTTCAGGAAGCGGCGGTTTTTTGTTGGCACCGGCCATTTTGTCAGGAATTATTCGACCACTTTTGTTGCGGACTGGAAAACCTGACGCGGTAAACTATTCTTATAAGGCAAGGCGACTTAGCCTGCATTAATGCCAACTTTTAGCGCACGGCTCTCTCCCAAGAGCCATTTCCCTGGACCGAATACAGGAATCGTGTTCGGTCTCTTTTTATCTGAAGCTTATCAACTCGTTACATAAAAAGACCGGAAATCATCCCTCATTTCCCGTTACGGTCTTTTTCCCTTATACCACAACAAAAAACGCCTTAACATTCTCTTTACAGAAAATCTGAGCCGGATACTGCGGGTCAAGGTCAGGGCGATGGCGCGCCGCGCGCCCGCAGACAAGGTCCTCATCGCCGCGGGATATCCATGCCCTGAAGATACGCGGGCATATTATTTTAGTGCGATCTATTTGGCCGCGCGTTGCCAGGAAATGAAGGGCTGCCGGGATGAAGATGGAGTAATAAAAACAACGTATTATTCAGGCGCGACGATTGACGGATACAGCTGGGATTCAAGGTAGCAGACCAGGGTCCAAATCTCACCGCTGAAAATAAACCAAAGCGCACCGAGCAGAATTATTATCACGATAACCAGAAGGGCAATTTCACTTTTACTCATAACTTCACTGGCTACCCGAAAGGAAACGATGAAGAGATGATAGTAACGAAACCACAGGATAAGATGCAAACGCCGTGATTTAAAAACGGCGTTTGTTTGATATGGACAGGCGTTAATCCGTCAGGGCTGGGGAGTCAGCTGCGCGACCTGCGCGATCAGGTCGTCCAGCAGCTGGAAGCGGCGGCGGTATTCCGCCCGCTTTTTACTGGCGATGGCATCCAGCGATTTCCTTTCCATCTGTCGCGGCAAGCGCCAGCGCCAGGCGCCATCGGCTACGCCATCAATAGACTGCCAGAACTCATCATAGCTGGCGTGGAAATGGCGCCCCTTGCTGAGACGATAGCGCAGCGCGCGGAAAACGTGGCCATTATCGCTTACGCCATAAATGGCCTGAATGTGGCTTCTGGCGGCCAACGCCCAGATAAACTCGATCAGCAGGCGTTTAGGAAACAGACCATGGCAGGCGCGGGTAGCGAGTTTAATCACTTCATGCGGCACGTTACGTCGCGGCCCCTGCAGCCCGCCGATAACCAGCTGCCATTGCTCCTGCTGGCGCACGACGCTGAAGGTGGCGCTGGCCAGCAGCGTCTGGTTACCATCGCGCAACCACAATGTGGTTTCGCCTTCGCGCTCGGCTTTACCCGCGGAGGAGGCCGAGAGAGTGAAGCGGGCTTCATCTTTACCCTGCAATTCCAGCAGGATCGTCTCTTTAGCGGCGGTCATGGCAGCAGCCAGCTGCGTGCCTGACAGTGAGTCGATGAACTGATAGTGGCTGATAATCGCCTGGGCGCGTTGGCTGGCGTTTAACCCACGCGTCAGATACTGGCGGTGAACTTTACCCGGCAGGGTAACCTGTGCGGCAAGCAACTGATTAAAGTCAGGACGCACGGAAAGATTATCCAGCATTGCGCGAGTGGGCGTATAAAATAAGGCCGTACGCAATAAAAATTTCAGCCGGTAATTACGCTTTTGCCAAATCGGAGCGGGAATAAGTCTGCCCATCACCAGATCGGCAATAAGATTTGTGCGGGGCTGTTGTGCGAAGGCTGAGTGCAGGCTATTGTCCGTCACGATAAAATACCTCGTTGTTATTTAGCCTCTATTTTAAGGGCTTGGTGAGGCGAGATTAATATCCTGGCGGACTATATTTCTGTTTCGTTTATATTTGATTGAGGTGGGTATCTTTGGGGTGGTGAAGAGAGAATTAACTATAATTGTATCAGGGGGGCAAAATATGTATCAGCGTATTGAGGGTTCGGCCTGGCGCAATATCTGGCTGGTTGGCGATCTCCACGGCTGCTTTGCCGTATTGATGAGCCATCTCCGGCAGATAAAATTCGACCCATACCAGGATCTTCTCATCTCCGTGGGCGATTTGATCGATCGCGGGCCGCAAAGCGCGAAATGTCTCGCGCTTCTCGACTGCCGCTGGTTCTGTGCGGTGCGAGGTAACCATGAACAGATGGCGCTGGATGCGCAAGAGAGCGGGGCGTTGACGCTATGGGTCATGAACGGAGGCCACTGGTATCAGGAGAGCACGCGCGGCGAGCGGCTGCAGATTGACGAACGCCTGGATCGCTGTCGCCAGCTGCCGCTGATTGTGGAGCTCAGCGCCGGATCGCTGCGCCATATTGTGGCCCATGCCGACTACCCGGCGGCGACCTATCGTTGGCAGCAGCCGGTGGATGAACAACAGGTGCTCTGGAGCAGACAGCGCCTGATGGACCATCTGGCCGGTCGACATGGCGCGATAGGCGGAGCGGACCACTTCTGGTTTGGCCACACGCCGTTGAAGCAACGTTATGATAGCGATAATCAACATTATATTGATACGGGGGCGGTATTCGGCGGTGCACTCACCCTGGTGCAGCTGCAGTAAGCCGCTTAAAAATCGCTGTATTCGCTGGCAGGCTGCCAGAAACCATCAATAAAATCTTCAACCGGAAAACAGCCGCCCTGGCGTATCCGCTGATCGTTCATCGCCACAAGGCACCGTCGTTCGTTATCGTAAACGTCGACGACAATATCTTCGCAACCACCGTCCAGGTAACAAATAAACAAAACTAAGGCGAACATCCTGGCCTCATGTTTGGGTTTGTTAATAAGTATAGGGTAGCTCATAAACGGGGGGAATAAATAACCCGTCTCAGGCGACGGGTTCTTTTTGAATCAGGCAACGCGCATGATCCAGGCATCGGATTGTTGATCGTAGTGCTTACGGTAGAGGACGGAATGTTGACCATCAAGAATGGCAGGGACGCTGGTTTCCGCATCCCAGCCATCCAGCTGCATGCATAAGTCCGGATCGGATTTGCAAGGAATGCTTAACGTTCGCTCTCCCTGCTGTTCACCGTGCAGCTCGGCGTCATCTATCTCAAACGCGCCGATTCGAATGCTGGTTTTACTCATAAATTCACCCCGTTGGTCTGCTGAGTTGTGGTACGACCAGTTAGGCCGTCATTTTTCAGCGTAGACAACGGGGGACAAACCGCCAGTAAAAAAATGCGGTTTTTTTGCAGTCGATCACGCCTTACCGGCAAATAGTTTACCGTCGCGAACCAGCTCACGCGGGTAGCTGTTTTTCAAACGGGAGCCGACTTTTTTCGCCAGGCCCAGCGTTGCCCCCTGGAACGTGACGATGACTTCATCCTGCTGCGGCGTCGTTTCAGGGTAGACGTCGCGGCCACGATACCACTCTTCCGCTTCATCCTGCGTCAGTTCAAAAGGAGCATCCGGGACGGCGAGCGCAATGACCGCTTCGTGCTGCCAGCGAAAGCCTTTGTTATGGGTTTCCGCCAGGCGAATGCCAATCCGCGAAAAACGGACCTGGCCGATAAATGATTCCAGCGCTTGCGGGAACAGCCAAATCTCTTTATCACGCTGCCAGAGCGTATGATGGTCATCCCAGTGTAGTCCGACGGCGGCCGCGGCGGCGGAAATCGCTGCGGCTTCCCGGCTTTTAAGCGGCGTAAAAGGAAATTTTCCGACTTTGTAACCCGGCGCCGGTAGCGCCTCGATCGCTGCGGTTTTCTTGAGGCGGGCAACAAAAAAACCTTCGCAGTCAAAAATCTGCGGAAAGACGTGGAGAAATCCCTCTGCGGTTAAGGCTTCCGTAGCCTGCGGGAACAGCGTGCCGAGCGGTAGCACCTCGACCGCCTGCGGATAGCGGGCTAACAGCCACTGCACGACCTCTTCGTTCTCTTCCCGGTTCAGGGTGCAGGTCGAGTACACCAGCGTGCCGCCGGGGCGCAGCGCGTGAAATGCGCTGTCGATGAGCTCCCGCTGAGTTTCGGCGATCTGCTGATTACTCTCAGGCGACCAGTTTTTCAACGCATCGGGATCTTTGCGCACCACCCCCTCGCCGGAGCAGGGGGCATCCAGCAGGATGGCGTCAAAGCGTTCCGGCAGCGCGGCGCCAAACACCCGACCATCGAAGTGGGTCAAGGCGACGTTGCTGATGCCGCAGCGGCTGATATTGGCATGCAGGACTTTAACCCGACTGGCGGAAAACTCGTTGGCGAGAATCCCGCCCTTATTTCCCATGCGCGCAGCAATCTGTGTGGTTTTGGAACCAGGGGCGGCGGCCACATCCATGACCCGCTGCGGCATGTCGCCATCGGCAAACAGCGCCGCAACCGGCAGCATAGAACTGGCTTCCTGGATGTAAAACAGGCCGCTGAGATGTTCGGCGGTGCTGCCCAGCGGCAGGGAGTCCTCATCATCGCGTTCGATCCAAAAGCCCTCTTCGCACCACGGGATTGGCGTCAGCTGCCAGCCATAGGGCGCCACCTGCTGCAGAAAGTCGGCGACGGAAATTTTCAGCGTATTCACGCGCAGGCTGCGGCGTAACGGGCGCTGGCAGGCCGCGATAAAGGCATCGAAAGAGAGATGCGTGGGCATCGCGTCACGCATTTGAGCGAGGAATTGGTCAGGAAAATAGACTGCGTTTTGAGCCACTGGTGCGCACCACAAGAAAAAAGGGTGCGCAGTTTATCATAAACGCTCCGGCGGGGGACACCGGAGCGTTTTGCTTACTGTGGCAGGGCCGTGCCCCATTCCCGCCACTCTTTCGGTTCGCTTTCCAGCAGCAGGAAGTGTTTACCATCCTGTGCCTTCGGCGCCAGCGGCGTGCCCGGCGGCGTGGCAAAGGAGATACCGCCGCGAATGAACTGGTTAAAGGTCCCGGTTTTCACGACGCCGCCAATCAGGCCAAAGTCGAGGTTATAGCCGGAAGAGAGCCAGAAGACCGAATTGTTACGCACCAGATACTGATAGCGTTTGCTGATACGCAATTTGACCATCACGCGATCCGACATCGAGCCCAGCGTCAAGCCGGTCACCGTACCGACTTCCAGGCCGCGGAACAGTACAGGCGTTCCGATATCCAGCGAACCGGCTTCCGGCACTTCGACAACGATGCTCAGACCGTCAATGTAGCGGGAGTCGCTAATTGTCGTTTCCTGAATTTCGAAATCACGGCGTGGCGTGCCTCGGCCGGGTTCAACGTTGATGTAGGGCTGGAAAATGGTATCCAGGTGTTCGACGCCCGCCGCAGAAATCTGCGGGGTGATCACCGAGAAACGGGTCCCGCTGCGGGCGAAGGTCTCGACGTACTCCGGGTAAAGCACGGCTTTCGCCTGGACTTCGTTTTTTGCGGTAATCAGATTCAGGGACTGGATCTGGCCGATATTAATGCCCAGGTAGCGAATCGGCATCCCTTCGGAAATTTTACCGGCATCAAAGGCATGCAGCGTAATCTGGCCACCGACTGCCCGGGCAGCGGTTTCAGAAGCATAGAGAATGCGTTTGTTGCCAATTCGCGCGCCGGCGCTGCTGCCGCTGAGATCGTCAAAGCTGATTGCGCCTTTCAATGCCCGTGACAGCGGTGATGCCTGCACGGTCAGACCATTGCCATCGAGCTGGACTTTGGCGCCGCCCTCGGCCCAGAAGACGCTATTGTTGGTCAACAGATTGCGATATTCCGGCTTAATATGCAGATCGATATCAAATGCGTTGCGGCGGGGTTTAACCGAAATGATCTCGCCGACGGCAAACTTACGATACAGCACCACCGAGCCTTCCTGAACATCCGGCAGGGTCTCTGCCGTCAGGCTCAGAGTGGTGGTGGGCACTTCGCTGAGGCTGTTTTCTTCCGCCTTCTCCATATTGGCATACAGCGGATAGCTGGCCTGTATTGCCCCTTTCTCGCCAGGGATAATACGAATACCGCCTTCGACCCACTCGCTGGCGCTGGCGCCCAGCACTTTGATGCCATCAAAACCCACTTTCACGTCAAGACGGCTGTTAACGACAAATTTGCTGTCGCCGCGCACCAGGTCGCGATACTCAGGGGTAATGGCCACCTGGAAGGTGACGCCTTTAGCGGTCAGCTTGCGCTCCAGAACCTGACCCACTTTCACGCCGTGCAGCACCAGCGGCTGCCCGGCATCAATGCCGTAACTCTCCGCTGCCGTGAGCGTCACCGTCGCCACATCCGGTTCATCGAGCAGGGATTTGTCAGCCGGAAGCACCACAAAGTGATTTCGCGTCTCCCCCTCTCCGGGCACCAGTTCGAACGTATTCCCGGTCAACAGGGCGCTGAGGCTGGGGTTATCCAGCGAGATTTTCGGCTTTTTCATCTGAATAAGCGTCTTATCTCTGAGCAGGGTGACCACGCTTGGGTCAACCGTCATCTCACCGGTCACTTTACTGCCGGGATTGAGGTTGAGTTTGGTCAACTGCCCGACTTCCAGCCCCTGGTACATCAGCGGGGTGGAGCCGGCTTTCAGGCCTTCGCCGTCAGGCAGCTCCAGCGTGACCAGAACCCCGCGCTGGCTATGAGCCAAATCTTCGTACAGACCAAACTCATCGTTTTGTTGCGCGGCCTGAGAATCGGCAGGGGAGTCAAAGGCAATAGCGCCATTGACCAGCGCGGAGAGGCTTTCCAGCTGGACTTTCGCGCCGCCGAGGCCGACATCGGCCTTAACGCCTGACACATTCCAGAAGCGGCTGCCTTTTTTCACCAGGTTTGTAAAGCGGCGTTCAATCAGCACATCGATAGTGACGCCCTGATTGTTATCATTGAGCGCAAAATCGTAAACCCGACCCACCGGAATTTTGCGGAAGTAGACCAGCGATCCGCTGGTGAGCGAACCGAGGTCCGGCGCCTGCAGATGAATCATCAGCTCGCCGTTGTTGATATGGTATTTCGGCTGGGTATCGAGAGCGACGAAATGGTCCTGCGGCTCCCCTTTACCCGGCATCATGCCGATGTAGTTACCGCCAACCAGCGCATCAAGACCGGATACGCCGGCCAGCGAGGCTTTCGGAGTAACCAGCCAGAACTGGGTATCTTTGCGCAGAGCGTCTTTCATATCGCCCTTCACACTGGCCGAGACTTCGATTTTGCTCAGGTCTTTGCTCAGCGAGATATTCTCGACGGTGCCCACCTCGACCCCTTGATAGCGGATAGGCGTGCGCCCCGGGACAATCCCGTTGGCCGACTGGAAGTCGATGGTGATGGTCGTCCCGCGATCGTTATAGCTGGTCCAGATCAGCCAGCTGGCGATCAGCAGGGCTATTACCGGCAGCAGCCAGAATGGCGAGATGCGACGTTTAGTTTTAATTCTGGCTTCAGTCGGTGAAGCGGGCGTTTCCTGACTCATGTGCGTCCCAAAGTAAGCGGCTGTCCAGCCATTCAACAGCAAGGATAGTTAATATTACCGCGGCGCCGAAATATACCGCAGCAGGCCCCATCGTGAAAGCGAGGAGTTGGTCGCGATTAATCAGTGACATGGTTAATGAGATAACAAAAAGATCCAACATTGACCAACGGCCGATCCAGGTAATCAGCCGCAGCAGGATGATGCGGGTACGCAGCCCCTGTTCGCACTTGAATTGTATGCTCACTAACAGCGTAAACAAGACAATAACTTTGGTAAATGGCACCAGAATACTGGCGATAAACACCACGCCGGCAATCGCCACATTGCTATTGGCCAACGACATAATCCCCGACAGAATCGTATCATCCTGTCGTGCGCCGTTGACGTAAATAATGGAGATCGGCAGCAGGTTTGCGGGAAGCAGGAACACCACCGACGCAATCAGCCCGGCCCAGCTTCGCTGCAGACTCTGCGGCCGTCGATGGTGGAGCGGCGTATGGCAGCGTCGGCAGCGTCCGCGGGCATCGCGAAAGCCGGTGTAATGACAGCCGGTGCAAACCTGTAGCGCCGGGTCGGCCCGAAACGCTGGACGCTGGGGATAAAATCGCTCCCATAGCTCTTCAACGTTCATATGAATGATCGTCAGAATGCTAAGCAGGGTGAGCGAGATAAAGGCCACAAGCCCGACGCCCGGCTGCAGGAAGGCGTAATCCTGTACTTTGATGGAGGCCACGCCGATACCGACCAGATAGATATCCAGCATCACCCACTCTTTGAGTTTTTCCAGCATCAGCAGCACCGGGCGTAAATTCATCCCCAGAACGTTCCCCAGCCAGAGATAGGCGATCGAGATGACCAGCAGCGCCGGTGCGCCAATCGCACAAAACAGCACCATCGCGGCAGTAAGCGGATCGCCCTGACCGGTCATTTGCCAGATCCCCTGGATTACGTTCGCATCGATACGTACGCCGAGCAGATGCAGACGCAGTAAGGGTTCGGTCCACGCAAAGGGCATCAGGAGCATCATGGTAATGGCCATACTACCCAGTCGCGAAAGAGACCAGTCGCGGCCATCACGCACTTTCGCATTGCAGCGCGGGCACCAGGCACTTTGATAACGCTTAAGCACCGGCAAACGAAAAAGAACGTCACACTGCGGGCAGCGGTGATAATGTGCCTGAGGGAGCGGACGGCTGACCGCATGCACGACCATCTTTTTTGCCGGTGTTATCGGTTGTGTTTTTAGTGGCATTTATTACGTACAGGAATGAATGTATCTCACTATCTTAACCCAGGATTGAATTCATCTTGAGCCTGAACGCATTTAATGCTTATTTTATTAGGCAATGCGTGTTTCGCAGTAAGACAACTAAGTGACCAGATAATGAACAAAACAGAATTTTACGCGGATTTGAACCGTGATTTTCAGGCTTTAATGGCAGGTGAAACCAGTTTTTTGGCGATGATCTCTAATACCAGCGCGCTGCTGTTTGAGCGCCTGACCGAGGTTAACTGGGCAGGTTTCTATCTGCTTGAAGGGGACACGCTGGTTTTAGGACCATTCCAGGGCAAACTGGCCTGCGTACGGATTCCGGTTGGGCGAGGCGTATGCGGTGCGGCCGTTGCGCAAAATCGCGTTCAGCGGGTGGAAGATGTTCATGCCTTCGATGGACATATCGCGTGTGATGCCGCCAGCAATTCGGAAATCGTCTTTCCGCTGCAGGTGAACAATCAGATTATTGGCGTTCTGGATATCGACAGCACCGCCTTCTCCCGCTTCACCGCTGAGGATGAGCAGGGGCTGGCGGAACTGGTCGCGCATCTGGAAAAACTCATTTCTGCGACTGACTATCAAAAAATATTCGCCCACGTCGCAGGATAATCAACGGATAACGTAGCATTTAGCGATGGCGTCATTATAATGACGCCTGTTCATGCCTGCGGCTTGTTGGCTACGTCCGTTGTAATCAGGAAATTTCATGGAAAATCAACCTAAGTTGAATAGCAGTAAAGAAGTTATCGCGTTTCTGGCCGAACGTTTCCCTCAGTGCTTCAGCGCTGAAGGTGAAGCTCGCCCCCTGAAAGTCGGTATTTTTCAGGATCTCGTGGAGCGTGTTGGGGGGGAGATGAATCTCAGCAAAACCCAACTTCGTGCCGCTTTACGTCTTTATACTTCGAGCTGGCGCTATCTGTACGGCGTTAAACCAGGCGCAGTTCGCGTTGACCTTGACGGCAACCCGTGCGGCGAACTGGAAGAGCAGCATGTTGCTCACGCTCGTCAGCAGCTCGAAGAAGCAAAAGCTCGCGTTCAGGCGCAGCGCGCAAGCCAGCAGGCTAAAAAGCGCGAAGCCGCCGCCGCTGCGGGTCAGCAGGAAGACGGTGCTCGTCGTGAGCGTAAGCCACGTCCTCAGGTTCGTCGCAAAGAAGGCACCGAACAGCGTAAGCCGCGTCCAGCAGTTGCAAAAGCACCGCGTGAAGAGCGTCATACCCCTGTATCAGATCTGACCGCGTTAAGCGTTGGCCAGGCTCTGAAGGTGAAAGCAGGCAACAACGCAATGGACGCCACCGTTCTGGAAATCACCAAAGATGGCGTTCGTGTACAGCTGACTTCTGGTATGTCAATGATTGTACGCGCAGAACACCTGGTGTTCTGAAACGGAGGCCGGGCCAGGCATGAACACATTCTTTAAGCTCACCGCGCTTGCGGGCCTGCTAGCAATAGCAGGCCATGCGTTCGCCGTGGACGATATTACTCGAGTCGATCAAATTCCCGTGCTGAAAGAAGAGCCGCAGCACGCGACGGTGAGTGAGCGCGTTACCTCGCGCTTTACCCGTTCTCACTACCGGCAATTTGATCTCGACAACGCCTTCTCGGCAAAAATTTTCGACCGCTATCTGAATCTGCTGGACTACAGCCACAATGTGCTGTTGGCCAGCGATATCGCTCAGTTCTCGGCGAAGAAGAATCAAATCGGCGATGAGCTGCGTACCGGAAAGCTGGACGTTTTTTACGACCTGTATAACCTGGCGCAGAAGCGTCGTTTTGAGCGCTATCAGTATGCATTGAAGGTGCTGGAACGTCCGATGGACTTTACCGGCAACGACAACTTCAACCTTGACCGCAGCAAAGCCCCCTGGCCGAAAGACGAAGCCGAGCTCAACGCGCTGTGGGATGCCAAGGTTAAGTTTGACCAGCTGAGCCTCAAGCTTACTGGCAAAGATGACAAAGAAATTCGCGATACCTTAACGCGTCGCTACAAGTTCGCCATTCGTCGCCTGGCGCAGTCCAACAGCGAAGATGTGTTCTCGATGGTGATGACTGCTTTTGCTCGCGAGATTGACCCGCACACCAACTATCTGTCCCCGCGCAATACCGAACAGTTCAATACCGAAATGAGCCTGTCGTTAGAGGGCATCGGCGCGGTACTGCAGATGGATGACGACTATACGGTCATCAATTCGCTGGTAGCCGGTGGTCCGGCGGCGAAGAGCAAATCGATCGCCGTCGGCGATCGTATCGTCGGCGTCGGCCAGTCCGGTAAAGGCATGGTTGACGTTATCGGCTGGCGTCTGGATGACGTTGTTGCGCTGATTAAAGGGCCGAAGGGCAGCAAAGTGCGTCTCGAAGTTCTGCCTGCTGGTAAGGGCGCGAAAACCCGCATCGTCACGCTAACCCGAGAGCGTATTCGTCTCGAAGACCGCGCGGTGAAGATGTCGGTGAAAACCGTCGGCAAAGAGAAAGTCGGCGTGCTGGATATCCCGGGCTTCTACGTTGGCCTGACGGACGACGTCAAGGTGCAGCTGCAGAAGCTGGAGAAACAGAACGTCAGCAGCATTGTTATCGACCTGCGCAGCAATGGCGGCGGGGCGCTGACCGAAGCCGTTTCACTCTCCGGTCTGTTTATCCCGTCTGGCCCGGTGGTTCAGGTCCGTGACAACAACGGCAAAGTGCGTGAAGACAGCGATACCGATGGCGTGGTGTACTATAAAGGCCCGCTGGTGGTGTTGGTCGATCGTTTCAGTGCTTCGGCCTCTGAAATCTTCGCTGCCGCCATGCAGGATTACGGTCGCGGCTTAATTGTTGGCGAGCCAACCTTTGGTAAAGGCACCGTTCAGCAGTATCGCTCGCTGAACCGGATTTACGATCAGATGCTGCGCCCTGACTGGCCGGCGCTGGGCTCTGTACAGTACACCATTCAGAAGTTCTACCGCATTAACGGCGGCAGTACCCAACGTAAAGGTGTCACGCCGGATATCATGATGCCGACCGGTAGCGAAGATCGTGAAACCGGTGAGCAGTATGAAGATAACGCGCTGCCGTGGGATAGCGTCAATGCGGCGACCTACGTGAAATCCGGTGATTTGAAACCGTTCGATCCGCAGCTGCTGAAGCTGCATAATGAGCGCATCGCCAAAGATCCCGAGTTCCAGTACATCATGAAGGACATCGCTCGCTATAACGCAATGAAAGATAAGCGTTATATCGTTTCTCTCAACTACGCTCAGCGTGAAAAAGAGAACGAAGAAGACGATGCGACTCGCCTGGCACGGATTAACGATCGTCTGAAGCGCGAAGGTAAACCGCCGCTGAAGAAACTGGACGATCTGCCGAAGGACTACCAGGAGCCGGATCCGTATCTTGATGAGACGGTCCACATTGCGGTAGACCTTGCGCATCTTGAGAAAGAGATGCCCGCGGTAGAACCGCCAGTCAGCAAATAAGCACCCAACGGGCACAATGATTGTGCCCGTTTTTCTTTCCGTCATCCTCCCGACCGGCCTCTCTTAGACATACAAAATGTCAACAACTTACGCAGATGTCAGTTCGCTGTGACAAAATGTAAAGTTGTGTTTTTCTCGTGACTTAGCGGGGCCTGATCGTTGAAAATTGGCGTTCTACCCATACGATATGGGTAATCGCATAGTGCGTTTTGTTAAATCGAGGTTAAAAGAAAATTATGATGCGAATCGCGCTTTTCCTGTTGACCAACCTGGCGGTGATGGTGGTATTCGGGCTGGTGTTAAGCCTGACGGGAATTCAGTCAAGCAGCATGACCGGGTTACTGATCATGGCGCTGCTTTTTGGTTTTGGTGGATCGATCGTTTCGCTGATGATGTCGAAATGGATGGCACTGAAATCCGTGGGTGGGGAAGTGATTGAGCAGCCGCGCAATGAAACAGAACGCTGGCTGATGAACACCGTCGCACAGCAGGCGCAGCAGGCGGGTATTGGCATGCCGCAGGTCGCCATCTACCATGCGCCGGATATCAACGCGTTTGCCACCGGCGCCCGCCGCGATGCTTCTCTGGTCGCCGTGAGCACCGGGCTGCTGCAAAACATGAGTCGTGACGAAGCCGAAGCGGTCATCGCCCACGAAATCAGCCACATCGCCAACGGTGACATGGTCACTATGACGCTGATTCAGGGTGTGGTGAACACCTTCGTTATCTTTATCTCGCGTGTTATCGCGCAGATTGCCGCCGGCTTCCTGGGCGGAAACCGGGATGACAGTGAAAGCAGCAACGGTAACCCGCTGATTTACTTTGCCGTAGCGACCGTGCTGGAACTGGTGTTCGGTATTCTGGCCAGCATTATTACCATGTGGTTCTCGCGCTATCGTGAATTCCACGCCGATGCCGGGTCTGCCAGACTGGTTGGGCGAGAGAAAATGATTGCCGCGCTGCAGCGCCTGAAAACCAGCTATGAACCGCAGGAAGCCAGCAGCATGATGGCGTTCTGCATTAACGGTAAGGCGAAGTCAATGAGCGAACTGTTCATGACTCACCCCCCGCTGGATAAGCGTATTGAAGCGCTGCGCAGTGGCGAATACCTGAAGTAACGTTGTTGCAGAATAGCTAAAAAAATCCGCGGCCCTCGGGCTGCGGATTTTTTTTGGGCTGAAGCCTGAGGAGAGCGGCTATTGTCCCGGACGGGGCTGGGTTACGCGAAGCCCGCTGACGGTTGCGGCAATCACCGCCAGCCCACCGGCCAGCAGCAGTGCGCTGTGGGTGCCGCTGTTGCCCTGCAGGTTAAGTAGCAGGGCAACCAGCGCCGCACCGGTACTTTGACCGAGCAGTCGCGCGGTCCCCAGCATTCCGCTGGCGCCGCCGCTGCGCTGGGCCGGTGCGGAAGAGACAATGGTATGGTTGTTCGGCGACTGGAACAGGCCAAAACCGGCGCCGCACAGCGCCATGCGCCAGATAATATCCAGATCGGAAGGCGAGGAGGGCAACAGCGCGAGGCCAAACAGGCCGCAGGCCATCACCAGCAGACCGATTGCCCCCAGTAATCCCGCGTGCACTTTCTCAATCATATAACCCGCCAGCGGCGCCATCACCATGGTAGCCAGAGGCCACGGCGTCAGCAGTAAGCCGGTTTCGACTTCGCTACGGCCCATCACCGACTGCAGGAAGAAGGGCAGGGAAACCAGCGCCAGCATTTGCGCGCAGAACGAGCAAACAGAGGTACAGATAGACAGGGAAAACAGCGGGATGCGCAGCAGGTCAATCGGCAACAGCGGTACCGGCATCTGCAGCTGGCGGCGCACAAAGAAGAAACCGATAACCAGCATCGCGGCCACTTCTGCAAGCACAAGTCGTCCCGACTGACCCTGGGCAAAACCGCCGAGAGCGGTGATCAACAGGCCAAACGTCAGCGCATTCATTATGGCGCTGGGAAGATCGAAACGGGTGATTTTGCTCCGGCCAACGTTCGCCGGCAGGTAACGCATGGCGAGGATAAGCGAAACAATCCCGAGCGGAATATTAATAAAAAACAGCCATTGCCAGGAGGCCACCGAGAGAATCGCTGCCGCAATAGTGGGGCCAGCGGCCGATGAAACCGCCACCACGAAGGAGTTAATCCCCATCCCGCGTCCGAGAAAACGCTGCGGGAAAATAAGCCGGATCAGCGCCGTATTGACGCTCATCAGGGCGGCGCCGCCAAGGCCCTGCGCGACGCGGGCAAGGGTCAGCATCTCCAGACTATGGGAAAGTGCGCAGGCGAGCGAGGTCAGAGTAAACAGCGCAAGGCCGATTTTATAGATACGCCGATAGCCAAACATATCGCCGAGAAAAGAGAGCGGCAGAAGGGCAATCACGATAGCTATCTGGTAGGCGTTGACAATCCAGATTGACGCCGCCGGCGAGGCGTTTAAATCGGTGGCAATAGTCGGCAGAGCCACGTTAGCGATTGCGCCATCGAGCACCGCCATGGCTAACCCTAAAACGATGGTCAGAATTGCGCCGTAGCGCTGCGGCAAAGGCAGGCCATCGGAAATGTTTTTATCCATGTTGAATGTATGTCTTTAGGGTAATTATTCTCTGAGTAATGATTTTAGCATTGATTATTCGGCTGTATGTCGCAGATTTGTAACGAATGAGCAGAAGAACGATTGCGGGGGGCGCGATGCGAATTTATAATAAAAACCGGTTCTGATTTTTATAAAACAGTTACGATGAGGTGATAAATGGCAGTTGCAGATTTGGATAAGCAGCCAGATTCTGTCTCTTCGGTATTGAAGGTTTTTGGCATTCTGCAGGCGCTTGGTGAAGAGCGTGAAATTGGCATAACCGAACTGTCCCAGCGCGTCATGATGTCAAAAAGCACCGTTTATCGCTTTTTGCAAACCATGAAATCGCTGGGCTATGTGGCGCAGGAAGGTGAATCCGAGAAATACTCCCTGACGCTCAAGCTGTTCGAACTGGGCGCGCGTGCGCTACAGAATGTCGATCTGGTCCGCAGTGCCGATATCCAGATGCGTGAACTTTCGCGGCTGACGAAAGAGACGATCCACCTGGGGGCGCTGGATGAAGACAGCATCGTCTATATCCACAAAATCGACTCGATGTACAACCTGCGGATGTACTCACGAATCGGTCGCCGCAACCCGTTGTACAGTACCGCTATCGGTAAAGTGCTGCTGGCGTGGCGCGATCGCGCTGAAGTTGAGCAAATTCTTGAAGGCGTCGAATACAAACGCAGCACCGAGCGGACCATTACCAGTACGGAAGCGCTGCTTGGCGTCCTGGATCAGGTTCGTCAGCAGGGCTACGGTGAAGATAATGAAGAACAGGAAGAGGGACTGCGCTGCATCGGCGTACCGGTTTTCGACCGCTTTGGCGTGGTGATTGCAGGTCTGAGTATCTCTTTCCCGACTCTGCGTTTCTCGGAAGAGCGTCTGAGTGAATACGTGGAGATGCTGCACACGGCGGCGCGTAAGATTTCTGAACAGATGGGCTATAACGACTATCCATTCTGATCCGAAGGGCAGACTGGTCAGTTAAGCGACAGCGGGAATACGTTTCCCGCTGTCGCTTTTACGCATTAACCTTTGTCGATAACGGTTTCGCTTTTGCGTAAAATCGGGCAGTCGGTAACACCGATAATACCGCTATCAGAATGAACGTATTGTGCGGTACTGGTGCCGCGAGCGGTCAGATATTTACACTGAAGCCCCAGTCCCGCAGCATTCTCATTGCTGCCAATAAGAATGCCATAGCCGCTCAATAATATCCCAATCCATACGATAGCCAGTACTACAATGGAACGAATGATTAATCGCATTGTTGCCTCATGGTTTACATTATCCCTGCGCCTATTTTGACAGCTACACGTATTGAAACAAGTCTATGATTCCTAAACTTGTCTTTCGTATTACAGTTAGCCACGGTTTAAGATGCTCATGTTATCCTGGAAACATCTGATACTGATGCGGAGAATGGAGTGAAAAAAGTACGCTGGGTTTTGCTGATAGTCATCATAGCGGGCTGTTTGTTGCTGTGGACTCAGATGCTTAACGTAATGTGCGATCAAGATGTACAGTTTTTCAGCGGCATCTGCACAATCAACAAGTTTATCCCCTGGTAAGACATTTTTATGACGACCGATTTCCTTCTGCTGCGCGAGTGGTAGAATGGACGCCTTCTCTTTGAGGTGGTGAAATGAGTGAGTTACTGAATCCTGGGATCTTAAATCTGGCATCGCTGGCACTGTCCGTTGTGCTGCTGCTTGTCGGTTTGTTGTTATGGTTTTTTGTTAATCGCGCAAGTTCGCGCACCAATCAGCAGATTGAACTGCTGCAGGCGTTACTGGACCAGCAAAAGCGGCAAAATGCGCTGCTGCGCCGTCTCTGTGAAGCCAATGAGCCTGAGAAAGAAGAGGTTACTAAGACTTCGGCGGGAGAGAAAGACGATGACGACTTTATCCGTCTCGTCGCCGAACGGTAACTGACTGACAGGTGTGCACCGCGTCGGTGTGCACCTGGATCACGGAGAGGCTATAACTTTTTCTTATCTTTCCCGATCGTTTTGTTACACTTCCTCGCGCCCTGAGTGTGTTCCCGCTCCCAATTCTGGCTATTGACGCCATTGATTTTTTAGTTAATCAAATTAAATAATAACAATCTGTTTTAATTGTCTGATGAAAAAATATCGTCATTAATGCTTCATGTTTAAATTGTATTATAAATAATATTTATAACGTGAGCGGGGGACGATTTTATATCTTTACCTCCGCAGAATTTAAGCGAAATTTCAACTATAGATATGACCTTTTATACGCATCATTATGCACCGGTCCTGACAGTGCTTGCTGAAAATGTGGTGTTTGAATAGCCAGGTACCTGGACGAACCGAAGTTGTTGAGCTATGGTAAAAAAGTTGCAATCATGGGGTTGGCTATATTGCGAATCCCGCGGTAGCAGCGAGGGCAACCCTGGGCGGCAAAGACGCATAAATGTGCAGGCGATCAAATGATTACCTTATAATTTGTGCGAAGGATCGAGACACGTTTAAAAATGGCTTGCCATTATTTACGTTGTATGTGATAACACCTTTCGGGTTAAACGAGGTACAGTTCTGTTTATGTGTGGCATTTTCAGTAAAGAAGTCCTGAGTAAACACGTTGTCGTTGAATACCGCTTCTCTGCCGAACCTTATATTAGTGCCTCATGCAGTAATGTGTCAGTTTTATCTATGTAAGCGCCTGTGGGCGAAGAAAACAGTCTAAGGAATTTTGCAAATGGCAAAGATTAAAGGTCAAGTTAAGTGGTTCAACGAGTCTAAAGGTTTTGGTTTCATTACTCCGGCTGATGGCAGCAAAGATGTGTTCGTACACTTCTCCGCTATCCAGGGTAATGGCTTCAAAACTCTGGCTGAAGGCCAGAACGTTGAGTTCGAAATTCAGGACGGCCAGAAAGGTCCGGCAGCAGTTAACGTTACTGCTATCTGATTCAAGACCACTCATCTTGTAAGAAAAGCCTCGCCTCTGCGGGGCTTTTTAGTCTTTATTGCAAAACATTTCCATTTTTCCCCCTCCGTCGCGCTTTGTTGCAAAACAACATCCTTATTCGCATAGTTTCGCATCCTGTTGTGCCGATTTTCTGTTAAATCAGAGGGTTGCAATATAATGCTGGAGCTACGGTGCTAAAGTACAAAAATAAGTCAGTTGCTCATTTCACCCCTCTTCGTTTTGGGCTGTTGTGCGTGGCAATTCTCGGGTGTCTCGGAATACTGTTGGGGCGGGTAGCCTGGCTGCAAATCGTTTCTCCAGATAACCTGGTGAAACAAGAAGATATGCGTTCGTTGCGCGAAGAACCCATCGATGTACAGCGTGGAACCATCAGCGACCGCGAGAACCGCCCGCTGGCGGTCAGCGTGCCGGTGAGCGCTATCTGGGCCGACCCGCAAACCATTATGCAAAAGGGCGGCGTCGGCTATGGCCCGCGCTGGCAGGCGATGGCGGAGGCGCTGCACCTCAATCTGAGCGAACTGGCCAAACGCGTTGAGAGCCATCCGCATATGCGGTTCATCTATCTGGCCCGTCAGGTTAACCCGGAGCAGGCCGAATGGATCGACAAACTGCACCTGCCAGGGATCAACCTGCGCGATGAGTCGCGCCGCTTCTATCCCGCGGGGCACGTGGCGGCTAACCTGTTGGGGTTTACTAATATCGATAACCAGGGCATTGAGGGGATTGAGAAAAGCTTTAATGCCCAGCTTACCGGAAAGCCGGGGCGCCGGCTGGTGCGTAAAGATCGTCATGGCCACGTGATTGAAAATATCACCGAGATGCCGGCGGTGCCTGCGCATAATATTCAGCTGAGTATCGACGAACGTCTGCAGACGGTGACTGAAGATGCGCTGGATAACGCCGTGAACTGGAATAAGGCGGAATCAGGGGCGGCGGTACTGATTAAGATTGATACCGGCGAGATACTGGCGATGGCCAGCTATCCGGACTTCAATCCCAATAATCGTGACAACGCCAGGCTCGATGATTTTCGCAACCGCGCCATCAGTGACACCTTTGAGCCAGGCTCGACGGTAAAACCGCTGGTAGTGATGACGGCGTTACAGCAGGGGATTGTGCAGCCGGACAGCGTAGTGGATACCCATCCCTTTGTGCTTGATGGTCACCGCATTCGTGACGTTGGCTATTATCCCGAACTGTCATTGACCGGTATTTTGCAAAAATCCAGCGATACCGGCGTTTCGCATCTGTCGCTGGCCATGCCGGTTCAACACCTGATCGATACCTATAAAGCGTTCGGTTTTGGCGACCCGACCGGGCTGGGGCTGACCGGTGAAAGCGCCGGACTGATGCCGCAACGGCGCTATTGGGGCCAGCTGGACCGCGCGACCTTTGCCTTCGGATATGGTCTGATGGTGACTCCGCTGCAGCTGGCGCACGTTTATGCCACGATCGGCGGCTTCGGTATCGAACGACCGCTCTCGATTACCCGTATCGACCCGCCGGTTATCGGCACGCGGGTTATGCCAGAACCGATAGTGCATGAAGTGGAGCATATGATGGAGAGCGTGGCGTTGCCGGGCGGCGGCGGAACCAAAGCGGCGGTGCGCGATTATCGCATTGCGGTGAAAACCGGGACCGCGAAAAAAATCGGTCCTGACGGTAAATATATCGATAAATATGTGGCGTATACCGCAGGCGTGGCGCCCGCCAGTCGTCCGCAGTTTGCGCTGGTGGTGGTGATTAACGATCCCAGCAATGGCGCCTATTATGGTGGGGCGGTTTCTGCACCGGTCTTTAGCCAGATCATGGGAGATGTGCTGCGGCTGGAAAATGTGATGCCGGACGGTATGCCACAAGGTTCGGAAAATCTGATTGTGATGCATAGCGGGGATGCCGTTCCGCCGGCGTTGTAACAGTGGTCTGAAAGGGCGAATAGCGCTACACTTTCGCCCTTTCAGCGACACCGGAGTTGTCATGTCATACAGTTGCCCACTTTGCCACGCGCCGCTTTCCCGCCGCGATAATAGCTATATCTGCCCGCAGCGGCACCAGTTCGATCTGGCGAAAGAGGGGTATGTCAATTTACTGCCGGTGCAGTTTAAGCGGTCTCGCGATCCGGGCGATAGCGCGGAGATGATGCAGGCGCGGCGGGCGTTTCTCGACGCGGGCCACTATCAACCTCTGCGTGATGCCATTAGCGACTTTCTGTCCGTCGCTGCCCCTGAGCGCCTGCTTGATATCGGCTGCGGGGAAGGGTATTACACCCATGCGTTTGCCGCCATCGCCGCTCATTGTTGGGGGCTGGACGTCTCAAAGTCGGCCATTCGCGCGGCGGCCAGACGCTATCCGCAGGTTAACTTTTGCGTCGCATCGAGCCAGCGTCTGCCGTTCGACGACGCCAGCCTGGATGCGGTGGTGCGAATTTATGCCCCTTGTAATGCGCAGGAGCTGGCGCGGGTGGTCAGACCCGGCGGCTGGGTCATTACCGCCACGCCGGGGCCGCGTCATTTGCTGGAGCTGAAAGGGTTGATTTACGATGAGGTGCGTCTGCATGAGCAAAATCATGAACAGATGGCCGGTTTTACATTAAGCCAGCAGCAGCAGCTGGCCTATCCGATGCAGCTGACCGGGGCCGAGGCTGAAGCGCTGCTGCAGATGACGCCATTCGCGTGGCGGGCGAAGCCAGCGGTGCGTGAAACGCTGCGCGCGCAGGCGACTTTCCGCTGCCAGACCGATTTTATGATTCACTGCTGGCAGCGTGAGGCCTGAGAACTAACCGGCGAAATGGCTCCAGAGAATCTGGGCGCCGATACCCATCAGGACAATACCACCAAGAATTTCGGCTCGTTTGCCCAGCAGCGGGCCGATAAACCGTCCGACCATTATCCCCAGCGTCGACATCACCAGCGTTGCGCAGCCGATAGCCAGCGCGGTGGCGATAATATTTACCTGCAGGAATGCCAGGCCGACGCCGACGGCCATCGCATCGAGACTGGTGGCGAAGGCGGTGGTGACCAGCAGCCAGAAACCATGGCGACGAGGCGCTTCACACGCCTCATCTTCGGTTGTACGAAAACCTTCGATGACCATACGTCCGCCGAGAAAGACCAGCAGCACGAACGCGATCCAGTGATTCCACTCCAGCACGAACTGGCTGGCGAGCATCCCCATCCCCCAGCCGACAAGCGGGGTGAGTGTTTCGATGGCGCCGAAAATTAACCCGGTGCGCAGCGCTTCGGAGAACTTAGGTTTGTGTAAGGTGGCGCCTTTACCGATAGAGGCCGCGAAGGCGTCCATGGACATGCCAAAGGCAAGAAGAATCGTAGCGGAGATGTTCATGATTGCGTCCTGACCGGGGAAAATCCATATGACACATCACAGCCCCCAGTAGATATACGCAGCCCGCGATTCAGGTATGCGTACAGCGGTGATGTGTCTATGGTCTCGCCTGATTGAACACCTTCTTCAACCCGTACGTGCCACGTTTTGCAACGAGTATGTTGACACGCACATTTCCTGGCAGGCAGGAAACCGGCTACTCCCCAACGACGGGCGCAACCTTAACATATTTTTAGAATATAAAACAATAACAGGATTTATTTATTTCGATAACCAAATGATAACGATTTTCATTTGAATTTATGGGTAAATAATTCGTTAATAAATATAAGTAAAGTGCGCAGACGGAATATAGCCATGGCTATATATCCATCTGCCGGAAATCGCTGAAATATAGCGTTGGCTATATTAGTAACTTACTGAGTTGAAACGAGAAGTTTGTATATCTTTTCCAGATCGTCGATGTTTCGTACACGAATAAGCAGGCGCCGCTGTTCTAATTGCATCACCAGTACGCCATCTTCCGATAAATTCATCGCTTTAATTCGCTTATATTCAATCCAGATATTGGCGAAGAAAAAACCAGTTGGTTTGAAGATGATTTTCGGCGTCCGGATCCAGAACAGAAACAACCCCATTAACGCCAGCGCAGATAATAACCATGTGGTGATTAGCGCACCGTGACTGATGATATTGTTATAAATCAGAATGGCGATCAGGCCGACGAAGATGATCCCGTCAACGCGACTGCGGCGGAGCAGGGGGATGGCCAGGAGTAACGGGCCGTTGCGACGGGGCATAATAAACTGGTCATAAATGGCAAACGCCAGCAGAACAACAATAAACAGAATCAGCACCAGATCCGTGATTGTCATCTATCCTCCAGTGAAAAAAAAGCCGGGGGCAAGCCCCCGGCGGACAACAGGATTATTACAGGCCCAGCAGGCCGATAGCGTAGCCGACGATACCGATGACGAAGAAGCCGACGATAATCCACAGGGCGTTAACTTTCTTACGCAGCAGCCACATACAGGCGAAAGTCAGCAGCAGAGGCACCAGGCCCGGCATCAGCTGGTCAAGGATAGTCTGTACGGTCGTTACGTGAACCTGACCATCTGAACCGGTGATTTTTGACACCACCAGCGGAATGTTCACATGCGTCCACTTGTTAACCAACGCCCCCATGACAAACAGGCCGAGAATTGACGCCCCCTCAGTCAGTTTCTGCAGGAAGCCGCCGCCCATATCCTTAACGATATCGACACCTTTGCTGTAACCGTATGCCACGCCGTAGTAACGGGTCAGCAGACGGACGGCGTTGAACAGAATAAAGAACAACAGCGGGCCTAACAGGCTGCCGCTCATCGCGATACCGGCACCCAATGCCGCAAATACCGGACGCACGGTACCCCAGAAGATCGGGTCACCGACGCCAGCCAGCGGCCCCATCAGACCGACTTTGATACCGTTGATGGCACCATCATCGATCTCGGCACCGTTTGCACGCTGCTCTTCCATCGCCAGCGTTACGCCCAGAACGGGCGCTGCGACGTACGGGTGAGTGTTAAAGAACTCCAGGTGACGCTTAATTGCCTGCTTACGCGCATCGTTGTTCTCCGGATACAGGCGACGAATAGCCGGTACCATAGAGAAGCAGAAGCCCAGCGCCTGCATACGTTCGAAGTTCCATGACCCCTGGAACAGGTTAGAACGAATGAACACGCCACGAATGTCACTCGGAGTGAGTTTTTTCTCGGTGGTATTTTTAGTCATATCAACCATTTCGCTCACCTGTTAGTCCAGTTCGTTATCGAGATCGTTATTACCAGCAGCCTGCGCTGGCGCACCCGCTACGCGGTTGTATTTCGGGCTCAGCTGGATGTAGAGGATAGCCATTACCGCGCCAATCACCCCCAGCGCAACCAGGTTGAAGTTAGTGAACGCAGCGGTGACGAAGCCAAGGTAGAAGAACGGCATCAGGTAGCCTGCGCGCATCATGTTGATGACCATCGCGTAACCAACGACCACGATCATGCCGCCGGCGATGTTCAGACCGCTGGTGACCACTTCAGGAATCGCATTCAGCATGCCCTGAACTTCGCTGGTTCCGACGGAGATAGCCACGATGACCGCCGGGATAGCGATACGCATAGCCTGCAGGAACAACGAAGAGACGTGGAGCCACGAAATCGCCGTCAGGTTGCCATTTTCCGCCGCTTTATCCGCCGCATGCTGGAAGGCTACGGTAATGGTACGAACGATGATGGTCAGAACCTGGCCTGCTGCTGCCAGCGGGATAGCCAGTGCGATACCGGCGCCGATACCCTGATGACCGGCAATAACCAGAACGGTAGAAATGATGGATGCCAGCGCGGCATCCGGCGCAACCGCCGCACCGATGTTCATCCAGCCCAGGGCGATCATTTCCAGGGTACCACCGATGATGATACCGGTTTTCATATCGCCGAGAACGGCACCGATCAACGTACACGCGACCAGAGGACGGTGGAACTGAAATTCATCAAGTACCGACTCCATACCCGCAATACACGCGACGATGAACACCAGCACAATCTGAAGAAGGGTAATCTCCATTGTACTTCTCCTGTTGATTAAGTCTTAAGTTGAAAACTGGGGCGCGACCCGCAAGGTTATTTCGTTACCTTGCCAATCAGGTCCATCATTTTCAGTTTCTGGTCGGTGGAAACTTTGCGGACTTCCAGCTCGATACCGCGGGCATTTAGCTTTTTAAATGCTTCAATATCTTTTTCATCGACCGAAACGGCGTTGTTCACCTGCGTTTTACCCTGACGGAAAGCCATACCACCAATATTGACGGTGGTGATTTTCACGCCGCCTTCAACGACACGTTCGACGTCGGTAGGGTTGGTAAACAGCAGCATGACGCGATCGCCTGCGTATTTCGGGTTGTTGTAGACGCGAATCATCTTCGCAACGTCGACAACGTGGGCCGTCACGCCCGGAGGAGCAACCTGAGTCAGTAACGTTTTGCGCACGGTATCCGCCGCCACTTCATCACTCACGACAATAATACGGGTAACGTTGGTTTCTTTGGTCCAGCGGGTGGCCACCTGACCATGAATGAGACGGTCATCAATACGCGCCAGGCCGATGACCATGTAGTCGTTCGGACCCATTGGTTTTGCCGGGGCTGCCGCTTTGGCTGCTGCCTTCACCGGCGCCGGAGCGACTTTTTCCACCGCTTTCGCTTTCAGCGCCTTCACGCCTTCACGACCGGTTTCTACCGCCAGAGCCACCAGCTCGTCGAACGACGGATCGTCGTCGCGCGCCATCAGCGTTTCGACCAGCATCGGAATGTTGACGCCAGCAATCACTTCGTAATGTTCTTTATCGACGACAATGCGGCTGGCGGCATTAAATGGACTACCTCCCCACGTATCGACGAGAAATAACACGCCCTTAGTTGTGTCCAGCTTTGCCAGCTGTGCGTTGTATTTCTCAATTAGCGTTTCGGCATTTTCACCGGGAACGAAATCGATCCAGCCAACGTTTTCCTGCTCGCCCAACAGCATTTCTGCGGTTTTCAGCAGTTGTTCTGCAGCCCAACCATGTGTGCCTATTACAATAGCAATCGTCACTTGCTACCTCCTTTATTATCGTGAATGCATCATCTGTGGTGATACATCCTGAATCACTCTTGCGAACAAAATCGATTCAGTGAGGGTGTAAGATCTAAAATAATTACTACCGCGAATTATTTTAGATAGTGAAAAAATAATTAATGTGATGAAGATCCGTTAATCACGCATCTGCGATTAATAATTTCGCAGCGCAAAAAATAGGCTTACCTATTGCAAAGACTGGTAAAATTTTTTCCAATCTTCCTCCATTTTTTGCTATGTTTAGCTTCCGTTTAATTACTCAGGAGTATAGGGCATAGCCCGCTGTATGGACCCTCATCGACGTCTTTTCACCTTCTGGCATTTTTCTGCCACCGCTACCTGCTACGCTTTTTTACCAGCAACGATTGTCTCTGCCGTGCGTGACATCGCGATGACTCCGTCTGTCGTGAACTGGAGCAACTCATGGAATTCTTAATGGATCCCTCTATCTGGGTCGGTTTATTGACGCTGGTCGTCCTTGAAATCGTCCTCGGTATCGACAACCTGGTCTTTATCGCTATCCTCGCGGATAAACTGCCGCCGAAACAGCGTGACAAAGCGCGGCTGATCGGTCTGTCGCTGGCGCTGTTTATGCGTCTGGGGCTGCTGTCAGTCATCTCGTGGATGGTGACCTTAACCAAACCGCTGTTCAGCATTGCGGATTTCTCTTTTTCCGGGCGCGATCTCATCATGCTGCTCGGGGGGATATTCCTGCTGTTTAAAGCGACGACGGAACTGCATGAACGGCTGGAGAACCGCCAGCACGATGCCGGTCATGGTAAAGGTTATGCCAGTTTCTGGGTGGTGGTGTTACAAATCGTCGTGCTGGATGCGGTCTTCTCGCTGGATGCAGTCATTACCGCCGTCGGGATGGTCAACCATCTGCCGGTGATGATGGCCGCGGTGGTCATTGCGATGATGGTGATGCTGCTGGCCTCGAAGCCGCTGACCCGCTTCGTGAACCAGCATCCGACGGTCGTGGTGCTCTGTCTGAGCTTCCTGCTGATGATCGGCCTGAGCCTGGTGGCTGAAGGCTTCGGTTTCCATATTCCGAAAGGGTACCTGTACGCCGCTATCGGCTTCTCGATCACCATTGAGTTCTTCAACCAGGTGGCACGACGCAACTTTATTCGTCACCAGTCGACGCTGCCGTTACGCGCACGCACGGCTGACGCTATCCTGCGTATGATGGGCGGGCGCAAACAGCACGCCGTGAGCCACGATGGCGAGAGCCCGGCGCCGGTTCCGGTGCCGGAAGGGGCGTTTGCGGAAGAAGAGCGCTATATGATTAACGGCGTCCTGACCCTGGCACAGCGTTCATTGCGCAGCATCATGACGCCGCGCGGTGAAATCAGCTGGGTGAATGCGGAACAAAGCGAAGAAGAAATTCGCCGTCAGCTGCTCTCTTCGCCGCACAGTCTGTTCCCGGTATGCCGGGGCGAACTGGATGAAATCATTGGTATCGTACGGGCCAAAGAGATGCTGGTGGCGCTGGAGGCCGGTGAGAACGTCGCCGCATTAGCCTCGGCTTCGCCGGCGATTGTGGTCCCGGAAACGCTGGATCCTATCAATCTGCTGGGGGTGCTGCGTCGCGCTCGCGGAAGCTTCGTCATCGTGACCAACGAGTTTGGCGTGGTGCAGGGGCTGGTGACGCCGCTGGATGTCCTTGAAGCCATCGCCGGGGAGTTCCCTGATGCCGATGAGACGCCGGAAATCGTCGCGGATGGCGACGGTTGGCTGATTAAAGGATCAACCGATCTGCATGCCTTACAGCAGGCGGTCGGGCTCGATGACATCGTCGATGAAGATGAGGATATTGCGACGGTAGCCGGACTGGTCATTGCCGTGAACGGCCATATACCGCGTACCGGCGATATTGTTGAGCGGGCGCCGCTGCAGTTTACCGTCCTCGAAGCGAACGACTATCGTGTCGATCTGGTGCGAGTAGTCAAAACGGCGCATGACAGCCAGGAAGAAGAATAATCCTCCGGTGTCGTCAAACTGACCGGCCGGTCTCCGCTGGAGGCCGGCCGGTTTTATTATCTGCCATCGCCTCGACCTGACGTCGGGCCGCCAGCCACTGCGGAAAGTCTTCAACCGGCATCGGCCTGGCATAGTAAAATCCCTGCAGGATATCAACGCCGTGGCGCCGCAAATATTCGTCCTGCTGCCGGGTCTCCACACCTTCTGCCACCGTCACAATATTCAGCCGGTGCGCCAGCGCAATAATAATATCCGTTACCGTCGCATTCACGCTGTCGATACCGATAGCGCTGGTAAAGGATTTATCAATTTTCAGCACGTCAGGCCGCAGTTTTTCCAGCCAGGAGAGCGAGCTGTTGCCGGTGCCAAAGTCATCGATAGCCAGGTGCACGCCTCTGAAATGCAGATGTTCCGCCATGTGGTGATCGCCGTCCTGAAGCACGTCCCGCTCGGTGAGTTCAACCACCAGCTGCTGCACCGGGTAGGCGCTGAACCAGAGTTTATGCAGATCGCGCAGCAGTTCACCCTCGGCAAAATGGCGAGCGGCGACATTAATCGAAATGTGAAAATGTTTATCGTGGGGGAATAGCGAAAGCTGGCGTGCGGTTTCTGCAATGACATAGCGGGTGAGGGGAATGATCAGGTTGTAGCCTTCGGCGATAGGAATGAACACATCCGGCGATATGTTTCCCCGTCGCGGATTGTTCCAGCGGAGTAAAATCTCGACGCCGGTACATTTTCCCGAATGCAGATCCTTCAACGGTTGGCACCACAGCTTGAATTCGCGGGCGGCGATGCCGAGGCTGATTTCCCGGGAAAAACTCATCCTGCCTGCGGTAGCCAGCCAGGCTATTCCGGTCATCAGTAGACTCAGGATCAGCGCCAGCGGCAGTTCGCCCGGCAGTTCGTGGAGGGCGATAGCGGAAGCGCCGGGACCGCTGACGTTGATGGCAAACGGGAACTGGGTCGAATGTTGACGGTATATCACAGACTCGCCGGGAAGCACCGGATGATCAACCACCCCGGTCCCGCTGATAAAGTTGCGGGGGCCGACGCTCAGTCCAATACCGGTAATCAACGATGATTTTGCGTTGAGAATTAACTCTCCCAGCAGCTCAATATTGATGATCATCATCACGCCGTCGGCGCTATTGAACGCCGAGGGATACCATTGAATTAAGATGGGCGAACCGACCAGCAGCGTGTTATCGGTTGAAAAAGCCAGCAGCTCCCGCTGGACTGGCAGGTCGGGTTGCAGCTGATGAATAGAGACGTTGCGATCGCCAAAGATGCTGGAGCAGTAGAGAATATTCGACTTAACCAGCACGATCGAACGCACGGTCTGTAGCGAGGCCGCCAGTTTGCGCAGCGGCAGACGCACATCCTCGCAGGGTTTCCCCACCAGCTGAAGCAGCGAAAGGTGTTGTTCCGATAACGGGCGTAAAATTTTATCCATCGCCACCACCATTTTATTGGTGGTCATCTGGACACGCTGCTGATTTAAACTACGCTGCGAAATAAATCGGATCGCCAACGTGGTCGTCAACGTCAGGAGCGCAACAATCAAACAAATGACAATCCGCTTACGACGGTATGTCGAAATGACCTTTTGTGCATTTTGCATGCGCGACACCCTGTCGACTCTTTGTGTGGAGTAGAATAACAACCGCCATTCAGCAAGTGTAGTGGGTGTAAATAAATAACCGAGAAAAATGCGCCCGGAAGGGCGCATTTGATGGGGAGAGTTTAGTCACACTGAACTTTGATTGCCAGACCACCGCGAGAGGTTTCGCGATACTTGGCGTTCATGTCTTTACCGGTCTCATACATGGTCTCAATAACTTTATCGAGAGAGACGCGCGGTTCGCTGGTGCGACGCATGGCCATACGCGCGGCGTTGATCGCCTTCACGGATGCAATCGCGTTACGTTCGATGCACGGAACCTGTACCTGGCCGGCAACCGGGTCGCAGGTGAGGCCCAGGTTATGCTCCATCCCGATTTCTGCCGCGACACAAACCTGTTCCGGGCTGGCGCCAAGAAGTTCGGCAAGACCGGCTGCCGCCATGGAGCAGGCCACGCCAACTTCACCCTGACAGCCGACTTCCGCGCCAGAAATAGAGGCGTTCATCTTGTACAGGGTGCCAACGGCGCCGGAGGCCATAAAGTAGCGAATATAAATATCCGGGCTGACCGATTCGATAAAGTGATCGTAGTAGGCGAGTACCGCCGGTACGATTCCGCAGGCGCCGTTTGTGGGGGCCGTCACCACGCGTCCGCCGGCAGCGTTCTCTTCGTTTACGGCCAGGGCGAACATATTCACCCAGTCAACGACGTTCATCGGGTCGTTTGACAGCTTATCGCTGGCTACCAGCAGACGACGCAGCGCAGAGGCGCGACGAGGAACTCGCAGCGGGCCAGGCAGCACGCCTTCGGTATTCATCCCGCGATCGATACAGGCGCGCATGGTCTGCCAGACGTGAGCAAAATAGTCTTCAATCTCTTTTTTGCTGTGGAGAGCCAGCTCGTTTTGCATCACCATGCCGGAGAGCGACAGCCCGGTCTCCTTGCAATAGGCCAGCATCTCCTGCGCCGATTTGTACGGGTAAGGCACGCACAGTTCGTTGGCACTTTCTTTACCGAAGTGCTCTTCGTCGACGATAAAACCGCCGCCAATAGAGTAGTACGTTTTGCTGTAGATCTCTTTGTCGCCCGCCCAGGCATGAATCGTCATGCCGTTCTCGTGCAGCGGCAGGTTGTCGCTACGAAAACGCATGCCGTCATCCGCCGGGAAATCAACTTCATGCTGCCCTTGTGCCAGCAGCAGACGTCCGCGGGTTTCAACGTCGCGGATAAATGCCGGTATCGCGTCAATATCGACCGTATCGGGCTGATTACCCGCCAGTCCCATAATGATGGCGATATCCGTATGGTGGCCTTTGCCGGTTAATGAAAGTGAGCCGTAGACATCGACTGCCACGCGGGTCACTTCATTAAGCAATCCCTTTTCGACCAGGTCATCGACGAACTGTTTACCGGCCTTCATCGGGCCTACAGTATGGGAAGATGAGGGACCAATCCCCACCTTGAACATGTCGAATATACTAATCACGATAATACTCCTGACAGGGTTACCGCAGCGGCGGTAACGATGTGATAACTGCGCATAGTGTAAGAGGGAACCGCACCATCAGCTTAACTATTCACATGAATTAAACTAATGGATAACGGTGAATTTACTAATGGTGAGAGCGCATTCTCATTTTGAGTATATACCCGAAACAGATACCCCGACGACGGGGATCGCGACGGGTCCGAAGCGAGGGAGGCGGCCGGAATTTCAGCCGCGTCAGGCATGATGAAGAAAACTAAGGTTTAGTCCCGATTTGCAGCGCCAGTTCGCGAATAATACCGGCGGTCATTCCCCAGACGAAATAGTGCTGATACCACGACAGCCAGACGCGATGCGAGTTACCGCGGCGGTGAATATCCAGCGGGTGGTAGCGTCCCAGACGCAGCGCTTCAGCGAGCGGCATCTCGAACACCGCAGCGACCTCATCCTGACTGGCGTGATAGTGGAGATTCGGCGGAATGATGCCGACCACCGGCGTGACCTGGAAACCGGTCACGCTGTCTACCGGCGGCAGCACGCCGATAATCTCGACCGACCCGGGGGGAATGGCGACCTCTTCCTGCGCTTCGCGCAGCGCGGCGGCAATCAGCGTGGCATCGGTGGCATCCACGGCGCCGCCGGGGAAGGCAACCTGACCGGCGTGTTTACGTAGCCGCGGCGAGCGTTGGGTTAACAGCAGTCCCGGCTGCGGACGACGAACGATAGGCACCAGCACCGCGGCCTGGCGCTGATTCAGCGCATTGCGCGAGGGCTGCGGGCGCAGTAATTGAAAACGCGAAAGAAAGTCGTCCAGCTCAAGGGCGCCATCCGCCATGTTCTAGCTCTCCAGTTGTTGCAAAATACGATTAACTTTATCAAACGTTTCCTGATATTCGGCCGCTTCTTCGCTGTCCGCCACGATGCCGCCGCCGGCGGAACAGTACAGTTGACCGTGCCAGGCCGTCAGCGTACGAATAGTAATACTGGTATCCATATTGCCACACAGGCTCAGATAGCCGATACTGCCGCACCACGCATTGCGGCGCTGCGGTTCGAGCTCATCGATGATCTGCATCGCCCGCACTTTGGGCGCGCCGGTAATCGACCCGCCGGGGAAGGCCGCACGCAGCAGGTCGCTGGCATGCAGATGAGCCGGCAACCGGGCGGTAATGGTGCTCACCAGGTGGTGCACCGCCGGGAACGGCTCAACCACAAACAGCTCCGGAACCCGTACGCTACCGGCTTCGGCAACCCGACCGATGTCATTACGCATCAGATCGACAATCATCAAATTCTCCGCCCGATCTTTAGGCGAGCTGGCCAGCTTCTCCGCCTGACGGGCGTCCTGCTGCGGATCGGCCAGACGCGGCAGCGTACCCTTAATCGGGCGGGTCTGAATTTCGCCCTGGCGAAGCTGGATAAAGCGTTCCGGCGAAAGGCTGAGTACGGCGCCGTCCTGCAGACGAATAAAGGCGCTGAACGGCGCGCGATTGACGCGGTTCAACTGGCAAAATGCCTGCCACTCATCGCCGCGATAGCTGGCCTGAAAGCGCTGAGCCAGGTTGACCTGATAGCAGTCGCCGCTGTGCAGCCAGGTCTGAATCTGACGAAATTTTTCTCCGTACTGTTCGCGGCTCATATTGGAGCGCCAGGCGGACGTCAGCGCAAACGGGGTCGTTGGCGCGGCGGACTGCGCCTCCAGCCAACGCAGGCGGGCGTGCGGATCGCCATAGCTGAGCAGCGACACTTCTCGGCGCTGGTGATCGACAATCAGCGCCCAGTCATAAATACCGACGGCCATATCCGGCAGCGCGATATCCGCGACGGCGTGCGCGGGCAGAGATTCAAAACGGCGTCCTAAATCATAGCCGAATAACCCCAGCGCGCCGCCGAGGAACGGCAGATGAGGATGCGCCTGTGGCTTTAATCCGCAGCGATCCAGCTGCGTCTGCAGCAGCGTCAGGGGATCGGCCGTTGAGCTGCTCTGCGTCTGACCGTCATCCACCGCGGTTATTTCACCGCGGGTCAGCAGCGTCGTGAGCGGATCGGCGACGATAATGTCAAAACGGTTATGCGGATGGTCAGCAAAACCAGAATGCAGCAGCATCGCCCACGGGGTTGTGCTTAAAGGAGTAAAGTAACGCTCGGCAGCATCCGGGTGCCATGGCAGGGTAATAATAGCGGGGGACAACATCTTCCTCGATCCTAATCGTCACCGTCCTCTGGAAAATCAGGCGGGCGGCATGAAATAATTACGCCACACAATGTAGCAGGAGTGAGTCATGTTTGCAGGTTTACCTTCGCTGAGCCACGAGCAGCAGCAAAAAGCGGTAGAACGTATTCAGGAGCTGATGGCTAACGGGATGAGTAGCGGTGAAGCCATTGCGCTGGTGGCGAGCGAACTGCGCGCCACGCATACCGGCGACCGGATCGTAGCGCGCTTTGAAGATGAAGACGAAGACGAGTAATTACACCGCGGCGATAATTTTAATTTCGACTTTGTATTCAGGCTTCATTAACGCGGCCTGAACGGTGCAGCGTACCGGGGCGTGACCGGCAACCACCCAGGCGTCCCAGGCTTTATTCATGGCGGCAAAATCGCTTTTGTCCGCCAGGAAAATGGTGGCATCAAGAATACGTGACTTGTTGCTGCCCTGTTTTTCCAGCACCGCGTCAATCTGCGCCAGGGTGTTCGCGGTTTGCTCACAGGCGTCCGCGTCAAGGTTGGCCGGTACGCCGGTGTAGTAAAGGGTCTGGTTGTGGATGACGACATCAGACCAGCGGGCTTCCGCATCGATACGCGTAATTGTCATTTTCATTTCCTTCGGTTTTATTCCATCAGACAGCGGCAAGACTGCCATAATGTTCTGCCCACGTCACTACCCGGGCTGGTGAAACGACGCCCTCCCTGACATAATCACTGTCCAAATAACCAGGGGGCAATGTGATCGACGATTTTGCAGCAGACGGCCAGCTGGCCAGCGCCATTCCGGGATTTAAACCGCGCGAACCGCAGCGCCAGATGGCGGTGGCGGTGGCCCACGCCATAAAAGAGGCGCGGCCGCTGGTGGTTGAAGCCGGGACCGGGACCGGGAAGACCTATGCCTATCTGGCGCCGGCACTGCGGGCCAACAAAAAGGTGATCATCTCCACCGGTTCGAAAGCGCTGCAGGATCAGCTCTACAGTCGCGACCTGCCAACGGTGGCAAAAGCGTTGAACTTCACCGGCAGGCTGGCGCTGCTGAAGGGGCGGTCAAATTACCTGTGCCTTGAGCGTCTTGAGCAGCAGACTCTGGCCGGCGGCGATCTGCCGGTGCAAACCCTGAGCGACGTCATTTTGCTGCGATCCTGGTCTAATCAAACCATAGATGGCGATATCAGCACCTGCGTCAGCGTCGCCGAAGACTCTCAGGCCTGGCCGCTGGTGACCAGTACCAATGACAACTGTCTCGGCAGCGACTGCCCGCTGTACAAAGATTGCTTCGTCGTTAAAGCGCGTAAAAAGGCGATGGATGCCGATGTGGTGGTGGTTAACCACCACCTTTTCCTTGCCGATATGGTGGTGAAGGAGAGCGGTTTCGCCGAGCTCATCCCCGAAGCGGAGGTGATGATCTTCGATGAAGCTCATCAGCTTCCGGATATCGCCAGCCAGTATTTTGGCCAGTCGCTCTCCAGTCGTCAGCTGCTGGATCTGGCGAAAGATATCACCATTGCCTACCGCACCGAGCTGAAAGATACCCAGCAGCTGCAAAAGTGCGCCGACCGGCTGGCCCAGAGCGCGCAGGATTTCCGCCTGCAGCTCGGCGAGCCCGGCTATCGCGGCAATTTGCGCGACCTGCTGGCGGACAGCAACATTCAGCGGGCGCTGCTGCTGCTCGATGATGCGCTGGAGCTGTGCTATGACGTGGCGAAACTGTCTCTGGGGCGTTCGGCGCTGCTGGATGCCGCCTTTGAACGCGCGACGATCTATCGTGCGCGGCTCAAGCGACTGAAAGAGATCAACCTGCCGGGCTTCAGCTACTGGTACGAATGCACTTCCCGCCACTTTACTCTGGCGTTGACGCCGTTGACCGTGGCCGAAAAATTCAAAGAGGTGATGGCGCAGAAAGCGGGGAGCTGGATTTTTACCTCCGCGACGCTGTCGGTTAACGACGATCTTCGTCATTTCACCGCGCGGCTTGGCATCGAAGAGGCGGAATCGCTGCTGCTGCCCAGCCCGTTTGATTACGCGCATCAGACGCTGCTCTGCGTGCCGCGCAACCTTCCTCTGCCAAATCAGCCCGGTGCCGCGCGACATCTCGCCGCGATGCTCAAGCCGTTGATTGAAGCTAACGACGGCCGCTGCTTTATGCTGTGCACCTCGCACGCGATGATGCGCGATCTGGCGGAGCAGTTCCGCGCCACCATGACGTTACCGGTTTTGTTACAGGGGGAAACCAGTAAAGGGCAGCTGTTGCAGCAGTTTGTCAGCGCCGGCAACGCTCTGCTGGTGGCGACCAGCAGCTTTTGGGAAGGGGTGGATGTGCGCGGCGACGCGCTATCGCTGGTGATTATCGATAAGCTGCCGTTTACCTCACCGGACGATCCGCTGCTGAAAGCGCGAATGGAAGACTGTCGCCTGCGCGGCGGCGATCCGTTTGACGAAGTCCAGCTGCCGGATGCGGTCATTACGCTGAAACAAGGGGTCGGGCGTCTGATCCGCGATATCGACGATCGCGGGGTGCTGGTCATTTGCGACAACCGGCTGGTGATGCGCCCCTATGGCGCCGTTTTCCTCGCCAGCCTGCCGCCAGCGCCGCGAACCCGCGATATCCGCCGGGCGGTGCGTTTCCTCGCCGTGCCGCCGGCGAGGTAATCTGTCGCAAAATGTGGTAAGCTGCGCGCCATTTTGTCAATCTGCTAGAGCGAGAGCGCGACAACTCATGCGAATTTTGGCTATCGATACCGCCACGGAGGCCTGCTCCGCGGCGCTGTGGAATGATGGCACCCTTTGTGCTCATTTCGAAATTTGTCCCCGTGAACATACCCAACGTATTCTGCCGCTGGTGCAGGATGTCCTGAATGAAAGCAATGTCTCACTGACCGAGCTGGACGCTCTGGCCTTTGGCCGCGGGCCAGGCAGCTTTACCGGCGTGCGCATTGGTATAGGCATTGCTCAGGGGCTGGCGCTGGGGGCTGAACTGCCGATGATTGGCGTATCGACCCTGGCGACCATGGCGCAGGGCGCATGGCGTAAAACCGGGGCCACCCGCGTTCTGGCGGCCATCGATGCCCGAATGGGTGAAGTGTACTGGGCCGAATATCAGCGCGATGAGCAGGGCGTCTGGCACGGCGAAGAGAGCGAAGCGGTGCTGAAACCTGATGCCGTTCGCGAACGTCTGCAACAGCTGGACGGTAGCTGGGCGATGGTAGGGACCGGCTGGCAGGCCTGGCCCGATCTGGCGAAGGAGACTTCGCTGGTCTTAACCGACGGTGATATGACGCTACCGGCGGCGGAAGATATGCTGCCGCTGGCCTGCTACCTGCTCGCTGCCGGGAAAACCGTTGCTGTAGACAAAGCCGAACCGGTTTATTTGCGTAACGACGTGGCGTGGAAGAAACTTCCTGGCCGAGGATGAATCTCAGTAGGTATAAGACTGAGAGAAGGAGTCGCATCATGGCGGGTCAAAACAAAGCAGTACGTTGGTTATTAGCGGGCGCCGTTGCCGTCGCGTTAAGTGGATGCGTGTCGGTGCCGGACGTGATTAAAGGCTCCAGCCCGACGCCACAGCAAGATTTAGTCCGGGTCATGGCCGCGCCACAGCTCTACGTTGGTCAGGAAGCCCGTTTTGGCGGTAAAGTCGTCAACGTCCAGAATCAACAGGGTAAAACCCGTCTGGAAATTGCCACGGTTCCGCTGGACAGCGGTGCCCGGCCTGAGCTGAACGAAGCATCACGCGGGCGCATCTTCGCCGATGTGAACGGCTTCCTTGATCCGGTTGATTTCCGCGGCCAGCTGGTGACCGTCGTTGGCCCGATTACCGGCGTCGTTGACGGAAAAGTCGGCGGCACACCGTACAAATTTATGCTGATGAATGCGACCGGCTATAAGCGCTGGAACGTGGTGCAGCAGGTGGTGATGCCGCCGCAGCCCATCGATCCGTGGATGATCGGTCCGCGCCCCTGGGCTTACGGTTATGGCGGCTGGGGCTGGTACAATCCGGGCCCTGCGGAAGTCAGAAATGTTGTAACTGAATGATTTTGTGGTTTTTGTAAGCTAAAAGAAACAGCGGCTTGTCCGCTGTTTCTTTATTTTTGGACTAATAAGAAAAATAAATAGTGACGCGCTTCGCAACCTGTAAAACGCCTAATTAATAAACTGGTACGCTGAGTTAATATAATGTTAACAGAATGTTTGTTGATCAGGGGCTGTGATGACGACGAATAACTATTTCAGAGGTGATGCAGTGAAAAAGGTTTGGCTAAACCGCTATCCCGCCGATGTTCCGGCGGAGATAAATCCTGACCGCTACCAATCCCTGGTTGAATTATTTGAACATGCCGCCACGCGCTACGCCGACCAACCGGCGTTTATCAACATGGGCGAGGTGATGACCTACCGTAAGCTGGAGGAGCGCAGCCGGGCGTTCGCCGCTTATCTTCAGCAGGGGCTGGGGCTGCAAAAGGGCGATCGCGTCGCGCTGATGATGCCTAACCTGTTGCAATACCCCATTGCGCTCTTCGGTATTCTGCGCGCGGGGATGATTGTGGTGAACGTCAATCCGCTGTATACGCCGCGTGAGCTTGAACATCAGCTGAATGACAGCGGAGCGGCGGCGATTGTGATCGTCTCCAACTTTGCCCATACCCTGGAGAAAGTGGTCGAGAAAACTCAGGTTAAACATGTGATCCTGACCCGGATGGGCGATCAGCTCTCGACAGCGAAAGGCACCCTGGTGAATTTCGTGGTGAAGTACATCAAGCGCCTGGTGCCGAAGTATCACCTTCCCGATGCGATCTCTTTCCGCAGCGCGCTGCATGCCGGTTATCGCATGCAGTACGTTAAACCCGACATTGTCTGTGCCGATCTGGCTTTCCTGCAGTACACCGGTGGCACTACCGGCGTGGCGAAAGGGGCAATGCTCACCCACCGCAATATGCTGGCTAACCTCGAGCAGGTGAATGCGACCTACGGGCCGCTGCTACATCGTGGGAAAGAGTTTGTCGTGACGGCGCTGCCGCTGTACCACATTTTTGCGCTGACCATGAACTGCCTGCTGTTCATTGAGCTCGGCGGCCAGAACCTGCTGATTACCAACCCGCGTGATATCCCGGGGCTGGTCAAAGAGCTGGCAAAATACCCGTTCACCGCAATGACCGGGGTCAATACGCTGTTCAACGCCTTGCTTAACAACAAAGAGTTTCAGCAGCTTGATTTCTCTTCTCTGCATCTTTCCGCCGGCGGCGGAATGCCGGTGCAGCAGGTGGTGGCCGAGCGGTGGGTTAAGCTCACCGGTCAGTATCTGCTGGAGGGCTATGGCCTGACGGAGTGCGCGCCGCTGGTCAGCGTGAACCCACACGATATTGACTACCACAGTGGCAGTATCGGGCTGCCGGTTCCGTCGACCGAAGCGAAGCTGGTGGACGATGACGATAATGAGGTCGCGCCGGGCCAACCGGGCGAGCTGTGCGTGAAAGGCCCGCAGGTGATGCTGGGCTACTGGCAGCGCCCCGATGCGACCGCTGAAATCATCAAAAACGGCTGGCTGCATACCGGCGATATTGCGGTGATGGACGATGAAGGCTTTTTGCGCATCGTCGATCGCAAAAAAGATATGATTCTGGTCTCCGGGTTTAACGTCTATCCGAACGAAATCGAAGATGTGGTGATGCAGCATTCGGGCGTTCAGGAGGTGGCTGCCGTTGGCGTACCGTCTGGCAGCAGCGGTGAAGCGGTGAAGATTTTCGTCGTCAAGAAAGACGCGTCGCTGACCGAAGAGGCGCTGATCACCTTCTGCCGCCGCCAGCTGACCGGATACAAAGTACCGAAACTGGTTGAATTCCGTGATGAACTGCCGAAATCCAATGTTGGAAAAATTTTACGGCGAGAACTGCGTGACGAAGCCCGCGCTAAAGTAGACAATAAAGCCTAAGGTATACGAGAGTCGCCAGACGCCGGCTAAGCCGGCGTTTTTTATGGGCGCAAGTTAAGAGAGCATGATTTGAACTATCAGATGATCACCACCGACGATGGTCTTCGCGCCATCTGTGAAGCGGCAAACGCGGCACCCGCGATTGCGCTGGATACAGAATTTGTCCGCACCCGCACCTACTATCCGCAGCTGGGCCTGCTGCAGCTGTTTGACGGGGAACAGGTTTCGCTGATTGACCCGCTGGAGATAACCGACTGGGCGCCGATGCGTGAGCTGCTGCTGAACAAAGACGTCACCAAGTACCTGCACGCTGGCAGTGAAGATCTGGAAGTGTTCCTCAACACCTTTAACCTGATGCCGCAGCCGTTGATTGATACCCAGATTCTGGCCGCTTTTTGCGGGCGCCCGATGTCCTGGGGATTTGCGTCAATGGTGGAAGAGTATACCGGCATTGCGCTGGATAAGAGCGAGTCGCGCACCGACTGGCTGGCTCGTCCGCTGACCCAGCGTCAGTGCGACTATGCGGCGGCAGATGTCTGGTATCTTCTGCCGATCGCCAGCAAGCTGATGGCGGAAACCGAGGCCGCTGGCTGGCTGGATGCCGCGCTGGACGAGTGCCGTCTGATGCAGCAACGCCGTCAGGAAGTGCAGGACCCGGCGCAGGCGTGGCGTGATATCGGCAACGCCTGGCAGCTGCGCACCCGTCAACTGGGCTGTCTGCAGCTGCTGGCGGAGTGGCGTTTACGTAAGGCGCGCGATCGCGATATGGCGGTCAATTTTGTCGTTCGTGAAGAGCATCTGTGGAACGTGGCGCGCTATATGCCGGGGAGTCTCGGTGAACTTGATAGCCTCGGCCTGTCCGGCAGCGAAATTCGTTTTCACGGTAAGACGCTGATCAGTCTGGTGGCGAAAGCCCAGGAGTTGCCTGAAGAGGCGCTGCCGGAGCCGCTGCAAAACCTGATCGATATGCCGGGCTACCGCAAAGTCTTTAAAGAGATTAAAGCGCTGGTGCAGGAAGTGAGTACCGAGAAGGGGCTGAGCGCTGAGCTGCTGGCGTCAAGACGACAGATTAATCAGCTGCTGAACTGGCACTGGCAGTTGAAAAGCGGAAACGGGCGACCTGAGCTGATTTCCGGCTGGCGAAGCGAGCTGATGGCCGATCGTCTACAGGCGTTGTTAAGCGAATACCCGCGCTAAGCCACAGCAAAAAGCCCGGACAGACTCTCCGGGCCACTAAGTCGACCAACCCGATAGCGCAAGGCTGTCGGGTTTATTTGGCTCAGGACTTCGACTCTTCCGTTTCTGGCAAAGTCACGTTCAACTCCAGAATCGAAATATCGCCATCCCGTTGTTCCAGCTGAACGCTGACCATTTCCGGGTCGATCTGTACATACTTACAAATCACTTCCAGAATATCTTTGCGTAACTGCGGCAGATAATGCGGTTCAGCGTCGCCGCGACGACGCTCCGCGACGATGATTTGCAGGCGCTCTTTCGCAATGTTGGCCGTGTTCTTTTTCCGCGAGAGAAAAAAGTCGAGTAATGCCATAATTTATCCTCCGAACAGGCGTTTGAGGAAACCTTTCTTCTCTTCTTCAATGAAGCGGAAAGGACGTTCTTCTCCGAGCAGACGTTCAACCGTATCGGCATAGGCCTTGCCTGCGTCTGACGCGTCATCCAGGATAACCGGCTCACCCTGGTTTGATGCCCGCAGCACGGACTGATCTTCCGGGATTACGCCTACCAGATTGATACGCAGGATTTCCAGAACATCTTCCATGCTCAGCATGTCGCCTTTGTTGACACGACCTGGGTTGTAGCGGGTCAGCAGCAGGTGTTCTTTGATCGGCTCATCGCCATTTTCCGCGCGGCGGGATTTGGAGGCGAGGATACCGAGGATACGGTCGGAGTCACGAACGGAGGAGACTTCCGGGTTGGTGGTGATGATGGCTTCATCGGCAAAATAGAGCGCCATCAGCGCACCGGTTTCGATGCCTGCAGGGGAGTCGCAGACCACAAAATCGAAATTCATCTTTTTCAGTTCTTCGAGAACTTTATCTACACCTTCGCGGGTCAGCGCATCTTTATCACGCGTCTGGGAGGCGGGGAGGATATAGAGATTGTCGGTGCGTTTATCTTTGATTAACGCCTGATTCAGCGTGGCATCGCCCTGAATCACGTTGACGAAGTCATAAACGACCCGACGCTCGCAGCCCATAATCAGGTCGAGGTTACGCAGACCGATATCAAAGTCGATAACGACAGTTTTCTTTCCCTTCTGGGCCAAACCGGTAGCGATGGCCGCGCTGGAGGTGGTCTTGCCAACGCCCCCTTTACCCGAAGTCACAACAATAATGCGTGCCATAGAAATTCCTTGTTAAAAAGGGACTAACTCAACGGTTGAATAGTCAAAGCGGTATCACCCAGACGCAGGCGGGCCGCTTTGCCATAAAATTCGGCCGGGATATTATCACTCAGCCAGTATTCCCCTGCGATGGAAACCAGTTCCGCCGTGAGGTGTGAACAAAATATTTGTGCTTCTCTGTCGCCGCCTGCGCCCGCGAGTGCGCGTCCCCGCATCATGCCATAAACATGGATGTTACCATCGGCAATAAGTTCCGCACCGGCACTCACATGATTTGTAACAATCAGATCACAGTTTGGTGCATAAATGCGCTGACCGGAACGTACCGGCAGATCAATTAAACGCGTTTTTGTGATCGGATTAACAACTGGCGGCGGCACGACCGGCTCTGGCGTCGCCTGGCGGGGGATTTTCTCTTTCCCTTCCGTCAGTAAAGGAATCCCGGTGCGGTCGATTTCCGTTTTCAGCCGCGGGATTTTGCAACCACTCACGCCCATAATCCGTAAACCGGTGCTCGCAATGGCTTCATGCATAGGGCGCCAGTCAACGTCGTTTTCGACATTGCTGATATTCACAACGACCGGAGCGTGACGTAAAAAAGCGGGAGCCTGGGCGATCTTGTCTTCTAACGCCTGACGAATAACCTCGGGATTTGCGTCGTGCAAATGAACGACAGATAAGGTGAAGCTACTGCCCTTAAGTTCGATTGGCGTATTTGACATCCTGGCCTTACTCAATTTGCTGTTTATCACCCGCCGAAGTGCGGTGATATTCCGAAGACTAAAAGGCATGTTATAGTCACTCATATATTGAGGCAAGTGACCACGGGTCTAATTCCGAGTAAAACTATGTTTTGTGTGATCTATCGAAGTACTAAACGTGAGCAAACCTATTTATATGTCGAAAAAAGGGACGATTTCTCACGCGTTCCTGTCGAACTGATGGCAAGCTTCGGCACGCCGCAGATGACCATGCTTTTACCGCTCGACGGACGGAAAAAGCTTGCCGGTGCCGATCTGGAAAAAGTCAAACAGTCGCTGATTGATCAGGGCTATTATCTCCAACTTCCTCCTCCGACTGAGAATCTACTTAAGAAACACCTGGCGGAACAGGGGAATAAATCTGATTAACCCACCGAGGGGAAATAATGTACCAACATCATAACTGGCAGGGAGCATTACTGGATTATCCGGTAAGTAAAGTCGTTTGCGTGGGCAGCAATTATGCAAACCACATTAAGGAAATGGGCAGTGCAATGCCGGAAGAACCGGTGCTGTTTATTAAACCTGAGACGGCGCTATGCGATATCCGCCAGCCGTTGGTGCTCCCCGAAGGATTGGGTTCGGTGCATCACGAAGTTGAACTGGCGGTGCTGATTGGCAGCACGCTGCGTCAGGCGACGGAAGAGCACGTGCTAAAAGCGATTGCGGGCTACGGCGTGGCGCTGGATCTTACCCTGCGCGATCTGCAGGGTAAGATGAAAAAAGCCGGCCAGCCGTGGGAAAAAGCCAAGGGCTTTGATAATTCTTGCCCGGTTTCCGGTTTTATTCCGGCGGCAGAATTTCATAGCGACCCGCAAAATACGCCGCTGAGTCTGAAAGTGAACGGCGATGTTCGCCAGCAGGGAACGACGGCCGATATGATCCATAAAATCGTTCCGCTGATTGCCTATATGTCGCGTTTCTTTACGCTCAAAGCCGGCGATATCATCCTGACCGGCACGCCAGAAGGCGTCGGGCCGCTGAGTAGCGGCGATGAGCTGGAAGTCGGCTTTAATGGTCTGACGCTCTCCACCCGCGTACTGTAACGTCCTTTTGCCGCCTTTGCGGGCGGCAAAACTTGCATCAGCGTGCCAGACTGGTTATAAGGTGCACCCTGAATGGCAATGACGGACATCCCCTATGAGCGAACAACTTTTCTGGCAGCAAAAAACACTTGATGAAATGACCGACGCGGAGTGGGAATCACTGTGCGACGGCTGCGGACAGTGCTGCCTGCATAAGCTGATGGATGAGGATACGGATGAGATCTATTTCACCAACGTCGCCTGTCGTCAGTTAAATATTAAAACCTGCCAGTGCCGGAACTATGAGCGACGTTTCGAGTATGAGCCGGACTGCATCAAGCTGACCCGCGATAATCTGCCAACGTTCGAATGGCTGCCGCCGACCTGCGCCTATCGCCTGCTGGCGGAAGGGAAGCCTCTGCCGCACTGGCACCCGCTGCTCAGCGGCTCGAAAGCGGCGATGCATGGCGAACGCATCTCCGTACGCCATATTGCGGTTAAAGAAGAGACGGTGCGCGACTGGCAGGATCATATCCTCAATAAGCCCGACTGGGCGCAGTAAAGCGTTACCGCTTGCTAACGTTTGCTAAAACCCGCCGCGAGGCGGGTTTTGTGTTTCAGGCTCTCTGAGCGGCGGGGTCAGGCTTTCTTAGCATGAAACAGGCCGTTTTCGCCATGGCTCTCTTCTTCAACCCAGAAGTTGATATTGAACTGGGCATCATCGCTCATCTCGATGCGGTGCCAGTACTGCGGCGGGCTGGTGGCAAACTGGCCGGCGTTAATCACCACTTTGACTTCCGGTTCGCTTGCCTGTTCGTCAGCAAAGCCATAATAGGTGACGGTTCCTTCCATCACGCACAGCTGGCCGAAAACGCCGGCGGCGGTATTGTGGTGGCTGAGCAGGGCGGCGGGGACGTTCTGTTTGGTGAAAAATGGCGTGGAGCGTTTAACTTTCCAGTGAGCAGGAATACGCAGGTGTGACATCGTCGGCTCCTTAGTGGATACTTAAAAGATGTATTTAATATGCATCTTTTAAGGTGGCGTCGTCAATCGACAGGCAAAAAAAACGCCCCTGAAGGAGCGTTTTTACTACCACGAACTTAGCGGCCGAAGAGATCGCGTTTTTTCGGTTTGAAAGGCTGGGCAATCAGCACCAGCAGCGCCACGATCAGATAGGCGGCGAAGATCCCCACCAGCCACTGCGGCATCTCCAGCGTCAGAAACTCCCACTGACGAACGGAGCAGTCGCCGCTGGCGACGAACATCTGCGGGATCCATTTATCCAGCGGGAGCCACGTCGGAAAACGGGCGGCGAAATCGCAGGTCTGGAACGGGGAAGGGTGCAGCTGAATCATGGTGTGTTCCCACGCCAGCTGCAGACCGCGCAGCGCGCTGTATAGCCAGATGACCAGCGCCACATAGCGTAACGGCGTTTTTGGCGCGATGGCTCCGACAATACCGGCGCCCATAATGCCTAATAATGCACAACGTTCATAAATACACATCACACAGGGTTGCAGCAACATCACGTGCTGGAACCACAGTGCGACTAATTCAAGGATAAAAGCGGTTAACGCCATCAGGAGCCAGGCTCCGCGTCCCCTCGAGCACTGGTTTAAATATCGCAACATAGTCATTTCCCTGGAACATGCTAAATCATGGCAGTGTAAACGAAAACCGAACCGACGCCAGCAGCAAGCCCGAAAATATTACGTAAAAGAATTTTGACCTTCCGCCGATCGGCGGCGGAAGGTCGCTTTCGTATTCAGGGGAGCAGCGGCGTTACGATCCACTGATGATCGAGCATCCACTGGGTAACAGGCATCAATGTGAATTCAACGCACAGCAGCCCCACCAGGGTCATGACGATGGTGTAGGGCAGCGCCATCCACACCATGCGGCCATAGGAAAGGCGAATCAGCGGCGCCAGCGCGGAGGTCAGCAGGAAAAGAAACGCTGCCTGGCCGTTAGGCGTGGCGACGGAAGGCAGGTTGGTGCCGGTATTGATCGCCACCGCCAGCAGTTCAAACTGCGGCAGGCTGATAACGCCGTTGTGCAGCGCCGTGCGGGCTTCGTTGATATACACCGTGCCGACGAAGACGTTGTCGGAAATCGACGACAGCAACCCGTTAAACAGATAGAACAACGACAGCTGGGCGTGCGGTGAGGCCTGGAGGACAAACTGAATCACCGGCGTAAACAGGTGCTGGTCGATGATCACCGCAACCACGGCGAAAAATACGGTCAGCAGGGCCGTGAACGGCAGCGCTTCGGTAAAGGCTTTACCAATGGCGTGTTCATCGGTGACGCCGGAAAAGGTGGTGGCCAGAATAATCACCGACAGGCCAATCAGCCCGACTTCAGCGAGGTGCATCGCCAGCGCGGTCACCAGCCAGATGCCGATAATCCCCTGAGCAATCAGCCGCAGGCGATCCTGACGGCTGCGCTGCTGGCGGCTGCGATCGTCGAACTCTTGTAACACTTTACGTACGGCTGGCGGCAACGGCTCGCCGTAGCCGAACCGTTTGGTTTTCTCCAGCAGCAGGCAGGTCAGCAGGCCGCAGATCATGACCGGTAGCGTCACCGGCGCCATCCGCAAAAAGAACTCGCCGAAGTGCCAGCCCGCCGCCTTGGCAATAATCAGGTTTTGCGGCTCGCCCACCATGGTCATCACGCCGCCCAGCGCCGTCCCGACGCCCGCATGCATCATCAGGCTGCGCAGAAAGCCGCGGAACTGTTCCAGCACTTCACGATAATGCTGGTCGATGTGGCTATCGTCGAGGATATCGTTATCATCCGGGCGCGCGGAGGCGACGCGGTGATAAATGCCGTAGAAGCCAACGGCGACGCTGATCACGACCGCCACAACGGTCAGCGCATCGAGGAAGGCGGAGAGGAAGGCCGCGGCGAGACAAAAAGAGAGCGACAGCAGCATCTTGCTGCGAATCCCCAGCAGCAGGCGGGTAAAGATAAACAGCAGCAGCTGCTTCATAAAATAGATCCCCGCCACCATGAACATCAGCAGCAGGAGCACTTCCAGATTGCTGGCAATCTCTTCACGGACATGTTCCGGGCTGGTCATGCCGATCATCACCGCCTCAATCGCCAGCAGGCCTCCCGGCAGGAGCGGATAACACTTGAGCGCCATGGCGAGGGTAAAGATAAATTCCACCACCAGCATCCAGCCGGCAATAAACGGATTAAGGTGAAAAACCAGAGGGTTAACGATTAAAACAATGATGAGCGTGAGTTTATACCAGTCAGGGGACTGGCCAAGAAAATTGCGCCACAGAGCGCGGCCATAAGACATTTCCACGACAGACTTCCTTCCCGTCAAATTAATGACATAATTTTACGTGTAACTATTCACAAGATTACCAGTTGAGCAAAACGGGAAGCAACTTACTTCGCCCCGCGTTCGCGCAATGACGGAGAGAACGAAAAGTTGAAAATGAAACGCCGATCCCCTTTTAATTACTTCCTGACGCTATCTGCTCTATAGCGGCTCTGGTATGATGAGTGGAATATGCAACGCTGTGTAATGGAAATCTAATTATGGTCATTAAGGCGCAAAGCCCTGCGGGTTTCGCGGAAGAGTACATCATCGAGAGTATCTGGAATAATCGTTTTCCCCCAGGCACCATCCTCCCCGCCGAACGTGAACTTTCTGAACTCATTGGTGTAACCCGCACCACCTTACGCGAAGTGTTGCAACGTCTGGCCCGCGATGGTTGGTTGACGATTCAGCACGGCAAGCCGACGAAGGTGAATAATTTCTGGGAAACCTCCGGGCTGAATATTCTCGAAACTCTGGCGCGTCTTGATCATGACAGCGTTCCGCAGCTGATCGATAACCTGCTGTCGGTACGTACCAATATCTCGACCATCTTCATCCGCACCGCGTTCCGCCAGCATCCCGACAATGCGCTGGAAGTACTTGCCAGCGCGCGGGAAGTCGAAGATCACGCCGACGCGTTTGCCGAGCTGGATTACAACATTTTCCGCGGCCTGGCGTTCGCCTCCGGGAACCCGATTTACGGCCTGATCCTCAACGGAATGAAAGGGCTGTACACCCGCATCGGTCGTCACTATTTCGCCAACCCGGAAGCGCGCAGCCTGGCGCTGGGCTTCTATCATCAGCTGGCGAAAGTGTGCGAAGAGGGGCTGCACGAGAAGGTTTACGAGATTGTCCGTCGCTACGGCCACGACAGCGGCGAGATCTGGCACCGGATGCAGAAAACCATGTCGGGTGATTTAGTCATCGGCATGCGTTAAGGTATGTTGAGGTTATAAAAAATGCCCGGCAAGTGGACTGTCGGGCATTTTTTTATCGTTTTACAGCGCGTTCTGGCGCGGCGGGCTGCGCTCCAGCAGCTCGATACTGCCATCGGCATTTTGTTGTTCCAGCAGGATATCAAACCCCCACAGACGATGGACGTGCTTGAGCACTTCGCGACGCCCTTTATCCAGCGGGACGCGGTTGTGCGGCACATAGCGCAGCGTCAATGAGCGGTCACCGCGTAGATCGACGCTCCACACCTGAATATTCGGCTCAAGGTTGCTGAGGTTGTATTGGGCGGACAGCTTCGAGCGGATCTCCCGATACCCCTCCTCGTTATGGATAGCGGAAATCTCCAGGTAGTTGTTATGATCGTCATCCAGCACCGTAAAGAAGCGGAAATCGCGCATGACCTTCGGTGACAAGAACTGACTGATAAAACTCTCGTCTTTGAAATCACGCATCGCGAAATGCAGCGTTTCCAGCCAGTCAGAGCCGGCGATATCCGGGAACCAGTAGCGGTCTTCTTCGGTCGGCGACTGGCAAATACGCTTAATGTCCTGGAACATGGCGAAGCCCAGGGCGTACGGGTTAATTCCGTTATACCACTGGCTGTTATAGGGCGGCTGGAATACCACGTTGGTGTGGCTGTGCAGAAACTCCAGCATAAAGCGCTCCGTCACTTTCCCTTCGTCATAAAGGTGATTGAGGATCGTGTAATGCCAGAAGGTGGCCCACCCTTCGTTCATCACCTGGGTCTGCTTCTGCGGATAAAAATACTGGCTGACCTTGCGCACGATCCGCAGGATTTCGCGCTGCCACGGTTCCAGCAGCGGCGCGTTCTTCTCCATAAAGTACAGCAGGTTCTCCTGCGGCTCTGAAGGGTAGCGGCGGGCCGACTCAATGGTCTTCTCTTCTTCCCGCTTCGGCAGGGTGCGCCATAGCATATTCACCTGGCTTTGCAGATACTCTTCCCGGCTTTTCTGCCGCGCTTTCTCCTCCTGCAACGAAATTTTTTGCGGGCGTTTGTAGCGATCGACGCCGTAGTTCATCAGGGCATGACAGGAATCGAGGAGCTTCTCAACCTCATCAACGCCGTAGCGCTCTTCGCAGTCGGTAATGTATTTCCGGGCGAAAATCAGATAATCAATGATCGAGCTGGCGTCGGTCCAGCTGCGGAACAGATAGTTGTTTTTGAAAAAAGAGTTGTGACCGTAGCAGGCATGCGCCATGACCAGCGCCTGCATGGTGATCGTGTTCTCCTCCATCAGGTAGGCGATGCAGGGATTGGAGTTAATCACAATCTCATAGGCCAGCCCCTGCTGACCGTGCTTATACGCCTGCTCGGTTTCGATAAACTTTTTACCGAACGACCAGTGCGGGTAGTTGATGGGCATGCCGACGCTGGAGTAGGCATCCATCATCTGCTCGGAAGTAATGACTTCGATCTGGTGTGGATAGGTGTCGAGACGGTACAGCTTCGCTACCCGGTCAACCTCGGCAAGGTAGGTTTCCAGCAGTTCAAAAGTCCAGTCGGGTCCATCGCTTAAACGAGTGGTGTCCCTGTTCATGGAATCAATCGTAGCCATTAGCGCGCCCTCGTTGTAGGTGGCTCTCTCTGTACGGAAAGCCTCTCATCAAGCATAGAACAGGGGATGACAAACTGCGCCTCCCGACAATTTCTTTTCTTCGCGATTTCGCAATCTTAAAGGCCTTATTTACCCAATGATGCAGAATATTATTCTGAGTAAAAATGAAGCGCAGCAGGAGATAGTAAATCTATAGGGGCAGTGCTGGTGCGGTTTGCTGTGAGTTAAGTCACCATAAATAAAGCGTATGTTGAATAATATTTTCAGCTGAGTTATCAATTTGTAATCAGATGATTGTTCTTTAACTATTACGGAGTCGCTATGCGAGTCGTCATACTGGGAAGTGGGGTAGTTGGGGTTGCGAGTGCATGGTATTTAAGCCAGGCGGGTCACGAAGTGACGGTTATCGACCGTCAACCCGGGGCGGCGGAAGAGACCAGTGCCGCTAACGCCGGGCAGATTTCCCCGGGCTATGCTGCGCCGTGGGCGGCGCCAGGCGTGCCGCTGAAGGCCATCAAATGGATGTTCCAGCGCCACGCGCCGCTGGCTATCGGTCTTGACGGGACTCAGTTCCAGTTGAAGTGGATGTGGCAAATGCTGCGCAACTGCGATACCCGCCATTATATGGAGAACAAAGGGCGGATGGTGCGTCTGGCGGAATACAGCCGCGACTGCCTGAAAGCGCTGCGTGAAAGCACCGGGATCCAGTATGAGGGCCGTCAGGGCGGCACATTGCAGCTGTTCCGTACTGAAAAACAGTATGAAAACGCCACCCGCGACATCGCCGTGCTGGAAGATGCCGGCGTTCCGTACCAGCTTCTGGAAGCGAAGCGTCTGCTGGAAGTGGAGCCCGCGCTGGCCGAGGTCAGCCATAAGCTGACCGGCGGTCTGCGTCTGCCCAACGATGAAACCGGCGATTGCCAGCTGTTTACCACGCGCCTGGCGGCGATGGCGGCGCAGGCGGGCGTCACCTTCCGCTTTAATACGCCGGTGGACGCGCTGCTGTATGAAGGCGAACAGATTGCCGGCGTAAAATGCGGCGCGGAAATCATCAAAGGCGATGCCTATGTGATGGCCTTTGGTTCTTACTCGACCGCGATGCTGAAAGGGCTGGTGGACATTCCGGTCTATCCGCTGAAGGGCTATTCGCTGACCATTCCGATTGCCGAAGAGGACGGCGCGCCGGTTTCGACTATTCTTGATGAAACCTACAAAATCGCCATTACCCGCTTTGACCAGCGCATCCGCGTGGGGGGGATGGCGGAAATCGTCGGCTTTAATAAAGATCTGCTGAAGCCACGCCGGGAAACCCTGGAGATGGTGGTCCGCGATCTGTTCCCGCGCGGCGGCCACGTCGAACAGGCCACCTTCTGGACCGGGCTGCGCCCGATGACCCCGGACGGTACGCCGGTGGTGGGCCGTACAGCGTATAAGAATTTGTGGCTGAACACCGGGCACGGCACGCTGGGCTGGACCATGGCCTGCGGTTCCGGGCAGTTGCTCAGTGATTTGATCTCAGGCCGTACACCGGCCATTCCGTATGATGATCTGGCCGTCGCGCGCTATAGCCCCGGCTTTACTCCGGCACGCGCTCAGCATCTGCACGGCGTTCATAACTAAGGAGTCTTCATGTCCCGTCCTGTATTGGCCAGCATTGATTTGCCGGCCTTGCGGCAGAATTTGCAGATTGTCCGGCGTGCGGCCCCCGCCTCGCGCCTGTGGGCGGTGGTGAAAGCCAACGCCTATGGTCATGGCCTGTCGCGCGTCTGGAGCGCGCTGAGCGGCGCTGATGGCTTCGCGATGCTCAACCTTGAAGAGGCGATCCTGCTGCGTGAGCACGGCTGGAAAGGGCCGATTTTGATGCTGGAGGGTTTCTTCCACGCCGATGAGCTGGCGCTGTTCGATAAGTATCGCCTGACCACCAGCGTGCACAGTAACTGGCAGATTAAGGCGCTTCAGCAGGCAAAACTCCACGCGCCGCTGGATATCTACGTCAAGGTCAACAGCGGGATGAATCGCCTCGGCTTTATGCCGGATCGCATTCATACCGTCTGGCAGCAGCTGCGGGCGCTGAACAACGTCAGCGAAATGACGCTAATGTCGCATTTTGCCGATGCGGAAAATCCGCAGGGCATCATTGAGCCGATGCGCCGTATCGAACAGGCGGCAGAAGGACTGGACTGCCGGCGCTCGCTCGCTAACTCGGCGGCGACGCTGTGGCATCCTGAAGCCCATTTTGACTGGGTGAGGCCGGGTATTGTGCTGTATGGCGCATCGCCTTCCGGCCAATGGCAGGATATCGCCAATAGCGGCCTCAAGCCGGTAATGACGCTCAGCAGCGAAATCATCGCCGTGCAGAACCTGAGGGCGGGAGAGGCGGTGGGCTACGGCGGCCTGTATCGGGCATCCGGCGAACAGCGCATTGGGATTGTGGCCTGCGGTTACGCCGACGGCTATCCGCGCGTGGCGCCGGACGGTACGCCGGTGCTGGTTGACGGTGTTCGGACCCGCACGGTGGGCCGGGTTTCGATGGATATGCTGGCGGTCGATTTAACGCCTTGCCCGCAGGCCGGGATCGGTGCGCCGGTGGAGCTGTGGGGCAAAGAGATCAAAATTGACGATGTCGCCAGCGTCTGCGGCACCGTCGGCTATGAGCTGATGTGCGCGCTGGCGCCCCGCGTTCCGGTGGTGACCGGGTAACGTGCCTGAACGGCGCCATTCGCCGCTCTTATGAGCCAGAATTTCAGTAAGTTACTGGGATTCTGGTTTTCCGCTTACGCTCGTCAGGAAAACCGACGCCGTCGTAAGCCGGGGAAATACCCGCGTCAGCCGTGCGTTGGCGGCGCGGGCCCGCTGCTCATCCTCATCCTGCACGCCCCGGCCCGACCGCCGCAGGCCTGCCCGCAATACAACGTGCCGCTTGATAGCCACCTGTCGCCTTGATTCGATGTTGTTGCCTGCTACGATCTGCTTAGCGCAGGCTGGCATCGCCATAAGCACGGATGGTCCGAACATGACGCACTGCAAACCCGGAGATACGGTGTTCCACGGGACGGGGCCCTCCAGCGTGCCCGGACGCATGCCCGACAGATTTGGCAATATCAATACCGCCCCTCCCGATGGTGGCGTGGTCGTCGACGGTCGTCATAAGCGCAGACAATAAAAATCAGCAACCGACTACTTCTGGAAACAACGTCCATCACATGACTACAATGCCCCGGCGAGCCAACGGTCGTTATGTACAGAACACAACACGGACAGCGATATGCCAATGATGAGATTTACCCGCCCCCTGATTAACGCTGGTTTAAAAATGGCCTCGCTGGGGAAAAAAATAGCGATTGGCCTGCTTATCGTTATTACCGTTTTTATTGCCGGGCGTATTTACGAAACGCAGCGAGGGCCTGCACTGCATCCGTGGCATACCTGGTCTGCCGATGAAATGTCGGCAGCAGAGATAGACCGCACAACCTTCGCTGGCTATCTGGGGCGAGAAGAGGCGATTTTTCGCGAGATGAAACTTGAGCTGATCGATACGCTTCCTGACGATCAAAAAACGCCGCTTAATCGTTTTTATGCCCAAAGTCAGGTCTACCCGCAACAGTTTCAGCCTGACTGGAATCGCTCCTTTGTGCTACTGCCGGAGGGAACGCCGCGCGGCGCCGCGGTGTTGCTTCATGGCTTGACGGACTCGCCGTACAGCGTGCGCTATCTGGCAAAAGCCTACCAGCAGCAGGGGTTCGTTGCCGTGGTACCGAGGCTGCCGGGGCACGGTACAGCGCCGGGTTCGCTGACCGCCGTTGACTGGCAGCAGTGGATGGCGACCACGCGACTGGCGGTACGCGAAGCGACCCGACTGGCCGGGGCGAACGTCCCGCTGCATGTTATCGGCTATTCCAACGGCGGCGCGCTGGCGCTGAAATATGCGCTCGACGCGCTGGATGATAAGGCCTTGCCTCCGCCGCAGCAGATAGTCCTGCTGTCGCCGATGATTGGGGTGACCGCGTTTGCCCGCTTTGCCGGACTGACGGGATTACCGGCGGTGTTTCCTGCTTTTGCCCGGGCGGCATGGCTGAACGTGGTGCCCGAGTTTAATCCTTATAAATACAACTCATTTCCGGTGAAGGCGGCCCGACAGTCGTGGTTGTTAACCCAGGCGCTGCAGGAGAAAATTGTCCAGGATTCCCGCAGCCAGCGGCTCGCTGCGCTTGCTCCGGTGCTGACTTTTCAGTCGGTGATGGACTCCACGGTCAGCACCCGGGCCGTGGTGGATTCGCTGTATCGCTATTTGCCGGACAACGGCAGTGAGCTGGTGATTTTTGATATCAACCAGGCGGCGAATTTACGCGCGCTGTTTCGGCCTGCGGTCTACTCTGCGCTCAGCACGCTATTGCCGCCAGCGCCGCGCCGCTATCGCACAACGGTGATTACTAATGCTTCGCCCACCACCTACGAGACCGTCGCACGTACCACGCCAGCAGGCGCGCAAGAGGAGCAGGTGACGCGGCTGAACATTGCATGGCCGCAGGATATGTATTCGCTCTCGCACGTCGCGGTGCCATTCCCGATGAACGACTCCCTGTACGGTCGCGAGCCGACGGAGAAGAACCGTTACGGTATTAGTATCGGCACCATTTCGCTACGCGGAGAGACTTCAACCCTCAGCGTAGGGCTGGATACGCTGATGCGCGTCACCTCCAACCCGTTCTTCCCGTTTATGATGGACCGTATTCAGCAACATATTCGCGGCGCTTTCCCGCCTTCCCCCGAATCGGGATTATAATGCAGAGGACATTCTGTTATTTCCCGGCCGGCAACGATATACCTGTCATAAGGGACGCCTGTTAGCCGCAAAAATGGCGGCGGTGATATTTGCAAAGGGTGTTTATTCTTCCCGGACGAAATCGTTACCGGTGATTTTTTAAGGAAAAATCTATGCAACATTGTCGGCTGATAGCGTGGGCAACCCTGGTGATTTTCGCCACTGCGGTACAGGCTGAAGACCATGTTTACGGCGAACAGCGCATCAGCGGCTGGTGGAACTGGCTCAAAAACGATGTTTCGCAAACCTGGAATCAGCCGCAAAATTATGACCTGTATCTGCCGTTTCTTAGCTGGCACAACCGTTTAACCTACGATAAAGAGAAAACGGATAACTACAACGAGATGCCCTGGGGCGGCGGCTTCGGTCTCTCTCGCTATCACGATGACGGCGACTGGAGCTCGCTGTACGCCATGATGTTTAAGGATTCGCATAACAAGTGGCAGCCGATCGTTGGCTACGGCTGGGAGAAGGGCTGGTATCTGGATAGCCGCCAGGATTTCCGCCTTGGCCTTGGCGTGACCGCCGGGATCACCGCCCGCGATGATTTCGCCAATTACGTGCCCTTACCGATTATTCTTCCCTTGTTTTCCGCGAGCTATCGGCGACTTAGCGTACAGTTCACCTATATTCCTGGCACCTACAATAACGGTAACGTCCTGTTTGCCTGGCTGCGCTATGGTTTTTAAACCCGGCGTCAGGCCGGGCGCCGGTGATTTAAAGGGTGATCACTTTTTTAGCGACGGAGTTGGATAACGCCAGCATTGAAATCAATACCGAGACGATAAACGTCAGGGCAATCAGCATTAATTTTGTGCTCAGCGAACCGATTGGGATAAGGGTGCTCAGGAGATGAAAAATGGAGTAATGGAGGATATAAACCCCGGTCATCGTTTTGCTGATTGCCGCCAGAATACTCTCTTTAAACTCGCTGTTTTTTCGGAAACGGACGCCGTTGGCCGCAATAACCAGCGCGACCACCAGAATATAAATTTGCGAACCGGTGAGAATGAATGCATTTCTGTCGGCCTTGAACAGAGCGAAAAAGAAATGGCGCTCGTAAAACCAGGTGAAAAGATAAATAAAGGGTATCGCAAACATCGCGGCTTTGACCACCTTATCGCGATTAAGCCAGCGCACCACCAGCGGGTCGCTAAACAGCTGACCGGTTAGATAGAACAACAGCCAGGTCCACAGGCGATACTGCGGCGCCAGCGTCAGCGCATGCACGTTGGGATAGAGGGCTGCCAGCAGGTCGTAACCATAGGAGAAAAGCAGCAATACAAACACCACGCCAAAGAAGATCCTTCTGCGCTGGCTTAGCCACTCGATCAGCGGGTGGAAGGTATAGATCACAATAAAGGCGAAGACAAACCACGGCTGGATAAGATAGCCGCGCTGGTAAGGTTCCCAGAGATAGTAAATCGTCATCCAGAAAAGAAAGACGATCACCACGCTTTTAATTTTCCCCATCTGCCAGCTCGTGCTATGCCGGGACTGGGCATCGAGATAGCCGGCCACCACAAAAAACAGCGGCGTGGCGATGGTCGAGATAAACGTCAGAAAGCCGAGGATCCAGTGGTAATCGTAATCATACCGATCCCAGGTGTTATAGATGGTAAAGAACGTTACCGCCGTCATGCATCCCAGCGTTTTAATAATATTTAACCCGGTGGTGTTCATTGTGGTTGCTGCATATCCTTAGGGTGGAAACAGGCGTAAATAACCGGAAGAACCAGTAGCGTCAGAATGGTCGCAAAACCCAGCCCGAACATGATAACCACCGCCATACTCTGGAAGAAGACGTCCAGCAACAGCGGCGCCAGCCCGAGCACGGTGGTGAAGGCCGTGAGCAGTATAGGGCGTAAGCGCGAGGTTGCCGCATAGATAATCGCCTCGTGCTGCGGTTTTTCCTGTTTTTGTTGTTCAATCTCTTCGACCAGCACGATGCCGTTACGGATAAGCATGCCGCTCAGGCTGAGTAAACCGATAAGCGCCATAAAGCCGAAGGGGATGCCGGTAATTAAAAATCCCGGGGTCACGCCAATCAGCGCCAGCGGCACGGTCAGCCAGATGGCGACCGCATTTTTCAGCGAGCTGAACATCAGGACGGTGATGACGAACATCACCAGATAGCCCAATGGCAGGGTGGTGAACAGCCCCTGCTGCGCTTCGCTGGAGTTCTCCGCGTCGCCTCCCCACTCAATGCTGTAGCCGTGCGGCAGGCTGAGCGCGTTAATCTGCGGCTGGACCCGCGCCAGAATATCGCCCGGGGTTTGATTGCTCAGCGGGTCGGGGTCGGTCATCACCGTGAGCACGCGACTGCGGTCGCGGCGCAGAATTAACGGGTCTTCCCATTCGAGGTTAAAGCCGCTGACCACGTTGCTCAGCGGAATGTACTGCTGACGGCTTTGGCTCCACACCAGCACGTTTTTCAGATGGTTGGCATCCTGACGTTCGGCGGCCGGCGGGCGCACCACCACCGGCAGCAGATCGGCGCCTTCGCGGTACAACCCGGCGCGGCTACCGTTGAAATTCATCTGCAGCGCACTGTCGATATCTTGCTTATCCACCCCCAGCTCGCGCCCCAGGGTCGGGGAATACTGCGGGCGGATCGTTTTACTACGGTTTTGCCAGTCGTTGCGCACGCTACCGACGGCCGGATCCGCCGTGAGGATAGTGCTTACCTGGCTGGCTATCAGCCGTAATCTGTCGGGATCGGGGCCTTTAATTCGCACCTCGATGGCGCTGTCGCCGGATGGACCAAACATCACCCGCTTGCTGCTGGCATTCACCTGCGGATAGTGGCGCGCAATATAGGCATCCACGTGGCGAGTGAGGGCGTCAATACTACGCTGGTCGTCCATGCGCACCATGATCTGCGCATAGTTGCTGTACTGGCGCTGGCCGCTATAGGTGAGGATAAAGCGCATGCTGCCCTGACCGACGGTCGCCACGGTGGTGACGACGCCGGGCTGGCCGTTAATCGCGGTTTCGATATCGCTGGCCATTTTTTCCGTGGAGGCAATGTCGGTGCCGTAGGGCAGCCACAGATCAACAAAGAAGATCGGCGTATTGGATGACGGGAAAAAGTTCTGCCGCACCGAGCCAAATCCCCAGACTGCACCGGCCAGTAGCGCGGCCATCACCACGAGGGTGACGGTTTTTTGCCGCAACAGAGCGTTGAGGATCCGCTGATAGCTGCGGTAAAAGCGTCCGCGGTAAGGATCGGCCTCAGCGGCCGGCGGCGGGGAGGCGGCGCCTTTAAACAGCCACCATTTGATCAGCACCGGGGTAATGGTGAGCGCCGAGAACCAGCTGAGCATCAGGGAGATTAACAGCACCTGGAACAGCGATTTACAATACTCCCCCGTCGAGTCCTGCGACAGGCCGATGGGCGCGAAGGCGAGGATCGCAATCACCGTTGCCCCCAGCAGGGGCAGGGCGGAACGGCGGATAACGTAGTTGATGGCGGTCAGCAGCGTTGACCCCTGCTGACGGGCAATCAGCACCCCTTCGACAATCACGATGGCATTATCGACCAGCATGCTAAGGGCGATAATGAGCGCCCCCAGCGAGATCCGCTGTAGCTCAATACCCCACAGATACATAATCAGCAGCGTGCCCAGCACGTTGAGGGCCAGCGAGAACGCGATAATAATGCCGCTGCGCACGCCCATAAAGATCAGCAGCACGCCGACAACAATGGCCAGCGCCATTAAAAAATTAGTGATAAAGCCGTTAACCGAGTGGCCAACTTCAGCCGCCTGATCGTAGAACAGATCGAGGTGAATCCCGGCGGGTTTTTCCGCCGACATTTGTTCCAGCTTTGCCTCCAGCGCATGGCCAACATCGATGACGTTGACGCCGGGAATGAACGAGACGCCCATCGTCACCGCCTGGCGGCCGTTGGCGTGGTAGATGCTGGACGGGGATTCGCTCAGCCCGCGCGAGATGGTGGCAATATCCCGCAGCCGGGTCGCCGCTCCCGTACCGTGCGGGTTGATCGGCAGGTCGCCCAGTTCGTCGATATTCTCAAACTCCCCGGTCGGATGCAGGCGAATGGACTCGCTGCCGGATGTTATCTCTCCGGCGCTGGAAACGACGTTCAGGCGGCTGAGAAGAGCGGAAAGCTGGTTAAGCGTGATGCCGCGGGCCGCCATTTTAGGCAGCGAGATATCAATGTTAATTTGCTGCGGGATCGCTCCGCCGATGGCTACCTTGCCGACGCCGGGCACCAGCACCAGCTCCCGCCGCAGCTGCTCGGCATAGCGGACCAGCTCAGGATTGGTAAAACTGTCGCCGGAAATGGCAAAGAAGAAGCCAAACACGTCGCCGAAATCATCGTTCACGAAGGGGGAAACCACGCCCGGCGGAAAGAGGCGGGCCGCATCACCCACCCGGCGCCGCAGCTCGTCCCAGATTTGCGGCAGCTCGTTGGAGTGGTAATTCGAGGCGATATTCACCGTAATCTGCGACAGCCCGTTGGACGAAATAGAGCTGACGTTATCCAGGTAGGGCAGCTGTTGCAGGGCGTTTTCCAGCGGCAGGGTGACCTCTTCCTCGACCTGTTGCGCCGATGCGCCAGGGTAGTGGGTAATGACCACCGCCGTTTTAATGGTAAAGGCCGGATCTTCCAGACGGCCGATATTGAGCAGGGCGAAAATACCGCCAATGCCCAGCAGCAGAATAGTGAGCCAGACGCGCACGGGATTATTAATAAACTGGCGAGAGATATCCATTACAGGCCTCGTTCACGCGTCCAGATTCGAACCGGCTGTTGGGCATGCAGTTCGCTGACGCCAGCCGCCACAACGCGCTCGCCGGCGCTGAGACCGTCGGTAATAACCACCCCCTGGGTTGTCACCTGCCCGACGCTCACTTTGCGATCCTCAAGATGCAGCTGCTCGCCATCGCCTTTAATCACCCACACGTGCGGCTCGTTGCGCGGATGATTATCGGGATTGAACACCGCCTCAACCGGCACCACCAGCGCTTCACGACCGGCGTTAGCGGGCAGATTTGCCAGATTCACCGTCACGGTGCCGCTGACGCCGCCCACCGCAGGGAAATCAGCCGGGCGCGGCATGGTCAAAATCACCTGCCAGGTGAGCGTGCTATTGTCGCTGCTGCCGGAATGCTCTTTGTACTGGGCGGTGAACTGGCGGTCTGGCAGGGCGTTGATTTTCACTATCGGGCGGTACTGCGCGTTGCGAATATCAAAGGCGCTAAACAGGTTTTCCGGAATACTGAAGACCACATCGAGGAGATCGGTACGCGTCAGGGTCACAATGGTCTGGCCGGCGGCGACCACCTGGTGATTGCGAACCGGCACGCTGGCCGCTACCCCGCTGAACGGCGCGTTGAGCGTCATCTGGTCGAGTTCTTCGCGGGCAATTTTCAGCGCCGCATTTGCCGAGTCGCGGCTGGCGCGCTGGATGTCCATTTCGGCTTTCGAAATAGCCTGGCGGCCGGCCAGGGTCTGGAAGCGATCGAACTGCCGCTGCGCGAGCGTGGCGGCAGTTTGTCGTTCATTGACGCGCTGTTGGGCTTCACGGGCGTTAAGGCGGGCGAGGACCTGTCCTTGCGTAATGTTCGCACCCTGACGAACGTCGAGCGATTCAACCTGGCCACCGCGTTTAAAAGACAGATCCGTCGAATCCCCGGATTCGATGCGTGCAGGAAAAATACGTTGCTGTGAATCACCGACGGCGGTCACCTCCACCGCTTTAACCATCCGCGGCAGCGGCGTGACCTGAGGTGCTTTCTGATCGCAAGCTGTTGTTATTAAAATAACAACAGGAATGAGAGAAAAATAACGCTTCACTGTATTCCCCTCAGAGTGAATAGATTTATTTTACATGTTTGTTACAAGCGCCATGATTATTCAGCCAACGCGGAGACAACGACATAAGTGAATAAACCTGTCGCCGTACAGGCAATGATTGCCAGGGCGATAAACAGGCTCAGACGAACCAGACTATAGCCAAACATCGCTCCTCCTTTAGTACTGGATATATAGTAAGTAAATTCTCATATGCCTAATTATGGAGTGGTTTTTGGAAGTGCTATAGCTCCTGATTATGAGCATAGTCGTAGAAAGGCGGAAATGTTAAAAAGAGTAAAAATTTTCCTTATGTCGACGTTTTAGCGTGGTTTCCAGCCGTTTTGTCTGAGGGGGGCGGGCTCTGTGATATTTTTCAATATAATAACTGGTGGTTGAATAATGTTAACCGTCCTGTGCTACGTTTAATTATAGCGACTTCTGTGCCAGCTTTTGTTTCTGAGATTCTTTCCTCAATACGACACGTCAGGCGTTAATCGCCAACTATTCTATTGGTAATAAAAGGATTGTCTGTATGTATAAAAATATCCTGGTCCCGGTTGATGTCTTTGAAATCGGCCTCGCCGACAAAGCGTTATCCCATGCTCAGTTTCTCGCGCAAAGCGCTTCCGGGCAAATTCATTTAGTGCACGTAAACCCGCTGTTTTCCCCGCAGCTGACGCGCGGATTTATTTCTGATGCGCGAAAAATGGAAGACTATCTGGTTAAAAACTCAGAGGAAAAACTTGCTGAGCTGGCCAAAAAGTCCAGTCTGCCGGAAAGCGACATCCATATTCATGTCCGCAGCGGCAATATTCGTGATGAAGTGATCAAACTGGCCGACGAACTGCAGGCAGATGTGGTGATTATTGGCTCGCGTAACCCCAATATTCAGACCCATTTGCTGGGTTCCGAGGCGGCAAGCATCGTTCGTTATGCTCACGTTCCGGTTTTCGTTGTGCGTTAGGGGCGGCCTGATGCTGTTCTGATTTCCGTTACAGGAGTGAGGAGATAACCATGAGTACAGACAAACCGGCTGGCCCGTTCTACAAGCTCTCCGTCGATGAAACCCTGACCAGCACCAACAGTTCCTCCGAAGGTATTAGCAGCGCAGAAGCCGCCTCGCGGCTCCAGCAGTACGGTGAGAATGCGCTCCCCCAAAAGCCGGGCAAGCCCGCATGGCTCCGTTTCCTGGCCCATTTCAACGATGTCCTGATTTACGTTCTGCTGGCGGCCGCGCTGCTGACTGCGGTGATGGGGCACTGGGTCGATACCCTGGTGATTCTGGGCGTCGCGGTGATTAATGCCCTGATTGGCCATATCCAGGAAAGTAACGCGGAAAAATCGCTGCAGAGCATTCGCAATATGCTTTCCAGCGAAGCGGTGGTGATCCGCCAGGGGAACCATGAAACGGTGGCGACCACCGCGCTGGTGCCGGGTGATATTGTGGTGATCCGTGCGGGCGACCGAATCCCTGCCGACCTGCGGGTTATTGAAGCCCACAATCTGCGGGTGGAAGAGGCGATTCTTACCGGCGAGTCGACGGTCGTGGAAAAAAACACCGAGGCGCTGAGCGGCGATCTTCCTCTCGGCGATCGCACGAACCTGCTGTTTTCGGGGACCACGGTCAGTTCTGGCGGCGGTAAAGGCCTGGTGGTGGCGACCGGCGGAGATACCGAACTGGGCCATATCAACCAGATGATGGCGGATATTGAAAAGCACCGTACGCCGCTGCTGGTACAGATGGATAAGCTCGGCAAAGCCATCTTTATTATCATTCTGGTGATGATGGCCGCGCTGTTCGTCTTCAGCCTGCTGTTCCGCGATATGCCGGTTTCAGAGCTGATGCTCTCGCTGATAAGTCTTGCGGTGGCCTCGGTGCCGGAAGGTTTGCCGGCGATCATCTCGATCATTCTCTCTTTGGGCGTGCAGACCATGGCGCGGCAGAAGGCGATTATCCGCAAGCTGCCGACGGTTGAGACCCTCGGGGCGATGACGGTGATCTGCTCGGATAAAACCGGGACGCTGACCATGAACGAGATGACGGTAAAAGCCGTCATTACGGCGGATACCGTCTATCGGGTAGAAGGCGATAGCTATGAACCGATCGGGAATATTCACCCGGTAGATGGGGCCGGGCCGGTTGTGGTGGCGCCCGGTACGCTGCTTGAGCGCTATTTGAGGACCATTGATTTATGTAATGACAGCCAGCTTATTAAGGATGAAAGCGGGTTATGGAAAATTACCGGCGGTCCAACGGAAGGGGCGCTGAAAGTGCTGGCGGCGAAAGTCGCGCTGCCGGTGGTGGCAACCGAATTGCGCAGCAAGATCCCTTTTGATTCGCAATATAAATATATGTCGACGCTCTATCGGATCGGTAATGAAGAGATGATCTTAATCACCGGTGCCCCGGATGTGCTGTTCCGGCTTTGCCAGCAGCAGCAGACCGAGGACGGCCTGCAGCCGCTGAATCAGCCTTACTGGGAAGCAAAAATTGAAGAGTACGCGCGGGAAGGGTTGCGCATGGTTGCGGCGGCGTGGAAACCGGCGGCCAGCGGGCAAAGCGAGCTGACCCATCAGGATCTGCAGCAGGGGGTTATCCTCCTCGGTATTGCCGGAATGATGGATCCGCCGCGTCCGGAAGCGATTACGGCGATTGGCGACTGCCTGCAGGCGGGCATTCGCGTGAAAATGATCACCGGCGATCACCCGCAAACCGCGATGAGTATCGGCAAAATGCTTGGCATTGGCAATGCCGGCAATGCCATCACCGGGCGTGAACTGGAGGTGATGGACGACCTGCAGCTCAGCGAAGCCGCGCAGAAATTTGATATTTTCGCCCGTACCAGCCCGGAAGATAAATTCCGTCTGGTGCAGGCGCTGCAGAGTAAAAAAGAGGTGGTGGGGATGACCGGCGACGGGGTGAACGATGCCCCGGCGCTGAAGCAGGCCGACGTTGGCATCGCGATGGGCATCAAGGGAACCGAAGTGACCAAAGAGGCGGCCGATATGGTGCTGACTGATGACAACTTCGCTACCATCGCCAGCGCGGTCAGGGAAGGGCGGCGGGTGTACGATAACCTGAAGAAAACCATTCTTTTTATTATGCCGACCAACCTGGCGCAGGGGCTGCTCATTATTATTGCCCTGCTGGCGGGGAACTTAATTCCGCTGACCCCGGTGCTGATCCTGTGGATGAACATGGCGACCTCGGCGACGCTGTCGTTTGGCCTGGCGTTTGAGGCCGGCGAGCAGAACATTATGAAGCGCCCGCCGCGCGATCCTAAGCTGCATGTTATGGACGGTTTCGCTATCTGGCGGGTGATTTTTGTTGGTTCGATGATCGCCGTGAGCGCCTTTGTGCTGGAAGCCTGGCTCCAGCCACGCGGCTATTCGCCAGAGTTTATTCGTACCGTCCTGCTGCAAACGCTGGTGACCGCTCAGTGGTTCTATATGCTCAACTGTCGCGTCGCCGACGGATTTTCTCTGAGTAAAGGGCTACTGGCAAACAGAGGCATCTGGATCGTCAGCGCCGTCCTGCTGGCGTTGCAGCTGCTGATTATCTACGCGCCGTTTATGCAAATGCTGTTTGGTACTACCGCGCTGCCGTTCCGCTATTGGGTAATCACTTTTGTCATCGGATTTGTGATGTTCCTGATTGTGGAAATCGAAAAACCGTTAACCCGGAAATGGCGTACCGCCTGATGTACGTCGACATGAGGATGCCTGCTGTGAAAACGTTCAGGTAAAAGGTAGGCGGGCATCGGGGAGGGGGCTTTCCCGCAGCGACCGTGGCCTTGAAGGCCACGGTCGCGCGTTTGCGGAGATGATACCGGGGGGCTTTATACGGCTCTGTAATGAGCAAAAGCATGCAAGATTATTATCTTAACCAGGATGATGAGGCGGTTCATTCCGCCTCGTCTTCCGCCACGCGTACCCCGACCTTCAGCACGTGGTCTTCCTCTTTCTCCGCCACCGTCCACAGCATCCCGGCGAACTCCACCTGGTCACCGACGACCGGCGCGGCCCCGAGCAGGTCCTGAATCACGTCCCCCAGCGACTGCTGGCGTTCGCGAAACTCTTCCCCGCCGTCAAGACCGTAAATTTGCGCCACATCGGCGAATTTTGCGCTGGCGTCGAGAATAAAGTCGCCGAAGAAGCGCTGGTCGAGCGCCACCGGCGGCGACTGGCTGAACATTTTACCCAGCGCCGGCAGATCGTGCTCGCGACCGATCACGCAGAGAATATCGCCTTCGAGCAGGCGGGTGCTGCCGGTCGGGTGCAGCAGAACATTGTCGCGGAACAGGGCGGCAATGCGGGTTTCCGGCGGCATATGCAGATCGCGCAGCGCCGCGCCGACGCACCATTTATCGGCGCTCAGCTGGTACACAAACTGCTCCCAGGGGTTTTCCGGGTGAATATCCAGCCCGACGCGGGAAATAGGCCAGCCCACCGGCGGAACCACCACTTTGGCTTTTTTCGCCGCCCAGGAGAGGGAGGTTCCCTGCAGCAGCAGCGAGACCAGCACCACGAAGAAGGCGACGTTAAAGAACAGGCGGGCGTTATCAAGACCGGCCATCATCGGGAAGACGGCGAGAATAATTGGCACCGCGCCGCGCAGGCCAACCCAACTGATAAACACCCGCTCGCGCAGGTTAAAGCCGCGAAACGGCAGCAGGCCGGCAAAGACCGACAGCGGGCGGGCGACGAAAATCATCCACATCGACAGCAGCAGCGCCGGGATGGCGATAGGCCACAGATCCGACGGCGTGAGCAGCAGACCGAGCACGAGGAACATGGCGATTTGCGCCAGCCATGCCAGTCCGTCAAAGTTCTGCAGGATCCCGTGGCGGTTGCGAATCGGCCGGTTGCCAAGCAGGAAGCCGCACAGATACACCGCCAGAATACCGCTGCCGTCCAGCGACGTGGTGACGGCAAAAATCATAATTCCGCCGCTCAGCGCCAGCAGCGGATAGAGTCCCGTTGGGAGCACGATGCGGTTAATCATCTGCAACAGCAGATAACCGCCGCCAAGACCAATCGCAATACCGAGGCCGAACTGCTGCACGATATGCACGGCAAACATCCAGCTCAGGCCGGTTTCATGCTGCTGAATCATCTCGATAAGGGTAATGGTCAGGAACACCGCCATCGGATCATTGCTACCGGATTCAATCTCCAGGGTGGAGCCCACGCGTTCGTTCAGTCCTTTGCCGCCGAGCAACGAGAAGACCGCCGCGGCGTCGGTGGAGCCGACAATCGCGCCGATCAACATCCCCTCGATCAGATCGAGATGGAACAGCCACGCGGCCATCATCCCGGTCAGACAGGAGGTGATCAGCACGCCCACGGTCGCCAGCGAGAGGGCGGGCCAGAGCGCGACGCGAAATGAGCTCGCCTGGGTGCGCATGCCGCCGTCCAGCAGGATCACCGCCAGCGCCAGGTTACTCACCATGTAGGCGAAAGGGTAGTTGTCAAAAGGGATGCCGCCGATACCATCGACGCCGGCCAGCATACCGATGGCAAGGAAAATAACCAGAATCGGGATGCCAAGGCGTGAGGAAAAGGAACTCAATAAAATGCTACAGGTTACTAATACAGAACCCAGAATAAACAGACTAATGACCGCACCGGCGTCCAAAGTTGACGTACTCCTTACTGGCGTGAAGGTTTTATGAAAGTGACATCATTTTAACAACCTGCAGAGTATCCGAAAATGTGTAACAGAAGTTTTTATTCTGTCAGTACCGGATGTCCGCTGAGCGTTAAGGTGGTGGTGGCCGCGTTGTTCACCAGCAGCGCCTCCGCGCCGAGGGGCAGAGTCACGGTCTGCTGCTCGTGGCCGAAGTCCAGGCCGCTGATGAGCGGAACATCGAGCTGGGTGCGAAGATAGTCACAGACCTGCGGTAAATCATAGCCCGCGTCGTAATCGTTAGGCCGGGCACCGGTAAAGCTGCCGAGGACAATGGCGCGCTGATTCGCGAGGATACCACTATTGAGCAGCTGCAACAGCATTCGTTCGACGCGGAACGGATGTTCATTAATATCTTCCAGCACCAGAATACCGTTGGCGATTTGCGGTAGCCACGGCGTGCCAATCAGCGAGGTTATCATCGCCAGATTGCCGCCCCACAGGGTTCCCTGGGCCCGACAATCCGGGCCTTCGCCCTGCCACTCGAGGGTAAATTCCGGGCTGCGCAGCGCTTGCCAGAAGTGGCGTTCAGTAAACGGATCCATCGCTTCGGCGCCAAAGTTACCGGCCAGCATCGGACCGCTGAAGGTGATTATGCTACCCTTTGCCAGCAGGCCCATCTGAATCGCTGTAAAATCGCTGTGTCCGCAAATGATTAGCGGGTTCTGCCGCTGGCGTGCAACGAGGGCCTGCCAGTCGATGTGCGGCAGCAGGCGGCTGGCGCCGTAGCCGCCGCGTACCGCCAGCACGATACGATTAGCGCCTTCGAGGGTAGCCAGCTGGTTGATGTCGTTCAGGCGCTGATGCTCAGTTCCGGCAAACCGCTGCTGGCGGCGAGGGATGACCTCCTGGTGCAGGACCTGATGCCCGGCTTCCTGCAGACGTTGAACGCCGCGGTACGCTGCCTCCTGGTTGAGGCAGTAACCTGAAGGGGCGACCAGATAAAACTGAGACATGACAATTCCTTGCTAAGAATGAAAGGGTTATCATGCCGCCTGGAGCGATTATTGTCATCTCCAGGCGGCAAACTTCAGCCAATAAGGATAGATGTGTGAAATTGAGATGGTTTGTTTTTATCGTTGTATTGTTGGCCGGTTGTAGCTCAAAACAGGATTATCGTAACCCGCCGTGGAACGCTGAAGTTCCGGTTAAGCGGGCGATGCAGTGGATGCCGATCAGTGAAAAAGCCGGCGCGGCGTGGGGCGTTGATCCGCAGCTGGTGACGGCGATTATCGCCATTGAATCCGGCGGCAACCCGACGGTTATCAGCAAATCCGGTGCAGTAGGCCTGATGCAGCTGAAGCCTTCCACATCCGGGCGCGATGTCTACCGGCGCATGGGCTGGCGCGGCGAGCCGTCGGTCAGCGAGCTGAAAAACCCCGAACGTAATATTTCGATGGGCGCGGCCTATCTGAGTATCCTTGAGAATGGCCCGCTTGCCGGGATTAAAGATCCGCAGGTGATGCGCTATGCGGTGGTGGTCTCCTACGCCAACGGCGCCGGGGCGCTCCTGCGCACCTTCTCCTCGAATCGTCAGGATGCGATTGACGAGATTAACGATATGGATGCCGATGAGTTCTTTGAGCACGTGGTGAAAAAACATCCGGCTCCGCAGGCTCCGCGCTATATCTGGAAGCTGCAGCAGGCGCTGGATGCCATGTAGCCGCTTCCGCTCGCGCTGCGCTTCACGGTGACACATCGGGTGTCATTCGCAGAGCCCGGCGCGAGCGGAACGTTTTTCAGACAATCCTTAGAAGTCGTAGCCGACGGTGGCGGTCACGCTGCGTTCGGCTCCCCAGTAGCAGTTGCCGGTTCCGTAGCAGCCGGAGAGATACTCCCGGTCGCTGAGGTTATTGGCATTAACCTGCACAAAAGCTCCTTTCAACGACGGCGACCAGACGCCGAGATCGGCGCGCACCATCGCATCCAGTAAGGTGACCGACGGCAGGCGCTCGGTATTCGCATCATCCGCCCACTGTTTCCCGATATAGCGTACGCCGGCCCCGGCGCTGATCCCTGCCGGGAACTGATAGCGCGCCCAGAAAGAGGCCATCTGATCCGGCGTCAGCTGCGGCGTGTTGTCGTTAGTCCCATCTTTAGTGTCCTGGAAGCGCAGGCGGTTCCAGGTGTAGGAGGCGAGGGTGCTCAGCTCAGGCGTAATCTGGTTGTGCATCTCCAGCTCCACGCCCTGAGAGTGAACTTTTCCTGCGGGAATAAAGGTCGCGGTGGCGATGTTTGGATCGCGCGTCGCCACATCTTTTTGCGTTAAATCGTAGATAGCGATGCTGTACATATCGGCGGAGCCCGGCGGCTGGAACTTCAGGCCCGCCTCCAGCTGTTCTGCCGTGGTCGGTTTCAGCAGGGTGCCATCGGCGCCCGGCAGCATCGCTGGGGTAATCGCCTGGCTGTAGCTCAGATACGGCGAGAGGCCGTTTTCCAGCGCATACAGCAGCGATGCCCGGCCGCTGATATGGTCATCGGAGCGGCGGCTGGAGGTGCCGAAGGTATCGCTGACCTGTTGCGAAACAATGCGATCGTAACGGCCGGAGACATCCAGATGCCAGCGCGCCCAGACCATTTCGTCCTGCAGATAGAGCCCGGTCTGGTAGTAGCGGCGGTTGTTGTTATCGCTGTAGGTCACGGTATGTCCGGTCTGCGCGGTATAGCCGCTGAACGGATCGAGAGGCGACGCGCTGCCGGCGCCGGTCCACAGATCGTTGCGGAAACGGTGATATTCCCCGCCGAGGATCAGCGTATGGGCCAGTTCGCCGGTGGTGAAATCGGCGCGCAGGCGGTTGTCGGTTGACCAGGCATCCAGCGAGCCGCGCGAGCCGCTGTAACCGCGCGCCAGACTATCGCTGTCATCAATCCAGCCGACCTGATACACCTGATCCAGCGATACGTTGGTGTGGGTATAGCTTCCGGCGGAGTAGGCGGACCAGACGTCATCGAACTGATGAGTGAACTCGTAGCTGTAGATCTGCTCGCGGCGCTGATACCCGTCTGACGGATCGCCTTCGTTGGTGCTGGTGGAGAGCTTACGTCCGTTGTGAGCATAGCGGGTGCCGTCCAGCGGCAGCGAGCCGTGATAGCCGCCCGACGGATCTTTTTGCAGGTAGGCGCGCAGCAGCAGCGAGGTGTCGGTATCCGGCTGCCAGAGCAGGGAAGGTGAAATGGCGTAGCGCTCTTCGCGGGTATTATCGTACTGGGTATCGCTGGTGCGCGTCATGCCGATAATCCGGTAAGCCCATTGATCGTTGAGGGCATCGGTATAATCGAAGGCGGCCCCTTTGGTGTTCTGCGTCCCGCCGCTGAGGCGGAAATGGCCTTCCGAGGTAAACTGCGGGCGTTTCGAGGTCAGATTCACCACCCCGCCCGGCACGCTCTGACCGTACAGCGCCGAAGAGGGGCCCCGGATGACGTCAACCCGTTCAACAAACCAGGGATCGATTTGCAGGACGTTGTGGCTGCCGCCGTCGCTCATCAAGCGCATGCCGTCGAGAAACAGGTTATCAACATCACCGCCGTGGTAGCCGCGTAGCGATACCGTATCAAAGCGGGTCGCGCCGCCGCCGAAGCTGGAGTAAACCCCCGGGGTGTATTCCAGCGCCTGGCTGATGGTATTGGCTCCCTGATCATTCATCTGTTGACGGGTGATGACGGAGACCGATTGCGCGGTGGTAATCAACGGCTGATCGGTTTTCGTCGCGCCAGCGGAGGTTTTGGCACTATAGCCCTGCGTTGGCGAGATGGCTGAGTCGATGGGTTGTGCGGTGACGATAACCGTCTCTTCCGCCAGGCTGGCAAACGGGAAGACGGTGGCCAGCGCGTACAGCAGCGCCGGGCGTTTGAAAATGACGCGAGCGGTCATGACATAATCCTGAGTTGACGTAGCCTGGTACTCCTGTACGCCACCACGCATAAAAAACGAAAGTGTCATCTCTCGTAAAAAAGTAATGCGAATTATTATCGTTCTGTTTTTGATTATCAAGGCGGGATTGGTAAATATGAAAATGAAAACCCATGAAAAACATAATGTTTATTTGACAGGACGGTGATAAACAGCGGATTAAGCGGCGATGGAAACCTGAACTGGCTACCTGATTTGGTAGCCAGTGGTTGAGGGGGGAGGGGATCAGCGGCGACTGTCTAAGCGCATCATGGCAATGGCTCTCCAGGGGGTGGCAAGGAACGGCATCGCAGAAAGAGCCTGCAGCTCCTCTTCCGTCCCTCCATCACTGAAGATGATCGCCTGCACCCGGCTGAGTGGCCAGTCTACGGCAGGGCGGTCGAGCAGTCGGAATGTATCGCCGCAGCGGGCTTCGCCAGGCGCTATCACCCGATAAAACCAGCCGTTGCGCGACTGTTGATGCATCAGTTCTGGAGCATCAGGATCCTGCAAACGGGTCGCCATCGTTTGACAGGCAACGCGCCCCCAGGAGACCTGTACTTCGGCAGCGCCAAGACGAAAGACATCGCCCGGACATACGTTAGCTTCCGTCATGCCATAAGTGGACAAATTTTCCCCAAACAGGCCGGCGCAGAGGCGCTGCCCGGCCTGCGCGGGATATCGCTCACGCCAGAAATCGTAATGTTCCCGGGCATAATGCATGAGCGCGCAATCGGGATCCTGAAAATGTTCCCGGATGCCGTTCTCGGCTTCCAGTCCATGCGTATTGAAATACACGCTGCCGCTTAACGGCACTTTGTGCACTGACCCGTCCGTCCGACGTTGATTGCCGAGGATTGTATGCAGTCTCACTTTAAAATCTACGATCATAAGGATCTCCTTCATTTTTCCACCGAGTGGAGAAATGAATCAGAATTTGTATTCCACGCCGGCCCAGAAATTACGACCTTCTTCGATAAAACCTTCGCTGTAGTAATAGCGCGTATCGAAGAGGTTATTGACCGATGCATTGACGCTAAAGCCGTGGCCTATTGCGTAATCGGCGCGCAGGTGGGTGATGGCAAACCCTGGCGCTTTTTGCGAACCATTGCTGTTGCTGTAGCTAGAGGAGCGCGCTTCTTCAGAGAGGGTGAGCTGCAGCGGCGCAATCGGTTTTAGTGTCAACCAGGCGCTGAGCGTCTGGTTTGGCAGGTCGGTGACTTTGCCCGCCTCTTGCCTTTTGCTATCGGCATGAATCAGGCCATAGCTCAGACCGACATCGAGCATTTCAAACGGCGACCCTTTGATCCCAAGATCCAGACCGGTATAGTCGACCCGGCCGCTGTTCTGGTTCTGGACCGTATCAGCATCGATATTAATCGACAAAATGGCGTCACTGACGCGGTTATAGTACGTGCTTATCTCATAGGCCCAACTGTCGGTGATATGGCCATTCCAGGTCAGGTCGATGCTGCGGGCCCGCTCTGGTTTCAGGTAAGGATTCACAAGGGCAATCTGGTCTTTCGCGGGTTTTGAGGTCGTGTAGCGCTCTTTGAGCGTCGGGAAACGGGTACGGTCGGACCAGGACAGGGCCAGCGTATCTTCGTTGGCGAAATGATAGCGGGCCATCGTTTCCCAGTTGAATGCGTTCTGCCTGTTTTCGTCGTAGCGGGTCACGCTGCCGTTCTTCTCGTGTTTCATTCCTTCGAGACTGTTGCGCCAGTCATAACTCATACCGGCGACGATATCGAGATTATCTGCGGCTTCCCATTGATATTCACTGGCGAGAGACCAGGTCCGATCTTGATAGCGATCGTAAGGGCCGTCGGTGCTGCTTTTTTCTCTGTGGACATCATCTTTCCAGTTCACGCCGAAAGAGAGCTGGTCGCGATGACGTACGTCTGCTGAAAGCTGTAAACCTGCGCCAGTGCTGTAATCGCTATAGTGGCTATAGTTGCCGTTTTTGCTGTGCAGATCGGCCAGCGAGTTATACATCATCAGGGTGTTTTTGAAGGTATCGCGATACAGGCGGCTTTTCAGCGTGAAGCGGTCGCCGAGGTGAGTTGTCCCTTGATAGTAATAGCTTTCTTTATCGTACTCTGGCCACTGCCAGTAGCGTGATTTTTGCGAGCTGTTCCCGGCATAAGGTGGATTCTGCTTTTCGCCATCCTGCTTGATCCAGGTAAAAGCATACTCATCGTTTCCCCGAGGGGTAAAACCGAGTTTGAAGATCCCGCGCTTATCATCGCTCGCCGAGTTGGTCATCTTGCCATCTTCACCCGCGAGAGGATTCGTTGTCCCGTGAGGCAGAGCAAGGAAATCCCGTTTCAGGCGGCTACCGCTGAGCTGGATATAGCCCAGTTCGTTGCTTGCCCCGAGAGAAGCATGCGTATCATAGGCGCTATCCTCGCTACGGCTCCAGCCCTGGCGATAACCGATACTGGCCTCCAGCGGTTTGCTCGGGCGCGGCGTGGTAATATTGATGGCGCCGCCCATCTGGTTTGGCCCCTGCAGCAGCGAGGAGTAACCCTTCGACACTTCCACTGACCCGATGTCCGATGTGAGAAAACGCCCGAGGTCGAGATTACCGTCGTAGGGGACATAGATTGGCACGCCGTCGAAAAATACCGGGACCTGGCGACCGTCAAACCCGCGAACTTTGACCTGGAGTTCATTCCGCCCACCTGATTTTTGTAAAACAACACCGGGCATGACGGACAACGCGTGCGCCACATCCTGCTTATCCAGACTCTGGATGGTGTCTGTCCCGAGGATATTCGTTGTCGCAGCGGGTACGGAACTGGACCATACGGTCATCGATTCTTCCGGCCGATCCCCCCACGCGACCTGACTTAAGCTCAAACTTATCAATGTGCAAAGATAACGTTTCCTGACTCTCATTTTTATTATTCCTGTTTTGGTTATTTTTATTTTGAATTGTCTGGCCTCAGTCGAACCTGAATATCAGCCGGTGGCGCATACCACGGCGCCGAAGTAATAAACAATTCAATTCCACAATCGAGGTACTGACAAAGGCTGGCGAGGGTCATTCCGCCGGTCAGTGCCAGCGTGCAAAGCGGGGCGATATGGCGGGCTTGATCTGAGACCTCGCGGGCCTGCTGAGGCGTAAATTTATCAAGTTGCAAAATGTCGGGTTGTGCTCGCAGCGCAGCCAGCGCTTCTTCCGGCGTATCGGCTTCCACGGCCACTTTTTTTTCGGGTGAGCGTCGACGCAGCAGATCTATGGCGTGGGCCCAGTCGCCGTCGTCGGTAAGGAAGCGACGATGGTTCGCGAACAGCAGCAGCGTTTCGGCGCTGCCAGCTCGATGGATTAAGCCGCCTGCGGCGACGATCGCCTGGGTGCCTAGCAGCCGCGTGCCGGGGATGGCCTTGCGGGTACAGGCAATATGCGCGTTGGGAAGTCGGGTATGCAGCAGGGCCAGCATCTGCGTAACGTAGGCCGATACGCCGCAGCTCCACTCCAGCACATTTTGCACGGCTTTCCAGCCCTGTTGCAGCGCACATGCGCGACCGGTCGCGCGCAGCAGCACCTCGCCTGGCCTTGCCTGGGCGCCATCTTCCAACCGTGCGGTGACCGTTAACCCGAGGCTTCGCAGCATCTGCGCCGCCGGCGCAATGCCGCTCACGCAGCCGCCCTGACGATGGCGAAACTCCATTATTCCCGCCTGGTTTCCCGTTCCCAGCGCGCGGGTCGTCAGGTCTCCGCCTTGAATATCTTCCATCAACCATGCATCGGTTAGCGCCTGAGGTATGTAGATCATGCTCTTTCTCCGCAATCCCAGGAGATCAGCGCCCAGTCACGGGTAGCGGGCGCGATGGCCTGCGGGGTCTGCTGTTGGTACCAATGGTGAAGCCGTGCTCGCTCTTCATCACTGAGTACGCCGAGCGTCCACTTAACATTTTCTTCGAAGCGTTCGTAGGTGCTGTTATCGCGCTGACAGTTGCGGCCACGGATAAAATCGACCCGCGCCTGAATCCCCATCTGATAGAGGATGTTCAGCGCGTAAATGTAATTTGGCAGTTCGATAACCGCGCGACCCAGCGCGCGTTGGATGGCCGGCGACATAAATGTCGGGCTGACGAGATGTGTGGTATAGACGCGTAGTCGAGCCTGTTGGTGGAGTTTAGTCATCGCTTCCTGCATATCGCCAACTAGCGTTGAGCGGGAGGCGACGGCAATGTCGCAGCGGGGAATATCGTGCCACGATGATTCCCACGCGCGGCAGTGCCAGTGAGCATGGGTGATGCCCATTTGCGAGGCACGCCTTGCGGCAACGTCGAGCATCTTCGGGCTGTAATCGACGCCGTGCACGGCGTGAAGTTTATCAGCCAGCGCCAGCGACACGGTTCCCGGCCCGCAGCCCATATCGAATAAGGTCTCTGCGCCGGTGAGATCGATTTTTGCCAGCAGCTGTACAAGGTAGCTGTCCGCTGGATCGCTGCAACTGATGGACATTTTCTCCGCCCGGGCGTCCCAGTGGGCAGGGGATTTTTCCGTGCGACCGGCAAATCTGAGCTGTTGTCGGTATAGTTCTGCAAAATCAATATCATCAATAAGCATAATCATTCCTGAAAGTGAGGGTTGCCAAGGTGGTGACGAATCTGGGCGGGGGTAACGCCATAGAGCCCGGCGAGGTTATCTGGCTGAAGCTGGGTTGACGGTGGTCCGTGGCTGACAAGCCCATCCGCTTCAACCCGGATAACCGTGTCGGCAACGGCGAGAGCGTGCAGCGGATGATGGGTTGCCATCAGCAGGGTCATGCCGTTTTGGCGAAGTTCACGTAGCGTGTCGAGCAGGCGAATCTGATGGCCAAAGTCGAGGCTTGAGGCGGGTTCATCCAACAGCAACAGCCGCGGCCGCTGCGCCAGTGCGCGGGCGATAAGCGCCAACTGGCGTTCGCCACCGCTCAGCGTGGCCCAGTTCCTGGTTGCGAGATGGGCAATGCCGAGCGTCTCCAGCTGGGCTAAGGCGATATGGTGTTCGCTCTTGATTGGTTGGGAAAAGGTGCCGATGTAGGGGCTTCGTCCCATCAGGACCATCTCCAGCACGCTAAAAGCGAAGGCTCCGTCGTGGGCCTGTGGCACCCAGGCGACGGCACGCGCACGGTCACGAGGGGTCATTTGTGCGATGGCGATGCTGTCTATCAGAATCTGACCAGAGAGCAGGGGAAGGAGCCCGAGAATACTGCGCATCAGCGTGGTTTTGCCGCTGCCATTGGCGCCCAGCAGACAGCATACCGAGCCAGACGTCAGAGAAAATGACACTTCGCGGAGAACCGTGCGTCCCGGGTAACCCACGCTGGCATGCTGAATCGTGAGCCGTGTCATGGGCGGTTTCCTCGCAGCAGCAGCGCCAGAAAGAACGGCGCGCCGACAAATGAGGTCAGAATTCCCAGCGGGATCTCGGTTGCACTCAGCCCGCGAGCCAGGGTATCGGTGAAGAGCAGCAAGATTGCGCCGATCCCCATTGCCACCGGCAGCAAACGCTGGTGATTACTGCCGGTCAGCAGGCGTCCGGTATGCGGAACAATCAGTCCAATCCAGCCAATAATACCGGCAATGGCTACCGCGCTGGCGGTGGCCAGAGTCGCGCAGACCACCACAATCAACCGTAAGCGTGCGACATCAATGCCCAGAGAACGAGCTTCATCATCGGACAGCGTTAGCAGGTTAAGGCGCCAGCGTAGCAGCCATAGAGGCAGGCAACCGATAATCATCAGCGGAGCGGCAAAGGCCAGATCGCGCAGGGTAATATCCGCTAAGCCGCCCAACAGCCAGAACGTAATAGAGGGAAGCTGAGTATAAGGATCGGCCAGGGTTTTAATCAGTGAAATGCCCGCCCCGCATAGCGTGCCGAGCGCAATGCCTACCAATACCAACGTCAGCGCCGGATCGTGGCGCGTGATGGCGCGGGCCAGTATGCCGGTACTCAGAACGACCAGCAGACCACCGCAAAAGGCCAACAGCTGGATATAGAATATCGACAAGCCCAGCCAGATGGCGAGACAGGCGCCCAGACCGGCTCCGGCGGCCACGCCCAGAATATCCGGCGAGACCAGGGGGTTACGAAACATGCCCTGATAGGCCGCTCCCGCAGCGGAGAGCGACGCGCCGATGGCAAGGGCGGCGATAATTCGCGGCAGGCGGATTTGCCAGAAGACGATAGTTGCCTGGGGAGGAAGCGACGCGCTATGGGGAGTGAATAAGAGCTCGAACAAACGCCCGACGGTGAGATTCCACGGGCCAGTCAACAAGGCGCCAGAGATAGTCAGTAGCGCAGCCAGCAGCAGTATGAGACTTAGCGTAGATAGTTTCATGCTGAATGCATCAATGTAGCATAGCGGGCAGGCGTTAACGCTGCATGCCAGAAGAGCGAGCTATAGCGAGTTAAATCATCCTGCAGCGAAGTCTGGATCCGTGGGTCGAGCCAGGCATGAAGCCGGCGCATCCCGGCAAGACGGTTAATGCCCGGTGGCGCATCCAGCCAGCCAAACGGCAAACCATCAAGCAGTAGCACCTGCCGTTTCGCAGCGGCGCTGACTCCCTTCCATGCAGGATCCTGCAGAATGTAGTTTCGCGTCGTCACATTTTGGGTCAGGATGATATCCGGTTGCCAGGCCAGCAGATTTTCCAGAGAGACCTGGGTGAGCCCGCTGCGTCCGGCGACGCGGGCAACGTTTTCCAGCCCCAGCAGCTCTGCCGCCTCGGTATGCAGCGATCCCGCTAACCCTGTCTCCAGTCCCTTCGCCCCGCGGGCGGCATAAAAGCGCGTCCGTGCTCTGGAACCGCTTGAAAAGGCCTGAGCGTCGGCGATGAATCTCTGCGCCAGCGCCGCCTGCCGCCGCGTACGGGCTTCGGTCCCAACGATATCGCCAATCGTAAGCAGCTGCTGGGCTGATGAGGCCAGGTTTCCGCCGATCAGTACCCACGGAATCTTGCTACGTTCGCTGACCCGTTGTGCCTGAGAGACCCAGCTGTCGTCTACATTGCCGCAGTCCACCACCAGATCGGGTTCAAGCGCGAGCAGCGTCTCCAGCGATAGCGTGCTGGCGTGTCCGGCAAGTCTCCCCAGTCTGGGAAGTCGGGCGATGTCCGCCGGGACGGGGGCATCCGGGAACTGAGAAAAATCAAAAGAGGAAAATCCCAGCAGCTTTTCCGGCGCTGCCGCAAGCAGCAACATGTCGGCAGGTGCCCCGGCGCTGATAATCCGACGAATATGAGCGGGAGCGGGGCGTTCACCTACGTGCAAAGCCAGCGGCGTAGCCGCCGTCCCCTCCAGGGTGGGGAGACACAGGAGCAGGCTTAGCGCCTGGATAAAGGTGCGGCGGGATAGAGGCATAAGTTTCTTTCCTGAAACAATAAGATGAAAAAATCGTTATATATTTACATATATAACGATGCTGGAATTGCTTGAGATCAAGGAGAGCTGGATTTGTGTACGAACTACCCCGTAAGGGTAGGAATGAGAACAAGGGCCGGAGTGGGGGAACGCAGGAGAGTCTGGACAAAAAACGCGGCGGTGAGCCCGCCGCGTACGAAGTTTACGGCGCCGATTTTTTAGCGGGTTCGGCGACAGCATCGTTGGCGGCCGGCTGGGTGCTGACGGCGGCAACGGGTTTTTCCACATTCTCGACCGGGCGCGAGGCCGGCAGTGAATCGCACGGTTTCTCTTGCGGACAGATCAGATCCAGCATTTTCAGCGTGACGCCGTTGGTCCAGCCGAAACCGTCCTGCAGCGGATATTCACCGCCGCCACCGCCGGTGCCCGTCGAGCTGACATCATACTTTTCGACCAGCTTTTGTTGACTGTCGTAGGTATGCTGGACATTGCTGAGGAAACGCCAGCTCACCTCCATCGCTATTTTCTGCTGACCGTAGTTTTGTAGCCCCTGGGCGGCAACCCACTGCAGCGGCGCCCAGCCGTTCGGTGCATCCCACTGCTGACCGCTGTTCACGTTAGTCGTGGTTAAGCCACCGGGTTTCAGTAGCTGCGATTCTGCCGCCGCAGCAACCTTCGCCGCGCGCTCGCGGGAAGCGGCGTTGACGTACAGTGGGAACAGGGCCGCGGCGGTGAGCTGATTACGTACTTTATGAGTCTTGAGGTCATAATCGGCGTACCAGCCCGCTTTATCATTCCACAGATATTTCTCCAGCGCCTTCTGGCGGTCGTTGGCCAGGGCATCGTACTGCGCCGCTTTGGCGCTGTCGCCCGCGGCCTTGCTGGCGCGTGCGAGGGTTTTCTCCATGTGGAACATCAGCGCGTTGAGATCGACCGGCACGATGCTGGTGGTGCGGATGGTGCCCAGTTTTTTCGGGTCATCCATCCAGCGTGAGCTGAAATCCCAGCCCGAGGCGGCGGCAGAACGCAGGTCGCGATAGATCTCGGTCGCCGGACGATTCGGGTTGTTCTTCGCGGTGGTGACATCATCGAGCCACGATTCCGGACGCGGCGTATCGTTATCATCCCAGTAGCGGTTCAGCAGCGCGCCATCCTCCATACGCACCACCCGCTGGTTGGCTTTTCCCGGCTCCAGCGCATCGGCGCCTTGCATCCAGTACTGGTACTCTTTTTCCATCTGCGGCAGCCAGGTTTTCAGCACCCGATCGCCATCATGGGTCGCGAGGAGCTCCACCATAAATGAGAAAAACGGCGGCTGTGAGCGGCTTAAATAGTAGCTACGATTACCGTTGGGGATGTGGCCCCAGGCATCGATCTCCGCCGCGAAGTTGGTCACCATATCCTCAACGTTATCCCAGTGCCCGCTCTCGGCCAGGCCCAGCATGGTGAAGTAGCTATCCCAGTAATACACTTCCCGGAAGCGGCCGCCGGGCACCACGTAGGGTTTAGGCAGCGGCAGCAAAGAGTCCCACTTTTCGACTTCAACGGTGCTGCGGGTGAGCACTGGCCACAGGCCGTCGATATGCTGACGCAGCGTCTGACCCTTCGGCGGAACGTAGCGGTCATTGTCTTTCGGCAGGGTGAAGTTCAGCTCGACGAAATGGCGCAGGTCGAAGCTGGTCTGGTTTTTTTGCATGCGATAGTCGGCCAGGATCATCAGCGGATCGCTATTGGGGATGGCATCGGCAAAGGTTTTCTGGTCGGGGAAGAGTCTGGCATTTTGTACATCATTAAACAGCGGGCCGAGCATCACATCCGGGGATGGCGGCACGGGTTTGGTTTCCACGGCCTGGGCGGCCAGCGTCGATAAAGCGAAAATCGCGCCTCCGAGCGCCAGAGATAAAGCGTAAGGCAACGTTGCGGGACGACGTGAAACCGATCTCGTCATGGGGAATTCTCCTTATCATTTCAGACGGTCTTGCCACTGCATTTGACCATCAGAAAACCTTAGACGAATATCCGCCATCCGGGGTGTTGCAGGTAACATTTTGCGTGAAAACAGACAATTTACCTGCCCGTCCGGGCAGAGAAACGAGAATAAAAGACCGGGGGAGAGCGGCGGTGTGCTGTTATCGGTCGATTAAAGTCTGAGGAGAACTGCGGGTGAATCGACGTCATTTTCTACTGTTAAGCGCCGTGTCGCTGTGGGCTGCGACACGCACCGGGGCCAGCGATCGCCGGGATGAGGCGCTCTGCTTATGGCCTGGCGAACCGCCGGGCGGCGGCGGGCCATCCGGGGCGCCGCGGCTCTCTGCGCGCGGCGCGCTCACTCATATTGCCCGGCCGCAGCTGACGGTGTGGCAACCGGCGCTATCCCGCGGTCATGGTGTACTGATTGCCGCCGGAGGCGGCTACCGGCGCATCGAAATGGCGAAAGAAGCCTGGCCTGCCGCGCGCTGGCTGACCGCACGCGGTTATACCGCCTATATCCTGAGCTACCGGTTGCCCGGCGAAGGGTGGGGCGCCGGCGCGCTGGCGCCGTTGCAGGACGCCCAGCGGGCGCTGCGGCTGATTCGCGCGCGGGAAGAACAGGTCAGCCTGCTGGGGTTTTCCGCCGGCGGGCATTTGCTGGGTATGGCGGCCTGCCGGGCCGATTTTGCTGCTTATTCGCCGCAGGATGCCCTCGATGACCGCCCGGCTCGTGCCGATAAAGCCGCGCTGATTTATCCGATTATTTCGCTGATGTCGCCCTATAGCCATACCGCGACGCACCGGATGCTGGCAGGAGCCCATGCCTCAGAGGCGGTTGACCGCGCCTGGTCGGTCCAGACCTACGTCAATGCACAGACGCCGCCCTGCTTTCTGGCCCAGGCGGAGGACGATTCGGTGTCCGATCCGCATAACACCCTGATCATGGCCGCCGCCTGCCGGCAGCATCAGATACCGGTCAGCCTCTATCGCTATGCCCGCGGCGGACATGGTTTTGCCATGGGCCGTCCCGGTACGCCGACCGTCGAATGGCCGGAGCATTACGCGCGCTGGCTGAACGGGGGCTAACCCTGATGGCGCAGGCGCACGATATTTGCCTCATGGTGGTGCACAACTGGCGTGGCATCGGCTATCGGGGTGATGGTTTTTTGCACAATAAAGCGGCGCGCTGCGGGGAATTGCACTCGTCTCATGCCGTCTGCTACCTGGCATAATAAATGCTTATCTCTTTGCGGGGTTACCCCAACGTGAGTATAACCGGAGGAGACGGCCATGATAAAAATAACGCTTCCTGACGGGCATTATTATGATGAGATGCTTACCGCGCAGGGACAGCAGCGTCACCACTATAACGCCTGGTGGCAATGGTTTCACAACACCGATCAATTCTCTATCCGGCAAAAGAAAGAGCAGGCGGAGCTGCTTTTTCACCGCATCGGCATCACTTTTAATGTGTATGGGGAAGATGAAGGTACCGAGCGTTTGATTCCGTTTGATAGCGTCCCGCGCATCATTCCCGGCGGAGAGTGGAAAAAGATCGATCGCGGTATTCGTCAGCGGGTCAAAGCGCTGAACGCCTTTTTGTACGATATCTACCACGAGCAAAATATCCTGCGCGCGGGCCTTATTCCGGCGGAGCAGGTACTGGCCAATGAGCAATATCAGCCCTGCATGCAGGGGATAAATCTGCCCAATAATACCTATGCCCACATTACCGGCATCGATATGGTGCGCAACAGCGACGGCCAGTATTACGTGCTGGAGGATAACCTGCGGACCCCTTCTGGGGTCTCGTATATGCTGGAAAACCGCAAAATGATGATGCGTCTCTACCCGGAGATGTTTGAAAATCACCATATTGCGCCGGTCGAGCGCTATCCGGGCTACCTGCTGCAAACCCTGCGTGAAAGTTCCCCGGTGGACGATCCCTGTGTGGTCGTGATGACGCCCGGGCGTTTTAACAGCGCCTATTTCGAACACAGTTTCCTCGCCCAGCAGATGGGGGTTGAGCTGGTAGAAAGCGCCGATCTGTTTATTAAATCGGGCGCGGTCTATATGCGCACCACCGAAGGGCCGCGGCGGGTGGACGTGATTTACCGGCGTGTTGATGATGCCTATCTCGACCCGCTGGCGTTTCGCGCCGACTCAATGCTCGGCGTGCCCGGCCTGCTGTCGGTATATCGCGCGGGCGGCGTGGTGCTGGCTAATGCGATTGGCACCGGCGTGGCGGACGATAAGTCGATCTACCCCTTTGTGCCGGAGATGATCCGGTTCTATCTTGGCGAGCAGCCGATTCTGAACAACATTCCCACCTGGCAGTGTCGTAAGCCGGAGGATCTGCAGTACGTGCTGGGCAATCTCGAGAGGATGGTGGTCAAGGAAGTTCATGGCGCCGGGGGATACGGCATGCTGGTGGGGCCGCGTTCAACCAAAGAAGAGCGGGAGATGTTTCGTCAGCGTCTGTTGGCCAATCCGGCTAACTATATCGGACAGGAGACCCTGGCGCTGTCAACCTGTCCGACCTTCGTGGAAGGGGGGCTGTCGCCGAGGCATATCGATTTGCGTCCTTTTGTCCTCTCCGGCCAGGAGATTCGTCTGGTGCCAGGCGGTCTGACGCGGGTGGCGCTTACCGAAGGCTCGCTGGTGGTGAACTCATCGCAGGGCGGGGGCACCAAAGATACCTGGGTGATGGAGGATGGTGAATCATGCTGAGTCGGACTGCGAGTGAACTATTCTGGATGGCGCGCTACCTGGAGCGCGCGGAAAGCTATGCCCGGGTGCTCGATGTGACGTGGAAGCTGTCGATGATCCCGCGTCACAGCCAGCAGTCGCGGGACCTGGCCCTGCCGCTGAATTTGTCCTTAACCCATGAACTGTTTCAGGCGCGACATGCGCGCTTCACCATGAGCAATTTGCTCAACTTCTTCGCCCTCGACGGCAACAACCCCTGCAGCATTTACAGCTGCGTGGAGATGGCCTGGAACAACGCGCACGCGGTTCGCGGCAGCCTGTCCGCCGAGGTGTGGGAGTGCATCAACGCGACGCGCATTGAACTGCGCCAGCTCCGCCAGCGAGGGATTAGCGAACTGGGCACCGATGGTTTTTTCGAGTGGGTAAAGGAGCGGGTGCACCTGTTTCGCGGCGCGGTGCTGGGTACGCTGCTGCGCAATGACGCGCTGAGTTTTATCGGTATCGGCACCTTGATTGAACGGGCCTACGCCACCACGCAACTGCTGCTGATCAAGGATCAGCAGCTGAGCAGCGATCCGGATTCGGTACGCGAATACTACCGGCTGGATACTCTGCTTAACGCGGTCAGCGCCCGGGAAGCCTACAACAGTATCTTTCGCCAGCCGGTCACCCGGGAGACGGTGATGGAGCTACTGATTTTGCGCAACGACGTGCCGCGATCCCTGCGGGCCTGTATCTCCGATCTGATTGGTCAGCTGGAACATATCGCCAACGACCGCTCGCACCTGCCGCTGCGCCTGGCGCATCAGCTGAATGTCGATCTGCGCTTCAGCACCCGCGACGATCTGGCGGGCGCCGATTTACAAAGTTACCTCAACGGACTGCTGGCGCGTATTAATGCTCTGTCCGACAGCATCAGACAAACTTATCTGGAGGCGCTATGAAACTGGTCATCGATCACCTGACCCGCTACGGCTACGATGAAGAAGTGAAGTTTTCGACCCAGTATCTGCGCCTGACGCCGCGCAGCACCGGGCGGCAAACCATTACCGCCTGGACGCTGACCTTGCCGGAAGGCGCGGCGGTGACGACCACCGACGCGTGGGGAAATGTCCTGCATGTGTTAACGCTCGACAATCCTCACAAAGAGATTGCCATCCGCGCCAGCGGGATCGTGGATATTGCCGAGGACAGCGAACAGAGCGATGTGGCGGAAGAGGAGCTGCTCTCTCCGCTGGTCTATTTACGCTGTACGCCGTTGACCCGTGCCGACGATCGGATCCGCGAGTTTGCCCGGCGCCTGTATCGCCACGACGAGCCGGAGGAGAGCCTGAATCAACTGATGGCGGACCTGCTGCTGAGAATGCCATACTCACCGGGAGCCACGCAGGTACAGGACTCTGCCGCGGATGCCTTTGCCAGGGCAAAAGGCGTCTGCCAGGATCACACGCACGTCTTCCTCGCCTGTTGTCGCGCGCTGGAGATCCCGGCGCGCTACGTCAGCGGCTACGTTTACAGCGATAATGCCCAGCATGTCGCGATGCACGCATGGGCAGAGGTGTGGCTCAACGGACGCTGGCAATCTTTTGATATCACCAATAATACCCGTCACCTCAACCAGCATCTGCGGCTGGCGACCGGGCTGGACTATCTTGACGCCTGCCCGGTGCGCGGTACCCGGCTGGGCGGCGGCGGGGAAATAATGCTAACCAACGCTGAAGTGCGCGAGCATTCGCAACAGGCACAGCAGCAATAAAAGCAGGAACAATTAACGATGACCTACTGTGTGGCCATGTGTTTAGCGGATGGACTGGTTTTCGCCTCAGATTCCCGTACCAACGCGGGAGTGGATCATATTGCGACCTTTAAAAAGCTCCATGTCTTCGCCGAGGACGGTGAACGCGTCATGGTGCTACAGTCCGCCGGCAATCTGGCCACCACCCAGAGCGTCATAAGCCTGCTGAGTACGCGGATTGCGACTCAGCAGGAGCCTAATTTGATGCAGGTGAGTTCGCTGTATGATGCGGCGATGCTGATCGGCAAAACGCTGCAGGAGGTGATTCAGCGCGACAGCAGCAATCAGCAGCACTGTGGCAACACCAATTTCAACTGTAATCTGCTGCTGGGCGGGCAGATTGCCGGGGAAACGCATCGCCTTTTCCATATCTACCCGGAAGGCAATTTTATTGAAGCCTCGTACGACACCCCTTATTTCCAGATTGGCGAGAGCAAATACGGCAAGCCGATTATCGACCGGGTGCTCAGCCGGGAGACACCGCTGGAGCAGGCGATGTGCTGTGCGCTGATCTCGATTGACTCCACCTTGCGCAGTAATCTCTCCGTGGGCCTGCCGCTGGACACGCTGCTGTACCGCAGCGGCAGTTTGAGCAGCGCCGGCCAGCATCGCATCACCGAAAGCGACCCGTACTTCAACACCATTCGCAAGGCGTGGTCGGAAGGACTGCAAAACACGTTCCTGACCTTGCCGCCCTATGCGCCGGGCGGCGATCGTTAACGCGTGGTCTGCGGTAAGAAATAGCGTCCCGGCGTCATGCCGGTCATGGTGCGGAAAAAGTAGATAAAGGCGCTGTCGCTGGCGAAATCCAGCGCCTGCGCGGTATCGGTAATACGCGCCCCGGTGGCCAGCAGCTCCACCGCTTTCATCAGGCGCCACTGCTGGCGCCACTGCTGATAAGTCATCCCGGTATCGCGACGGAAAATCCGGCTGATGGTCTTTTCGCTGGCTCCGCAGCGGACCGCCAGCTGCTGCAGCGGCGGCGGCAGGGCGTCGCCGGCGAGCAGCGCCAGACGCTTATCCTGAGGCAGGGCGAGCATCATCGGCTCCTGCGCCGCGCTGCACATTTCCGCCTCGCAAAGCGCGGCGAGGTGCCAGCCGATGCCGTTCTGCCAGTCACTATCCCACTGGCTGGCGGCGATTCGCTCCAGCAGTTCGCGCAGCAGCGGGCCGACGTTAAGGATCGCCGGATGACGTGGGAGAGCAGGGTAGTGGGTCGGATGAAACCAGATCGAGCGATAGTCGACAATGCTTTTCATCTCCGCACGATGGTCTATACCGGCCGGTATCCAGGCCGCCCGGGTGGGCGGCAGCAGGCACAGCAGCGCGCCGTTGTTGAGGGTCAGGCGTACGCAGCCCTGACGGGTAAACAGCAGCTGTCCCATCCGGTGCAGGTGGCTGCCGGAATCATGCTGGCCCAGCGCCGAGCAGACGCCAATCACCCTGTTATGCAGATCGTCCGGATTAAATAGCGCATTCGCCTCGAGCCACGCCATGATGTCTGATTTCCGATATAAAAAGTCATTATGTTTATAATGTGCGATTTATGGTCCGCCTACAATAGCGCCTCTTAATGGTTCAGGAGGTGATGATGTTCGGGCGTTCGGCCATGGTGCTGGTCACCGCATTATTGATGTTCCCGCAGATCGTGGAGACGATTTACAGTCCGGCGCTGACCGATATCAGCCGCTATTTTTCCATCAGCGCGGCAGAGGCGGCGCAGACTCTGTCGGTTTACTTTATCGGCTTCGCCGTCGGCGTTCTGTACTGGGGCCGATTCAGCGACCGCTATGGCCGGCGTCCGGCGCTACTGGCGGGTCTCGCGACCTATGCCCTGGGCTGCGTGCTGGCGCTGGCGGCGCGTGATTTCACTTTACTGCTGGTCGCCCGGATACTGTCGGCGTTCGGTGCGGCAACGGGGTCTGTGGTGAGCCAGACTATCCTTCGCGACCGCTTTAACGGCCGCCAGCTTGCCGCTCTCTTCTCGATGATGGGCCTCGTGCTGGCGGTCAGCCCGGCGGCAGGCGTCTACCTCGGCGGCGCCATCGTTGCCGGCTGGGGAATGCACGGTGTGTTGACGGCCCTCGCGCTGCTGGCCGCGGTTTTGCTGCTGCTGTGCTGCTGGCTGCTGCCGGAAACTCGTCCGCCGCAGCATGTTCACACCGCGTTTTTACCGCTGTTACGCCGGATGGCGACGGATAAGTCGCTGGCGCTGGCGGTCCTGCTGGTGGCGGCCTTCAACGTCAGTCTGTTCAGCTATTACAGCCTGGCGCCGTTCATTTTCGCGCAGCTGCGTCAGGGGAGCGTGGCTTTTGGCTACAGCGGCATCGCCTTGGCCGTCGGGTCGTTGGCCGGGGCGCTGTTCAATCGTTGGCTGCTCCGCAAAGCCGTTGCGGAAGCGGGAATATTGCTGCTCGCCTGTCTGATACAGCTGATCAGCAGCGTAGCGGTGTTCTGCCTGGCGGATACGCTGCTGTTCCTGCTGCCGATGATGGGGATCACCTGCGCCTACGCCATGGCGATCCCGCTGCTACTCGGCACGGGGCTGGGCGCTTATGGCCACTGTCGGGGAACCGCCGGGGCTATCTTCGGCCTGGCCTATTATGTGCTGATTGGCCTCGGGCTGGCGGCGGTGGGATGGGGGCAATCGCTGGGTGGAACGCTGATCGTGAGCGCCAGCGTAAGCTGCATCGCCGGGTTACGCTATGGCTGCTGTTTGCGCGACATGCGGGCGGGGGCGACCTGACCCGCCCGCGAGGTTCAGCGTGCGGATACCAGCCGTTCGCCGCTGGCGGCGTCGAAAAGATGGATTTTCTCGCGCCGTACCGCCAGCGATAAGGGCTGACGGATAGTCGCTTCGAGACGCCCGGCGACCTGGACATGGATTGGGAAGCCCTGCCAGTCGAGATGCAGCAGCGTGGACTCGCCGGTGATCTCGACAATATTGACGACCCCCGGCAGCCCTTCGTCAGCCGGCTGAATATCCTGCGGACGCAGACCGACAATCACCGGCGCCTGACCCTGCCGTGCCGCCGCCGGATACCAGCGTTCAGGTAGAGCCAGCCACAGTTCGCCGCACTGCACGCCGGGTTGGCCATCGCGCTGCTGAATCTGCCCCTCCAGCAGATTCATCGGCGGGGAGCCGATAAAGCGCGCCACGAAGGTGTTGCAGGGGCGATCGTAAATCTCCAGCGGCGCTCCCTGCTGCACGATCACGCCATCGCGCATCACCACGATCTGGTCGGCAAGCGTCATGGCTTCAACCTGATCGTGGGTGACGTAAATCATGGTGGTGTTGAAGCGCTGGTGCAGGGATTTGATCTCGGCCCGCAGCTCCATGCGCAGCTGGGCATCGAGGTTGGAGAGCGGCTCATCGAACAGAAAAACCTGCGGGTTGCGTACCATCGCCCGGCCCATGGCCACGCGCTGACGCTGGCCGCCGGAGAGCGCTCGCGGATAGCGGCCGAGCAGCTTATCGATACCCAGCATGCTGGCGATGTGCTGAACCTTGTTTTTCTGTGTCGCCTTGTCGACTTTTTTGACCTGCATATGAAAGGCGAGGTTTTCCGCCACCGTCAGATGGGGGTAGAGCGCGTAGCTCTGAAAAACCATGGCGACATCGCGGTCCGCGGGATCGAGATCGTTGATTGGGCGGCTGTTCATCAATATCGTTCCCGCCGACAGGCTTTCCAGCCCGGCCAGCAGGCGCAGCAGCGTTGACTTTCCGCAGCCGGATGGCCCGACCAGCACCGTAAAGCTGCCGTCCGGAATGGTCAGATCCAGCGGATGCAGCACCGTCTGTTTACCGTACTGCTTGGCGACGTTTACCAGTTCAACGCTGGCCATAGTCGACCTCCTCGATATGGTGTTGCAAGGTTCGCCAGTCGGGATAGCGACGCGGGGATGAACCGATCGCGTATGCGGCCACGGCGTTGCCCCAACGTAACGCCTGTGAGGCCGACTGGCCGTTTAACAAACCGGCAAGAAACCCGGCATTAAAACTGTCTCCGGCGCCGATGGTGTCGATGACCTCGACCGGTTTCGCCGGCGCGTGATGCCCCTGGTCTGCCGTCCACCACCAGGCGCCATCGGCGCCGCATTTGACAATGCAGCCGCCCCGGCCGCTGAGACGCGCCGCCAGCGTGCGGGCCGCCGCCGGGAGTACGTCCATATCTGCAAGGCCGAGCGTTTCAACCTCATTGAGCAGCAGCCAGTCGCAATCGCCCAGCCAGCGGTGGGTCGCCTCACGCAGCGCGCTGTCCCAGCTGTGCGGCGGCCAGCCGGTATCGACCGCCACCTGAAAACCGCGGTCGCGCAGGGTCGTCAGCAGACGCGGATAGTCCGGCAACAGCGCGGTGCATAAGAAGGTGCCGCAGAGCAGCACAATATCGCCGGGCGTCGCCCGGGTCGGGAGCTGGGTCAGAATGTCGTCGGCGGACAGGCGGGTGATATGTCCATAGTTGCTGAGAAACGAGCGTTCTTTGTCGGGATGCGTCACCGCCACCGTCAGCGAGGTCTCGCAGGGATACTGCGGCCAGCGTTCGGCGCTGCCGGGGAACTGCGCCGCCAGCCAGGCGGTAAAGGCGTCGTCTCCCTGGCAGCCGACGGTGCAGTGGGGGATCTGCATGGCCGCCGCCGCCAGTGCGCAGTTGCCCGCGGAGCCGCCGGGGCGCAGCGCGCTGTGTTCAAGCATCACCTCGGTGCCGGGAGTCGGCCAGTGCGCGAGGGTCCCCATAATTAAGTCAATATTGTAATTACCTGCGATATAGAGCACAGGCGCGGTGAGCGTTTGCATAGTTATCCTTTACTTCCACCGTGAGTGAGACCGCTGACCAACGTTTTTTGTAACCAGATGGCGATAAACAGCGGCGGGACCGAGGCGAGGATACCGACCGCCGCCACCAGTCCATCGTCGGTGGCGCGCCCGGCGGTGAATCCGGCAATGGTGACCGGCAGCGTCTGGGCGGTAATGTTGCTGGTAAACAGCAGCGCATAGAAAAACTCGTCCCAGGCCAGCAGCCAGCCGAACAGCGCCGACGCCCCCAGCATCGGTTTTGCCAGGGGAAGGGTGATGCGCAGCAGTACCTGCCAGACCCGCAGACCGTCGAGTCTGGCGGCCTGCTCAATATCCTGCGGCAGCGCGTCGAACTGATTTTTCACCATCCAGGTGAGAAACGGCATAATCAGCGAACAGTAGACCAGCACCAGCCCGCTGCGGGTATTCAGCAGCCCGAAATGTTCGAGAATAAAATAGAGCGGCAGCACGAAGGCCACCGGCGGCACCATATAGATGCCGAGTCCGGCGTACAGCCAGCCGTCGCGTCCGGGGTAGCGCGAGAAGCTGAAGGCAGCGGGCACCGCCAGCAGCAGCGACACCAGCGTCGCCCCCGCGGCAACCAGCAGGCTGTTGCGCAGAGCGGGGAGAAACAGCGCGCCGGGCTCGCCGGGCTGCAGTGACAGCAGACGGGCGTAGCGGCTGAAGTCCCACTGGCGCGGCAGCCACTCCAGCGGTACCCGGGTCAGATCGGCCGTGGCGCTGACGCTCATCAAAAAGAGCCACGTCATCGGGGCAAGTATCGACAGCGCGACCAGCAGGGCCGCCAGGTAGCGCAGCAGAATACGCAGTTTACGCTTCATAATCAGTGCTCCGGCGACGCTGACGAAGCAGCATAAACAGATACAGGACGATCAGCAGGGCGCACATCAGGGTCATCAGGATGGCGTACGCCGCGCCGCTGCCCGCCCGCAGATAGCTAAAGGACTCCTGGTAGACGAAGAAACTCAGCGTGCGGGTACTGTCCAGCGGCCCGCCGCGGGTCATCACGTAGATGATATCGAAGACTTTAAACGCGTCGATGGTGCGCAGGACCAGGGCCACGCCGAGCGGGGCGACGATCGCCGGGAAAGTAATGGCGCGAAAACGCCGCCATGACGAGGCGCCGTCAAGGCGGGCTGCTTCGTATAAATCCTCCGGAATGGATTGCAGCGCGGCCAGCACCAGCAGGGTGACCAGCGGATAGTTTTTCCAGATATCCGCCAGCATCACCGCGTTGAGCGCCGAGTCCGGCGACCCCAGCCAGCTGCGGTAACCGTCGATAATGCCCCATTGACTGAGCAAGGCGTTAATACTGCCGTAGTCCGGGTTGAAGTTGAGCCGCCACATCATCGCGTTAACGATAGTCGGCAGCGCCCAGGGCAAAATGACCAACACCCGCAGGATATTGCGTCCGACAAATTTCTGATTGAGCAACAGCGCCACCAGCACGCCGATAACCCCTTCAATAGCGACGGAGACCACGGTGAAATAGAGCGTGCGGGCGAAGGCGGCGCGAAAATCCGGATCGGTTAACGCATACAGATAGTTATCCAGCCAGAGGTAATTGGTCGCATCGCCATTGCCCACCAGCGCGGTGTCGGTAAAGCTCAGCCATAGCGTGCGCGCCAGCGGCCAGGCCGTCAGCAGAAACATCACGATGAGCATGGGTGCCAGAAGCACCCATGCCTGACGCCGCTCGCGTTGTTGCAAACTCAGCATCAAATGTCCTTAACGCAGGCGCGCCGCGCTTTTGTCGACGGCTTGCATCGCGGCATCCGGGGCGGCCTTGTCCTGCAGGACGGCCTGAAGCTGCTGCTGTAACGCGTTGGAGAGGCGCGAGTAGTCCGCGGTTTCCGGACGCGACAGCATCACGTTCAGTGATTTATCCGCTGCGGCGATCAGGCTCTCCTGACCTTTCGCCACGGCCGGGTCCTGGTAGGAGGATTTCCATACCGGCAGGCTCAGCTTCGCATACTTATCCTGCACCGGTTGGGAGGTCAGATAATGGATATACTGCCACGCCTGTTCCGGATGCTGGCTGGCTTTGGCAATGCCCAGCCCCATTGACCCGTTCACCGCGCCGGGTTTGTCCGGCGTATCACCGGGCGCCGGCATAATGCCGACATCGCCCGCGACCTTACTTTGTTTCGGGTCGTTGGCCATGTTGTACATATAGGTCCAGTTCAGGGCGAATGCCGCGTCGCCGTTGGAGAAGGCCTTGCGCACATCCTCTTCGAGATATTCGCGGGAGGCCGGATTGCTCAACCCGTCATCCAGCGATTTCTTCATCAGCGTGACCGCTTTCAACGACGCCGGAGTGGAGAAATCCAGTTTACCGTTCTGATAAAACTGCCCGCCAAACCCGGAGACGAGGGTGGTGTAGTCGCACACCAGCGCTTCTGCCTGCGACCAGCTCCACACCAGCGGGTATTTAACGATACCTTTATCCTTGATGATTTTGGCGTCATCCATTACCTGTTGCCAGGTGGTCGGCAGCTGCTTGATCCCGGCTTTGTCCAGCATCGCTTTGTTGTAGTAAAGATACTTGGTGTCGAGGATCCACGGCATACCCAGCGTTTTGCCTTTGTAAACCACGGTATTCATGGCGCCGGGGAAGACCTTCTCCCGTTCGGCGGCGGGAATACGTGCCGAGACATCCTGCAGGAGATCGAAGTGGCTAAATTCGGCAGGCCAGATGGCATCGAAGAGCACCACGTCGTAGCCGTTGCCGCCGGCCCCGCGTGCGGCCACGATTTTGTCATGCAACGCTTCGTAGGGGACGAACTCAAGGTTGATTTTGATATCCGGGTTTTGTTTTTCGAAGTCGGCGGTCATGGCACGAATGTCATTTTCGCTGTACGCCGCCTGGGTCATAAACAGGGCGTTAACCTGGGTGGCTGCCGCCGCCGCACTCCCGCTGATGACCAGCATAGCCAGCAGACCGGCTTTAACCCGAAATGCACTGTAGTCGTTCATGTTGCTCTCCGCGGTACTGAAAAGAGGGATATGATTTATTAAATCAATTTGATTGACTTAATCGGGGCGACAATACGGCCCAAACGTCATTCGTGGCCCTTAGCATAAGCGTAGCAAAGCTTATGCCACCCGAAAGGCGGGCGGAGAATGTCGTTGCGCGAATTGTGACGCTGGCTAAAATTGCAGCATGATGCGACCAGGAAGGGACGGAATGAAAACCTCGGGAACGAACCTTGAACATGCGCGAGTACACAACCGGCGGGTGGTGATTGAGGCCGTGCGTCTGCACGGTACCCTGACCCGGGCGGAGCTGGCGCGAATGACCGCGCTGACGCCGCAAACGGTCTCCAATATTGTCGCCGAGCTACAGCAGATGGCGCTGCTCACCAGCCATGAACCGCGCCGCGCCGCAGGGCGTGGCCAGCCGGCGGTGCCGGTGAGTCTCAACCCCGCCAGCGCGTGGTCCATCGGGATCCATCTCGACCATCAAACCTTGATTATCGTGCTGGTGGATCTCACCGGCGAGATCCATTTCCGCCGGCTCATTCTGGTGCAAAAGCCCCAACCTGGTGCCACCTTTGCCCGCATTGCCGAGGTGGTGCAGGAGATCAAAGCGCTACCCGGGCTCGACTGGAGCCGGGTGCTGGGCATTGGCGTGGTGATGCCGGGGCCGTTTGGCGTGGAGGGCATTTCATCGACCGGGCCGACCACCCTCAACGGCTGGGAAGGGGTGGATGTGGCGTCGGAGCTGGGGCGGATAAGCGGTCTGCCGGTCACCCTCGAAAATGACGCGACGGTGGCGGCTATCGGCGAGCGCTTCCACGGGGTGGCGCGCCAGCTGAATTCGTTTGTTTATCTGTATATCGGCACCGGGCTTGGCGCCGGGATCTTCACCGACGGTCATATTTATACCGGCCACGCCCATAACGCCGGAGAGGTCGGGCATATCGTGGTGCAACCGGGAGGACGCGCCTGCTACTGCGGCAACCAGGGTTGCCTTGAGCGCTACGTTTCCCTGCAGGCGGCCTATGAGTTTTGCGGCCTCGACCCCTACCGGGCGCTGCCCGAGGATCTGCTGGCGGTGGAGGCGTCGCTGTTCGATCGGTGGGTGGAGACGGCGTTACCCTCGCTGCGCCAGGCCATTAATTTGCTGGAGTGCGTTTTCGATGCGGAAACGGTGGTGGTCGGCGGCATGATGCCCGCGCCGCTACTGGAGAAAGTGCTGGCCCGTCTGCCGCCGCTGTATCAGTCGGTGCGCGGGCGCTATCTCCCGGCCATGCGGGTGAAAATGGGGATGACGGGCACCGACACCGCCGCCCTCGGCGCTGCCGCACTGCCGATCTTCGATGAGTTTAATCCGCAGTTTCAGGCCTTGATGAAGTAGGCCCGCCGCGGTTCAGTACAGCAACGGTCGGGCCGCGCGTCGCGGATGAGCCCGCGAAAGGACCGCCGGCGGGGACTCATCGCGAGCGGACCACGCGGTTAAAGGCGTTGATTCACGCTTTCGCCAGCGGCAAGTTGTGGATCTGCAGTACCGCTCTGGCGGCTTCCTGACCTTTTTTGATGAAATGCTGACTGTAAAAATCGATGAACTCGTCGGCAGGCTGGAAGTTGTGCGGTGTCAGAGATACCGAGAACATCGGGACTTCGGTAGCCAGCTGGGCCTGCATCAGACCGCTGACCACGGCCTGGGCGACAAAGTCATGGCGATAGATACCGCCATCGACCACCAGCGCGGCGCACACGATGGCATCATAGCGTCCGCTTTTTGCCAGCTTCTGGGCCAGAAGCGGCATTTCAAATGCGCCAGGGACATCCCAGCTGTCGAGCGAATAATCAACCTGCTGACGTTCCAGCTCCTGCTGAAAACCGGTCTGCGCCTGGCTGACGATGTCACTGTGCCAGTTGGCTTTGATAAAGGCGACGTTTAACGATGGCATGGCATACTCCTGTAAAATGACCGCATCAGGCGAGTCAAAGAATGTTGATCTTCAGGTCTTATACTCCGCGAGCCGTTTCAGGCGACCACCGGGCGATGCTGTCAATTGCTCGGTTCACGCGCGTTCACACGGAGCTCAGGTCCGATCTCATTATCCCAACGCGCTAGCGCATTCAGCCGCGGTTCGGACGTGATCCGGGCGTTAACATTATACTGTTATGTCAAGAGACGATAGCCGTTTTTATCCGCCGCGCGCCGCGCAATACCGGGTTCCGGATCGGCGGGCGGCGCGGCCGTCGCCTGGGGGCAGGGCGCGCTGTCCCGCCGGACAGAAAAGTGCGCGCATCACCATTTTCTGGCAAAGCTAAGTGATTTAAATTCTTTGTTATTTTCCGCATTTTCTCACATCTTCTGGAGGCAAAAAGTAACGCGGAGAGAGTACCGGTAGTGATGACACAGCACTCGTCGAAGTATCTGCATCAGCAGCAGCGCGATCTGATTCGCCAGCTTTCCCGCCGCTGGCTGTGGCGCAGTGAATTACCCACCTGGATATTAATTATTGTGGTCTACAGCGGCTGGTTTATAACCCTGGCCTACTGGCAGACGCTGGGGCTTTTCCCGGCGACCGTGCTGCTCATCTGGTTTACCGCCTGGTATATGTCGTTGCAGCATGAGCTGATCCACGGCCATCCGACGCCCTGGCGGTGGTGTAATCAGCTGCTGGGTACGCTACCGCTGGCGGTGTGGTATCCCTACGGGCTTTATCGCGACTCGCATCTGGCGCACCACAATAACGACCGGCTGACGCTGCCGGTGGATGACCCCGAATCCTACTATTTTAGTGCCGAAAGCTGGCGCCGTTTCTCGCCCTGGCAGCGTAAAGTGATACATCTGCGCAATACGTTTTTCGGCCGACTGTTGCTGGCCCCGCTGCTGGATATTGTGCAGACGCTGGTCAGCGCGGCGAACGCCTTTCGCTATCGGCAGGGGAAAGCGATGCTAATGTGGCTGGTGCACGGCGGATTGCTGGCCGCGCTCCTGACGTGGATGGCGCGCTGTGATTTTTCACCGCTCTATTTCGTGGTGGTCATCAGCTATCCGGCGCTGGCGCTGACCAAAATTCGCTCCTTCCTCGAACATCGGGCCGCTGACGATCCGCTGGCGCGCTCGGTCATCAATGAGGCCGGGCTGTTGTGGCGGGTGCTGTTTCTGAATCTGAACTACCACTCCGTGCATCATGACCTGCCCGGCGTACCGTGGTACGGGCTGAGAAAAATCTATCTGCTGGAGCGAGATCGCTACCAGCAGCGTAACCACGGGTTCGTGGTGCGCGGCTATGGCGAGTGGCTGCGCGCCTTTTTCTTCCACGCGGTGGCGGTTAACGCCCATCCGGGTATCGGAAAAGCCTCCCGGGCAGGAGAGCAGACAGGTGAGCGCGATGAGTCATAACGTGAATTTGCCGATGTATGCGGTGCGTCCGCCTGAGAACCAGGCGTTAGAAGCTGCGGTGCGGGAACTGCTGCTCGCCCGAGGCATTGCCGTGAGTTCGCCAACGCCGCCGCCGGCGGACCTACTTTCGCACTGGCGTCAGCCGGACCTGCTGCTGAGCCAGACCTGCGGCTACCCGCTGGTGACTCTGTTGCCGGAGGTTCAGACGGTGGGCTGTTTTCACTATTCGGCGCCCGGCTGTGAAGGCATTGATTATCGCAGCCTGCTGGTGGCCCGTGCGGCGGATAACGCGCGGTCGCTCGCCGATTTCCGTGGGCGGCGGGCTATCTGCAATTCGCCCGATTCGCAGTCAGGTTACAACGTGTTACTGAAAATGGTGGCTCCGCTCGCCCGCGAGGGGCGTTTTTTTGCCGGGGTTAATTTCAGCGGCAGCCACCGGCAGTCGCTGCTCGGCTTACAGCAGGGGACGGGCGAAATGGCCGCCATCGACTGCGTTAGCTGGGCGCTGCTGGCGCGTCACGAGCCTGCCGTACTGGAGGGCTTGTGCGTTATCGGCCAAACGCCGTCGGCGCCAGGGCTACCGCTGATTACCGGGCCACAAACGTCAGCGCAAACCCTCGCCGGTTTGCGATCGGCGCTGCGGCAGCTGGTCAGCGATGCGCGATATCGGGAGCGCTGCGAGGCGCAGTTTATCTGCGGTTTCAGCCCGGTGACCCGGGAACCCTATTCCCGATTGCTGGCGTGGCGCGAAGAGGCGCGTCAACAGGGCGTGACGCAACTCTGAAAGACCGGAGAAGGGCTGACCTCCTCCGGGTAAGGCGTCGCATGCGTTGCCGCCTGCTATCGGGTAAAGCGGTTATCTACCTGCGGTAAGCCCAGTTTTTCCCGCAGGGTACCCGGCAGATAGCGCTTTTTCATGGCGCCGCTGCGTTGAAGGATCGGCACCACCTGCTCGACAAAACGATCGAAATCGCCCGGCAAGAGCGGGAACATCAAGTTAAACCCATCGGCCGCGCCGGCGCGCCAGATCGCGGTAAGCTCGTTGGCGATCTCTTCTGCGCTGCCAATCAGCAGCCAGCTATCGGAGCTTTGCAGCAGTAAACGGCCCAGTTCCAGTATGGTCAGCGCCGGGTCGTAGTCGCGGATCAGCCGCAGCGCGGTGCGAATGCCGTCAAACGTCTCTTCATCCGGCAGCGGCGGCAGCGGCTGGTCGACAGCACAGGTCGAGAGGTCCATACGCAGGTAGGAAGAGAGCAGGTCGATAGCCATCCGATCGCTCATCAACCGGTTGTTTAGCTGCTGGCGCTGCTCTTTTTCATCACTGGAGTTCACCACCACCGGCAGCACGCCGGCGATGATTTTAAAGTGTGCCGGGTCGCGTCCGTTCGCCAGCAGCCGCTGGTTCATCTCCTGGCGATAGCGCAGCCCCTCTTCAATGGATTTAATAAACACGAAGTGCATATCTGACCAGGTGGCCGCCAGCGCTTTCCCTGCCTCCGACGATCCGGCCTGTACCAGCAGCGGATGGCCCTGCGGCGGACGCGGCACGTTCAGCGGTCCGCGAACGTTAAAGAATTCGCCGTGATGGTCGAGGTGATGGACTTTCTGTTTGTCGGCAAACAGGCCGCTCGCCTTGTCGTACAGGACGGCATCCTCTTCCCAGGAGTCCCAAAGCCGGGTGACTACGTCAATAAATTCACCGGCGCGCTGATAGCGGTTGCCGTGTTGGGGCAGCTGTCGGAGGCCGAAGTTTGCCGCCTCTTCCTCCAGCCACGAGGTGACGATATTCCAGCTTGCCCGGCCGTTGCTCAGAAAATCGAGTGAGGCAAAGTAGCGTGCAAGGTTGTAGGGCTCGTTATACGACGTCGATGCCGTCCCCATCAGGCCAATATGCTCGGTGACGGCCGCCAGCGCGGCGAGCAGGGTAATGGGTTCCAGCCGGGCGTTGGCGTAGTGGGTCAGACCGCTGGGCACCGTATCCCAGATAGCGATATGATCGGCAATAAAAATAGCATCGAGCGTGGCCGCCTCGGCTTTCCTGGCCAGTTCGGCATAATAACTGAGGGTAAAAATTTCTTTTCCCGGCGCCTGCGGGTGGCGCCAGGAGAAGCGATAATCTCCCTGGGGATTGAAGAAGAACAGATTCAGAATCATCGGGTTTTTAGACATCGTCGCACTCATTCAACTGATGGCCACTCCCTGGCCGGATGATTAAGGGGTCGTCAGGTTGGCATTAACCCATTGTTCGGCCACGGCCGCCGGGTCTTTATGCTGAAGATCCACCTGCTGGTTCAGCGCAATCAGCGAGGCATTGTCGAGTCTGGCGGAGACCGCATTGAGCACGCTGCTGACGTTCGGCGACAGGCTGGCCTTGCGCACCAGCGGCACGACGTTCTGGCTGGGCTGTTCATGCTTATCGTCGGCTAAGACCACCCAATCCTCTTTCGCCAGATTGCCCTGGGTAGAGACCACCGTAGCGACGTCGATTTTGCCGGAATTTAGCGCCAGACGGGTCAGCGGCCCGCCCATATCCAGCGATTTCACCGCTTTAAACTCAAGGCCGTAGACGCGCTTGAGCCCCGGTAACCCCAGCGCGCGCACCGCCAGCTCCGGCGGCCCGCCGATGGTCAGTTGATGGGCGATGGGTTGAAGATCGGAGAGTTTCGTCAACTGGTATTTTTTCGCCGTCTCCGCGCGTACCGCCCAGGCGGTAATCGACGTGGCTGGTGAAGGGTCAAGCAGTGTAAAATCGGTGGGCAGTACTTTCGCCAGTTCTGCGCTCACGTCGCTCTGGCGAGTCGCCTGGGTTTTCCCGTCATAATAGTTAAGCAGGGCGCCAAGATATTCCGGCACAATATCGATCTCGCCGCTCTTTAGCGCCGGCAGAATAATCTCGCGGTTGCCGAGATTAAGCCGGGTTTTGACCTCAATATTCTTTTTCTTCAGTGCGCTGGCGTAAATATTGGCGAGAATAGAGCTCTCGGTAAAATTGGCTCCGCCGATAGTCACGCTTTCTGCCAGTACGCTAAAACTCAAACTGAATAATCCGGCGGCGAGGAGAGATAAACGGAACCGTCGGGCGTTAACAGGGAACCCCAAAATATGCTTCATAGTGCCTCTTTATATGCAGGTGATTTATGGTTGTGGTCGTTGTTTAATACTCTGGTGCGATAGCGGTATGACGCCATCTGCGGCTACAACAGCTGAACAGCAGTTCACTGCCGATAGCCAGTAGCGAGACCACCAGCGACCCGGCAATAACCTGTGGAATATCGCGCTGGCCAAGACCGTCAATCAGGAAACGCCCCAGCCCACCCAGGCCGGCGTAGGCGGCGACCACGGCGGTGGCGATCAGCTGGACCAGCGCGGTGCGCAGCCCGGCGATAATCAGCGGCGCCGCCAGCGGAATACGCAGTTGCCACAGGCTTTGCCATGGCGTCATTCCCAGCGCGGTAGCGGCGTCGCAAAGCGGGCGATCGGCATGATAAATCCCGACCCAGGTATTGGTCAGCACGGGGGGGATCGACATGGCCACCAGCGCGGCAAACACCGGCAGATCATTAAAACCAAATAAAATAATGCACAGCAAAATAAGCCCTAATGAGGGAATAGCGCGGCCAATATTAAACAGATTAATAATAAGGAAGGCGCCTTTCCGCCAGTAGCCGAGGGCAATGCCCAGCGGCAAAGCGATTGCCGATGCGATAGCGATGCTGATCAGCACATAATAAATATGCTCGCGCAGGCGCAGTAAAATACCCGCATCGCCGAACCAGTGTTCGGGTTGTGAAAACCAGTGGACGGTAGCCAGTAATATATCCATTAGCGTGCCCAGGGCGTTAGCCAATAGCCGATGTGGGCAATCAGCGAATCCAGTAAAAACGACAGCACGAGGCTTAATGCCAGGCTGACAACAATCGGGGTGAGAAAATCCTGATTAAAGCCCGCCAGCAGCAATTGCCCCAGACCGCCCTGGCCAATCAGCGCGGTGACGGTCACCAGCCCCACCAGCGTCACGGAGGCAATCCGCAGACCGGCAAACAGAGAGGGCGCCAGCAGAGGTAACTCAATATCCATAAACCGGTATCGGCGTGTGTAGCCGAGCGCGCGCGCCGACTCCAGCACGGCGGCAGGCAGCTTTTCGATTCCGGCGATAACGTTACGCAGCAGGATCAACAGTGAATAGATGGTTAACCCGATGACCGAGGTCGTCAGCGACAGGCCGGTAAAGGGCAGTAACAGAATAAATAACGCCAGCGACGGGATAGTAAAGATGACCCCGCAAAGATAAATCAACGGCTGAGCGGTGGCGGGCCAGCGTAGCGTTACGACCAGCAGCGCGCCCGTTAACAGCGTACCAAAAAACAGCGAGATGCAGACCAGCTGCGTATGCTGCCACAGCAGGTCGCCAATCAGGATTTTATTGTCAACCATCCACTGCCAGTCAATCATAGCGGCGAATTTCCACGTGGCCATCCAGCACATGCTGGAGCAGGGCATGAGAAATGGTGCCCTGATACTGGCCATTGCTGTCCACGTGCACCAGCACGCCCCCCGGCGCATCCAGCAGCGCGCTGTAGGCAAAACGCAGCGTATTCAGGGCCTGCAGCGGCTGAACAATCGGCAGCGTGACGCGTTTATCCGGGTCGAACCAGTGAACGGGACGTTGTTCTTTATCCAGCACCAGCCGCAGCGGGCTGGCGACCGTCGGATGCGCGGTGGCTATCGGGGATAAACCTTCGTCAACCAGCGTGACATCATGTCGCGGTAGCTGGCCGACCTGAATCATCCCCAGCCGTTTCAGGTTGGGTTCGGGACCGATAAAGCGTTGGACAAACGCGCTCGCCGGGTGGGCGAGAAGCCGGTCCGGCGTATCACACTGCGCCAGCACGCCCCCTTCCTGGAAGATGGCGATCTTATCTCCCAGCCGGATGGCCTCATTAATGTCATGTGTTACCAGCACGATGGTTTTATGCAGGCGCTGCTGAATAAGCAATAGCTCATCCTGCAGACGCTCGCGGACTACCGGGTCAATGGCGGCGAAGGGTTCGTCCATCAGCAGAATCGGCGGATCGGCGGCTAACGCCCGGGCAATCGCGACGCGTCCCTGCTGCCCGCCGGAGAGCTGGTGCGGGTAGCGCGTCAGCAGGTGACGGTCCAGTGACATTAAGTCCACCAGTTCATCGATACGGGTGCGAATCTGCGCTTTACGCCAGCCCAGCAGACGAGGGACGGTGGCGATATTTTGCGCCACCGTGCGATGGGGAAACAGCGCGGCGCTTTGCATGACAAAGCCAATTTTGCGTCGCACCTGAATGATATCGACCTGCGCGATGTTAACGCCCTGGACATAGACGCTGCCGGAGTCCGGTTTATCGAGCTGATTAATCATGCGCAGGATTGTGGTTTTGCCGCATCCGCTGGGACCGACAAACGTGCAGAATTCACCGTCATTAATTATCAGGTTCAGGCCGCGTATTGCCGCATGCGCGCTGCCGGGGTAGGTCTTATTGATGTTTTCTAATCTGATCATCGGGAATTGTAGCACTCTGAATATATTGAGAATTTATGGCTTTTACGGCGGCACGAATAAAATACAAATTACAGAGCGGCCATGGGGAGGGCAAATACGTTATTCGCAATTGCATAGTTGGAATCTGTTCAACTCTGTCCCGCCCAAAACGCAGTTTTTATCTGATCCGGCCGCGCAGAGCGCGTTTTTGTTCTGCAGGCGTGGCGAAAACGACGATTCTGCTGCCGTTTTGCGCGCGGAAAGGGGGAGACGCAGAATATTGATTTCAGAATTTGTGATGTATGGCACAAACGTCTGGATGGTAAAGTTTTTGTCGTATGAAAAGTTACATTTGATTTTAATCAAGAAATTACGTGCTGAAAATTGTGAAAAATGCAGAGTTAAAATTGTATGGGAAATGATAATGTATTGTATCTGGTATTTTGCGCAATAATGAATAAAACATACTTTTACAAACAACCGGGGCGGAAAAGTGTGACCCCATACGATTTTTAATAAAAGAAAAACCTGATTTCTCATTATATTTTATTGTTTCAACTAACAGTTGAATAACAATATCGCTGAATAATTGCACGGTGAAGGTTGAAATATCATGTTTAACCCCCCTTAAAATAGCTCAAAAAATAGCCTTTGTTATCCCCATAAAATATTGTTATCCCCGCATCTTTTTTTGACAAAAGTCATGCAAAAAATCGACTTTTAATTTGTATTACATTGATATTGTTGGTTTTATTTACATATTAAACGGTGGGGAAAATAGCTGTCAGAGGTGTTTGTGAGTGGTCTCACATAACCCTGCGATCGCCATTTGGTACACTTCACCGCGTCGAAAAGATAATTAAAGCAGGTTGCTATGAATACCATTCCTCTGCCAAAAACACAGCACCTGGTCGTTTTCCAGGAAGTTATCAGAAGCGGTTCGATCGGCTCGGCAGCAAAAGAATTAGGATTAACTCAACCGGCAGTGAGTAAGATCATCAATGACATTGAAGCCTATTTTGGCACCGAACTGGTGGTCCGTAAAAATACCGGCGTCACCTTGACCAATACCGGTCAGGTACTGCTGTCCTGGTCGGAATCGATTACCCGTGAAATGAAGAATATGGTCAATGAAATGCACAGCATGACCTGTAACACGGTCGTCGATGTCTCGTTCGGTTTTCCTTCGCTGATTGGCTTCACCTTTATGTCTGACATGATTCACAAGTTCAAGAAGGTGTTTCCTAAAGCCCAGGTATCGATGTACGAAGCGCAGCTCTCCTCGTTCCTGCCGGCCATTCGCGACGGGCGTCTCGACTTCGCCATTGGCACGCTGAGTGATGAAATGAAGCTCCACGATCTGCACGTGGAACCGCTGTTTGAGTCGGAGTTTGTGCTGGTGGCCAGCAAGTCACGAACATGCATCGGCACCACCACGCTGGCGTCGTTGCAGAACGAACAGTGGGTGTTGCCGCAAACCAACATGGGTTACTACAGTGAACTCCTCACCACGCTACAGCGCAGCGGCATCAACAGTGAAAACATCGTTAAAACCGACTCCGTCGTCACAATTTATAATCTTGTTCTCAATGCTGATTTCCTGACCGTTATTCCTTGCGATATGACAACGCCCTTTGGATCCAACCAGTTTATTACCATCCCGATTACCGAAGCATTACCAGTTGCCCGCTATGCGGCAATTTGGTCAAAGAATTATCGCATTAAAAATGCCGCCTCGGTATTGGTGGAATTAGCAAAAGAATATTCAGCATCTGGTGGTTGCAGAAAAAGACAATTAATCGAAGTTGAGTAGTTAAACAGATTTATTCTTGGTTATAAATTCATATCATCGCGCTGATTATCAGCCGTTGGTACCGGCTAACTATACCCTGAATAATTCAAACCGTAGCGTCGGTGGGGAAATAATCCTGCCGGGAAAGATACGCTTTGAAACATGACGGGACTATTATTTGATATCCAGTTAAGAGGCTATAATGCACATTACATACGATCTCCCGGTTGCCATTGACGATATCCTCGAAGCAAAGAAAAGACTGGCAGGTAAGATTTATAAAACAGGTATGCCGCGCTCTAATTATTTTAGCGAGCGCTGTAAAGGTGAAATATTCCTCAAGTTTGAGAATATGCAACGCACCGGGTCGTTTAAAATCCGCGGCGCCTTTAACAAACTCAGTTCACTAAGCGAAGCTGAAAAGCGTAAGGGCGTGGTGGCATGTTCTGCCGGCAACCATGCGCAGGGGGTCTCGCTCTCCTGCGCCATGCTGGGAATCGACGGCAAAGTGGTGATGCCGAAAGGGGCGCCGAAATCCAAGGTCGCCGCCACCTGCGATTATTCGGCGGAAGTGATTCTGCACGGCGATAACTTCAATGACACTATTGCTAAAGTCAGCGAAATTGTCGAAATGGAAGGTCGCATATTTATTCCTCCGTATGACGATGCCAAAGTTATTGCCGGGCAGGGGACCATTGGCCTGGAAATCATGGAAGATCTTTATGATGTCGATAATGTCATTGTGCCAATCGGCGGCGGTGGTCTGATTGCCGGCATCGCGGTAGCGATTAAATCTATTAACCCGACCATTCGAATTATTGGCGTGCAATCAGAAAATGTCCACGGTATGGCCGCGTCTTATTATGCTGGCGCTATTACCAGTCACCGAACGACCGCTACTCTGGCCGATGGCTGCGATGTTTCACGCCCGGGAAATCTCACTTACGAAATCGTTCGCGAACTCGTCGATGATATTGTTCTGGTCAGTGAGGATGAAATTCGCAATAGCATGATCGCATTAATTCAGCGCAATAAAGTTATTACCGAGGGCGCCGGGGCGTTAGCCTGCGCCGCATTATTAAGCGGGAAGTTAGATAGCTATATTCAGAACCGGAAAACCGTCAGCATTATTTCTGGTGGCAATATCGATCTTTCTCGCGTTTCGCAAATTACTGGTTTAGTTGACGCTTAATCTTATGTTGAGGACAGGATATGAGTACTACTGATAGCATTGTATCCAGCGAGACAAGACAGTCATCCTGGCGTAAATCGGACACCACGTGGACCCTGGGATTATTTGGTACTGCCATCGGCGCCGGGGTGCTCTTTTTCCCCATTCGCGCCGGGTTTGGTGGTTTAATCCCGATTCTTTTGATGCTGGTTTTAGCTTACCCCATCGCCTTTTATTGCCACCGGGCGCTGGCCCGGCTCTGTCTGTCCGGTTCGAATGCCTCCGGTAACATCACTGAGACGGTGGAAGAGCATTTCGGGAAAACGGGTGGCGTGGTCATCACGCTCCTCTACTTCTTCGCCATTTGCCCGCTGCTGTGGATCTACGGCGTCACCATTACCAACACCTTCATGACCTTCTGGGAAAACCAGCTGCAGATGCCGGCGCTGAACCGCGGTTTTGTCGCGCTGTTCCTGCTGCTGCTGATGGCGTTTGTCATCTGGTTCGGGAAGGATCTGATGGTCAAAGTGATGAGCTTCCTGGTCTTTCCGTTCATCGCCAGCCTGGTGCTGATTTCGCTGTCGCTGATTCCCTACTGGAACTCTGCGGTTATCGATCAGGTGAACCTCAGCGATATCGCCTTAACCGGGCACGATGGCATCCTCGTGACCGTGTGGCTGGGGATTTCTATCATGGTTTTCTCCTTTAACTTTTCGCCGATTGTCTCCTCGTTTGTGGTCTCGAAGCGGGAAGAGTATGAAAAGGATTACGGCCGCGATTTTACCGAGCGCAAATGTTCGCAGATTATCTCCCGTGCCAGTATGTTGATGGTCGCGGTGGTGATGTTCTTCGCCTTCAGCTGCCTGTTCACGCTGTCGCCGGAAAACATGGCGGATGCGAAAGCGCAGAACATTCCGGTGCTCTCTTACCTGGCAAACCACTTTGCCTCCATGTCCGGCAGCAAATCGACCTTTGCAACGGTACTGGAGTACGGCGCATCGATTATCGCCCTGGTCGCTATCTTCAAATCGTTCTTCGGCCACTATCTCGGTACCCTTGAAGGGTTGAATGGACTGGTTCTCAAGTTCGGCTATAAAGGTGATAAAACCAAAGTCTCTACCCGCAAGCTCAACACCATCAGCATGGTCTTCATTATGGGTTCCACCTGGGTGGTGGCTTATGCCAACCCCAATATCCTCGACCTGATTGAAGCGATGGGCGCGCCAATTATTGCCTCACTGCTGTGTCTGTTACCGATGTATGCCATCCGTAAAGCGCCGTCGCTGGCGAAATATCGTGGCCGGCTGGATAACCTGTTCGTCACCGCGGTGGGTTTACTGACCATTCTGAATATCGTCTACAAACTGTTTTAATTAAGCTCAGGATGAGCGGAGTGATGAAATGAATGAATTCCCGGTAGTACTGGTCATTAACTGTGGATCGTCTTCAATTAAATTTTCAGTCCTTGATGCAAGCAGCTGTGATGTTTTAATGGCGGGAATTGCCGACGGGATTAATTCTGAAAACGCTTTTTTATCCATTAACGATGGAGAGCCAGTTAAGCTGGCTCACCGTAGCTACGAGGGGGCATTAAAGGCCATTGCCTTTGAACTGGAAAAACGGTCATTAATCGACAGTGTGGCCTTAATTGGCCACCGTATTGCCCACGGCGGAAATATATTTACGGAGTCCGTGGTAATTACCGAGGAGGTTATTGACAATATCCGTCGGGTGTCGCCGTTAGCGCCGTTGCATAATTACGCTAACCTCAGCGGCATTGCCTCAGCGCAACAGCTCTTCCCGGGGGTCAGGCAGGTGGCGGTGTTTGATACCAGCTTCCACCAGACGCTGGCGCCAGAGGCCTATCTCTATGGGCTGCCGTGGAAGTATTTTGAGGAGCTCGGCGTGCGCCGCTACGGTTTTCACGGCACCTCGCATCGCTATGTTTCTCAGCGGGCGCAGAGCTTGCTGGCGCTGCCGGAAGCGGATTGCGGACTGGTTATCGCCCATCTGGGCAACGGGGCCTCTATCTGCGCCGTGCGCAACGGACAGAGCGTGGATACCTCAATGGGGATGACGCCGCTGGAAGGGCTCATGATGGGCACCCGCTGTGGCGATGTCGACTTCGGCGCCATGGCATGGGTCGCCCGCGAAACCAACCAGACCCTCAGCGATCTTGAGCGGGTGGTGAACAAGGAGTCCGGGCTGCTTGGCATTTCCGGCCTCTCTTCCGATCTGCGGGTGCTGGAGAAGGCCTGGCACGCCGGTCATGACCGCGCCCGGCTGGCGATTAAAACCTTTGTCCATCGGATTGCCCGCCATATTGCCGGTCATGCCGCGTCGCTGCATCGTCTCGACGGGATTATTTTTACCGGCGGCATCGGTGAGAACTCGTTGTTAATTCGTCGCCTGGTGATTGAACATCTGGCGGTACTGGGGGTTACCCTGGATCCTGATATGAATAGTCTGCCCAATTCCCACGGCGAAAGAATTATTTCCACCGATTCCGCCCGGGTTATTTGCGCGGTTATTCCGACTAATGAAGAGAAAATGATTGCCCTCGATGCGATTCACTTAGGAAAAATTAGCGCACAAGTGGAATTTGCATAATTTATTTTTTGTTCTGTAGAGAGACTATTTTTCATGAAGGTAGATATCGATACCAGCGATATGCTGTATGCCGAAGCGTGGCAAGGTTTTAAAGGGACGGACTGGCAAGCAGAAATTAATGTCCGTGATTTTATTCAGCACAACTATACGCCTTATGAAGGGGACGAATCCTTTCTTGCCGAGGCCACGCCGGCAACCACCGCACTGTGGCAAAAAGTGATGGCGGGAATACATATTGAAAATGCGACTCACGCCCCGGTCGATTTCGATACGAATATTGCCACTTCGATTACCGCGCATGATGCCGGCTATATTGAACAGGAACTGGAAAAGATCGTTGGACTGCAAACGGAGCAACCGCTGAAGCGCGCGCTGCATCCGTTCGGCGGTATCAACATGATCAAAAGTTCTTTCGAGGCCTACGGTCGTGAAATGGATCCGCACTTTGAATATCTGTTTACCGACTTGCGTAAAACGCACAATCAGGGGGTGTTCGATGCCTATTCGCCGGATATGCTGCGCTGTCGTAAATCTGGCGTACTGACCGGGCTGCCGGATGGCTACGGCCGCGGACGCATTATCGGCGACTATCGCCGCGTGGCGTTGTACGGTATCCGTTATCTGGTGCGCGAACGCGAGCTGCAGTTTGCCGATCTGCAGTCCAACCTGGAGTACGGGCAGAATCTGGAAGCGACGATTCGCCTGCGCGAAGAGCTGGCGGAACACCGCCGCGCGCTGCTGCAAATGCAGGAGATGGCGGCGAAGTACGGTTGCGATATCTCCCGCCCGGCGCGTAATGCTCAGGAAGCGGTACAGTGGGTCTATTTTGCCTATCTGGCGGCGGTCAAATCGCAAAACGGCGGCGCCATGTCGCTGGGCCGCACCGCCACTTTCCTCGATATCTACATTGAGCGCGATTTCAACACCGGGCGCTTAACCGAGCAGCAGGCTCAGGAGCTGATCGACCACTTCATTATGAAGATCCGCATGGTGCGTTTCCTGCGTACGCCGGAGTTCGACACGCTCTTCTCCGGCGACCCTATCTGGGCGACCGAAGTGATCGGTGGCATGGGGCTCGACGGGCGGACGCTGGTGACCAAAAACGCCTATCGCTATCTGCATACGCTGCATACCATGGGGCCGGCCCCGGAACCAAACCTTACCGTTCTCTGGTCCGAAGCGTTGCCGATCGCCTTCAAGAAATATGCGGCCCAGGTCTCCATCGTCACCTCCTCATTGCAGTATGAAAACGATGACTTAATGCGGGTCGATTTTAACAGCGACGACTACGCCATTGCCTGCTGCGTCAGTCCGATGATTATCGGCAAGCAGATGCAGTTCTTCGGCGCGCGCGCCAATCTGGCGAAAACCCTGCTGTACGCGATTAACGGCGGCGTGGATGAGAAGCTGAAAATTCAGGTCGGGCCGAAAACGGCGCCGCTGATGGATGAGGTGCTCGACTATGACACGGTGATGGACAGCCTCGATCACTTTATGGACTGGCTGGCGGTGCAGTACATCAGCGCGCTCAACATCATCCACTATATGCACGACAAGTACAGCTATGAAGCTTCGCTGATGGCGCTGCATGACCGCGACGTGTATCGCACCATGGCCTGCGGCATCGCCGGGCTGTCGGTGGCGACCGATTCGTTGTCGGCGATCAAGTACGCGAGGGTGAAACCGGTCCGCGACCATACCGGGCTGGCGGTTGATTTTGTCATCGAAGGCGACTACCCGCAGTATGGCAACAACGATCAGCGGGTCGACAGTATCGCCTGCGATCTGGTCGAACGCTTTATGAAGAAGATTAAAGTGCTGCCGACCTACCGCAATGCTGTACCAACCCAGTCGATTCTGACCATCACCTCCAACGTGGTCTATGGGCAGAAAACGGGCAACACCCCGGACGGTCGCCGGGCCGGTACGCCGTTCGCGCCGGGGGCGAACCCGATGCACGGTCGCGATCGCAAAGGGGCGGTGGCGTCATTAACCTCTGTCGCTAAGCTGCCGTTCACCTATGCCAAAGACGGTATCTCCTACACCTTCTCTATTGTTCCCGCCGCGCTGGGCAAAGAGGAGACCACGCGCAAAACCAACCTGGTGGGGCTGCTGGACGGCTACTTCCACCACGAAGCACACGTTGAAGGCGGACAGCACCTGAACGTCAACGTGATGAACCGGGATATGCTGCTCGATGCCATCGAACACCCGGAAAACTACCCGAACCTGACGATTCGCGTCTCCGGTTATGCCGTGCGCTTCAATGCGCTGACCCGCGAACAGCAGCAGGATGTCATTTCACGCACCTTTACCCAGGCGCTGTAGCGCCGGAGGAACGATGAGAAAGATCATTGCAACCCCACACGCGCCGGCGGCCATTGGCCCCTATATTCAGGGCGTCGACCTCGGCTATCAGGTCATGACCTCGGGACAGATTCCGGTCTGCCCGCAGACGGGAAAGATTGCCGACAACGTGGCCGATCAGGCGCGTCAAAGCCTGGAAAACGTTAAGGCGATCGTGACGGCGGCGGGGCTGGAGGTGGGCAGTATCGTGAAGACCACCGTCTTTATTACCGACCTTAATGACTTTGCCACTATCAATCAGGTCTATCAGCACTTCTTTGATGAGCATCAGGCGACCTACCCGACGCGCAGCTGCGTGCAGGTTGCCCGCCTGCCAAAGGATGTAAAGCTGGAAATTGAGGCCATCGCGGTACGCGACCTCTGAGGCAGCGGCGGCGGGGCAAGCCTGTTTTTGCCCTGCCGCCCAACACCGGTGGCTCCTGCTCTCCACGCAACGGCAACCCGAGGATGGGGATATGATTAGCGCATTCGATATTTTTAAACCCGGTATTGGTCCTTCCAGTTCGCACACCGTAGGGCCGATGAATGCCGGAAAACGTTTTATCGACCAACTGGTGAACATGGGCGATATCGCGCATATCACGCGTATCGTGGTCGACCTCTATGGTTCTCTGTCGCTGACCGGTAAAGGTCATGCGACCGATGTCGCGATTGTTATGGGACTGGCGGGAAACAGCCCGCAAAATGTTGATATTGACGCCATGCCGGCATTTATTCAGCAGGTGATGCACAGCGGGCGTCTGCCGGTCGCTAACGGCGTGCAGAGCGTAGACTTTCAGATGGCGGACGACATCGTGTTCCACGCGCAAACCCTTCCGTATCACGAAAACGGGATGCGTATTACCGCCTGGAGTGGCGCGCAGGCGTGGGCGAGCCAGACCTACTATTCGGTCGGCGGCGGTTTTATCGTCGAAGAGGGGGCCTGCGGGGGAACGCAGGATGCCGACGTCCCGGTGCCCTATAATTTTCACTCCGCCAGCGAACTGCTGCGGCTTTGCGAACGCAACGGCCTGTCGGTCTCCGGACTGATGCTGCAAAATGAGCTGGCGCTGCGTAGTAAAGCGGAGATTGACGCGGGTTTTATGCATATCCACGCGGTGATGCGCGATGGTATCGAGCGCGGGATGAATACCGAAGGGGTGTTGCCCGGTCCGCTGAATGTCCCGCGTCGCGCGGCGGCGTTAAGGCGTCGGCTGGTTTCCAGCGATAGCCTCTCCAGCGACCCGATGAACGTCATTGACTGGATCAATATGTTCGCCCTGGCGGTCAGCGAAGAGAATGCCGCGGGCGGGCGAGTGGTGACCGCGCCCACCAACGGCGCCTGCGGAATTATTCCCGCCGTGCTGGCCTATTACGATAAATTTCGCCGTCCGGTTAACGCCGGCTCGCTGGCGCGCTATCTGCTGGCGGCGGGGGCGATTGGCGCGCTGTATAAAATGAATGCGTCGATTTCGGGGGCTGAAGTTGGCTGTCAGGGGGAGATTGGCGTCGCCTGCTCGATGGCGGCGGCGGGGTTGACCGAACTGCTTGGCGGCAGCCCGGCGCAGGTTTGCATTGCGGCGGAAATCGCCATGGAGCATAACCTCGGCCTCACCTGTGACCCGGTTGCCGGCCAGGTGCAAATTCCCTGTATTGAGCGGAATGCGATTAATGCGGTTAAGGCCGTCAATGCGGCACGTATGGCGCTGCGCCGCACCTCCGAGCCACATGTTTCGTTGGATAAGGTTATCGAAACGATGTACGAAACCGGCAAGGATATGAATGATAAATACCGCGAAACCTCCCGGGGCGGGCTGGCGATAAAAGTACTCTGCGTGTAGGCCGTGCTGCAATCGCGGGGGAGGGCGAGGCCCGGTGGGGAGAATATCAGGAGGCGGCAGATTACCGCCCCCTGATACCTTATTGGCGGGAAAATCAGACGGTCAGCGCTTACAAAGCGCGTTGTTTCACCGCCGTTTTCATCGGAATCAAGGCAATCACCGCCGCGCCCAGCACGAGGAACCCGGCGACCATAAAGATACCGGCGTTGAAATTCCCCGTGACGTCTTTCAGCCAACCCATCAACAGCGGCCCCAGCGCCGCGCCGGTCATGCCGGTCGCATTGATGACCGCAATCCCCAGCGCCCGCGCACGCAGAGAAATGGACTGGTCAGGGGTAGTCCAGAAAATGACCATCGCGGCAAAGGCGCCGGCAGAAGCCATTACGATCCCGGTGAACTGCAGCAGCGGGTTGCTGCTGGAGGCGGTGAGCATCCAGCCCGCCGCCGCGAACAGATAGGGCAGCAGCGTATGCAGCTTACGCTCCTTCAGGCGGTCGGAACGCTTACTCCACCAGATCATCCCGACGATGGTACAGATTTGCGGAATCGCACTCAGGATCCCGATGGTGATATTACTGCTCTGCTCGTTGAAGCTGCGCAAAATCAGCGGCGTCCAGACGCTGAGGGCGCTCAGGGTATTGGTCAGGCAGAAATAGGCCAGCGTGTAGAGCATGATAACCGGGGTAAACAGCTCCCGCAGCATGCTGCGCTGAGACAGCGGCAGGCTGGCTTCGCTGAGTCGCGATTGCTGTACCGCCGCGCGGTCGGCATCCAGCATCTCTTTTAAACAGGCTTTATCATCGGCAGTCAGCCATTTGGCTTTATCCGGGCTGTCATCAAGCCAGAACCACACGACCAGTCCGAGCAGCACCGACGGAAACCCTTCCAGCAAAAAGAGCCACTGCCAGCCTTTCAGATTCAGCACGCCGTCGAGATTCAGAATATACCCGGAAGCCAGCGAGCCAAGCGCCATGGTGACGGGCATCGCAATCATAAACAGGGCATTGGCGCGGGCGCGGTATTGCGCCGGGAACCAGAAGGTTAAGTACAGCAACAGCCCCGGCAGGAAGCCGGCTTCGGCAATCCCCACCAGCATTCTCAGCGCGTAAAGACTGTTCGGGCCGGTGGCGAACATGGTGGCGGTGGAGGCTATTCCCCAGACCACCATCAAAATAGCGATCCAGCGGCGGGCGCCGACGATACTGAGCATGATGTTGCTGGGGATGCCGCAGATCACGTACATCACGTAAAACAGGGTGGTGGCCAGGCCGAACATGGTGCTGGTGAGCCCCAGATCTTTGCCCATGGTCAGGCCGGCAAAGCCAATGTTGATGCGGTCGAGGTAGGAGAATACGAACAGAATAAAAAGAAAAACGATTAAGCGACGAAATAATTTATTGATGACGGATTGCTGACGGGCATCCAAAGGTCTCGCCTCCGAGGAGGGCGGGACCAGTACCTCGGAGCGGGTCTGTTCCATTGAAGGACTATTGTTCATCAAAAGCTCCACATTGTGATTATTAGTATTGGTCAACAGGTCGGCTAAACGTATAGGAAACAGACAGGGATAACGTCAATTTAATGTTCAATAAATGATACAAAATTGTTACTTAATCGACATATTGGAATCATAATGAGAGCCAGATCGCCTGGGAATAATACGCCAGGGCTGGCATGTTCAGTCGGCGGATCTCGGTAGATTCGCACTCACGGTGAGGCAAAAAAAGCGCGGTTGCTGACCAGGTGCAGAGAGGCAGGGCGTGACAGGGACGAGGAAACAGAGAGGTTATGTGCAGTTGCGAAGAGAGCTGATACGGCTAATTACTTGAATATTCATGTAATTAGCCTGTGGCTCCACGCCCGTAACCGATGGGGGTTCCGCTTAAAAGCTATCGTCAGAAATATGATTCATTTTTATTATATTGCTACATAATAATGAAGCCGGTTTTAAAGCGCCGCGGCGACCGTCCGGCATCGGGAGATTCAGAACGGACTGTCATTGCGCGCGGTGACGGGCTCGCCGCTGACAGGGTGAACAAAATGCAGTTCGCTGGCATGCAACATGAGCCGCGGCGCGTGTGCGCTGCCCGGCCACGTCAGACCACCGTAGAGATCGCAGCCCAGGATCGGGTGCCCCAACAGTTGACAATGGATACGCAGCTGGTGGGTGCGTCCGGTTTCCGGGAATAGCTGTACCCGGCTCAGCGGCAGCAGGCTACCCTCTGCGCCTTCACGGGTAAGGCGTTCTGTCACCCGGTAGCGGGAACGGGCGGGCTTGCCGGTGATGGCGCAAATGGCCATGCGCGGAAAGCGGGCCGGATCTTTGGCAATGGCGGCATCGATTGCGCCTTCATCCTCACGCAGATGCCCGCACAGCAGGGCGCTGTATACCTTAGTCACCGAACGTTGGCTGAACTGATGGCTTAGCGCCGCATTAATGGTTTTATTCTTTGCCACCACCATCAGCCCGGACGTACCAAAATCGAGACGGTGAACGAGGGTACAGCCGGGAAATTGCTGCTCCAGCCGATGGTGCACCGAGTCGAGATTCTGCGGATTTTTCCCCGACAGGCTGAGCAGCCCGCTGGGCTTATTGATCAGCAGCAGGTGCTCGTCCTGATACAGGATGTCGATGGCTTCGTGGCAGGGGGGCGCAATAAACGTATCGACGATGGTGGACATGAGCAGGTGCCTGAAAAGGGTGGGGGCGGATAATAGCGAATTTTCCGCCCGCTGGCGATTGCTGAGGCATGACTCGGGGTTGCCGGCTGAAGCGGCCCGGACTCGCCGGGTCGCCGCAGCCAACGTTGTTACTGCTCGCGTCGGGCCATAAACTGCGCCAAATCGACCAGACGATTTGAGAAGCCCCATTCGTTGTCATACCACGCGAGGATCTTGACCATATTCCCGCCAATCACCAGCGTCGACAGGCCATCAATAATGGAAGAACGCGGGTCGCCCTGATAGTCGCTGGAGACCAGCGGCTCGTCGCTGTAGCCGAGAATACCCTGCAAGGGGCCAGCGGCAGCGGCCTGGCGGAATGCCTCATTCACCTCTTCTGCCGTCACGTCGCGCTCCAGCGTGACGGTAAGATCGACAATCGACACCACCGGCACCGGAACGCGCAGCGAGTAGCCGGTCAGACGACCATCGAGTGCCGGAATCACTTTACCCAACGCTTTGGCCGCGCCGCTGGAGTAGGGAACGATGGATAACGCTGCCGCCCGGGCGCCGCGCAGATCTTTTTCCGGCTGGTCATGTAGCGCCTGGCTGTTGGTGTAGGCGTGGGTGGTATTCATCAGGCCATGCTTGATCCCGAAATGTTGATGCAGAACCTGAGCGGCCGGGGCAAGGCCGTTGGTGGTGCAGCTGCCGTTGCTGACGACCGAATGGTGCTGCGGATCGTAAAGCGCGTGGTTAACCCCCATCACGATGGTTAAATCGTCATTCTTGCCGGGCGCCGAGATAATCACCCGTTTCGCCCCGCCGCTGTGAATGTGAACCGCCGCTTTTTCACGTTCGGTAAAGAACCCGGTGGCTTCGATGACGATGTCCACCCCCGCATCTCGCCACGGAATACGCGCCGGGTCACGTTCGCTATAGACGATGACGGGTTGGCCATCGACGCTAAGCTCTCCGTCGGCCGCCTCCACGGCCACCGGCAGGGTGCCCAGCAGCGAGTCATATTTCAACAGGTGGGCCAGCGTTTTGCTGTCAGTCAGATCGTTGATTGCCACAATCTGAATATCCGGATTGCCCAGCGCCGCGCGCAGGACGTTACGCCCGATTCTGCCGAAACCATTAATACCGACCTTAACCATGATCAACTCCTTATTTGTTGTCTCTGGTGGTACTTTAGGTTTCCGGCATTTCGGCGTAAATGACGAATAACGATCACTTTACGCCATTTTTCGGCAGTGAAAGCGCTGACGATATTCTCCCGGCGTCAGATGCAGCTGCTTTTCAAAGACCCGCCGCAGGTTGATAGCGCTACCAAATCCCGTTTGCTCAGCAACGCGTTCCAGCGTGTCGTAACTCTGCTCGAGCCGCTCTCTGGCGGCGGCAAGGCGCGCTTCGGCGACGTAGCGCGCCGGAGAGACCCCGGTTTCGCGGGTAAACACGCGGGTGAAATTGCGCGGGCTCATGGCGACCTTTTCCGCCAGGTTCTCCACGCACAGGTTGCCGGTGAGGTTGTCGAGCATCCACTTCAGCAGATCGCCAATCGGCCCAGGGCTGTTGATTTGCCGCAGGTTATAGCGGCTAAACTGCAGCTGGCCGCCGGGGCGACGCAGGTACATCACCATATCCTGGGCGATATCGCGGGCGAGGCTAAAGCCGTAATCTTCTTCCACCAGGGCCAGCGTCAGGTCGAAACCGGAGCTGACGCCGCCGGAGGTCCAGATCGGACCGTCCTGAATATACAGCGGCCCGCCTTCCACCCGCACCGCCGGGAAGGCCGACTGCATAGCGTCCAGCAGCTTCCAGTGGGTGGTGGCCCGCCGGCCGTTCAGCAGACCGCTTTGCGCCAGCAACATCGCGCCGCCGCATACGGAGGCGATGCGCCGGGCGTGGGGCGCGGCAAGACGCAGCCAGTCGACAACGGCGGTACCTTCCTGCTCGTTTTGCCCTCTGCCGGTGATGATGATGGTATCGAGCGGTTCGCGCGGATCCACTTCGTGAAGGCGGTGGTCGGCAAGCAGATTCAGCCCGGACTGACCGTGGATCACCTGGTGGGGCTGGGTGGTGGCGACGGCGACACGATAACGCGGCGCCAGAGCGCCGTCGGCATGCAGCCGGTTTGCCTGCATCAGAATGTCGGCAATACCGGCGGACTCAAACAACATGCCGCCATCGGGGACGATAATCAGTATTTTCTTCATGTCCTAAAAAGTAAACCTTTAACAAAATAAGTCAACAGGCAAGGTGGGGGTTACTTCGTAAGGACGAGGGCAGGCTGCCGGCACATTCAGGCACGGCTCTGGAAGAAGAAAAAGGGCATCAAAGCGACCATTGTCCATTGATGCCCGGGCGTTAACCCCGCTGGCGCACAGGGAGGGGGGCTGCCGTCAGGCAGTTAAAAGTCATACTGGAGGGCCAGACGATTTTGCCAGAAATTTTTATCCGAGGTGGAGTTGGTCTGTACGCCGGCAAAGTCCGTCAGACTCAGCCCGTTCAGCAGCCCTCCGAAACGATAGGTGCCGTAGATCAGGTATTCAGACTGGTGGCTGCTGGAAGCGCCTGCCGTCGGGGTTAAATCCATAAACGAGTAGCGGCTGCCGAGAGAAACCTGCTCCGTGGCGGCCCAGTTCAGATCGGTGGAGTAGGCGTTGCCGCTGCCCAGGTCCTGGGTACTGGTAAAGAAGGGCTGAGCGAAGTAGGGTCCGGAAGAGGTATTGTGTGCGTACGGCGTCACCAGGGCGCCGTTGCCATAAGCATTACCGTTGGCGGCGATGTGGTTATAATTCAGCGTCCACGCCAGAGACGGGAGCAGCTTCATACTGAACTGCGCGCCATAGCTGGTGCTGTTCACTTCGCCGGCCAGCGCTTTACCTTCGCTCAGGCCGCGAATGAACTGGAGGCCAATTTTGGGCGCCGTGGCATATTCGTTCCACGAGAGAAAACTGTCGGCATAGACGATCCGCGTATAGTCGTCATAGTTTTCGTACCACATCTGGGCGTTAACTTTGCGATCGCCAAACGGTATGGATCGCCCGCCGCCGACGCCCCACATCCCGTTGGTACTTTGCTCAATGTCGGTATAGGCGGTGGTATCCAGAAACTGGTCGTCGCCCCAGGGTTTATAGCGAGTGATTTTCGTGGCATGCAGGAAATTGTCGCTATCGCCATAGCTGGCATCAATCGCCCGAAAAAGTATTGGCGTAATGCGCCAGTCATAGTCGCCGATGAAAGGAATATTAATCCGCTGGTCGCCGGCGGTGATCCTGAACTGGTCATAATGCCAACTGAGCCAGGCTTCGCCGACGCCGGTTTGATTGGGGCCGAGTTCGTTAACCAGATGGTCATCGTTATGGGAAATCCCGCGCTGGAGAATGCCGCTGACGCCGAGGCTGACGCCATAATATTCCGCCGTGGCATATTTTACGCTGCCGCCGTAGCTGACCGTGTCCTGCGATAGCCCTGAAACAAAATAGGCGTTATGGGTTGAATAATATAATGTGCGCAGGCTGCCGCTGACGCTACCGCAGGTAAAGAATTCGGTGAGTGAACTGGCGATACCGGATTCACAGTCGTGGGTTAATGGAATAGCGGCATGGCTGGCATGGATAAATACCCCCTGGGAAATGAGCAAGGCGCCCAGCGTCGCTCCACGGTATATGGTTTTGCGTTTCATTGACATCACCCTGTTAAATATCACTGCAATTTCGGAAAGAAAAATACCGGCCACGAATATGGCGGATAATCACCTTGTGCTTTTATTTTGTAGGGCGCCAGGTAGATGGCCTGAATTTTATTTATCGGTTAATGACAACGGGTTGCGGTCTAAGACTAACTGGTCGCGCAGTGCCCAGCCGCGCAGCTTGCCCGGGTTTAGCAAACCATCGGGGTCGATATATTGTTTAACGGCCACGACATCCGGGCGAATAATTCCCTGCTTGCCATCTTCAACCTGAAAAACATGCGGGTTATTAATCTTGATATCGTTATCGCGAAATATCTGCATAATCTCATTGAGTCGCTCTTCTGTTGAATAACGCACCAGTTGCAGGCCGCTGGCGGTAATATTGCCATCATTATCGCGGAGGAATTCAATATGCGATATAACTTCCCCGGCGAAGCGCTGTTCCATCTGCAAAATTTGCTTCGGGAAGTGCTGATAATTAAACGCCGTTTGTAAGTAAGTCAGCGTATTGTCGACTTTGAGCGCATGTAGCGTGGTGTGGTTCCAGCAATATTCCATTAATGAGGTATGGCTCTCCCGGGCCTCATCGCTACTCTGGCGGATGGCATTTTCTCCCCGATGCTTCAGCATCAGACCGGTACAGAGTCCTTCGCTCTCCTCGGCGATAACGCTGATGACCGCGTGTTGCCCGGCCCGATAATGGCCGTTAAGGTGGCTAAAATAGTCGGGGATTGGCGCGGCAAGCAGCGCCAGCTGGCGCTTGACGAAACCGGGAGAACGGAGGCACTCGTTGGCATAATTCAGAGCATCGGCGAAGTCGTCAAACACATCCAGGCGTTCGATCCAGCGATGGACGGGGGCCAGCGCCAGTTCGACTTCAAGAATAATGCCGTTGCTGCCGTAGGCGTGGTGTAGCAGCAGCGCCTGCGGAGCCGGAATAGTCAACACCCGGGGGGACGCTTCAACGGTCATCACTTTGACGCTGAGCACGTTGCCGGGGGCAGCCAGGGGGCCGTAGTTAATGGAGCCGATGCCGCCAAAGCCGCCGCAGTAGAGGCCGCCTAAGCTGGCCAGACGGAAGGTTGACGGCATGCAGCGCAGCTCCCATCCGGTCGGGTGAGTGGCGGCTTCAATCTCCGCCAGGCGAATGCCAGCCTGGGCGCGCACCGTGCCGTTCTTGAGTTCGCAGATCCGGTTCAGGGCGGTCATATCGACCAGCACTCCGCCCTCAAGGGGCACCAACTGGCCATAATTACCGGTGGCGCTACCGCGCAGGGTCAGCGGCAGCTGCTGCGCTACGCAGGCGGCAACCAGCTGCCGCAGCTCTTCCTGGTCGCGCGGACGGACCACCGCGTCCGCCTGCTTTCCTTCCAGCTGCTGGTTGAGCACCGGGCTGAACCAGTGGAAATCGCGGGAAAGACGTTTGATCTTCGCTGGCTGTAAGGTCCACTCCAGTTCCGGTAATGCCTGCTGGATCAGCGCGACCGCCTGTTGACGTTGCTCACGAGTCATCATGTTTCTACCTGTTAATCATCAATACGTTAATGAGATTGCACCGCTTCGCTTTCATGCCATGCGCTGAGCGCCCGGCGCGATACCCACGACATCACGCCAAACAGCGCGATACCGGCGAGGGAAATTAACAGCAGAGCGGCAAACATCAGCGGGATGTCCAGCTGGTAACCCGCCTGCAGGATCTGATAGGCAAGGCCGGTATTGGTGCCTCCGGTCCCGGCGACAAACTCCGCCACCACGGCGCCGATCAGCGACAGGCCGCTGGAAATACGCAGGGCGCCGAAGAAATAGGGCAGCGCGGAGGGAATGCGCAGTCGCACCAGGGTTTGCAAGCGGCTGGCATGGTTGAGCCTGAAATAGCTCAGCAGGCCGGGCGACACGCTGCGCAATCCCTGGGTGGTATTGGAGATAATCGGAAACACCGCCATCAGGGTGGAGCACACTACCAGCGAGAGGGTGGCGTCCTTCACCCAGATAATGATCAGCGGCGCGATAGCGACAATCGGCGTTACCTGCAAGAAGACGATGTACGGAAACAGCGCGGTTTCCACAAAACGGTTCTGCACCAGGATAAACGCAATGGCGGTGCCGATGACGATCGACAGGAGAAACGAGATCAGGGTGATCTTCAGCGTGAACAGCAGCGACAGCAGCAGCGGCGTCAGATGCGTCCACAGGCTTTCCACCATCACGAGCGGGGAAGGCACCAGAAATTGCGGGATGCGGAAATAGCTGACCGCCCCCTGCCACAGCATAATCACCAGGACCGCGACGAGGGTCGGGTAGAGAATTTTGAGAAAGCGGGGATGATTAATCCACGGTGTTGATTTAGCGGCTTTCATATTATGGCTCCATACCGGATTGGCTTGCCTGTAAGAGGCTGTCCTGCAACTGCCGGGCATAGTGGGAAAATGTCGGGCTGACGCGGAACTCCTCGCTGCGTGGGAACGGCTCCCGGATGGCGATATCTTCGACCACCCGGCCGGGGCGGGCCGCCATCATAATCACCCGCTGAGAGAGGAATACCGCTTCATGGATCGAATGGGTGACGAACACCACCGTCAGGTTTTGCTCTTGCCAGAGACGCAGCAGATCGCTATCGAGCTTATTGCGCGTAATTTCATCCAGCGCGCCGAAGGGTTCATCCATCAGCAGCAGTTTTGGCCGCGTCACCAGACCACGGGCGATGGAGACGCGCATCTGCATGCCGCCGGAGAGTTCGCGCGGCAGGACGTTGGCGAACTTGCCCAGCCCCACCAGCTCAAGGGCTTCGCTCACCCGGGTGTTGGCTTCTGCTCGTGGGACGCCGGCAAGATCCAGGGGCAGCCGGACGTTGCTATGGACGCTGCTCCAGGGCATCAACGTGGCTTCCTGGAAGACGAAAGAGAGGGGAAGCTGGGCTTTTTCCCGGCTGTCGCGACGCCACAGCATCAGCTTACCGTCGCTGGGTTCCACCAGACCGGCGACCATCTTCAACAAGGTGCTCTTCCCGCAGCCGGAGGGACCGAGCAGGGTCACAAACTCGCCCTGATTGATGGTCAGATTGACGGGCAGCAGCGCCCGGGTGCCGTTGCTGTAAATTTTTTCCGCCGAGAGTACTTCGATGGCCGGCGTCGCGGGCGCCTGGGCGAAGCGACTGTCGCTCATGACGGTGAGTTTAGGGGCGGTATTCATGGCATGACTCCGGCATCTTTGACCATATCCAGGGTATAGGTCTGCTCAAAAGGTACTTTGCTGGCGTCGATCAGCTTGTTTTTCACCAGCATGTCCCAGGTTTTTTTCAGCCGCGGTTGGGTGATGATACCGATGCCGTCGGTCATCGCATCGCCGCCGGTGACCAACTGATATTTCTTCATCTGGGCTATGCCAAAGGCGATCTGCTCGGCGCCCATTTGCGGGTTCGCTTTGCTAATCAGTTGATTACCGGCAATGGGATCCTGAAGATAGCTTTTCCAGCCTTCCATCGAGGCTTTGACGAATGCCGCTACGGCCGCCGGGCGCTTCTTGATGGTGTCGGCCATACAGATAATCGAGTTGCCGTAGGGAGGGTAGCCCCAGTCGCTGAGCGGATAGACGTAGAACGGCTGCCCCCCTTTGGCGACGGAGAACGGCTCGGAGGTTACGTAGCCCTGCTGCACCAGATTTTTATCCGCCAGGAACGGCTGAACGTTGAAGGTATAGGGGCGCACTTTGGTGTTGCCCAGCCCCAGTTCGCTCTTCGCCCACGGCCAGAAAGAGGTATAGGCTTCGGTGGCGAGCAAGAAGGTTTTATCTTTTAATTCTGCCGGGTTATTCACCTTATCATGGGTGATAAATACCGTCGGCGAATGCTGGAAAACGGTGGCGACGGTGACGGCGTGCACGCCGGCCTGCCAGGTCTCCAGCGCCTGGCCGTTATCGCCGAGGGTGCAGTCCGCCTGACCCGCTGCCATCAGTTGCATGACGTTGATCTGCGGGCCGCCCATTTTAATCTCGACATCGAGGCCGGCGTTTTTATACAGCCCCTTGGCCTGGGCCTGATAGAAACCACCGTGTTCCGCCTGGGCATACCAGTTGGTCAGGAAAGTAAATTTTTCCGCCGCGAGGCAGGATGCAGAGGCGGCGATGGCCGTAAGGGCCAGCATCGTGTAAGCCGGAGTACGCATATTTTTCATCAGAGTTCCTTTTACTCAGCAACGGAAGAGGAGGGGGCGGACTGCACAAAACCGTTCCAGTGGTGTTTTCCCCAGCTCGCTTCGTGACGTACGACCCACTCCATGCGGTGGATTTCGCTAATCGCCTGCGCCCAGCTGACGGCCAGGGATTCGAGTAACCCCTGGCCCTGCTCCAGAGTCGCCGGGGTCGGGTCGCCGATAACGCCGCTGGGGCCAAAATCGAAGGAAGCCCAGGCCGCCGCGGGGCGGCCTTTTGACAGGGTCGGGCAGGGGAACGGCGGCGGAAAGTTGGCGACGGCGCGCTCCATATGAACGCACTCCGGCGCAAGGGCCAGCATTAGCGCCGTCTCGCTATGGCCCGCGTGCATCGCCATTTTTTGTTCCTGAGGGCTGAGAAACTGCTTTTCGCTATTGGGGACGTTGAACACGTCGTGCGCGATGATGATCATATCGCCATGACGCAGGCGCATTTCCCGGGAGGCCATCTGCAGCACCTGCGGCTGTCCGCCGTGACCGTTGATCATCAGTAGCTTGCGAAAGCCGGCGCGATACAGGGATTCGGCTATCTCAAGGAGGGTATGCAGCAGCGTGTCGCCGCTCAGGGTCAGGGTACCGGGAAAATGCAGATGCTCGTCGGACTTTCCGTAGGTAATCGGCGGGATGGCGTAGGCCGGGATATCCGCCGGCAGCCGGGCGAGGGCATGTCCCGCCACGCCGGAAGAGATCACGCTGTCCACGGAACAGGGCAGATGCGGACCGTGTTGCTCGATGGCTCCGGTGGGGAGCACGATAACCGTATTGCTTTTGTCCGGCAGGGCGGCAATCGCCGTCCAGCTCAGAAAAGGGAGAAAGCGCTCTGCAGGAATATAACCGTTGATCATCGCTGTGCCTCTGGGTCGAGAATTATTGGGGTAACCAGACCGTCGCTTCGACTTCAATCAGCACCGTGGCGTCGGGCAGCATTTCGCTGACCTGTACCACGGTCGACACCGGCGGCTGGTCGGGGTAAAACAGCTTTCTTACCCGGCTGTAATAGGGAAAATGGTCGAGGTTGCGAAAGTACTGCACCAGCTTGATGACGTCGCTCATCTGCCCGCCCGCGGACTCCACGGTCCGGCGGATGCTTTCCAGCACGTACCAGCTCTGGGCCAGAATCGGGCCCTGTTTGGCATCCGTCGAAAACTCGCCCGTTTGCCCCAGCAGCTCCCGCACCTCCTCCGGCACATCCTGAAAGCCGTTGACGATGGTGCCGTTCAGCGGATTGACCGGAATAATGCCGGAGAGAAAAATAAACTCGCCGGCTCTGCGCCAGGCGGCATACCGCGCCAGCGGAGCGCCCGCGCCTGCTTCAAGACTCATACGTCATCTCCTGTCGCCACACCCGCTGGTGGGTTAACCTGCCGCGGTTAATCACCAGACGAGCTGCACTGTTTAAAGGCCAGGTAAACCTGTCGCTACCCGGGAAAATCACCACGCTGGCCGCGTTGCCGACGGCGAAAGGCGCAGCGTCTGCCGGCGCACCGGTTAACGCCGCCCGATCGCAAATTAACTGCGACTGACGGTCAAAAACGTCGCTGAGCTGGGCGCTGAACAGGCCGCAGGCCAGGGTATCCAGCGGGTCATAGCTCCCCGCCGGGCAGAAAGCGTCCTGCACATTGTCGCAGCCGAGGAGGGTGGCAACGCCGGCGCAGCGGGCCTCCTGAAGCAACGTGATCCCCCGCTGGCGCGGCGTGCGGCCAGTAACCGCATCCTGTAGCAGCAGGTTGGTCATCGGCAGGGCGATAAGGGTGACGGAGTGGGCCGCCAGCTGGCGCAGGATCTTCTCCGCCTGCTCTTCGCTGCCGCAGGCCAGGGCGCAGCCGTGGCTGCAGCAGAGGCGTCCCGGAAAAGCGTGGCGGGAGAGGTACTCCGCCAGCCAGGCCAACCCCCGCGGATTGTCGCTGAGCTCCTCATCGATATGCAGATCCAGATCCAACCGCCAGCGCGTCGCGCTGCGCAGCAGGTTTTCCATCGCCGCGGGATCCCAGTTAGAGGAGTGGACAAACCCGCCGAGCAAGCAGCCCTCGCCGCCTTCGGCCACCGTCTGCGCGATGGCCTCCGCGGCGGCCGGATCGGCAAACAGTCCCAGCGGCACCAGAGCCACCCGCTCGACGCTGATGCCGGGATGGTCCAGGCGGGCGATCTCCTGCCAGGCGTCAGGCGCGGCGGCGGTGAACCAGTCAATATGGGTGCGCAGATGAGTGACGCCATTGGCCGCCGCCCGGGCCAGTGCGGCTGACGCACGGCGCTGGAGATCCTGTGCGGTCCAGTGCCGGCGATCCTCGTGCATGGCGCGAATAGCGGCCAGCAGACCGGGTTCCGACGGACGGCAGCGTTCAATGGTATAGGTCTTATCCAGATGGGCATGGGGTTCAACAAGGCCGGGCAGCGTCAGCGCTCCACCGAGATCCCATAAGCCGTGATTCGCCTGGCCGGATGGCGCTATCGTCGCGATCTGCCCGTCGGCAAAGGTCAGGTCCGCGGTCAGCGGCGTGCCGTTATGCTCCGTTGGCCAACCCGCAGGTAGCGCCCATGCCGGGAGACGGGCGTTGCTGACGCCGGCAAGCGGCGTGTGGGGGGAGGGAATGTGCATCGTCGCTCCCCTCACAGGTCGAGAACCAGAACCGGCGTTTTCGCCCGCGAGCAGCACAGGGTAATCTGACGGTTCCCGGCTTTTTCTTCCGCCGTCAGGACGCTATCCCGGTGCTCAGGAATGCCGTCGATAACGTCGGTAATACAGGAGCCGCAGATCCCCTGCTCGCAGGAGAGCATGACCTCGACGTTGGCGTGCAATAATACCTCGGCGATGGTTTGTTCCGGCGCAACCTGCAGGCGCTGGCCGGTTGACGCCAGCTCAATATAAAAACCTTTATTCTCCACATCATGATTCAGCCCGCCGGAGGTAAAACGTTCAAATGAGAATTGCGAGGCCTGCCAGCCATATATTGGCATCATATCCTGTAGCCGCTGAATAAAGCCGTCCGGGCCGCAGGCAATGACCGCCGTATCGACGTCAGGCGCGGTTAAACAGGCGGGGATCTCCCGGCGCAAAGAGTCCCCCTCGTCGCTGCAATGGATAACGATCTTTCCCGTCGCAGAGAGCCGCTCCAGCCGCGCGGCAAAGGCCACGTGACGGGCGGTGGAGACATAATAATGTATTTCAAAATCAATATGTTGCCGTGCTATCTCTTCAGCCATCGCCAGCAGAGGAGTGATACCGATGCCGCCGGCCAGCAGCAGGTAACGTCCGGCTGCCGGCAGTGGAAAATGGTTGCGTGGACGGGAGATGGTGAGTCGGTCGCCGGGCTTAAGCGCATGATGCAAATAGCGGGAGCCGCCGGAGGAGATATCTCCGAGCTTGACGCAGACTTCATAACTCTGGCGGTGGTCAGGCATCCCGCAGAGGGAATATTGCCGCGGGCCGACGCCCGGAATCATAATATCGATATGGGCTCCCGCAGAATAGCCGGGTAATATTTTCCCGCCTTCGGGAATAAATTTTAATGACAGATTACTCTGCCCGTTCAGGCTTATTTCCTTGACCGATACAGGAATCAGATCGCCGTCTTTCATTAACGTTTACCATCCCATATTAAGCTGTCTGCAGGGCGGCCTGAGTCAGCGAAGGGAGAAAATGCCCTGCGCCGTAGGCTGTCCGCCAGGTGAGTTAATTGGTGAAACGATTGTTTCTCCGCTATGAATGCTACGGTATTGTGATAAAACTGTTGCGTCCAGAGCTTTGATTCGCACAACCCGTTGCAAAAAAGAGAGCACCCAGACCATGTTTGCATTCTCCCGTTTTCTGCTGTATTTCACCGAAGTGGCCCGTCAGGGGTCGTTTCGTAAAGCGTCAGAGGCGCTGCATGTCTCGGCGTCTTCCATCGATCGTCAGATTTTGCGCGTCGAAAATGAGCTGGCGATGCCGCTATTCGAGCGCCATCCGACGGGACTGCGCCTGACGGCCGCCGGGGAGCTGCTCCTGCACGCGGCAAATAACTGGAAAAAGGACTTTACCCGGGTGTGCGAGCAGCTGGATGACCTGCGCGGGCTGCGGCGCGGGCATGTGCGCATCGCCACTATCGATGCCATTAACCGGCATTTCTTTTCGGCGATGCTGAAGGAGGTGCATAACCATTATCCCAACATTTCGTTTACATTAACCACCATGAACAATATCAACATCCAGCAGGCGCTGATCTCGGGCGAGGCGGATTTTGGTATCATGCTCAACCCCCAAAGTTCCCGCGAACTGCAGGTCCGGGCCTTTGCCGAAATGAATATCGGGATCGTGGTGCCCAAAGGCCACCCGTTGGAAAGCCGCAGCACCGTACGATTTAATCAGTGCATCGAGTACCCGTTTATCATTCCTTCCGCGCCGCTGATGATCAGCGAGCCGGTGGAAGCGCTGGTGAATATCAGCGGCAATGAGGTTAGGGAAGTGGCTGTTTCTAATAACATTCATATGATAAGAACCCTGATAAAAGAGCAGATGGGAATCGGTATTTTGTGTCGTCTTGATATTCTGGATGAGATTCAGTCCGGCCAGCTGGCGTTTATTCCGTTGACCGATCCGCAGCTTAAACCCTTCACGCTGGCGCTGTGCGTATCCCCCGCCCGGCAGCTGTCGCTGGCTGCCTCCATGATGCTCAAGCAGCTGGAAATTCTCTTCAGTCAGATTTGATACCCGGCACTAAAACAATCCACTAATGCACCATTATGGTGCGCTTTGTGTGTTGATGAATCAAAGGTTGCATAAGCGGGTCGCTGGAACAGCGCATTCCTGCGGGGGCGTCGTGAGATGACGGATGCCGATCGTACCTGGCATCGTTTTTGTATAACGGAATATGAGTAGAAGCGGTCAGTACGATTTATCCGTACGGGACATTGCTCAGTAACCATTTCGCGGTTCAACGTTGACCGGGGTGGGAGGCTGAGCCGTTGTCCGCTCGTCCTCTTTCCCGGCGTTATGAGGAGAGGGGCAATGAAAATACGTTCACGCACTCCCTGGGGCTACCGTGTGCTGGGTCTGGTGGCCCTGAGCGGTATGTCTCTGGCCGTTGAGGCCGAGGAGAAAATTGTTTTGCTGACCTCCTGGTACGCCCAGGCGGAGCAGGGCGGCTATTATCAGGCGCAGGCGACGGGGATCTACAAAAAATATGGCCTGGAGGTCGACATTCGCTCCGGAGGCCCCCAGGTTAACGGCATGCAGCTGCTGCTATCAAAACGGGCGGACGTTATTATCGGCTACGATCTGCAGCTGCTGGAAGGCATTCAGCGGGGATTCCAGGCCAAAGCCATTGCTGCTCCCTTTCAGTATGATCCCCAGGGACTGCTGACCCATACCGATGTCGCTTCACTGGAGGGACTGAAAGGGAAAACCATTCTGGTCTCCAGCTCCGGTCAGGCAACGTGGTGGCCGTGGCTGAAGGGGCAGTATCAACTGAATGATGCCCAGGCCCGACCCTATACCTTCAATATTCAACCCTTTGTCGCGGATGACAACGTCGCCCAGCAAGCCTACGTCAGTTCCGAGGTTTTCCAGGTGCAAAAGGCGGGGGTGAAATCAAACTTCTTCCTGTTTTCCGAACACGGCTATCCCCCCTACGGCGGCATTCTGATTGCCCGTCCGGAAACCATCGCCGACCGTAACGCGGCGCTGGCAAAGTTTGTCCGCGCGTCGATGGAAGGCTGGGTGAGCTACCTGAACAACCCGGCCCCGGGAAATGCGTTGATTAAAAAAGATAACCCCAAAATGACCGACGATCTGCTGGCCTGGGCCGTCACGCAAATCCGCCAGCATCATCTGATTGATGGCGGCGACGCCGCCAGCGAGGGCTGGGGGACGATGACGGAAACGCGCTGGCGGAAGACCCGTGATTTTATGGTCAGCGCCAACCTGCTGGATACCGCTACCGACTGGAAGCAGGCCTATACCACCGAGTTTGTGCAGACTATGCAGATTAAACCCTGAGGAGTGACGCTATGTCATTAGTGATTAAAAACGCGCATGCCATTCTCAGCGGTCTCCCGGGGGATGCCGCGCGGCTGGCCGGGCCGGATATCCGTATCCACGATGGCGTTATCGCCGCCATCGGTTCGCTGGCGGCGCTGCCGGAGGAGCGACAGATCGATGCCCGGGACTGCGTGGTCTATCCGGCATGGGTGAATACGCATCACCATCTGTTCCAGTCGCTGTTAAAGGGCGAGCCTCAGGGGCTGAATCAGAGCCTGACGGCATGGCTGAGCGCCACGCCGTACCGGTTTCGCGCCGCGTTCGATGAGCACACTTTCCGTCTGGCGGTACGCGTCGGGCTGGTGGAGCTGCTGCGATCGGGATGCGCCACCGTCGCGGATCACAACTATTTATACTGGCCCGATATGCCCTTCGATACCTCGGAGATTGTATTTAGCGAAGGCGAGGCGCTGGGCATGCGCATTGTTCTGTGTCGCGGAGGCGCAACCCAGGGGCGGGCCGTTGAGCAGGATCTGCCGGTCGCGCTGCGTCCTGAAACCTTCGATGGCTATATGGCGGATATTGAACGGCTAGTCAAACGCTATCACCGCCCTGACGCCGGTTCCCTGCGGAGGGTGGTGATGGCGCCCACCACCGTGCTGCATTCTGCACCGGGCGCTCAGCTGCGGGAGATGGCCAAACTGGCTCGTCACCTGGGCATTCGGCTGCACAGCCATTTGTCGGAAACCGTGGATTATCTGGATGCCGCGCGGGAGAAGTTCGCGATGACGCCGGTCCAGTTCTGCGCCGAACACGACTGGCTGGGAAATGACGTGTGGTTTGCTCATCTGGTGAAGCTGCTGCCGGAAGAGATCGCGCTGCTTGGGCAAACCGGCACCGGCATCGCCCATTGTCCGCAAAGCAACGGGCGGTTGGGAAGCGGGATCGCGGATTTGCTGGCGCTGGAAAAGGCCGGGGTGCCGGTATCGCTGGGCGTGGACGGCGCCGCCTCCAATGAAGCGGCGGATATGCAAAGCGAAGCCCATGCTGCATGGCTGTTGCAACGAGCGCGTAAGGGCATGCTGGCGCAGCCGCGCTACGCTGGCGGTACCTTTGAGGGCGGTGCTGACGCCGCCACGGTGGAGGATGTGGTGCGCTGGGGAAGCGCGGGCGGCGCACACATCCTCGGCTTGCCGCAGTGCGGCACCATCAGCGTCGGGATGCAGGCGGATTTAGCGATTTATCGCCTCGACGATCCGCGCTACTTCGGGCTGCACGATATCGCGATTGGCCCGGTGGCCTGCGGCGGTCGGGCCTCCCTGAAAGCGCTGCTGCTCAATGGCCGGCCGATCGTTGAGGAGGATGTGATCCCCGGCGTGGATCTTGACGCCATGCGTCGCGACGCGCTGGCGGCGGTACGAACCCTACAACAGCGGGCGGCTGTTTAAACCCAATACAGGACAATCATAATGACGCAATCTGTTCAAAATCAGGGCTATGCATTACAGGAACTGGAGAAAGAGGCGCTGATGGGCGCGCCGGGGGAAGAGACGTTTACCCGCGAAGTGCGCTGTATCGATCTCTCAAATTTTGAGGAGAGGAAAAGTGAGATTGCCGATCGGCTATGGGAGGCGGCAGTGGAGATTGGCTTCTTTCAGGTCAGTCATCACGGTATTCCGCTGGCGGAAATTCGCCAGGCATTCAGCATGACCGAGGCGTTTTTCGCCCTGCCCGATGAGGTGAAAGGGCAGTATCCGCTGGCCCGCAATGCCGGTTGGGAAAGCAAGGCGCAGGTCCGGCCATCGACGAAGACCCCGGATCAAAAAGAGTCGTACCAGATTACCCGTCCGCTGATGGCGGGGCTGTGGCCCAGCGACCAGCAGCTCCCGGCGTTCAGAAAGACGATGCTGGAGTTTGAATCCCGGTGCTGGCAGCTGGGGATGAAGCTGCTGTCATGCTTTGCCCTTAAGCTGGGATTTGCGGAGTCGTTTTTCACCACCGCTCACGATCCGGATCGTGAGACCTACCAGAGCACATTGCGTATGCTGCACTACTACGCCAGCGAGCGGGCGCAGCAGGGGATGTGGCGCGCCGGCGCCCATACGGATTTTGACTGCCTGACGCTGTTGTTCCAGCGTCCGGGGCAGGGCGGTCTGCAGGTGTGTCCGGGTAAGGACCGCGAGAGCCAGCAGTGGACCAGCATTGAGCCTCGCGAGGAGGTGATCACCTGTAATATCGGCGATATGCTGATGCGCTGGAGCGACGACCAGCTCCCCTCGAACTTCCACCGCGTGAGAAGCCCGCTTGCCCATGAGTATCAGGGACCGCGCTATAGCCTGGCGTTTTTCTGTCAGGCCAATAAAGATGTCGAGATCCTCGGGCCGCAGGCGAAATACCCGCCGATTACCGCAGAGGCCTATCTGCAGCAGCGTATCCAGGCCAATTTTGCCAAAGGATAGACTTTCCCGACGGCTGGCGTTGCGCGGCTTTTTCTGAAACGGGCATCCCGTAAAATCCCACGCCGCGGCATGGGATTTTACGGTCATCAATAGCGGATATTCGCAAAAGAACAATTTCATAGCGCTGTTCAATTTAATCGTCTGAACAGTAGCCGGTTAGTGAGTGCCTCTCTTTTATTTGGCCATCGTTGTGCCCGGATTATATTATCGCATGCCGATGAATGTTAATTAATATAATAAAAACAGAAGCAACGTAATCACCGCATTAACAATTCTCATACAACTCATTTTTTGTTTGTGAGCGGTTTCATCATTTTAAAATGCTAAATAGGGTATGGTTTAACGGCATTTGACTTGAGGTGGTGGATATCATGAAAAATAAATACAAATTACACGAATTTCTTGATGTTGACCGTTTGCAAACGCTGCAGGACAATTTTAGTCAATCGATGATGATTGCGCTGGTGGTGGTCGACCAGGACGGTATTCCGGTCACCCAGGCGAGCGGTTTCTCCGATTTTTGCGCCCGATCAAGAATGAATGCCACCCTGGCCCGCCACTGCTATGACAGCGACAGCGCCGGAGGGCGGGCGGCAATGCTCGCCGGTGAACCGGTGGTCTATCGCTGCTACTGCGGTTTTGTCGAATTTGCGGTACCCATTATGATTAATGGTCATTACCTCGGCGCGTTTATTTCAGGGCAGGTCAAGGTCGAGGCGGAGAAAGAGCAAACGATCCCCTATATCCTCGACAATAATCATCTGTGGCAAGAGAATCCCTGGCTTATCAATCTGCATGAAAATACGCCGCGGATGCCCTACGATCGCTTTGAATCGACGGCCTACACGCTGCTGCACGTTGCCTCTTATCTGGTCGAGCAGGCCCATGCCAACAACATCCAGCGTGAGCTGCGGCAAAAAGAGCAGGAGCTAACCAGCGAACTGCGTAAACGCGTGGAGATCGAACGTTCATTACATGAGGCCGAGTTCAAGGCGCTGTCTTACCAGATTAACCCCCACTTTTTGTTTAATGTGCTGAATACGATCGGTCGGCTGGCGTTTCTCGAAGATGCCAGCCGTACGGAAACGATGGTGCATGACTTTTCCGATATGATGCGCTATTTACTGCGCAAAAATAATAATGGTCTGATTACCCTTGGCCGCGAAATGAATTATGTCAATTGCTATATGGCCATTCAAAAAGTCAGAATGAATGAACGTTTTGACTATGTTTGCGATATTCCTGAAAAATATAATGAAACGGTTTGTCCTTTTTTAATTCTTCAGCCGCTGGTGGAGAACTTTTTTAATTATGTTGTCGAGCCGCGTGAAACCAAAAGCCACATCATTCTCCGGGCTACCGATGATGGTAAAGATGTCATTATCGAGATAGCCGATAACGGAGATGGCATTTCACCCGAGGATATTGAACATATTCTCTCTGGCAACCAGAATCGACAGAAAGGCGGGATCGGCATTAATAATATCAACAATCGCCTGCAGCTGTTATTTGGTGAAAGCTATGGTTTGCAGATTGCCAGTCCCCATAAGCCGATGCTCGGCACCACGGTAAAACTCCGGTTCCCGATGGCGCCAGCTGAGTCTGGAGTGTGAGAATGTATAACATTGTTATTGTCGAAGATGAGTATATTGAGTCGGAATCGCTCAAGCGGATCGTCTCTCGCTGCGTGGAGAATTCTGTCATTCATGAGGCGTCGACGGGGAAAAAGGCTATTCAGCTTATCGATGAACTGAATCAAATCGATATGATGCTGGTGGATATCAACATTCCGCTGCCCAATGGCAATCAGGTTATTGAGTATCTCAAGCAGAAAAACACGCAAACCAAAGTGATCGTCACGACGGCAAACGACGACTTTGACATTGTGCGCCATATGCTGAGCCTGAAAGTGGATGACTATCTGCTAAAACCGGTTAAGCAGAGTATTCTCAGCGATACGATCCGCAAAACCTTGCTGGTGGATGAACAGGGGGCTGTCGCGACGCGGGAGCAGCGGCAGACGATAAGCGATCTGATGGGCAACTGTGATTATCCCGGCTGGCACACCTGGTTGTTCGGTATTCTTGATGCGGCCTGCGCGCAACACATGTCTGATAACGATGGGGCGAAAAGGCTGACCGATGTCCTGGAATTGCTCCAGCAGCATCTTGCCGGGCTCGGCGATAAATATATCCCGTGTCGGCAAAAAAATAGCGATCTGATCCATAGCATTCATCAGCACGGTCTGGGCACCGGCCGCTACTGGCCGGTGATGGTAGGGTTATTCAATCTCAGCCACGCGATCTTTGAGCAGCTGTTTAAAAGCGCCAGCGGCAGCATGGATTTTGTCGCCAGAGCCCGTTTCCATATTGAAAAAAACATGCTTAACAACATGACGCTGGATGATATTGCCGCGGAGTCCTTCGTCAGTCCGTGCTATCTGAGTCGGGCGTTTAAAAAGAGTACCGGCAGCGGGTTCTCCAGTTACATTACCAGCCGAAAAATCAATATCGCCAAATCTCTTCTGCACTACAGCGATCTCAAAGTGAATACTATTGCGCTGGAACTCTCCTGGCAGGATGCGAACTATTTTTGTCGGATCTTCAAGAAAGAGACCGGCATTGCGCCATCCGATTATCGCCGTATCGCCTCGCCCGAGGCGGGCTGATTGTCACCCGGTCTTTTTTGCGCTTGCCCCAGCGTAAGCGCAAGAAAGTCCGCTATCCCGGCAAGATTGTTTACTCGTCGCCGCGCCGCGCGCCGCTAAGATGGGACACGATTCTTTATACAGTGGCGCTGCCGTGGATGAATACCTCTTTACTTCTGAATCCGTTGCCGAAGGGCATCCGGATAAGATGGCGGACCAGATTTCTGACGCCATTCTCGATGCCTGTTTACTCAAAGATCCGTGGGCCAAAGTGGCCTGCGAGTGCCTGGTCAAAACCGGGGCGGTGATTGTGGCCGGGGAGATATCGACCGATGCCTGTATCGATCTTGAGCAGATTGTGCGGGCGACGGTGAAATCTGTCGGCTACGACCATTCATCGAAAGGCTTTGATGGCGCAACCTGTGCGGTTATCAGCATGCTGGGCCGGCAATCTGACGATATTGCTAACGGGATCCGCGCTCGCGATCCGGCCTCGCTGGGGGCCGGCGATCAGGGAATAACCTTCGGCTATGCGTGCGATGAAACGCCGCAGCTCATGCCTGCTCCTGTTCTCTACGCCCATCGGCTGATGGCGCGCCAGGCGCAGCTGCGTAAAACGCGCCAGCTGGATGGGCTATTACCGGATGCCAAGAGCCAGGTGACACTGCGTTATGGCGGCGGACGGATCCATTATGCTGACACCATCGTGGTCTCCACGCAGCATCGTGCCGACCTTCCGCTGGCGACGCTGCGGGAAGCGGTGATGGAAGAGATGATTAAACCGGTTATTCCGGCACGCTGGCTGACCCCCGCTACCCGGCTGCTGATTAATCCAGCGGGGCCGTTTATCAACGGTGGGCCCGCTGCGGATTGCGGCCTGACCGGGCGCAAAATCATTGTCGATACCTATGGCGGCGCAGCGCGCCACGGCGGCGGGGCGTTTTCCGGTAAAGATCCGTCGAAGGTCGATCGTTCGGCGGCCTATGCCGCGCGCTACGTGGCAAAAAATATCGTTGCCGCCGGGCTGGCGACGCGATGCGAAGTCCAGCTGGCCTGGGCCATCGGCCTTTCCCGACCGGTTTCGGTCGCCATCAATACTTTTGGGACTTCCCGTCTGTCGGCGAACCAGCTGACGCAGCTGGTCGACCGTCATTTTGACCTCAGCGTTTATGGCATTATCCGCCAGCTTGATTTGCTGGCGCCGCGCTATCGCCAGACGGCCTGCTACGGCCATTTTGGTCGGGAAGTCTTCCCATGGGAACGCACTGATAAGGCGCCGCGGTTGCGTGACGATGCCGCCGGTCAGCTGTGCGCGTCGGTGTGTACCCCCTTGCATGAAAAATAACAGGAGAGAGATATGTCCGGGCAGAGCTTAGGCTTAATTGAAACCGTTGGCTTAACGGTGGCGGTAGAGGCCGCTGATGCCGCAATAAAATCGGCGAATGTCGAACTGGTCGGCTATGAGCTGACCAAGGGCAGCGGGCTGGTGACCATCAAATTAACCGGTGAGGTTGGCGCCATGAACGCCGCCGTCTCCGCCGGGGTTGCCGCCGCTAGCCGGGTCGGGCAGGTCTACGCCTGGAAAGTCATTGCGCGTACCGCAACCGGGATTGATAGCCTGATTGCCTCATCACAAACGTGCGGCACGCCTCCTGAACCGACAGCGCCTGCCGCCGAATGCCTCCCTGCCGCCGCGGAAGTTCCTGACGCGACGATAGCGGTGGTCAATATTACGTCTCCCGCACAGTCCGCCTCCTGCCTGGCTTTTGAGGAGAGCCCGGGCGTTGAGTTGCCGGCGTCGCTGGCGGCGGAACCTGACCCGGCGCTGGTTCAGCCGGTGGGCGCAGAGGCTGAACCTCAGAATGAGTCGGCGGTTCAGGCTACTCAGGAGGAGAAAAAAACGGCACGGACCCGGGCGAAGAACACCCGGCGCTAGCCGCTGTCATTTCAGTTAAGCCACCTGCGGGTTAATGCGGGTCACGTCAAGGTGACCCGCATTTTTTTGCTTTATCGCAGGCCAGGACGATACCGGTAAACGGTGGCTGGCGCGAAAATACGAAACCTCTGGCTTAACCGCGACCTTGAGGGCTGCCTCGCCTGCAGACGTGTTGAAAACCTGACAGCGCCGCATAAAAAACCGGCCATCTCTTTGAAATGGCGGATACTTACCCCTCTGCCGGATCGGTCAGCTGACCCTTAAACGATCGGCATTAACCTGCAGGTGGCTTTTTTGTTGCTACGCGCCAGGAGATGACGCGAGCGAGAGATGAGCAACCGGGCTCTGCTCGGATGCGCGGCTAAGAATCGGATGAGGTGCCTGGGGGGAGGAGCAGCAGGTGACACGAGCAGAAAAGGGGCGTTTGTGGAGCACTCCGCCACAATGTGTTGCGCTGGCGGAGTGCGGGCGCGTCGGGTCAATCAGGACAGCGGATGACTCACCGTCTCCGCGGCGGCTTTGGCGGCGGGGAGATGGCGCCCGATACCGTAGCGGTAGATCGCCGCGCCCAGGATTCCACCGATGACCGGCGCAATCAAAGGTACGAGGAAGTAGGGAATCTCTCTGCCACCGGTCATGGCGACGGAGCCCCAGCCGTTCAGAAATGTAAACAGCTTTGGACCAAAATCGCGAGCCGGGTTCATGGCAAATCCGGTTAGCGGGGCGGTCGCCGCGCCGATGACTGCCACCAGCAGGCCGATCAGCAGCGGCGCAAGCGGCCCTTTTGGCACACCGTTGCCATCGTCGGTCAGCGCCATAATCAAGCCAATCAGCATCGAAGTAATGACAATTTCCACCAGCGCCGCGAGCCAGACGCTGATGCTTGCCGCCGGATAGGTCGAAAAGATGCTGGCCAGATACAGGCTGTCCTGGCTGCCGCGCACCATCTGGTGGGCCTGTTCATAGTCGGCGAACAGATTGTGGTACAGCAGATAGGTCAGAGCGGCACCGCAAAATGCGCCGGCCATTTGCGCCAGGATATAAGGCGCTACTTTCTTCGCCTCAAAGCGGGCGAACATCCATAAGGCGATGGTGACCGCCGGGTTAAGATGAGCGCCGGAGATCCCTGCCGTCAGGTAGACCGCCAGCGCAATACCCAGCCCCCACACAATGCAGATTTCCCAAAGACCGAAGCTGGCGCCGGCCAGTTTTGCCGCACACAGCACGCTGGTGCCGAAAAACATAAACAATCCGGTACCAAGAAATTCTGCAATACACTGTCCGGTTACTGATTCACGAGAGTCACTCATAGTTTTTTTCCTGTATTAAGCGATGCGCTATGCCATCTCTTAACGATTGGGGTACAAGGGATAAGAGCGCGAAATCTTTTTTTTGTGTTGTCAGGATTAGCCGCCGATATGGCAATGAAATCCCATCGATTCAACGATTTTTTTCAGGCTGGCCATTTTGTCTTCGGAGTGCGAACCGGCATCGCCCATGGGATAAATACGGCCCAGCAGGGTATATTTATTTTCGCCAAAGGTGTGATAAGGCAGTAGATGAATCGTGTCCACTCCAGACATCAGGCGGGCAAATTCAGCAATGCTGCGAATCTCCTCCGGGCTGTCGTTAACGCCGGGAATCACCGGGATGCGTACAATAACGTGAGTGATAAAGGAGATCCGAATCAGGTTTTCCAGAATCGTACGGTTATCAACACCCGTATTAAGTTGATGAATAGTCGGGTTCACGGCCTTAATATCCGTTAATGCCAGATCGACCCACGGAAAGACGTCCTCAATCACCGCTTTGCTGGTCATTCCCGTCGTTTCCATCGCCGTGTGCCAGCCTTTGGCCTTACAGGCTTTCAGGAGCTCGCGAGCAAACACCGGCTGCGCCAGCGGTTCACCGCCTGAGAGGGTAATTCCGCCGCCGGAGCGCCGAAATAAGTTCTCCTCTTTCTGCAGCTCACGGATCACCTCGCTGACGGTCATGCGTTTGCCTTTCATTTCCAGCGCCTGAGTCGGGCAAACCGCGGTGCATTGGCCGCACTGAATACAGCGTTCGCGGTCGATAAAGAACGGATTGCCCGGAGAAAGCGCCCGCTGCGGACAGACCTCCACGCATTTTCCGCAGCGGATACAGTCGCTTTTTTTATAGATTAACTCGGGCTGCGGGCGCTGTGATTCCGGGTTGCTGCACCACTTACAGGCCAGCGGACAGCCTTTAAAAAAGGGGATCGTGCGGATGCCGGGGCCATCATGCAGGGAGTAGCGTTGAATATTGAATAACACGCCTTCGGTATCGTATTCGACTCTGTTCATAACATCACTCGTCAACAAAGCGACCACCAGGCAACAGCAAGTCAGCCGCTAAAATCGGGTCTGATAAAGGGCCATACGTTGCCGTATGGCCCTGGCAGGTCAGGCAAAATCAGAATTGCTGTTCGGTGCGGCTGATGATGTCATCCTGGACTTCTTTCGCCAGTACCACGAACTGCGCGCTATAGCCCGCAACGCGAACCACCAGGTCCTGGTGCTGCTGCGGATTTTTCTGCGCCTCCAGCAACGTGTTGCGATCGATAACGTTAAACTGTACGTGCATCCCTTTCTTATCGAAGTAGTTACGCACCAGACCGCCAAAGTTTCGCAGACCCTTTTCCCCCGCCAGCGAGGAGGGCAGGAATTTCTGGTTGTAGAGCGTTCCGTTCGAGGCGATAAAGTGATCCAGTTTGGCTACCGAGTTGGCTGCGGCGGTCGGGCCGAGGGTATCTTTCCCCTGGCGCGGCGATACGCCGTCGGCAAGCGGCTCTTTCGCCAGGCGACCGTCCGGCAGGGCGCTCACATCTTTACCAAACAGCACGTTCGCCGACACCGGATAGATACCGGCCTGGAAACGTCCGCCGCGTGGGTTGGTGTACTTCTCCACTTCCTGACAGTAGATCAGCGCGCATTGACGGGCGACAAGATCCACGTCGTCGATGTCGTTACCGAAACACGGCGTATTTTCCAGAATATGGCGAATCTCTTCATAACGCGGATTGCCTGCCGATGGGGCCGGACTGGCGCTGGCGAGCTGACGATAGACTTCGTTTTTTATCTCTGCCGGGTTCAGCGAGCCGTGCCGGTCGATAATGCGTTTGACCACTTCGTAAATATCCTGCTCGCCGAGAGAGGATTTTGCCGCCGCGCTATGCGCGGTGCCGCCGACCGGGTAGCCGAAGTTGGCATCCAGCGCGCCCTTCAGTTCCTGGAGCGTCAGGCGGCGATCCTCAAACACCTGTTTTTGGATGGCGTAGACGGAGTCGCCGGTATCGGCAATGCCGAACGCCTGCGGGCCGGTAAAGTTGTAAATCGCGCCGCCTTCCTGCAGGGATTTACCACGGCCAATGCAGTCATCGACCAGAGCGGACAGGAACGGCAGAGGGCAGCGTTCGCCGTGGGCGATGTCGACGCTGTTGCACGCTTCGACCAGCTGGTGCACAAAGTGCGCCATCTGTTTTTTGAAGGCCGCATAGAAGTCATCCATGCCGGTGTACTGGGTCATCTCACCGGTCATCGGGCCAAGCTGTTTGTTTCCTGAGCGGCCGTTGTTAAGGGTAATCTCCAGGACCTTCGCGACGTTGAAGAACGCCGCGTCGTGCCAGCCTTCGGTGCGATGCGGCGCCTGCGGCTCCACGCAGCCAATGATGCAATAGTCGCGGGCATCATGCAGCGAGACGCCGCGGTTTTGCAGCGCCGGGATAATCACTTCATCGTTGTACATGGCCGGTACGCCAAGTCCCAGACGGACCAGCTCGCAGGCGCGATAGAGAAACTCATCCGGCGTGCCTTGCCAGACGCGAATCGAGAAAGAGGGCTGCGGCAAACGCACGTGGGCCGTGGCTTCCATGCACATGTAGGTTAACGGGTTGGTGGCATCACGGCCGTCTTCCGTCTGACCGCCGACGCACAGGTTCTGGAACACGGCGTAGCCGGCGAAGGCCTGGGCAGAAACCTCATCGCGGGTTTTGTTGATATCGTTTAGCTTGATCCAGCAGCAGTCCACCAGCTCCTGGGCAAATTCGCTGCTGATGGCGGTATCTGCCGCCAGATACGGATACATGTACTGATCGAAACGGCCGGGAGAAATTGAGTGGCCGCTGGATTCAATCTGCAGCATGCTCTGAATAAACCAGAAGGTCTGGCAGGCTTCCCAGAAGGTTGTCGCGCCATATTCCGGCACGCGGGTACAGTTGCTGGCAATCTGTTCCAGCTCGCGCTGACGGGTTGGGTCGCGTTCTTCACGGGCAAGGCGCGAGGCTTCCTGCGCGTAGCGATGGGCGAAATTGATTGCCGCCTGATAGCTCAGAATAACGGCGTTGTAGAACTGCTCTTTTTTGATGTAATCGGGGGTGCTGCGATCGAGTTTCTCCAGCGCGCGGGTGACTTCATCGATGATCCCGCGAAAGCCGATTTTCAGTACCTTGCCATAGTCGACGCTGACGTGTCCGACACCGCCGAAGAAGTAGTTGCCGACGGTGAAAACGCCGTTGCCCATGCTCTCTTTTGTCCCTTCGGACATATAGGAGGCGGCGAGCGAACTGGTGGTTTTACCCGGCCAGTATTTAAAGGCCTGGTGGAGCTCATCGGCGGTTTTTTTCTCAATGATGAACGGGTCGGCAACGCGGTGCGCCATGGTGTCGAACTCTTTTTCGACCCAGTCATAAGAGAATTCAGGACAAATTTCTGTCGAACGTGGATTAATCGTGACGGCGCCGACGATTAACTCGTCAGGGCGAATAGTGACCGGCAGTTCGTTAAATATTTTCTCAACGACTTTTGCCCGCCGCATAATAGCGGGAAGCTGCTCATTTTCTTTATATGCCTCGGTTGCCAGCACCGCACGTTCAGATTCTACATACGGTTTAGCATGCAGAATCATATTTTTGAGTCTTACTACACGATCGGTCGGATGAGTAAAGCCTTTCTCTAACATACAATAACTCCCGAAATGATATAAGCGTGGGGTTTTTCCACACCTGAGTTTTTTTACCTGACGGTAGGGCCGGGTACGCTAGCTAATAGTGTTGCTGCCGATTAAACTAATAAATTGACGTAATATTTCCGGGTGCGCCATCCAGGTCGTCGCGGTGACAAGATTGCCGTCATGTACCGCCTCATGGTCTGCGGCGCTCACCCAGATGCCGCCAGCCATTTCAACTTCAGGCTTTAAGGTGAAATATCCCGTCAGCGTTTTGCCTTTTAATATGCCGGCAGCAACCAGAATTTGTGGTCCATGACATATAGCGGCAATCGGTAGCGCAATATTATTGGCACAGTGGATGATATTTAATACCATCCGGTTGAGACGTAAATATTCCGGAGCGCGGCCGCCGGCAAGATATATTCCACAATATTCCTGTATCCTGACTTCATCAAAAGAGGCGGTTAAGCGGAACAGATGGCCCGGTTTTTCGCTATAGGTTTGATCGCCCTCAAAATCATGAATCGCGGTCTTTATATATTCCCCACAGCGTTTCCCGGGGCACACCACATCCACTCTGAAACCTAACATGCTTAATGCCTGCCATGGCACCATGACTTCATAGTCTTCAGAGAAATCGCCTGCCAGAAGCAAAATTCTTTTCATAAGCGAACTCTCAGAACGTACTGTCATCATCCTCAATAATACGCATGGCTTCATTCACTGCGGCGATCTCGCCGAACAGCGCCAGCGTCGTGATATGCTGCGGACAGCTGCCAAAGATCTCCGATACCGCAACATGTGCGCTTTTACTTGCCAGATCGGCGTAAAAGTACAGATCCGGTACCGGCAACATAATCAACCCGATAGCGTCGATGCGGATACTTTCCAGCCGGTTGCGAGATTCCGAAGGCATCCGCCTTTTCAGCATGGCGAGCGTTTCCGGCGTCGGCGCGTTGATAATGCGTTTTTTCATGATCGAGTCAGCCATCCTGCTTCAGTCAACGAATATTGAGCGCTTCAACCATCACGCAGCGACGGTGCCTGGCGTAGGAGCGTGCTGAGGTCAGGCCTTCACCGGTCGGACCGGCAATGGTAAATGTCGCATGTCCTTCGCCGCCAACGCCCAACCCGGCATATGACGGGCCATTTTTGACAAAAATAGTGGTCTGGATCAGCCGCGCCATTTTGGTCAGTTTTTCAACGTTGGTAGAGTGCATCATGGCCGTGTGACGATGACCATGTTCAACTTTCACCGCCAGATCGATCGCTTCATCGACGTTCTCCACTCTGACCACCGGCAAAACCGGCATCATAAGTTCGTGCAGCACGAATGGATGGTCACGTTCGGTTTCAATCAGGATAACTTTGATCTCCTCCGGCACGCTGATACCGATTTGCTGCAGAATGTAGCGCGCATCTTTCCCCACCAATGCGGTACTCGGGCCGTTTCCTTTTTCATTCAGCACCAGCGCCTGTAACTGCTGAATATGTTGTTTGTCGCACAGCAGCCAGGCGCCGCTTTTTTTCATGCAGTGGATGAGATAGTCCGCCACTTCATTGACGACAATGACCTCTTTTTCCGCCACGCAGGGGAGGTTGTTATCGAAGCTGCAGCCGTTGATGATATCGCGGGCGGCTTTCTCGATATTGGCGGTTTCATCAACCACAACGGGAGGATTGCCCGCGCCGGCGCCAATCGCTTTCTTACCGGACGACATCACGGTTTTCACTATCGCCGGCCCGCCGGTGGCGACCAGCATATTGATACGCGCGTCGCCGATTAAGGCATTGGTGTTGTCAATCGACGGGCTGGCGACCGTGACCACCAGACTGGCGGGGGCGCCAAGTCGGGCCAGCTGTTGATTGATTAGCGTGACGCAGTACAACGACACCTGGCGCGAACGCGGATGCGGGCTAAAGACCACGGCGTTGCCGGCGGCCAGCATACCGAGAGTATTGTTGATAATGGTCTCGGTCGGATTGGTGGTCGGGGTGATCGAACCAATGACGCCATAGGCGGAGTATTCGGTCAGCGTCAGGCCGCCATCTCCGCTGATTGCGGCGGTGATGAGATCTTCAACTCCTGGGGTTTTTTGCGCGGCAACGCGGTTTTTCACCATCTTGTCGGCATAATTTCCCATTCCGGTCTCTTCCACCGCCATGGTCGAGAGCGCGTGCAAAATCTCTTCCTGCAGGAAAAACTGGCGAATGCCGTCAACAAAGCGGGCGCGATCCTGCATTGAGCAGTGGCGATACTGGATGTACGCCTGCTGTGCCGCGGTAATCGCGGCATCCATGGTGGCAAAAACACCGTCACCGGCGCTCCCGTCGACAGGCGCTGCGGGAGCGGCTCCGGCCTGGCTTGCCAGTACGCTGGCCACAATCGCGTCGATGCTGCCGCGATCGAGCGGTGTGGCGGCTGCCGGCGCAGGCTGTTCGGGCGCTGGTGCCGTCGTTTTGGTATATTTACTCAGCACGCGGGAGACGGCCTGAGTAATATCAAGATCGTTCATGCTGTATCTTCCTTACTTCGCTTCGCTCGTGGGTGCCACCATCAAATGTACGGCGTCGTGGTCGATTTGATCGGCGCCGGATCGAGCGTAGCCAGCAGCTGTTTCCCGACGTCTCTGGCGGCGATGACCGCCTGGCGTACCGCGCCGGAATCACCGGCAAACGTGAAGATCACTTCGTTACTGAAGCTGGTGCCGTGCGCCGGGCTGGCGTAACCCACCGGCTCGATGACGGCGGCTTTGGCTGCGGCGTCGGCGACTACCACGCCAATCGCCGCCGGTGAAGCGCAGGTCATGCCGAAAGATTTACCCAGCGGGGCACCGAAGGCTTTATTGAGCGCGCTGCTGGCGCGGGCGGTGTACTGGAACTCCAGATGACCGGCCGGCGAGCCATAAACATCGCCCATGGTGCGTTGAATTTCGCCCAACGCGACTTCAACCGCGCGACGAACATCGGAGACATCGGAGGCGCCGAAAATGATCAGGCAACCATGCCCACCGCCGCCCTCGGTATCGCGAGCCAGCTCAATAGAGAGAATTTCACTGTTGGTGGCTTTAATGGCCTCATCCGCGGCAAATATATGCGGGCCGGCCCCGGTCCGGGCGCCAAGAATACCGATGGAGCGATATTTCTTGTCGATATTCATGACTTCATGTAATTGATGATCAACATTGGCAATAACTAATCCAATGGTATGCCCGAGGGCCGTTCCGACAAATTCAGTTAAACCGCAACCGATAAAGCTGGCCGGCGTTTTATTATTTGCGCGATCATCAGTCTGTTTGTGCATTACTTCAGATATAATCTGCTCAACAAGATTATCTCTCATGGTCGGTATCCTCTGGCTTTATTAACTGACAGCTTTCGGCAGGATTTTTTCCACTTCAATATGTGGGCGCGGAATCACATGTACGGAGACCAGTTCACCGACTTTACCTGCCGCCGCTGAGCCTGCGTCCGTTGCCGCTTTGACTGCGCCGACGTCGCCGCGCACCATGACGGTAACCAACCCGGAACCAATTTTTTCATAACCGACCAGGGTGACGTTAGCGGATTTAACCATGGTATCTGCGGCTTCAATTGCGGAAACCAGACCTTTTGTTTCAACCATACCTAATGCTTCTTGTTGCATAACGACCTCAATATTTCCAGGTGAGAGTAAAAGCAAGTTATGAATTAACCGATAAAGGTTGAGTTCATAGACTTAATAAATTCATGCACTACGATGTTATTGCGTCAGAGACAAAATGTTTTGCCCGGCAGAGAGACTTTCTTGTTTTCCCGTTTTCAGCTGGACAATAAAATCCTCCCCGTATGACTACTTTCAGGACGCGCTCAGGCCGCGCCTTCCAGCAAGGGGGCAAGCGCGGCCGCATCCTCGGCAATCATCCGCTCCTCATTGGTGGGAATGACCGCCACAATCGGTGAGCCGGGGCGCGAGATAATGCCCTGCCGGCCGGCAAACATTTGCGCATTGCGCGCGGCGTCAAGCTGCACGCCAAATATCGCCAGCCGTTCGGCGGTCAGCTCGCGGATCAGCGCCGAGTTTTCCCCGATGCCGCCGGTAAAGATCAGCGCGTCAAAGCGATGCAGCGAAGCGAGATGGGCGCCAAGGTGGCGGGCAAGCCGGTGAACCATGACATCAATCGCGAGGGTGGCCCGGGGATCGCCGTTGTCGCGCGCCTCTTGTAACGTGCGGCAATCGCTGGAAAGACCCGACAGACCGAACAATCCCGCCTCGTTATTGACCATCTTGTAAAGTGATTCGATAGTCTGTCCGGTGCAGCGGGCAATATAGGCCGCGGCGCCAAAATCCAGATCGCCGCAGCGCGTTCCCATCACCAGCCCTTCAAGCGGCGTCATGCCCATCGAAGTGTCGACACTCTGCCCGTTTTTCACCGCGCAGACTGACGAGCCATTGCCGAGATGGGCAATAAGCAGGCCGTGGTTAGCGGGGTTGAGACCCAGGCGCGCGACGGCTTCGGCGGCGATAAAGCGATGGGAGGTGCCGTGGAAGCCATAGCGTCTGACCTGATGCTGGTGTAAATACTCCAGCGGGATGGCATAGGTATAGGCTTCCGGCGGTAGCGTCTGATGAAAGGCGGTATCAAACACCGCCACCTGCGGCAGCGCGGGTAACAGCGCCATGGCGGCTTCAATGCCAATCAGGTTGGCGGGATTGTGCAGCGGCGCCAGCGCCGACAGTTCACGGATACGCTCGATGACCGACGCCGTGAGCCGCACCGAATGTTTGAAATCATTCCCGCCGTGCGCCACCCGATGACCGATGGCGCAGACCTGCGGCAGCAGCCCCTGCTCTGCGAGCCGGGCGAACAGCGCCTCCAGCGCGCAGGTATGGCTGGCACCGTCAGGCAACCCGCTGGTCGTCTTCCCTTGCGCATCGTTAAAGGTAATGCAGGCCTGGTGTAGCCCCAGCTTTTCGGCCAGCCCGGAGAGCACCGGGGTCTCCTGATTGCGCGGGATGACGGAGAACTTGAGAGAAGATGAACCACAGTTAATAACCAGAACCAGTGATGCTGACGACATGATGACCCCTGTCTGTATCCGTTTTTTAGAGAGATTCATTGAATGGTGTGAGCAAAAATCGCTCGCGGCTGAAGCGCGCCAGAGTCTGCGTGGCAATCGCGATATCTTCCTCGACGCTCCCGCCGCTGATGCCGATACCGCCGAGTAGCACGCCGGCCGACCAGCAGGGCAGACCACCGCCAAAGCAGCAAAGACCTTGCGTATGCGACAAGCCGTACAGGCTGGCGCCAGGTAATACGTCGGCCGCGAGTCGGTGGGTCGGCATCCTGAGCGCCACGGCGGTCCATGCTTTTTGCGTGGCCAGCGTATGGCTGATGAGCAGGGCGTTATCCTGACTAACGAAGTAGCGCTGCAGGCCGTGGGTATCCACCAGGCTAAAAACAATGGGCACATTCGCGTTGTTCGCGGCATCGATGGCACAGTGCGCCAGTAATGCCGCGTCCGTCAGCGTCAGCGAGGCCGGAGACGGCGCTAACTGACGCGAAATGGCCGCGTTGATACGACGATCCAGTTCGGCGTTCGGGGTGGTGTGCATGTTTTTCCTCCGTGGCGCTTACTGGCCGTTAAGATCGAGCGAGTCAACAATGCCGACTACGGCAGCATCAATCACCGAGTGCTCTTTGCTGGTGGTCATCCGCGCGGAGCTACCGGTGGTGACGATGACCGTTTCCCCGTTTCCGGCGCCGACAAAATCGACGGCGACCTGCGCCGTGCCGGTGGGCTGATAGTGTTCATCCAGGCGGGCGACAATCAGCAGCTTTGCGCCATTGAGCGAAGCATGTTTGGTCGTCGACACCAGTGCCCCGGTTACTTTTGCCAGATACATATTTCCTCCTGGTGGCTCTGCACCATGACAATACCGCGGTCGCGAATTTCATCGCGTGCGGCGGGAGTGATGAGCGTCCGGTGTCCAACGGACAGGACCGCGCCTGCGGGGTGCTGGCGCACATCGCTGAGCGTGATCAGCGGTTTACCGCCGGGCGCCGTCGGCCTCTGTGCCGGGTTCGCCGTGGGGCGGCCGATAATCGTGATGCCATACTCCCCGAGAGTGGCGGCGTAACCGGCCAGCCGTGCCCGCAATGCCGGGGGGAGCTGGCTGGCGGCGTCATCCCGGCATTCGGTATTGAGCGTGACGATGATAGGCCTGGCCAGACTCAGGGCGTGAAAAACCCAGCGACACACCCGGTTATCGCGAATACCTAAGGCGATTTTGCTCAGGCTGTTGGTGGACAGCGAGGGCAGATACAGGCTGCTGAACGTCTCTTCTGTCGGGCAGGGATCCCGGTCGTCGCACAGCGCCTCAACATCGCGATGCGCCAGAGCCTCCAGGCAGGTGGAGTGCAACGATGCCTGGATGGCGCTATGGGAAAAGGTCATCACCAGGAGATAGCCGCGCCGGTTCAGTGCCGTCAGACAATCCAGCGTCGTCGGGAGCGTGGCGAGATCCTCGCCGCTTAATACCACGCGCATAACCTTGCCGTGGTCTTGCAGGCGCCGCCGGCGTTGAGCCAGCAGGTCTGCAATGAGGCTGTCGAGCCGGTGTGAGAGTTGCTGTGCATCCATTGTGGTTCTCCTCAGCGGCTGCGCATGGCGATGCCAAGCGGCGTCACCAGCAGCGGCTGCTGCGCCTGAATGACCCGTTTGCCGGTGGCGTGGCGAAAGACGTCGGCAAACTGGCGGAAGCTGCTGGCGCCTCCGACCAGGTAAATGTCGTCGACCGGATAGCCCGCCAGCCAGCCGGCGACCAGATGAGCCATCTTTTCAGCCACCGGACGGACCACGGTAAAGATCTGTTCCTCCTCCTCCGGACATTTTTTCAACGCTTCCGCTTCGGCAAAAGGCATGCCCAGGGCGCCCGCGAGTACCAGGGTCATATGGTTGCCTCCGGTCGGCTCATCGGCGCTGAAAATCACGTTGCCGTCGCGCAGAATGCTGATCCCGGTTGTCCCGCCGCCCACATCAACCACCGCGCCGTGGCGAATGTTTAAGGCCAGCGCGGCGGCTACCGGTTCATCAACCACGTCGGTCACCTCCAGTCCGGCGGCCTCCACCATATTGACGATCACTTTGGTGTTCCCGGCGGTGATTCCCGGCGGGATGGCCGTCGCCGCGCGGGTGAGGGGGCATCCGAGGCGCTCTTCGAGCGCTGTTTTCAGCCCGCTCACCACCCGGCTGGCGGTCAGGAAATCCACCACCACGCCGTCTTTCACCGCCCGTGAAGGATGGCTGATGCCGGCGACGGGGTTATCGTTTTCATCCAGCACAACCACGGCGATATTGGCCGTGCCCGGATCGACACCCACTTTCAGCGCGCCTGCCCAGGCGCGGCATCCGCCCAGGCTGACCAGCTCCGCCAATGCGTTCAGCCGCCTGGTTGCTGTGCTGTCAGTCATGGTGGCGTTCCGCAAACGCGCGCTGGACGCAGTCGCCGTTACGCAAGCCAAAGCCGTTGGCCTCCTCAACATCAACATGCATTTCCAGCACCGCATCCGCGCTCACCCGGACCACCACGTGGCTGAGAATGCCGCCGCGATAGCCGTCGATACGCACGTCAATCTCCATCCCGTCGCGCAGGGCGTGGCGCTCGGCGTCGGCGGGCGAAATATGAATATGGCGCCAGGCGACAATAGCGCCATCCGTTTTGCTGACCCGTCCGCGCGGGCCAATAATCTCGATCCCCGGCGAGTCCTGTAGATCGCCGGACATTCTTAGGGGGGCTTTGACGCCGAGGATAAAGCTGTCGGAGACGGAGATTTCAACCTGGGTGGCGCTGCGCAGCGGGCCAAGGACGCGTACTCTGGTCAGCTCCCCTTTTGGTCCGCGCAGAGTCACCGTCTCTTCGGCGGCATACTGGCCCGGCTGTTTGACCGCCTTCATGCGGGTGAGGGTGGTGCCATAGCCAAACAGAATGTCCATATCTTCCCGGCTCAGATGAACGTGGCGGTTAGAGATGCCAACGGGGATACGCAACGTCTGTGCGGCGAGTGGGGCACCGGCCGCCGCCCCGGGGCCACGGGACTTGAGTTCCTGAAGAATTTCCCGGGTGATTAATTCGGCTTGCTGCTGGGTGTCATTCATAGCGTCAACAACCTGAAAGTGATGAAAGGAGCGATACAAGCATATTCAGTCCCGCGTTGGCCTTTTTGCTGTTGCGCAGGACTTTTTTGACGGTCCGCCGGGCGCAGGACAATCTTGTCCAGATTTAGCCGGCGATGGCGGTCAGCAAGCGGTCTACATCAGCGGCGCGGGGCTGGCAGGGATTGGTTTGCGTGCAGCCATCCCCTAAGGTCGCCGCGATCAGCGCCTGACGCAGGGATTCCACAGCCGTCCGGTCTTTTCCCAGCGCCTGCAGTGTGGCGGGAATACCAAAATGGTGATTCATATCGCGAATGCTGCCGATTAGCGCGCGCAGAGTTTGCTCCGGCGTGGCGGCCTGGATGCCCATAATGGCGGCGCATTTCAGGTATCTCATCCGCGCGTGCGGGGCGTGGCGGGCATTGTGCTCAATAATCAACGGCAGCAGCATGGCGTTAATTTTGCCGTGTGGGATATGCAACATCCCGCCGATAGCGTGCGCCATACCGTGCACTAATCCCAGCCCCGCCGAATTAAACGCCATGCCGGCCATGCAGGAGGCGTTGTGCATATGGCCCCGCGCCGTAATATTATTCTCATCGCTAAAAACGTCGGGCAGGTGTTGCCACACCAGCGCAATGGCTTTCTCGGCGAGCGCGTCGCTAAAATCATTGGCCCCCGTCGAAACCAGCGCCTCAATGGCGTGGGTCAGGACGTCCATGCCGGTATCCACCGCGACCTGACGAGGAACCGAGAGAACCAGGTTTGGGTCAAGGATGGCGCAGTCCGGGATCAGTTCATCGGCAATCAGCGGATATTTTCGGCCGTTTTGCGGATCGGAGATGATGGCGTAGGAGGTGACTTCGGAACCGGAACCGCTGGTGGTCGGAATGGCGATAAGTTCTATGGCGTGGCCGGGGAGGAACTCTTCCAGCGTAACCTTGATCCCTTTAGCGGCATCAAGAGCGGAGCCGCCGCCCAGCGCGATAATGACCTGCGGTTTAAAACTTTTAAACTGTGCGGCGCCGGCGTGCAGGATCTCCACGCTCGGGTCGGGTTTCACCTCGCTAAAAATAGAGACGCAGGCCTGCGGCATTTCATTAATCAGGTCGCGTGTTTTACCGGAGCTCACCATAAAGCTGTCGGTCACAATCGCCACCTTTTTATGGTTCAGCCGACGCAAGGTTTGAATTGCGTTTTCACCAAAATAGACGTCAGGAAGAGAAAAGAAATAGCTCGCCATCTTTCGATTACCTTATCCGTTGGGCGGATTGCGGGGAGGCAAATGCCGGATGTAAAAAGAGAGCGTATTGTGTCATGGGGGGATGAATAAGAAGCTGGCTATGCTTGTGCTAAGTCAGGATTTCGTTGCGGTACTCTTTTATTGCGGACAAAAAAGTGCAGGGGGGCATCGCGCCAGCGATGGTCTCTGGCCCTGGCCCTGGCCCTGGCCCTGGCCCTGACCCTGATACGGGTCGGGACCGGAATTCTGGCATGCGTGAGGCGCTGGCGGTGCTGAGGCCAGGTGATAGTTTCTACGCTGAAGGCATTGCGTGACCCTACTGTGCTGTCGCTGCATGTGTTCCCGATCTGTTCGCTCCGCCGTTACGGGTTAACGTCCTGCCACTGCCCGGCGTTGTTGCGGTCAGATGAGCGGTTTCAACTTATCCTGTCTGCCCGGCATGGGTTTTGTTGCCATTCCGCAATGAGCCACCGTTACCCTCTCCAGGTGAAAAATATTCACCGGCTCATGCCAGTCTGCGGGCATAGCGCCAGCAGATGCTGGCGCTTATCATCCCTGAACCCTTACAGGTCAGAGCAGGTTAAAAGATGAGAAAGCCAGAAGATATCGTATTCCCCGCCGGGCAGCAGGCGCTGTATGAGCAGAACCGTTACTCTCCGGCGGTTAAATCCGGCGATTTTCTGTTTGTTTCCGGTCAGGTAGGAAGTCGGGAAGATGGTTCAGCGGAACCCGGGCTGGAGCAGGAGATCCGCAGGGCGTTCGATAACCTTAATGCGGTGCTGGCGGCCGCAGATTGTACGTTTGCCGATGTGATTGATGTCACCATCTATCTGGTCGATGCGCAATCGACTCTCGACACGCTCTGGAAGGTGTTGCCGGAATACTGGGGAGATGCCCCCTGGCCGACGCTGACGGGCGTCGGCGTGAGCTGGCTATATGGCTTCCGTTTTGAAATCAAGGTCACCGCCCGCTTGCCCTCGCGGCAATGAAAATCGGTTCCGCTCTTTAATGAGATCGATCAGTGCGCGCAGGCTGGCGGGCATATGTCGGTTGGCCGGAAACCAGAGGCACAAACCCGGAATCGGCGGGCACCATGGCTCAAGTACGGTGACCAGTCGGCCATCCGCCAGCGCTGCGCGGGCGTGTACATCCGGGACATACGCGATCCCCAGACCGTTGATCGCGGCGTCTACCATCAGCGGCGAACTGTTTAGCGTCAGCGTTCCGGGCACATCCAGCAGGATGCTTTGACCGTGGCGGGAAAACTCCCAGCGGTAGCGTTTACCGCTGGGTAAACGCTGGCGAATGCACTGATGGTGGGCCAGATCGTCCGGGCTCGCGGGAGCAGGATGCTGGCGCAGGTACGACGGCGACGCCACCGCCAGAAACCGCACATCTTCGCCAAAACGCACGGCCACCATATCCGCAGGGACGTCTTCCGCCAGACGGATCCCCGCATCAAAACCTTCGGCGACAATATCTACCAGCCGGCCATCTACCACCAGATCCAGCGACACGCCGGGATACCGTGTCATATAGTCCGGCACAATTGTCTGCAGCAGCAGGTGAATAGCTTCCTCTCCGCCATTGATACGCAGCGTGCCCACGGCCTGTCCTTGGGTATCGGCGATCTCTTCCAGCGCTTGTTCCAGCCCGTTGAGGTGCGGTGAAATGCGCCGCAGCAGCGCCTCTCCGGCCTCGGTCAGCGCCACGCTGCGGGTGGTGCGATGTAACAGACGGACGCCCAGACGCGATTCCAGCCCGCGAATGGCATGGCTTAACGTGGAACGAGTCACGCCGGAAAAATCGGCTGCACGACGAAAGCTACGCTGTTCCGCTACGGCGATAAAGGCTTTCAGATCGGAAAGCGTCGGGGTTTTAACTGGTGATTTCATTTCACCTCTTCATGCCATTTGTTGAGTCTTATCGTGCTAATCATCATGCCATATCCTGTATCGGCGAGTTAAAGACTTTTCTGGAGGATAACGATGAGCAGCAAAACCTGGTTAATTACCGGTACTTCAACCGGTCTCGGACGCCTGATGACGGAGCGCCTGCTGGCGCGGGGCGACAAAGTGATTGCTACCCTACGCAAATCCGGCGCGCTGGATGATCTGCAGGCGCAATACAATGGGCGGCTTCATATCCTGCTGCTGGACGTTACGGATACTGACGCTGTACGCCGGACGGTGCAGCAGGCATTCGACTTCGCCGGGCGTATCGATGTGCTGGTCAGTAATGCGGGATACGGGCTCTTCGGCGCGGCGGAAGAGGTGAGCGATGCCCAGATTGACCGGCAGATTGCCACCAATCTCATCGGCCCGATTCAGCTTATTCGGGCCGCGTTACCCGCTCTGCGTCGGCAGGGAGGCGGACGTATTGTGCAGATATCGTCAGAAGGCGGGCAGATTGCCTGGCCGAATTTCAGCCTTTATCACGCTACCAAATGGGGGATTGAAGGATTTATTGAATCCGTCGCCCAGGAAGTGGCGCCTTTTGGCATCGATTTTATGATTGCCGAGCCCGGCCCGACGGCGACGAATTTTGCGGGCGGACTGGATACGGCTTCGCCGATGGCTTGTTATGACAACACGCCCGCCGGCGAAGTGCGTCGCGGTCTGGCGCAGGGAACTCTCACTATTAACGGCGATGCGTCAAAAACCGTCGCTGTCATAATCGATGCCGCGAGTGGGGAAGCGCCGCCGTTTCGCCTGGCGCTGGGCAGTAAGGCGTACCGATCTATCAACGAGGCGCTGAACAGTCGGTTACAGGTGCTGGAGGATACCCGCGCGCTGGCGCTAAGTGTGGATAAAGATGCGTGATTGTCCGTGGGTAATATACACACCATCTGCAAAGAAGCAGGAGCGAGCATTTTTATTTCGTTTGGTTTTTACTTAAAACAACCGTTCTGCCGCTGAAATCTTAGCTGCCGCAGCTAACCTGCTGGTAAAGGTAAGCGCTGCTTGATGAGATAAGTGAATTGGGCCGGATGGTGAGTTTTTATGCCCGCTTTTCGTTCATCGCTGCACCAGCAGCGTGCGCAAAATGATTAAAATTCCTTTTTTTGCCTGAAAGTTAATCATATCTGCAGATAAAAAGAAAATTCCTCCTGGCAAGCCTTTTGCAATAGTACCTGGTGAATTTTAATTTTATCTTTTTGGGATGAGTAAATATGAAATTTAGCGCATTACTGGCAATGGCATTGCTGACAATAAGTACTTTCGCGTTAAGTGAGACGCATCTGCCGCATATTGTAATCCTTGCTACTGGCGGTACCATCGCCGGCTCGGCGGCGAGTAATACTCAGACTACAGGATATAAAGCCGGCGCAATTGGCGTACAGACGTTGATTAATGCCGTGCCTGAGATGAGTAAAGTGGCTCGCGTTGATGGAGAGCAGCTGGCAAACATTGGCAGTGAAAATATGACCAGCGAGATAATCCTCAAGCTATCAAAACGCGTCAACGAGCTGTTGGCCCGCGATGATGTGGATGGGGTCGTGATTACCCACGGAACGGACACCCTTGATGAGACGCCTTACTTCCTTAACCTGACCGTAAAAAGCAACAAGCCGGTGGTGTTTACGGCCGCGATGCGTCCGGCAACGGCAATCAGCGCGGATGGCCCGATGAATCTGCTGGAAGCGGTGACTGTAGCGGCTGACCCGGAGGCGAAAGGACGTGGAGTGATGGTGGTTCTTAACGATCGCATCGGCGCTGCCCGTTTTGTCACCAAAACCAATACCACGACACTGGATACCTTCAAAGCGCCGGAAGAGGGGTATCTCGGGGTGATGGTGAGCGGTAAACCGCAGTTTGAAACCCGTGTTGATAAAATTCACACTGTACGCTCGGTATTTGATGTGCGTAACCTTAACGCATTGCCAAAAGTGGTCATTATCTACGGCTATCAGGACGACCCTGAATATATGTACGACGCGGCGATTGCGCATCATGTAGATGGTATTATTTATGCCGGCACCGGCGCGGGGTCGGTCTCTGTACGCAGTGCTGCGGGAATCAAAAAGGCGGAAAAAGCCGGTATCGTGGTTGTTCGCGCCTCACGTACGGGGAGCGGTGTTGTTCCGGTTGATGACGGCCAGCCTGGACTGGTGTCCGATTCGCTTAACCCGGCAAAAGCGCGAATTTTGCTGATGACGGCACTGACCCAAACTAAAAATCCGCAGCTCATTCAGCAATATTTTCACACTTACTAATTTCATCCGGAGATAGTTCCGGACCGGCCATAGCCGGGGTGGCCCCTGTTCGGGGCTACCCCTTTGTTTAACCACCGATATGCTCCCGTATTCCGGGCCTCCGCTCCAGCGGCAGGGCGGGATCGGGGGGCCATCTGCGGCGTGGTGACGCTTTCCAGACGACAGAGCCGGATTATCTCAGTCAACGCTGGCTTGAATCGGGTTGGCTCCCACCACGACTGGCTTGCGCGTATGCTCATATTTCTGCCGCGCTTTCATGTAATGTGCCGGTGCGATGAAAATAAAAAAATCCACGCAATGGCGTGGATTTTATGGGTTTTTATGGTTTCCATGAGATTCAGTGAAACCTCACGAGAAAATAAAAACGATTAGACGTTGAGCTGTGATTTTATATTTAATTTATTGATATTTAATGATTTTTTTTTGTTATTATTTTTATACTCACATCTGTACTCACTTTAGTTGATGATGTTAACTGAGGTTAGTTTTCACAACTTCTGTTTATCCATTCTTCTTACTAAGAGAATATCTTTTATCGCTGACATTCATAAACTACCTTAGCTTAACTTATTGTTTTATTAGTACGAATGTATCGTTTATAGTATGGTTCAATGCTCAAAAATCATACCATGTACAAGTACTGAAGCTAGTAACTAGCTGTATAGGACAAAGATTCTAGCATAGGGCGACTAACGCTATTCACTGTCAGAAGGAGCTATCAATTGAGTAAAGCTGGTATTCAATCTAATAGGGGGGATGGATATCAAACCTTGGTAGCGTTTGAGTGGGCTTTGACAGTGTTATCCAATCCTGACTATCAATGGTTAGAGACAGATTCAGTGAAATGGCTGGTTGATGACGTTGTGATAGGGCGGACTGACGGTACAATAATTTGTTGTCAGTGCAAAAAAAATCAAACAGGATTTCGAGCGTGGTCGTTCACCGATCTTAATGATGAGCTAGAAAAGGCCATTAAAACGCTTATACAAGATCCTACTACGACAGTCAGATTCTACTCCCGTACCCCTTTTGGTGAACTGGCAGCTTTACAAGAGTTTAGTACTAATTTTCCAGATGAAAGTGCCTATCATGCTGCTTTAAAAGAGACAAAGGTACATGAGGCGACAAATAGAAAGCTCAGTGAATTAATTGCAAAAATATCTTCTAATTTTAATAGTTATGAGCTTTTATCCAGAACAAAATTTGTTACTAGCGATATTCATGAGCGAATGAGAGAAACACTAGAAGAGCGCTTACAATATTTGGTGAGTAATTCTGTTGCAGCTTTTAATTCACTTTGGACTTGCCTTGATTATCAAGGGATGCGAGTTACTGATACGCAAGATAATAAACTGTCATCTTGCTCGCGTTTAACCAACATCGACCTTATAAATCTTCTTTCTCAGTCAGGTTGTGTTATTTCTCCTCCAACAGACATTCAATCTATTTTTAATTCATTCAGAAAAACATCATCGATTGGTCGTTCGTGGCAAAGAGATATTGGTGGTCATCGCATTGACACTCTTTTAGTTAGTGAATTAATTGAGGCTATCAGAAACAAGAGCCATTCCATATTAGTGACTGGAGGGCCGGGTTCAGGGAAAACGTGTAGTCTACTTGAATTGCAGGAGAAATTAGAGCAATTGGCGCAATCTGATAGTGCTATGTTACCGCTATTTATTCAATCGCGAGAGTTTGCTGATTTAGAAACTGCACAGGAACGGCAATCTCTAGGGTTAGATGAGCAATGGATTGAAAAGATTGCACGTGTAGCTGACAGCTATCATGTAATAGTCATAATTGATTCACTTGATGTGCTTGCTATAGCTCGAGAACATACGGTGCTAACGTATTTTTTAGCTCAAATAGATCAGCTGTTATTAATTCCAAATGTTACCGTTATTACGGCTTGCAGAGAGTTTGATAGACATTACGATAGACGTATATCTCAGCGCTCATGGGATAAAGAGTTTAAGTGCCAGGCATTAGATTGGGAAGGTGAAATCATGCCGTTGCTTGAAAAACTCTCAATCGACTCATCAGCTATTGATAACACAACGCGACATTTAATTAGCAATCCACGTGAGTTAGTTCTATTTATAAATCTTGCTCAAAGAGATGATAGTTTTAATATAGTGACTAGCCAAGCGCTAGCTCAACGCTATATTGATTCAATTATGTTGACGAATCCATCGCTAGGTGATGAAGGGAAAATAGCACTTGAAAATATGGCCACGGAAATGTTAAAGCTTCGTAGCCTGTCGATACCAACTCAACGATTTACTGCTTCAGATGACATTCGTAGAATGTTACTTAGTCATAATGTTTTGCATGAAACTGAGGATAATAAATTAACATTTGGGCATCAAACGTTACTTGATGTATTAGTTATTAGTAGAGCGATTCGTCATGGATTGACTTTAAATGATTTTATAAAGGATCTCCCACCAGTACCTTTTGTCCGCCCATCTATTCGTAGCTTTATTGCACAGCTTGTCAATGAAGGAAGACAAGAGTTTAGAAAACAGTTACGAACGGTGCTTACCGGAACTTATGCTTTTCATATACGTCGCCTAGTTGCCGAATGTTTTGCTGAGCAATTACCTCAAGATGATGATTGGCCAATGTTACGTGATTTACGTAATACGCATCGAGATGTTTTCCAAGTTATTTATAGTAAAGCTTCACAAGTTGAATGGCATTATTTTTGGCTAAGGAATCTTGTTCCAGTTTTAAAAACTACGCGTGATGTTGATGGTATAGGAATTCATACTTACCGTATAGCGCATTGGTTAAATCTAGATCCATCAGGTGTCGTTGATTTTTGGATGGAAATATTAAGATCTGATTGGATAGATAAGTCACAATTGATCAGTAAGATTGCTGTTTCCATATCGAACATAAAGGAAGAACATGCATATTTGATGTCTCCTCTATTGCTGGAGCTATTTAAATTTCCACAGGAAGAATATAGCTTTTTAGGTAGAGCCCTTGCTCGTTGTGTTGCTGTAGGGGGTATAGATGATGCGGTGCTTTGGGATTACATCATTGCTGATGTTAAAGATGAAGACATTCTATCCTATCGTTTTGGAAATAAGCTTAAGTGCCGACCACACGAATTTGGTGATAAGGATAATAAATTTCTTTCAAATAAAATGATTAATTCTATTACTTTGTTAGAGCTGGCTATATCGACAATTGAACAGTGGAGCAAAGTACGAAGTTCTCGATATGAAGAAGAAAATAATTATCGAAGTGGTTTTCTAAGTGGAACTTCTCATTCTGATGATCGCAGAATGAGGGATTTTGAGCATAAAGATAGTCAACGTGTCCTGATGGATGCTTTAGAAGTAGCTATTATTCATCATGCTAATATCAATTCTGAGTGGTGGCAAAACAATCGTGAGCGTTTATGTTTTAATCTAGAAGGTTCACTTCGTTACTTTGCATTGTTAGCATGTATTAATTCTCCGCTAACTAATCTTGACATATCCTCTCGTTTGCTGTCGAAAGCAGATTTATTAGAGTCTGAGCTTTCATATGAATTGGGAACTTTAGTTCAGAAAGTTTTTATCCATTTGAGTTCAGAATCCCAAGACGCAATACAGATTATAATACTTGCTCTTTCTCAGAGATATGCTGATCTCCCTGAGTATAGGCAATATATGCTTAAAGCTCAGGTCAAGTTTATTATTTGTATACCGTGCTATTTACGTTCACCGTCATGTGTAAGTATTTTAGATGAATATATCCGTTCAAACTGGCCACTTGAACATAAACCAGGTGTTAATGGGTGGTGCGGAATTGTAAGAGCTCCGTTCTCATATGAAGTTTTTAATGAGCTCAGTAATGAAGGCGTTCTCAGTCTTCTTGAGCACTATAATGGGTATAGGCGAGACTCATTTAGCGACATGCTAATCGGTGGAGAGGAGCAAGTCGCTCAACAACTGAGTGAAGCATCTTCAAGGGATCCATTACGATTTTTGAGTTTTTTACCTTCTTACTGGCAGGATATAAATGAAGAGTTTCGGAATCATATTATGGATGGTATTGCTCATTATTTGAATCATCGTTATGGAAATTATCGGACGAATAATGATTGGAAACCGATTAATGAACCTAATATTGATGTTTTAGTTAGCAATATCTTAGATGAATTGGAGCGACATTCTGTTTATTGGAGGAAAAACCGTTCGGCTTCTAAGGTGCTACAAGGATGCTCACATGTAGTAAAAGACACTAATAGTGCGAGCAGAATAGCTTTTTTATCCATTCCATATTTATTTTTAGAGGAAAAGGACCCTGTCTCAGGAGATGGCGTTACGTTTATTAATATAGGTATTAATATGAGTCGAGGGCATGTCGCTGATGCTCTTATGGTTATGGCGATAAAGTTACACGAAGAAAATATCTCTTGGCCTGGATTACTGTTACCAACATTATACCAATTCGCTACTAACGATCATCCTGCGGTGAGAGCCGTAGTATTACGTCGTTTACCTCATTTACAACATGTTTTACCTGAAATCGGTTGGGTAGTATTTGAATTAATAATGCGGAAAGGTAGTGAAGGACTTTGGGATATGGCAGAACGTTGTCTCTATTATACCTATCATCATGAGTTTGACAGAGTTTCCCCATGGTTAAATAAGATTGTATCTGAAGGTATTAAAGATGGATTGCAAGTATGGGGAAGAATATCTGCATTAGCTGTATTGTCAGAAAAAATAGAAAATTGTGACTTTATCAAACAATTAAAAGAATTAAGTGATAGTGATGCATGGGAAGGTGCTATCGATGTTTGGACACATCGTGAGAATTTTCAACGGCATCAGGATTTATGTCTTGCTGGTTTGTCCACTGCGTTAAGTGATGATAATCAATATGCCTCAACATTAATAGGGTCGATGGATAGCATTTTTAGAAAAAAGGAGCCTGTTATTATTTTACCTATGCAAATGTTAGAGCGTTATTTTTCATTAGTATCTACGAGTTCTGAAGCATCGAGAATTGGCTTATTCGATTTCGGCGCATGGTTAAATATTGTTTCATGCATAGATCCTTTGTATGCATTGAAAGCTACGGAGATTTATCTTGAATGTGTTCGTACAACAAAAGCCTATTTGCATGACTACAATAATAATTTAATGCAACTATTGACTCGTTTATTTGCACAAGCAGAAGAGCAGGAAGAATCGGATAACGGAGAAATGCTACATCGGGTAGTTGCTTTGCAAGACACTATGTTGGCTTTAGGTGTTGATGGGGTGAATACATGGTTAGAGGCTGCTGAGAGAGCATAATTAACTATCTGTGAACTATATGGATATTAAGGTGGAGAGATTGAAAAAAGATTTATTGATAGAATGGGTTAAGTGTTTTTATTCTCGTTTGAATGTTAGTCAAAAATTGCATTTAAATTATATTTTATTATTTATCTATACATACGTAATATTTCATGTATTGAGTTATGGTCAAATATTCAGGTCTACATTCTTATTGGCTATTGTATTTTGGTGCATTGCATTGGCATATGATGCTATTCTTTTATATAAAAGAATATATGAAAATATTATAGGGAAAGCATTGTTAACTATAATATTGGTTGTCGGGACTAATTTTTCTATATCTATTGCTGGGATCATATTAAATGATGTTAGCGGGGTTGAGCCTTCTAATTTTCCTCATGCATTAATTATTATTTCTATTTTAACCATTCCATTCATTACGGCTTTAATTGCTTTGTTTCTATATTATATCTTAGCCTTAATTGTTTTCCCTTTTACAATTCTATATTTTTTATTATCGGATGCTAAAGTAAATAATTTTTTATTCCCCTTCAAAAGTGAAAAAGATGATATTTATCTAAAGAAATCCACAATTCTAATCAAGGTTTTTAGTTTTGGCATATTTTTTGTTTTCATTTATGGAATATCACAGAATACTATGTCTTGGTACGAAAAGAAGTTATCAAAATTTTCAGAGAACCTTATATATACATTTGAGATGTATTCGAAAAGCCCATGCTATCTTGATAGTGGTACTAAATCATTGTTTATAAATGATGATAGAATTATTTCTGCAAAAAAAGTTGGTGATGAAGTTATTTTTAAAGTTGAGGAATGTAATTATAAAAAATAGCATATATAAAATTTAATATAATGTTGGGGAGATGACTCTCCCAACACTACCTCTGAGTTATGTAAAGTGTTCCTCAATAATGGAAATTTTTGTATTAATTTCAGCTTCCAGCATTTCGTGGATTCCTGAAGCACGATTATAACCAATACGAAACTGCCTCTGTATTTTGGAAATGGATATCTCTGCTAGAGTGACCCTCGTTAGTTGTTTTTGTATTACCCATTCTCTGACGGCGGTTATCAGCGGTTCTTGTTGCTCATGTTTTTTCATCACTCGATTAACTTTATTCATAATTGCTCTTATGATTTATTTTTCCTGAGCTTAAGCAGTCGAGAAAATCACAACCCGCAAACGTTAATATAAAACTGGTTATCACCATCATCTGTTTTCTGTATCTGATAGGTAATTGGGATACATTTTTGACTGAGCTGTAGTGAGATAAATTGAGGCGTCATGAAAGTAAAAATCCATGCAATTGCATGGATTTTATAGGATTTTCTGATTCCAATGAGATTTGCTGAAACCTCATGAGGCAACAGAAACTATTTAGACGTTGAACAGGAAGTTCATGACGTCGCCATCTTTAACGATGTAGTCTTTCCCTTCGGCGCGCATCTTGCCGGCTTCTTTTGCCCCTTGCTCACCTTTGTAAGTGATAAAGTCTTCATAGGCGATGGTCTGGGCGCGGATAAAGCCTTTTTCGAAGTCGGTGTGGATTTTACCTGCCGCCTGCGGAGCGGTCGCGCCCACAGGGATAGTCCACGCGCGAACTTCTTTGACGCCCGCGGTAAAGTAGGTCTGCAGGTTCAGCAGCTCGTAACCGGCACGGATCACGCGGTTCAGGCCCGGCTCTTCAAGACCCAGCTCGGCCATGAACTCATCGCGGTCGGCATCGTCCAGTTCAGCGATATCAGACTCGACAGCAGCGCACACGGCGACCACTACGGAGCCTTCAGCTGCGGCGATCTCACGAACTTTATCGAGGTACGGGTTGTTCTCAAAACCGTCTTCATTGACGTTAGCGATGTACATGGTTGGCTTCAGCGTCAGGAAGCTCAGGTATTTGATAGCGGCCTTGTCTTCTTCGGTCAGGTTTTTCAGCGCGCGCAGCATGCCGGCGTTTTCCAGCTGCGGCAGGCATTTTTCCAGCGCCGCCAGCTCGGCTTTCGCGTCTTTATCGCCGCCTTTAGCTTTCTTCTGTACGCGGTGAATCGCGCGTTCGCAGGTATCGAGGTCGGAAAGCGCCAGCTCGGTGTTGATCACATCGATGTCGTCTGCCGGATCCACTTTGTTATTCACGTGGATGATGTTGTCGTTCTCGAAGCAGCGCACCACGTGACCGATAGCTTCGGTTTCACGGATGTTGGTCAGGAACTGGTTACCCAGACCTTCGCCTTTGGACGCGCCTTTCACCAGGCCCGCGATGTCGACGAATTCCATGGTGGTCGGCAGAATGCGCTGTGGTTTGACGATTTCAGCCAGCTTGTCCAGACGCGGATCGGGCATCGGCACGACACCGGTGTTCGGCTCAATGGTACAGAAGGGGAAGTTGGCCGCTTCAATACCCGCTTTGGTGAGCGCATTGAACAGGGTGGATTTGCCGACGTTGGGCAAACCGACGATACCGCATTTGAATCCCATGATTTAAATCACCTTAATCTTTGGATAATCAACCCGTTACACTGAACAGATTGCAGAAAAGTAAATAGCTTTGCCTATTATACACGGTGCGCGGCAAAAATTCCGCACGTCGACCGGTTATTGCGCTTTAAAAGCGTGTAAACGGTTGGTCGCTTTGGTGAGACCTTCTTTCAGCCACACCTCGGTGCAACGCGCCGCTTCGTCCACGGCTTCATCAATCAGTTTCTGTTCGCTCGCCGGCGGTTTACCCAGCACAAAGCCGACAACTTTGTTTTTATCGCCCGGATGGCCGATTCCGACACGTAAGCGATGAAAGTTGGGGTTATTGCCCAGCTTGCTGATGATATCTTTCAGACCGTTGTGGCCGCCGTGGCCGCCGCCGAGCTTAAATTTTGCCACCCCGGGCGGCAGATCCAGCTCATCGTGCGCCACCAGAATCTCATCCGGATTAATGCGGTAGAAGGTGGCAATGGCCGCCACGGCTTTGCCGCTGAGGTTCATAAAGGTGGTCGGGACCAACAGGCGGACATCTTCGCCGGCAAGGTTAATCCGCGAAGTGTAGCCGAAGAATTTGCTCTCTTCGCGCAGCGGGGCGCGATGGCGGTCAGCCAGTAAATCTACGTACCAGGCGCCAGCATTGTGCCGGGTCGCCGCGTATTCTGCGCCGGGGTTTGCCAGGCCGACAATCAGTTTTATCGTCACTTTTCTATCCTGCTTGGGTCGTTCTCTGGCGCGTAGTGTACTGTTTGCCGAGGCGGTTGACAAAATTCTGCCGCCACAACGGCGGGGAAAGAGATAATTACCCTTATGAACCATTAGAATTTGATGTTGTTCAGTAAGTTATTTGTAAGTTTTTGTTGATTTGATATTAACTAATGTGATCACCGACGCAATCAACCTTATCCCCATTGTCTATACTAGACCTATAAGTTTTGGGGATATTCCCAGGTAGCCCAAGGTTCCGGAGGTGACATATGAAACGCAGAAACGCTTCGTTACTCGGTAATGTACTGATGGGTTTAGGATTGGTCGTCATGGTTGTTGGCGTTGGTTACTCTATTTTAAACCAGCTTCCGCAGCTTGACCTGCCGCAGTTCTTCGCTCATGGCGCGATATTAAGTATTTTTGTCGGCGCCGTTCTCTGGCTCGCAGGGGCGCGCGTTGGCGGGCATGAACAGGTTAGCGACAGATACTGGTGGGTCCGCCATTACGATAAACGCTGCCGTCGCGATCAGCACCGCCATAGCTAAACCGGTTCCTCGCCCCGGCCGTCTCGCGGCGGGTGCGCTTACATAAACTGTTCATCTGCAGCCAGCTGCCCACCCGGAAGCTGGCTGTTTTATTATCGCGTCGCCTCTTTTCTTCAGAACAACGCATTTGCTGCCCGGGTTACGCCTTCACGATAAAATACCCTCTCTTTAACACTTGACCCTGACGTAACGTCAGGCGGCAGAGTGGCGCTATGGTCGAACAACAGGAGCAGTTATGTTAATTCAGGTGGGTGAACTGGCGAGACGCGCCGGAATGACCGTCCGCACGCTACATCACTATGAACAAACGGGGCTGCTGATGCCGTCGGCCAGAAGCACGGCGGGTTACCGGCTCTATAACCTGGCGGCGGTTCAGCGTCTGCATATGATTAAGGCGCTGACGCAGACCGGGCTGGAGCTCGCCACTATCAAGGACTACCTTGACCAGGACTCGTTTTCCCTGTCGGACCTGCTGGTACAGCAGATCTCGACGCTGGATAAACAGCTGCGAGCGGTCTCCACGCTGCGCGAACGGCTGGTTCAGCTGCGCGATGAGCTGGCATGCGGTAACGAGCCTGACCTGGAGTCCTGGCTACAGACGCTGGAGTTAATGAAAATGTACGATCGTTGGTTTAGTCCCCAGGAGTTACAGGCGCTGCCGTTTGCGGAGCAGGATCAGCAGCGCAACCAGATCTGGCTGGCGCTGGTGACGGAAGTTCGCCAGTTGCTTGCCGAGGCGTGTCCGGCGGACGATCCGCGGGCCATGGCGCTGGCGACCCGCTGGATGGCGCGCCTGGAGCTGGATACGGCCGGGCGGCCGGAGTTTCTCACCCGCCTGAATGAAATGCACGTCGCTGAACCGCAAATGCGCGAGCAAACCGGAATCACCGTGGATGTTGTGGACTACATTACCCGCGCTTTTGCCGAGAGTAAGCTGGCTATCTGGGCGCGTTATCTGAATGCTGATGAGCTGGCTTTCACTCGCGCGCACTATTTTGATCGACTGATGGAGTGGCCTGGGCTGGTGACGGCGCTGCACGAGGCCTGTCGCGAGCATTGCGACCCGGCTTCTCCAGTGGGGCAGGCGCTGGCCAGGCAGTGGCTGGCGTTGTTTCAGTCCTATGCCGGAACTCATCCTCACACCCAGCAGAAATTCCGCCTGGCGATGGAGCGCGAACCGCATCTGATGAAAGGGACCTGGATGACGCCTGAGGTGCTCGGCTGGCTCCAGCAGGCGATTGGCGTGATGATGACGCAGGCGAGCTCGCCCGCGTCACGGTAGTTAAATGTCTGCCAGAGCGGCAGCACGGTCGGGATAGAAGCTCAGGCGCCCTGGAATCGGCTGAACGCCCGCCCGTGCCAGGGTGCGCAGCGGCTGAAACTCGAGATTCGAGACGCGCAGTTCACAGCCTTCCGGCAGTTTGTTGACGAAACGCTGGAAGGCATCCAGTCCGCCGGCATCCAGTACCGGCACCGCATCCCACTTCAGGACCACGATCCGCTTACCGGCAATCCGCGTCTCCAGATCGTTAAACAGCCCTTCGGCAGCGGCAAAGAAGAGGGGGCCGATAACCCGCAGGACCAGCACGTCGTCGGGCACATCAACATTGACCGGCGCCAGATGGGTCATGCGCGCAATGCGGCGCATAAACAGCAGCGAGGCCAGCACGATACCGACGCTGATAGCGATGACCATATCAAACAGTACGGTCAGCGACATGCACATCAGCATCACCACGATGTCGTCCTTCGGCGCGTAGCGCAGCAAATTCACCACCTTGTGCGCTTCGCTCATATTCCACGCTACCATCAGCAGCAGCGCCGCCATCGCAGACAGCGGAAGCCAGGAGAGCAGCGGCGCCAGCACCAGCAGCGCCATAATGACCAGCAGCGCATGAATCACGGCGGATACCGGCGATGTTGCGCCGGCGCGGACGTTAGCCGCTGAACGGGCAATGGCGGCGGTGGCAGTAATACCGCCAAAGAAAGGGGCGATGATATTGCCGAGACCCTGGCCTATCAGTTCGCTGTTGGCTTTGTGCTTCGTGCCGGTCATCCCGTCGAGGACCACCGCACACAGCAGTGATTCAATCGCGCCGAGCATCGCCATCGAGAAGGCCGCCGGCAGCAGCGCCTGTAGTGACGCCCAGCTGAGCGTAAAATCGGAGCCAGGCATATCCCACGGCAGCACCAGCTGCGGCAGCAGCTGCGGGATCCCGTTACCCTGGCTACCGTCAGCCAGAATATAGTGGAACTGAGAGCCGATAGTCGCGACGTGGCCCCCCATAAGATTGACGATTGCCATCACCGCACAGCCCGCCAGCAGCGCAGGCAGGTGGCCGGGCAGGCGGATCCCCAGACGCGGCCACAGGATCAGCGTGCCAAGGGTGACAACGCCAATCGCCGCATCGCCAGGATTAGCCGTCGGCAGCGCCATGACCAGGGCGGCGACTTTCTGCAGATAGTGCTCGGGAACGTGCGCCATCTGCAGACCAAGAAAATCTTTTATCTGCATGGTACCGATAGTGATACCAATACCGGAGGTAAACCCGAGGGTAACGGATAGCGGAATATATTCAATTAACCGGCCAAAGCGGGCGAGGCCGAAAAGAATTAAAAAGACCCCGGACATCAACGTCGCCACCAGCAGTCCGGCCAGGCCAAACTGCTGGGACACCGGATAGAGGATCACCACAAAGGCGGCGGTTGGCCCGGATACGCTAAAGCGCGAGCCGCCGGTGAGGGCGATAATAATCCCGGCGACGGCGGCAGTATAAAGTCCATACTGCGGCGCGACACCGCTGCCAATAGCCAACGCCATTGCCAGAGGAATGGCAATAATCCCGACCGTGATCCCGGCGATCAGATCGCGGGTGAAACGGGCTAGCGTGTATTTTTCTTTCCAGCAAGCATCGATGAGGGCGCGGAAAGGCATCACATGTGAGGAAAATAATCTGTTCACAATAATGTTTCATCCATGAGCGCATCATCTGTCAACTAAATGGCAGGTGAAGGAGGCAATGGTCATACAAATTGGTTTAAGAGACAAAAAAACCCGCCGCAGCGGGTTTTTTGGCCGGGCTCGATTAATGTTCGAACATAGCAGAGATAGATTCTTCGTTGCTGATACGACGAATCGCTTCTGCCAGCATGCCAGACAGCGTCAGCGTACGCACTTTTTCCAGCGCTTTGATTTCCGGCGCCAGCGGAATAGTATCGCAGACGACGAATTCATCAATCACAGAGTTTTTAATGTTCTGGATAGCATTGCCGGAGAAGATCGGGTGAGTGGCGTAGGCAAATACGCGTTTCGCACCACGCTCTTTCAGCGCTTCAGCTGCTTTACACAGCGTGCCGCCGGTATCGATCATATCGTCAACCATCACGCAGTCGCGGCCGGCAACGTCACCGATGATGTGCATCACCTGAGAAACGTTAGCGCGCGGACGGCGTTTGTCGATGATAGCCATATCGGTATCGTTCAGCAGTTTGGCGATAGCGCGAGCACGCACCACGCCGCCGATGTCCGGAGAAACCACGATCGGGTTATCCAGGTTCAGCTGCAGCATATCTTCCAGCAGAATAGGGCTGCCGAATACGTTATCAACCGGAACGTCGAAGAAGCCCTGGATCTGTTCTGCATGCAGGTCAACGGTCAGTACGCGGTCAACGCCAACGCTGGACAGGAAATCGGCAACCACTTTCGCGGTAATCGGCACACGCGCAGAACGCACACGACGGTCCTGACGAGCATAGCCGAAATAAGGGATAACAGCGGTGATACGACCCGCCGAAGCGCGACGCAGAGCATCAACCATAACAACCAGTTCCATCAGGTTGTCGTTGGTGGGAGCACAAGTGGACTGGATGATGAAAATATCACCACCGCGTACGTTTTCATTGATTTGTACGCTGACTTCGCCGTCGCTAAAACGACCTACAGCGGCGTCGCCAAGAGAAGTGTACAGGCGGTTGGCAATACGTTGTGCTAGTTCCGGGGTGGCGTTACCAGCAAAAAGCTTCATATCAGGCACGAGAAGAACCTCAGGCATGCGTCCAGTGGTGGATGAAAAGCGCCAGAAACCGTGCGGGCGGCACTCTTCTATCCAGGCGGTGTATTTAAAGAGAACGATGCAACGTCTGGAACAGGGTGACGTTGTCACCGTTACTCAATTTGCCCGGCGTACTAAGGTAATTCGTGCAAAAAAGCAGAACTACCTGGGTAGGGCTAGCTTGAGCGGGGAGATATTAACTCCTCGCGCTACAAAGCCTTGTAGCCATTCCGGGGCTTGCTCCAGCACCTGACGAGCGGCAGATTCGGTGTCAAATTCAGCAAAGACACAGGCTCCTGTGCCTGTCAGGCGCGACGGCGCATATTCTAACAGCCAGGAAAGCGCCGCATCAACCTCGCGAAAACGTTTTCTTGCGATAACCTCGCAATCATTGCGAAATTCACATTTTAGTAACGTACTTATTGACCTTACCGGGGTGTTTCGTGGTAGCTCGGGGTCGCGGAAAATGGTCGGCGTCGGAATACTGACTCCGGGATGAGCGACCAGGTACCACTTTTCTGGCGGTTCGACCGGCGTCAGGATCTCACCAATGCCCTCGGCAAAGGCGGCGTGGCCGCGCACGAATACCGGCACATCGGCGCCAAGACTCAGCCCCAGCGTCGCCAGTTGCTCTTCCGACAAACCACAGCCCCACAGATGATTCAGCGCCACCAGTACCGTCGCGGCGTTGGACGAGCCGCCGCCCAGACCGCCGCCCATCGGCAGACGCTTGTCGATGCTGATATCGGCGCCGCTACCGGGAGGAAGCTGTCCGGATGCCGTCGCCGCCTGCATCAGCAGCCTTGCGGCGCGAATAATCAGATTCTCTTCATCGGCTACGCCGGCAACCGGCGTCAGCAGGCGCAGCGCGCCGTCATGACGCGGTTCGATCGTTAAGGTATCGCCATAGTCAAGGAACTGAAACAGCGTCTGCAGGGTGTGATAACCATCGGCGCGCTGTCCAGTGATGTACAAAAACAGGTTCAGCTTTGCAGGAGAGGGCCAGCGGGTCATCATTTCACAATCCAGTTATCCATTTTCAGCTTGATACGCTGACTGCCGTTATTCAGCTCCATGTTGGCCGGCAGCGATGGCTGGGTATCGCTGGTATAGCCGCCGTAGGTGACGTGCCAGGTTTTGCCGTTCTGGGTATAGTTCAGTTCGCTCAGGCGGTATTTATCGTCAAGCGAGTAGTCGGTGGCATCGCCCGGCAGGCCGACGATCCACTGGCGCAGGCTGTTTAGCGGAATCGGCATCCCGGTCAGGCGGCCAATCATCTCTTCGGCATCGGTCGCCGTATAGGTCTGGCCCTTGTTATCGATCAGCGTCACGCTGCCCGGCTGGGCGGTCAGCGACAGTTCGGTGCTGCCTAACGGGTTGGTCAGCAGCAGGCGATAGCGATCCTGGCCGGTTTGCTGCCAGAAGAAGCGGGCGTAAACTTTTTGTTCATCGGAGAGGTAAGCGAAGGCGCCGCGGGTCTGGTACTGGCTCAGATTGCGGACATCCTGCTGGTGCTGACGCCACTGAGGAGAGTCAGGGCTTTTGCCAGGGCCTTTCGGGGCGGTGAGTGTACAGGCGGTCAGGACCAGGCTTGCCAGCGGTAACAGGCGGAGCAGTCGATTCATAATGATGACAAATCCTTGATGTCTACAGTGAAATCCGGCGACGGGGTGGTACGCACACGATTTGTGTAGCGGGTTACAATTATAACCCTTAATGCTAGCGTTGCCCGGCGATAGCGTCTACGTTCAAATTGTCTGAAATCAAAAAATTACCGTTAATGGCTTTTAAGCCCGATGCCTATTACTCCAAAAGGGGAGCGTCTCTTTTATTGATTCCGCGCATCCTGTATGATGCGCTCAGACTAACCTTAGCAACGCTGGTACTACTCCCTCACAATGACCCTTTTAGCTCTTGGCATTAATCACAAAACAGCCCCGGTCGCGCTGCGAGAACGCGTAACGTTTTCGCCGGACACGCTCGATAAGGCGCTGGAGAGCTTGCTGGCTCAGCCAATGGTGCAGGGCGGTGTGGTGCTGTCGACCTGTAACCGCACGGAGCTGTATCTCAGCGTTGAAGAACAGGATAATCTGCAGGAAGCGCTCATCCGCTGGCTGTGTGATTACCACCATCTTAATGAAGAAGACCTGCGTAAAAGCCTGTACTGGCACCAGGATAATGATGCGGTCAGCCACCTGATGCGCGTCGCCAGCGGCCTCGATTCGCTGGTGCTCGGCGAACCGCAGATTCTGGGGCAGGTCAAAAAAGCCTTCGCCGATTCCAGCCGCGGTCACCTCAACGTCAGCGAACTGGAGCGGATGTTCCAGAAGTCGTTCTCGGTGGCAAAACGCGTGCGGACCGAAACCGATATCGGCGCCAGCGCGGTTTCCGTGGCTTTCGCCGCCTGTACCCTGGCGCGACAAATCTTCGAATCCCTTTCAAGCGTGACGGTGCTGCTGGTCGGCGCCGGGGAAACCATCGAACTGGTGGCGCGTCATCTGCGTGAACACAACGTGCGCAACATGGTGATTGCTAACCGTACCCGCGAGCGCGCGCAGGCTCTGGCCGAGGAGGTCGGTGCCGAGGTTATCGCCCTGAGCGATATCGACGAGCGGCTGAAAGAGGCCGACATTATTATTAGTTCGACCGCCAGCCCGCTGCCGATTATCGGCAAGGGGATGGTGGAGCGTGCGCTGAAGGCGCGGCGTAATCAGCCGATGCTGCTGGTTGATATCGCGGTGCCTCGCGATGTCGAACCCGAAGTGGGTAAGCTGGCGAACGCCTATCTGTACAGCGTGGACGACCTGCAAAACATCATTCAGCATAACCTGGCGCAGCGTAAAGCCGCGGCGGTACAGGCGGAAACGATCGTCGAGCAGGAAACCAGCGAATTTATGGCCTGGCTGCGTGCCCAGAGCGCCAGCGAGACTATCCGCGAATATCGTTCCCAGTCCGAGCAGGTCCGTGAGGAGCTGACGGCGAAAGCGCTGGCTGCGCTGGAGCAGGGCGGCGATGCGCAGGAAATCATGCAGGATCTGGCGCGTAAACTGACCAATCGCCTGATCCACGCACCAACCAAATCTCTTCAGCAGGCAGCCCGTGACGGGGATGATGAACGCCTGCATATTCTGCGCAACAGCCTCGGGCTGGAATAGCGCACATTTCTCTTTTTTCAGGACAGGGTGAATTCACGCCTATGAAGCCTTCTATTGTTGCCAAACTGGAAGCTCTGTACGAACGCCATGAGGAAGTTCAGGCGCTGCTGGGTGATGCTGCGACCATCGCCGATCAGGATCGATTCCGCGCGCTGTCGCGGGAATATGCGCAGCTGAGCGACGTGGCGCGCTGCTATACCGAATGGCGCCAGGTGCAGGACGATATCGAAACTGCACAGATGATGCTCGACGATGCGGAAATGCGCGAAATGGCGCAGGAAGAACTGCGCGACGCGAAAGCGAAAAGCGAGGAGATGGAGCAACAGCTGCAGGTGCTGCTGCTGCCGAAGGATCCGGATGATGAACGCAACGCCTTTGTCGAAGTCCGCGCCGGTACCGGCGGTGATGAAGCGGCGCTGTTTGCCGGCGATCTGTTCCGTATGTACAGCCGTTACGCCGAATCCCGCCGCTGGCGCGTGGAGATCATGAGCGCCAACGAAGGCGAACATGGCGGTTATAAAGAGGTGATTGCCAAAATCAGCGGCGATGGCGTGTATGGTCGTCTGAAATTTGAGTCCGGCGGTCATCGCGTACAGCGCGTGCCGGCCACCGAATCCCAGGGGCGTATTCACACCTCCGCCTGTACCGTGGCGGTGATGCCGGAGCTGCCGGAAGCCGAAATGCCGGATATCAACCCGGGCGATTTGCGTATTGATACTTTCCGCTCCTCCGGGGCCGGCGGTCAGCACGTTAACACCACCGATTCGGCGATCCGTATTACCCACTTACCGACCGGGATAGTAGTGGAGTGCCAGGACGAGCGTTCGCAGCACAAAAACAAAGCCAAAGCGCTGTCGGTGCTCGGCGCGCGTATTCGCGCGGCGGAAAGCGCTAAGCGTCAGCAGGCGGAAGCGTCAACCCGTCGTAACCTGCTGGGCAGCGGCGATCGCAGCGATCGCAACCGCACCTATAACTTCCCGCAGGGCCGCGTGACCGACCACCGCATCAACCTGACCCTCTACCGTCTGGACGAAGCGATGGAAGGGAAACTGGATATGCTGATTGAGCCGATTGTTCAGGAATATCAGGCCGATCAGCTGGCAGCGCTTTCCGAGCAGGAATGATGACCTTTCAACAGTGGCTGGCGCAGGCGATTGCCCGACTGAGCGCGAGTGAAAGCCCGCGACGCGACGCCGAGATCCTGTTAGGGCACGTCACCGGCAGGGCGCGGACCTGGCTCCTCGCCTTCGGTGAGACGGTGCTGACGCTGGAACAGCAGGCGCAGCTGGAGACGCTGCTGAGCCGCCGCCAGCGCGGCGAGCCGGTGGCCCATCTGGTGGGCGAGCGTGAGTTCTGGTCGCTGCCGCTGCTGGTTTCCCCCGCAACGCTCATTCCGCGCCCGGATACCGAATGCCTCGTCGAGCAGGCGCTGGCGCGGCTGCCGGCTACGCCGTGCCGGATTCTGGATTTAGGTACCGGCACCGGCGCGATCGCCCTGGCGTTGGCCAGTGAACGCCCGGACTGCCAGGTCACGGCGGTGGATTTCATGCCCGATGCGGCGGCATTAGCCGCGCGTAACGCCGAGCGCCTTGCCATCACGAACGTTAGCGTCCTGCAAAGCCACTGGTTCAGCGCGCTGGCCGGGCAGCGGTTCACCATGATTGTCAGCAACCCGCCCTATATCGACGAAACCGATCCGCATCTTGAGCAGGGCGATGTTCGTTTTGAGCCAAAAACGGCGCTGGTTGCTGCCGATAACGGCCTTGCCGACCTCGCGCATATCATCCGGGAAGGACGCCGTTTCCTGACCTCCGACGGCGTGATGCTGCTGGAACACGGCTGGAAGCAGGGGGACGCGGTACGGGCGCTGTTCCGGGAAGCGGGTTACCACGATGTGACGACCTGCCGTGACTACGGCGATAACGATCGCCTGACGACAGGGCGATTTTCCGGCATGGAGAAAGCGGGCATATGAATCTGTTTAGCGCGGTGCTGTATCTGCATATAGCGTGTGTGGTGGTTTCCGTCAGTTTATTTACCTTACGCTACTGGTGGACCTACAGCGGCAATGCCCGGCTGAACCAGCGCTGGGTGCGCATTGCGCCGCACTGCAGCGACACGCTGTTATTTCTGAGCGGCGCAGGATTAATGGCCATAACGCACTATCTGCCTTTCACTGAAGACGGCTCATGGCTGACTGAAAAGCTGTTTGGCGTTATTATTTACATCGCATTGGGTTTTATCGCGCTGGGCCGTCGTCGCCCGCGCAGCCAGCAGAGCCGGTTTATTGCCTTTCTGCTGGCTTTGGTGGTGTTGTTCATCATCATACAACTCGCCATTACAAGAACACCGTTACTGGGGTAAGTCATGAGGTCATTAGCTGATTTCGAATTTAATAAAGCGCCATTGTGCGATGGCATGGTCCTCATTTCTGAATTAATCCGCGACGATTTTCCGACGCACTATGTGCAGGATGAACTGGAGCGGCTGCTGGGTCTGGCGCAGGAGGAAATTGCCTCTTCCTGGGATCAGGAGCGTCAGCTGGAGCGGCTGCTGGAGCTGTTCTACCATGAGTGGGGCTTTCGCGATTCCCACGGCGTTTACCGGCTGTCTGATGCTTTGTGGATCGACAAAGTCCTGATTAATCGTCAGGGGAGCGCGGCGTCATTAGGCGCTATCGTCCTGTGGATTGCTCAGCGCCTGTCGCTGCCGCTGGTCCCGGTTATCTTCCCGACGCAGCTGCTGCTGCGCGCCGACCCGGAAACCAGCGAAGAGATGTGGCTGATTAACCCGTTCAACGGTGAAACGCTCAACGAACACACGCTGGAAGTCTGGCTGAAGGGCAATATTAGCCCGGTTGCCGAGCTGTTCAACGAGGATCTCGACGAGGCGGATAACGCCGAAGTGATCCACAAGCTGCTCGACACCTTAAAATCGGCGCTGATGGAAGAGCGGCAGATGGAGCTGGCCCTGCGCGCCAGCGAAGCGCTGCTGCAGTTTAATCCGGAGGATCCGTATGAGATCCGCGATCGCGGGCTGATCTACGCCCAGCTTGAGTGCGATCATGTTGCGCTGCTGGACCTGAACTATTTCGTCGAACAGTGTCCGGAGGACCCGATCAGCGAAATGATCCGCGCGCAAATTAACACCATTTCGCATAAACAAATTACTCTTCACTAATCTGGAATGAATCCGGTTACACCCTGATAAGGCGATCTTATGAAACAAAAAGTGGTTAGCATTGGTGATATCAACGTAGCAAACGACCTGCCTTTCGTCCTGTTTGGTGGGATGAACGTGCTGGAATCCCGCGATCTCGCGATGCGCATCTGCGAACACTATGTGACCGTCACGCAGAAGCTGGGCATTCCTTACGTGTTCAAAGCCTCTTTTGATAAAGCCAACCGTTCTTCCATTCACTCCTATCGTGGTCCGGGCCTGGAAGAAGGGATGAAAATTTTCCAGGAGCTGAAGCAGACCTTCGGCGTGAAAATCATCACCGACGTTCATGAAGCAAGCCAGGCGCAGCCGGTTGCCGACGTGGTTGACGTTATCCAGCTGCCGGCATTCCTGGCGCGCCAGACCGACCTGGTCGAAGCGATGGCAAAAACCGGCGCGGTGATCAACGTGAAGAAACCGCAGTTTGTCAGCCCGGGCCAGATGGGTAACATCGTCGACAAGTTTATCGAAGGTGGCAACGACAAAGTTATCCTCTGCGATCGCGGGGCGAACTTCGGCTATGACAACCTGGTTGTCGACATGCTGGGCTTTGGGGTGATGAAGAAAGTGTCTAACAACTCGCCGGTTATCTTCGACGTGACCCACGCGCTGCAGTGCCGCGACCCGTTTGGCGCCGCGTCCAGCGGTCGTCGTGCTCAGGTGACCGAGCTGGCGCGCGCCGGTATGGCAACGGGCCTGGCAGGCCTGTTCCTCGAAGCGCATCCGGACCCGGAACATGCGAAATGCGACGGCCCATCCGCGCTGCCGCTGGCTAAACTGGAGCCATTCCTGAAGCAGATCAAAGCAATTGACGATCTGGTGAAGAACTTTGAAGAGCTGGATACCAGCAACTAATTCATCGCTCCTGAACGCGAAAAGCCTGCCCGTTGTAAAACCGGCAGGCTTTTTTTTGCGCCAGTAACGGCGCAGAACTCTCCCCGGTCGACGCCGGGGAAGAGCGGTCAGGCAAAAATGGTCATCAGATAAGCGGCGAAGAGCGCCAGGTGCGCGGCGCCGTTCAGCACATTGGTGCGTCCGGTAGAGAAGGAGATCTGGCACAACAGCAGCGAGGCGACCATCACAATCATTTCCGGTGCGCCAAGCCCGAATTGCAGCTCATTGCCGGTTAAGAAGGCGATTAAGGTGACCACCGGCACGGTCAGCGAAATCGTCGCCAGCACCGAACCGAAGAACAGGTTCATCGCGCGCTGCACCTGATTGTTGAGTACCGCTTTCAATGCACCGAGTCCTTCCGGCGAGAGAATCAGCAGCGCGACCAGGAAACCGGTAAAGGCCACCGGCGCGTTCATGCTGGTCAGCAGCGTCTCCAGCGGGTTCGCATTCATCTTAGTGACCGCGATAACCGCGACCAGGTGAATTAACAGCCACGCGGTGTGCCAGGCGCTGCTGTGGGCGGACGGTTTGCCGTGATGCGGGTCGTCGTCGTCGCCGTCGTCTTCATGCTCATAAATAAACAGGCTCTGGTGCGTTTTGGTCTGAATCAACAGAAATACGCCGTACATGGCGGCGGAAATCAGCGCAACCAGCAGCGCCTGCCCGGTGCTGAAATTCGCGCCCGGTAGCGCCATCGGAAAGACCAGCACAATAATCGCCAGCGGAAACAGGGCGATGAGATACTGCTTAATACCAAACAAATTCATGTACTGGGTGGCGAATTTACGTCCGCCCAGCAGCAGAGCAAAGCCGACCAGGCCGCCGGTGACAATCATAATGATTGAATAGAGCGTATCGCGCATCAGCGTCGGGGCTGCGTCGCCGGTGGCCATTAATGCAGAAATCAGGCTGACTTCAAGAATCACCACGGAAAGACTTAAAATTAACGAACCGTACGGCTCGCCGAGGCGGTGGGCGAGAACGTCCGCGTGGCGTACAACGCTGAATGCGCTACACAGAATACCCACTAAGGCCAGAATGTTAATGCCAATGACCGCTGGCAGTGACTGACTACTTCCGAAGAAGATAAGCACCGCCAGCGCCAGAATCGGGAAAACAAGCGATGTCTCCTTGTGGCGGGTTTTCACCGCCTCATGTACATGCGTCATGAACCATCTCCATTTATGCAGGTGTTATAATTATAGATACCGTAAGTAGATAAAATAACAGACATTTTGCTATCTGAATTGTTTTTTTACTTAAATTTACGGCTATTGGTAACTAATGCCTTGAGATTGTCATAACTTATCATTATTGCGATTTTGTATTTATTATTCAGATAATTACTAAAAATGCTTCTGGATTATATCCCGCCTTGAAAACCCGGAATTAGCGTCCCAGACTTATCTTTTTACCACCATCCGGAGGTGCATATGCCTTATCGCAGTAAACAAGCGCTACCCGATAGCGTCCGGCACGTGTTGCCGGCGCATGCCCAGGAGATCTATAAAGAAGCGTTTAATAGCGCCTGGGAGCAGTATAAGCGCCAGGCGGACCGGCGGGACGACGCCAGCCGTGAAGAGACGGCGCATAAGGTCGCCTGGGCGGCGGTCAAGAATGACTATCAAAAAGGAGACGATGATAAGTGGCATAAGAAAAAATAATCGTTCCTGCTGCCTCATCTGCTGCTCCGCGCCTTGCCAGCGTGTCGTTCATTGCTTATTGTCGATGAAAGCTGGATAATAATTCGGCAATATTTCACGGATGCCATCAGATAATCGCCGGGAAGCGGGCAGTGGCGGAGGTAGTAGAAAGTGTTAACACGTGATTTCTTAATCAATGCGGATTGTAAGACGGCGTTTGGTGCTATTGAGGAATCGCTTCTCTGGTCGGCAGAGCAACGGGCCGCTTCCCTGGCGGCAACGCTGGCCTGTCGTCCGGATGCTGGCTCAGTATGGATTTTTGGCTACGGTTCGCTGATGTGGAACCCGGCTCTTGAGTATCGCGAAACCTGTACCGGTACGCTTCCGGGCTGGCACCGCGCCTTCTGCCTGCGGCTGACCGCCGGGCGCGGCAGCGCCTGCCAGCCGGGGCGCATGCTGGCGCTGAAAGAGGGCGGGCGTACCACCGGCGTGGCCTATCGACTCCCTGATGAGACGCTGGAAGAGGAGCTGACGCTGCTGTGGAAGCGGGAGATGATCACCGGGTGCTATCTGCCGACCTGGTGTAAGCTGGAGCTCGATGACGGGCGGACGGTGAACGCGCTGGTGTTTATTATGGATCCTCGTCATCCGCTGTTCGAACCGGATACCCGCGCCCAGGTCATTGCGCCGCTGATCGCTAAAGCCAGCGGGCCGCTCGGCACCAATGCCCAGTACCTGTTCTCTCTGGATCAGGAGCTACGCAAACTCGGTATGCACGATGATTGTCTTGACGATCTGGTCGGGACGGTACGGACGCTGCTGGGAGAAAACAGCCAGCCGGGGCTGGCCTGAAAAATGCCCGGGCTATCCCGGGCAGGTGATATCAGGCGGGAACGTAGCTAATGGAGTGCTCCAGTGACTGGCTGTGGCTATCGATTAGTACGTTCCAGGTGCCGTTATACGGCACGGTCAGATAGGCGCTGTCGCGATCCTGGACGCTCAGAATATCCGCATGGCTGTCGCCGGCAGCCTTCGCGCTCATCAGGTGAATATGGCAGCGTTCAGAACAACGAACCACCAGCGTATCACCGCCAAACAACATCAAACTTGCTTTAACCATCGCCATTTATCTACCCCGTTGTTGTCTGTCTACAGCATCCTGCCTGCTCAATCCCGCGCGTGATATTGTTCACACTTTACTCATGGCATAACACCAAATGGGGAGCAGACGAATGCTGATTTTGATCAAAAAAAGGGATAAAGATTAAACAAAAATGATGTTGTGCCTGAAAGCATTCAGCTGACTTAGTTTTTTGATTAACAAACGCTGCCTCGGTGATATTAAATCCCGCCAGAGGCCCTTTCTTCAGAAGGTCAGGATTTTATCGGCCGCCAGCGTCCACTGCGCCAGCTCCACCAGAGTGCCAATCTCCACGCCGTCAATCAGCGGCAGCGCGGTGATCCCGCGGCCGTCGGCGCAGGTTTTGCACAATTTCACCGGGACATTCTGGGCGGTGAGGATCTCCAGCATTTGCTGAATGTTATAGCCTTCCGCCGGCTTTTGTCCGCGCAGGCCTGCCGTCACCGCGTCAGACATTAAAAACAGTTTCAGATCGAGTTCAGACTGCTGTTCGCGCAGGGCAATCGCCAGGCGCAGGCTATTAAACAGCGATTCGCTACCGTAGGCAGCACCGTTGGCGATAATCACAATACTTTGCATAAGGACTCCTTGGTATAAGGCACGGTTATTGCTTGTGGTTAAAGTATAAAGCGTTGACCCGGGAGGGGGTATGAATAATACGGCTGGCATCACGCCTGAGGCCAACAGGTGGTTTCACCGCGCGCGGCAGCTGCAAAAAGAGCAGCTACGCCAGCTGGCGCAGCAGGGTACGCTGGCAAGCCGGATAAGCGCGCTGGTACACATGCTACAGTGCGAACGCGGTGCGTCCAACCTTTGGCTCTGCTCCGCTGGACGGCTCTATGCCGCGGAGTGCCGGGCGGGCTCGGCACTGGTGGATGAGCAGCTTATCGCCTTTCGCGAGGCGCTGGAAGCGGTGCGGGAGTGCGCCAGCGGCGCGCTATGCTGGCGGATTGCCAGCGCGCTCTGGTACCTGGAGCAGTTGCTGACGCTGCGCCACGCCGTGCGCGGCCGCGCTATCATCGCCGAAGAGGCGACAAACCAGTTTAGTCGCATTATCCGCCACTTATTAAATATTGTCCCGCAGCTCAACGACAGCATTGACGACCCGCAAATTGCCGGGCGCATGGTGGCGCTCTACAGTTTTATGCAGGGGAAAGAGCTGGTGGGGCAGGAGCGCGCGCTGGGGGCATCCGGCTTTGCCCGCGGCCAGTTTAGCGATGAGCTCCGCCAGCTGCTGGTGGACAGAATCGATGGTCAGCAGCCCTGTTTTGACAGCTTCCAGGCGCTGGCGGAGGCGCCGCAGACTGCGCTGTTTATGACCCAGTGCCAGGCCAGTCTGGAAATTGAGCAGCTGCGGCGGATCGCCTGTACCCGACAGCCCCCGGCAGACGAGGGGGAGACGGCGCTGCGTTGGTTTTGCGCCCAGACGCAGCGTCTGGAGCAGATGCGAGGTCTGGAAGAGCGGCTGATTGACGACCTGCTGAGCGTCGCCGATAACCTGCTCAGCGGCGAAGCGCCGCCCGCCAGCTGGCCGGAGGAAGAGGGTGATGACGGCATCGCGCGCCGTCTCGATAAACAGCTGCTGCCGCTGGTTCGCCAGCAGGCCTTTGAGCTCCAGCAGCTCTCCGGGCAACTGGCCTCGCTAAAAGATACGCTCGAAGAGCGCAAGCTGATTGAAAAAGCGAAAAGCGTGCTGATGGTTCATCAGGGAATGCAGGAAGAGCAGGCCTGGCAGGCGTTGCGGAAAATGGCAATGGATAAGAATCAGAGGATGGTGGAAATCGCCCGCGCGCTGCTGACGGTAAAGGCGTTGTGGTCCATAACCCCAAAGGAGTAGATGCACGATGGTTGGGCAGCGGCTGCCTGTCAGCGGTGCAATGAGCGGCGGGAAGCCGCCCGGCGCACAGCGGAAAACGGCCTGACACCGCCTCTGTGAACATTGGCATCTGTTTTGCAATATCCTGCAGACAACGGTTAATGCGTTAAATCGTTCAGTAAACAATTTTGGGCAACAGGCCAACGGCGGTTTGTGTGTCCATGGATAAAGGCGTCCTGCAGTGCATCAGCACTGTCGGGCGCTTTTTTTTTGCGTGTTCTGGAGCGGGTATGGGCGATAAATTTTCGATTTCACGACGGCATTTTTTACAGGCAGGCGCCGCGCTGGGCGGGGCGATGTTGTTGCCCGGCGTGATGCAGAGCGCATGGGCGGCAGGATCCGATAAGCCGGAGCAATCTACCGTACGAGTCGGATTTATTCCGCTGACGGACTGCGCGCCGATCGCGATCGCGTCGCTGAAAGGGTTCGATAAAAAATATGGCATTACCCTGGTACCGACCAAAGAAGCCAGCTGGGCGGCGGTGCGCGACAAACTGATCGCCGGTGAACTCGATGCGGCACACATTCTCTACGGCCTGCTGTATGGCCTCGAACTGGGGATCGCCGGCAAGCCGCACGCAATGGCAAACCTGATGACCCTCAACCGCAATGGCCAGGCGATTACGCTCTCCAGCGACCTGCGGGAGAAAGGGGTGACCGACCTCGGGGGGGTGAAACGGCTGATCGGCCAGCGCGCGCCGGGCAGCTACACCTTTGCCCACACCTTTCCCACCGGGACGCACGCGATGTGGCTCTATTACTGGCTGGCCAGCGGTGGCATCGACCCGTTTACGGACGTACGCACCGTGGTGGTGCCGCCGCCGCAAATGGTGATGAACATGCGTATCGGCAACATGGTTGGTTTTTGCGTCGGCGAACCGTGGAACGCGCGGGCGATCAACGACCGTATCGGTTTTACCGCAGCCACTTCGCAGGCCATCTGGCCGGAACACCCGGAAAAAATTCTCGGCACCCGCAGCGAATGGGTCGAACGCAATCCGAACACCGCCCGCGCGCTGGTCGCGGCGGTGCTGGATGCGGCGCGCTGGATTGACGCCTCGGAAGAGAACAAACGAGAGACGGCGCGCATTCTGGCAAAACGCGCCTGGCTGAATACCAAAGAGCAGTATCTCACCGGACGGATGCTCGGGGAGTACGACAACGGGCTGGGACAGCGCTGGCAGGACGCACACCCGATTCGCTTTTACGACCAGGGAGAGGTGAGTTTTCCCTGGCTGTCGGACGGAATGTGGTTTTTAACCCAGTTCCGCCGCTGGGGATTACTAAAAACGGCCCCGGATTATCAGGCGGTGGCCGGGCGCATCAACCGCATTGACGTCTGGAAAGAGGCGGCGCAGGCGGTGGGCGGCATCTCTACGCCGGCTGCGCTCATGCGCAGCAGCACATTAATAGACGGTACGGTCTGGACGGGGGCCGATCCGGAAGGTTACGCCCGCGGCTTCGCGATTCAACGTAAGGGGGCATGAAATGAAACACGCGCACAGTACGCAACCTGTTATTGCCACAGAAAAAACGCCGGGCGAAGTGATTGTCCTGCCACCGGTACAGGTCCGACGTCCGACGCCGCCCGTCAGGCGCTGGCTACGTGAAACCGTACAGCGGCTCCTGCCACCCCTGCTCGGGCTGGGGCTGCTGTTGCTCTGCTGGCAGCTGGCGGCGATCAACGGCAAGGGCTTTCCGACGCCGCTGAGTACGCTCGATTCCGCGCTGACCCTGTTTGCCGATCCTTTCTATCAGGACGGGCCGAACGACATGGGCATCGGCTGGAACGTGTTGGCGTCACTGCAGCGGGTGGCGGTGGGCTTTGGGCTGGCGGCGCTGGTGGGGATCCCGCTGGGCTTTTTGATTGGCCGCTCGCTGTTCTTTGCCCGCATGTTTAATCCGCTGATTGCGCTGCTGCGCCCGGTCAGTCCGCTGGCGTGGCTGCCTATTGGCCTGCTGCTGTTCCAGAAGGCGGAGCCGGCATCGAGCTGGACCATTTTTATCTGCTCTATCTGGCCAATGGTGATTAACACTGCCGAAGGGGTACGCCGCATTCCGCAGGATTATCTCAACGTGGCTCGCGTTTTACAGCTGTCGGAGTGGACGGTGATGCGGCGCATTCTCTTCCCGGCCGTGCTGCCCGCGGTGCTGACCGGCGTGCGTCTCTCTATTGGCATTGCCTGGCTGGTGATCGTCGCTGCTGAAATGCTGACCGGCGGCCTGGGGATCGGCTTCTGGATCTGGAATGAATGGAACAATCTCAACGTGGAAAACATCATCATCGCCATCGTCATTATCGGCGTCGTCGGCCTGCTGCTGGAGCAGGGGCTGATGTTGATCGCTCGTCGCTTCAGCTGGCAAGAAAAATAGGGGAATCGCTATGAAACCATTAATTCAGGTGCAGGCCGTCAGCCAGCGCTTCCATACCGCCAGCGGCGAATTTCTGGCCCTGCAAAACGTCTCTTTCGACATTTATGAAGGGGAGACCGTGAGCCTGATTGGCCACTCAGGATGCGGTAAATCCACGCTGCTGAACCTGATTGCCGGCATTACCTTACCCACGGAAGGCGGACTGCTGTGTGATAACCGCGAAATCGCCGGGCCGGGTCCCGAGCGCGCGGTAGTCTTCCAGAACCACTCCCTGCTGCCGTGGCTGACCTGCTTTGACAACGTGGCGCTGGCGGTCGACCAGGTTTTCCGCCGCACCATGAGCAAAGCCGAGCGCAAGGCGTGGATCGAACACAACCTTGAGCGGGTGCAAATGGGTCATGCGCTGCACAAGCGTCCGGGGGAGATCTCCGGCGGCATGAAGCAGCGGGTAGGGATTGCCAGAGCGCTGGCGATGAAGCCGAAGGTGCTGCTGCTGGATGAACCGTTTGGCGCGCTCGATGCCTTGACCCGCGCCCATTTGCAGGATGCGGTGATGCAGATTCAGCAGGCGCTGAACACCACCATCGTGATGATTACCCATGATGTTGATGAGGCGGTGCTGCTCTCTGACCGCGTCATGATGATGACCAACGGCCCGGCGGCGACGGTGGGCGAGATTCTCGCTATCGACCTGCCCCGGCCGCGTAATCGTGTTCAGCTGGCGGATGACAGCCGTTATCACCACCTGCGTCAGCAGATTCTCCATTTCCTCTACGAAAAACAGCCGAAGGCGGCGTAAGGGGCGGCGATGAAGCGGCGACTGGTGATTATCGGCAATGGTATGGCGGCCACCCGGCTGGCGGAGACGCTGGTGGCGCGGGGGGGCGACAAATTTCAGATAGTGATTATCGGGGATGAACCCTGGCAGGCCTATAACCGTATCCAGCTGTCACCGGTACTGGGTGGGGAAAAAACGCTGGCGCAAACGCGGCTGCTGCCAGAGGAGTGGTATCACCAGCACGGCGTGACGGTACGCAGCGATGAATCGGTGCTGGCGGTGGAGATGACGACGCGAACGCTGCGCACCACCCGCGGCGAGCTCTCCTGGGATGAGCTGATTTTCGCCACCGGTTCACAGGCTTTCATCCCGCCGCTGCCCGGTGTGGCGCTGCCGCACGTCTACGCATTTCGCACCTTTGCCGATGTGGCCGCCATTCTGGCAACCGGTGGCCCGGCGGTCGTGATCGGCGGTGGGGTGCTCGGCGTCGAGGCTGCGGCTGCGTTACGACGTCATGGTGACAATGTCACTTTGCTGCATCGCGGCGACCGGCTGATGGAACAGCAAACCGATGCCTTTGCCGGTCAGCAGCTACAGCAACAGCTGGAGGAGCGAGGGATCCAGTGCGTCACCGGCTGCGGGATTGCCGCGATTCGCGAGCATGAGGTTGTGCTGGAGGATGGCCGGGCGTTTGCCGCCAGTCGCGTAGTGCTGGCGACCGGCGTGCGCCCCAACATTCAGCTGGCGCAGCGAAGCGGCCTGGCCTGTCGGCGCGGCATTATCGTGGACCGTCAGCTGGCGACCGCGCTGCCGGGGGTTAGTGCTCTTGGCGAATGTTGCGAAATTGACGGCCAGACCTGGGGACTGGTGGCGCCCTGTCTGCGCCAGGCTGAGGTGCTGGCCGGGCGGCTATGCGGCACGCCGGAGGCGGATTTTCACTGGCAGGATAGCGGTACCCGCCTGAAAGTCACCGGCATCGCGCTGTTCAGCGCCGGCGATCCGCAGGCCAGCGACCACGATGAGATCTGGACCAGCTGGGACCCGCTGGCCCGCCACTACCGCCGTCTGCTGGTCCGCGACGGCAAACTACAGGCTGTTTTGCTGCTGGGCGACTGCGCAAATGCCGCGCCGCTCACCGCGCTGCTGGCTACCCCCGCGCAGCCAGACTGGCTTTTTGATCCTTCTTCAACGCAGCCGCGCGCTGCAGGTGAATTTTCTATGACAAAACCTGTTTTGGTGCTGGTCGGACACGGCATGGTCGGCCACCATTTTCTCGAGCAATGCGTCAGCCGTAACCTGCATCAACAGTTTCGGATCGTGGTGTTTGGCGAAGAGCGTTACGCCGCCTACGACCGGGTGCATTTATCAGAATATTTTGCCGGTCGTAGCGCGGAATCGCTGTCGCTGGTGGACGGCGATTTCTTCGCCCGGCACGGAATTGAACTGCGGCTGTCCGAGACGATTACGGCCATTGACCGTGAAGCGCGGGTGGTACGCGATACCTGCGGCCATGAAACCCACTGGGATAAACTGGTGCTGGCGACCGGCTCATATCCATTCGTTCCGCCGGTGCCGGGCCACGATCTGGAGGGCTGTTTCGTCTACCGCACCCTCGACGACCTCGACCGTATTGCCGCCTGCGCCAGCAGCGCAAAACGCGGGGTGGTGATTGGCGGCGGGCTGCTGGGGCTGGAGGCCGCCAACGCGCTCAGACAGCTGGGGCTGGAAACCCACGTGGTGGAGTTTGCGCCGAATCTGATGGCGGTCCAGCTGGATAGCCCGGGCGCCGCGATGCTGCGGGAGAAAATCAATGATATTGGCGTCGGTGTCCATACCAGCAAGACGACTCAGAGTATTGCGCGCGGTGACAATGGCCTGGTGCTGAACTTTGCCGATGGCGGATCGCTGGCTACCGACATGGTGGTCTTTTCCGCCGGGATTCGTCCGCAGGATACGCTGGCGCGCGGCAGCGGACTGATGGTAGGAGAACGCGGCGGGATCGTCATCGACAATCAGTGCCGCACCTCCGATCCGCAGGTGCTGGCGATTGGCGAATGTGCCCTGTGGCAGGACAAAATCTATGGCCTGGTGGCGCCGGGCTACCAGATGGCGAGAACGGCGGCGGCAATGTTGGCTGGAGAAGAGGCGAGCTTCAGCGGCGCCGATATGAGCACCAAACTGAAACTGCTGGGCATCGATGTAGCCTCTTTCGGCGACGCCCAGGGACGCACGCCCGGTAGCCAGAGCTACCAGTGGACGGATGGTCCGGGGCAAATCTACAAGAAAATTGTCGTCTGCCAGCAGAACAAAACGCTGCTGGGCGGCGTGCTGGTGGGCGATGCCAGCGATTACGCCACGCTGCTGCAAATGATGTTGAACGCGATGGCGCTGCCCGCGCGCCCGGAAAGCCTGATTCTGCCGGTGCAGGAGGGGAGCGCGCCAAAAGCGCTGGGGGTAGCGGCGCTGCCGGACAGCGCGCAGATCTGCTCGTGCCACAACGTCACTAAAGGTGATATCTGCCGGGCGGTCAGCGCGGGCGCCAGCGATATCCCGGCGATAAAAAGCTGTACCCGGGCGGCGACCGGTTGCGGTGGATGCAGCGCGCTGGTCAAGCAGGTGATGGAATATCAGCTCTCGGCGCAGGGCGTGGAAGTGAAAAAAGATATCTGCGAACACTTTCCGTGGTCGCGTCAGGAGATCTATCACCTCGTGCGCGTGAATCATATCCACACCTTTGATCAGCTGATTAGTCGTTACGGTCAGGGACACGGCTGCGAAATCTGTAAGCCGCTGGTGGCTTCAGTTCTGGCCTCCTGCTGGAATGAGTATCTGCTGAAACCGGCGCATTTACCGCTGCAGGATACCAATGACCGCTACTTCGCCAATATTCAGAAAGATGGCACCTATTCAGTGGTCCCGCGTATGGCGGCAGGCGAAGTGACGCCTGACGGACTGATTGCCATCGGACAAATTGCCAAACGCTACCAGCTGTACAGCAAAATTACCGGTGGCCAGCGTATCGATCTGTTTGGCGCCCGGCTCGAAGAGCTGCCGGCTATCTGGCGCGAGCTGGCGGAGGCCGGCTTTGAAACCGGTCACGCCTACGGCAAGTCGCTGCGAACGGTGAAATCCTGCGTCGGCTCGACCTGGTGTCGCTACGGCGTTCAGGACTCGACGGCGCTGGCGGTCACCCTTGAACATCGTTACAAAGGACTGCGTGCGCCGCACAAGATCAAAATGGCGGTCTCCGGTTGTACCCGCGAATGCGCCGAGGCGCAGGGGAAAGATATCGGGGTGATTGCCACGGAAAAAGGCTGGAATCTTTACGTCTGCGGCAACGGCGGGATGAAGCCGCGACATGGCGATCTGTTTGCCAGCGACCTCGACGACGAGACGCTGATCCGCACGGTTGATCGGCTGCTGATGTTCTATATTCGCACTGCCGACCGGCTGCAGCGAACCAGCACCTGGATGGATAACCTCGAAGGCGGAATCGACTACCTGCGCGAGGTGATCCTGGAAGACAGCCTCGGGATTGGCGAAGAGCTGGAGCAGGAGATGGCGCGGGTGGTGGCGAGCTACCAGTGTGAATGGCAGACCACTCTGAACGATCCGCAGCGGCTGGCGCTGTTCCGTTCCTATGTTAACAGCGATCGGCCGGATGAGGCCGTGCAGCGGCAAATGTTGCGCGGTCAGCCTCAGCCGGTCATCGCGCCGGTACGCCGCGAAGGTGAGGTGTCGACCCGGCCATGGCAGGCCATTTGCGAACTGGCGGCGATTCCCGCCCAGGCCGGGATCGGCGCGCGGCTGGGCGAACGGCAGATTGCGCTGTTTCGTTTTGGCGAACAGGTTTATGCCCTCGACAACCTGGAGCCCGGTAGCGACGCCAACGTGCTGTCGCGCGGTATGCTGGGCGATGCCGGCGGGGAGCCGATGGTCATTTCGCCGCTGTATAAACATCGTATCCGGCTGCGCGACGGGCGTCCCTGCGATGGCGGTGAACCGATGGTTCGCGCCTGGCCGGTGAAGATCGAAAACGGCACGGTGTGGGTCGGGAACCAGCTTCTGCTGGCGCGTGCGGAGGCCTCCTGATGGATGAAATACGCACCACCTGTCCCTATTGCGGCGTGGGCTGCGGCGTGCTGGCACGAAGGGAGGAAAATGGCCTGGTCAGCGTGCGCGGCGATGAGCACCATCCGGCAAACCTGGGACGCTTGTGCGTAAAGGGCGCGGCGCTCGGCGAAACCACTGGCCTGGAGGGGCGATTGCTGAGGCCTGAGCTGGAGGGGGAACCTGTCAGCTGGTCACGGGCGCTGACGGTTGCCGGTAGCCGGCTGCGGCAAATCATTGAGCAACACGGGCCGCAGGCGGTGGCGTTTTACGCCTCCGGACAGCTGCTCACCGAGGACTACTACGCGGCGAATAAACTGATGAAGGGATTTATCGGCGCCGCCAATATCGATACCAATTCCCGGCTCTGTATGTCCTCGGCGGTGACCGGATATAAGCGCGCCTTTGGCGCCGACGTGGTGCCGTGCAGCTATGAGGACGTGGAAAACAGCGATCTGGTGGTGCTGGTGGGTTCGAACGCCGCCTGGGCGCATCCGGTGCTCTATCAGCGGCTGGTTCAGGCGAAACGTGATAATCCGCGGATGAAAGTGGTGGTGATTGATCCGCGTCGAACCGCCACCTGCGATATCGCCGATAGCCACCTGGCGGTTGCGCCCGGCAGCGATGGCGGACTGTTTGTCGGTTTACTGAGCGCCATTGCCGAGGCCGGTGCGCTGACGGGCGATTTTCGCGACCAGGCGCAGGCGCTGGCCGCCGCTGCAGCCTGGGACTCGGCACAGGTGGCCGAATTCTGCGGGCTGGACATGGAGCAGGTCGCCGGGTTCTATCGTGATTTCATCGCTGCGCCGCGGGCGATAACGCTCTACACCATGGGGATCAATCAGTCGGCCAGCGGTAGCGACAAGTGTAATGCCATTATTAACGTCCACCTCGCCAGCGGGAAGTACGGGCGTTCGGGCTGCGGGCCGTTTTCGCTGACCGGACAGCCAAATGCGATGGGCGGCCGCGAGGTGGGCGGCCTGGCGACGATGCTGGCCGCCCATATGAATTTTGAGCCGCAGGATCTGCACCGACTGTCGCGCTTTTGGGGCAGCGAACGGCTGGCGCAGACGCCGGGACTGACGGCGGTGGACCTGTTTGCCGCCATTGGCCGCGGTGAGGTGAAAGCGGTGTGGATTATGGGCACCAATCCGGTGGTGTCGCTGCCGGACAGCCTTGCCGTCAGCCAGGCGCTGGCCGGCTGTCCGCTGGTAATCGTTTCCGAAGTGAGCGCCCGGACGGATACGGCAGCGTTTGCCCATATCCGTTTCCCGGCGCTGGCGTGGGGAGAAAAAAATGGCACTGTCACCAACTCGGAACGCCGTATTTCCCGTCAGCGCAGCTTTCTGCCGCCGCCGGGGGAAGCCAAAGCCGACTGGTGGACAATCGCGCGCATGGCCGAACAGCTCGGCTTTGGCGCCGCCTTTGCCTGGCGCCATCCGCACGAAGTCTTTAGCGAGCATGCCGCGCTTTCGGGGTTTGAAAATAACGGCCAACGGGCGTTCGATATCGGTGGGCTGGCGGATCTCAGCCGTGAGGCGTGGGACAACCTGGCGCCGGTTCGCTGGCCGGTCAGCCGCAGCGGCAGCGGTCTTGATTTACAGCAGGGCTGGCACGGCGATGGCAAATTGCGCATGGTGCCGGTGACGCCCCAGGCCACGCGTGCCGCGACCGACGCCTTTTATCCGCTGATCCTCAATAGCGGCCGCATTCGCGATCAGTGGCACACTATGACCCGTACCGGTAGCGTGCCGCGCCTGATGCAGCATATTGCCGAACCGATCGTGGAGATCGCGCCAGCGGATGCCCGACGCCTGCAGCTGCGCGAGGGAGAACTGGCGCGAATCTGGTCGCGCAATGGAGTGATGGTGGCCAAAACGGTGGTCAGCCGCGGGCAGCGTCCCGGCTCGCTGTTTGTGCCGATGCACTGGAATAATCAGTTTGCCCGACGGGGGCGGGTCAACGACCTTCTGTCGGCGGTAACGGATCCCTGGTCCGGACAGCCGGAAAGCAAACAGGTGGCGGTGGCGATTGCACCCTGGCGTCCCGCCTGGCACGGTGAACTATTTTGTCGCCAGCCGGTTCCGCTGCCGGTCGCGGTCCACTGGCGTCGGCGGGCCGCGCTGGCGGTAAACCATCTCTCTTTAGCCGGAGAACACCCTCCGCAGGGATGGCTAACCGACTGGTGTCGTCAGCAGGAGTGGCAGATACAAACCGCGCAGGCCGGGGCAGTATGGAGCCTGCTGGCCTGGCATGAGGGAAGGCTGATGTTGGGCTGGTGGAGCAATCCTGGCGAGCCGCAAATCGATGCCGGGTGGATCGCCGATGCGTTTCACTCTCCGCCGCAGACGCCCGAGCAGCGGCACGCGCTGCTCGGCGGGAGAAAAAGCGGCGAAGCAGCCCCTGCGGGGCGGATTGTCTGCAGCTGCATGAGTATTGGTGAACGCGCGATTGGTGAGGCCATCGCCAGCGGTTGCCGCACGGTCGGCGAACTGGGCAAGGTGCTGAAATGCGGTACCAACTGCGGCTCTTGTATTCCCGAGCTCAAAGCGCTGCTGGCAGAGGAGCAGATACGGGCATGAGGTTCGGGTTATTCCTGGAATTGCCTTTGGGGCTACGGGAGAGGGAAAAAAACGGTAAACTTAAAGACTGTCATTATCCTACGTGAGCCAATGTAACCGATTTAATGCCTGTGTCGTACCGCGTGACCCCACTCCTTTCAATACTCCTGCTGCTGGCAGGCGTTCCTGCTCGTGCCCTGCAGGGAAATACGGCGTTCAGTGAAAAACAGGCGGCGCTGCCGGATCTGGGGATTGCGCCGCAGGTGGATGACGACGCCCGCCATTTTGCCGAAGTCGCGAAAAAGTTTGGTGAGGCCAGCATGAGCGATAATGGCCTGACGACCGGCGAACAGGCGCGAATGATGGCCATCGGCAAGCTTGGCAATGAGCTGAGTCATCAGCTGGAAAACTGGCTCTCGCCGTGGGGCAATGCCAATGTCGATCTGCGGGTGGATAAAGAAGGCAACTTCACCGGCAGTCAGGGCAGCTGGTTTATCCCGCTGCAGGATAACGGCGATTACCTGACCTGGAATCAGTATTCCGTCACCCGGCGGGAAAACGATCTGGTGGGGAACATCGGTCTGGGACAGCGCTGGCGAACGGGCGACTGGCTGCTGGGCTATAACTCGTTCTACGACAAAGTGCTGGGTGAAAACATGGCGCGAGGCAGCGTTGGTGCCGAAGCCTGGGGCGAATATTTGCGCCTGTCGGCCAACTATTACCATCCCGTCGGGAGCTGGCAGCAGGGCGAAAGCCTGACCCAGGAACAGCGGATGGCAAGCGGCTACGATGTCACCGCCCAGGCGCGGCTACCGTTCTATCAGCATATTAATACCAGCGTCAGCGTCGAGCAGTACTTTGGCGATAGCGTCGACCTGTTCCATTCCGGTACCGGCTACCGTAACCCGGTGGCGGTGTCGGTGGGGCTGAACTATACCCCCGTGCCGTTAGTGACTATGACCGCAAAACATAAGCAGGGCGAAAGCGGGCTCAGTCAAAACAACGTCGGACTGAATCTGAACTACCGTTTTGGCGTGCCGCTTAAACAGCAGCTGGCGGCCGATGAGGTGGCGGTCAGCCGCTCCTTGCGCGGCAGTCGTTACGACAGCCCGGAGCGCGATCATTTACCGGTGGTCGAGTATCGTCAGCGTAAATCGCTGTCGGTCTACCTGGCGACGCCGCCGTGGGATTTACAGCCGGGGGAGACGGTTCAGCTGAAGCTGCAAATTCGTAGCCTGCATGGGATAAAGTCGCTGAAATGGCAAGGCGATACGCAGTCGCTGAGCTTAACGTCTCCCGTGGATACCCGCAGCCCGGACGGCTGGAGCGTGATCCTTCCGGCCTGGAACAGCGAGCCGGGAGCGACCAATCTGTGGCATCTGTCGGTGGTCGTGGAAGACAAAACGGGTCAGCGCGTTTCATCCAATGAGATCGCGCTGGCGCTGACCGAGCCGCTGGTCAAATTCTCGGCCGACGGCGTCACCTGGCGGGATGCTCCTTAGAAAATCCGCTCCTGGTGTACCCATACCGCCGCTTCAACACGTGATTTCAGCTTCATTTTCTTCAGCATATGCTTAACGTGCACCTTCACGGTACTCTCGGTTATCTCCAGACGACGGGCGATCATTTTGTTCGGCAGCCCCTGGGCGATGAGCTTGAGAATATCCCGCTCGCGCGGCGTCAGCTGGCTGATATCGCGGTCTGAGGTGGCGCGGTTGGCGCGCAGGCTGGCAGCCAGCACCGGCGTGAGCGCTTCGCTGAGGACCATCTCGCCTGCCGCGGCCTGCTGCAACGCTTTTAAGAGATCTTCTGGCTCCATGTCTTTCAGCAGGTAGCCGTCAGCGCCGCGTTTGAGGGCGGTGACCACATCTTCTTCGTGGTTAGAGACGCTGAATACCACGATTCGGCCGGAGAGCGACTTTTCACGCAGCTTATCGAGGGTTTCCAGACCGTTCATGCCGGGCATGTTGAGATCCAGCAGGATCAGATCGGGGTCCAGCGTCTCCGCGAGGGCGATACCTTGTTCACCGTTGCTGGCCTCGCCAATAACCTGAATATCGCTGGCCATACTGACCAGCTGTTTGACGCCGGTGCGCAGCATCGGATGATCGTCAATGAGAAGGATGGTGGCCCGTTCCTGTTGACTCATAGGGTTCTCCTTATTGGATTGAAAACGATTTTTCCGGGATAAAAGTGACGACCACTTCGGTACCGCCGTTTTCCCGGCGACGAACCTGACAGTCTCCGCGCAAACTCTGGGCGCGATCCCGCATGATAATTAAGCCGTAATGGTTGCTTCGTTCCGCCTGATCGGGCACGCCGCGGCCGTTGTCTGCAACCACCAGCCGTACCTGGTTGTCCCGTAGCGAAACGGTCACGGTCACTTCGGTCGCCTGCGCGTGCTTCAGCGCATTGCTCAGCGCCTCACGAGCGATTTGCAGGACGTGAATAGCCTGATGAGACGGGACAAAGCGCGGCGGTAGCTGGTAATCAAGCTGGACGGTAAAGCCAAAATGGGCGCTATACTCCTGGCAGCTGGACTCCAGCGCCGGGCGCAGTCCCGGTTCGGTTAATTGCAGGCGGAAGGTCGTCAGCAGTTCACGCAGCTGTGCCCACGACGTATTCAGCTCATTGCGAATCTGGCCCAGCAGCTGGCGGCTCTCTTCCGGCAGGTTTTCGCCCTGCATTTGTAAACAGCTGACCTGCATTTTCATACAGGAGAGCGATTGGGCGATGGAGTCGTGCAGCTCGCGGGCGATGGTGGCGCGCTCCTCCATCACGATCAGCTGCTGCTGATGCTCCTGGTGTCTGTCGAGCGCCAGCGTGGAGGTTAGCTGCTCGACTAACGTATCGACCAGCTGCTGCTGATCGTGACTCAGGTGACGGCCTACGGGCAACGTCGCCAGCAGGATCCCGTACTGGTTGTGGGCATCGGACAGCCGCCATTTCAGCGTGGTGCCGGCATCCGGCAGCGGCGGCAGATCGCGCGGACATAAATAGCAGCCTTTGTCATCGCACTCTAAGTCTGAGTGACAGGCGAACTCCTGATGATTGTCCTCATCTTCGAAGTCGTACACCCGCACCTCAATATCACGCAGCAGCGTCAGCCCCTGCAGGCCGTTGAGCACCGGTGAAATACGTTCACAAAGCGGGGCGCTGGAGTGCAGACGACGGTTGGCCTGCCACAGAAAGGCGAGGATTTCATTTTTCTGCTCCAGGCCGGCGGTTTTTTCCTGTACTCGTCGTTCGAGTACCGAATAGCTTTCCGCCAGCTCTTTTGACATGTTGTTAAGCGCCATACCGAGGCTGGCCATCTCATTGCGGCCGCTGATATGGACGCGTTGGGTAAAATCACGATGGCTGACCGCCCGGGCCATGGCCAGCAGCTGTTTCCACGGGCGCAGCAGACGGGCCCGCAGCCAGACGATAGTGAACAGAAACAGCAGCGCCATGCCGATAGCCATCACCCGCTGCAGCCAGACGACGTAGCGGATGCGCTGCTCGGTGGTGTGATCAAAAGAGGTGACCAGGTGGTCTATCCGGTCGACAAAGCTGGCGACGTCCGTGGCGACGGTAGCCTGATTCTGCGCATGTTTCATCCCCGGCGCCAGTTCCAGCTGCCAGTACTGCTGTAGCGCTTTAAGCTGGCTATCCTGGCCGTCTCTGAGGGCGGCATTCTGCAGCTCTTCGCTGAAGACGGTGGCGTTCATGTCGTCGAGCAGCTTGCTATCGCCCTCGGTGAGCGGGATTGCCGCCAGCAGACGATAGCTTTGCATTCTCAGCGAACCGGCTTTATTGATCGCGTGTGCGCTGCCCTGTACGCCGTGTACCAGACGGGCAGAGATACCGATTCCTGCGACGCCAATCGCTGTCGATAGCAGCACGATTAACGCCAGTTGATTCACTAACGTAAGCGGGGTAAAAAGACGTTTTAACATAGCGTGCGTGGCTCCTGACCGGCAAACCATCCGGGAGTGGCGTCTATTCTCGGATATCCCATGGAGTATACCCATACCCATAAGGGATTACCCCTTAATTGTCGGTGGTGGGTAGGTTTGCGGGAGACGATGGCTTAAACCCGGCAGCCATGTGAAAAACCACACTTTTTTTAGCGAAAATGGCTACTCACTTCGGGTGATGGGCTTTTTTTAAGCAATTTAATGACCACTTTTCCTTTGATTTATATCAACTTACCGCCCTCTGTAACCCCTAAGGTAGCGGCAGGATATATGAATAATCAGAGGTATTTATGAGTCAATCTTCCCTACCGGAGAAGGCCAGTACTTCAGTCATCACCGACTGGCGTCCTGAAGATCCCGAGTTCTGGCAGCAGCGCGGCCACCGCGTTGCAAGCCGGAATTTGTGGATCTCCGTTCCCTGTCTGCTGCTGGCGTTTTGCGTCTGGATGTTGTTCAGCGCGGTGGCGGTCAATCTGAATAAGGTCGGCTTCCAGTTCTCGACCGACCAGCTGTTTATGTTGACCGCGCTGCCGGCGCTCTCCGGGGCGTTATTGCGTGTTCCCTATGCCTTTATGGTTCCGCTGTTTGGTGGCCGTCGCTGGACCGCCTTCAGTACCGGGATCATGATCGTCCCCTGCGTGTGGCTGGGCTTCGCGGTGCAGGATACCTCTACGCCGTTCAGCGTCTTTGTGATCATCTCTCTGCTTTGCGGTTTTGCCGGGGCGAACTTTGCTTCCAGCATGGCCAACATCAGCTTCTTCTTCCCGAAACAGAAGCAGGGCGGCGCCCTCGGTCTTAACGGCGGCCTTGGCAATATGGGCGTCAGCGTGATGCAGCTGGTTGCCCCGCTGGTGGTTTCACTGTCTATTTTCGCCGTCTTTGGCGGTACGGGCAGCGAGCAGCCGGACGGTTCCATGCTGTATCTGGAAAACGCGGCGTGGATCTGGGTGCCGTTCCTGATTATCTTCACCCTGGCGGCGTGGTTCTTTATGAACGATCTGTCGGCGTCGAAGGCATCGTTGAGCGAGCAGCTGCCGGTACTGAAGCGCGCCCATCTGTGGGTTATGGCGCTGCTCTATCTGGCCACTTTTGGCTCATTCATCGGCTTCTCGGCGGGCTTTGCGATGCTGTCGAAAACCCAGTTCCCGGATGTTCAGATTCTGCACTTTGCCTTCTTCGGGCCGTTTATCGGCGCGCTGGCGCGTTCGATGGGCGGGGCTATCTCTGACCGTCTGGGCGGTACCCGCGTCACGCTGGTGAACTTTGTGGTGATGGCTATCTTCAGCGGCCTGCTGTTCCTGACGCTGCCAACGAATGGCGTCGGCGGCAGCTTCATTGCCTTCTTCGGCGTGTTTATGGTGCTGTTCCTGACCGCCGGTCTGGGCAGCGCGTCTACCTTCCAGATGATTTCGGTTATCTTCCGTAAAATGACGATGGAACGCGTAAAAGCGCAGGGCGGTAATGAAGAGCAGGCGATGCGTGAAGCCGCAACGGATACGGCGGCAGCGCTGGGCTTTATCTCTGCCATCGGCGCTATCGGCGGGTTCTTTATCCCGAAAGCGTTTGGTATTTCTCTGGAACTAACCGGTTCTCCGGCTGGCGCCATGAAGATCTTTTTCGTCTTCTATGTCGCCTGCGTTCTGATTACCTGGGCGGTTTACGGTCGTAAGCAGAAGTCTTAAGCCATCTCTGTTTGCTCACGGGGCGCAATGTATATTGCGCCCCTTTTTTATGTCGTCAGGACTGAATTCAACCCGCCGACAGGGGTATCTACCCCTTAATACCCTGGCGCACGCCACAGGCGTACAACAATCGCTCATTTTTCATTAAATTCCTTAAAAAACATAAAGATAAAAAATAGAAAATGCTACCACTTCGGAGGTATTTGTCGCTTGAGGGGCTATTTATAAGCCCTATCGCATTGATCGTTATCAATTCTCTCCCTCTTTCATAGCGTTACCTTCGCTGCAAATCCAGCAATGTCGATTTATCAGAGAGCCGTCAGGCTCCAAACAGGAGAAACCCGATGAGTAAATTCCTGGACCGGTTTCGCTACTTCAAACAGAAGGGTGAAACCTTTGCCGATGGGCATGGCCAGCTTCTAAAAACCAACCGGGACTGGGAGGATGGATACCGCCAGCGCTGGCAGCATGACAAAATTGTGCGCTCCACTCACGGGGTAAACTGCACCGGCTCATGCAGCTGGAAGATTTACGTTAAAAACGGTCTCGTCACCTGGGAAACCCAGCAGACCGACTATCCGCGTACTCGCCCGGATATGCCAAACCACGAGCCTCGCGGCTGCCCGCGTGGCGCCAGCTACTCCTGGTATCTCTACAGCGCCAACCGTCTGAAGTATCCGCTGATGCGCAAACGGCTGATGAAAATGTGGCGCGAAGCGAAAGCGCAGCATTCAGATCCGGTGCATGCCTGGGCATCCATTATTGAAGACGCCGATAAAGCCAAAAGCTTCAAACAGGCGCGTGGGCGCGGCGGTTTCGTTCGTTCCTCCTGGCAGGAAGTGAATGAGCTGATCGCGGCTTCTAACGTCTACACCGTCAAAACCTACGGCCCGGACCGCGTGGCCGGCTTCTCGCCAATCCCGGCGATGTCGATGGTCTCCTATGCCTCCGGCGCGCGCTATCTGTCGCTGATTGGCGGCACCTGTCTCAGCTTCTATGACTGGTACTGCGATCTGCCGCCGGCCTCCCCGCAGACCTGGGGCGAGCAGACCGACGTCCCTGAATCAGCCGACTGGTATAACTCCAGCTACATTATCGCCTGGGGCTCCAACGTACCGCAGACCCGTACGCCGGACGCGCACTTCTTCACCGAAGTTCGCTATAAAGGCACCAAGACCGTGGCGATTACTCCGGACTACGCCGAGATCGCCAAGCTGTGCGACCTGTGGCTGGCGCCGAAGCAGGGCACCGATGCGGCGATGGCGCTGGCGATGGGCCACGTCATGCTCCGCGAATTCCACCTCGATAAACCGAGCCAGTATTTCACCGACTACGTTCGCCGTTACAGCGATATGCCGATGTTGGTGATGCTGGAAGAGCGAGACGGCTATTACGCCGCGGGCCGCATGCTGCGCGCGGCCGACCTGGTGGATGGTCTGGGCCAGGAAGAACATCCGGAATGGAAAACCGTCGCCTTTGATGAAAAAGGTGAAATGATGGCGCCGAACGGCTCTATCGGCTATCGCTGGGGTGAAAAAGGGAAATGGAACCTTGAGCAGCGTAACGGTACCACCGGCGAAGAGGTTGAACTGCGCCTGAGCCTGCTCGGCAGCCACGACGATGTGGCGCAGGTTGGCTTCCCGTACTTCGGCGGTGACGGCACCGAACACTTCGCCAGCGTTGAACTGGAAAACATTCTGCTGCACAAGCTGCCGGTGAAACGCCTGCAGCTGGCGGATGGCACCACCGCGCTGGTGACTACCGTCTACGATCTGACCATGGCCAACTACGGTCTGGATCGCGGCCTCAACGATGAAAACTGCGCAACCAGCTACGACGATCTTAAAGCGTATACCCCGGCGTGGGCTGAAAAAATTACCGGCGTCTCCCGCGCGCACATCATTCGTACCGCGCGTGAATTTGCCGATAACGCCGATAAGACCCACGGTCGTTCGATGATCATTGTCGGTGCCGGTCTGAACCACTGGTACCACCTCGATATGAATTATCGTGGTCTGATCAACATGCTGGTCTTCTGCGGCTGCGTCGGCCAGAGCGGCGGCGGTTGGGCGCACTACGTGGGCCAGGAAAAACTGCGTCCGCAGACCGGCTGGCAGCCGCTGGCGTTTGCACTCGACTGGCAGCGTCCGGCGCGTCACATGAACAGCACCTCTTACTTCTATAACCACTCCAGCCAGTGGCGTTATGAAACCGTCACCGCGCAGGAGCTGCTGTCGCCGCTGGCGGACAAGTCGCGCTACAGCGGCCACATGCTGGACTTCAACGTACGCGCGGAACGCATGGGCTGGTTACCGTCGGCGCCTCAGCTGGGCACCAACCCGCTGCGCATTGCCGATGCGGCGAAAAAAGCTGGCATGAGCGCGGTGGATTACACCGTTAAATCCCTGAAAGAAGGCTCGATTCGCTTTGCGGCGGAGCAGCCGGAAAACGGCAAAAACCATCCGCGCAACCTGTTTATCTGGCGTTCCAACCTGCTGGGCTCCTCCGGTAAAGGCCACGAGTACATGCTGAAGTACCTGCTGGGTACCGAGCACGGTATTCAGGGGCTGGATCTGGGCAAGCAGGGCGGCGTGAAGCCGGAAGAGGTGGAGTGGCGGGATAACGGCCTCGACGGCAAACTGGATCTGGTGGTGACGCTGGACTTCCGTCTGTCGAGCACCTGTCTCTATTCTGACATCGTGCTGCCGACCGCCACCTGGTACGAAAAAGACGACATGAATACCTCGGATATGCATCCGTTTATTCACCCGCTGTCTGCCGCCGTCGACCCGGCCTGGGAATCGAAAAGCGATTGGGAAATCTACAAAGGCATCGCGAGGAAATTCTCCGAAGTCTGCGTCGGTCATCTGGGTAAAGAAACCGACGTGGTTACGCTGCCTATTCAGCACGACTCCGCCGCCGAACTGGCGCAGCCGCTGGACGTCAAGGACTGGAAAAAAGGCGAGTGCGACCTGATTCCCGGTAAAACCGCGCCGCATATCATTCCGGTTGAGCGCGACTACCCGGCAACCTATGAACGCTTCACCTCTATCGGTCCGCTGATGGAGAAAATCGGTAACGGGGGCAAAGGTATCGCCTGGAACACCCAGAGCGAAATGGACCTGCTGCGTAAGCTCAACTACACCAAGGCGGACGGCCCGGCAAAAGGCCAGCCGATGCTGGATACGGCGATTGACGCGGCAGAAATGATCCTCACGCTGGCGCCGGAAACCAATGGCCAGGTGGCGGTGAAAGCCTGGGCGGCGCTGAGCGAATTTACCGGTCGTGACCATACTCACCTGGCGCTCAACAAAGAAGACGAGAAGATCCGCTTCCGTGATATTCAGGCGCAGCCGCGCAAGATTATCTCCAGCCCGACCTGGTCTGGCCTGGAAGACGAGCATGTCTCCTACAACGCCGGTTATACCAACGTTCATGAGCTGATTCCGTGGCGTACGCTTTCTGGTCGCCAGTCCCTCTATCAGGATCATCAGTGGATGCGCGACTTCGGTGAAAGCCTGCTGGTGTACCGTCCGCCGATCGACACCCGCTCGGTGAAATCGGTGATGGGAGAGAAGTCCAACGGCAACCCGGAGAAGGCGCTGAACTTCCTCACGCCGCACCAGAAATGGGGCATTCACTCCACCTACAGCGACAACCTGCTGATGCTGACTTTAGGTCGCGGTGGGCCGGTCGTCTGGATGAGCGAAGAAGATGCCAAAGAGATTGGGGTTGAAGACAACGACTGGATTGAAGTTTTCAACAACAACGGCGCGCTGACCGCACGAGCGGTAGTGAGCCAGCGTGTGCCGGCCGGGATGACCATGATGTACCACGCGCAGGAACGTATCGTAAACCTGCCGGGGTCAGAAATTACCGGGCAGCGCGGCGGTATTCATAACTCGGTGACGCGTATTACGCCGAAACCGACCCATATGATCGGTGGCTATGCGCACCTGGCATATGGCTTTAACTACTATGGCACCGTCGGTTCTAACCGCGATGAGTTCGTAGTAGTCCGTAAGATGAAGAACATTAACTGGCTGGATGGCGAAGGCAATGACCAGGTACAGGAGAGCGTAAAATGAAAATTCGTTCACAAGTCGGCATGGTGCTGAATCTCGATAAATGCATCGGCTGTCATACCTGCTCAGTGACCTGCAAAAACGTCTGGACCAGCCGTGAAGGAACCGAGTACGCGTGGTTCAACAACGTTGAAACCAAGCCCGGTACCGGCTTCCCGACCAACTGGGAAGATCAGGAAAAATGGAAGGGCGGCTGGATCCGTAAGATCAACGGCAAGCTGGTGCCGCGCATGGGTAACAAAGCGCTGCTGCTGGGTAAAATCTTTGCTAACCCGCATCTGCCGGGTCTGGACGATTACTACGAGCCGTTTGATTTTGACTACCAGACGCTGCACAACGCGCCGGCAGACAGCAAAGCGCAGCCCATCGCGCGCCCGCGCTCGCTGATTACCGGTCAGCGGATGGACAAGATCGAGAAAGGCCCGAACTGGGAAGACGATCTGGGCGGTGAGTTCGAGAAGCTGTCGAAAGACAAAAACTTCGAGAACATGCAGAAAGCGATGTACGGCCAGTTCGAAAACACCTTCATGATGTATCTGCCGCGCCTGTGCGAGCACTGCCTCAACCCGGCGTGCGTGGCAACGTGCCCGAGCGGCGCTATCTACAAACGTGAAGAAGACGGCATTGTGCTGATCGATCAGGACAAATGCCGCGGCTGGCGGATGTGTATTACCGGCTGCCCGTACAAGAAGATCTACTTCAACTGGAAGAGCGGCAAATCCGAGAAATGTATCTTCTGCTACCCGCGTATTGAAGCGGGTCAGCCGACGGTCTGCTCTGAGACGTGCGTCGGGCGTATTCGTTACCTTGGCGTGCTGCTGTACGACGCGGATGCGATTGAGCAGGCGGCCAGCACCGAGAACGAGAAAGACCTGTACCAGCGTCAGCTGGACGTGTTCCTCGATCCGCACGATCCGAAAGTGATTGAGCAGGCGCAGAAAGACGGCATTCCGCTGAGCGTCATTGATGCGGCGCAAAAATCGCCGGTCTATAAAATGGCGATGGACTGGAAGCTGGCTCTGCCGCTGCACCCGGAATATCGCACGCTGCCGATGGTCTGGTATGTGCCGCCTCTGTCGCCGATCCAGTCCGCCGCCGATGCGGGGGAACTGGGCAGCAACGGCATCCTGCCGGATGTCGAAAGCCTGCGTATCCCGGTCCAGTATCTGGCCAACCTGCTGACCGCAGGCGATACCCAGCCGGTGCTGCTGGCGCTGAAACGCATGCTGGCGATGCGTCACTTCAAACGTACGGAAACCGTCGATGGGGTTATCGATACGCGGGCGCTGGAAGAGGTCGGGCTGACCGAAGCGCAGGCGCAGGAGATGTACCGCTATCTGGCGATTGCCAACTACGAAGACCGTTTCGTGGTGCCGAGCAGCCATCGTGAGCTGGCGCGCGAAGCCTTCCCGGAGAAAAACGGCTGTGGCTTTAGCTTCGGTGACGGCTGTCACGGGTCTGATTCGTCCTTCAACCTGTTCAACAGCCGCCGCATCGATGCCGTGGATGTGACCAGCAAAACGGAGCCGCACGCATGATCGAACTCGTGGTTGTTTCACGTCTGCTTGAGTACCCGGATGCGGACTTATGGCAGCATCAAAATGAACTCTTCGACGTTCTGGCTACGTCAGAGAAACTGGAAAAAGCGGATGCCCAGGCCCTGGGCGTCTTCCTGCGTGATTTAACCGCGCAGGATCTGCTGGATGCCCAGGCCGCCTACAGCGAACTGTTTGACCGGGGGCGCGCAACCTCGCTGCTGCTGTTTGAGCACGTGCACGGCGAATCTCGCGACCGCGGGCAGGCGATGGTCGATCTGCTGAACCAGTATGAGCAGCACGGTCTGGTGCTCGACAGCCGCGAGCTGCCCGATCATCTGCCGCTGTATCTGGAATATCTCGCGCAGCTGCCGGAGAGCGAAGCCATTGGCGGTCTGCAGGATATCGCGCCGATTCTGGCGCTGCTTTGCGCGCGTCTGCAGCAGCGTGAAAGCCGCTATGCCGTTCTGTTTGAACAGCTGCTGAAGCTGGCAAACAGTGCGCTAGATGAAGCGAAAGTTGCGGAAAAAATCGCTGATGAAGCGCGTGACGATACGCCGCAGGCGCTGGATGCCGTCTGGGAAGAAGAACAGGTGAAATTCTTTGCCGATCAAGGCTGCGGTGAGTCCGATATCGCCGCTCACCAGCGTCGTTTTGCCGGAGCCGTGGCCCCGCAATATTTGAATATCTCTAACGGAGGACAGCAATAATGCACTTCCTGAATATGTTCTTCTTTGACATCTATCCCTACATTGCCGGAGCGGTGTTCCTGATTGGGAGCTGGCTGCGCTACGATTACGGACAGTACACCTGGCGCGCCGCCTCCAGTCAGATGCTGGATCGCAAAGGGATGAATCTGGCGTCTAACCTGTTCCACATCGGGATTCTGGGGATTTTCGCCGGACACTTCCTTGGGATGCTGACGCCGCACTGGATGTATGAAGCGTGGCTGCCGCTGGAAGTGAAGCAGAAAATGGCGATGTTTGCCGGCGGCGCCTCCGGCGTGATGTGTCTGGTGGGGGGCGTGCTGTTGCTGAAACGTCGTCTGTTCAGCCCGCGCGTACGGGCAACCACGACCGGTGCCGATATTCTGGTGCTCTCCGTGCTGATTCTCCAGTGTGCGCTGGGCCTGCTGACTATTCCGTTCTCCGCCCAGCATATGGATGGCAGCGAAATGATGAAGCTGGTGAACTGGGCACAGTCCGTGGTGACGTTCCACGGCGGGGCGTCCGCACACCTGGACGGCGTCGCCTTTATTTTCCGTATGCACCTGGTGCTGGGGATGACGCTGTTCCTGCTGTTCCCGTTCTCCCGTCTGGTACATATCTGGAGCGTGCCGGTAGAATACCTGACGCGCAGATATCAGATAGTCCGCGCCCGCCGCTGATCGCCCGGTCCGGCAGAATTATACCCCGCTCTGGCGGGGTTTTTTGTGGCCAGACGCCAGCCTGTCGCCCCAGCCGAGATTATTTCCCGCCGCCGCAAACAGAATCAGCAGGCCTCCGACCAACTGCACCGGCGTCAGCGCATGATGGAAGAGCAGATAATCGACAACCATCGCCACAAGCGGATAGATAAAGGAGAGCGTACCGGTTATGGGCGTCGGCAGTTTCTGAATCGCGCTATAGAGCAGCTGGTACATAATGCCGGTATGCACAATGCCCAGAATCAGCAGGTAATGCCAGGGGAACGCGGCGGTGAAATCGGGGGCGTGAACCAGCGGTAGCAGCATGATTGTCCCGACGATAACCTGAATAAAGGCTATATGCTGAGGCGGAAGCGGACGCAGCTTGCGGGCGATCATCGCAGTCAAGGCGTAGAAAAAGGCGGCGCCAAGGGCCAGCGCAATACCCGTAGCCAGCTGGCTACCATGAGCCTGCATCAGCTCGCTGGAGAGCAGGACGACCACGCCGAAAAAAGCCAACGTTAGCCAGCCCCATTTAATCAGCGTCACCCGCTCGCCTGTCAGCATTCCCATCAGTACCAGCATAAACGGCTGAGTGTTATACACCACGGTAGCCATGCCAATCGAAATTCGGGCGTAAGCGGCAAACAGCAGCAGCCAGTTAATGACCAGCGCGATGCCACCGAGGATCGCCAGCAGTAGCGTTAGCCGCGTGAGTTGGCTGAACGGCTGTCGGCTGAAAGAGATAAACCCCAGTAAGGTCAGGGCGCCAATCAGGCAACGCCAGAAGACCACATCGATAACCGGCAAGCCGGAGAGTAAAACGAAGGCGCCGATCGAACCCGAAATGATCATCGCCAGACTCATTTGCCAGACGCCCGTTACTGTATGTGCCATTTTTCTACCTCCGTGATGATGCCGATATTGTCGTTAATCTGCTGACAGGTTGACATGCATGATCTAAGGTAAAAGACGAGTATTGCTTTTATTTATCAGGTAAAACGAATGGAACACTTAATTGATAATATCGATCGCGCCATTCTGGCCTGTCTGGCAGAAGATGCGCGTATATCGCTCAAGGTGTTGAGCGCGCGGGTGGGATTGACGTCACCCAGTACCGCAGAGCGGGTGAAGCGACTGGAGGAGCGCGGGGTGATTCAGGGATACGGCGCCCGGGTTAACCTTGCGGCGCTCGGTTATACCCTACAGGCGCTGGTTCGCGTCAGACCGCTACCGGGCTTGCTGCAGAAGGTCGATAAATATATCCAGGCAATGCCAGAATGCATTGAATGTGACAAGGTCACGGGCGAGGATTGCTTTGTGATGCGCCTGGTGGTGCGGGATATTGCGCAGCTTGATACCCTGCTGGATGGTCTGGCCGAGCATGCCCAGTGTAATACCTCGATAGTAAAAAGCTCGCCGGTAACCCGCCGTCTGCCGCCGATGTAACGTCACCTGCATAGCAGCATCAATGAGTTAACCGTTTCGCTTGATGCGGAGCTAATTCCCATACGGGCAGAATATAGTGCAAACGAGATGGGTATAACGAAGAAGTCGCAGGAAAGTGATGGTGGCGGGGGAAGGATTATTCGTCGCTTCGCGCCTCACCCTTCGGGTCGTTGCCTGCGGCAACGCTTTCTCGCTGCGCTCGAATCGAACCTGGTCGAAGCTTCTCATCCTTCCCTGCACGGGCAGAATATGGTGCAAACGAGAGGGATATAATGAATAAGTCACAGGAAAGTGATGGTGGCGGGGGAAGGATTATTCGTCGCTTCGCGCCTCACCCTTCGGGTCGTTGCCTGCGGCAACGCTTTCTCGCTGCGCTCGAATCGAACCTGGTCGAAGCTTCTCATCCTTCCCTGCACGGGCAGAATATGGTGCAAACGAGAGGGATATAATGAATAAGTCACAGGAAAGTGATGGTGGCGGGGGAAGGATTATTCGTCGCTTCGCGCCTCACCCTTCGGGTCGTTGCCTGCGGCAACGCTTTCTCGCTGCGCTCGAATCGAACCTGGTCGAAGCTTCTCATCCTTCCCTGCACGGGCAGAATATGGTGCAAACGAGAGGGATATAATGAATAAGTCACAGGAAAGTGATGGTGGCGGGGGAAGGATTCGAACCTTCGAAGTCGATGACGGCAGATTTACAGTCTGCTCCCTTTGGCCGCTCGGGAACCCC